>BNJU01002712.1_pt1 | contig 443170 bp, 830 predicted proteins | sample 8539281 | NCBI WGS metagenome assembly BNJU01 (sample SAMD00202456, study PRJDB9452) | human saliva metagenome | isolation source: human saliva | place: Japan
TTTTACATTTTTCTCTTATACTTTGCACATTTGTCAAAGGTTTCTTGGTCTATGATTGGTTCATACGTGTTTTCAAAAATAAGCCAGTGATCTTCCGATACATATTTACTTTTCTTGTCCTTGAAATGCTTTCTTGTCTTGAAATTGACTGTATGTATAAATGCTACTATAATAATGTACATATTCAGGAATTTAAAAATGCACAAAATTGATTTAATGTTATCCCTCCCTAAATCTATAGGCAAAAATTTTGTTCAAAATGAACCCCTATAAACAAAAAGACCTACTATAGATTAAATCTGTAGTAAGTCCTTCTATCAGTCGAAAAATAATCATTTTTATTGTATAATGAAAATTGTAGAAAAGTGAAGACGGTCGCTACTCTTTTTCAGAAAGTAGGTGATGCCTATGGGCATATTCTTAAAATCTGATAGAAAGGAGGGGCCTTGAGTTGACAGCCTTGAAGTTGTACAAATTTTTATTTTTGTTCGGTACATTTGTGATCGCACTGATAGGTTTGTGCTATAAAATCTTTAAAGACTAAAACAAAAATAACCCGTCCCCACTTTTTGGCGAGTAGGACGAGTTATTAAAAACTTTAACTTAAGCCACCGTCTTTTTTAACGGTTCTACATTGGAGTCTAGTTGGTGCTGGACTCCTTTGTGCTTTCATTGTACCACTAATCTCAAAAAGTTCAAACAAAAAGTCCTAGCGTAGACTAAAATTATGCATATAAATTTAAGAATTAAACCGTCTATTAAAGCTCAAGAATTATTTTTCTAGCTTTGGAATAACGGTAACTGATGCTATTAATATTTTTAAGAACTTCAATAATGGAAGGTGGATTTCCTTTTCAAATTAAACAACCACGTTATAATCATCAAACTGAATTAGCGATTCAAGAAGCTAGAGAGATTATGAATAGCAAAGTTCATTCAAAGATTTACCATTCTATTGACAAATTATTTAACGAAGTAATTGGTGAATAATATGCTAGAATTAGTGACAAGCAATCAATTAAAAATAGATCTTAAAAGAATTCAAAAACGATGTAATATAAATAAGCATATAGAAGAATTTGATAATGTTCTTTTAAAAGATGGTCAAACGGCAGCAATTGTAGATAAGTTAAGCGAAGATACGTTTATAGCAGACATTGGGGACTCTCCTGAAAACTGGGAAACGATTACTATAATAATCTATGAAATTGAAAAAGTACTTTTATATAAGTAAAAATCTATTGATAGGTGATAATGATTATGATCAAAAATGGGGAAAAATTTAACAATCATTAATGGGGACGAATAAGTTCATTGCCCTGTATGTGGAACTATTACTACAGTATATGATATTTGTGATACCGCACAATGGTAGAATACAGGTGAAACGAATATTGATGGAGGTCCAAATATTATGACTTTAACGAAAGCTAAAGAAGCATACGCAAAAAGCTTACTAATAAAATAAACAAGCCCCTAGTTCATTCTAGGAGCTTATTTTTATATACACAATCCATTTTTATTTATCAGCATTAATTCTTACAGAAATTTCTAATTTTTCTTTCTCTTGTTGTTCTTTTCTTTTTGTTCTTCAATTGTTTTTACTAATACTTACAACTCTTTCATCACTTTTACGAATTTATTCTTGTGTGAATAGTTCTTTTCGAACGCCCTTCCAATTACTACCAATTACATTAGTATGATTTATTTTGTTTCTTCTTTTCTTTAAATCTAAAAATACCCATAAATTAACTATTAAAACTAAATGAAGCAGCAATCTAATAATATGATGCGACATATGTACTTTCTTAAGACTTTCCCTTCTATCCACATAAAAACATGAACGAAATCAATAACAACAAACAGGAAATTACTACTTTAATAATAATATTTGTATACAACAGATGAATCCCTGCAAAAACATGTTAACAATACTACTAGTAGAATTGAAGTAATAGATATTCCTAACTCATTTTTATAAGCAAAAATGCTAACATACATAACATTAAACTGTAGACAAAAAGTGTGATGTTCATAACTACTTACCTCCTTATTTTTCTCAATTAATATTTCTTTTTCCCGCCTTTTTATACTTAAAATATAATATTTTTAAGAACAAAATTCAACGATTAATGCTAATAATTGCTTTCAATTAAAAAAAGCCCCTAGTTCATTCTAGAAGCTTGTAGTCGTATATCACTTTTCATCCTCATTCAAATTCAACGTAATAAATTTCTGAGTTTTCATTTCGGAATGTTTCGCCTTTTGGAATGTCTTTTGTATCTTTCTTGAAGGCTATCCATGCCATTCCTTTTTCTGAAAGGAATACCATGCTTCCATCATAGTCATATTCATGTTGATGTTGTAAGTCAATCAAACGATAAGGTGTTTTGTATCGTCCTGATTCAGCATTGCTTGCTGAATAACTCATGAATCCAAAATGATTTTGTTGGATAAATCCTGTGCTTGTATACCCATAGACCCATTCATATTTCTTCTCTGCTTGATTAACGTGGTAAATAGTTCCACTCTTCAAATCTGTTCCTAGTGAAACATATAATTCATGTTGATCCGTAAATAATTGATTCAAATGTTCTGTTGCACTTTGATGCGTAAACGTTACTTCTTTCTCTCCACTCTTCATATCGTATTGAACCACTTCTGAATGGTTAGCACTTGCATCATAGCGAATATAATAAAGTTTTCCATCGAATTGAATCGGTGAAAAGGTATTTTTGATCAATGACTTGATCTTTCATCGTTGTTGTTTCCAATTGATGAAGCATATTTAAAGATGTATCTTCTTTACTATCCTTAACAATATTAAATACTAACTTCGAATCTTCTGTAAAAAAATGCTGTAATCTGATGAACTAGTGGCATCTTTTTCATTCTCTTTGACAATTGTAACTTCACCCGTTGTACGATTCAATAAGTAGAAGTTTGCATTTTCTTTTTGAGTCTGTATATTCCTCAAAAATACCCAATTTTTGTCGACTGCTCGAACCGATTGATGGGAAACTGTTGCATCACTCATTTCATGAACCAATGAATAGGTATTTGTTTTTAAATCAATTTCCAAAAATTCCAACATGATCCACACTTCCGTATAATTTCCCATCCTCTGATAACATTTGCGGAATAAAGTCTGGATACTCATCTGCATAATGAGCAACTACATTCTTGTTTCTAAACGTTTCGTTAAATGAAACAGTATTAAACTGATTACTTCCTTTTCCTAATTGAAAGTTAGTAGTTTTACTTTGTTCCACCGTTGTAACACTTTCTTGAACCGTTGTTTCTTGTGTATTTTTTTCTGTTGACCACAAGAAGCTAAACAAATACTTAACAATACAATACTAACTACTCTATATTTTCCTAACATAAAGACTCCCTATTACTGTTAAATAAATGATTGTAACCCAATTCTTCTACCCTCCTTAACTTTTTGATGTCTAATTCCAAAAACAATGGAGATGATGCAAAGAATAATACCTACGACAAAACATAGGGAATTCAAACTCCTTAACTTCTTCTATAAAAGGAATGACATACATACTTAATTCAATACAAATAACACCTACTACAATCGAAATGCCGATCAATAATTTATGCCATTTTTGCATCATGATCTCCCTTCATAAACTTGTTATCGTTTTTCACGTTAAGTACTACAACTAAAAAAATAAGAAAAAGACTTTTCTCCGTAGTAATTGAGAATATTACCCCAAAACTGTTACGAAGAAAAAGTCATTTATCCTTATTTACTAATTTTATATGAATACACTGTAGTAATGCCAATCGTTAGCACTAAAAACAATACTTACAAGAAACAATGCTAATTGATTACCAGCAACAATGAAATTAAAATAAAGATTACACCAGAAACCATGCTCGCAAATCCAAAGAATCGTTGTGTTTTTTTCGAAAAGCTTCATCTTTATTCATAATCCATGGAACACGGAATCCAAAGTGTTTATTCGTTTCTTTAATTTTTAGGACTAACATTTCCAATAAATATCATAAATAACCCTATAAGAAGTGCAAGAAAACGTACCTTTTGTGTACCTATGCTAACTCCTGTCAAAATTAAGACAAATTGAAAAATAGGCAATAGCGTTAAAACAATAATAATGTGAGTCTAAAAAAATATAACGGCTAATTTCCTTATTTTTGACCTCCAACTAATTCTTTTATCATCAATCCATTTCATCAAACCTGAAAAATAATAGAATGAGGATTGGTAATATTAGAATCGTCCAACGTGAACTTGTTGCAACAACATTTCCTTCTAAGTCAAAAACGAGTGGCAATTGTCTCAGGTGCATACCAAACAACGCATAAAGCAAGTAATATAGGTAAAAAAAGTCAAAAATGACATCTAATAAATAAATTTTTTTCTTTGATTAACTAACATATTATTTTCCTCCAATAATTGAATTCATCCAAACAATTGCTTCTTCTAAAAAACGGTTAAATTTAATTCATAATAAATAAAGTTTTTCCTTTGTTTCATAAATTAAATCTGCCTGTTTTAACTTTTTAAATGATACGACAATGCTTGTGGTGTGATTTGTAAGCTCTGTGCTAAGTCTCCAGTATTCGTTCGTCCCTGTCGTAAAATTTCTAAAATCTTCCGACGATTTTTCATCCGATAATGCAGACAAAATTTCATTAACAGACATACCTCATCTCTTTCTATTTAAAAATTTTATTTAAATAGATAATACTCCTTCTAAAAAAACAAAATGCAATAGTTATTTTAAAAATATTTTTTAAATAGATGATCACAAAATGATATTTTACCGTAGTATTAGTAATAAAACAGCTTGAGCGGCTTATTGTGTACGTTTAAAGAAATTCAAAATGAAAAATATATTATCCAAACGAAATTTCATAAATGAATGAAATAAAAACTTTCCATTGTAGCACGAGTAAAAGAAGTCTTTCCAGACTTCTTTTACTGGAAAAAAATTGAGACCTTAGGCTCAATTTTTAGGCATGAGATTCGCATTTGCGAAGCTGCTGCCGTCCATTGCTACAGTAGAAAAGTTTATTAAAAAAATTATTTTTCTTCTTCGTTAAGGTTAAGCACTGACATGAACGCTTCTTGTGGTACTTCAACGGATCCCACTTGTTTCATACGTTTCTTACCTTCTTTTTGTTTCTCTAATAACTTACGTTTACGAGAAACGTCCCCACCATAACATTTCGCCAATACGTTCTTACGTAATGCTTTAATGTTTGTACGAGATAAAAATTTTGTTTCCAATTGCTGCTTGAATTGGCACTTCAAATTGTTGACGAGGAATTAATGTTCTTAATTTCTCAGTAATGGCTTTACCACGATTATAAGCAAAATCTTTATGAACGATAATACTTAAGGCATCGACTACTTCACCATTTAACATAATATCCATCTTCACTAGTTTGCTTTCACGATAGCCGATTAAATCATAATCTAATGATGCATATCCTTTTGTACTTGATTTCAATGAATCAAAGAAATCAAAAATAATTTCAGATAGAGGCATTTCATAAATTACATTAACGATATTCATCTAAGTAATCCATTGTTACAAAAAGTACCACGTTTACGTTGGCAAATATCCATGACACTTCCCACATATTCATTCGGTACCATAATAGATGCTTTACATAAGGTTCTTCAATCGATTGAACACTTGATTGGTCTGGCATTTCAGCAGGGTTAGAAACCACTACTTCTGTTCCATCTGTTTTTTTGAACATGATAAATTACAGATGGAGCTGTTGTAATTAAATCTAAATCAAACTCACGTTCTAAACGTTCTTGAATAACGTCCATATGAAGTAATCCTAAGAAACCACAACGGAAACCAAATCCTAATGCTTGAGAAGTTTCAGCTTCGAATTGCAACGCAGCATCATTTAATTGTAATTTTTTTCTAATGCGTCACGTAAATCATTATATTTAGAAGAATCAATTGGATACAAACCGCAATAAACCATTGGATTCATTTTACGATAACCAGATAAAGGTTCGCTTGCTGGGTTGTTTGCTAATGTAACAGTATCCCCTACACGAGTATCTTGGATTGTTTTAATAGAAGCAGTAATATACCCTACATCCCCAACCATTAAGTAATCACGACTAATTGGTTTAGGGAGAAAATACCAACATCTACAACATCAAATGTTTTTTTCCATTACTCATTAATTGAATCTTGTCACCAGGTTTTTACAATTCCGTTTTGAATACGAACATTTAACACTACCCCACGATAAGCATCATAAACTGAGTCGAAAATTAATGCTTGTAGAGGAGCTTCTAAATCACCAGTCGGTGCAGGAATTTTTTGTACGATTTGTTCTAAAATTTCTGGAATCCCAATTCCCACTTTAGCACTTGCTAGAACGGCTTCACTAGCATCAATTCCAATAACGTCTTCAATTTCTGTACGAACACGTTCAGGATCAGCAGCAGGTAAATCAATTTTATTAATAACTGGAACAATTTCTAAGTCATTATCAATCGCTAAATACACATTCGCTAATGTTTGAGCTTCAATCCCTTGAGCAGCATCTACTACAAGAATCGCTCCTTCACAGGCTGCCAAACTACGACTCACTTCATACGTAAAGTCCACGTGCCCTGGAGTGTCAATTAAGTGGAAAATGTACTCTGTTCCATCATTAGCATCATACGTTAATTCCACCGCATTTAATTTAATCGTAATTCCACGTTCACGTTCTAAGTCCATAGAATCTAATAATTGATCTTGCATTTCACGGTCTGCTACAGTATCTGTTGCTTGTAAAATACGGTCTGCTAAAGTTGACTTTCCATGGTCAATATGCGCAATAATCGAGAAGTTTCTGATGCGCTCTTGTCGTTTTCTCATTTCTTCTAAATTCATTCATAATCTCCTTCATATCTAAATTAATAACGGTAAAAAGACTTGTGCAATTCCTAGGAAAAAGAAAAATCCTAGAACGTCTGTTGCCGTTGTTACAAAGATGGTTGATGAAATGGCTGGGTCTAATTTCATTGCTTTTTAATACTAAAGGTACAAAGAATCCAAAAAATTGCTCCCACCATTAAATTCATTGCCATCGCTAAAACTACAATAATCGATAAATAAAAGTTTTGATATGAATATATAGCGCAAGTGCAGCTACAACTCCGGTAATAAGTCCGTTCATACAACCTAAAACAATTTCATTCCAAACATACTTTTTATCTTTTTCCAATGATAATTGTCCTAATGCAATTTCTTGAATTGCTAGAGCTAGAGTTTGAGAAGCTGAGTTTCCTCCCATCCCCGTAATAATCGGCATGGCAACCGCAAGAACAACGACTTGTTCAATCGTTGATTGGAACATCCCAACAACTGCTGAAGCCATAAAGGCTGTAATTAAATTAATTAATAACCAAGGTGTCCGTTTCTTAATCGATTCAATAAATGGGCCACCAATTCTTTCTGTTCCTTCAACCCCGCTAATTAAAAGCATATCTTCATGATGCTCTTCTTGAAGAACGTGGACGATATCATCAATTGTAATAATCCCAATTAAAACGCCCTTCGTACTAACTACGGGAACTACTGATAAATCATATTTTGAAGATAAACGAGCAACTTCCTCTTGGTCTTCTTCAGGAACTACAGAAATAATATTTGTATGCATTAAATCGTGTAAACTGACATCTAATTCATTCGTAAATAAGTCACGAATATCAATCCAACCAATTAATTGATTTTGGAATGTTGTGACAAAAATCGTGTGAATCACTTCTGTATTTGGAGAAATTTCTCTTAACTTCGTCAGTGTTTCTTCAACGGTTAAATGTTCCTTCACCGAAATAAATTCTGTCGTCATAATCCCTCCGGCAGAATCTTGAGGATATTTTAACATCGTTTGAATTTCGTCTTGAGAAGAACCCTTCATCATATTCAAATATTTTTTACGAATTCCAATTGGTAGATTTCCAAAATATCCACGACATCGTCATTGGACATTTGTTGGAATAATAATCCTACACGGCGGAATGGTAGTTTTTCTAACATTCGAATTTGAAGTTCGGGGTCACTTACTTCCAAAATGGAAGCTAATCGTGTATTGGAAATAGTGTACATGAAGTTTTTAAGGACTTCATCAGTAACTTCTTCCAATCCTAGAGCAATATCGATTGGATAATTCTGGTTGAATAATTCCCTAATTCTTTTGACATCTTTCGATTCCACCATTTGTTCAATGACTTTGGACATATCCATCGTTTATCACTCCATTCTGTAAACATACTATTAGTAGTATACCATATTTTTAGCGATATAAAAAGAGATACCCTCAAGATATCTCTGTTGTTTGGAAGATTATTTTTGTTCGAAAATGACACAAAAACAAAGAAGCTCCCTAATGCTACAATGACAAGAAGTCATTCGATTATATACGTACTCTCATTAGGTGACGTAAAACCAGAAGACTTCCTATAGTAGTATGAGTAAGATAAGCCTATTCGGCTTATCTTACAGGAAACTTTGAGACCATAGGCTCAAAGTTTGAGGCATGAGACTCGCATTTATGAGGGCTGCTGCCGTCCGAATACTACTATTACAGGAAGTCATTCGAAATCTATTACAATTCTGTTGGATCAAAAAGTATAAACTACGTTATTCAAATTTCCATATTCTTTTGTTGAATCATACTTCACAGATTCAATATGCATTCCATTTTTAACTGCTATAAAACGATAACATCCATGTTTCATCGGAAATCTCTCAGGTAAATATTTCGCTTGCATAAATGAGGTAGCAAACGTATCTTCATCATATTTTCTTAAACCAATATAAGCATAAGGTTCATCTTCCATAAACCGTAAAATGAAAAAGAAACGTTCTCATCATTGTTAAAAAGAGTATACGGTTCACGTATCGTTATCGTTTTATCAACTAATTGTTCTTTTTCTTCTTTTGGATAATCTACTAAAAATACTTGCTTAGCTCTTTCTAAATAAGTTGAATCTATCTCGCCTTCTCGTTCAAATAATAATTCATCGCTCTCATCATTTTCAGAGTCAACTGTTAGGTTCGTATAAGGATTTATAGCATATTTTATTTCTTTAGAACAACTCGATAACAGAGCAACTGAACAGACAAGTAATGCTAATAAAATAAATTTTACATTTCTACACCATTTCATTGTTAACTCCCCTAATCATTCTCTTGATAAGTAATTCTTAAATTCAACTTTGAAAACGCTACTCCTTTTGATTATAATTATATGAAAATTTTAAGGAAATACAATATTTTTGTGATAATTTTTAAATTAACCTTAATAATTTACCTTACTACTTTTTACTCAATCCTGTATGAATACTAATCGTTACTTTTACTCCATCATTTTCATTTTTAATTTTAATGTGCCACTATGTAATTCTGACACCCTTTTAACAAATGCTAGTCCTATCCCAAAATGTGCATCATTCAGATTGCGATTTTTTTATCTTTTTCGGTAAAAATAATGAATCTGCATGTTGTAAGGTTTCATCAGTTAAATACGCACCATTATTCCAAACGCTTATCACTAACTGCTTTTTGAGTGTATTGTAAATCCACTTTGATTGATTTTTATCTACCTGACTATATTCCACTGCATTTTGCATCATATTCATCACTGCTCTTAATACATAATTCAAATGAAGATATACTGTAGTATTTTTTTATCTATCTGTTCATTATATTGGAATGTTACAATGCTTTTGTCTTTCAACAAATAATGAATTTCTTGATCAATGGACTCAATCACATCTTGTAAGGAATACTCTTTCCATTCATTTTCATTCTCATAAAAAGTTTTTCGAATAAAGGAGTAATCGATTAATATATTCAATCATACGATTACTTGCTATTTTGATATCTTGAATATAGGGAAGATATTTCCCTTCAATAGCTGATTGAGATAACAGTTCAGAATTTCCTTGAATAACTGTTAATGGTGTTTTTAAATCGTGGGAAGCTGCTGACACTTTTAAACGCTAACGCTTCCTTTTGTTGGCGTTCCTTTTCAAGCATCCCTTCAATTTGTTGTTGCATGTGATTAATTTTTGATTCGTCTCAATAAATTCTGTAATTGTTAATGATTCTGTTAAATCAGTTAATTCTAACCACATGGATTGATGGTAAACGATATTCATTTCTTTATGAATTTTTAATAATAATTGTCGTATATTATAACTTATAATTACTAATAAAGCGATACAGATATAAATCCAAGAAAAATATTCAAAAAATACAGGATAAGCTGTTTCTTCACCCTGGTACTTTAATAGAAATAGACAATAATGGAAGCTAGGTATAATACCAAAATAGCAATCACAAACTCCACTATAATTTTTAAGACAAGTCTTTTTGAACAAGTTGTTTTAAAGCTTACTTTATTTTCCATTTATACCCGCCTCCTCTCATCGTTTCTATCGGATTTTAAATGATACGGTTTTGAATTTTGAACGTATTTGATACATATATTCGGAAATAGAACGAAATTGAGTATTAGAACTATTAGGATATACAACTTGATAGATTTCTTCAATTGTAAATATTCTGGATGTTTGACTAGCTAATAACTGTATTATCATAAATTCACGGTTGGTTAGTTTGATTTCATTTTCTTCAACAAAAACTGTTTTTAAATTCATATCAATTGAAATCGGACCCAAATTCTAATCGTTTGGCAATTTGTCTATTTCGTTCTTCACGTCTAAGATGCATTTTAATTCTTGCTAAAAACTCATTTACTGAGAAGGGTTTAGTAATATAGTCATCTGCTCCCGCTAATAATCCATTGATTAAATCTTCCTCCATATCTTTAGCTGTGATAAAAATAATTGGAGCTTTAATCTGTTCTCTAATTTCATGACAAATCGTTATTCCATCTAGTGGCATCATAATATCTAGTAATATTAAATTAAAGTCGACAAAGTCACAGATATTTACATCTTCAATACAATTCCTAGTAGTAACTTCATAATCATTTAACAATAATATATTTTTTGATTAATCTTAGTACACTTTCGTCATCATCAATTACTAGTATTTTGTACGACATACCCCAACACTCCAATCTTAGACTGATTTTGCTTTCATTTTACACTCTTTTCGATGCAAATGGTAATAGGCTAATCCGATAAAAACAATCATCCATACTGTTTGAATGAAAATCCCTTCTGTAACATTTGGATAAAAGAAATTGGTTCAATGGTAAAACTATTCATAGTAGCTAATACAGGTAGTACATTCATTCTAGAAGAATATTGTAATAATAACTGCCCTAGTCCTAATAACATAGATAATACAATTATTAAAGAAGAGACTATCGATTCCATGAGTATCGTTAGACATAATGTAATCATACTGATTTGAATCGTTGCTATCATAGGTGGAATAAGTTTCAACAATAATTGACGCACAAATTCAAGATTAGTTGAAATTTAAAATAGAATGATACTAATCCAATCCCTATTCCAATGGCTATACAAAAACAACATAAAATAGAGAACAGAGTTACAGTTGACTTCATACAAAAGAATTTCAAACGATTAGGATTTGCTAACAAACTAGTCCTTAACGTACTTTTTAGAAACTCTTGTCCCCAAAACATCGCAGAAAAAAACTGCAAAAATCGTTTGAACTAAATAAATACTTTGTAAAAACTGTGTCACTATAAAAATCTCGATTAATTATTGAAGCAGATGGATTTAATGCCAGTAACATTGCTAATACAAATAAAATAGAAAATACTAAAGTAAGCAATAACCCTTTATGATAGATCAGTTTGAAAAAAATTCACTTTTTATCTGATTTCGTAGCATTAATATTTTTCCTCCTACATCACTTTTTCAAATTGAAAAATATACTATTACTCCAAAAATGAACACCCAAATACATAATAAAGTGAGCGTCCAAAATGGATGAGGTGAAAATCTAGTATCCGATGATGCAATTAAATGATTTCCAAGTGCAACTGGAAGAACCTTTCATTCAAAATGACTAGATAAAAACTCTCCAACATTATAAACTTGAGGAATTAAAAATAATAGGGAACAATGGCTGTTCGAAATAGAAAAGCCATAAAGTAAGATAAAATCGTGAGACTTCCCCATGCTAGTGTCGCAAATAAAAATAAAGTACCAAACTTTCGAACTTAATAAAACACTTAGTCCTAAATTCCCTAATGTAACATGAGTCACTTCAATTGTGACTATAATCGATAGAAATGAAAAGAACTAGTGATAAAATGGTTAACGTCATCAATTTAAAAAGTATAAACTCTTCTTATCACTATTGGCTAGTAAAGTTGTTCGCAATTGATGGTTTTTAAACTCACTGCCACCATAAACAGCTCCCAAAATAATCATCGGCATCAGCCCTAGCATAACTGTATCAAATCCTAAATATTCAATTGGAGGTATTGCTTCTGCTAATATAGGGTGTATTCTCGGGAGTTGCTTGTAAACCAAACTCTAAAACAGCCTTTGTTCCAAGATAGGCGAAAAAAATGGTTGTACGATAAAGGTTAATAACAAAACAATCTTGAAAAGTTTTGAATAGCTAATCTTTAATAATTCACTATAAAATAACTTCATCTTCTTTTCCTCCTTCTTGAATCATGTTGAAAAAGACTTCTTCTAAAGTTGCAGCATTCTTCATGATGTTCTTTTAACTCACCATTCGCAATAATTTTCCCTTTATGAATAAATACTACATCATCTGTTACTGCTTCAACTTCTGACAAAATATGTGAGGATAATAAGATCGTCTTCCCTTTTTCAGATTGTTCCTAAAAATTTCTAACCAACGAATGCCGCTAGGATCTAACCCATTTGTCGGTTCATCCAATATTAAAATTGTGGATTTCAAGTAATGCTGTTGCAAGACTAACCCTTTGTGTTTCACCGAGAGATAAATGTCCAATAGACTCATTCTTTTTGTGGGAAATATCCGTTATTGCTAGTACTTCGCTAATTCTACTTTTCTCAATTCCATTGCTAGCAGCTACGATTCTTAAATGTTGATAAACCGTTCGATCACTGGGTGAACCTAACCCATCAAAAGTTGCTCCTACAACAAATAATGGTTGTCGAATATCCTTATAGTTTTTTTCCCTGCAATGGTTACACTACCCGAAGTGGCTTGATCTAGTCCTAATAATATTCGTAAGGTAGAACTTTTACCTGCACCATTTGGACCTAAGAAAGCAGTCACTCTTCCTTCCTTTTGCCACAAAATTTATATTGTCTAATATAGTAATATTTCCATATGCTTTACATAAATTCTTAATTTCAATGCTATTTTTCCATAAGATCACTCCTCGTATTCTTTATAAATGTATTGTAGAATAACAACTTCAGAATAATTTCAGAAAATCAATAAAAGACTAAAATTTATGCAAAAAGACTCTATAGTAGTAAGCGTAACAGTATCCACTTTGGCTACTATTACTAGGAAAACTTGAGACCTAGGCTCAAGTTTTAGGCATGAGACTCGCATTTTTGCGAGGCTGCTCCCGTCCAAATACTACTATAAAAGGAAGTCATTCGAATAAAAATCAAAGTTCTGTTGGATCAAAAGTATAAACAACATGATTCAAATTCCCATATTCCTTTGTAGAATCATACTTCACAGATTTAATATGCATTCCATTATCAATCGCTGTAAAACGATAACATCCATGTTTCATCGGAAATCTCTCAGGTAAATATTTCGCTTGCATAAATGAGGTAGCAAACTTATCTTTATCAACTTTTCTTAAACCAATATAAGCATACGGTTCATCATCTACATAAACCGTAAAAAGTGATAAGAAGCGATCTCATTATTGTTAAAAAAGTATACGGTTCACGAATTGTTATCGCCTTATCCACTAATTGTTCCTTTTCTGCTTTTTGGATAGTCTACTAAAAATACTTGCTTAGCTCTTTCTAGATAAGTTGAATCTATTTCACCTTCTCGTTCAAATAACAATTCATCACTCTCATCATTTTCAGAATCAACTGTTAGGTTCGTATAAGGATTTATAGCATATTTTTATTTCTTTTGAGCAACTCGATAAAAGAGTAACCGAAAAGACAAGTAATACTAATAAAATAAATTTTTACATTTTTACACCATTTCATTGTTAACTCCCCTAATCATTCTCTTGATACGTAATTCTTAAAATCAACTTTGAAAAACGCTATCCTCCTTCTAATTATATGGAAATTTTTAGGAAATACAATATATTTGTGAAAGTAAAAGCAAATCGACAAAAAGACTCCCTATAGTAGCATGCGTAGACAATAGACTCTCATTCACAAGTCTACTGCCGTCCTTTACTACTATAATTAGGAAGTCATTCACATCATATACGGACTCTCATCAGGTTACGTAAAAAAGAAGACTTCCTATAGTAGTATGAGTAAGATAAGCCTATTTGGCTTATCTACAGGAAACTTTGAGACCTTAGGCTCAAAGTTTAGGGCATGAGACCGTAGGTCTGCTGCCGTCCTAATACTACAATGACAGAAAATCATTCGAATAAATTGTATTATTTAAAACTGTCCTCAAACGCATCCTTCATTTTATCGAAGAAATTGCCTTCGGCCTCAACATGAGTACCCGCTTCTTTTGCGAAAATCTGCATCGCCTCACGTTGTTTGTCCGTTAAATGCTTAGGGTGTTACACACGTACTGTAACATGCTGATCACCCATTCCATTACCACGAAGTCTAGGCGCACCTTTTCCTCTTAAACGAAGAACCGTGCCAGATTGAGTTCCCGCAGGAACTTTTAATTTCACTTTCCCGTGAACAGTCGGAACATCCACTTCATCTCCTAATGCAGCTTGAGCAAAGTTGATTGGAAGTTCATAGAAAATATCTGCCCCTTCACGTTCAAACGTATCGCTCTTACCAACACGGAAAATCACATATAAGTCACCATAAGGGCCGCCATTTTCTCCAGCTTCCCCTTGTCCACGTAATGGCATTTGGTTTCCATTTTCTACACCGGCTGGGACTTTTACTTTCACTTTATGAGTTTCTTCTACATGTTTGTGACCATGACAAGTCTCACATTTTTCTTTGATTTCTTGTCCAGTACCACCACAGACATCACACGTTGTTTGAGACATCATTCTACCAAATGGTGTTGCTCTTTCAACATTGATCACACCTGAACCATGACATTTAGAACATATCACAGGATCTGTACCAGGTTTTGCACCAGTACCATGACAAGTTTCACATTCTGCATTACGATGGTAATGAATCACTTCTTCTTTACCAAAAATCGCTTCTTCAAATGTTAAGTCCATGACATATTGTAAATCTGCCCCTTGACGTGGCATATTGGCACGATTTCCACGACGACCACTGCCGCCACCAAAGAATGTATCGAAAATATCTTCGAATCCACCCTGTATAACTTCCAGAGAATCCTTGACCTCCGAAACCACCAAAGCCTTCAAAGCCACCAAAACCGCCACCAGAGAATCCTGAGTTTTGGATCGTATGAAGCATGCCCATATTGATCATACGCAGCACGTTTTTTGACTATCACTTAAAATTTCATAAGCTTCTGCTATTTCTTTAAATTTTTTTCTTCCGCTCCAGCTTCTTTATTAATATCTGGATGGTATTGTTTGGATAATTTACGATAAGCTCGTTTTAATATCTGTATCGGAGGCATCTTTGGAGACTCCGAGTACTTCATATAAATCACGTTTTGCCACCATTATCCCTCCTTATCATATCATTCTACAAAAGAGCGAGTGGAAGAAGTTCTCCCACTCTTACTTGCTCTATATTAGTCTTGTACTTCTTCGAAGTCAGCATCTACTACGCCATCTTGTGGTTGAGAGCTTGCTTGTTCAGCTCCTGCTGCTCCTTGAGCTGCTTGGCTAGCTGCTGCTGCTTGTTCATATAATTTTACAGATAAGTTTTGAACAACTTCATTTAAAGCGTCACGTTTAGCTTTCATTGCTTCTAAATCATTTGCTTCTACAGCTGCTTTTTAATTCATCACGAGCTGTTTCAGCTTTCTTAACTTCTTCAGCGTCTACTTTACCTTCTATTTCATTCAATGTTTTATCTACAGTGAAAATTAATTGATTCACTTCATTACGTAAATCTACTTCTTCTTTACGTTTTTATCTGCTTCAGCATTCGCTTCAGCATCTTTTACCATACGTTCGATTTCTTCGTCTGTTAAACCTGATGAAGATTTAATTGTAATTGTTTGTTCTTTACCAGTACCTAAGTCTTTTTGCACGAACATTTACAATACCGTTTTTTTATCGATATCGAATGTTACTTCGATTTGTAGAACATTACGAGGTGCAGGTGGGATATCTGTTAATTGGAAGCGACCTAAAAGTTTTGTTGTCTGCTGCCATTGGACGTTCCCCTTGTAATACGTGAACATCTACTGCTGGTTGGTTATCTGCAGCTGTTGAGAACACTTGTGATTTACTTGTTGGAATTGTTGTATTACGATCGATTAATTTAGTAAATACACCACCCATTGTTTCAATCCCTAATGATAATGGAGTAACGTCTAATAATACGATATCTTTCACATCACCTGAGATAACTCCACCTTGGATTGCAGCACCCATTGCTACTACTTCGTCAGGGTTTACTGATTTGTTTGGTTCTTTACCAGTTTCTTTACGAACAGCTTCTACAACTGCTGGAATACGAGTTGATCCACCAACTAAGATTACTTGGTCGATTTCACTTGCTGATAATCCTGCATCGCTTAATGCACGACGAACTGGTTCTTTTTGTACGTTCTACTAAATCTAATGTTAATTGGTCAAATTTAGCACGAGTTAATGTTACTTCTAAGTGTAATGGTCCAGCTTCACCAGCAGTAATGAATGGTAAGCTGATTTGTGTTGAAGTTACACCTGATAAATCTTTTTTAGCTTTTTCAGCAGCATCTTTCAAACGTTGCATTGCCATTTTATCTTGAGATAAATCAATTCCGTTATCACGTTTAAATTCAGCAACTAAGAATTCAATAATTTTGTTATCGAAGTCATCTCCACCTAAGTGGTTGTCTCCTGCTGTTGACAATACGTCGAATACGCCATCTCCTAATTCTAAGATAGATACGTCGAATGTACCACCACCTAAGTCGAATACTAAGATTTTTTCTTCGTGGTCTACTTTATCTAAACCGTATGCTAAAGCTGCTGCAGTTGGTTCGTTCACGATACGTTCTACTTCTAAACCTGCGATACGTCCTGCATCTTTAGTAGCTTGACGTTGAGCATCGTTGAAGTAAGCTGGTACAGTAATAACTGCTTTTTCAACTTTTTTCTCCTAAATATTCTTCAGCATAGCCTTTTTAAGTATTGTAAGATCATTGCTGAAATTTCTTGTGGTGTATATTGTTTTACCTTCGATTTCAACTTTATATGATGCGTCACCCATATGACGTTTAATTGATGAAATAGTGTTTAAGTTTGTTACAGCTTGACGTTTTGCAACTTCCCTACTTGAATTTCACCATTTTTGAACGCTACAACTGATGGTGTTGTACGGTTTCCTTCTGGGTTTGGAATAATTTTAGATTCATTTCCTTCTAATACAGCAACTGCTGAGTTTGTAGTTCCTAAGTCAATACCAATAATTTTACTCATAATTCATACACTCCTATAATTTTTAATTTTAAATTTTTTTAGTTGGCTTTATTGAGAGACGATAACCATTGCTGGTCTTAATACACGGTCTTTCAACATGTAGCCTTTTTGAAATACTTGAACAACAACATCACTTTCTTTGTCCTTCTTCAGCTGGAATAGCTTGAACTGCGTGATGTTTATTTGGGTCAAATGGTTGATTTAATGCTTCGATTTCTTCAATACCTTCTTCTTTTAAGGCATATAAGAAACCTTCATACACCATTTTCAATCCCTTTTTAAGATTTTTTCGCTTCATCTGATTCACTAGGTGAGGCAATCGCTCTTTCTAGATTATCAATGACATTCAATAAGTTTTGTGCTAGAAATTGACTACGATACTTCGCTGCATCTTGTCTTTCTTTTTGCATTTCTTTTTGAATATTCGCAATTTCTGCAGATAAGCGATATACTTGGTCATTTAATTGAGAAACTTCTTGTTGTAATTTTTTTCTTCAACAGAAGGTTCAACTTCTTCAGTTTCTTCGACAGTTTCTTCAAACTCTTCAGTTTCAGGAGATTTCTCTTCTTCTACTTCTTGAGTTTGTTGAACGTCTTTTTCTTCATTTATTTCCAAGCTTCCATCTCCTTTTTATAAATTTCTATAATATTGCTCCATTGTTGTTGTGAGCTCTTCTTGTAATCCTTGACAATCGATAGAACATTCGAATACGGCATATTTTTTAGGGTCCCTAATAAAGCAATGATTCCTTTATCGTGTTTTGGAGTTTCATAGCTTGCTGTAATAATACTAAATTCTCCTAATAATGGATCATCCATCTCAGACCCTAAACGAATTTGGATATCTCGGTTAGAAGGCATCACTAATTCGTGCATCTTCGATTGGTCATCCATTAATCGATAAATTTCTTTTAAATGATGGACATTGGCATGTGAGTCGAAGTAGTTTAATAAATATCTTCTTCCTGCAACATGGAGTCTATCTTGTTCAAATTGGTTCATCATATCTTGAATCACTTTAACAATTTGAATTTGAGAATTCATATATCGATTCATTAAAGCTGGTAAATCAGACTTCAAACGTTGGAGAACTGTTTCTAATGGCAAGCCAATCAATTCCTCATTAATGATTCGAACAACTTTATCTAAGTCAGAATCATCAATCGCACTTGGAATCGAGTAAACTTTATTTTTCAACTAAACCATTACTCATGACTAAAATCGCCATCACTTGGTTTAGCCCTAGTCGAACGAGTCGAAATCCGGATAATGTAGCACTCCTTACTTCGGGTCCAATGGAAATTGTTGTGTAATTCGTTAGTGTCGACAAAATATCTGCCGAAACTTTTAAAGACATCTTGAATTTCCATGGTCGATTGTTGGAAAGTTTCACGGATTTGATTTCGAATACTTAATGAAACTGGACTATTCTGAACGGGTAAAATATTATCTAAATAATATCGATACCCTTGATTCGATGGAACTCGTCCTGAAGAGGAATGGTTCTTTTCAAGATATCCCATCTCTTCTAGTTTCATCATTTCATTTCGAATGGTTGCAGAGCTAACTGCTAAACCCGTTTGCTGCATCAACTTCTTTGATCCAACTGGTTCTAATGTTTCCGTATATGGTTGAATAATCGATTGTAAGATTAGCAATTGTCTATCGGTTAACATTTTTGGTCACCTCTCTTTAGCACTTGACTAAGACGAGTGCTAACCACATGTATAATTTATCATATTGGTCAAAAGTAAGTCAATAATAAAACACTCGGACTTTAGTCTGATTTTTAAAAATATTTTTTTATAATAAAAAAGGCTATGTATTAGGATTTCTCCTTTACATAGCCTTAAATTATCTAATAATATATAGAATATGTTATGTAGTAGCAAGAGCTAACGCTGTCTCATTGCTAAAAATTAAGACTGTAGTCTTAATTTTTCCCTATAGTTTGCTACTACATATCAGTCTAATATTTTTACCTTTATTATAGTTTCTCTTTTTAAGGTGCGAACCATGTATTCTCCTACGTCAATAATTGGGAGTTTGGTCAAACTTTTCTAATTCTTCTTTGATGTATGGAAAATGAGTACATCCTAAAATAACTGCTTCTACATTGCTTCCATTAAAAAATGAAAATAAACTGCTAAAGTCAAACTTTGTTACAATTTCTTTTGGCGTGAAATTAGCTTCAATGGATTTGACTAATTCAAGCAACGTAATGCCGATGACTTGTAAACTAGGGTTTGCTTTGTATAAATTATTCTCAACACCCATTAATCCATGAGGTTTGCTGCCATTACAGCCACTTGTTGATAATCCATTGCTAATTGACGATACATTTGCATTGGCGTAATCATTGGCATCTCATATTCCTGCGATAATTGATCAAAATCTACAACCGAACTAAGAGAATTACAATAAACAAAAATGGCATCATATTCCGCTCGTAGTTCTTCAACCTTTTTCTCATAAAAGTCATTCGATATTCACTAGATGAAGACTGAAAAAGTTGTTTGTTCAATCGGATTATTCGAAATAGGCACTGGCAAAAATATCTACGAAGCCATGCTTTTCTAATAATTCCTTTCTAATCTTGAATCAACAGGAGTTCCTCCCATTACTGCAATTTTCATCTCTATCACCCTCTTGTTCACTTTTTTGCTAGTGTAACATAGGATAGTAGAAATGGAAACAGAATCGTATCAAAAACAGTTTGCTTTCGCAAACTGTTTCTTCTCTTATTCATTATTTAGTTGCACGACGTACGTATGTACCTTCTGAAGTGTTTACTTCTAAGTACTCACCAGCTTCGATGAAGTCTGGAACGTTTACGACTAATCCTGTTTCCATTGTTGCTGGTTTACCCAGAACCTGTAACAGTAGCACCTTTAATAGATGGTTGAGTTTCAGTTACTTGTAATACAACTGTTGAAGGTAATGAAAACCCCGATAACTTCTGTTCCGTAGAATTGGATTTTTAACTTCCATGTTTTTTCCAAAATGTATTTCAATTCGTTTTCGATTGTTTCTTCTGGAATTTCATATTGTTCATAGCTTTCTAAGTCCATGAATACACCAACGTTATCTTGGCTGTATAAGTATTGAACGTCTTTTGTATCGATGTGAGCACGTTCTACTTTTTCATCAGGTCTCATTGTAGTATCAACTGTTGATCCGTTACGAACGTCACGGATTTTTCATCTGCATTACAGTATTTCCTTTACCTGGTTTGTGGTGGCTGATTTCCAACACTTTTAATCAATTTTACCATCAAGAATGAAAAGTCATTCCTGCTTTTAAATCACTTACGTTAATCATGTTAACTCTCCTTCATATTTTTGTTTACTATACGTTTATACCACATTTTTAGAAAAAAATGCACTAGTCAAGTCCAACTCTGTGGAAAATTTCATCAACTTGTCCGAATATGATAGTGATAATCAAAAGGCATCATTCAATTCTTCAGCTGTTAAATGGGACATAATTTCTTCATGATTTTCAATAATATCTCTAAATGAACGTTGTTCATCCCAAGCTAATGCTGTACATGGTTGTACTAAGTCATAAGCTTTTTTCACGACTTAATCCTTTATCAATTAATTTTAGTAGAACACGTTGGCTATAAATTAATCCAAATGTTGCATCCATATTTTTTAAGCATTCGATCAGGGAATACCGTTAAGTTCTTAACAATATTTCCAAAACGATTTAACATATAATTTAGTAAAAATCGTGCTATCTGGAATAATGATACGTTCTGCTGAAGAATGCGAAATATCTCTTTTCGTGCCATAAATTGACATTTTCATACGCTGTTACCATGTGTCCACGAATCACTCTTGATAATCCAGCCATATTTTCTGAACCGATTGGGTTTTCTCTTATGTGGCATTGCAGAAGAACCTTTTTGACCTTTGGCAAAAATTCTTCGACTTCACGTGTTCTGATTTTTGCAAGCCACGAATTTCAGTGGCAAAATTTTTCAATACTAGTCGCAACTAAAGCGATTGTTGAAATATAATCTGCATGTAAATCTCTGGATAAGATTTGTGTTGAAATTTCTTGTGGACGAATATGTAACTTCTCACAAACATACGCTTCTACTGAAGTTGGAATATTGGCAAAAGTTCCAACGGCTCCACTAATTTTACCAGCTTCTACACCTTGTGCGGCACGTTCAAATCGTTCGATATTTCGTTTCATTTCTGAATACCATAAAGGCTAATTTTAATCCAAAAAGTCGTTGGCTCAGCATGAACACCATGCGTTCTTCCCATACATACAGTATATTTATATTCAAGCGCTTTTTGTTGGATAATATCTAGGAAACGTCTTAAATCTTTGCGTAAAAATATCATTCGCTTGTTTTAATTGATAACCATAGGCAGTATCCACAACGTCTGTACTAGTTAAACCATAATGAACCCATTTTCGTTCTTCTCCTAATGTTTCACTCACTGCACGAGTAAAAGCTACTACGTCGTGTCTTGTTTCTTCTTCAATTTCTAAAAATTCTTTCCACTGAAAAAAACTAGCATTGTCACGAATTTTTGGACATCTTCTTTTTGGAATGTCTCCCAACTCTGCCCAAGCTTCGCAAGCTAAAATCTCAACTTCTAACCAACAACGATAACGATTTTCATCTGACCAAATATTGGCCATTTCCGGTCTTGTGTAACGAGTAATCATACAAATGCCTCCTATTTTAAAAATCATATCCATATGTTCAATTCCAACTAGTTGATAAGGTTGTGACCAAACTTCGAAGCCTAATGATTCATAGAACTGTTGTAAATACGTTTGTGCATGAATCATAATTGGCTAATCAACATACCATTCTTGACAAATTTCTATTGCTCTTTTCCATTAGAGCTCTTCCTTTTCCTTGTCTACGATAAGAGTCATCAACAATAACACGTCCAATATGAGCTCCATCTACTTCTTGGAAAAATTCGTAAATAAGCAATCACTTTATCATTTTCATCTGTTTCAAATAAAATGCCAGGCTCTTTTATCAATCTCATCAATTTCTTGATAATTTAATTGTTGTTCAACAATAAAGGTTTGAATTCTTGCTTTGTAAATTTTAATGACTTCTTTTTTTCGATAATTCGTCAAAATTTTTCAAAGTACCACATATTTTTCACCATTATTTTTTTCAAAATATTTTTAGTATTTACTTCATCTTCTTTTTAATTGAGCAATAAGTGCTTCTACTCCATCGAATTTTAATTCGTCTCGTAAATAATGTAACCATTTTACTCTTACAGGAATTCATAAATATCTCTTTGGAAATCTAAAATATAGACTTCAATCGTAATTTTCGTTACATCATTAAACGTTGGATTCACTCCAATCGAAGCCATCGCAGGATACCACTTATCTTCTACTTGAATTTCTACAATGTAAACTCCCTTTTTCAATAAATAAGTATCCGTTGAAACATCAATATTCGCTGTTGGAAATCCTAATAAGGAACTTCCACGTCCAAACCCATGAACAACTTTTCCAATCATTGTATATTCATAGCCTAATAAGGCATTTGCTTCTTCAATTTGACCCGTTTCTAAATAGTTTCGAATCGCTGTTGAACCAATTTTTGTTTTTCTGTCTGTTGTTCTGAAATCGTAACAATTGAAAATCTTTCTTTTGCATAAGTGGGTAATAAATCCATATTAGCAATCTCTTTTTTTCCATAAGTGTAATCAAATCCAGCAACAACCGTTACAGCATTTAGTCCAACCATATATTGGTCAACAAACTCTTGAGGACCTAATGAAGCAAATTCTTTTTGTAAAATCAATAACGTAGAAAATATCTACGCCGAATTCTTCTAATAACTCTACCTTTCTTTCAAAGGGTGATAGATATTGTAATTCTTCTGGATCTGCTCCTTGGAAAACAATTGAAGGATGATGATCAAATGACATTAACGCTAATTTAACGCCCTAGTTCTTGAGCTTTTTCCTTTTGCTTGTTGAATCACTTCCTGATGCCCTAAATGAATCCCTATCAAAAATCCAAGTGCCAACACAATCGGCTCTTGAACAATTTGAGAAGGCTCATAAGGATGGGTGATTTTTTTATAATTTGCATGTTATCTCTCTTTCCTTAAAACATTTTAATCGGTTTTAATAGTCCTTTTTCTCAGGATGAGGTCCGTATAAGACTATTAATTCACCTTCAATATAAAAAGTTGAAGGTTCTAACACTTGAGGTAATTCTTTAGTAGTCAAAATGGCTCCATTTTTCACCTTTGTCATGAATTCCTCACTGATATCCACTCTAGGGTACGTACTAAACACTTCTTCTAAAGGTCGAAGGATCGATTCTGCTTGCTGTTGTTCCACTAAAGCTTCTAATTGTGATAAGGTCACACATTGTTCTGAAATAAATGGTCCACTTTTAATACGAGTTAATTGAGACATATGAGAAGGTACTCCTAGTTTTTCTCCTAAATCAACAGCTAATGTACGAACATAAGTCCCTTTACTGCAACTCACTTCAAATGTCCATTTTTGTGTTTTCGTCACTTCATCATATTTAGGAGTCGAAGTTCGTTTAAACTCATAAATATTAACTTTTCTTTCTGGACGTTCTACAGCTTCTCCTTTTCGAGCATATTCGTACAGTCTTTTACCATTAACTTTTACAGCAGAATACATTGGAGGAATTTGAGTAATTTCTCCAATGAAAGTTTCCATCATGGTATCAATTTCATCAATTGTAAATGGACTCATAATCGCTTCTTGTTTCACGATTTCTCCATGAGCATCTTCTGTTTCAGTCGCAATACCTAAACAAATCTCTCCTTGATAGACTTTATTGGATTCTAATAAATACTCTACCACTTTTGTTGCTTTTCCAACACAAATTGGTAAAACTCCATCTACTTCTGGATCTAATGTACCTGAATGCCCTACTTTTTTCGTTTGTAATAAGCGTCTAACTTTAAAGACACAGTCGAATGAGTCATTCCTTTTTCTTTCCATAGTGGTAAAATTCCGTCCATTAATTTCTTCCTTTTTCAATAAATTTAACTTAATAACTTATCATATTTTTATCACAGATTTTCTTACAAATCCTATGCTGGAACAATTGCCTATTCTCAGATAAAAACATTAATGCTAGGCGTTTTGTAAAAATATGATATGATAGAAATACATTAAGTTAAAAGGAGTGACAACATGTCTCGTATAATCATAGTGACAGATTCAACTGCTGATTTAACCGAACAAGAAATCCAAGATTTCAATATCCATGTAGTTCCATTAAATATTACGATTCAAGAGGAACATTATTTAGACGGTGAAACTATTACAAAAGAAGAATTCAAAAATAAAATGATTGCAAGTTCTGAATTACCAATGACTGCTCAACCTTCTATTGGTCGTTTTTGTAGAACTGTATGATGAATTAGGAAAAGATGGGTCAGAAATTATTTCAATCCACTTAATGAATTCAATTAGTGGAACTGTGAATGCTGCAAGACAAGCTGCAGATATTACTGAATCAACTGTAACGGTTGTTGATTCAGACTTCACTTCTCGTTCAATGGGAATTATTGTTCGTGAAGCTGCGAATGCTGCAAAGAAGGCAAAAACTGCTGAAGAAGTTTTAGAAGTTATTGAAAGTACTCGTCAACGTACAAAATTATATTTAACTGTTTTTAAATTTAGATAATTTAATTAAAGGGTGGCCGCATTAGTCGTGTCATGGGAGCTTTCTCAATTTATTAAACATTAAACTATTTTTAGAAGTTATTAATGGTAAAATTGAGATTGTTCAAAAAGGGAGAGGTTTAAAAATCTCTTCAGAAGAAATATGATGAAGTTTTTGAGGAAATGAAAAGCTTGCCTAATGGGATTCAAGAAATTGGGATTATGCATGCTGGATTGAATGAGTTTAATCAATCTCAAATCGATACTTTACGTAAGTTATTCCCCAGATGCTAAACTTACAATTGTGATGACTTCACCAATTATTATGAGCCATACAGGCGTTGATGCGATGGCAGTTACTTACCTAACAAAAATAATATATTTTTAAATGACTTCTTGTTATAGTAGTATTAGGACGGCAGTAGCTTCGCGTAGCGAATCTCTTGCCCTAAATTTTGAGCCTAAGGTCTCAAAATTTCCTGAAATATAAGCCTTGGCTTATATTTCCCATACTACTAGAAGTCTTTTTGGTGACATATGACATAATGTTCTGTCGTTATTTTTATAAAAGGATACTGTGGAATATAGCAGCTCCCTACGGGTCTCTTGCCTAAATATTGAGCCTTGGGTCTCAAAATTTCCTGAAAGATAAGCCAGAGGCTTATCTTTCCCATACTACTATAGGAAGTCTTTTTCAATTAAATAAGACAAACATCTTCTTAGTTTTTTCAGCTAAGTTGATGTTTGTCTTTTATTTCTACATGAGTAAGTTTCCTACTAATATTCCGATATAAGTTCTAAAATATATCCTAATGTTCCTACTAGCATGGTTGGTGCTACGAAGCGATGCCAGCCTTTTTGATACTGCCATGGCTGCTGCTGTTGTTGGGCCTCCAATGTTTTGCATTTGATGCTAAAATAGCCTCTTCGATAGTAAATCCAAACACTTTTGCCCCTAAGAATGTCACGAACATATTTACAAAGACCATAATGGCACAGAACACTAACAGTAATGGAGATTTTCGCAATAATTGCCTCAATTGAAGCCGGAATTCCAATTACGACAAAAGAATAAATAAATTAAGAAAGTTCCAATTTCATTTGCTCCATGAATTTTTCTTGAAGAATGAAGAAAAATCGTTGAAGCTGCAACTGTTAATGTTGTAAGAATTAAATACTTATTAGAAATAAATTGAATTACACTGTTTTTGTCCAAGAGTGGCAATTCCTTTTGATAAAAGTAAAAAGCTTACTGTTACAATCACTACTGCAATCGCAAATACAAAAGCAATATCTTGTAAAGTTACTACTGTTTTTAGACTGAAATTCTTTAGAATCTTCTAACTCTTCAGTTGAATACTGCAGATTTAAAATGTTTTTTTGAAAAATGCCATAGATGGAATCATTAATAAAATTAAGAAATAAAAAGACCATTAATAAATTATCAGCTACAGTAGCTGCAGAAATTAATTCTTTTGGAATATCAAATGCAGAAGCGACTGCAACAAAGTTAACTCCACCACCGATATAACTTCCGACCATCATTCCGGCAATATGATTCAATACCGGAATCATTTTTCCTAAGAAAGCATATCCTACTAAAGCCCTAAAAATAGTTCCGACAGAACTAATTAAGAAAAATCATTAATAGACGTCCGCTTTCCTTCCAAATTTGTTTTAAATCACATGTAAATAACAACATTGGAATGGCTAATGGAACGACAATATCCCAGACTTGATCGTAAACAGGAGATTCAACAGGATGATGCCAACATTGCTTAATGTAGCTGCCGCTAACAAACCAATAATCGGACCACTAATTTTTAGATGCCCATTCATAATGATTTTTCTAAATAAATACTTACTGTTGCAATAACGATAATAATGGACCAAAGAATCCAAGTCTCATTTGCAGAAATCATAACACACCTCTTTTATTCATAGTGTGTTTATTATACCACAGTTAGAAAATTTTTCACGAGATTATTGAAATAAAAATAATATACTCTCTGTAGTAGCTAGGGACACAAGCAGCCCTCGCTTTTTGTGAGTCTCATTACTAAAAATTGAGCCTAAGGTCTCAATTTTTTTCCCGTAATGAAATCTTAATCAGGATTCCATTACTTGAGCTACTACGAGAGTATTTTTGTTATAATTTTTACGTTACCTTCTTAGAAGTATTAATTCTTAAGGGTAAATACAAATAAAAATTCTATAGTAATATGCGTAAAAAGTAGCCAACTGGCTACTTTTACTAGGAAAGTGAGACCATGGCTCAAATTTTTAGCTAAGAGACCCCATAGGGGCTACTGGCGTCCTATATTACTATAGAAAAACTTTTTATTTGTATTTAACGTTCCTCGTCCTCTTGTTGGATACTCTTTCAACAATTCTTCGATATGGTTTCCATAATCAACAGACTCATCACGTTTAAAAAAATTAATTCAGGCGTTTTATGAGAGATAAACGTTTCCTAATTCACGACGAATTAAACCTTTAGATTTTTCCAATCCACGTTCAGTTGCTTGGCGCTCACTGGCTAAAGTTTGCAAAGTTGTATAATAAACCGTCGCAATTTGCAAATCGCCCGTTACATCTACCTCAGTAATCGTAATTTCTTGCACACGAGGATCACGAACTTTTTTTGACAAAATATCATTCACTTCTCTTAAAATCTCTTGAGAAAACACGACCAACACGGAAATTCGCCATTTGATACTCTCTCTCTTCATTCCATCATTTTAAAGACTATTTTTCTTTTAATTTCAACCATTTCAAATGCTTCGATAATATCGTCTACTTTAATATCATTGTAGCCTTCAATCATAATTCCACATTCAAATCCTAATTTCACTTCTTTAGCATCATCTTTGAAACGTTTCAAGCTTGCTAATTCACCTTCGTAAATAACGATGTTATCACGGATTAAACGAACTTGACTAGAACGTTTAACAACCCCTTCAGTAACATATGAACCAGCAATTGTACCTAATTTAGACACTGTATAAGTTTCACGAACGATTGCAGAACCAGTAATTTTCTCTTCAAATTCAGGATCTAACATACCTTTCATTGCTGTTTCAATCTCATCAATGACATTATAAATGATACGGTGTAAACGAATATCTACTTGATCAGATTCAGCTTGAATCTTCGCTTGAGGTGTAGGTCTTACGTTGAAACCAATAATAATCGCATTACTTGCTGTTGCTAAAGTAATATCACTTTCATTAATTGCCCCAACAGCTGTATGGATAATTTTCACACGTACGCCTTCAACTTCAATTTTTTGTAAACTTGAAGCTAATGCTTCTACAGAACCTTGTACGTCTGCTTTAATAATAACGTTAACTTCTTTCATTTCTCCATCTTTTAATGTTGAGAATAAGTTATCTAATGTAATACGGCTGATGCATTACGTTGTTCAATTAAAGCACGTTTTGCACGTTCTTCACCAGCTGCACGAGCTGATTTTTCATCTTCAAATACTACGAAACGGTCACCAGCTTGTGGAGATGCATTTAACCCTGTAATTTTCAACTGGAGTTGCTGGAACAGCTGTTTTTCACACGACGACCTTGGTCATTCACCATTACACGAACACGTCCGAATGTATTTCCGACAACGATTGGGTCTCCAACTTTAAGCGTTCCTTCTTGAACTAATAATGTTGCGATAGGTCCTTTTGTTTTTATCTAAACGAGCTTCAATAACTGTACCTAATGCTAAACGATTCGCATTTGCACTTAATTCTTGCATTTCAGCTACTAATAAAATCATTTCTAATAATTCTTCAATATTTTGATTAAATTTGCAGAAATTTCAACGAAGATTGTATCTCCACCCCATGCTTCAGGAACTAAACCTAAATCAGATAATTCTTGCATCACACGTCACTAGGGTTAGCTGCTGGTTTATCAATTTTGTTTACAGCAACAATAATTGGTACATCTGCAGCTTTAGCATGAGTTAATCGCTTCGATTGTTTGTGGCATTACACCATCATCAGCAGCAACTACAATAATTGTAATATCTGTGATATCCGCACCACGAGCACGCATTGTAGTAAATGCCGCGTGACCTGGTGTATCTAAGAATGTAATCGGTTTGCCATCAATTTTAATTTGGTAAGCACCAATATGTTGTGTAATTCCTCCAGCTTCTCCAGCTACTACAGAAGAATTTCTTAATTGGTCAAGTAAAGTTGTTTTACCATGGTCAACGTGTCCCATGATTGTAACAACTGGAGGACGAACTGCATGTGAGTCGCTCTCTGCAGCTGCTTCTTCAAAGTATACATCTAAATCAGAAATATCTTTTCGATTTTTTTCTTCAGCATCCATACCATAATCTGCTGCTAATAATTCAATCGCATCTTTCGATAATCCTTGGTTTAATGTTGCCATTACTCCTAATAAGAATAATTTTTAATAATTTCTGCTGGTTCACGTTTAATTTTTTTAGCTAATTCAGCAACTGTCATTCCATCTGTATACACTAATACATCTGGTAATTCATGGAATTTACGTGCTGGAACTGCTGGTTTTTTTGTTCAGCATTCTTTTGTTGTTTACGGTTATTTTTTTGATGACGATTTTTCTTATTAAAGTTTTCTTGTTGATTACGTTCGCTACCACGTTTTTGATTTCCACGTTTGAAATCATTATTCTTTTTAGATTCACGATGATTTGAATATGATTCTTCATCACAAGATTGATGTTTTGGTCCTTTGTTTACTACTTTTTCTTGTTTTTGCATAGATTCCTTCTTATGTCCATGTTTATTTTGATTTTGAATTGGTTGATGATTTTTCTCCTGTTGTTTTTGGTGAATGCGCTGGTTTTATGTTCAGCTTTTTTTCACTTCTTCTTTTTAGCAGTCTCCTTTTTAGGTTGCGCTGCTTCTTTCTTTGCCTCTACTTTTTTTAGGCGCAGGAGATTCTTTCTTTTCAACAACTTTTTTTGGAGCTTCTTTCTTTGTTGAAATTGAAGCTTTAATTGTTGCGATTTCTCCATCTTCCATTGTTGACATATGGCTGTTATAACTAATGCCCTAATTGTTTTTGCTTTTTCGATAATGTCCTTACTAGGTAGTTTTAACTCTTTTGCAAGTTCATATACACGTGTTTTTGACATACGTTCACCTTCCTATTCGTTCATATCGTTAAATCCTTTCATCTTCATCAGACTTTTTGTAAAACCTTGATCAGCAATTGCGATAATCGAACGTTGTTTTTCCAATCGCCTGCGAAACTTCTTCCGTTGTAAATTGCTGAATAAAAAGGGATTTCATAATATTCACATTTATTTTTTGATTTTTCTTTACGGTATTCTCACTACTATTTGTTGTACAAATAACGAGATTTACTTTTTCTTTTTTTGAATACTTTTGCAGTACTTGCTCTTCCCCAGATATTAGTTTACGAGCTCTTGTCGCCATTCCTAATAAATTGAGAGCTTTCTTTTTATCAATGCTTTCCATCACTAAATAACTCTTTTTCTAGCTTTTTGGTGATCCACATATTGCAATAGTTCTTCATAGAAACTATCTGGGATTTCGATTTCTAATTGACGTTCAAATAAATGATTCTTCACGCTTTTTCAACAAGAGTCGGTTCTAATGTAATATAAGCTCCTCTTCCATTGACTTTTTCCAGTAGGATCAATTTGAGCGACACCTTCACTGTTACGAACAATCCGTACCAATTCTTTCTTAGGCATCATTTCTCCAGAAGCTATACAACGACGCATTGGAACTTTTCTTTTTTTCATAAGATGCCTCCTTAATGATTATTCTTCAGTTTGAACTTCTTCACTTGAATTTTCTTCAACAGTAGGTAATTCTGAATCTAATTGGTCTAAATATTCTTGATAAGCCGATTCTGATTTAATATCAATACGGAAACCAGTTAATTTAGCTGCTAAACGAGCATTTTGTCCACGTTTCCCAATCGCTAATGATAATTGATGATCTGGAACTACAACGATGCAGCTATTACGATCTGAATCAAAGTCTACTTTCACAACTTGTGCAGGATTTAATGCATTCGCAGTACATACAGATGGATCTTCGTTCCATTCAACAATATCCATATTTTCTCCATTTAATTCATTTACGATATTTTTGTACGCGTTGACCTCGAGGTCCTACGCAAGTACCAACTGGATCTAAGTTCGTATCTCTAGAACGTACTGCAACTTTCGCACGATCTCCCTGCTTCACGAGCAATCGAAAACGATTTCTACAACTCCTTCGTAAATTTCAGGAACTTCTTGTTCAAATAAACGTTTTAATAAATCTGGATGTGTACGACTTACAAAAATTAATGGACCTTTAGTTGTGTTGTCAACTTTAGATACTAAAACTTTAATACGTTGATCTGGTAAATATTCTTCAGTGGAATTTGATCTTGTTTTGTCATTCCTGCCACAATTTTACCTAAATTTACATATACATAACGGAAATCTTGACGATCAACTACACCTGTCATAATTTCATTTTCATATTCGATAAATTCGTTATAAATGTTTGTACGTTCAGCATCTCTTAAACGTTGCATAATGACTTGTTTAGCTGTTTGAGCAGCAATACGTCCAAAAATCTTTTGAGTTACTTCAAAACGAATTTTTGTCTCCAACTTCATAAGCTTTTATGTAATTCATGAGCTTCTTCAATACTCACTTCAAGTGTTGAATCAAATACATATTCACAACTTCTTTCACTGCGTATACATGCATTTTTCCTTTTTAGCATCAAATTCAACTTCAACATTTTTGTGCTTGTCCATAGTTTTTTCTTATAAGCAGAAACAAGAGCAGCTTCTAAAGCTGTAATGACAACTTCTTTAGAAATCCTTTTTCTTCTTCAAGAATATTTAATGCTTTAATCATTTCTTTACTCATAATGTGACTCCTTTGTCAAAAATGTTTCTCATTGATTCCTAGAATTGAATCGCTAATCGAGCTTTTGCAATATTTTCACGCACAATCGTAACTGTTTTTTTACTCGTTTTAATTTTTCACTTCTAAAGTCACTGACTCATCAGTTACTTCTGTTAAAAAAATCCTTCTAAAAACTTTTTCACCTTCGACTTGTTGATAAAAAGATAAATGAACATATTGTCCAATCGCTTCTTTTCAAATCTTTCTCAGTTTTCAGAGGACGTTCAGCACCAGGGAGAAGATACTTCAAGGAAATACGCTTGAGGAATCGGATCTGGATCTTGTGCATCTAATAATTCACTAAAATTTTTCACTCATAAACGCACAATCATCTAAATCAATTCCACCTGGTTTGTCAAGGTAAAAACGTAAAAACCAATTTTTTTCCTTCTTTTACAAACTCTAAATCGACTAATTCAAACCCTTCTGCTTCAATAACTGGCAAAGCGAGTGTTGAAAACTAATTCTGCTACTTTACTCATAGATAACCTCCTTTACATAATCTGCGTAAAAAGAGTGAGCATTCCTGCTCACTCTCCTTTCCACGTCATCTTAATTCATAAATAGTATAGCACAGATAAAAATATCAATCAAACAAAACGCTCAAACGGATGAGAAGTACTAAACTAGGGCTAACGTACTAACCCAAAACAGCCCCTCATTAGGCAGACAGCGCAAAGCGCGCCTCTGCCACTCGACAGAACATAAAAGAAACTTCCGTACCCCACATCCCTAAACGTCCCCTCATGTTATGACCGAAACACATGGGATTGGGCGCCGTTGTGAAAATGAAAGTACTCTGTTTCCAGAGTACTTTCATAGGCAATATTTGAGACCCCAGGCTCAAAAATTAGCCATGAGACTCGCATAGCGAGGCTGCTGGCGGCCTCACAACTCAAGCCCAATCTCTATATATTAAATTCTCGTTTGGTACATAAGTACCCCTCGTCGCAATCGCTACATTCAACGATTCCGCTTGACCAAACATAGGAATCTGAATCACATGATCCGCAGATTCAATCAATTCATCACGAACGCCATTCCCTTCATTTCCAACCACAATCGCAACAGACTCTCTGCCATTTAACCATTTAAAAATCTTTTAGCATCACGATGAAGTGCAGTTACAGCAATTGGAATACCATTTTTCTTTTAACTTTCCATACATCTGTTAAATTTTCATGATAAATCGCTACGTGAAATTGGCTTTCCCTTGCATCGAACGAACCACTTTTATCATTATATAAATCACACAGCCTTCTCCTAAAACAACAGCATCAAATCCTGCAGCATCGGCAGTACGAATAATCGTTCCTAAATTACCTGGGTCTTGAACTGCATCAGCTAAAAGATAACGCCCCTGAGGAACTTCGACCAATAGTTTCTTTTCTAATGGTACAATCGCTATAAATACCTTGAGTCGTTTGAGTCATCGATAACTTTTCAAACACCTCTTTTGAAACAAACATTGTTGGATAGCTTTTTGTCCATTTTTCATAAAGATGAATCGCATCCTCACTGACAACTAAACGTTGAATCGGAACAGTCGATTGAATGGCTTCTTCAACTAAATGTTCCCCTTCTATCATATACGCTTCCGATTCTACCTTTGAAGTTTGTAATTTCTGATAATTTTTAACCATTGCATTTTGGTGCGAACGAATAATTTCCATGTCCGTCTCCTTTATTGTTCCATCAATACACGGAACAGTTTTAATTGTTCTTTTTGATTTGAAAAATATTTAGAACGATGAGGAATTTCAAATTGAAACTTTTTCTCCCTCTACTTCAAAACTCAATTCATCATTTGATAAAAATTTCTTTTTGATACTGTACTTTCTCTACTCGTTCAACTGGAAATAGTAGCGGTCTTATATCAGAAAATGTCGCATCATCTTTTTAACCACAAAAATACACAGCCCATTGAAGACCAATAACAAATCGCATAATCTTCGTGGATTAATCTTTTAACTTGAATCAACACAGCTTTGTCTTCAAAAGGGTAAATGATATTCTTCTAAATGATTTTTCAAAAACTCCAATGTAAGCATCTAAGAAACTCCTTTTTACTTTTTCTTCTCTGATGATTTTTATTTTTTTAAAGGATTTTTATCTTTTTGATGGATAAGCTTTTTAGCTGGTCCTTTTTGTCTTTTTGATTTGTAAGCTTTCTTTTCCACTACTTTTTTCTTCTGGGCAACTTGTAATTGGCTCGAATGAACTTGGAACGCTTCTAGTTTTGCATCAGCTGGAATGAGTTTTTCAAGTCTCTTACTTCTTTTTCTGTCACAAAACTAATGACTAAAACCATCTTTCCCCATTCTTCCAGTTCTCCCTGAACGATGAGTGTATACCTCTTTGTTTTTCAGGTAAGTCATAATGAATCACAACTGGTAAAATCTTCAATATCTAATCCACGTGCTGCAACATCTGTCGTTAATAAAATAGAACTTCTCCTTTTTTAAAAGCTTGAATCGCTGCTTTTCGATTGATTTGATTTTTCTTGGCTCGTTAATAAGGCACAAGGAATATTGTGATATTGTAATTTTTCTGCTAAAATTCCCGCATTTGCAAGTGAATTGACAAATACTAATGCTTGATATTCCTTCATATTTGCAAAATTTTTCTTAACAATTCATCTTTTTTACGAACAGGAGATTCAATATACATGTTTTACATTCCCATTTCCTGCCATTTTCTGTTCGTTTTCAACCCATTTTGGTGTCATATTAATCCATTGATGAATAGATTCTAATATTTCATTTTTAGTGGCTGAAAAGCAAATCATTTGTCGTTGTGATGGACATTTTTTAATAAAGGAACGAGTTTGTTCTAAATGTTCTTGCACTAATAAATAATCTGCTTCGTCTAAAACAAGTGTTTGAACTTGATGAAGTTTTAATTTTCTTTGATTCGCTAATTCTGTCAATCGTCCCTAGTGTTCCAACGACTAATTCAGGCTTTTTTTCTTTAAGTTTTTCAATTTGACGCTTTACATTAGCTCCTCCTGCTAAAACTAACATGGTTAATTCTGGCAATTTCCATTCACGAATGACTTCACCAATTTGTTGTGCTAATTCTTGACTAGGTACTAAAATGACCGCTTGTAATTCATGATTGATTTCAATTTTCTCCAATAAGGGTAATAAGTAGCTAATGTTTTTCCTGTTCCAGTTGGAGAGACTGCTACTACATCTTCCCCATTTTGAATCAATTCCTTTGTTGCTTCTTGAATCGGCGTTAAGTCTTTAAACCCTTTTTTCATTCCATTTATTTTGAATATATTCTTTCATGATTTCTCCTTAATTAAATGTAATTCCTGATGAATTTCTTAATGCTTCAATCACTTCTAAAAACATTACGACTTATTTTTACTTTGTTCATATTGTTTTAGAGATTCTGGTGTACGTTCTAATATTTTTTTGCTAAACCAATGGCTTCCCATTCTAACGGATTTTTACGAAGCTCATATTCCTTTTTCTCTCCAACTTCACTCATATAAAGAGATTTTACTTCTTTAATTTCTTGGCAGTCATTGATTTGCAACGTTTCTTTTTCCGAAGTAGATTTCTTGTGGAAGACATACGTTTAACACTTTCCCAACAAAAATGGTTACATCAAATGTTGGATACTCCAATGATACAATTCCTTGTCCATCTGCTTGATTTTGTAATTTACGTGCTTGGTAATGAGCTTTTTCTGGCATTCCAAACCAACTAATCGCATTGTAAATAGGATAAACTCCTAAGTCCATTAAGGTTCCACCACCAGAAGCTAATGAAAATGAATTCGCAATCTCACCTCTTAAAAATGCATCATATTTTGAAGAATATTTTTGCATACGATAAAACAACTCCTTTTATTTCATCCAATCTAGAGCAATCATTTTACCAATTTCTTGAAAGGCTGGTTCATAATAATGACGAATAGCTTCAATCACTAATAAATTTTTCTACAGCTAATTGATGAACTTCATCCCACTCTTCAACAGATAAAAAGGATGGTTTTTTTCAACAATAATATTTTTCTGATGCTCTAATAATTGTTTTGAATAGTCCCCATGTGTATGGTTTGGTGATCCGATATAGACAACATCCCAATTTTTTTCTAATAAAAAAATTCACTCCATTGATTTGTCCAAGAAGGAATCTGGTGTTTTTATAGCAAAATTCTTCTGCTTTTTCTATTGTTCTACTGTATACAGATACGACTTCAAAACTATTTGTTTGTTGCACCGCTTCTACAAAAGAAGAAGATATCCATCCTGTGCCTATAATTGCTAATTTTTTCATGATCACCACTCTTTTCTTCCTGGATAGTCTATCATATTTTTCATTAAAATCTCTAGCAATCCTCGTTACATACAAAAAGAGGCTGGAATTCCAACCTCTTCATTTTTTTAATATAAAGATAATCTTTTTCTAAAAATTTTTTTGACCTTGTTCAAACACTAAACAGATGCTCCAGTAGATTAACGCTACTAAAATATACATCGTCATATAATCGAATTCTCGACCTCCAACAATTTTAGCATTTTGAAAAATATCAGGTACCGTAATCATTGCTGCCAACGAAGTTCCTTTTATCATATCTAATAAAACATTACTTAAAGGTGGTACTGAAATTCTAAACGCTTGAGGAACAATCACTCTTCTTAATGTTTGAAAATAATTCAATCCTAAGGAAGTAGAAGCTTCCCATTGTCCATAGTCCACTGCATCAATTGAAGAACGTAACACTTCACAAATATAGGCACTACTTGCAATACTAAAACATAAGATTGCACAGACTAGAGCTGGAAGTTGAATTTTTTTAAATAAGGTAATCCGAAAATATAATAAGAATAAAAAAATACTAATGTAGGAGTTCCTCTCATAAAAGAAACATGGAAATTAGCAATCATTCTTAAAAACTCTTATATTCGATCGTTTCATTAAAACAAACATGAAACCTAAAAATCGTTCCAAAAAATAAAACTTACTCCAGCAATTCTAATGTATATTGTAAACCACTTAACACAAAGGAAAGACTATGAATCGCTAACTTAAGATTAAACAATCGTCATCGCCTCTTATTCTACATCAGAAAAATCAATTTTTTTCTAATTTTAAGTCTTTTTGGTTGAGTTACATCTTCACCAGCAAAAGAAAGTTTTAGAAATTTCAGTTAAAGTTCCATCTTCTTTCATTGATTTTAATGCTTCATTGAATTTTTGTTGAATAACGTCATTTCCTAATTTAATAGAGAAGCTTGCGCTATATGGGTTTGCGTAAACCCCTTCGTTAATTTTAATTGGGAAAGTATCTTTTACCGAATGCTACAGCAATTTTTTTGTAAGTAGTAGTCATTGATAATCACATCTGTACGACCATTTACTAAATCAGACATATAAACATCATTTGTAACATTGTCATAGATAACTAATTCTGCCCCCTAATTTTTTTAGCAATTTTCATGTAGTTTGTACTTGCAGCGCCTGCAGCTTTTTACCTTTTACATCTGCCCAGAATAAATTCCTGAATTGTCGCTTTCACGAACTACCATTGATGTAAATGAATATTTATGAGGTTCAGTACGTAAATATTTATCTACATATTTTGAACCTTCTTCAATTGAATAGTTAGCAATATCTACTTGACCGCTATCTAAAGCTGTTAACATACCGTCAACACCCATTTCAGTGAAGTCAACTTCTAAGTTTAAGCGTTTAGCAACTTCTTTTACAATCTCAACATCATAACCAGTTAAAGAGTTGTCTTTATCTGTATGGAATGATTGTGGATATAAAGTACCCGCTGTTGCAACCTTTTAATTTTTCCTGCTTTTTCAATTGCATCCCAATTTTTTTGTGCTTGTGATACAGTATCTTTGCTTGTAGTAGTACTTGTTGAAGTCGAACAAGCTCCTAAAAATAATGTTGCAGCAACTGCACCTAGTTTAAACCATTTGTTCATGATTTTACCTACCTTTTTCATAAATTTTTGACTAACATAAAATAGCATACTCTGAGAAAAGAAATCAATTATTTTTTTACTGTTTTTAGCAAAAATATAACAGATTTAAAAACCTGTTATACAAAACACTTAAACAATATTGAAACTTTTTATAACAATTAAAGGTACAGAAGCAAGCCTGAAATAAACACAATTCTTCCAAAACACATCCTCACACTCCAAAGAGAAATCACCACCCATGTACACTAATAGGCAAACAGCGCAACGCGCGCCTTTGCCACACGATAGAACATAGGTGTGAAATAAAAGCTTCCTGACCACAGGAAGCTTTTTAAAGACAACATTTGAGACCCTAGGCTCAAATGTTAGCCATGAGACTCGCTTTGCGAGGCTGCTGGCGGCCCTCACACCCCTAAAGAGAAATCCCAATGATATTATCTCACTGATTCTTTGATACGCTTCGCCACTTTTTCAGAAATTCCCAGTTTTTGAATCTCTTCAACTGTTGCTTCTTGGATTCCCTTCATTGTTTTAAAATGCTGCAATAGTTTTTGTTCGAGTCTTCGGTCCAACTCCTTCAATCTCATCAAGAATAGAAGAAAAAGCATTTTTTTACTTCTTACTTGACGATGGAATGTAATCGCATATCGATGGACTTCCTCTTGAATTCGTTGTAATAAATGGAATGCTTGGCTCGTTGGATCTAATTCAATTTGTTCATAATCTTCACCATACAGTAAATGAGCAGTCTTATGTTTCTCATCCTTTACCATTCCAGCAATCGGAATGTATAATCCAAGTTCATCTTCTAAAACTTCCATAGCAGCTCTCATCTGAACTTTTCACCATCCATCAAAAATTAAATCCGGTAAAGGTTTCTGTTCTTTTAATAATCTAGAATATCGTCTTCTCACGACTTCTGTGTTGTTAAAAATTCATGACTCCCTTGTACGGTTTTAATATTGAATTTTCGATAACTCTTCTTTTTCCGGTTTTCCATCTCGATAAACGACCATTGCTGATACAGGATTTGTCCCTTGAATATTCGAGTGGTCGAATGATTCAATCACGCTTAAACGACTTAAATCAAGTGCTTGTCGTAATTGTTCAACCGCACCTAATGTTTTTGCTGACTATTTTCATCAATCTTGAATTTTTTTCAAGTAAAGCTACTTCACTATTTTTGTGTCGCTAAATCAAGCATTCGTTTCTTCGGACCTCTTTGAGGAGTTAAAACTTTGACTTCTAATACTTCAGCTAGTAACTCCTTATCAATTTCAGCTGGTACTAAAATTTCTTTTTGGCAATATATGATTTTTGTTCTTGATAAAATTGTACGATAAAGGATGTTAATTCCTCTTCTACTGAATTATAAATAGGGAATAAAGCTGCTTCTCTTAATAATTGTAGATTGTCTTAGTAAGAAAACTTGAATAGAAATCCAACCTCTATCCATATAGAATGAGAATACATCACGATTTGTAAAATCTTGAGACATAATATGCTGTTTCTCTACTGTTGTTTCAATATATTGAATTTGATTTCGATAATCAATTGCTCGTTCAAATTCTAATTGTTCTGAAGCTTCATCCATTTTCTTTTTGCAAATCTTGCTTTAATTTCTTTTACATCACCTTCAAGAAAAACGTTGAATTTTTTTCTTTTTGTTGTTGGTAAATTTCTGGTGAAACTTGATGGTCGCAACAGCCAATACATTGCCCTAAATGGTAATAGAAACAAGCACGTGTTTCATTCTTTCCACATTTTCTCAATGGATAAATCTTTTGAATCAATTGTTGCGTTTCTGTTGCAGCATAAACATTCGGATAAGGTCCAAAATACATGCCTCCATCTTTTTCAACGCTACTTGTAATCACTAGTTGAGGATCTCGTTCATTTGTAATTTTTAAATAAGGATACATCGTTCCTTGTTTTTAATTTAATATTGTAATAAGGTTGGTATTTCTTAATTAAATTAATTTCCAACAATAATGATTCTTTATTCGTTTTCGTCACAATAAATTCAAAATGATGAATTTCACTCACTAATTTTTTTCAGTTTTAGTATTATGTGCTCCACGGAAATAGGAGCGAACTCGATTTTTAAGTTTTTTGCTTTACCAATATAAATAATTTCATCCTCTTGATTTTTTTCATCAAGTAACATCCTGAGTAAATCAGGCAATTGTTTTAACTTTTCTTCAATTAATTCACTTGCCATCTTTTTCGCTCCTTTCCCTACTATAATGCAGTTTGATAAATAATTCTTGCATCTTCCAATTCTAAATTATGGTGCTCTGATAAATGAATTTTCTCGTGACGACCTAATCCTTCCACCAATGCTTCAATGACTGATTCATCTAATGAAATATCTTTAAATCGAATTGGTGCACCTAATAATGCAAAAGAATTCTTCTGTTTTTTTCAATTGCTCCATTGACAATTTCTTCTGGAGTTCCTGATAAATCCCACACTCGTTTTTTCCATATTGAATGAGTTTATCCCATTTTTGTTCTTTACGTACTTTCATCATCGCTGGTAACACAATCGATAATGTACGTCCATGGTCGATTCCATGATTTAATGTAATTTCATGTCCTAATGCATGAGTTGCCCAGTCTGTCGGCACTCCTGCAGAAATGGTTCCATTTAAAAGCATTTGTAGCGCACCACATAAAGTTTGCCCTTGCAGCAAAGTCGTGATTATCCTCATCAATAACTGTTGGTGCAATTTCAATTAATGTTTGTAAAATCCCTTCTGCATAACGATCTTGTAATTTTTGCATCTACAGGATATGTTAAATAATTTTTCCATTGTATGAATAAATGTATCTAATACACCATTCACTAATTGGCGTTTTGGTAATGTATACGTTAATTCAGGTTCTAGTACTGAGAACTGAGGGAATGTAACATCTGGTCTAAAACTTACTTTTGCTTTTAATGCTACAAAGGTAATCACCGCACCACTATTCATTTCAGATGCAGTAGCAGGTAATGTTAAAATCGTTCCAAATGGAACAGCTTTCGTAACAGGGAAGACCTTTTCCAAAGCCTCCTCTAAACATATCTAATGGATTGCCATCAAAAACACTTGCTGCAGCTACAAACTTTGTTCCATCAATGACAGAACCACCACCAATCGCTAGTAAATAAGTAAAACCTTCTTCTTTTACACGTGCAACAGCTTTGATTAATGTTTCGTATGTTGGGTTTGCTTCAATCCCTCCAAACTCATCCCATTCACGATTTCCTAATGCTTGTACAGCACGAACAAAGGCTCCATTCCGTTTAACAGAACCTCCTCCATATAAAATTAATACTTTCGCATCTTTTGGAATTTCTCCATCAATATCCTTAATACGATCTTTTTCCAAATAAAAATTTTTGTTGGGTTTCTAAATGTAAAATTACGAATTCCTAATTCCATAGTATCTCCCTACCTTTCTATTTAATGATATCAAGCTCTAAGTGCTGAGGCAAATCGCTATGACTTAAGAAGACTCCTGAAGGAATTTCCAACAGGAGTTGTTACAGATTAAACTTCATCCATTATTTAAAAATATCTTATTTGAAATAAATTTCTAAATATTTATCTAATCTCTCGGCTGAAATTTCTTTTTCTAATTTTTGATATTTCAGTTGGACTTTAAACTAATCTCACCATGACATACACCAGCTTCATCATAAGCAACAATTACTTCACCAATGTCTTCCCTGTTGTTCTCGTTGAACTTTCGCAAAGTGCTGTAATAAAGTTTGTTCTACTTCTGTCGCATCAATGCTCACGTAATAGGCAAAATGTTCTGCAATTGCTGTTGGAATGTAATAACAATCCACTAATGTCATTGCTTCTTTTGAATTTTTAGATGCTTTTACCTTTTAGGTTTATTTTTTTGACGCTTCATGAATAACCTCTCTGATTTCTCTGAATCTAGTATACAAAAAATTACCCATAAGGCAAAAGTTATCTTTGAATTTTCAAATCTTTTCTTAAGATTTTTACTAGCTATTTTCCAAATGCTTCATTTCATGGTAGAATAGTAAACGAAATTGTTTCTTAAAGGAGTCAATATGTTAACGATCAATATGCTTACACGAGCAGATAGTGTAAAGGACAAGGTGTTCTATCTGCTACAGAAGAACAAATTAATCTCGTAACAGAAGGTTTAAAAGACTATCAAGTCGTTGTGAATCAATTAAAAACATACAATATTACTCATATTCATACGATTAATCCAGATTTTTTTAATTAAATCTGTTATCACAAGACAAAACCGTCCAATGATTGCTTCTGTTCACTTTTTACCGAAACTTTAGAAAAAGTATTTCCCTACCTCGTCCGATTAAAGAATTATTTTTATAAATATGTTCTTCAATTTTATAAACAAGCAGATTATTTAGTAACCGTTAATCCACGTTTTATTGAAGATTTAGAACATTATGGAATTCCAAAAGAAAGAATCACTTATATTCCAAACTTTGTATCACGTGATACTTTTTATAAAATTACAGATCGTTCAAAAAGCAACTCTTCGGGAATCTTTTTGGATTAGATCCAGATAAATTTACCGTTGTATCTGCAGGACAATTACAAATGAGAAAAAGGTGTTTTTAGAATTTATTGATTTAGCTAAAAAAATGCCTGATATCCAATTTGTATGGGCAGGTGATTTTGCTTTTAAAGGATTTCTGAAGGTCGTAAAGAAATTATGGAACATATGGATGAATTACCAAGTAATGTTCATTTCCTAGGACTTGTAGAAAGAGAACGGATGAATGAATTCTTCAATATGGGAGATGTAATGTTACAACTTTCATTTGAAGAGCTGTTCCCTATGACGATTTTGGAATCCATGAATGCGAATATTCCATTATTATTAAGAGACTTAGAGAATATCGCCCTATTTTTGTTTGATTATTACTTAAAAGGAAATTCTCAAGTACAATTCCCAAGAAATTTTACGTCAATTGCAACAAGATGAAGCTTTCTATCAAGAAGCTTGCGAAAAATCTAAAAAGGAGAACAATTCTACTCTAAAGAAAACGTACTCCAACAATGGCAAGCTTTTTATGATAAAGTAGCTTTTGAAAACCATTTAAAATAAAGGAGTAACTATGACTGAAACACAAATTAAACAAGGTAAGCCTTTTATCTCCCTTTGCACAAAGAATGATGCATGCTTCTTCTGTTGCTGGAGCAATTGCTACAGTTATCTTTTGTATTTGGGCTTATCAAAAAGGTTTATTTACTTCCCAAGAAGCACTTAGCGAGTATATGCAACGTGCAGGCATTTGGGGACCACCTATTTTTATCTTTTTACAAATTTTACAAACAGTTATTCCTATTATTCCAGGTGCTTTAACTAGTATTGCTGGTGTATATATTTATGGAATGTTTTATTGGAAATGTCTACAACTATATCGGTATTATTATCGGTTCTATTATTGCTTTTCCATTTAGCACTGAATTTATGGACAACTATTTGTAAAAATCAATGGTGAATGATAGCACCTATCATCGTTATATCGGATGGCTAAATCGTGGAAATAAATTTGATTACTTCTTTACTTTCATGATGGCTTTTCCTGTTTCACCTGATGATTTCTTATGTATGCTTGCTGGTTTAACAAAAAATGAGTTATAAAAAGTTCATCATCATTATTTTAATTTGTAAACCTATTACTTTGCAGCATATACTTATGGATTAACAGCGATTATTGATTATATTTGGGCTTTTTTTCAAATAAATATTAATTTTTCAAACTATTTTTTAGTTTTTGCTAAAAACAGTTTGTTTTTATACTTTTCATTTTATAATGAGGCTTTATATAAAAGCCGTTACATTTTTATGGGAAAAGAAATGTTAACGATTGCATTTTTATATAAAATAACGAAATGGGTTAGGAGAAAAAGTTATATGTATCATTGCATTACAAATTTTATTGAAAAAGCTAAACTGGAAAAATTATTAGACCCAGTAGACGAGATTTATTTAACAAATCAATTACTTCATCTATTGCAATTAGATGATTATAAACCAGCGTATGCTTCAGAGAATCAATTACCATTGTTAGAAGATTCAGTAGATAAAATTATTCAATTAGCTGATTGAATTAGGAGTTAATGAAGATATTTTACCTGAAAAAGAAGCGTTTGAAGCAGCTGTTATGAATTTATTGACCCTCTTCCATCCGTAGTAAATACAAATTTTTTGGAAAAATTATAAAGTAAATCCAGAAAAAGCAACTGATTATTTTTTTATGAATTAAGCCAAAAAAATCATTACATTCAAACAAGAGCAATTACTAAAAATATTCAATTTCCATATTCTGGAAAATATGGCACTTTAGAAATTACAATTAATTTATCAAAAACCTGAAAAAGATCCAAAAAGCGATTGCGCAAGCAAAATTAGTCAAACAATCTAGTTACCCTGCTTCTCAATTAACGATGACAAATGAAGGGTATTATGGACGTTTCAATCATCCTGCTAGAAGCAATCATAGAATTATCCGTTTAGAAATTAATCATGAAGACTGGGGATTCCAATATTCTCCATATTCTTATTTTAACGAACATTCTATCTTCTTAACTCAAGTGCCACGTCCAATGCAAATTACGAAACGGTCATTTGAGAACTTAATGGATATTTTACGTCAGTTCCCTCACTATTTTGTTGGATCAAATGCTGATTTACCTATTGTTGGTGGCTCTATTTTTAGTCCATGATCATTATCAATCTGGTCGACATGTATTTCCAATGGATGTTGCTCCAATTTTAGAAAATTACTCATTTGAAGGTTTTGACGGAACTGTCTCTCGTTTACATTGGCCTTTATCAGTAATTCGTCTAGCAAGTAAAAACTCTGAACAAATTGTTCAATTAGCTACTCATATTTTTTAGAGATGGAGAAATTATTCAGACGAGAGCGCAAATATTTTTAGCATTTACGGGTGAAACGCCTCATAATACGATTACACCAATTGCACGTGTTCGTGATGGTATTTATGAATTAGATCTGAGTGCTTAGAAATAATCGTACGACTGAAGAATATCCAGATGGTATTTTTCCATCCTCATGTGGATGTGCATCCAATTAAGAAAGAAAATATTGGATTAATTGAAGTGATGGGGTTAGCAATTCTTCCTCCTCGTTTAAAAACTGAACTGAAAGAAGTTGAAAACTACTTACTTGGAAAATCTCATCAAATGCCTACAATGCATGAAAAATGGGCTAATGAAATTAAGGATAGCGAAGAAATTACAACAGACAATGTTGAAAGTTTGATTCGTCAAAAAGTTGGTGAAATTTTTGAACGTGGTTTAGAAAGATGCTGGTGTCTTCAAACAAACAACTGAAGGACAAGAAGCATTTGGAAGGTTTATTTCTTCCTTACAATAAACTTTTTAAAAATATATTTATTTCTGTAGCAGGACGCTAGCAACCCCTTCGGGTTTTCATGGCTAAAAATTGAGCCTTGGTCTCAATTTTTCCTATATCAGAAGCCATATTGACTTCTGATATTTCTGCTACTGCAAAAAAAGTATTTTGGTTTCTTGTCATATACTCTTTTATGTATTTTTACGTAAAAGAGCAGCCAGTTACGCTGTCTCATGTTACTATGAAAAGGCATAATTTAGTTACATAACATAATACGTTTTTGTAGCTTAAAAAGCTTAAAATCATTCTTTAGCAATGATTTTAAGCTTTTTAATTATCTCTTTAAAATAAACACAATAAATACAATAATTGCACTTATAATACAAGCCAATCCTATAATAATAACTCCTAATAACACAGGTCTTTCAGAAAGACTTAATAAAAATTCTTCAAAATTTATATTTGATTCTGCGTTATCTGTAATTGTTGTGATTTCTTTTTGTTCTTCAACTTCTTCAGGAATAATTGTTACAGGATAAGCTAATGGTTCAATTTTTTTGAAGTAATACGAGGAAGATCTGTTTCAATGACAATTTTATCCTCTTTTAAACTATATTTAGGTGTTTCACCAATTCGAACTAATGTCTTAATATCTTTATCTAGTTGAACCTTCTCTCCATCAATAGTATGTTCTCCAGCTTTAAGAACTGTTTGAGTCTCATATTCTGAAAAAGCTTTTTTTCAATAGTCCATTTCAATTTGATTCTTAAAGTAAGAACTATTATCTTTATCTTCCCAAGCTCCAACACCTAAAATAACTTGAATAAAACGAGTATCTTCTTGCTTGGCAGTCAATAAATGGTTAAATGCCGCGCTAGGACTTGAACCTGTCTTGAACCCATCTACTCCGGAAATCCTTGGTACATTCCTGGTATTGAACTGTTATAAGTATAAAATGATTCTTCATAAGGAGTTCCTTCCATAACCGTAATGAATGGATTTTTGTGAAATTTGTAATTTCAGGAAAAATCTTTTAGAAAATGATAAGCTAAAATCGCTAAATCTCTTGCTGTTGTTTGATTATAACGATTATGATTATAACCCTCAGGAGAATAATATCCAGCAAATGCAGAAGCAACTGCTCCACTAGCATTATTGAATTTTTGTGTTTTCCATTCCCCATTCTTTAAACTTAGCATTCATTTTATTTAAGAATTCTGTATCTGATAAACCAGTAGCCCTAGCTACCATTAGTGTAGCAACATTTGAAGACGGATAAAAACATCATATAGAGCAACTCTTCAATTGGATAATCTACACCCGCAACAATAATATTATTACTAATTTCCCAAATAGTAGAAATCGCTCGATATTCTTCAGTGGCTGTTACAACTGTATTTAAAGATAACTTTCCTTCTTTCATTGCTTCAAAAGCCATATAAGCTGTCATCATTTTAGAAATACTAGCCGGATCCCATGGTTGATCAATATTACTGCCAAATACAATTTCTCCGTATCTGCATCGACCATAATGGTACTTTCTGGTCTATAATTTTCTTCAACACCATACCCATATTCTGCAATTGCTTCCATTACATCTTGTCTAAATGGAATAGCTACTGTTGTTTGTTCAGTTTTTACTTCTTGTTTGGTTTGTTCTGATTCAACTGTTGTTTCTTGCACAGCCTCTTTTTGTACTTGAATCATTTTCTTCCGCTAGAATAGCACTTGTACATAATAGTGAAGCCATAGGAAAACTTAATCCCAAAAATATTTTTTTATTTTTCACGAATTATCCTCCTCTATCAACTTTTTCATTCTACCCCTTTTTGAAAAGAATTAGCAAAAATCTTACTAAAAAAATAGAGACGATTCAACTTAACTCATTGAATCGTTCTTAGAATACAGATTATTAAATACCGTTTTAAATAGAATCTCCATTAAAAATTGAATTTTTAACAATTACATAATCCACTTTTACGAATAGATTCTAAGTCTGAACCACCTGCATAAGAAATAGAAGATTGTAAATCTTGTTGCATTTCTACTAGTGTATCTTTTAATGATCCTTTATACGGAACAATGATTTTTTACCTTCAACATTTTTTGCGTTCGCCTTTTTGGAATTCTGATGACTACCAAAATATTCTTTGAAGCGTTCTCCATTAATTTCAACTGTTTTACCTGGTGATTCTTCATGACCAGCAAATAATGAACCAATCATTACCATTGTAGCACCAAAGCGAATTGATTTTGCAATATCACCGTGAGTACGAATTCCGCCATCCGCAATAATTGGTTTTACGGGCAGCTTTTGAACACCAACGAAGGGCTGCTAATTGCCAACCACCTGTACCAAATCCTGTTTTAATTTTTGTAATACATACTTTACCGGGTCCAATACCAACTTTTGTGGCATCAGCTCCAGCATTTTTCTAATTCACGAACGGCTTCTGGTGTACCAACATTTTCCAGCAATGACAAAAGTATCTGGTAAATGTTTTTTTGATATGTCCAATCATATCAATAACTGAATTAGCATGTCCATGGGCAATATCAATGGTAATATAATCCGAATTAAATTCTTTCTTTTAATTCTTCAATAAATTCATATTCATGAGATTTTACACCCACACTGATTGAAGCAATAAGATTTTTTTCTCATGCATTTTTAATAAATGGAATTCTTCCTTCTTCATCAAAACGGTGCATAATATAAAAATATCCATTTTTTGCTAAAAATTCTGCAACTGATTCATCAATAATTGTTTGCATATTAGCAGGTACTACAGGGATTTTAAAAAGTGTGTTTCCCTAATTGAACAGTTGTATTGCATTCTGAACGACTATTTACAATACATTTATTCGGTACTAATTGAATATCTTCATAATCAAAAACTTTCATTTCAAACATGAGGTAACCTCCTTAAATAAGCATTTGTTCCATATCTGTTACCACGAAATATTTTAACTTATTTTTGACTAAAATGTAAACAAAAACTGTATTTTATGAACATTAATTACTTCAACATTTACATTATATAGTAAAACACGAACAAAATAGTTAAGTTGAGTAAAAATGACTTTCTAAAAGTAGTTTTTAGCCATGAGGATCCAATAACGAACCTGCTAGCGTACTAGCTACATTTAGAAAGTCGATTAAAAATAAATAATTTTATTTTTAGCGAATCCTTCACTAAACCGAAGATAAACTGCGTTGAGTCAAATGGTTGTAAATCGTCCATTTTTCTCCTAATCCAATAAATTTAACTGGAATATTCATTTCATGACGAATTGATAAAATTACGCCACCTTTTGCAGTACCATCTAATTTTGTTAAAAATTAAACCTGTCACATCAATCGTTTCTTTAAATTGTTTTGCTTGAACTAAAGCATTTTGCCCAGTAGTTGCATCTAACACTAATAAAGTTTCATCTGCTCCCGTTTCAATTTCTCTAGAAATAATACGGTTCATTTTTCTAATTCTTTCATTAGATTCACTTTATTTTTGCAAGCGACCTGCTGTATCAATTAATAAATAATCGATATTTTTCTGCTTTTGCTTTTTTTATGGCATCATACACAACAGAAGAAGGATCTCCACCTTCTTTACCACTAACAACTGGAACCCCTACACGTTCGCCCCAAATTTCTAATTGTTGAATGGCTCCAGCATGGAATGTATCTCCTGCAGCTAATAATACAGAATGCCCTTCTTGTTTTTAATCTCCAAGCAATTTTACCAATCGTAGTTGTTTTTTACCAACACCATTAACCCCAACAAATAGTAATACAGTTGGTCTTCCTTCAGCTTTTGCTAAAGTTGCTAAATTGTCTTCGCCTTTTTTCATAAATGTCTACCATTTTTTTCAATAATGACTTGTTTTAACATCATGAGCATTTTTAGCATTTTTGCAAACGAACTTCATCTCTTAAAGCATCCGTAATTGCTAAAAGTCATTTCAAAAGCCTACATCTGAAGAAATAAATGTTTCTTCTAAATCATCGAAGAAATCTTCATCAATTGTTCTAAAAGTCTGCTAAAAATTCGTTTAAATGATCCGAAAAACTTTTACGAGTTTTTGCATTCCTTAGTCATATTTTTCAATAACAATCGAAGTTTCTTGTTCTTGCTGTTTAATGACAGCATCTTCACCAGTAAAGGCACGTTTAATACGATCAAATAATCCCATTATTTCACTCCTTCTCTTTCACGTTTATTTTGTTCTAAAATGTGATAAATGGCATGAGCTACCCCAGATTCTTCATTTGTCTTCGTAATGAATTTGGCAACTTCTTTTACTTCTGGAGAACCATTTCCCATTGCTACTGGAAAACCAACAGTTGTTAACATCGATAAGTCATTTTCTTCGTCTCCACTAGCTGCAATTTCATCTACTGTAATTCCTAAAATTTCAGCTAGATTCGTTAACCCTGTTCCTTTAGAAACTCCTTTTGGAACTACTTCTAATAAGAAAGTACGTGACTTCATACAATTGAATTTTTCAAAGAAAGCTTCTGGTAATTGACGAATTCCTTCATCTAATACTGATTCTTCAATACATAGCACTGCCTTATAAAAAAACGTGGCTTTCTTCAAATTCCGATGGATTTTTGTAATGAAACTCAATTGGATGAGGTAAGCCTGGATAAATAGAAGGTCTTCCTTCAGGATAAGTTGTTTTCATAAGCTCTTTCTAAATCAATCATAACAAGAGGTAACCCAACTTTATACGTTTTCTTCATAGCAGTATTGCATATCATCTCTTGAATGACCTTGCTTTAAATAAAAATTTCATGAGATTTTTGTTTTTTGAATAATTCCACCATTGTAATTGATTGAAAAATCATTATCACCTAATAATTCTAATTCTTCTAATAAATGATAAATACTCATTAAAGGACGACCTGTACAAAGAACAATTTTCCTCCTTGTTCTTTAGCAAGTTGAATGAGCTTTTTATTTTTCAGGTGTTACTTTTTTTATCATCGGTTAGTAATGTTCCATCTAAGTTAGTGCAATGACTTTTATCATACAATCTCTCCTTTTTACTCTAGGGGGTGCAAACGGTGTTTAGGGGGCATTTCCTAGAGCTCGTCATTCCTTTGATTTCATTCTTGTATTATACCAAATTTTTAGGTTTGTGACTATTCCTAAAGAAAAAGCCATATCACAGGGATATAGCTTCTTTCTTTTTGTTGTTCAATAACTCTAATTGTAATCAATTAGCTTTATAAACAGGCTTTTGTCGAATACCCTATATAAATTTTAGTAATAAAGCTTATCTTCTACTTCAATGCAAAAATTCATCTCGTAGAATTCCATATTTTTATGGAATCGTAGTAAGTTCCTTTATAATAACGAACTTTTCTAATTCTAGCTTCTTGAGTCATCCCTAATTTTTCTGACAGTCTCATCATGCCAGGATTACCACTCCAAGTTGTTAGTCCCACTCGTTCAATTTCTGGGAAATCTTTAAAACAAATCTCAATCCATTCTTGTAAGGCAGACGTTCCTATACCGTTAGACCATAATGAATCATCATAAATAACAATTCCTATTTCTAACCAACGAGTTCTAATGTCTTCCCAATAGCGTGTAACAACTCCAATAATTCTTTTCTTCATAAACAATTGCTAAAAACATTTTCACTCAGAAAAAGATGAGTTTCTGACTGTAAAAATGTTTCTAAATTTATTGTTTATATTCGTCAAAATAAGGGGCATTATGAAAAGTGTCCATCGAGGTTTTTTCAGATGAATATATTAGTGTATGAAGTATTGGTAAGTCTGTTTCTCTTATTTTTAAGCAAATTAACTTTCTCCTTATATAATGTATTTAGGTTATTAAAAGGCAACCTATACGGCTAAATAATTGTATAATATAGTTATTAGATAGAGAGATCGTTCTCTCCTTGATTTCTAAAACTCGTACTAGAAAAATGATGTCTCTGGAATTTCTTCTTAGTGGTTTTTGATTTTTTTAAAAAAATTTTTCTATTCTGTTATTGATTTTTTTCATAGGTAGTCTTTTTCTCTAAAGGGGTGCATTTCTAGAGCATCATTCCTATGATTTCATTCTTGTATTATACCAATTTTTTTAGGGTTTGTGACTATTCCAAAAGAAAAAGCCATATCACAGGGATATAGCTTCTTTGTTTTTACTTTTAAATAATCATACAAAATTATTGGAGCTTTTTATTTCGCCTATAAGCGATACGTTAGTAACTTACAAATTAAATCCACCAACAGAATTTATCGAAAACTCAAATTAACATCAATTTTCTATTGATTTTTGTACTGATTTTAAATATTCCAAGAGACTATTAATCTCATCCCTATCTAAGGTGATTGTTAAATAATTTGCCGTTGCTCACTGATCATTAAAATATATTCTCCATTCTAAAGTGATATCTGAGATTTCAAATCACAGCTCAACATAAATAACATTAGATTGGTTCTTACATCGAAAGATGGAGATAATACAAATTCTAAAATCATGTTCAAGAAATGATATCTCTACTTTTTTCTGTTATTTTATTATCTAGAAGGTTAGCTAATTGTTCTACAAGATAATCAATTTCACAAGACAAGAGTGATTCATAATTCTCCTTATGAAAGTTTAAACTGTCTTTAAAAAGAAAAACTATAGTCTATTTTACACCACTCACTGTACCAATTACTTCTATCTGTTGATAAATATCCTTTTTATTTCCAATTTTACCTTAATTCCATCTACCTCTAATTCCAGTCCCATTATATACTCTCATTTCCATCTTTAATTTTTATTTATTATATCATTTCTTTAGAATTGTAACTATTCATAAAGAGGAAATCACATGAATGTACAATAGTTTTGTACACTCAAAAAGCACGAAACTAGAATTTCTAGTTCCATGCTTTTCTACTAGTCTTTCATTCCAACAAGCTCTCGCTGTCTACGATTCGCCTCTTGTGCGATGTAACTCATCACAAACTTGAATTCTTTAGCTGTAGCTTTTTCAGAGAGTTCTGCGATACTTTGATTATATTTATCAATAATTTGTTGTACTTTTTCCTCATCAGTCATCTACATTTCCTCCAATTGTTTTTTTCGTATATTGCTGTGGAAGTACAAGCTGAATATTATCAGCATCAAAATGTACTTCGGATATATTATTTTGATAATCTTTAATAATAATATGTAATATCACTTCTGGATGTCGTTTTTACTTTTTCAATATTTTTCTCTAGCTTGAAGAAAGCATTGATAAATGTATCTTTAGAACAACACGTCCTTCTACTAATTCACGTTCTTTCGTAAAACTCCATGCTACTTGTGGATCTTGATAAACATAAAAATAACGTCACACGATACCCATTTTTTCAATGTTCGAATAATATTCTTCTCTGCACTTAAAACTGCAAATGTTGCATCCAATATAAATGAATATCCGTTATCCACTACAAATTTTAAAAGATTGATCTCACTAGCCATGCTGATGCTTTTTGATATTGACTAGAATTACTACCGTTATAACCTGGGAATTGAATTCGAAATGCATCGGCATCAATTACAATATGATTTTTTATATCTATTGGCTAATCCAAGAGCAACTTCTGTCTTGCCTGCTCACTGGACTGCCAGCCATAAATACTGCATCTGGCTCTTCACTAGGAACACTATCGTGAATCAATTCGAAATAAACTCTTCTACTCTATTTTTTTGCATATTCTAGATTCTTATCCATAGTATTCCTCCTTCAGTTCTTTGTCTAAGTATAGCATTTTTCCAAGCTTTTTATCAGCTATATTGTAACATCATTAATCTAGTATTTATCTCTTCAACTGAAATTGAACAAAAATATCCTTATTCAAAAACCTCACTGACTAAATCTGTAATCTGGTTAAAATGGTTTAAAAGTCCATCGTTGGATCTTCCAAAGTATCTCCCTTACGTAATCCGATAATTTCTATTTTACTTTTTAGAATGATTTTTCTCAATTAATTCTTCCGCTAAAGCTTTAATGCTCAGAACTTTTCCAATTGTTAATGTATAGACTCCTGAACGCAAAACATGCTTGTAAAAATCATCCCACCCACGAATGAAATCAGCTTTTTCTAGTTGCTAGCTTTGTAATTCGTTCATCTGTCAAAGGAAGAGGTTTATTTTTCTTTCGAGTTTATCAAATACATGATAGACTGAGCCATTACTTTCAATCACAAATGGAAATCGTAAGGATTGAATGAAATCGTCTTGATACTGCTCATTTAAATTTATCAAAAATTGTTCTACTCTAATTTTTGTTTTCCAAACTGATTATGCGGTTTATAAAGCTTCATCACTTGAGATAAATATAATTCTTTCCTTTACCAAAAGGTAATACGGACTCAAGAAACACTTTTTGTTTGCAAAACATTTTTGAGTAATAATACTCAGCAAACTCTTCACAAAAATTTGTCATTTTTAATGATGCTGCATGAATAGAAAATATCTGGTTGAATTGCTTCAATATATTTCAAACAATCTGGTGAAGTAAAATCGATTGGAACTGGATAAAATACTGACGCATCCAACCTTCTATTCATCATAGCTAACTGTGTTTCTTGATAATCAACACCATACACTATTGCATCATTTTTCTATAAAGTAATTTACTAATGCTTCACCAATTGTTCCACAAACACCTGTTATAAAAACTTTTTTTCTTCATCATTCACTCTCCTAACTTGTGAGTAATTTACCATATTTATCTAATTCTGTAAATTTAAAAATTCAATCTGAGCTAAAATTTATACAAAAAGAAAAAGCCTATATTCAGGCTTTTTCCATTTTACCATTAAAAAAATGTTCTACTCCATACCATCAAAATCTTCGAATTTGACTGAGGCTAGTTTTGAAACTCCGGATTCTTGCATTGTTACTCCATATAATACATCTGCTTCTTCCATTGTTCCTCTTCTGTGAGTAATCACAATGAACTGTGTATTTTTAGTAAATTCTTTCAAGTAACGATCATATCTTGCAACATTTGCCTCATCTAAGGCCGCTTCTACTTCGTCGAGTAAGCAGAATGGCACTGGTTTCACTTCTAAAATTGCAAATAATAATGCAATGGCTGTAAAGGCACGTTCTCCCCAGATAATAGACTTAGGGATTGTAGTTTCTTACCAGGTGGCTGAGCAATAATCTCAATTCCTGTTTCTAATAAATTCGTAGGATCTGTTAACTCTAGAGTAGCACGCCCTCCTCCGAACAATCGTGGAAATGTTTGTTGGAATTGACTTGAAATTGCATCGAAAGTTTGTTTGAATCGACTCGTCACTTCCGTATCCATTTCTGTAATCGTGTCTTCTAGATTTTTTTCTTCGCATCTAGTAAGTCTTGTTGTTGAATCGTTAAAATTCAAATCTTTCTTGAACTTTATCATATTCTTCAATCGCCATTAAGTTTACCGCACCCATTTGTTCGATTTGTTGTTTTAACATGCGAACTGTTTTTAGAAAGCATCTTCGATGGACATTGTTAATTCTGTTTTTTCGATTGCTGCTTCAAATGTTAATTCATATTCTTCACTTAAATATTGCAGTTTTTTTGATCAATTGCTAATTCAAATCGATTGGCTTTTTGTTTCAACTTTTTGATTGTTGTTTCAAATACTCTTGTAATTGATGTTGCGCTTGATTTCGACTAACTTCTGTTTGTTTATTCAATACTTCTAATTGAATTCTTTCTTCTTTTAGTCTGTCTAAATCTGTTTCTAATGCTGTAACCGTTTCTTTAATCGCTTCATAATCTTTTACAGTTTGGTTGTAATCTGCTTCATTTTTCTCTTTTAAGTCCTTCTGTTCATCTTTTTCGATTCCAGTAAATGAACTTGTTCTTCTAAACGTTTTAATGACAGTTTTTCTTGTTTGAATTCTTTCTTTTGATGTTGGACTTGCTCTTGAATACGAGCTTTTTGTGTCCCTACTTCTTGTAATTCTTGTTGTTTTTCTTGAAGCTGTTGCGTACGGTCTTCTTGAGATAATTGTAAATAATCCAATTCTTTTTAACTGCTTGATTCTCTTTTTGTAATCCTTCTTAATGCTTCATGAGTATCTACATATTGCTGTTCTAATTGTTCATACTGTTCAATCGATTCATCTAATTCATATTGTTGACTTAATGTTTGACGACTAATTTTATTAAATTCATCTTTTGAATATTGTAATTCTAATCGTACTTCTTGCAATTGTTGTTTTAAAAGTGTTTCTTCTTCTTGAATCGCTGTTCCTTTTTGAACAATTTCGTTCCATTTCGTTTCCAACTGATTCCATTTTTCTGAAACTTGCTTCTCATATTCTTTCAACTGATTCAATTGTTGTTCTAACGTTTCTAATTGACTATTCCGTTTTACAAGAGATTGTTGTTGATGGTTTTTAGAAGCTCCACCGGTCATCGAACCACCAGCATTCACAACATCTCCCTCTAAAGAAACAATACGATAACGGTATTGCAAGACTTTAGTAATTTTCATAGCGTCATCTAATGTTTTAGCTACGACAGTTGTTCCTAAAATATTTCGAACAATGGATTGATACGTTTTTTGAACATGTACTAAGTCACTAGCAATTCCAACATAGCCTTGTAAAGAGAATAATTGTTGTTGAACAGCATCTGGCATTCTTTTCTCTTTAATAATCGTTAGTGGTAAGAAAGTTGCTCGTCCTAAACGGTTCATTTTTAAATAGTCAATTGCTTTTGCAGCAGCTTGCTCATGTTCTACTACAACATGTTGACTACTTGCACCTAAAGCAATATCGATTGCTAATGTAACCTCATCATCTACTCGAATTAATTCAGCAACTGAACCAATGACACCTGCGATTTGTTTCTTTTTGTTTTAAGATTTCACGAACCCCTTGATAGTAACCAGCATAATCTTCAGAAACTTGTTTCAAACTATGATAATTTGCTTGTGTTTGTTGTAATTGTCGTTCAATCTTTTGTTTTTGTTCTTGCATCGTTTGACGTTCTTGACGTAAACTATCTGCTTGTTGACGATAAAATTCAAGTCTTCTTGTTTAGAATTGGCTTGTTGAGCTAGATTTTCTTCTTTTTCCACTAATTGAGCAATCTTTTGATCTAATTGTTTCGACTGTTCTTCAAATAATTCTTGTTTTTTTCAAGTAATTTATCATGTTGATTTTGATTTTGTTCCATCGAACGTTCCAAGTGTTTTTCTTGGTTCGTTAATTTTGAAATTTCTTGTAATTGTTCGATATAGTCACTTTGTAATTGCTTTTGTCGCTCTTCATTACCTTGACTTAATTGCTCTAATTCTTCTACTAATTTAGACCAAAGTGATTCAATTTCATTCAGTTCCACTTCTTTAATAGCAACTGCTCGTTCTAATTCAGCCACAGTTTTTTCTGTTAATTCTAACTGACGAATGACTTCCACTAAAGCTAATTGATTTTCTTCATTTGTCCGATTCGCAAACTCTTGTTTTTGTTGATAAACTTTACGTTCACCATCTAATTGCTCCATTTTTTGAATCGCATCAACATATAACACTTGTTTTTCATCTAACTCAGTATTTTTTACAGCAAGTAATTCTTGTTGATCGAACACTTTCTGCTCTAGCTCTCCCAATCTTTGTTCTGTTTTTCATCACAGTTTCTTGTAGCTGAGCTACTTCTCGTTTAGCGACTGTCCACTGAGTATTTAAAGTTTCAATTTCAACGGCTAATAAGGCTGTTTCAATGCCTTGTAATTCTTCTTTTTAGATAAATAAACAATCGCTTTTTCCTTTTGTTCTAATAAAGGAGTTAATTGACTTTTAATTTCATGTAAAATATCTTCTACACGATTTAAATGTTCTTGTGTTTGATCTAATTTTTTCTTTTGCGCTTGTGTTTTTACGGTCTTTATATTTCAACACACCTGCAGCTTCTTCAATAATCATACGACGATCTTCAGGCTTATCATTGAAAATTTGTTCGACTTTTCCTTGAGAAATTAGGGCAAATGAGATCCTTTCCTAATCCAGAATCCATCATTAAACTAGTAATATCTTTTAAACGACAGGCCTTCTTATTAATAAAAGTCACTATCCCCATTACGGTTCAATCGACGAGTTAATACTACTTGAGAATGCTCAATTGCTAATTTTCCATCTTCATTGTTAATATGCAAAATTTACTTCAGCAATATTGACCGGTTTACGAGTTTGAGAACCTGCAAAAAAATAACATCATCCATTTTTTTACCACGTAAACTTTTTAGCGGATTGTTCTCCTAAAACCCATTTTAATTGCTTCTGACAAATTAGATTTTTTCCACTTCCGTTTGGACCTACAACAGCTGTAACACCTTTATCAAATTCGATAACGGTTTTATCAGCAAATGACTTAAATCAGACATTTCAATTTTTCTAACTGCATCCTTGACTCCTTACTTTAAGAAATAACGTTTAATTTTTCTAATGTTCTTCTAGCAGATAATTGTTCTGCTGCTTTCTTCATCTTGCCTTCACCAATTTCATAGCCTTTATCATTCACATGAACTTGTACGGTATAAAAACGTGCATGAGAAGGCCCCTCTTCTTTTAGTAATTCATAACGAATGTTCACATTCCCATTTCTTTGGAAATATTCTTGTAATTCTGTTTTTAAAATCACCAACTAAAGTAAATCTTCCATCTTTTATTTTCGAGATAATAACGTATGTTAGAAATTGACTAGCACCTTCAAAACCTTGGTCTAAATAAATAGCACCCACAAAAAGCTTCAAATACGTCACAGAGAACTGCTGGATTTTCATGTCCTTTTTGAAGCACGTTCTCCCTTTCCTAATAAAAAGATATTTATCTAACTCACACTCTTTTGCAAGTGTCGATAAACTTTTCTTCGCAAACGATTTGCGCTCTTAATTTTGTTAACTCGCCTTCTTTTTTTCGTTGGCATTTGTCGGTATAACCAATTAGAAATAAATAATTCTAAAAACAGCATCACCTAAAAACTCGATACGCTCATTATAAATCCCTTTTGCAATCTTTATGTTCATTTGCATAGGATGAATGAGTTAAGGCTTCTTTAAGTAGTTTTTCATTTTTAAATTGTATTTGAAATTCTTTTGCTATTTTTTTCTTTAAATTGTTCGATTGAATACATGCCCTTCGGCTCCTTATCTTTTCTCTATTTCCTTATTATAAAAGGTTTGCCAAAAACATTACAAACGATTTTAAAAATGGGCGTATTCTAACAGAAAGCAATGAAAAGACTTTTGAGTATTGTAGCAAGGTCGACATCAGCCTCGCTTTGCGAGTCTCATGTCTAAACTTTGAGCCACGGTCTCAAAGTTTCCCTGTAATATTAGCCAAAATGGCTAATATTACTATTACCACAATAACAAGTCTTTTTCTATTGCTTTTACTTTTTATTTTTAATAATCAAATATTCGAACCTTATATTATGATTTCTGCCGAAAAACTAAAAATTCTGCCCAATAAGGATTTTTCAGAATTAAAAATTTCCACTTCAGCATCTGTCATATTATGAGGATAATCTTGAAAGAGATTATAGATGTGCTTCTTATCAAATGAAAAAGATGTTCACCACAAGTTTCTAAATTGTCTATCCACCAAATTGTATCAGTTTTATTATTCTTATAAAAATCACTTAACATCTCATAATTTTTCCTTTCAGTTGATTATTAGTTTTTATATTGATTAAGCCGAGTATAATTTAAACACCATAATTATTCGTAACAAATTTAAAGAAAAAGAACTTTTTCTCCGTAGCCAAAGTAAAATTAGATTCTCAAGCTAATTTTACAGGAAATTTTGAGACCAAGGCTCAAAATTTGGGCATGAGACCGCAGGGCTGCTGCCGTCCTGGCTACTTTTAGAAAAAGTTCGTTTTACTAAATGCCATAGAAGTTAAAAATCTTCGTAATAAGAGCTACATTCCTTTTTACGATAGCCTTTTACATAGTATTGGTTTTTCTCTTCATTAAACTCCAAAATTTCTACTAATGTATTTTGTTGAAGTTGTGAAAGATTTTTGTGCTTCGTAAACTTCTACCCATTCTTCGTAATAGTCCATTTCTGCTTTCATTTGAGCTCCAAGAAATTCTCTCAATCGTTCGATATCTGTTGCATTTTCAGCAGACATCACTAACGAAGGATAAGAATTTGGTTGAAATTCTCCATCAATTAAATCTGATTTATTATAAATCGTCACCATCGGAATAGTTTCCATCTCTAAATCCTCAACTAAATCATGAACCGTTTTTCATGCATTAAGAAATTCGGAGAGGATGCATCTACTACATGCACTAATAAATCAACATCCGCACTCTCTTCTAAAGTGGACTCAAATGCGTGAATTAAAGTCGTTGGTAAATCTTGAATAAATCCAACTGTATCCGTTAATGTCACATCATAGTGATCGGCCAAATCAACTTTTCTTGTTAATGGATCTAAAGTTGCGAATAATTGATCCATCTGATACGTTCCAGCATCTGTTAATTGGTTTAGAATTGTTGATTTTCCAGCATTTGTATAGCCAATTAATCCCATTCTAAAACCATTCGAACGATTTCTCTTCATTCTTGAACGTTGACGATGAAGTTTTGTCTGTTCTAATTGCGCTTCAATATCTGAAATTTGTTTACGAATATGTCGTTTATCCGTTTCTAATTGAGTTTCCCCTGGTCCTCTTGTCCCAATTCCACCACCTTGTCTAGATAAGGCTGTACCTTGTCCTGACAAACGTGGTAATAAATAATTTAATTGAGCCAGTTGTACTTGAAGTTTTCCTTCTTTTGAACGAGCACGCATCGCAAAAATATCTAAAATTAATTGAACACGGTCAATAATTCGTGTATTAATCGTTTCATTTAGATTTTTCGTTTGAGAACCTGTTAGAGATTGGTAGAAAACAATTAAATCAATTTCTAGTTCATCGACTAAATGACTAATTTCTTCTACTTTCCTTTTCCAATCATTGTACGACCACTATAGGTTTCTCTTTTTTGAGTAACTGTTACGACAACTTCTCCTTGAGCGGTATCCACTAATTGCTTCATTTCTTCTAAAGCATATTGAAATTGCTCGTCTGACTGTGTTGTTTGAACAGCAACAATCATTACTCTTTCTTTTTTGTTTTCCATCTATTCACTTCCCAGTAAAAACTGCTGACAATCTAAAACAACTTGAGATATTGTATTAGGATTTTTCTACTAAATCATACCAATGTACAGCTTCAAATCGGTTTCTAAACCATGTTAATTGTCGTTTGGCATATCGTCTAGAGTTTTGTTGAATTTTTTTGAATGGTAGCTTCTTTTGATAATTGACCCTCAAAAATAATCCACCCATTCTTTATACCCAATTCCTCGAATCGATTGAATATCTAATCCTTTTTACGACATCGTATAATTGTCTAGCTTCTTCTTCTAAACCATTTTGCATCATCATTTCTACTCTTGTATCAATTCTTTCATAAAGGACTGCTCTGTCCGTTGATAATCCGATAATATAGGCATCAAAAAAATAGCTTCTTTTTGTTGTTGGTCATTGGCTGAAAATGGTTTTCCCACTGGCATGTGTCACTTCTAATGCTCGAATGACACGTCTCGTGTTATTTGGATGAATATTTTCAGCACTGACAGGATCGACTGCTTTTAATTGCTCCCACATAGCCTGAGGGCCAATTTCTTCTAGTTCTTTTTCCTTTTCTAGTCGATAAATTGGATCGTTAGAATCTTCACCACTAAAATGAAAATCAAATAATAAGCCTTCAATATATAGTCCAGTTCCTCCAACAATAATTGGAATTTTTCCTCGGCTAGCAATCTCATGAATCGCTTCTCTTGCCATTTGTTTGAAATCACTAGCAGTATATTCTTCTTTCACATCACAGATATCTAATAAGTAGTGAGGAATTCCTCGTGCTTCTTCAGAAGTCACTTTAGCTGTTCCTATATCCAATGTTTTATAAACTTGCATCGAGTCCCCATTAATGATTTCTCCATTTTAATTGTTGTGCTAATTCGATACTAAGAGCTGTTTTTCCCAACACCAGTCGGACCAACAATAACAATGATCTTTTGTTTGTCTACCATATTACTCCTTTATTTCACCTCGAAGCTCTAGTGCTTTTTGTGGATAATCTGTAAAAATTGCTTCTACATGAAGCTCAAAACAATGGTTCATCTCTTCTTCTTGATTGACTGTCCATACACGTTTTTTGGATATTGTGAATGAATCTCAAAAGCTTCTTTTTAATAAGCGATAGTCCGGATGAACAGCTTCAAAATTCACTTCTTCAAATACAAAATTTGCCATTTCTACCGTTTCATATAAAAAGGCAATTTCTTGATTCGGTCGTAATTGTTTCATTTGAATAATACTTCTCAGATTAAAACTAGAATAAATAATCGCAAAAATTTGGTTGTATTTTTCTTGTAATGCCACATTTTTTCAACAATTCCTGCATATTCAATTTGATCCGTTTTTAATTCAATATTTAATTCACCTTTGAAATTCAATTCCTTTAACAACTGGAAAACTTCTTCTAATGTCGGAATTTTTCTCCAGTAAATGATGCATGAAAACCAACTTCCTGCATCTAATGCTTGAATATCTTTTACTGTTAAATCTTGAATTAAACCACTACCATTCGTCGTACGATCCACTGTTTCATCATGAATCACGACTAATTCTCCATCTTTTTGAAACATGAACATCTAATTCAATCCCATCACTATGAACACGTACTGCCTCTTGAAAAGCAGCTAATGTATTTTCTGGATGAGTTCCTCTACTTCCTCTATGTGCAAAAATTTTAGTCATTTGCAATCACCTGTTTCTTTTGAACTTTTATTTTGTTGACGAATCTTCCCAGACAATGCAATCAATTCTGCTGCATGCTGTTTGGTTAATGCTGTCATTTCTTCTCCTGACAACATACGACCAATTTCTTCGATACGTTTGTCTTCTTCTAATGTTGTAAGAGTCGTACGAGTACGATCATCCTTTTCCATTTTTTTCAATAAAAATATGAACTCCCGCAATACTTGCCACCTGTGGTAAATGAGTGATACATAATACTTGGGTAAATTCTGATATATAATGCATTTTATTCGCAATTGCTTGAGCTACTCGTCCACTCACTCCTGTATCTACCTCATCAAATACAATCGTTCCCTCCATGCTTACGCACAAAGATCGTTTTTCATGGCAAGGGTAATTCTAGATAATTCCCCCACCAGATACAATCTTTTGTAATGGTTTAACAGGTTCACCTTTGTTTGTTGAAATATAAGTATACTTCATCCCTGCCTGTTTCAAGTAGTTGTTCACTTGGTAGGACACGAATTTCAAAAATAGCTTGTTCCATATACAATTCATGTAACTGTGTTTCTATTTTTCAGCTAACTCAAGGGCAATTTCTTGTCTTTGTTTTGTCAATTCATGTGCTACTTGTTTTGCTTTTTGTTCGATTTGTGCTTTTTCTTGAATTAAAGTTTCGATAATACTTTCTTTATTTTCAATTTGATTTAATTGTGCTTGTGCTTGTGCTTGGAACTCTAATATTTCTTCTGCATTATCTCCATACTTCCGTTTTAACTGATAATAAACATCTAAACGTTCTTCAATATAGGCTAATCTTTCTTCATCATATTCTGCATGATCTAATTCTTGACTCATATGAGAAACGGCATCTTGTAATTGATAATAAGATTCTTGTAATTGCTGATACAATTGTTGGTAATTTTCACCAATTCCTTGTAAAAATCCTATTTCTTGAGAAGCTTGACTAATGGCATCTACTGCAGAATATTCTTCCGTTTGTAACATAAATAAAGCGGACATTAAGTGCTCTTGAATTTTTTGGAAATGAGTAAAATATTCTTTTCTTGAACTAATTCTTCCTCTTCTCCTATATAAATATTTGATAATTCAATTTCTTCTACTTGGAATTTTAATAAATCAATTTTTGAGCATCTTCTTTTTCAGCAGTTTGTAACTTTCTTAATTGCTCTTGAATACTACAAAAATGTTCATAATACTGAGTATAATCGTCTTTTAAAGGTTGTAATTTTTGTCCTGCATATGCATCTAAAAAGACTTAAATGATGCTCTTCGTTTAATAATAAGAAATGTTCATTCTGCCCATGAATATCAATCAAATACGGTCCAACTTGTTTTAATAACGAAACGGTAACCATTTGCCCATTAATACGACAAGTCGATTTTACCTGTTTGATATAATTCACGTTGAATCATGATTTCATCATTTTCGATTTCAATACCTAATGCTTCAATTTTTCTTTTTGTCTCTTCTGAATCAATGGTAAAAACTGCTTGAATAGTCGCTTTTTCACTGCCATATCGAATCATTTCTAAACTAGCACGTTCTCCAGCGAGTAATCCTACTGCATCAATAATAATTGATTTACCTGCACCTGTTTCCCCAGTTAATACCGTCATGCCTTTTTCAAATTGACAGCGAACTTCTTCAATAATTGCAAAAATTTTTAATAAACAATTCTTGAATCATCGTTCCACCTCTATTTTTAGATTTTTTTAATTGTTGATGAGCTTCTTTCACAACTGCTTGAATACCAGTCTTCCAATCATATGAAGAAGTAACTGTTTCATGTAATTGTAGATGTGCTAAAAACTCGATATTACCACTTCCTCCCTGTAATTGGAGAGAGTAAGCTGATTTACAGAAAAACCAATTTGTTCGCAATATTCTAAAATTTCTTCTAATACATCTTGATGAACTTTTGGATCACTAACAATTCCTTTTTCCAATACGTTCTCTTCCAGCTTCAAACTGTGGTTTGATAAGTACAAGAACGTCCCCATCCATCTCTAAAATATCTTTTAATGGTGGTAGAATTAATTTTAAAGAAATAAACGAAACATCAATCGATGCTACTTGAGGTTTTCCTTTTGTAAAATCTTCCGGCTTACTAAAGCGGAAATTCACTCTTTCCATAACTTCCACTCGTTCGTCTTGTCTTAATTTATAATCTAATTGATTATATCCAACATCTAATGCATAGCTTAATAAAGCACCATGTTGTAGAGCTGCATCTGTGAAGCCTCCTGTTGAAGCTACCAATATCTAATAAAATCTTCCTTCTACACTGACATCAAAAAGTTGCAGTGCTTTTTCTAATTTTTAATCCACCTCTTGAAACGTAGCGAAGTGTTTCTCCTTTAATATAAAGTTCAGTTGTAATTGGAATTTTTCACCAGGTTTATCATAGCGAATATGTTTCACAGCATCAACAATTTGTCCTGCCATGACAAGTCGTTTCGCTTTTTCCTAGAATCTGTCAATCCTTGTTGTACGACTAGAAGGTCTACTCGTTCTTTTTTTCCATTCTTTCTCCTTTAAATCTCTACATGAGAGAATTTTTATAAATATTTCTTGTACTTGTCTTTGAACCTTTGTTTCATTTGAAATAGATAGAATTGCTTGTTTTGCCTGGTTGATTTCTTGTTCTAAGGCAAGTTTTGCTCCATCAATTCCTAAAATGCTAGGATACGTATTTTTTTCTAATGCTGCATCTTGTCCAGTGATTTTACCTGTTTTTCAGAATCCCAGCAAACATCTTGTAAGTCATTTTTGAATTTGAAAAAGTTAAGCCAAAATGCACGCCAAATTTTAAAAGAGCTTCTTCATAAGGTGTTACATCCTCTAATACGATTAAACCTAAACGAATCGCAGCTAATAATAATTGTCCTGTTTTATCTGCATGAATTTGTTTTAGTTGCTCTACTGTAATTTCTTGATGTTCACTAGCAATATCTCTCATTTGACCTGTAATCATACCGCTAGCTCCGAAGCTGAGCCCTAAAACTTGGATAGCTCTGAACTTTTTTTGCATCTGATAATTGACATTGAGCTAATTCTTCGAATGCTAGTGTTAATAAAGCATCTCCCGCTAAAATGGCAGTTGCTTCATCAAATTGCTTATGAACCGTTAACTTGCCACGACGATAATCGTCATTATCCATTCCTGGTAAGTCATCATGAATTAATGAATACGTATGAATCATTTCTAGAGAAGCTGCTACTGGTAAAACTTTTTGAAGTTCTACTTCTTCTAAATGACTGATTAAAAGTACTAATAATGGACGAATTCTCTTTCCACCACTACTACAAGCATACAGCATCGCTTCTTTTCAATCTTTGTGGAAATATTTGGAATCTCCTCTATTCGAGTTAATAAATAGTTTTTCTATTTCTTGTTGCCAATATGAAATCATTTCACCCATGAGTTACTCCATTAATCTTCTTTTTACAACAATCATTTTGCTGACTGTTTTCTTCTGCTTTTGTTAATGTTTCATTACAATATTGACTTAGAGCCATTCCTTCTTGAAACTTTGCAATGGCTTCGTCTAAAGGAACATCTCCTCTTTCTAATTGCTGTACAATTTGTTCTAATTCACTCATTGCTTCTTCAAATCTCTTTCTTTACCATAATTGATTTCCTTTTCTACAGAAGTCACTTTAGAACGAACTGTTCCATCGACTAATTGAATTGTTAATTCTTGATTTACTTCTAACTGGTCAACACTTTTAATAATTGTTTCCTCTTGTTGCAAAAATCCCATACCTCACGATTCATAATTTTTAATGGACTTAATAAATCTAATTGCTGAATCGCTCTTTGGAATTATTGTTTTTATCTTTCATCAATTGACCTTGTGCTTGTTCTAATCGTTTTTGCTAAATATTGGAGTGCCTGTTTTCCGTTTGCACTCTTCTGCTTGGAGAATCTAATTCTAAACGATGTTGATTTTTTACTAATTGTTGACGTTTGTGTTGAACACTTTGTTGCATCATTTGAGTCAATCGCATTTCTAATTGATCCACTCGCTGTTGATAGACTTGGTAAATCCTTTCTGGATTTTGGAAAATACTTGCATTCGCTAATGCTTGCATTCTTTCTCGTTTGATTTGTAATTGTCGAGATAAGGCTTGTTCCAGACGTGTTTGCAAATTTCTCAATTGTTGATGAATTTCCATTAAAACAGGCGTTGCAATTTCTGCAGCAGCCGTTGGAGTGGCAGCTCTCATATCAGATACGAAGTCAATTAAAGTCGTATCTGTTTCATGCCCTACACTTGAAATAATTGGAATCGACAACTCAGCAACTCTTCTTACAACAGGCTCCTCATTAAACGCCCACAAGTCCTCAATCGATCCACCACCACGTCCAATAATGACGACATCATAATCTTCTTGTTCTACTAAGTCTAAATTTTTCAAAAATACTATTGACTGCATGAACTCCTTGTACAACTGTTGGATATAAGACTAATTGAACAATAGAAAATCTTCGAGCCACTGTTGTTTGAATATCTTGAATAACCGCACCCGATTCACTTGTTAAAAATCAGCAATTTTTAGGAAATTGAGGGATTGGCTTTTTAGGAAGAGAAAATAAACCTTCAGCTTCTAATTTCTTTTTCAATTGTTCATAGGCTAAATAAAGAGCCCCAACTCCATCCGGTTCCATATGTTCAATATTAATTTGGTACTGTCCTGATTTTTCAAAAACAGAAACTTTACCAATCACTAATACTTTCATCCCTTCTTCAGGACGGAATTGAATCTTTTTAAAGCAGATTGAAACATCGTTGCAGAAATAATTGCCTGTTCATCTTTTAAACTAAAAATATTGGTGAGTCGGACGTAAACGAAAATTCGAAATTTCCCTGTTAAATAGACTCTACCAAGATGAGGGTCTTTATCAAATTTATACTTAATATATTTCGTTAATGCCGAGACAGTTACATATTCTTCACTCATGATTCATATCCCTCTTACATGCATTAAGATACGTCTGTTCTAATAACATCGCAATCGTCATTGGACCAACTCCTCCTGGTACTGGAGTAATGGCGCTTACTTGATCTTTAACACCATCAAAATCCACATCTCCAACGAGTTTACCAGATTCTAATCGGTTAATGCCCACATCAATAATAACGGCATCTTTTTTTACATGTTCTCTCAAAACTAAATTTGGTTTCCCAACCGCACTAATAATAATATCTGCACGAGAAATTTGTTTCTCTAAATCTTTTGTTCGACTATGACAAACGGTTACCGTTGCTCCACGATTTAATCCTAATAAAGCCATTGGACGACCAACAATCGTACTCTGTCCAATGACAACCATTTCTTTCCCAGTAAGGTCAATTTTATACTCTTCTAATAATCGAATGATTCCTTTTGGTGTACATGGGACAATACTTTCATCTTTTTGAAGTAATTTTCCTAAATTTACAGGATGGAAGCCGTCACATCTTTTTCTGGAATAATGGCTTCTAATACTGTCTGGCTATCAATCTGTTTTTGGTAATGGTAATTGAACTAAAATTCCATGAACAGCTTCATCTTCATTTAACGTTTTAATTTTTTTCTAATAACTCTTCTTGAGTAGTAGTTTCAGGTAATCTTTCCACAATTGAATGAAAGCTCACTTCATTTGCGGCACGTTCTTTATTTCGTACATAAATTTGACTAGAGGATCTTCTCCCTACTAATAATACGACTAAACCGGGTTTTTACTGCCTGTTCTTCTACTTTTTGTTTTCAATTCTTGACGAATTTTTAAAGGCTAAACTTTTTACCATCTAATAGAATCGCCATTTACTCACTCCTTTAAATAAAAATTGAGCAAAAGTGTTCCTGGAAGCAAATCATTGCTTCGGAGCGCCTTCTTGCTCAACCTCCTATACTGACTTACCCTTCAACAAAGTTTGATAAGACACCATTAATAAATTTCTGCTGATTTTTCATCACTATATAATTTTGCAATTTCAATTGCTTCATTCAATGCAACTGTTTGAGGAACTTCCAATTCAGGCGAACGCATTTCGCAAACTGCTACACGCATAATCATTAAATCTAAAGCGAACGATTCTATTTAATTCCCATCCTTTTAAATGTGAGAAATTAAAGCATCAATCTCTTCTAATTGGTTTTGAACCCCTTGGATTAAATCTAATGAATAATGGATTTCTGGGAACTCATCTAATAATGCTTCATTAGAATATAATTCTTCATCAAATGATTGTTCATCATGCAATACGTCTAACGCTAAAGCGAACAGCATCAAATTCTGATAAATCTTTACAAATATCCATTTGATACAAAGCTTGAATAGCAATAATACGTAGTGCACGTCTTTTTAATGGGTTACGACTCACTCTTCATCCCCAATTCAAAAATTTTAGAATCTACATTTTTTTGCTGGAATAATTGTTTGAACATGAATATTTACTTGAGAAATTTCTAATTCACAACTAAATAATAATTGTTCTTTAATTTTATTTTGTAATAGTAATGCTAATTTTTGGAATAGATACTCCATAATCCACATTACCGTACACATCAAGAATAAATTCACCTTGTTCTTGGGTTAAATAAGCACCTTTTGCTAATTCTTCACGTCCAAAAAGTGTATTCACACTTGTTTTAATAATTCCTGATAAAGGATGGAATCCTTCACTTTAGAAGCAACAATTCCTGCAATGCTCTCAATCACTTCAGGGCAATTTCAATAGCACCTAAAACAGCTGTTTGATTTGAATATTTTTTTCCATAATGAACCTCCTTTTTACAAAAGATTCTGAATCGCTATCTGTCTCAATGAGCATCACGAATCATGATCTTCACTCTCTTCTACAGTTTACCATGATTTTTGTTCTATCACAACTCACAAGGTAGTATCTTATAAAAATAATCAATTCACGTGGAACTTGTTGAATCACTTCTCCACCAGTTGGTGTAATAATAATATCATCTTCAATACGAACGCCACCAACACCTGGAATATAAATACCTAGCTCATTTGTAATCACATTCCCCGGAACGAATGCTTGAGTCGCTAATCGGCTTACATTTGGTGCTTCATGAATTTCTAAACCAATACCATGTCCAGTTGAGTGCGTGAGTATTCGCCATATCCTTTACTTGCGATATAGTCACGAGCAATTTTATCTAATTCTACTCCAGTTTTACCTGGTCCTGCTGCTGCACTTTACTAATAATTGAGCTTGTAATACAACATCATGAATTTCTTTTAATTGATCTGTTGGTTCTCCTACAGCAATTGTACGAGTCATATCAGAAACATAACCTTGATAGTAACATCCAAAGTCTAATGTTACTAAATCACCAGTTTCGATTAATTTTTCACTAGCAACACCATGAGGCATTGAAGAACGAACACCACTAGCAATAATTGTATCAGATGAAACACCAGATGCGCCTTGTTTTTTCTCATGAAGAAATCTAATTCATTGGCTACTTCAATTTCACTCATACCAGCTTTTTAGTACATTTTAAAATATGTAAAAAGGCTGCATCAGAAATCGAACAAGCTTTTACGAATCGTTTGAATTTCAGCTTCATCTTTAATTTCACGAATTTTTCTACTAATCCTTGAGTTGGAACTAAATCTGTATCAAATTCATCTTCAAAAACTTCTAACATTGAAACAGATAAGTGATCTGCTTCAAATCCAACATGTTTTTAATCCATGTTTTTCAATTAATTCACGGAATACACCCTAACCAACCTGTTTTATGTTTCCAATCACTGTAAATCCTTGTGCTTGTTTTTTTGAGCTTGTTGAGTATATCGAGCATCTGTTACAAAATATGCTTCATTTAATGTAATTAATGAAAAACCTGTTGTACCTGTAAAATTCGCTAAAGTAACGTAAAAATTATATGGACTATAAACAATTAATCCATCAATTTCTAAATCCTTCATCGCATTTCTTACTTTTTCAACTCTAATCATATAATCACCTTCCAAAATCTTTTGTGTAACCTAGTATAACAACTCAATAATATACATGATTTTTAAGATAAACTTTTTAGGTTAACCTAAATTTAATTCGCTTAAATAAAAACAACTATAACAAAAATGTCATAGTTGTCGTTCGTCATTTTAAAATTTTCTAAATTTTTCTAAACGTTGACTACTAGTTCTTCTTTTTGATTTGGTACGCCATTCTTTTAAAGATGCCAATAAAAGAAGTTTGAAGTTCTGTCGATATTTTTAAACGAACGGTTTTTCTCTAAAATAATTTTTATCAACAATTCCTTCTTCGAGTAATTCCTTACTTGTAAACTTCATTAATTCACTTGCTTGTTCTGCTTTTTGAACTATCTTTTCCACAAAAATTGAAGCAAATCCTTCTGGAGATAAAATTGAATAGATGGCATATTCCATCATCCAAACTTCATTAGCTACAGCTAATGCAACTAGCGCCTCACTTCCACCCTTCACCCATTAAAATGGCAATAACCGGAACAGTTAAATGACTCATCTCTTGAAGATTTTTTTAGCAATGCTTCCCCAATCCCTCTATCTTCAGCGCTTTTTACCACAAAAAGCGCCAGCTGTATTAATCATTGTAATAATTGGACGATTAAATTTTTCAGCTTGTTTCATTAATCTTAAACTTTTTCGATAACCTTCTGGATGAACTTGTCCAAAGTTACGCTCAATATTTTCTTTTTAAGTATGACCTTTTTGCATTCAATGACTGTAACTGGAATCTCTTTTAAACGAGCAATTCCTCCAATAATGGCAGCATCATCTGCAAAAACGATCTCCTTTTAATTCTATAAAGTCATCGAAAATTTCGTCAATCCATTCTTTAGTAGTTGCACGATTAATATCACGTGCTTTTTGGACAATTTTCATTGGTTTCATCTGAATTCCTCCTCTAAAGAATGTAGACTTAAAAGAGTTTTTAATGTTTCTTTTAGCTTAGTACGATGAATAATGGCATCAATAAATCCATTTGCTTGTACAGTTTTCAGCTTGTTGGAAATCATCCGGTAACTTTTCTTTCATCGTTTGCTCAATCACACGTTTACCAGCAAATCCAACAATTGCTTTTGGTTCACTAATAATAATATCTCCTTGCATCGCAAAACTTGCTGTTACACCACCTGTTGTAGGATCTGTTAATACCGTGATGTACAATAATCCTGCTAAGTGATGCGCTTGTACTGCTGCACTAATTTTTGCCATTTGCATTAATGAATAAATTCCTTCTTGCATTCTAGCGCCACCAGAAGCTGTGCAAACTATAATTGGAAGCTTTCTCTTCGTTGCTTCTTCAAAGGCTAAAGTTAGTTTCTCACCAACTACTTGTCCCATTGAACCCATCATAAAATAAGGATTCATAATCGCTAAAACAAATGGTAACTGGCTAATTTTTGCAAGCCCAACAGTTACAGCTTCATCTTCTCCTGTAGTCTGTCGTGCTTTTTTCTGTTTCAAGTCATAACCTGGAAAATCAACTGCTACTTTCATTTGTTTGTCAACAAACCATTCTTCAAACTCGTCTGTCATAAAAGCAATTCTTTGTTTTGGTGTTAATCTAAAATGATAATCACAATTTGGACAAATTTGAAATTCCCCAATATCATCCAAATAAACCGTTTTTGACATTGAGGCATTGAATCCATTTTCCATCAGGGATCATTGGAGCTTTTTCAGATTCTACTACATCAACAGGATTCTGTTTTAATGAAATATAAGGACGTTTTTAAATAAACCCATTTAATCACTCCTTTATGGACGAGACTTATTAAACCATTCTGGTAAGATTTTTCTTCTACAACATTTGTCGTATAATCTCCTCTTTCAGTTGATTGCAATAAATCTTGTAAAAATTCCTTATTCGTCTCAACGCCTTCAACTACTAATTCTTGTAGTACTCGTTCCATTTTTAAAAATAGCTTGAGTTCTACTTGGTGCATGGACAATTAATTTAGATAACATAGAATCATAAAATGGTGGAATTTTATACCCAGCATATAAGGCTGACTCTATTCTGACACCAAGACCACCATTTGGTTGATGTAAGACTTCAATCGTTCCTGGTGCAGGTCTAAAGTTTTCTCTTTGGACATTCTGCATTTTAAACGACATTCGATAGAGTGTCCATTAATTTTAATCTCATCTTGAGTAAAGTTTATTCTTTCGCCATATGCTACTTTTAGTGCCATTCTACTAAATCAATGCAGTTATCATTTCCGTAATTGGATGTTCTACTTGAATACGAGTATTCATCTCCATAAAGTAGAAATTTTTATCCTGATCTACTAAAAATTCAATTGTCCCTGCATTTTCATAACCTACTGATTTTGCTGCTAACACGCTGCATGTCCCATTTTTCACGTAATTCCTCATCTAAATAAGGACTTGGTGCTTCTTCTATAATTTTTTGATTTTTTCTTTGTAAAGAACAATCACGTTCCCCTAAATGAACAACATTGCCATGAGAATCTGCTAAAATTTGAAACTCAATATGTTTGGCAGGATAAATAATTCGCTCTATATCACTTCTTCATTTACCAAATGCTTGAAGCGCTTCTTGTTGAGCTGCTAAAAATTGTTTTCAAACTCTTCAAGACTTTGAACTTTACGAATTCCTTTTCCGCCACCACCTGCAACAGCTTTAATTAAAAGAGGAAAACCAATGTTTTCTGCAATCTTTAGTCCTTCTTCAACAGTAGGAACAACCCCATCACTACCTGGTATAACGGGAACTCCTGCTTTCATCATTTGTTTACGAGCTTGTGCTTTTATCTCCCATCATTTGAATGACATGTGCGCTAGGTCCAATGAATTTCACCTGACATTCTTCACACATTTTTACAAATTTAGGATTTTCTGATAAAAACCAAAACCTGGATGAATCGCTTGTGATCCAGTTAATACAGCTGCACTTAAAATATTTTCAACATTCAAATACGATTCTTTACTAATATTTTTACCAATGCAAACAGCATAATCTGCTAATTGTACATGTAGTGCTTCAGAATCAGCCTGAGAATAAACAGCTACCGTTTCAATATTAAGTTCTATACATGTACGAATCAATCTACAAGCAATTCTCCTCGATTCGCAATTAAAATTCTTTTAAACATATCTTACCCTACCAATAATAAAGGTTAACTCCGCTTCACACACAACTTTACCATCTACAAAAGGCTTTTGCTTTACCAATTCCTGCGTACTCTTTTTAATTTAAGAATATCCACTTGAAGAGTTAAAACATCTCCTGGTGTTACTTTTTTCTAAATTTTACATGATTTAAACCACCTAAATATGCGGTTTTTCCTTTTAAAAACTTTCTAATGATAATAATGGAATTGACCCAGCTTGTGCTAAAAGCTTCACAATTAAAACTCCTAGTAATACAGGTTCTCCAGGAAAAATGTCATGGAAAACATGCTCATTATACGTTACATTTTTAGTAGCCTACACGTGCTCACCTGAATTAATTCTTCTACTCGGTCAATATATAAAATTGGAAAACGATTTGGAATTAATTTCATTACATCTATTACTGTCATTACACTCATAATAACCCTCCTAATTTTTCTTATATAAATAATTCTTGCCCGTAATCTACCATTTGTCCATTTTTCTACAAGTATTTCTACAACTTCATCAGAAATTTCTGCAGTAATTTCATTCATAATTTTCATGGCTTCAATAATACATACTGGTTGTCCAACTTGAACTTTATCTTGTACTTGAACAAAAGTAGAATCATCTGGAGATGGTGCTAAATACACAATCCCCACAATTGGACTTTTAATATATTGTAAATCTTCTTTTACAACTGCTTCTTGAACTTCAGGAGCTGTAGTGACTACCGTTTCAGAAATAATTTCTTTTGTAGGTACCACTACTACTGGCTTCTCTTCAATCGTTTCAACAACTTGTTTAGAACCACTTACTGGATAGTTTTCTCGTTTTGAAAGTTGAAGATCTACTCCTTCTTGTTGTAAATGTAATTCCATTAAACTTGAATGATCGAATAACGAAACAATAGCTTTTAAATCCTCTATATTCATACATTATCCTTTCCACTTCTTGAAGCATAAAACTGCATTATGTCCACCGAATCCTAATGAATTACTAATGGCAACATTTACTTCTTTTGCAACACCTGTTAGTGCTGTTACATTTACAGAACATGCTTCATCTTGTTCTTTCACATTAATTGTCGGCGGAATAAAGTCCTCTCCAACCGCTTTAATACATGCAATGGACTTCAATAGCTCCTGCAGCACCTAATAAATGTCCTGTCATCGATTTAGTACTTGAAACATGTGACGCGATCTGCAGCATCTTTTTAAAGCATAACGAATTGCTGTTACTTCAGAAGAATCATTTGCAGGAGTACTTGTTCCATGAGCATTAATATAATCTACATCACTTGGAGATAATTGCGCTTCATTCAAAGCCTGTAAAATTGCTTTTCCTGCACCACTACCATCTGGTGTAGAGCAGTCATATGATAAGCATCAGCTGTTGCTCCATAACCAACGATTTCAGCATAAATCGTTGCTCCTCTTTGAGCATGTTCTAAACTTTCAAAACAACAACTCCTGCACCTTCCCCATCACCAAAACCATTACGATTTTTATCAAACGGAATGGAAGCTGCATTTGGATCTTGGCTATTACTTAATGCTGTTAAAAGCAGCAAATCCTGCAATCCCAATTTCACAAATCGTTGCTTCTGAACCACCAGCTAAAATGACATCAGAATAACCGTGTAATATTTCTGAAAAGCTTCACCAATGGCATGAGTTCCACTTGCACAAGCTGTTACAATCGAAGTACAAATTCCTCTAGCTCCTGTTTTTCATTGAAATATTTCCAGCAATCATATTCCCAATTGTCATCGGAACAAATAATGGAGCAACTCTAGTTGGACCTTTGTCGTGCATTTTGATGATCTGTTGTTCCATTGTTGGTAAACCACCGATACCAGAACTTACAATGACACCAAAACAGTCAAAATCCGTATTTTCATGAGTAATTCCACTATGTTCTACTGCTTGTAACGCTGCCGCAATTCCATATTGGCAAAATAAATCCATTCGCTTTGCTTCTTTTCGGTCCCATATATAAAGTAGGATCAAATCCTTTTACTTCTGCAGCTACATGAACATCAATATCTTTCGTATCAAATTTTGTAATGAAATCTATACCATTTTTCCCATTTTCAATCCATCCCAAAAACTGGCAACATCATTTCCTAATGGTGTAATAGCACCCATTCACTGTAATGATCTACTCGATTCATGTTTTTCCTCCTTTACTATATAAACCACCGTTAATTTGTAATACTTGTCCTGTCATATATTTTTGTTCGGCTAAATATAAACAAGCTTCAGCAATATCTTCAACTGTTCCAAATTTACGCATTGGAATTTGTTTTTCCCATTCTTTACGAATTTTTTCTGGAAGTGCTTGTGTCATTTCAGTATCAATATATCCAGGGTGCGATAGCATTAACGGTAATTCCTCTTGAACCAATTTCTTTTGCTACTGATTTCGTTAAACCAATAATTCCTGCTTTACTTGCAGCATAATTGACTTGACCAGCATTACCAGATACACCAACAATACTTGTCATATTAATATACTTCCCGATTTTTGACGTACCATGTATGGACTAGCAAAACGAATTAAGTTGAAACAACCTTTTAAATTAACATCAATGACATCATCAAAATCTCTTTCTTTCATTTTTAACACTAATCCGTCACGAGTAATTCCCAGCATTATTAATTAATACATCTATTTTTGAAAAAGCTTTTTCAATCAGCTTGTTCCACTAAACTTTCAGCAACCTCAAATTTAGAAATATCACCAACAACACTTAGAACTTCTCACTGATATGGAGTAAATAGCTCTAATACTTTTTGATCAATTTCTGAAGTTGCATTTAGGACAATATTAGCCCCTTCTTTTGCAAAAGCTAATGCAATGCCTAATCCAATTCCTCTTCTACTTCCCGTTACAACGACTGTCTTATCGATAAATTTCATATATTCTCCTCTTTCATTCTACGTAATTCTTGACTGTTTGATCCAATAACTTCATTGATTCTGTTTGAAGTACAGTTACTTCGATTGAATGACTTTTGGCAATTTGTTTAATCATTTGAGATAAACTTTTTCCAGGTCCAATTTCTACAAACACTCGTACACCTTGTTCTAACATCCATTCAACATTTTGTTTCCATTTAACAGAATAAGTGATTTGTTGTGTCAATATTTCTGCTTTAATCGGAATAGAATGTTGTACTCAATCACATTACTTAATACTGGAATACTTGGTATTTGAAACGAAATTGTTTTTATAAAAGTCATTAAAATTTTTTCTGCTGCTGGAGTCATTAATTCCGTATGAAAAGCTCCACTTACTGGAAGAATAATGGCACGTTTTTGCTCCTTGCTCTTTTTAATTTTTCTACTGCTATTTCAACAGCATCCTTTTTCCACCAATTACTAGTTGTCCTAGTGTATTATAATTGGCAGGCGATACTAATAATCCTTGTTCTTGCAATTCTTTACATACCTTTTCAATGACTTCATCTTCTAATCCCAAAACAGCAGCCATTATACCAGCATTTTGATTAGCCGCTTCTTGCATCCATTCTCCTCGTTTTGAAACAAGCGTCAATGCTGATTCATAACTTAATGCACCACTTGCCATTAATGCACTATATTCCCCAAGAGATAGACCGGCAACGATATCTGGATGAAATCCTTCTTCCTCAAGAAACTGTAAAATAAGTTTAGAAACAAATAATAATAAAGGCTGTATATATTTTTGTTTCATGAGCTTCGTAGAATGTTCATCTTCTAATACTTCTAATACTGAAAAATCTAATACTTTTTGTGTTTGTTCTAATAAATTTTGACCCTTAGGATTATCTAGAAACTCTAACCCTCATTTGAGGTTTTTTTGACTCCTTGTCCAGGAAAATAAAAGCCGTTTTCATAAGCACTCCTTATACTTTGAAGTTCAAAAATAAATTTTGTGTAAAAAAATTAACATTCAAAACGTTTCATTTGTTCTTGAATCGTTTTTCTTGAATCTCTCATTAATTCTTCAATAATCTCTTTACAAGTTTCTTCTTTTGAATTAAACCAGCAATTTGTCCTGCCATCATCGATCCCATTTGAGTATCTCCTTCGACTACAATTCGTCTAAGAGCACCTTTTTCCAATAGCTTCTAATCGTTCGAAATCAGGATTTTTCCTTACTTGTTTCTTCTTTTTCTGCTTGTAGTAAATTTTCGTTAATTTGTTTCTTAATACACGTACTGGATGTCCTGTTATTTGACCAGTAATCACTGTATCAATATCTTTAGCTTTAATCACTGCTTGCTTTAAAAGTTATCATGAGCAGTAGATTCCTTTGCAACTAAAAATCTTGTCCCTAACTGAACAGCTTCAGCACTCCAACATAAAGGCTGCTGCCATTCCACGTCCATCACCAATACCACCAGCAGCAATTACTGGAATATTTACAGCATCCACTACTTGAGGTAATAAAGCAATAGTAGTTGTTTTACCGATATGTCCACCAGCTTCCATTCCTTCAATAACGACAGCATCAGCACCAGCTTTTTTCCATACGTTTTGCTAAAGCTACAGAAGCTACTACTGGAATTACAGTAATACCTGCCTCTTTAAATTTATCCATATATTTCCTGGATTTCCAGCACCTGTACAAACCACTTTTACGCCCGCTTGCAAACCACATCTACTACTTCATCTACGAAAGGACTTAATAGCATGATATTAACTCCAAAAGGTTTATCCGTTAATTGCTTTATTTCATCAATAAATCCTTGTACAACTGGACCAGGAGCATGACCACAGGCAATAATTCCTAGCCCACCTGCATTGGATACCGCACTTGCTAAAGATGGATTTGCAACTAAGCCATTCCACCTTGAATAATAGGATACTGGATACCAAGTAATTGACTAATTTTTGATTCCATATAACTCATCCCTTATTATTTTTCTGCTAATTGATTATCAACATATTTTTACTAAATCTTCTACAGTTTCTAATCCATCTTCTGTATCGATTTTTACATCAAATTCATCTTCAATATCATTAATGATTTGGAATAAATCTAAGCTATCTGCTTCTAACTCATCTTTTAAGCTAGTTGATAATTGTACTTCTTCTTTTTCTTTTTCCTAATTGATCTGTAATAATTTCTTGAATTTTTTCGAATGTCATGTTTGTTTCCTCCAAATAATTAAATTGTTATTATCATACTTCCCCAAGATAATCCGCCACCAAAGCCACTTAGTAATAATGTTTGACCACTACCAATCGTGACCAATTGATTTCGAACTAATTCATCTAGAAGAATTGGAATACTTGCTGCTGAAGTATTTCCTACACTAGCTAGATTTGTTGGGAATTTTTCGATTGGTTGTTTTAATTTTTGCAACTTGTTCAATTAATCGAACATTTGCTTGATGAAGTACATATAAATCTACATCATCAGCACTCATTTGAGCTTTTTCTAGAGTTTTCTGAAATATTTTTTGAACTTCCCTTGAAACGAGTTCAAAAACTCCTCTACCATCCATTCTCATTGTGGAAATTGTATGTTGTACCAATCTTTCTCCACAAACTAATGCGTCTCCTTTTTGTCCATCAGAACGTAAAGTTTCAACAAATAAGGTTGTATCATCTGTTTTTTCTAATAAAACAGCACCTGCTCCATCGCCAAATAAAATAGCTGTAGAACGATCTTTCCAATCTAAAAACAGATAACATAGTTTCAGCACCAATGATTAAACCGTATTTAGAACGACTTGCTGAGAGCATCTTAATGCCAGTAGAAAGAGCAAAAACAAATCCTGCACTAGCTGCACTAATGTCAAAATGCAAATGCATTAGTAGCGCCAATTGCTCATGAACTTTTGCTGCACAAGAAGGGCTCATAGAATCAGGAGTCATTGTTGCTACGATGACAAATTCAATTTCTTCTGGATGTATTGCAGACTCTTCTAAAAAGCTTTTTGAGCAGCTTTTATCGCTAAATCACTTGTTGTTAACTCTCTAGCATAACGTCTTGATTGAATTCCAGTTCTTTTTCGAATCCATTCATCTGTAGTATCTAATTGAAGCTCCCAATCTGCATTTTTATTTCATGAATTGGTAGGTAAGAACTTGTATGAATCACTTTTACAGTGGACATCAAATCTCTCCTTTTGAACTTCAGCTTTGGCTTCGTGTAAAAAGTTATATAAATTATGAGAGACCTTTTGCAAAACAGCCATTTCTTCCTCGTTCATTCCTTCAATCGTACGTTTCACTAATTTTTCATGAAACTTTCGATGTAATCGATACAAGAGGCGACCTTTACTTGTTAAACCCTAATCTAACAATTCGTCGATCTTTTTGCATCTTTAAGCGTTCAACATAACCTTTCTTCACTAAAGCATTAACTGCTACCGTTAGCGTCCCAACTGTCACATTTAATGTATTGGCAACTTCTGTTGTCGTGAGTTCATGGTACATACCAATTGCTTCAATTGCATGCATTTCTTTAATGGATAAATCTTTTAAATTGGCTTTGTGCCAATGAAGATTCTTCAATGTCAGCATTTTGGTTAAAGACGTCTCACCAAATACTCATTAATTTATCTAGAGTTGTTTCCATTTCTTTTCCTCCTAATTAGTTTGAATATCAAATCATTTGATATTCAAACTATACTAAATAATACTTTGAATGTCAAACATTTTTGCAAAAAATTTCTCTTTCATTTCTATGAATTTGAAAGAGAAATTTTTCATGATTATTCAATTGGCGTAACTATTAACCTAATGCATGTAATAGCACTACTACAGTACTTCCTTCATGAAGAATAACTCAAGAGTCAAATCACTCCAACCAAGGAAGTTTAATAACACTAATACGATTACAACGAATAAAGAAAAATTAAATTCTGCTTTGTAACAGTCATCATTAATTTTGAAACTTTATGTATTGTTTTTAAAGAATCTAATTGACTATTCATTAATACAATATCACTAGATTCCATTGCAACATCCGTTCCTTTTCCCATTGCAATCCCAACTTCTGCATTCACTAATGCTGGTGCATCATTAATACCGTCTCCTACCATTGCAATTGTTGGATATTTTGTTGACCATTCTTTTAAAGTATTTGCTTTTTCTTCTGGTAATACATTGGCTCTTACTTCATCCACTTCTAATTCGTTGCTAATTGCCTCAGCGGTTTGAATAGAATCTCCCGTTAAAAGCATCGTTTTGAATATTTTCTTCTTTGAAATAATCAATTACTTGTTTTGCCTCTTCTTTCGGAGTATCTAAAGGGCTACTGCTCCAACTACTAAATAATCCTCACTTAAAACTACAACTGTTTTTCCTTCATTCATCCACTGCTCAACAATCTCTGAATATTTTTCCTAATGTAGCAAAACTAGAAGGTTTTCCAACTCGATACGTATGATTTCTATAAGTTGCTTCTAATCCAATTCCTACTTTTGGTGTAACAGATAATGAGTAAGTACGATATGCTAATCCAGATTCTACGATTGCAAAGGCTAAGGGATGATTTACTTTTCTCTCCATCGATACAAGAATAGAATATAATTCAAATTCGCGATCTTTATCCATCGCTTTGGCGACAACATTTGGTGTTCCGTTTGTTAGTGTACCAGTTTTTGTCAAAAGCAATCGCTTCAACTGAGACATTTTTTTCTAAAAGAAGCTCCAGATTTAATAAAGATTCCTTTTCTAGATAAAGTTGAAATTGCAGCTACCGTTACTGGTGTAGCACTAGCGGCTAGTGCGCATGGAGAAACAGCAATTAAATAAACCATTCCACGATAAAAAGCTGTTAAGAAATCCCAGTTTAAAAATAGAATTCCGATTGCTAACACAACTGGGAATAAAGCCAATACAATTGTGACATAGACTGGTTCCCATTTCTTTAGAAACTACCTGTACGAGTTAATGATTGACCAGCTTCTTGCACTAAAGTAATAATCTTTCCAAGTACACTGTCTTGTTGTTTTTAGTAACCTTAACGAGCAGTGTTTGGGTTAAATTTAAAGTTCCAGCAAACACTTCACTTCCTACTTCTTTTTCAACTGGAATTGATTCTCCAGTTACAGAAAGCTTGATTAACAGAGGACATTTCCTTCAATAATTATTCCATCTGCTGAAATTTGACTTCCATTCAATACTTGAATAATATCTCCAATTTCTAAAGAAGAAGCATCTACTTCTTCAAAGTGTCCATGATTCAATTTTTTCAACGCTAATTTTGGTTGTAATTGTAATAATTGAGTCATATCTTTACGACTTTTTCTTTTCTACATATTCTTCAAGTGAATGGGCGATCGTAAAAGATAACAATTAGCATTGCTGCTTCTTCAAATTTCCCAATAAAAATCGCACCAAGTGCAGCAAGAGTCATTAGTAAATGAACATTGGGTCGAAACTTTTTAAATTGCTTTGTTTCCTCAATAGTATCCATAATTCCTTCAGTAATGACTTCTTTCCCAATACAAGCAATTGTTAAAAGGAATAAGGCATTTGCTATCCAAGCTACACTACTTTCTAAAAACAATGCTAATACAAACATACCAATTGCAAGAACCCAACGCTGCCAAGAAATTTCATGATGATGGTGACCGGAACAATGACCACAATGATCATGAGAATGATGGTGAAAATCATGATCATGACTATGATGTTCACTGTGTTCATGAGAATGATGGTGAGAATCATGATCGTGACTATGATGTTCACATTGCTCACGAGAATGATGGTGAAAATCATGATCGTGACTATGATGTTCACTGTGTTCATGAGAATGATGATGAGAATCATAATCGTGACTATGATGTTCACCGTGTTCATGAGAATGATGATGAGAATCATGATCGTGACTATGATGTCCACAATGATCATGAGAATGTTCTTCATGATGATGTATTTCTTCATTTGTTCTTTGATTCAATAATTGTTTCCATTTTGGTTTAAAAACTTCCATAAATTCTTCTAAAGCTTTAAATCGATGTTTCATACTCACAACCTTTCTTACTGAATCTATTATACATGAACATTTTATGTTTCAACAAAAAAATGACTTTTTCTAGTAGTAGTTTAGCCATGATATTCGCATAGCGAAGCTGCTGGCGTCCGTTTGCTATAATATCTATAAGTCAAATCTTATACGCTCATTCGTAACTTACTGTACAAAAAAATGACTTTTCTAGTAGTAGAAGCAATATAAACCAAAATGAAAGCTATATTGCAGGAAACTCGAGACCCTAGGCTCGAAGTTTAGCTATGAAAACCGCAGGTTTGCTGGCGTCCTTTACTGCTGAAAAAGTCAATTTCAACAAATTTCCTAATCTAACAAAGCACTCAAATCAATGGTGTCCAATGTCATTTCCGTTGAAGTTTGAGCCATAATCGACTCATAATCAAAATAATCATTAATCGTTAATTGATTCAACTGATAAATTTGCTCAAAATAAATTTTCAGGCTTCTGCTTCTTCCAACGATAAGTCACAAAATATGTGGCAATATCATAACTGAAATCGATTCATATCCCTGAGTAATAAATTCAATAATTTTATAACAACCAAGGACGAAACTTTTCCATTAATTCTTCTTGCTTATTCATGAGTCGCTATTAGTAGCTGCCACTACTGAACCTTCTTCTACTTCTCCAGCTGTTGGAACAACATGATGAATCGCACGACGTTCAAATGTTAAATAAACACCATCACAGTCAATTTCAACTGTTTGATCTACTGTATCAATATAATGGACAACTCCATGTAAGCCCCCAATGGTAACAACATGATCCCCAGCTTTCAAAGCATTCATTTGCTCTTGTAATTTTTAGTACGCTCACGATTTTTTTACGACCAAAGAACCACCAAGCTCCTCCTAGTGCAACAATATAAAGTAACATTAATGCTAATTGACTCATTTTCAACACTCCTTCATTTTAATGTATTACTACTGTATCAAATTTTTTTCTTAAGAATACTAGAAATTACGAGCATTTTTCTTTATTAAATCCATATTCTTCAAAAATGCTTCTCTAAATTCTAGTAAATTATCATCCATAATGAGCTTGACGAACTTGTTTCATTAAGTTTAATAAAGTATAAATTATGATAACTTGTTAAACGTAAGCCAAATGTTTCATCTGCTTTTAAATAAATGACGAATGTACGCACTGAGAATAATTACGACATGTGTAGCAATTACATTTTTCATCAATTGGACGAAATCACGTTCATATTTCGCATTTTTTCACAACAAGACGTCCTGCACTCGTCATACAAGTACCATTTCTTGCAATACGTGTTGGGAGTACACAGTCAAACATATCAACTCCACGAATCACTCCATCAATTAATGAGTCAGGTGAACCTACTCCCATTAAATAACGTGGTTTATGAGACGGAATCAATGGTGTCACATAGTCTAATACTTCATTCATTTCTTGTTTCGTTTCCCCTACAGATAGTCCACCAATCGAATATCATGGAAAATCTAGAAATCATATCTTTAACGTGATCCAAACGTAAATCTTTGTATCCTGCCCCTTGTAAAATTCCAAAATAAAAGCTGAGTTTCTGGAGATTTATGAGCTTTCAATCCACGTTCTGCCCATCTAGTTGTACGAGCAATGGAATTTTTCACATAATCATGTGTGTGATGGAAATCAGGACACTCGTCAAAAACTCATAATAATATCTGCTCCAAAGTTTATTTTTGAACATCAATTGAAATTTCTGGAGATAAAAATAATTTTTGATCCATTTAAATGGTTTCTAAAATGTACGCCCTCTTCTTCAATTCTTCTCATATCACTTTAAAGAAAATACTTGAAACCTCCTGAATCTGTTAAAGATTCCTTTTTCCAATTCATAAAATGTGTAATTTTCCTGCTTCATCTACAATATCCGCACCTGGACGTAACCATAAGTGATAAGTATTACTTAAAATAATATTGGCTCCCATTTCATCTAATTCTTCTGGTGACATTGATTTTACAGTTGCTAATGTACCTACAGGCATAAACATTGGAGTTGGAAAAGTACCATGTGGTGTAATAATTTCTCCAAGACGAGCACCTGTATGTTTTTCTGTTTTTAATTAAACGATATGTTACAGCTGGTTGTGTCATTTTACTTTCCTTTCTTTTTAATAGTTAACTCTATAACTGTATCTTACTATGTTCTATTTGTCCAATATTTTCTCTACATTCAAATTAAAAAGACATAACAATTCCTTAATATGGAATCGCTATGTCTAAAAATTATGATTATCAAATCTTTTTCTTTTAAAGTATGTTTTAACTTTATTTCTTTATTCCTAATAAATGTTACTTTCTATCATGAGAGGCATTCCTTTGCTGATGATTAAATCCTCTAGCATCATTTGGAGGTCCCATCATCATTGAATTTTTGATTTCTGATTGTTTTTCTCCATTTATTGTAATTTCACCACCTGTATAAACGGCAGTTCCATCAAAATCAAATCCTGATTGACCAACTAATTGAATAGTCCCTCCTGTTACCGTAATATTACCGTTTGAATCAATACAATCCCGTATCTCCTTCTCCTACGTCTACAAATAAGTTTCCACCATTCATTGTAAAAGATATCTCATCTTGACTCACATTTGCATTTGCTGCATTGACACCATCATCACTTGCATAAACTTTTAATATCTCCACCTTGAATCGTAATAGTTCTTCCTTCAATTCCTTCTGTTGAATTTTCAATGACATAGGTTCCACTTTCGATTACTAAATTACCAGAAGCATGAATGCCGTCATCTCCAGCGTTAATGGTCATCGTATTATCTGATAAAAACATATTTCCAACTGAAAGGTCTTCATCATTATCCACTTTCACAGCATCATTTTTGCATCGATACTCATTTTTGTATGTGTAATATTGAATTCATCATTTACATTAAATACTACTAATTGCAGTGATATGATATGTCCTCCAGTAATATGAAGTGTATCATTTTGCTTTTAATTCCATTATAGCATCAATATTTAATATCCCATTTCCATTAATGATTAAATCAACTTTAGAAAATAAAACTGCATTCGCTTTTTCATCACTATTTTCACTAGAATCTACTAAAAAGTATTAGTCGTTCCATCTACTAAAGTAATGGTTACCGAATTTGCTTTTTGAATATTAATAGATTGCATTGATATTATTCATCGTTACCTTTAAAAATAATATGAATATCTGCTTTTTCATCTGCATCTACTTTCAATTGAAGTCCATTTGATTCTCCAGAAAACAATATAAGTTCCAGCTCTGGAAATAGTTACAATAGAATCTGTTGTTGAAACTCCATCTCCTGAAACCGATAATCCGTATTCCTAATAAATTAATCTTGTAGCTGCTCGTCCCATCGTATTGAGTATTGAAATCTTTATCGGAAAAATAAAGTTGTATTAGTTGTTGTACTGATACTAGAATCAGTCGTTTTAGTTCCATTAGCAGTGTACCAGCTTGAGAACAAAGCTGTCATCAATAATGTTGTTGATAATCCTATTAAAACAATTGATATAAAGTCATATAAATCCCTCTCTTTCTTTATGAGATGAACTTATATTAATATATCTGAATATAAAATATATACTTTACTGAATTATTTATAGCATTTTTGTTAAATAAATTTTCAAAGAAAAACTTTTCTCAATTAAGAGTATAACCACACAGTTGATAACTACACTCGTTATTAGAGAAAAGCTTTACAATTATTTTTATGCAGTTTGAATGGCACGATAACTATAGGATGGTTCTTTTAGTTTTTCATCAAAGCACGACATCTAAATCGTGACCTTGGAAAACCATTCATCACCTGTTTCAACAAAATAGGTATTCCATTTTTCTACGCTAACAAATGGATTATTGGGTGTATCAACTTCTACGGCTAAAGAAAAAGCTTCATGAATTGGACTACATCCATAAACTTTTTCCTAAAAACGAACACCTCGTTCTTTAGAAACTCCCATTTCTTCTTCAAAACCATGCTTTGTGATTTTCATCAATTGTTAATTTCATATGTCCCATCCTTTAACTCATCATCTCTTAATTCAAGTTTACCATAGTTTTAAAAATCATGCTTTACTTTTGCTTATAGGATCGGATTAGCCATAAAAGAAGTACAACCATATTTAGACAAAGCTGTAAATCCATTTGATTCATAAATGCAATTGTTTTTAATTCACTCATCCGTTGTTAAAATAATTTGATAAACCTCATTAAAATACTCCAGTGTTTGACGAAGTAGTCTGTACCATCCCTGTCTTTGATACTCGGGAAGCACAATAATATCTTGAATATAGAGAATAGAATAACCATCTCCTACTGCTCTTAGAACCAATTAAATTCTCTTCATCTCTTGCTGTAAGAATAAAACAAACTATGTTCTAATGCATTTTAGCATGTGATTACTTATAATTTTGTCCATCCCACTGCTTCATATAATGAAAAATTTCTTCACTGCATCTTTTTCTTATACCCATCATCCTATTCACTCCCGTATCTATCACGATTGATTCAATCCATTCCTGCTTTTTCTAACTCCTTCTCCTGTTTCGTAGCGAAAATGTTAAAAATAATTCTTCATGGTTCCCAAAACGTTGAATTTGACTCACATGTTTATTCCATTTTACTACGAGGAATTTTGTCGCAATTTTGTCATAATAATTGATAAAATTTCATAATACTCTAAAACTCACGCATTTGAACATCTTTCAGTACTTGGTTCATGACTGAAATCAACGAGGATTAAAACTAGTTCAAGATTTTCACGAGTTGTAATGTAATCTCTTCAATCATTTTTCCCCATTTTTCACAAGTTCTGAAACTTTATGTATCCATAACCATGAACATCGACAAAATAAAATAAAATCATCATTATGATAAAAATTTAATGTCTGAGTCTTTACCCGGTTTACTAGATGTCTAGCTAAACTTTTCGTTGCATCAAACGATTAATAAAAAGATGATTTCCTGCAATATCCGAGCGACCAGACAAAGCAATTTCAACTTTTTGATCCGTTGGATATTGATTTGGACCAACTCGCACTAATCGTAAATTCAGCATTTGTTACTTTCATCATTATGCTCCTTCCTCTGTTGTTTGAGGATTGATTTTACCGTTAGTCAGCAGCAATCCTCCTCCACTCAAGAATAGAAGAACAAGAGACTCCATGTAATGAATTACCCGTCATTTGCGCAGTACTCTGGCTAGTCGTTGTCTCCTAAAATGGATGAGAATTCTTCCATATTATAAATCCAAAAATTCATTCGCACGATTTGCAGTGAATACCTGCCCAAAAATAGAACGACTAATCGATTGTACCTCACCTTGAGCTGTACCAATACAAATCGCTAATAATAAGAAATCTGTATAAGCCTTTTAATCTGCTGTTAAGTGTAGATACAAATAATAATATAAGTAGCAATTCCTAAAACATGCAGCATGAACCAATTTTCTTTGGCAAGATATCCATAAATACTGCTAAAATGGAAAATGCGTTACAATTTGAACGATTAACAAAATAACAATTAAACTATTTCCATCTAATCCAACATCGTGGTACCTACAGCAGGAAGCCATTTTTAATAATTGTCCCAATTCCATCAATATAGAAGAAATACGTAATTATAGAAACACATGCTTATGTCTACGAATATGTTTAAATCCGTTTCCAAATAAGCGAGCAAAACTATCATATACAGGATGTTTATCATGTCCATGTTTTTGCTCTACATGTCTCCAAAATGGAATGCAAAGACAAACCACCAAACCGCAGTATTAAAAGAAACCAATTTTACACGACATCTCCAGATACTGGAGAAAAATTGCAGACACCACTAAATAACACAAAAGGAATAACACTTTCCAATATAACCGTATCCATAACCTGCGCAAGGAAATACGGTGGTCCATACGATCATGGCTGTTGTTACATCCATAATCGAACGTCATAAAATATTTCGATGCAGAAAACTCAGTTTGGCAGAAATCGTATATAAAATCACATACATCCACCGATCACTACCAGCAAACATCATCCCTATTACAGAAAATACTACCATCGTTGAAATAGTAAACATAGGATTTCGATATCCTCGATAACTACAAGCAGCGCTCCTAATACTGGTAGCCATTACGCTGCAACGACAAATGTTGCACTGAGTTTGCATAACTTAAATAAGCTGTTGAATTAGCAGCAGTCACTCCCGCATTAGTAGTAGTAACTGTTTTGAAGAGAAATTGGAAAATAGCTGTAGTAACTCAGCTAATGAATACAATCGATTGTAGCCCAATCTTTGTAAAATCCACGGAAAATTTTCTTTGTATAACGACTTGCAAAAACTTTATCAGAATTGCAGAGACATAAAATTTCAAAATTAAGCTTTCACTAATTTTCCTTTTTATTGTACAATTCTGCTGTCCTTCATTTTCTACAACCTCTTTTGTCACAATTACTTTTAGAAACTTCTTCTACTTGGAATTTCAAAACATTAAATCCATCATAACAGATTCAATAATCGAACGTAATCCATGCGCACCAGTCGTTCAATCGCTTTTAGATGCGATAGCATCTAATGCTTCTTGATCAAACTCTAATTCAACTTCATCCATTAAGCTAAAGTTTTTGATATTGTTTTACTACTAATGCATTTTTAGGTTCTCGTTAAAATAGACACCAAATCTTTTTGTTCTAATTCTTCTTCTAATGCTGCACACTGGTAATCGTCCAATAAATTTCTGGAATTAATCCAAATTTTGTAAATCTTCTTCTGGAATAACTCATTTGCATTAAATCATGCTCGCTAAAGTTTTCTTTATTTGAAGAACCAAACTAATAACAACAAATGACTTTAGCTCCTAGTTCTTCCTTTAACAACGAGCCTTTCAATGCCATCAAACGCTCCACTCTACAATAAATAAAATATCGGTAGTATCGATTTGAATTAATTCTGTTGTGGATGTTTACGTCCACCTTTGGAGGAGTGAACAGATGCAATTGTTCCTTCTAAAATTTTAATAAAAGCTTGTTGAACACTCTTTCAACTACTCTACATCACGAGTAATCGATACATTTTCACTTTTACGTGCGATTTTATCAATCATCAATATAATGATTCCTTTTTGTGCACGCTCTACATCATAACTGCAGTTGCTTGGAAGCAGTCAGAAATATTTTCTTACATCTTCCCCAACATATCCAGCTTCTGTTAATGTTGTTGCATCTGCACTGCTAAATGGAAACTATTTAATAGGCGTGCTAATGATTGAGCTTGGTAAGTTTTCCTGGAACCGGTTGGTCTAATTAAACAAATGTTACTCTTTGTAACTCTACTCCATCGTCTTCTACTGTGTTTGGTTAATCTCGTTTATAGTGATTATGTTTCAGCAACCGCTAGTGCTTTTTAGCATTTCTCTTGTCCCATCACATAATCATTTAAAAATTTCACGACTTTCTTGTGGTTTTGGAACTGTAGCCTTCAAAGAACTGTGTTATTAATTCTTCATCAATAATTTCCTGTTACATAAATCTACACATTCATTACAAACTAAAACATCTGTCCAGCGATGATACTTGGATCTTGTGACTTCCCACAAAATGGAACAACAGACATGCTTTTGGTTCATCTTTATACAACTAAGAACCTCCATTTTCATGACACTATATATAGTAGATTAGCACATCTGACCTATTTGAACAAGGGAGTCCACAGTGTAATAGATATTTTCCGATAAAAGAACAATCTCGTTTCCAAGATTGTTCTTAAATAGTTTTCGGAATTAAGCTTTCTACCGCAGAGTCAGTAATTGAAAGCTAATGCTTCTTTTCATTGAAATATCGTTTTTCAACATTTCAACTCGAAAACAGCTGCAACGAACAGCCCTTCTTCCATACCACATATTGAGCAGCCACATCTTTTTACTTCTGCATCAACATCAGCATCAGTAACTTCATCGTTTTCATCTTGTATCAATTTGTTCCCATTACTCGTTAGTTTTAGAGTACGCACATCAGCATCTTTTTCCATCACATGGCGTAAGTCTGCTTTGTGTTGTACCTGCACCTGCAGTACATTTCTGGTGTACACCGTTACGACGCATGTCGTTTAAATAGTGTTGCATTTTGACGGTGTACTCTTCGTGAACCATTTCCAGCTGGTAATTCAACGATTTCAGCATTTTCAACTGCTTGACGTAATGCTGAATCAGCCACAGCTTCCATCAGCCGCTTCCAGCTTTAGCTTCTTCAATTTTACGGAATTTTCTCTAATCGCTAATGTTTCAACTGAATCATCCACATCTTAGCAAATTCATCTGTTAATTCTGGTAATTTCTTTTGTTTTTAACTTCGATGAACTGTTACTTTGAATACAGCATCTTGACCTTTTTAAGTTTTTCTGCATGATATTCTTCTGGGAATGTAACTTTAACTTCAACGTTGTCGCCTCTTTTAGCGCCTACTAATTGTTCTTCAAATCCAGTGAATGAATGAACCTGACACCTAATTCTAATGAGTAGTTTTTCACTTTTCCACATCAAATGCTTCTTCACCTAAGAAACCTTCAAAGTCGATTACAACTGTATCTGCTAATTCAGCAGCACCTTCTTTCAACAACTAATTCAGCTGATTTAGCTTTGTTCTTGTAATAATCGATCTTCTACATCTTGTTCAGAAACTGTACGATCTTGTTTTTCAACAGTTAATCCTTTGTATTCACCTAATTTAACTTCAGGTTTAACAATTACAGTTGCTTTGATCACCGCATGGTTGACCTTTTTCTAATGATTCGATATCAATTTTTGGTTGAGTTACTGGGAAAAATACCAGTTTCTTCTACGCATTGTCATATGCATCAGGTAATAAGAAGTTTAATGCATCTTGATATAATGCTTCTTCACCACTACATTTTGTTGAAGACTTGACGACTTACTTTACCTTTACGGAAACAGAACGTTTAAGTTCTTTTTTACACGGTTAAAAGCAACTCTCTAAACCTTGTTTAATTGATTCTTCTAGAAATTTCAAATGTTAACACAACTTCATTTTGTGTTGATTTTTCAAATTTTGCTGTCATAGCTTTCCTCCATTCTTACTTCATCAAAATTTTAATTGATGAGCGTTTTACATACTCATTTATTTTACAACACCTTTGTAAAATTGTAAAATATTTCTGATTATGAATATTCTTCTACACATTTTTCATTTAGAAATCAAAATGAAATCTAGTTTTTCATTAATCTTAATAATATTTTTAGCTTTTAAAGTATAGTAAATGGTATAATAGATAAAGATTAGAGGTGATGTATGATTCAATACCCAAAAAGGACAACGAGAAATCCCTCTCCTCAAACTTCAACTGTTTCATATGGTAGTCGTGGAATATTCCTTAGACTTTATTGAATCAAACAAACGATTATTATCGATTATAGCTGTTATCCATAAAAAGCCTACACCGGTACAAGTCGTTAAAGTGGATTATCCTAAACGAAGTGCCGTAGTTATTAAAGAAGCATATTACTGTCATGCTTCTACTAGATTATAATGGGTTTATCGTGGATGCTATATTGATTTTCGAGTACTAAAGAAACGAAAAATAAAACTTCGTTTCCATTTATAAATATACATGAGCATCAATTACAACACATGGAAGATTGCATATACCAAGGTGGAATTGTATTTATTATTTTTATCATTAATGAATATTACTTACTAGAAAGTCAGTATCTAATTTCATTTATCAGAGATAACAAGAATGGTAAAAATCTATTCCTTTAAATTATATTCGTGATAATGGAAAACAAATTTACTTAACAGTACAATCTATTTTGGATTATATTCCAGTTATTGACAATTTAATTGATAAAATTTAGGAGGTTTTCTATGACAGAGACACGCCAGACGTAATCAACAATCATAAAATGGGAAGAAAAAGAATATTTTTAAGAGAATACTCCTGTTTTATTCTCAATTCTTTGTAATTGATTTCAAAGTCCTAACAGGTTTATTCTTTCTACTACGCTTCCACTACGCGGAAATAACTGCTGCAGATTTACAAGGAGCAACTGAAACAGAAATCGCTTTGATATGAATAAAAGAACTAATCACAAAATTAGGTGGAGAAAATCGTGATTTAATTGAACCTGAAGAAGTTCCTCAAGGATTAAAAGATGGATCACCTCTATTGAAGATAAACGATATTATTCTCATTTAGGAATTGATCCAATTCGGAATTATCGGTTCTTTGTCGACGTAATCTTGGTCATTGCGTATTACTCAAGGTGGTAGTACCATCCCAACAATTAATTAAATTATCTGTCTTCTCTACAGAAGATCAGACTTTATAAACGTAAAATTCAAGAAATTGTACTTGCTTTTACAAATAGAACGAATTTTCAAAAGAACAAATACTTACTTATTATTTTAAAAACAAAGTATATATGGCTAATAACACTTATGGGTTTGGTACAGCTTCTAATTATTATTTTGGAAAAAGAATTAATGAATTAACCATCCCCTAATTAGCCCTTTTGGCTGGTATGCCGCAAGCTCCAAGTTCTGCACGACCCATACGCTCATCCTGAACAAGCAAAAGAACGTCGTGATTTAGTTTTAAAAACAATGAAAGAAAATGGAAATAACTGATTCTCAATTTCAGGAAGCAACAGATACCCAATTACAGAAGGATTAGTAGCAGAACATGAACAAGTTTCAACAGATGATAACCGTTTAATTTTCGATTCATTTTAACAATGGTTGCTGATGAAGTAAAAGAAAAACTGGTTTTAGATGTTTATTCAGATGGATTAACGATTGAACTACTGTTAATTCACAGGCGCAAAATCACTTTATATGAGATATTAAATACAAATCGTTATATTCAATATGTTGATGACAAAAAGTTCAAAATGCAGTTGTTATGTTAGACTCAACAACTGGAGCTGTAAGAGCTGTTAACGGTGGTCGTAAACAAACAAATTTATTAGCCTATAATCGTGCCATACAAAATGACAGAAGTACTGGTTCAACAATTAAACCTATTATGGATTACGGCCCAGCAATCGAATATTTAAACTATTCTACTGGCCAAACAATGGTTGATAAAACCAACAAAAATATTCTAGTGGTTTTGAATTAAACAACTGGGATAATCAATATATAGAACAATAGACCATGTAAAGCGTTAGTTTTATCACGATACTCCTGCCTACCAAACCTTTAAAGCAGTTGGTGACGATAATGTTCAAGCTTTTCTATTAGATTTATCTGTTATGAATGACGGAAAAGAATCATTAGTAGAAAGTAATGCTATTGGTGCAAAACATATCACCAGTAAAAATGGCAGCTGCTTACACTGCTTTTTGCTAACTTAATTATATTCTAAACCATATACCGTTACAAAATTACAACTCGAGACGGACAAGTTTTACAATTCAAACCAGATCAACATCAAGCAATGAAAGATTCAACAGCTTATATGATTACAAATATATTAAAAGATACTTTTACTTATGGTTTTGCTAATGACCTAAAAATGGGTAATCTTCCACATGCAGCGAAAACTGGTTCACATAATTATTACACTGAACAAAAACGTGCAATGGGGGCTTTCACTAGAAGATAATATTATTCCCGATTCATGGTTCATCGGATACCCCCTGCTACACAATTTCTGTATGGACTGGTTATGATAACCCTTTATACAGCAGGAAGTGAGCTTTTAACATTAACAGAACAAGCTTTGGTTTCTAAAATGGATTTGATCTCGACTTAATGAATTATGCCATGAAGCAAACTCCTGTTAAAGATTAACAACTGTCTATGTTGTTTGCTTCCAAAATTGTTGTAGATCTAATCCATTAGCTTAGCTGGACCAAATACTCCTAGTGATAGGGTAAGTACAGAATTATTTGTTAAAGGTCATTACCTACACAGCAACAGTATGTTGAAGAAAAGAATTGCTCACCATCGGGATTAAACGTAAATTTTGATGCTGCTAAGAAAGAAATTACAGTAACTTGGAATGCAGTAAAATCCAATGGAGATAAACCAAGGTATACGATTAGTGTTGGAGGTCAATCACAAACAGTTGACAAGACAAGTGCAACCTTTAAAAATATTACAGGTGAATCCGTTCAAATTAGTTTAACTGTTACAATTAAAGATAGACATCAGATCCAGTAACTTATGAGTTGAAATTAGGTACTAAAGCCGAGGAAAAACAAGAAACAAGTTCAACAACTATTCAACAAAATCCTCCTTAACAACAACCTCCACAACAGGATGGACAAAAACTCAAGAAACTACTAGAAATGAAACGACTACTCAATCAACTGGGCAAAATAATTAACCTCAAACCCCTTCTCTAATTGGTAGAAGGGGTTATTTTACTTTTATATATATAAAGACACGCTAGATATCTAGCTGTTTCTTTTCATTATTTAGCATATTCTACAGCTCTTGTTTCACGAATAACTGTAACCTTAATATGTCCTGGATATTGTAGTTCTTCTTCAATTTGTTTACGAATTTCACGTGCTAATAAAAATAGAACTTGCATCATCAATTTTCTCCGGATGAACCATCACACGGATTTCACGACCGCTTGAATAGCAAAGCTTCGTTCCACACCTTCGTGTTCATTAGCACTAGTTTCTAATCGTTCTAAACGACGAATGTAGTTTCTCAAGGATTCACTACGTGCTCTGGTCTTGCAGCTGATAAAGCATCTGCTGCTGCTACTAATATCGCAATTGTCGAGGTTGCTTCTACATCTCCATGGTGAGATGCAATTGCATTAACCACAATTTTGTTTTCTTTATATTTTTGAGCAATTTCGGCACCAATTTCTACATGGGAACCTTCAATTTCATGATTCAATGCTTTTTCCTAAATCATGTAATAAACCTGCTCTTTTCGCTCAGATTTACATCTTCACCAAGCTCACCAGCCATAATTCCAGCTAGTTTTGCAACTTCAATACTATGATTTAAAACATTTTGTCCATAACTTGTGACGGAAATATAAACGACCTAAAATTTTAATTAGAGTCTGGATGTAATGAATGAATTCCAACTTCAAATGTTGCTTGTTCTCGATTGAACGAGATTTCTGTCATCCATCCTTTACGAGATTTTCGACCATTTTCTTCAATTCTTGCAGAGGGTGAAATACGTCCATCTGCAATTAATTTTTCTAAGGTCACTTTAGCAATTTCTTCAATGAATTGGATCAAATCCACTAAGCACTACAGCTTCAGGTGTTTCATCGATAATTAAATCAATACCTGTTAATGACTCTGAAAGTACGAATATTTCTCTTCATCGTCCGATAATTCGACCTTTCATCTCATCATTTGGTAATGTCATAACTGTCAAGGAAAGTATTTTCAGCAACCAAATCAGCTGGGCTGAACTGCTGAATGCTTTAGTCAAAATAATGCTGGCAGCTCTATCTGACCTCGTCTTTAGCACGTTGTTCGGATTCTTTTACCATTACTGCACGTTCGTGACTTAATTCCTCACGTGTTCTTGCGTAATAATTTGTGGAGCTTCTTCTCTACTACTGTTGAAATTCGTTCCAATTCAGCTTTTTGTTCTGACAATCTTACAGCGTCAATCTCGTCCCTCTCCGTCATGACTTGTGCCTCTCTCTGAAGTTTATTTTCTTTATCTTCAATGTGTTCGACGTTTTTCAAGAACTTCATCTTTACGATCGAGATTTTCGCTCTTTGGAATCATGCGTTTTTCTTGGAAGTAAACTTTCGTTTCTTCTTTCTTTAACTCATTTTCAACTTCAGTACGATATTTCATGATTTTCTTCTAGCTTCTAATAATACTCTCCTTTTTAATCGGTCAGCACTCTTTTGCATCTTCTATCATTTCTTGGCACGATTCACTGAGTTAGCTTCTAACTCTCATAATTGGATTTGAAACACAAATACTCCCTTGCAACAATCCGATTACTAAAGTGAGATCGCTTGAGGCCTCCAGTTAATAGTCCTGGAGTTCATTGAAGTCACCTCGATCTCATTTTAAATTTTCAAAATTAATTGCATAAACATTCGTTGGATAGCATAATCCAACTCAGCCAACCATTGTATTATTCTTCATCCTACCAAAGTCAACTATAAGTCTTTATTTATTCAATGAAGCAAGAAATAGAAGATTCATTCAATTCTTCGATCATTTGATGAACTTCTTCTAATGATTTCTAACTGCACCTGAAACAAGCGGATGCTCCCTCCTCCATGGTTAGCTGCAATTTCATTTACAATAGGTCCTTGAACGTAAATTACAACGATATGTACCATCTGGTTGCTCTACGAATAGACACCAACAATGGAACTCCTTCAACTGTACTAGGTAATGAAACTAACCCCATGTGTTTGATGTTCTTCCACTCCAAATTCTTTTTAATTGTTCTTGGCTTAAATGGTAATCCTGCTACACCATTTTCAGAAATTTCCATATTTTGCAGTAAATATAACCTGCCAAAGCGACTAATCCGAAATTAGGATTTGTAATCATATGATAAGCAATTTCCAGAAATTTTCACTGGGAATTCTAATAATTTAGAAACCATTTCGAAAGTTACTGTTGTTGTTGCTGGAGGTAGAAACGACCTGTATCCCCTACAATACCTGCATACAATGCATTCGCAACTTCTTCATTGACTTTCCAAGGTGAATTTTCACTGAATACAAATTGACATAAAATTTCACTTGTACTACTTGCAGTTGTATCTACATAAGATATCTTCCATAAACATCTCTATCAGGATGATGGTCGATTTTAATTACCCTGATGGGTTTTACTTCATATGGTGAATCAATACGAGGTGTATTTGCTGTGTCATTTACAATAATTAATGAAGCATTGAATACTTCTTGAGAAATGGTATCCATTGTGCCAATATGCTAACCTCTTCATTCATTTCCTAAAGCATATACTTTTTAGTTGGTGGTTGCTCAATCATGTAATCCAATTTGAGAACCAATCGCATCTGGATCACGCAACTCATGGCGTAAATAACGATTGAGTCTGGCTTTTGACATTTCTATCGATATCTGATCATCTTCTTGTTTGTTCATCTTTTATATTAATTCTTTCCATTAACTGTACTGAGACATTACTGCTTTTGCTGCGATTGTATTTTCTAAATGCACTGAAATATCTAATTTTGTTGTTGTCTTCGTTATCTAATGATTGAATTTGTAAAACAATTTCACTATCAATTGGAATCATTTTTAAATAATGTAAATCTATTGACTCCTTCAACAGCATGTTCTTCTTTCGACTACGAGAAATAAATTCTTTTGATGTTACGACTTACAACTTCACAAAGAACGACCAAACGATAACATCCCTCAAATTAGCTTTGTCATTTGTGGAGTTAGCTGTAAATTGGAATTTCGCTTGTTGCGTATCTATGTGTCCAGAACATTTGGGAAACTCTCTGTACAACATCATCTTCAAAAGTATTCCTACCTGAGGTTGACGTTGAGACTAATTGCATAGCTTTCATCACATCTTTGTCTGGAAATAATCCCTAACAATTCCATATTATCTTGTAACACAACTGGTAACATTTTCTAAGCTTCATTCCATATCCATGGGAATGAGCAACACTAGCTACATCTAGCATGTAATTTAGTGACACTTGGATTTTTCGTCATCACTCTTTCAGTGACAACACTGATCGCCTCTTCCAATAACATCTTTGCTGTCACAACTCCTATCAAGACGATTCGAATGATTAATTGCGAGAAATCTAGAATTTTCAGTTTGTTGATTCGACTTTTTCGATAATCTTCCACTGTATCATCAATCATTAAATAATGTGTGTGAGATCTGTAAAATATCCGATACAATCGCTTGATGCTGATGTCAATTGATCCGTCTTTGCACGGTTAATAAGAGATGCAACTGTAAACGTATCGCAAGTTGTTCCAATAACTGGTATCGCTTCAATTCATCAGCTCTTCGAATTAATTCGTCTGAGACAGTAAAACCTCCTGTAATTAATACAGCTGCCCCCTGTTCTAAAGCTAATAGTGAGCCTCTTACGATTTCCAATAATCACTAATGACCTGGATGAATATAACGACCTCATCGCATCCTCTGTCATCGCTCCGATAACAAAGCGGTTTAAAAATCTTATTCCAAACCTTCTAGAGCCACCATGAAACTTCCTTCAATTGTTTTAACAATTTCACCGAAAGAAAGTTTCTCCAAAATTATCTTTTGATTTTCGCTCTATTCTAATCGTCCCAACACGTTCTATTGTAGAAACAACACCCAGATCGTAGCCTTATAGCCTCTATAAGCAGTTCCTTCCACTTAATTGTGTATTATAGCAGTGTACGAACAAGAAATCTTTTCACCAACTGGTATTGATTCAATGTATTCAATGATTCGTTGATGTTTGTGCTGACATATTTTTCTCAAATCAGCATTTTATTTCCTTATGCATTTTCCAGGATCTGGCGTATCAGCCAAGGGATAATTTCTCCATGCGGACAATGAGTGGATCATCCAGAAAAATCCACTACTAATCTGATTAATTAACCCAGGTGAAGAAGCATGTTCCTAAAAACTTCTGCCTGAGCATGAACTTCATCTGCTAGTGAAAAACCTACGAGCTGTGCTATACTTCCCATATTTTATGAAGAGCACGAATCAAAACTGTTCACGGCAAACTAAAACTCTCTTTTTCTGTCAGTCTAGCTCCTTTATACTCGTACATAATTTTACATAATCTTCTCGTTACTAGTTTGTTCAACATTTCTGTTGTAGATGCTGCGAGATATTTGAAGCATATTAGTGATTGGACTTATTCGAAACTATTTCATGATTACCGTACTAATTTATAAATCGCTTTAATATAATCCTCTTTATTAGGGTCACATTGTTTCCTCCTTTAAACCTCACTAACAACTAATTTTACTTCAATAGTATACCATAACTGTATTAAACATAAGCTGAACATCTGTATTAGTTTACAGTCAAACAGCATTTTATATAAAAGAAAAAGCGCAATAGTCGAAGACTACTACGCTTCAAAAATTTAAATAATTATTTTAAACGTCCTAGTCGAGCTGTCAACCATAGCATGCATCAGCAAGAATTTCTTCCATGCGAGCAACCATTGGTAAACGAGGTTCGCTGGTGAACATTGATCGCTATAAGCCACAATGCACTTCATGGATTGTTTCTCCATTCTTTTCATCTACACCTTTGGAGCTTTGTAGTTCATCTCGAATTCCTACACGTTCTCCTAACTCATAAACGGCTCGCTAATTTCCATCTACCTGCTTCAGTTGAGTGACGTAGCAATCCTAACATTCTTAAAGCAATGTCTTGGATTTCTCATCAACAGCATGGTAGTAGTTGTATTTAGGCCTAGAAGTTTTAGCAGGACGAGTGCATTGCATTGATGGATATAGCAAGATGGTGCATTTGTACGTCCGTGAACTGTGTGGAAGAATCCACCAACTTTCATGAGCCGTGAGTGAGACATTCTAGAATGCATTTGCAAAATGCTGCATACCAGCCATTGTGGGTAATGCATCTTGATACGAAGTTCCATTTTTAACTGAGCTTTCTAGAGGTTTTCAAATACCATCTTGATTGCTTGTAGCTAAACAGTCAGTGTAGTCATTCGCACGTTGCAGTATAGGCTTCAACTGCGTGAGTTAATACGTCCATACCTGTATCTGCTGTAACAAATCCTGAACTGTCATTAACTAATGCTGGGTCAACAATCGCAATTGTTGGAGTTAATGAGTAGTCTGCTAATGGATATACGGTTATTTGCTTTATCAGAAATAACAGCAAATGGTGTTACCTCAGAACCTGTACCTGAAGTTGTTGGAATACCAACTATTTTGCTTTTTCACCTAATTCAGGGAATTTGAATGCACGATACATATCCATGAATTTTTGAACTAAATCACGAAGTCAATTTCGAGGTTGTTCGTAGAACATCCACATACTTTAGCAGCATCCATTACAGAACCACCACCAAGAGCTACGATTGTATCTGGTTCAAATGATTTATACTTTCAGCACCACGGTTAACTGTTGTGATATCTGGATCCGGTTCAACATCTGAAAATACTTCGTAAATAACTTTGTTAGGGCGTAATTAATTGTTCAATCACACGTTGTAAGAATCCTAAGTTAACCATTTGTTGGTCGGTGCGATCATGGACGTTCTACATTTTTCATTTTGTAAGTATTGAATTGAATCACGTTCGAAAATAGATTTTTCGAAGGAACTTTAAACTCGGCATATATTTACGTCTCCCTACTTTTGATATTTTAATAGATCTCACAACGCTATGTTATCTACCAACTGAGCAGGCCATAAGATCCGCAACCTAATGTTAGAGATGGAATAAATGCATTGTAAACATCCTCGATACCACCAAATGTAGATGGAGCATTCCAAATTACACGAATTGCACGAACAATACGTCCGAATTCTTTAGCTAATTCAGCATCATCTGTATGAATTGCTGCAGAGTGTCCTAAACCATTAAATTCAACCATTTGTCTTGCTTTATCAACACCGTCTTCACGAGATTCTGATTTTAAGATTGCTAAAACTGAGATAATTTTTCACGAGTTAAAGGTTCTTTTTCTCCTACTTCACTACATTCTGCTGCTAAGATATTTGTTCCTTCTGGAACTGAGAATCCTGCTTGCTCTGCAATCCATGCAGCAGGTTTACCTACGATATTAGCATTTAATTTAGCCCCAGCACAGTTTTACTGTTTGTTTACGCCAAAAACAGAACTCTTCAAGTAATGCTTTTTCTTTTTTAGATACAAAATAAGTGTGGTAGCTCTTTAATTCTGCTACAAATTCATCATAAATTTCTTTTATCAATATTAGCTGCTTGTTCAGAAGCACAAACCATTCCGTTATCGAATGATTTACTCATTACGATGTCATGTGCAGCTTGACGAATATTTGCTGTTTTTTCAACATAAGCAGGTACATTACCAGCACCTACCCCTAAAGCTGGTTTTCCGCATGAATATGCTGCTTTAACCATTGCATTACCACCTGTAGCAAGGATAGTTGCAATTCCATCATGATTCATTAAAGCATTTGTAGCTTCAATTGATGGGTGTTCAATCCATTGAATACAGTTTTCAGGTGCACCAGCTGCAATTGCTGCATCACGAACAATTTGTGCTATGTGCTGAACTCTTTTGAGCTGATGGGATGGAAGCGAACACGATTGCGTTACGTGTTTTCAATGCAATTAATGATTTGAAAATCGCTGTTGATGTTGGGTTAGTTGTTGGTGTAATACCACATACAACCCCAACTGGTTCAGCAATTAACGTTAAACCTGTTACTTCGTCATCTTCAATAACTCCAACGGTTTTCGTATGACGATACTATGAATCATGTTCACAAGCAACAAATTTTGGTCGCTTTATCTTCAAATACTCCACGACCAGTTTCTTCTACAGCATGTAAAGCTAACACCGTGTTGATCAAGAGCTGCTACTGATGCTTTTCCTACAATATAGTCTACTTGTTCTTGATTGAGCAATCAAATTGTTCTAAAAGTACAAGCCCTTTTCTACTAATTCATTGACTTCTGAGAGTCTACTGCTTTCTCTCTCTCACTCACTGGTCCTCGTTGTTTGTTATGTCACATGTTATCATCAACCTATTTCATCGATGTAAATAGGGTGAAAACGAATTTATTTTAAGAAAATATTTTCTTTTATTTGAAAGTTTACTTTCATAAAAGCTCTATGTTCGTTAAATTGAGTATAAAGAGAGAAAGTACTCCTCTCTATGTATAATTGAACTCTTGCTTCCATTTTCTTTCATAATTGTAAATTCTTTGTTGTCATGAGTTTGCTACTAAGCGAGCTTTGTGATTGATGATCAACGCTTTGACACGTACAATTTTACAATTGTTGATTCATTTGGAGTTAAAATTTCAATTTCACCATGGCTAAATCAAATGCTTTTGATGTTCCCTATCGTATGTGAGGATAATAATTGTTTTACGACTGGGCGTTCAACTTCTTTTTCGATTTCTATTCTAATGTATAGTAATGACGTTACATTATTCCGGTCCTTCTTTGTCGCTTCAAGAAGTTCAATATCATTTTCCCTCGCTAATAATCCTACATAATAAATTTGAGGGATTACCCGGTGCAAAAACATTAGCATTCGCGAGGAGCAAGTAACTAGCGTCATCATTTCCAAGTGCACTATAGTAAGTACTATTAATTTGATAAATATCTAAATTATTAGTATTTCTCACTAGAATAGACTTTCTTAACATGGGTCACCCTAACTTTATACAATTGTTCTGAAGTATAGCTCCACCTTCTTCTGTCATAAATCTCTTGCATCTACAACCCCAATCCCATCATGTGTATCTAATGTTGTAAATTGTTTCATTGAACTCATTTTAACCAATTTTGCTAAGCGGTTAGATTTTCCACTATAGTGAATAATATAAACAACCATTGGTAATGCAAAATCATCAAACAAACTAATCTTGATCCGCAATTTTCATGTTGAATCGAATAATGTTCATGAATTTTCAGGTAACAATTCTGCTCGATATTTCGCAGCCTAAGCCCGTACCATCTAATAAATCCCAAACCCACAAAAAACAACAACACACAAAAAATACCTAAACGAATAATGAACACCCGTGACTTGCCATATCTTTTAATCGTTTCACGGATAAATGCTTTTTACAATGTCGCTGTTTGACATCTAAATCAATTTGTTCTTCGTTAAATGTATTCCAAACTTCTTCTGTTGTACCATCTTCAAAATGAACCGTTTGGAATGGTGCTTTATCTTTCTCTTTTATAAATCAAATCAATATCTTCTTTGTGTTGGGACGTCCTGGAGGGAAAATTCATGCACACGAATAAACAGACTCTATATGTGATCAGGATTCTTTTTGAAATCTTGGAAAATTTTGATTCGTGAAATATGATTAATCATAAAATCAAACATTAAACTAATATTGCTCTCCACGCATCAACATCTTCCCAGCTTCCTCAAATCTGGATCCACTGTCGTATAATCACTTGCAGTGCAAATCTCTCATCACCTGTTGAAGGGACGGAATGCAAGTGTACTCCTCCAGTGATTCTTTAAAGTAAGTTTCTAAAACAAATTTAGATCCTTTCATATCCTAAGCTTATCTGAATAAGTAATCAGCATCGCTTCGTTTTTAATTTGCACATTTATCAACTCCTATTTCTACCAGTATTAAACCGGTTGCATAAAACTGCATTTTACCAAATATTAAAACGTTTGCACGCTAGTATGTACTCATATGCATGTTCTTGCCCTCCTGTATACTAGATAAAGATTATTTTCGAAAGGATGTTACTATGTTTACCATTTATGAACATGAACCTCTACATTTATTTAAAAATTATAGAAAAAGCTTCTACAGATTTTCCAAATACATAAAATATATTTAGATGAAGCATATCACGGTTTCTTGAATTCTGGACTGAAACAACTTTACCAAGAAAGTTTAACATTCATCCAAAACGTGCCTTATCAATTATTTACGATTGGTATTAAATCTGGAGAGCAGTGATGGTTTTATGAATCTCTGGTGATGATTGTTGGATTAGCAGCTATTTCATATTTTAGGGCGCAATTCCTGTCATGACTTCTGCGCATCTACCTGCGTTACCATTATTGGATACATCCCAGAACGCTTAGAAGACTCATGGTTAATTTATGATGATGAAACTCAGGACAAGTGAAAAGTTTTTCAAAAGAAAAGAACCAATCTAAAGCTCATTTCTGTTCTAGAAATTCAGAATGTGAAACGACGACTCCATTGGTTACTTCTTAATCCAAATGAGAAATTGAAGTTAGTATGACACATACCTCGGAACAACCGGTATTCCTAAACTAATTGCACACTCTGCTAACAGTATGGGTGTGATGAATCACTTTTTCCAAAAAGAGTATTTTTCAAAAATGGAAGAAAAGGATTGCTAGCATTCCATATTTCTCCAGTCCATTCTCGTTTTAATATTGAATGTTCTTCATTAATGAGTTTAGGATTTCTTGTACGAGATAAAGATCTAGTATTAAAATATTGAAACCTTTACTTACCAATTCAAACCAATTGGTATTGAAACGCATCCAAACAATTTTTGTTCAATGGCGCTTCTTGCCAAAACATCCAGAATTATTTGAAAATACCACATATCACTCAACATTTGATGCGATTAATAAGGAAACTATAGCTACTTTCTTTAAAAACGAATCGCATGGTATCTATTTACTAAATTTAGTGGACAGCGAATGCGGCCCTGCAATCGTTCGTAAACACACATTAGAACTCAATACTGTGAATGAATATCCGTAATGTGATTGGATTTTGAACATGTTTACTAAAAGCAAAGAATTGCGAAAAATAACGGAACACTTCTTCCAATAAATACACTATGAAAATATCTCAATTATATTCTAAAGGACGCAGCTTTAACATACTTTTAAAGAAGATGCTCGATTCCAAGAAAATGCTTTACGATCAATGGTGGATACCTGCGAGACTCACGGAGTAATCAATGACAAGGAGAATTATTACTACACGATCGTCAAGCAGACTTAGGTAGAAAACTTGGAAAGTACACTTATGATTGAAGATTATTTATTGTAGACCATCTTCCGCTCCCTTGAAAGAAGTTGTAATCATTCGGTGTCTCACCATGGTTGCCCTCAGCCAATCATCGCTATTAGAGAAAAAGAAAATTCCAAGATGAATTATGGTTTAAAGCCATTGAAAACTTACCTCATTTAAATGAACCAATTATGATGGAATACGATAAAATTCCAAGAACAGCAAACGATGAAAGCACAAAGACGCATTAGAACAATTATTATTTAAGAATGAATAACGCCTGCACAACAAGTTCGTTTCTTGTTGTGAAGCGTATATTGTTTTCACGAAACTGTCCTAAACAGCTTATTCAAATTCCATTGCAAATCTCATTAATTCTTTTTACTGTTGATGGTTCCATTTGTGCATGTCCTGCAGCAGTAGAAAGACTAATTCAGCATGTGGCACTGTTTTAAATCATATGCCCCACTCGGACGACAATCGACATCATATCTACCATGAACAATTTTAATTGGAATCTCTTTTAGTGTATCTGCATGATTAAGAATATAATTATCATCTTCTACAAAGCAATGATGGTAAAAATAATGACATTCCATAATGGAAATCGCAAGCATGTCCTCATCTGATTCCTCACCAATAGTTTCTCTAGGCAATAAGGTAACAATGCCACCTTCCCATCTTGCCCATTGACGAGCTGCTTCTAAACGTATAGATACATCTTTACTTGTCAACCTTTTATAATAGGCTGTTACTAAACTCCCTTGTTCTTCACTGGTATATGATTTAAATAAGGCTCAAATTGATCTGGGAAGAAATCACTAGCTCCTTTTTGGTATAGCCAATCGGTATCTTCTTGTCTTCCTAAGAAAATCCCACGTAAAATCAATCCCAGAACTCTTTCTGGATATTGAATAGCATAATGAAAGGGACAAAGTCGTCCCCTCAACTACCACCGAACACAAGCCATTGATCAATTCCTAACTTTTCACGGATTTTCTCCATATCTGAAAACTAAATGTTGAGTTGTATTCTCAATGAAAGAAAAGGTAAACTTTTCCTCACAACCACGTTGGTCAAATTGAATCATACGGTAAACATCCGGATTAAAACAATTGACGGGTTACTGGACTTGGAACCTCCTGGTCCACCATGAACAATCACCACTGGTTTTCCATTTGGATTTCTGATTCCATCACAAATACTCGATGTGTTGAAGAAACTTCATAAAACTCCGTTATAAGGGTCAATTGGGTGGGAAATAAAACTAAACATTTTTCCATTATTTCTCCCCTTTTTATAGGTGAGTTAATGCTACTGAATGGCTTCATCATAATTTGGTTCATCTGTCATTTCTGAACAATTTTCGATAGACAATGGTTCCTTTTTGATCCAACACAAAAACTCGAACGTTGGTCTACGCTATCTAGGAACATAAATGCCATACGCTTCTCCAAATGTAAATCTAAATCGCACAACATTTCCATTGGTAAATATCATTTGCCGAACACCAATTTTAAATTCATCTTTTGTTATTTTTACTAATCGTTACTAATTGAATAGTTGGATGTTCTTCATATGGAGCTGTTTGAATATCGCAAACTCTTTGAGTATTAATATCTGGAACAACACTCGATTACGGGTTATCAGCTTCCTGCAAACTGATTCTGGAGTTTTAATTTCTCCATGCTGAACACATTCTGTAATGAAAAGTGAGGAGCTTTTCTCCTACTGTTGGTAATTTCTCCTTTAATTCATATGGGTTATTGTGTCGTGTAATAAACATATTTGCCTCCTTTTTATTATATACAATCATTTTAATTCTGGCACATTTCTTCTTCAAACCATGGATTTTTCATCCATCTAGTCATTTAAAGGAGAATAGATGTACTAATGGAAAATACTTTTGGTAAGTATCTCTCCACCATAGCTTCTAACCGTTTCTTAAGCTACATCTCGTTTCTTTCAACAATAGTTTTAGTGCATACGAACCAACCAGTCAGGACACACTTCAATACAGTTTCAATAATGGTAAAACTACTGGATGCCATTTTGACGCAAATCCTTTTCTAGGTATTATCTCCACTTTCTTACCTTCCATGATAGTAAAAGTCCATTGGAAACGACTGCCACATCCTGATTGGTAAAATATTGTTTCTATCAATTCTCAGCTTTCATCTCTTAAACGATCTCTCCACTTTTTATCCTTACAGAAAATTTACGGACTTTCTTGAGCCTTAAACCCGTAGTGCTCGACCGGATAATTAATATTTTAGCTGTTTCTGGAATCCAAAAATAATGGTTCAATTCACCTTGCCCGCATAAATTCAGATTTTCTTCATCCTGCATAATCTGTTCTTTTTAACTGTTCAAAAGACACTCTCATCTCCATTTTTAATCATAGATTTAACGACGAACGACATACATCTCCAAAACTAAAGAAGCGATAACGTTCATGAATGGCATGGATGATAAGCTTCTAATGTAAAGTCTCGCAAATAAGCACTCACCAACATCACTAATGTTGATTTGTGAAAGATGGAAATTCGTCACAAAAGCATCCACTACTTTAAATTCATATCCTGGGAAAGTCATATTCGATCCATCCACTACTTGGTACGATTTCTCCATGATTAGCAGAACCGGACTGTTTCTAATGTACGAATGGAAGTAGTTCTAAACCGCAATCACCAAGCCTACTATCTCTTGTTTTGCAATGACCTCGCTGTTTGCTCTTTTTGAAATATGATAATATTCCGAATGCATTTATGTGTCTGTCAAATGATTCACGTGAAACAGGTCTCAGCGGTACCTAATCCAACATGTACACCGTAAATTGGACCTTAATTTCATTTTGTTGAAATCCATTAATTCTTTTGTAAAGTGTAAACCAGCTGGCTGGAGCCAAGGTAGAAACTATTTTTGCATAAACTGTTTGATAACGTTCTTGGTCTTCTTAATCTTTCTTGATATTATGGTGGTAATGGCATTTCACCTAATGCATCTTGGCTGTTTCAAAAATACTCCATCGTATTGAAATTCAATCATTCTTCCAATTTTGTTCTAATTCTTCTGTCACAGTTGCCTTAATCGTCCATCACCAAAGGATACTACTGTCCCAACTTTCATTCTTTTACGCTGGTTTATGAAGCCCAACAATCACCGTGGCTGTGCAGTAGCAGTAATTTCAATATGAGCGCTCGTTCTCTTTTTTTCGCCGTATAATCTAGCTGGCAATACTCTTGTATTATTAACGACTAATGTATCACCTTCTGCTAAATAATCAAATACCAGGAAAATGTTTATCTTCTACACTATGTTCTGTTTCATTAACGACTAGTAATCTTGATGAAGTTCGATTTTCAAAGGTAAAAGTTTGAGCAATCAGTTTTCTCTGGTAAATCAAAATCAAAATCTTGAGTTGCTAATTCTATCTTATTCCATCTTTCTATTTTTAATATCTCTTTATTCAAATGAACATAAGCTTCTTTGAGTCACCATTCTTCCTTCAGTTCGTTTCATAAATCCAATTTGTAATAAATACGGTTCATACATATCTTCAATGGTTTCAGCATCTCTGCAGCTGGCTATGTTAAATCGCTCCTAATCCAACGGCTCCATCGTATAAATCAACGCGTATTTAATAACTACGGTCAATCGCATCTAATCCCTTTCATCTACTCTGAAGGACCTCTTTAAAGTTTTTGTAATTTCTTTTGAAATAGCACCCTCTTCACATAAACTTGAGAAAAATCACGCACACGTTTTATCAAATGTTAGCAATACGAGGTTCTTCTGAACGAAGAGCAACCTCTAGCTGCTTTCCAAGGAAATCTCACTTTCAAATACACTAGCTGTTCGTTTTATTACTTTGCTGAAGATTCCTCATCATAATATTCCATATGAGACACAATTCCAAAACGATCCCTTAATGAGCAGATAGCACCTGCACGAGTTGTCGTCTACTAAAGTGAAAAGGAGGTAACGGAAATGAACGGGATGTGCTGTTGGCCTCTTGTCCTACTGATAATATCAACAAAGAAATCTTCCATTGCTGAATAGACATTTCTTCTTACTACACGAGGTAAGCGATGAATCATCGATAACACACATTTCAGCATTTAAACTTATTTAATAAAGCAACTAAATTCCATAGTCGTTCAACACATCCACTCTGTTGTTTTTATTCCTATTTAATTCATTCGCAATGACCATTGCTAGAGCTGTTTTCCTAATCCATGAGGCCGTATAATAAACATGATCCAATGCTTCTTGCCCATACATGCTGTGTTTGGAATATAAAATGGATAACTTTCTTTCATTTTTGGTTGACCAATTGTTGTAAATTTTGCGGTCGTAATGATAATTCCGTTGAAACTTGTTCATCTAAGGACTACCATCTACAAATCGATGTTCTTCCACACAATTCTTCCTTTCTATTTCATCAATAATTAAAGGCAATGGATAATGCTTCTTGGAGTAGTTTGAGGAGCCGCTGTTTCAACTCTTCCAAACTTTTGTAATTTCTTTGGTAGAATATCCTAATCTCAATAAAGCTTCTCTTGCTTTCTTGGGTGTTTCAATCCAATGTAGTTTTACTTCTGGAGTAGCCATTTCTTCCACAACAATATTCGTAATCTTTCCTTTTAAATCTAATACAATTTGTTGAGCAGTTTTTTACCAACACCAGGAATTTTGTTAACATGTAATATTGCCTGATTTCTACTGTTGATAAACCATTCACATCATCATTTGCTAAAATTGATACTGCACTTTGGGTCCGATTCGGAACACTAATTAATTTTGAATAATTCCTTTTTCTTCATCACTAAAATCCATACAATGTAATTGAATCTTCTCGAACAATTTGTTGAGCTCTACCGAATAATCATTTAATTTTGATTAACACGATAAGGATTGCAAAACATAATTTGATAGCCAATCCCATGATTTTCTACGACAATATAAGCTGGCTGAATAGCCACTACCCTCCTTTTAAGATATCTGTACATCTCATACCTCCGTTTTATTTCCTTCCTAATTAGTGCATCACGAAACGTATAAATTTAACAATCTATTGAGAAAAACAATATGAATTATTGTAAGACACAAAAAGACGTGATAGATTTTTTCCTATCGTCCATATTCTTTGTTAATCATTTAGTTTTTCTGTTTTATTTCTATGGAAATTGTAATTGCTGCTAATCTTCCATTTGTCAATAAATTTTTTACCTTCAATCGAATCCCCACATATTCATCCAATATCGAGTCACAAAAGTCTTTTAAATCTGCTTTTTGTTTGAAGATAGACCAATGATTGAATTTGTAAAGGAGATTTCATCGATACGAGAATTCTGGCACATGAACAGCTTTTGGACTTAATTGTAGTCTCTTTTCTTCATCTTTCTCAAATGTCTCGCACATAACAAAACCATGATGTTTCAACGAAAGATCAAAATGGACCAACTGACTCTTCAATAAACAACACTGTTACTGAAAGGTTACCCAAAATATTTAACATCTTCAATTCAAAATAATGCATTAAAACAATGGATTCAAATCATTTTCTCCACTGCATCGATACAATTTTCAATAAATCATAACTCTGTATTTAAGGATACGATTCACCAGCATCGACCACTGCATCATATACACAAGACCGCTTGAACTCAATTTGTTCATAAATACGTCGATGATTTTGCACTTCAAGACATTCCTAATAAAACTAAAGCCATTTTGATGAATGGTTCCGATAAAACAGCTCTCTCGTAAAGGTAACGTTGCTGCAGATAAAGGATGAGTTGAACGTTGTACCCCTTACAAAGAACATTTGCTTCCCAAATTTCGGAGAAAAAATTTTAACAATCATGGTCGTGTTCTTTTATATTCTTGTCGAAATAAACAATACCGGTAAACTTTTGAAAGTATTCCATAAAGTCACCTTAATCTTTATAGTCTGTTGTAATGATAGCTGTGTCTTGTAAATGGCTCTTTTTCACGCCAATCTTTTCTACTTTGACCCACATAATTCTAAATATTACTATTTCCTAGTAATTGTTCGATATCTTTTTCTGCTTCGACACCACTCTCTTTTAGTAATTTACCACCTTTTACCGATGATAATTCCTTTTGAGTAGGACGTCTAACAACAATATTGGCATAAACATGTACTTTATCAAATCTACCTCTTTGCATTTTATCTACTGTAATCTGCAACTGAATGAGGAATTTCTTTCTTGTTAAATGTAAAATTTTCTCACGAATTAACTCAGATACAACGAAATATTCCTGGATGGTCTGGTAATTTCGATCACTTGGATAATATTGAGTCCCTCTGGTAATGATTTGTTAAAGTCGTCATCACTCTGAACATTATTTCCTTTGTAAACTGAAATTGAATAATCCCAGCAAAAGGAATCGTTTCTTGATATGATTCAACCTGGTCTCATTAATTCATCAGAGAAATTAAACTCAATTTTATCTCAAATACCTAGAAAGACGGGTGTTTCGACCTTTCTTTTAATTTTCAATCACAAAGTCATCAATTGGCAGACTCTCTGCAGCATTCACCATAAATAATACCGCATCTACCTCTTTAACGCTGAATAAGCACTTCCACTCATGAAGTTCCCTAATTCATGCTTCGGTCGGCGGGAACTCTTGGAGTATCTAAGACATATTAATTGACAATCTTGATTCGTATAAACTCTTGTATTTTTATTACGAGCTGTTTGAGCTCATCCGACATAATGGCACTTTTTGTACGAAAACATAATTCATAAAGGCAGATTTGTCCCTACATTTGGTCTACCATCAATGGCTACAAAACCTGATTTAAAATTGTTTTGACATATGACCTCCTTATAAAAATATTTGCAGGCCAATCTTTGGAATAAAATTCCAGAAGCCATAATGAGAACAACATACAGCCCTATTAATACGACACTAGCTGCCACATCTTTGCTGTTTCTTTTTAGCGGCTAAATGATACTGTGTCCTACCATTAAATCCACTAATTGTCTCGTCACCCGGTATTTTAAGATTTCGTAAAATAAAACATTAAAAGATACAAAATATAATCCAGCACCATTCTACTCTTTTCGATTTTTAATAAGAATCCAAGTATAACTACTACACTGGTAGTAACAACATCAAATCTGAAATTTCTTTCTCATCTTGAAATACTGTTTGAATTCCATTCACAGCATGTTGCTGGATTGTTTAAATGATTACTCTCTGACCTATATGCATTTCCTCGTTAACCATAGGCTGTTGCACTGCTTGCAAGCCTGTCATTTCTCTTTTCTTCTTCTTTCTGTTTGATGATCATAACCGCTTTAAAATGTAAAAACCATGTAAAGCTAAAAATCCTAAATTCACGTTCTAAACTATGCCCATATTCTTCTGCTTGTCTCTTTTTGCACGATCCACCGAGATAATAATATCCCTGATGGAAGTCAGCAAAATTTTCATCTGAAGCCATAAAGTTTTTAATTGATCCACATTCTCGTCTTCACTCGGCTCTAGAGCAAAACTAATGACATCTGTTACTTTATCAATATTTCTAAAGTCCGATTAATCTCACGAATTTTTCACTTGATACAATGAAATACAGCATCTACGATTTTCTGGATAATGTAAATAGTCACCTGCAAATGACACAACATCTTCTACTAATTTTTGATATTCTTCTTTACTACTTCAGTTTCGTCTATTAATTCAATAAACATAATATTTCTTTCTACTTTGTCTCTTGTTTTATCGTTGGATATTCAATTTTGAATGGAATGTACCATTTAAAGAAGTCACAATCATTTTTCTACAATCGCTATTTCTTTCATTGTAATATCACATTCTACAAATTGTTCATCTTCTAATCGGTTCATACATGGAATGGACTAATGCTTTCTACCTTTTCTAAAAGTAGGTATTTTCATCGCACGTGTTGCTGCTTTCTGCACCATCCACGATATTAATAATCGCTGCCTCTTTTGTTTGAGGTTTTGGTCCAGGATATCGGAAATCTTCCTCTTTTACATCTGGATTATTTTTTAGCGCTTCTGCATAAAAATATTTCATCAATGTTGTTCCATGATGTTGAGCACATATATCAATGACTGCTTGAGGTAATTGATGTTGTGTTAAAATTTCTACCCTTTGTAACATGATTAAAAATAATTTGAGCTGACTCTCTCAGCACTAATCATATTGAGGAGACTCCATATGTCCTGGTAAATTTTCAATAAAGAAAAACGGATGTTCTAATTTTCCAATGTCATGATAATAACAGGCTACTCTTGCTAATTGAGAGTCTCCACCAATTGCTTCTACACAGTTGGCAGAGATATTTGCAACCATCATGCTATGGTGATAGGGTTCCAGGTGCTTGAGTAATCAGATCTTTTAATAACGGTTGATTTGGATTGATAATCTAGCCTCATAATAATACCGAACTATCTTCAAATACATAGGATAAATACGGGCATTAAAAATAACTGGTAATAAAAATGATAAAAATCCACTTAATAGTAAAAATAAGAAGACTAACATCGTTTGTTGCGTTTGAAACTCATAATTACTATATAAAACAAATGGAACTAATAATACTGGGTAGATTAAATATTTAATAAATCGTTTAAACCATAATTGATTCTTCCACAATTTTCATTTAAAAATTCCTATCCAAGCAATCATTGAAAGAAATACTGTTGTTAAAATTAAATGTAAACTATTAGTCGACTGAGAAAAGAAATACCAAGAAAAGATTGGCATTAAAACTATTGAAAAATCGTCAGCCTTAAACTCTTTTGTTAAACGATACAACAGATAAATAAAACCAGCAATTGGAAATACTAAAAGCCAATATGTTCCACTCCCTCGATGTTGTACTAAAGCAAGTATTTTTAAGACGAATACTCCGGCAACAAATACTAAACTAAAACTGTCAATGCAGTTGCAGTATCACTTGGATTTTGTTTATCCGTTTGAGTAGGGTTATGAAAAATATACCGCAAGGAAAAATAATGATTCCTGCTAAGAATATTAAATAACTAAATAATTCGTGATAATTTCGTTGTCCATTACTTAAGCCAAATAATTCAATCAAACGAATCTCTTGATTTGAAATCACATGTCCTTCTTGGATAAGCACTTGTCCTTGCAAAAATTTTTACAGGAGTAACTGCCGCTTTTGCCGCTTCTTTCGCCTTTTGAGTTGCTTCTTTATCAACTACATTATTCACAATTACAGAAACAGTCACTAATTGACCTAATAAATCTCTTTCAGTATCAGAATAGTCACTATAGAATAAAGTTTTCTTTGCTTCCTCTTGAGCTTTTTGTTACGGTACTTTCACTAATAGGATTTTTTCATTTTGTGTTTCTACAACTGATTTTTAATGTTTTCTCATAAGAAGCCAACTGTTCATTATTTGCTTGTAATAATTGAGAAATGTATTTATCAGGGATGAAAAATTGCAAACTCTCGAATAGATTGATTCTCTTTTTTCAAGTGATTTCTTAAAATATTGAACTCTTTCTTGTGTTGTCGCTACTCTTGTAACGGATTCTTCAGAAGAATTACTTTGATCTGTTTTTAATAATTTCAGCAGATGCTTTAGAGGCAACTGATTTAATTGCTTGGAAAAATTGCTGAATATTTGTCAATTGCTTCGTCATACGTTCTTGGTCAAACACTAATACATCACTGACAGCATCCATAGCAATTTGTTGATTTTTCTCTGTTTGAGCTTTATCTTCCAAAGTTCTTGGCGCTCGAATCGTTTCTTTAGCGACTTGATTTAATTCAACAGTGTAGGTTGTTGGCTTCACACTGCTATACCCAATCACTAACAATGCAATAAATGTTAAAAAAAGAAGTAAGGGCAAATAGAAAATGCCCAAAACTTCCTGAAATTTTCGCAGTTTCTGTCTCATTTTTCATTTACTCCTTACTTATTCATCTTGATCTGAATAGGCATCAATAATACTTGATACTAATGGATGACGAACGACATCGAATGCATCAAATTCAACAAAAGAAATACCGCTAATTCCTTTTAGTTTATTTTCAGCATCTACTAAACCACTCATATGACTCCCTTTTGGTAAGTCTACTTGTGTTTTATCTCCATTAATGATCATTTTTGAACCAAATCCTAAACGAGTTAGGGAACATTTTCATTTGAGCTCTTGTTGTATTTTGTGCTTCATCTAAAAATAATAAATGCTTCTTCTAATGTACGTCCACGCATATAAGCGAGAGGAGCTACTTCAATGACTCCACGTTCTAATAATCGATTGGTATGTTCTACCCCATAAATCGCATATAACGCATCATAAATCGGACGTAAATATGGATCGACTTTTTCTTTTTAAATCCCTGGTAAAAATCCCTAAATTTTCCCCGGCTTCAACAGCTGGTCGTGTTAAAAATAATTTTTCTTTACTTGACCTTTTTTCAAGCTTGAACCGCCATCACAACTGCTACGAAAGTTTTACCAGTTCCTGCAGGGCCAATTCCAAACACCATATCTGTTTTCTTAATCGCATGAATATATTGTTGTTGTCCAAATGTTTTAGCACGAATTGGTTTACCAGAAAAATGTACGACCAATTTCCTCATTGTATAAATTTAAAAATAATCTAAAGTGCCTCTTTTAGCCATTTTTAATTGCTGTGACAATATCTGTTTGAGAGATTGAAATTCACGGGCTATTAATTCTTGTAATTGTTCTAATAACATTACAGTTTGTTTTACAGACTCTTCTTCACCGGAAATTAACAATTGTTCTTCACGATGAGTAATGAGTGTTTCAAAACGTTTCTTCCAATAATCTCAAATGTTGATCCTGTGAACCAAATAATTGAACGAGTTGTGGATGATTTTGGATTTCTAACGCTTGTTTATAGTTTTTCTTCACCACACTGTTAACCTCCATTTACTGTATGTAGCATTATTATAGCATATTTTAACCATTTCTTTCTATGAGATTTACTGTGCGGAAATAATCTAAAACATACCGCAGAATTTAATTTCTACGGTATTGTTTCTTTCATTATAAAATGAATAACAGTCTATTTGAACGTTGATTACCCTAAATGAGCTTTTACTTGTTCTTTAATCACATTGCCATCAGCTTTTTCCTTTTAATTCTGCACAACAGCACCCATTAATTTACCAAATTCTTTTTGAGTTGTTGCACCAATTTTTTTCAGCTACAGTTGCAATAACTTCTTTTACTTCTTCTACTGATAATTGTTTTTGGTCAGTAACGTTCTACAATTTCAATTTCAGCTTCTGTTTTAGCAACTAATTCATCACGTCCTGCTTTCACAAATTCTGCTAATGATTCACGACGTTGTTTTGCTTCACAGTGCTAAAATCGTTAATTCTTCTTCAGCATTTAATTCTTCTTTTTTATCAATTTCTGCTGCTTGAACAGCTGTTTTAATCATTCTTAATACTGCTAAAGTTTCTTTATCTTTTAGCTTTCATAGCTGTTTTAATATCATTATTTAATGTTTCTTTTTAAACTCATGATTTTCACTCCTTAAAAATACGAAAAAGACTGAGACGTAAAATCCCAGCCTTTACTTAGTCATATGATACACAGAGTTGACTAGAACTTACGTTTACGAGCTGCCTCTGATTTTTTTCTTACGTCTTACACTTGGTTTTTCATAAAACTCACGTTTACGAGCCTCTTGTAAAGTTCCAGTTTTAGAAACAGTACGTTTTGAACGACGAAGAGCACTCATCAAGTGATTCGTTTTTACGAACAACTGTTTTTGACATATCCTATTCCCTCCTCCAAGCATTAAAAAGTAACTGTTTTTCTTTTGAATAGAATTACCAAACAAACGAAATGTCCTTTTCTTATTATAGAAAAGGTTAGTCAATTGTCAATTAGATAGACTATAAATTTTAGCTGAAAAATTCAATTTTGACACTTAATTATGAACTTGCATGAGCACAGTTTTCACATAATCCAAAAATTTCAAAACGATGAGAATGCACTACACATCCCTCTAATTGTGTTTCAAAATAAGTCATTGGACAGAACTCAATTTCTTTCGTACGCCCACATTTTTCACAAATAAAATGATGATGATGTCCTTCATGACTACAACCAAAACGGAATAATTTTTCACCATTCCATTCAGTCGTCTCTAAAATTCCTAAATCGGTAAAAATCATATAAATTACGATAAATTGTATCATAACTCATATTTGGAAAATCTGCTTTCTAATAGTTGTTGTACTTGTTTAGCAGATAAATAACGATCCTCGTGGCTAAAAATTTCAATAATTTTTTTCACGTTTACTTTATATTTAAATCCAGCTTGCTTTTAATAATTGAATAGCTTGCTCAATTTGTCCATGATGACAATGACAGTGTTGGTGCTGTTTTTCATTTTTACTTGAGTGGTGGTGGCAACACTCATGTTCATGATGTGTATGTTCTTCTCCATGATGATGACAACATTCTTTTTATGTTTTCCTTTGTGCTGACAACATTCGTGTCCGTGATCATGTGGCATATAACTTCCTCCTATTACTGGCTAATAATTTTTGAAAAGTAATTCTAGGGTCAAATTGATTTTGACGAATCATTTGAATTTCATATAAATATGGGGCTTTTTGATTTTTCTTATCTTCTCCAACATATGGAGTTTCTAAGATTTTAGGAATATTTTTAAATTTTTCTTCTGATACAACTTGTATTAAAAGCATCAAAACCAATTTCTCCAAATCCAAAATTTGCATGACAGTCTTTCTTTGTAGCCCCATAAACATTTTTTAGAATCATTGATATGCAATACTTTTAAAGCGATCTCAAAACCAATCACTTTATCAAACTCAGTCATTACGCCATGAAAAATCTTCTTTTAAGTTATACCCTGCATCATGAATATGACAAGTATCCAATGTCACAGATAATCGATCATTATGAGGTAACACTGTCTATCATACGAGCAATTTCTTCAAAAGTTCGACCTAATTCAGTTCCTTTTTCCTGCCATTGTTTCTAGCGCAATTTAGCTTTTTTGATTTTTATCAATAACTTCATTCAATCCTTTAACAATTTGTGCAATCCCAACATCAACTCCAGCACCAACATGAGAACCTGGATGAAGGACAACTTGTTTTGCACCAATTGCTTCTGCACGTCGAATTTCTTCTCTCAAAAAATCAATTGCAAAATCCAAATAGCCTTCTTTTGTCGTAGTTGCTAAGTTAATAATATATGGTGCATGTACAACTACTTCTTCAATTCCATTTGTTTGCATAAATGCTTGACCTTGTGTAATCATCAATTCTTCAATCGGTTTTCTTCTTGTATTTTGTGGTGCGCCAGTGTACACCATCATCGTATTTTGCTTTTATAACTAGCTGCTTCTTTGTAGCAGATAATAACAACATTTCTTTTCCACTCATGGAAACACGAGATCCTAATAACATCTATCTTCCTCCTTGTTATAATCACTATTATTTTACGTTAGAAATTATGATTCATCAAGCATTAACTCTTTTATTAACAATACATCCTAAAGCTTGTATCATTAAGCCTTATCTTTTACTTTTCAAACCCTTTTCATAATTGGTATAATAAAAATTGTATAAGATTAAAATAGGATTATAAAAAGGAGCGACTATGGAAAACGTTAAAAATAATACGCAATAAAAACGTTCAATATTTCATGAGCTTTAGTACTTTCCTTCTAGCTTTCGGTTTTCAATTATTCCATTGATAGATGCTAATCCACATCCTTTTTCAAATCATAATGAAACAACTGTTGTTTCTACAGACCATCATGAAGATGAATCTCAAACTATTGAAAAGCTTGATAAGTCATTAGTTGCTCAAGTAGCAGCTGTAGAAAGTGAAAAATTCTGTAAAAATTGTATCAAGAACCTAACACTCAACAATTTCCAATTGCTGAATTAAAAAGGTGAATACGTACTTCTTTTACATAAAGTCAATGATGATTGGTTACAAGTTCAATATCATCAGCAAGTTGCATGGATGCCTACAAAAGATGTATTATTAACTCATTTAATGATAGGACATTCTAGCGGAACAGTTTCACTATACAAAGAAGCAAATAAATCTTCTCAAGTTGTAACAACAATTCTAATGGAGAAACTTTTTATCTATTAGATGAAACAGACTCAAATTTTTCAAAAAGTTTCTTACAACCAACAAGAAGGTTATATTGACAATAATCAATTAAATTATGCTATTGACCACATGAATGAACTATATAAATTACAATCAGGATTGCCTCAAACAATTGATGCAAAAATGATTGTTACAAATTAAAAGAAACTCCTCTGTATGAAGCTGCTGATATATTTTCAAAACGCATCAGTACTGTAAATGCTGGAACTATTTTTAACTATGAAGATCGAGAAAAATGATTTTTATAAAGTTTCTGTTGGTAATGGTAAAATAGCCTATATTCCTATTGGTTGGTCAATACAAACTTTGCTGCTGTTGGGGACTGATGCTCATATTCCACAAGGAATTGAACAAGCAAAAATTGTTATCGACCCATGGTCATGGCGGTGACGATCCGGAGCTGTCGTTACTTTTGCAGAAAAACATGAAGCCGATCATGACTTTTTAACTACTGCTCTCCTCTTAAAAAGAACTAGAAGATTTAGGAGCAAGCGTTGTTCTCACTCGTGATTCTGATAAGAGCGTTAGCTTAGAAAATCGTGCTCAATTAAGTAATCGTGAACAAGCAAATGCGTTTATTAGTTTACACTTTGATTCAGGACCAAATCCGAACGCCTCAGGGACAACTGGTTTATTACTTTGCAGCAACAAGTGAAAATTTAGCTCAAACTGTAAAGTAAATATATTGCACTGTAACCTTCCAGTTAAAAGCCAAAGGAACAAAGTTCCAAAACTTCTTAGTTTTACGGGATAATAAACAACCTGCTATTCTTTTTAGAATTAGGTTATTTAAATAATGTTGAAGACAATAAATTAATTGAGTCAGCTGAATATCAAGAAAAATATTGCCAAAAAGTCATCGCAAATGCTTTTGAAAGAATATTTCAACAGTAAAATAATATAAATTAAAAGGAGACTCAAAAATCGCCTGTCTCCTTTTTCTTAGAACAAATCATCCATCTCAACAGAGTTTTTCTACTTCTTCTGCTACATAATTTGAGTAATTTCTTCTACTACTGTATTTTCTACTGCTCTACGACTAATTCTTCCACATTCAATCTTGATTCGTATTCTCTTGCTTTTTTCTAATTTTGGTTTTGTTTTTGGACTTGGTGGTGCAAAAACAGTACAACAATCTTCAAATGGCTGAATGGATAAATCAAATGTGTCAATTTCTTGTGCAATGGCAATAATATCTAATTTATCCATTGTGGCAACTGGTCGAATGATTGGTGTATTCGTAACATCATTAATCGCAATCATGCTTTCTAATGTTTGAGATGCTACTTGTCCTACTGATTCACCATTTGCAATCGCTAATCCATGGTTTTTCTCACGTAATTGATCTGTAATGCGTAGCATCATTCTACATAACCGTCATTAAGTAATTTTTCTAGGGACAGCCTTTTTAATTTCTTCTTGAATTTCTGTAAATGGAACAGTAAAGAATTGTAAACTTCCCCCATAAATAGCAACTTTTGCAGCTAATTGTTTTGTTTTCACTAATGCTTGAGGACTTGTATATGGTGGACTTGCAAAATGCACACATTGTACTTCCATTCCTCTCTTCATTGCTAAATAAGCAGCAACAGGAGAATCAATTCCACCTGATAACATTAAGGAAACTCTGCCACTTGTTCCAACAGGTAAACCACCTGCACCTTGAATCGTTTGTAAACTCACCATAATATGTTGACGACGAACATCTCACACGAACCGTAATATCTGGTTGTTTCAATTGTACACGAATTTCTGGATAAGCTTCTAATACTGCATCTCCTAAAAATAGATTAATCTCATTTATATCCATCACAAATTCATGGTCACTACGTTTAGTTGCAATTTTAAAGGTTTTTCCGTTTTGATTTTCTTTTCCAACTAAATCCAATACGACTTCTTTCACTTTCTCCATCTCTTTTTCTAAAAATATAAACAGGAGAAAATGACTGAATCCCAAAAATTGGTTTTTAATAATGGAATAAATTTTCTTCTTGAGGAACTCCATTTAAGTCTAAGTACATAAAATCATAGTCTGGAAAAACCCGAACTTGAGGGTAATTCATCAATGCTTTTTGATATTGATAGCTAATTTTTGCGTAAACATACTGACCCTTAGTTGATAATTCGCCATATCTTACTAATAATCTAACTTTCACTTTTTCACTCCTTTATTTTAGAAATTCAAATTTTTCATTAATTTTTCTAATACTTCTATAAATTGTTTAGCTTCATCCATTGTGTTCAAATAAGAAAAACTTGCTCGAACAGCACTTGTTGCCCAATAATCAGGAATATTCATAGCAGCTAAGGTGCTCGAACTATCAGATTTTTACTTGAACAAAGCAGAAGTTGTTGAAATATAAATATCTTCCTCTTCAAATGCATGGACAAGTACTTCTCCACGAACTCCTTTTTAATGCAAAAACAAAGAATATGATCCACTCCCTCTTTTGGAGAAAAATTTTAATTTAGGGGTTGTTGTTCTAAAAACTCACAAATAGTCTCTTATTTCCTTCATTGGATGAGTTGCTTCTAAATACATACGCATGGCTTTAGCAGTAGCCACAATTCCTAGTAAATTCTCAGTAGTACTACGTTCGGTCTTTTCTTGACCTCCACCTGTTAATAACGACTGAATTTTTCTTCCTGCTTTTTTATAAAGTATTCCAACTCCACGTGGTCCATGAAATTTATGCGCCGATAAACTTAATAAGTCAATTCGTCCAAGAGTTAATAGGTCTGGAACTTGTTCTAAAAGCTTGAACAGCATCAACATGAAAAATGAACCCATGGATAATGTTCAAGAACACGAGAAATCCCTTCGATATGTTGACTCACACCAATTTCATTATTGACTGCCATTACAGAAACTAAAATGGTTTCCTTTTTAAGCATGGATTCTAATTGCTCCAGTGAAATTTCACCTTTGTCATTGACATCTAAATAACTCACTTCAAATCCTAATTGGGCTAATTGTTTCACTGTATTTAAAACAGATGGATGTTCAATTTTAGTCGTAATAATATGATTCCCAAACACTCGTTTTTCAAGCGCAGTACCCTTAATGGCCCAGTTATTGCTTTCTGTTCCTCCAGAAGTAAAATAAATTTCTTCTAGTTTAGCACCTAAAAGAACTGCAATATGTTCTCTTGCTTTTTCTAACACTTGAAAGGCTTGTCCTCCAAGTCGATGTAAGCTTGAAGGATTTCCCCAAAAAAACGCTCGCTTGTTTGAACATATGATTGTAATGCTTCTGGAGCAATTTTTGTTGTTGCTGAATTATCAAAATAAATCATGTTATCTCCTTTTCTACATCTCATAACGGCAAAAGGAGCGAGTTCTTTTGTTAAAAGAACCCCTCCCGCCATCATTTTATATTAAATATCTCATTAGTTGGCTACAATATTAACCAATTTTCCTGGAACTGCAATAACTTTTCGAACTGTTTTTCCTTCAATAGCTGCTTTTACAGATTCGTGATTTCTTGCAATTTCTTCCATTGCTCCTGCATCACTATTTGCTGGAACCATTACACGAGCTTTAATTTTTCCATTTACTTGGAAGATAACTTCTACTTCATCTTCTACTAAGAAGGCTTCATCATAAGTTGGCCATGCAACATAACTAATAGATTCTGTTGCACCTAGTTTAGACCATAATTCTTCTCCTAAGTGTGGAGCGATTGGTGCTAATAATTGAACTAAGCCTTTCATATACTGAACTGGAAGTGCTTCTGTTTTATACGCTTCATTTACAAAAATCATCATTTGAGAAATCGCTGTATTAAAGCGTAATGCTTCATGATCTTCTGTTACTTTCTTAACTGTTTGGTGATAAATTTTTATCTAATGAACTATCATTGAAAGTTGTAATACGATCACGTAATTTACCTTCTTCATCCACTAATAATCTCCAAACACGTTCTAAGAATTTTACGGCTTCCTTCAAGACCTTTTTCACTCCAAGCAATTGAAGCATCCAATGGTCCCATAAACATTTCATATAGACGTAATGTATCTGCCCCATATTGGCGAACAACATCATCCGGATTTACGACATTGCCTTTTTGATTTAGACATTTTTTTCATTACCTTCACCAAGAATCATTCCTTGGTTAAATAATTTTTGGAATGGTTCTTTATTAGGAACAACTCTAAATCGTATAACACTTTATACCAGAAACGAGCATATAATAAGTGTAATACCGCATGTTCTGCTCCACCGATATATAAATCGACTGGCAACCATTCTTTTTAATTTTTCAGGATCTGCAATTTGTTCTTGATTATGTGGATCAATATAACGAACAAAATACCATGAACTTCCTGCCCATTGTGGCATTGTATTTGTTTCACGACGTCCTTTTAATCCTGTCTTTTCATCTGTTACATATAACCATTCTTCAATAGCTGCTAATGGTGATTCACCTGTACCACTTGGTTTAATTTTATCTGTTTTTGGTAATACTAATGGTAACTCTTCTTCAGGAACAGTTGTCATTGTACCATCTTCCCAATGGATCACAGGAATTGGTTCACCCCAATAACGTTGACGAGAGAATAACCAGTCACGTAGACGGTAACTTACTTTTGCTTCTCCAACGCCTTGTTCTTTTCAACCATTCATTCATTTTTTCAATTGCATCTGCTTTATTTAAGCCATCTAAAAATTCAGAATGAATATGCACGCCATCTCCAGTATAAGCTTCTTGAGTAACATCTCCACCTTCAATAACTGGAATAATATCTAACCCAAATACTTTTGCAAATTCATAGTCACGTTCATCATGAGCAGGCACTGCCATAATGGCTCCTGTTCCATAACTAACTAATACATAGTCTGCAATCCAAATTGGAATTTCTTTCCCATTAACAGGGTTAATCGCATAAGCTCCTGTAAATACTCCTGTTTTTTCTTTTGCTAATTCTGTACGTTCTAAATCTGATTTAGTAGAAACTGAAACAATATAAGCATCAACTGCCTCTTTTTGTTCTGGAGTTACAATTTTTTGAACAAGTTCATGTTCAGGTGCTAAAACATTATAAGTTGCTCCAAATAATGTATCAGGGCGAGTTGTAAATACTTCAAAACTTTCTTCTGAACTTTTTACTTTAAATGTTACTTGTGCCCCTTTAGAACGACCAATCCAGTTTCTTTGCATATCTTTGATACTTTCTGGCCAATCTAAATCATCTAAATCTTCTAATAAACGATCTGCATAAGCAGTAATTTTTAACATCCATTGTTTCATTGGTTTACGATAAACAGGATGTCCACCACGTTCTGATTTTCCATCAATAACTTCTTCATTAGCTAATACTGTTTCCTAACGCAGGACACCAGTTAACCGGTACTTCTGCTTCATATGCTAAACCTTTTTCTACTAACTTTGTAAAATCCATTGAGTCCATTTATAATAATTTGGATCTGTTGTATTAATTTCTCGATCCCAGTCATAACTAAATCCTAATTCTTGAATTTGACGTTTGAAAGTAGCAATATTTTTCAATGTAAATTCAGCAGGGTCATTACCTGTATCTAACGCATATTGTTCTGCTGGTAACTCAAACGCATCCCATCCCATTGGGTGTAATACATTATACCCTTGCGCACGTTTCATACGAGAAACAACGTCAGTAGCTGTATATCCTTCTGGATGCCCTACGTGCAAGCCTTGTCCTGATGGATATGGAAACATATCTAATGCATAGAAATTCTTTTTATTTTTATCTTCCGTTGTTTTGAATGTATGATTGTCTAACCAAAATTTTTGCCATTTTGGTTCGATTTCATGATGATTAAATGACATAATTTTTCCCTCTTTTCTGAAATACCTAAAGAAACGCCCTAATGTCTCTAAAGACAATAGGACGTTTCACGTGGTACCACCTAATTATTATACTCAACTTACTCTTAACGCGAGTGAAACGGAATTTCTTACTAAAATTCAGAAATTCAGCTAAAAGGCGAGTTCAAAACTTTTCAGGATGCATTTTCACCAACCATGCACTCTCTACTACAATCCAAATTTCTACTATTCCTTTTTCTGCTAATATTTACTAGCATTATATCAATTTATTTTGAAACAATCAAGACTTGTCACTGGTTGGATAATATTAGAGTTAATTGATTCATTGATTTTAATTCATCTAATGTTAATCCATGATTTTTGCAATTCTCCATAAGCCATCTCCTGCTTTTTACAGTATAAGTACTTTTCAGAGCTTTTGAGTTGTAGTATTAGATTCTACAGATGAACTACTTGAACCATAAGAAACAATTAATCCTTGTCCCGGATAAATTGGACTATCTACGCTTAATTGATTCCATTCTAATAATGTTGATAACGAAATACCATTGTTACGAGCGATACGATACAAAAGTATCCCCTTGATGAACATAATACATTTGAGCATTTCCAGATGTAGTTGTTTCTTCAGAGGAAGCAGTTCCTTGTGTACTTGTCACCGTTTCTTCAGTTGAAGCTGATTCATAAGCATTACTTAATTGTAATACTTGACCTGGATGAATGACTGAGTTTAAGTTTAATCCATTTAAACTTAATAAATCTTGAATACTTGTTCCTGTTTTTACGAGCGATAGCATATAAACTATCTCCACTCACAACTGTGTAACTTCCACCTGTTGTTTGTTCTGAACTAGTTGTAGCTGCTGTTGATGTACTTGACACTACTGATGAAGAGTTACTACTTGAAGTTACTTTTAAAACTTGACCTGGATAGATTGTTGAATTTAAACTTAATCCATTTAAGCTTAACAACTCTTGAATTGGTGTGCCTGTTTTTTCTACTAATTGCGTATAAAGTCATCTCCACTCACAACTGTGTAACTTTCACCTGTTGTTTGTTCTGAACTAGTTGTAGCTGCTGTTGATGTACTTGACACTACTGATGAAGAATTACTATTTGAAGTTACTTTTTAAAACTTGACCTGGATAGATTGTTGAGTTTAAACTTAATCCATTTAAGCTTAACAACTCTTGAATTGGTGTGCCTGTTTTTCTACTAATCGCGTATAAGCCATCTCCACTCACAACTGTATAACTTCCACCTGTTGTTTGTTCTGAACTAGTTGTAGCTGCTGTTGATTGACTTGCCACTTCTGATGAAGAGTTGCTATTTGAGTTACTTTTTAAAACTTGTCCTGGATAGATTGTTGAATTTAAACTTAATCCATTTAAAGCTTAACAACTCTTGAATTGGTGTGCCTGTTTTTCTACTAATCGCGTATAAGCCATCTCCACTCACAACTGTGTAACTTCCACCTGTTGTTTGTTCTGTACTAGTTGTAGCTGCTGTTGATGTACTTGCCACTACTGATGAAGAATTACTATTTGAAGTTACTTTTTAAAAACTTGACCTGGATAGATTGTTGAATTTAAACTTAATCCATTTAAAGCTAACAACTCTTGAATTGGTGTACCTGTTTTTCTACTAATCGCATATAAGCCATCTCCACTCACAACTGTATAACTATTTCCACTTGTAGCAGTTTCTTCTTTACTAGCAATTTCTTCCCGCCATATTAACAGCTGTTTTCAGTATCGTATTTTGTTAAACCAAATTGTTCAATAATACGATTTAATTTTTGAAGCATAAGCAGTATCAGTTGCATATCGACCTGTTAAATACGCTGTAGCATCTTGATAACTATTTGTCTTACTCTTCCAAGCACCAGAATAAAATAATGGTGCTCCTGAAATACCGTTGACAATTTTATCAGCATAGTCTTCTAAAGATTCTTGATAAGATGGATATTTTCTAAAATTCGCATGAATACTATAATAATTTTGTCCACCACTATCTTCAAGAGTTTGCATATTAACAGATTGACCATTATAGCTTCCTTTTACCCCAAATAAATTATGATTTGGAGCTTTCGATAAAGTACTTGTTCCCCATCCGGATTCTAAAGCAGCTTGAGCAATCATGACTGAAGCATAAATATCTTTTCCACGTGCTACATTTTGAGCTGCTGGAATAATATTACGTAAAAATTGACTCGCAGCAGTTGAAGCCTCAACCACATTAAAATTAGCAGATAACAATTGTTCTACTGGAGAAACATATAATCCCACACATGCAGTAGTTCCCATTACAATTAATGATCTTTTTAATGATTGATTCATCATTTGTACTTTCTGTATTTGTTTTTCTTTTTATTCTTAAAATTCGTTCATTTCTAGTCTCTAACATTTTCTTAACCTCCTACTTCATTCACTATCCATTATAGGAGAAACTTTTTGATTCATAGGGAACGTTGCACTGAACACAGCATTCGTTGTATACTCTTAACAACCGTAAAGTTTTTGTAATAAATGTTAAAGATTTGGTAAAGGAGTTTTTCAAATGATTCAAAATGCCCAAAAATTCAGCCATTCCACATTACAAGAATGTATCAAAACTGGAGACTGTGTTGTAGATGCAACCATGGGAAATGGAAATGACACGATTTTTCTTTCAAAGCTTGTTCAATCAGAAGGAAAAGTCTTTGCTTTTGACATTCAAGAATCAGCACTAATTCGTACAAATGAAAAATTCAATCATTAGATACGAAGAAAATATTCAGCTCATTTGTGACTCCCATGCAAATTTATCCACTTATATTCAAGAACCAATTCAAGCTGCCATCTTCAATTTAGGCTATTTACCAGGAAGTGATAAATCAATTATTACTACTCCCGACTCCACCATTCGAGCGATAGAATCCATAATGGAACGATTAACAATTGGCGGTCGCATTGTATTAGTCTGTTATTGGGGACATGAAGGTGGAGATACAGAATTATCTCAATTACAAAAGTTTCTTCCAACATTAGATCAACATGAATGGACAGTGTTGCAGTATCAATTTATCAACCAACAAAACCAACCACCCATTTGCTTTTGTCATAGAAAGAAAAACGATAAAAAAAGCCTAGTGCAGATGTAATAGCATCACCATTTGCACTAGCCTTATATTTTACTCGTTATTGATGAATCATTTGTTTTTACAAATTCTTGATAGTGAGGATGTGATTCTAATAATTCAGAATGAGTACCTACTCCAGTAATCTTTCCATCTTCTAGGAAATAAATTTGAGTGGCATCTTGAACCGTTGATAGTCGATGAGCAATCATGACTTTTGTTAGATGACGATATTCATTTTCTAGTGTTTGAATAATCTTATGTTCTAAAAATACTATCCAATGAAGAAGTTGCTTCATCTAAGAAAAATTAATTTTGGATTTCTTAATAAAAATACGAGCAAATGCCAATCGCTGCTGTTGTCCCCCTGAAAAATTATCCCTAATTCTGATACATCTGTATGAATTCCTTGCGGTAATGCAGTTACAAAATCATAGATTTCAGCATCTTTCAAAGCTTGACTAATAGCTTCTTTTGCTAACCGTTTCCTTCAATCCCCACGTTAAATTATCTAAAATTGTTCCTGCTAATAATGTTTCATTTTTGTGCAAGATAGCCTATTTGATTTCTATATTCTTGTAGATTCACTCCACTTAAATCAATAGAATCAATACAAACTTGTCCATTAGTTGGTTGTATCATTCCTAATAAAAGACTTAACAATGTACTCTTTCCTGCTCCCTGATGGGCCAACAATCGCTACGGTTGAACCAGAATGAATTTCCATTGAAATATGATTTAATACTTCTGTTTCTTCATAACTAAATGAAACATCTGATAATTGGATTGTTACATCTGATAAATCAATCACTTCTCCAGTATTTTTGTTGAGCTGTAATTGGTTTACGAATCAATTCTAATAAATCACTCATTGATCATGTAATTTAGATAATTCGCCCTAAAAAACTACCGACAGAACTTGCAGGTGTTAATAACATAAAGATATAAATTAAGAATGAAATAAATGTTCCAATCGTCATCTCACCACTAGAAAGTAATAAGCCACCAAATAAGAAAATGAAACTTAATACAATCGTTACAAAAATAATGAAAAAGGCTGCATTAACGCTTCAAAGAATCCTAATTTTACAGATTGTTGATACAATTCTAAATATGACTCTTTCATCTTTTTGTTTACTTTGTTCTGTAGCATTATTCGCTAAAAAGAATGTACGATTTCTAAAATACTCTCCTAATTGTCCAATCACTTTTTATAGTTACTTTTTGTTCAGACTGACTAATATTAGAAACTAATTTACTCATTGGATTTAAAATTAAAAAGATTGAAGGAATTCCTAATAAAATGACTACAGATAATTTCCAATTTAAAATAAATAAGAAGATTAAAATACCTACTATCGTCACAATACTTTGAATAAAAGTTGGCAATTGGAAGACGATAAAAATTTTTAATTTTTTACTCACTTCAATAATTTCACCAACAGATTCTCCACTTCTTTTTGAGCTTCTTGTTCATTTTTGAAGAACACTCTCATAAGCTTTCATACGAAAATCAAGTACAATATTTTCTCCAATTTTTTTAATAACCCATAATGAGCACTGAATGATAATAATAACTGTAAAAACAGAAGTGCAACAATGAGCATAACATTTTGAAAAATATTTTTCCCATCTCCATTATCTAATAATGACTGTACTAAATAAAGGAATTCCTAATGTTAGTAAGCTCCCTAAAATACCAATCAACAACCATGGAATCATCTTTAATTTAATTTCTTTTGTTATCAAATTTTTGCATAGAATTACCTCCACTCTTTTTTTATATCGTTAGATATTGACTATAGAATATCATTATTTTTAATATTTGTCAATTATATTTTTTTAACCTTTATTAATTTTTCTAATGTTTTTAATTTTTGAATGTTTTTAATATAAAAAAGACTTTTGCAAGTGCAAAAGTCTTCACTTCATCATTAATCATGATTTTTCTTATTCTTTTTCCATATTCGCAACATCAATTGTCGGTATAAATGAACATTTATTTTTTTAGTGCTAAAGGCAGCAATTCTTCTACCCTTTTGGAAAATAGTATTTTTTTAGCAATTTGAATAGCATTTTTTTCTTTAGATAGTCCCTAACCAGTTTAAATTGATTTATTTTTTCAAAATCACTTTCTAATAGCATTTTATCAAAGATATAAAAAATAAGCATATGATAAACGGAAGAATGCTTCATTTATTATTCTTGGATACTGTTGTTGCACCAAATCATAAAATTTTTGATAAAACATCTAAATATACTAAATCTCTTTCATGATAAAGTTTGTCGTTAAACTTTGATTACGATGATAGTAATAGTAATAAGGTTTCGTATGAACGACATATTTCTTGCAACTTGCACAAGTTGTAGATGATAATAGGCATCTTCATAAATTTTTTTCCAACTGGAAACTCTAACTGATCAGTAATTTCTTTTCGAATTAATTTATTACCAAGTGTTCCTTTGTACTCTCTGTCCAATTAAATATTCTCTTAAAAATTCCTCTTGATTGTAAAACGAAATATAAATTTTCATCAGAACATTGTGGAGTTTGAGAATTTTTGATAAACATTCATGACACTACAACTTGAAACATCCGCATTCTCTGCAATTAATTGTTCATATAAAGATTGAATCATCTCTTCATGAATATAATCATCTGAATCAACATAGATGACATAATTCCCTTTAGCTAATTTCTGTGCCTCATTTCTTTGCAGTAGAAACACCACCATTTTTATGAATGACAACAATCCGTGAATCTGAGTTTGCTAATTCATCACAAATATCACCACTCAAATCTGTTGAACCATCATTAATTAACATAATTTCTAAATGTTTTATACGTTTGATTTTGAATGGATTGAACAGCTTTTTTTAAATATTTTTTCTACATTGTACACTAGGGTACAATGACACTAATCAATTCGTTCATCTTCTACCCCTTTTTAAGTACTTTTACCTTTTACAGCATTAATAACGTCATAAAATATTTCATCTTTAACTACTGCTAATAAAACGACATAATATATCACACAGAAACAATAATCATAAAAAAATATTTAATAATAAGGATCCATTTACAACCATCGCAACTGGATGAATCCAGTCAACTAAACCAGCAATAATGAAAAATCCTGATGAATACAGAACATATTTACCCGCATGAATAAATAATTTTTCTTAAATCGATTAACTTATTATTGTTGATTAATAAAATATCTAATGTGATAACTAATAATTCAGCTACAATTGTTGTTAAAATATACCATTCTGGTTTTGTAATCCCAACAGCAGCTAGAATTGAATTCAACACTAAGTTTAATCCTCCACCGATAAAGTAGAACATCGTTAATTTATTTTCATAACCTTGTACAAAAATAATTTGATTTTTCTAAAATTAATGCCATTGCCCATGGAATGGAACGAAGAGCAAATAGGAATACACTAAAGCTAGCATCTAAATATTGCTCCCCTGCATATAATACAGTCGCATGACTAGCTAAAATGGCTAATCCAAAATTTAACGGCGTGATACAGAACATAAAAATTCTTCCGCCCTTATTGACTAAATCATCATAGGCTTTCTTATCATTAATTCCCTAAATAATACCCAAGTCTAGGAATACTAACACTCACGGCTCCACTAATAACTCCAGAAATAGAGAATACTAATGTTTGAGCAATTGTGTAATACGATACATATTCTGGTAAAGCAATAGAAGATAAGAACATTCGATCTAAATACGTATAAAAGCATCCCTGCATTTGCTAATAATAGGATAGCAATTAACGGTTGAATGACTGATTTAACATCTTTCCATTGAACTCCAACAAAGTGGACTTCTTTTTAATCCAGAAGAAACTGGCTAAATAATTTAACAGTGTCGCAATGGACATTAAAAAGGCATACGGCACAATATCATGCTCTGTTTTTTTACAAATGTAAAAATAGAAACAAGCATAAAAGATTCGAATAAATAAAGTCTTATACAAAATAAACGTGTAATTTTTCAAATGCTTCATTCATCCATTCAATATTTAAAAACTGTGCAAATACTTGTATTGCCATAATGTAATACAATGTTTTTTAATACGGGAGCACCTTCTATTTGGAAAAGTAACTATAAAATAGACAATCGTTGTTATAACCGTACAAAATAAAGAAATATAAAAGAGTAATGAAAAGATTCGATTAATCTCTTGTTTATTTTCCTTTTGCCCTTACTAATGGCTCGAATTCCATAATTATAAATTCCTAAAAGTTGCAAAAAGGATAAATAAACCGATGAAAGTATTCGTAATATTGAAATACCCATACTCTGTTTTATTTAAAATTCTGGCAATATAGGGACCTGTAATCAGTGGAAAAACAATATTTAATACTGCATTAAAAAGGTTTGCGATAGCATTTACTTTAATATTTTTTTCATAATTCACCCTCATTTTACTGGAGATAGTATAGCAAATTCGTACAAAGATAGAAACAAATATCCTAGATATTAAACAATTCATAAGAATTGAGAAGTAATTGTCCTTACTATCCTCTTCTCCTACACTTTCATAGACATAAAAAGAAGGCTGGATAAGCGTCCAACCTCTTCTTAGACTTAACTCCATTATTGTTCATCTTTACGATAAGCTTGCAATAAATGACTCTTATAATCAATTTCTTCTTGAGAAGGAACCGTCATATAGTCACCATAAAATTGAGAAAGAAATACATCATATTCTTTTGGTGCAGGAACCATCATATCTTCAAATGGTAATTCAATCAATTCTTCGAAAGTTCCGCGAGGAATACTTCTTTTCGCCCGTCTTTACCACAACCGACAAGACCTTCATATTGCCCATCTTCTTTACGATATTTTTAATTAAGGCATCGATACGATTTCCAAACCAACGTGGATTTACGATTCGTAGCGCATACCACATGATTTTACGGCAAATATCTTTTAACTTATTATCGCCATATTGAACATATTGTAATTTAATGTATGCAATCATTCGTAAAGTTGCCATTAAATGAGCCTTGTCTATTAATTTAACATCATCATAACGTTCGATTGGAAAGACATCTACGAAAACACTTGTATCGTGACGTTCTACTTTAATATGATCTTCTACAACTGTTCGTGTATCTGTCACTACTAGAAGTTTTGGAAATACCAATCAGATGTTTCCTTACTTAAAATTTTGTAGTATGGATGTTGATCTTTTTCAACTGCTTGAATAAATTTATCATATTCAGAACGATACATTGAAATATCAATATCATCATCCCATGGAATAAACCCTTTATGACGAACAGCTCTAATAATGTTCCATAACTGACAAAAATACTGAATATTATTTTTCCTTACATATACGATCAATGTATTTTAAAAATATCTAGTTGCGTTTGCTTTTAATTCTTCTTTTTGTTAAATAATTTGTCATTATTCTACTCCTCTTCTTTTTAGATAAACATCCAATTCATGTGGATTTGTCTGTTTCTCCATTGGAGGTAATGTTAAATAATCTCCATAATATTGTCTTAATAAACGGTCATACTCTTTTTGGAATTGGGAAAAGTATGCCCTTCAAATTCTGCATCAATAACATCCTCAAAAATACCTGTTTTCAAATACTTCTTGTTCCTTTAATTTTAGAACCTAATAAACATTCATATTTTTCCATTCGGTCTAGTATATTCCTGAATAACTTTATCAATTTTATAAGCAAAAAAATCTAGGTGAAATAGGGTGATAAAACCACCCAGAAAAAAAGTACGAATCAAATCCTTTATCAAGCTATCTTTATATACAATATTTTTATGTTTACTAAATGATAACAGTTTGAAACTTTTCTAATTGATAAGTTTTATCTACTGCTTTCAAATCATCTATTCGATCATAAGGAAAAAAATATCGATAAAAATTCCACTCGAATATGTTTTTCGATTTCGATTGTCTGTTATAATCGTTTGATTATCTACAACTTTGATAAAATTATTAAAATACTCTTTATTGGTCTCTAAAGAAAAAAATATCATATTGAGATGAAGAAAAATTCACGTTTAAATCGTTCATAATCTTTTCTTGGCATCATAATATCAATATCATCATCCCATGGAATAAATCCTTTATGACGAATAGCACCAATTAATGTTCCATAATTTAGAAAATAATGAAGTTTTTCCTTTTTACAAAACTCATCAACTGCTAAAAGAATGGCTAATTCTCTTTGTTTAACTTCTTCTATTGTTAATTTTTTTCATTTTAAAAATCCTCTTTTATTCTGATATTCCTTGATGATTATAGCACAACGGGGCAAAACAATAAATACACAAGGGAGTATTTGAAAAAGTTGCATTATAAATTTAAATAAAAAAATACAACTACTCCTAAAAGAGCCTTTCGTTATCTCTTCGAAAGGCTCTTTTCATTTTCTTTATTTTTCTTTAACAATCGTTACGTCCGTATAAGCATCTACTTTAATGACACTAGCACTTGTTTCTTTTTGTTTCAGGTTTTTCTGTTAATTTAGCTCCATTATTTAACATAATGTCGTATTTTCCATCAAAGGTTTGAGGTACATTTACTTTTACTTCCCCACTAACAGTGTCTAAAAACACCTCATAAGGCTCTGCATTTTTGCCTAGTTCAACCTTAATTTTTAATGTATCTTTTTCCAAATTGAGAAGTATATAATCTAAATCCATGTTTTGAAATTGGAATATACAATCCTTCTTCGTTTGATTTTTGTATCTTTAATTGTATTCATAGAAGTTTTTGAAATTTTCCTGATACAGTTACTTTTTGTTTGAGGATTAGAAGTTTCTACAATCGATAATTCCACATTTTGCTCTGTTCCATAAATTTCTACTTTTTGTTTCGCATTTTCTTGTAATTCCCAAGTTTGTATAAAATCAAAATCTGTTTTTGCGTTACTATAAGTCATATAAAATGCAAAAAGCTACAATGACTAAGAAAAACGATAAATGGTAAAATTTTTCTTCATAAAGCTTTCTCCTTATTTAAATTCTCGTTCACTAAATAAATAATAACTAAAAAAATAAAGTATAAGACACTAAAATGAGAGCAATCATAACGGATGGCGTTAAAAGTTTCCACTACCTGTAATTCCCTTTAATTGGTTAAAAAGTAAAAAAATGATTTAATAATTCAGGATCAATAACGTTATCCATCACAAAACTCATTAAATTATCAAAATAATATGACAATTACTATATAAATTAATTGCGCATAACTAACCTTATCTACATAGTTAAAAATGAAAAATAGACAGGAACATAATACATAAATAATAAGGATATTGATACACTGCCATATTCCACACTGCAGAAAGAGAAACACTATCTGCAAAAATTCCTCTAAATACTGCTACAGATAAATAAGCAACGAATAAATGCGCTGTTGAATATAGAACCGTCGTCACAACTTTATAAACAAATAAAGACAAACGACTACTTGCTTTTAATAATTTGTGTATTAATGGTTCTAGATACAAAGTCTTCTCCCCAAACGAACAAATCCACTGCAATAAAAATAATGGAAGAAAAACTGTTGAAGACGATAAAGTGATGATGACTCCAGTATCCCCACTCTTTTCTCTCATCACAAATGTAAACAAGAATTCTAATAAAACACATAGAAATATTGAGATAGAAAAGACTCTCTCTTTTCTAATTTTATAAATATCCGCTTTTAAAATTTGAAATCATTACTCTTACCTTCCTTCAACCAAATTAAAATAATATTCTTCAAAAAGAAACTTGTTCCTTTATAAATCTCAAAAATTTCAATCTGATTTTTCTCTTAATAGATCAATAATCTGATTATTCGTAAAGGGATGTATGGTTCACTTCGATTTTGTCAGGTAAAAAGAGTACAGTCACACTCATTTGCTGTTAAAATTTCAATTGCTGTCTCATTTATTGATGTTGAAACGATAATTTTTTAGCCAATGAAGATAATATCGTTGATTTTGAGTCTTCCTGAATAACTTTGCCTTTACTCATAATGACATAATCATCTGCAATGAGATCTAGTTCAGATAAAAATATGACTGGAAATTAAAATTGTAATATTAAAAATCATTTTTTTAACGTTGCTAGAATATCACGAATATCTTTGATACCTTTTGGATCTAATCCATTAATCGGTTCATCTAAAATTAATAATTTTTGGTGAATCAATAATGAGCTAACCCAATCGCTAATCGTTGTCTCATTCCTAAAGAAAAATCTTTGGCTCTTTTCTTTGAATCTACATCGGCTAAACCAACTAAATTTAATACTTCCTCTATTTTTCATGAGAAGGATTTTTCTCCACAAAGTATTAATTGATAATGTAAATTATCATAAGCAGAAAGATTCAAATGAAGTGCTGGTGATTCAACAATCGAACTTAGTTTACAGCCTTTTAGACCAATAATTTCTCCAGAATCTTGTTTAATTAGTCCCGAAATAATACGAATTAACGTCGTTTTTTTCCTGCTCCATTTTCACCAATTAAGCCACAAATTCTACCTTCATTAATATTGAAAGATACATTATCTAAGGCATGATGTTTCACATATCGTTTATGAATATTTTTTCACTTCGATTAAAGATTGACTCATGTATTCACCTCATTATTTTTTTATAAATAAACTATTATTTGTAATTGGTATCGTTTACTACAAACACCATACTATCACTTTTTATGAATATTACAAGAAAAAGACTTTTCGAACTAGCTTGCTACATTCGAAAAGTCTTTAATTATTTAAAATCATTTGAATAAATACTTATTCTATACTGTTAAAATCTATCTATTTCATATCTTTCTTCTTGAAATTTAAACTTAAAAACACCGAATAAACTTAAAATGCTAGCACTAATTGTATAATACACACCATTATACGATGAACCTGTTTTTAGTGAGACTTTGTTTACTTGAATTTACAGTTTCTACTGGTTTTTGTACTTTAGTTTGAGAATTAGTCTGTTCATTATTCAATACTAATTTAGGTAATTCAGGCTGTACCTCCGGTTCACCTACCTGATTAATCGGTCTATTATACTCTGGTACTTCAAGAGTTAAAGGGTCACCTTTCATACTTATCGGTCCATTATATTCTGGTACTTCAAGAATTAAAGGATCACCTTTCATGCTTACCGGTCCATTATATTCTGGCACTTCTAATTTTGGTGCTTCATTTGGTACTACTCACCGTTAAACTCTGGTACTTCTAGAGGTTCTGGCTTTCCTTTATCAGTAACAACTTGTAGTTTTATAACTAAAAGTCACTGGATTAATTCCTTTTTCAATGACTAAACTATTTGGAATTTTTTTCTGTTTTGTAATAAATAAGTTTGACCATTATAAGTTATTTCATTTGGAGGAGTTGCTACAGTAACTGTAGTGCCTTTATCACTTTTTCTCGCTAGTAATTGTAGGAGCAATTTCATTTCCTTTTTCATCAACAAATTTTTTTGTTGTACAACTCAGTATCAATTAGTTTTTTTATAAGTTACTAAATGATAATTTTGCAGATACAGGTTCCATTAATTTTTGTAGTCCACATTTTTTTAAAACATCTTTTTTCGAGAAATAATGATTTTGAATTTCACCTCTTACATTATCTATAAAACTGTAATTAAATTTTTGAGAAATTCTTCCCTCAGGAGTTACTTTCCCCTCATAACTATTGAGTTGAAAAATCTGATGTATCATTTTGAATTCTCACCTGTTCAGGTGCATTCATATTTTCATCACGGATATCCGAAGATTTTTATTACTTCCTGTCCATTAAATACTGAAATATTAATAACTTTAGCATATAAATCTTTTTAGAGAAATGGGCATACCGGTTGAATCTTTGTAAAAATATTCTGTAATTACATTAGGATTTGCCTCTTTTAGATTAGTTGATTTAGAGAGATCTGAAAAAAATATAAATTCTTTCAATCATCTTATCTGTTATTACATCAAAAATACTCAGGATTATTCACAAGTCCAAAAATTATAAGTACGCTTTACTTCAATAGTATCAATGCCCAAAAAGTTTTTTTCTGAGATAGCTTTCATCATTTACTTTTATATTGTAAGAAATTGTTTCTCCGTCTTTTTACTTTCAGAATGTAAGAATCAACAAGTTTATTTAATCTTTTCCTCTTGAAGTGGTGTTAAATTTATATTATTTTTATATAATATAGTTTTTACTTTTGTAGGTACTCGTAGTGATTGGACTATTTACAATAGAATCTGGTCTTCTTAATATAGCTCTTTTTCCTTCAACAAAATGAACGTCCCCTTTGTCAGATTTTAAAATCTGAAAAATTCTACTGTCTTGTTAAAATCTTCATCAAATTCTCTTGAATTTAAATGGTGGACTAAAAATGCTTCATTAAATTATTACTTACATAAAATTCTCTTACAGAATTTATTTTTCTTTGCTTTCTCTTGTCTTGCTAATTCTTCTTTTTAGCTTCTTCTAAATCTTTAATCTGTTCATCTACTTTAGTTTCTGCCTTTTTCTTTAAAAGTAGTTTCTTCAGTTTCTGTTTTTGCTACTCCAACTGATTCAGCTGGCTTTTCTTCAACAGAAACTCCAGCCTCTTTAACCTCTTTAACTTTATCTGTCAATTCAGCTTCCTTAACAGGAACTGTTTCTTCTCGAACAAATTCATCTTTTTCATTATTTCCATTAGAAGCAACATTTTCCTGTCGAATTTGTATTAGTTTCTTCAGCTAATACAAATGTGTTACTACCCTAGACTAACAAACAAAGAAGAGGCTAATATAATTCCACTTACTAGTCCTAATTTAGTCTTTTTAAATACCCATGCCCTTTTTACTTTAGTAAATAATTTATTCACAGTATATTCTCCTTTTACACCCTAATTCCCCATAATTATGTTAATAATAATCCAATATTATCGAAATGTAAAGGCTTTATGTTAAAAAAATAACATTCTTAGTTTATAAGACAAAAAGACGACATTGTCGTCTTTTTCCACTTAAATTATTTTATTAGAGTGCTTTAATAGAGTTAATCATTTGATCTACTGTTGCGAAATTTCTGGTATATTTTTTAAAACTAGATAATTTATTCTTATCTATTCTTTTTCAGCATGAGTCTTTCCTTGTGCTTTGGCTTGGGATTCACTCATTTCAACTACTTTTGCTTGATTCGTTTTAGCTGGCATTCGTTTTCTGTCATACCAATATACCGTTGCTTTTTCCTTCATTTGCAACGTAAACTGTCACGCTCATTCCTACTTTTGGCTGCACTCTGAGTTGTTTCTTGAGCCTCGCTTGCAATAGTTGGTTCAGCTAAGCCTGTTTGATAATCAAGTGTTCCATTCGGTGCATCATTATTTAAAAATGACTCGAGTTGTTCCATCTTCATTCACTTCTTCAAGTGAACTATTCAATTGAATTGAAATCAATCTTCCATTAGCAGATATTCAGCATATTGTAATTCTACTTGGCGTGGAATTAATTCTGAATCTGTATAAAGAGGAGTTACTCGATAATCTAACCATGCATTTTTATTTTGTTTTAACCATGCAGCTAATTTTTCTTCATAAAATAACATTCCTGCAGGATTTTTCATCAGTTCCTGTCATACTTCCTGTATTTAAATACGCTGTCATAGGTGTTAAGTTTCTAAGTTCATCATTTAATCCACTAAATTGATAACCAACTAAATGACCACGATTCATGAACCAAGCTTCTTTCCCTGTATAATCAACTGGAAATTTAAAGTTATGCCACCCTACCGGATCTACATTAATTCTACTATCTCTTTCTTCTGTTGGTTTATCATCATATCGTAATTGAATATGTGCTTGAGTTGAACGCTTATAATTATCTAATTCTCCTAATACCATTTGTTTTTCTCGTTTAAATGGTAAAAGAGATTCTGGTAAATCATGTGATTGATCAATCTGAACGGTTGTAGTCGTTGTCTCTTCTCGGACTTCCTTTTGGGTATTCGTCGAACAAGCAACGAATGTTAAAGAGGTCATCCATAAAAAAGAAAGAGTTTAAAAACGATTTTTCATATCATTCTCCTCTTGTTTATTCCTTCCAACAAATTGGAGTTTGTCCTTGTTGGATTAAGATGTCATTTACTTTACTAAATGGTTTTACTTCCAAAGAACCCTCGATATGCCGATAAAGGACTTGGATGAGGGGCTTTTAAAATGACGTGATTCGGATTTGTAATCAGTTTTTCCTTATCTTGAGCTGGTTTACCCCAAAGGATGAAAATAACAGGATGCTTCAATTCATTTTAAAGACTCAATCAATCGATTGGTTAATGTTTCCCATCCCATTCCTTTATGACTATTTGCATTTCTTCTTCTACTGTTAAAACAGTATTTAACAATAATACTCCTTGTTTTGCCCAATGAGATAAATCTCCTTCTGTTGGACGTTCTCCCCAATATCCTCTTGTAATTCTTTTATAAATATTTTTTAAGAGATGGGGAAGTGAAGTACCCTTTTTGAACGGAAAAAGCTTAATCCATGCCTTGTCCAAATCCATGATAAGGATCTTGCCCTAAAATGACGACTTTTACCGATTCAAATGGCGTAAGTTCTAGCGCTTTAAAAACATTTTTTTCTCTTCAGGAAATACTCTGACTTCTTGTCTTCTTTTTGGACAAAAGCTTGTAACTGCTGATAATACTCTTTCTGCTTTTCTTCTGCTAAAATTTCATTCCATGTTGTCATGATTCATCCTCAATTTTTGATAAATTTCAAAGGTATGTGGATAAATATTTTTCATCCACAGTTCCATCCATACTTTTTGACTTTTACAAATTTTTCCCATGGAAAATCTTTTGGGAAATACGTATCACCGTCAAATTGCTCATGAATTTTTTGTGCAATAAAGTGTATTTACTTGATGTTTTAAAGAACCAAATAATACAGCTCCACCAATAATATATATCTTCATGTTTGGCATCTTCGATTAACGTTTCAACATCCGTAATCACTTCTGCCCCATTAGCATCATAATCATCAACATTGGAAACAACAATACTATGTCTTCGTGGTAATAATCTCTTCCCATCCCTTCAAAAGTATTGCGCCCCATTACAATCGTTTGATCTAATGTAACTTCTTTAAAAATTTCAAATCATTTGGTAAATACCATGGTAAAACTCCTTTTTACCAATCACACCATTTTCATCTTGTGCCCAAATATAAATTAACATGCAATTTCCTCCTTTAGATTAAACAGCAATCAGTGCTTTAATCGTTGGATGACATTCATATCCTTCTAATACAACGTCTGCAACTTCTAAATCATATAATGATTTTTCAGGATGTTTTAACACTAATTGTGGTAAGTCATACGTTTCACGACTTAATTGAAGATCCACTTGTTCTAAAATGAGTTTAAATATAAATGCGCATCCCCTAATGTATGCACAAACTCCCCTACTTCTAATCCCTACTTCATTTGCAATTAAATGAGTTAATAATGCATAACTCGCAATATTAAATGGAACTCCTAAAAGACGTCTGCACTACGTTGATATAATTGACAACTCAACTTCCCATCGGCTACATAAAATTGAAACATTGTGTGACATGAGGTAATGCCATACTTGGAACATCTTCTGGATTCCATGCAGATACTATTAATCTTCTTGAATCAGGAGAGGTCTTCAACATTTCAATCACTTGCGCTAATTGGTCAATCGTTTCCCCTTGAGTTGTTTTTCCAATGTCTCCACTGTGAACCATAAATATTTCCTAATTCTCCATATTTTTGCAGCAAAATCATCCTCATTTTAAAATTCTGTTGCAAAAATGTTTCTAATTCTTTTTCATATACTTCTTTAAAAACTGGATCTTGTAAACTTCTACGACCCAAAATCTGTCATATCTTCTCCCGTATAATCAGGAGACTCTACATAACGTTTAAAAAGCCCACTCATCCCAAATATGATTATTATGTTGTAATAAATAACGGATATTTGTATCTCCTTTAATAAACCATAATAACTCACTTTTAATAAGTCCAAATGGAACTCTTTTTAGTTGTTAAAATTGAAATCCCTTTGATAAATCAAATCGCATTTGATACCCAAAAATACTTTTTGTTCCTGTACCAGTACGGTCTGATTTTTCAATTCCTTCTTGTTTAATTTTTCTAATAATTCTAAATATTGTTTCATCTGATGAGCTCCCTACTATTTAAAACTAACTCAGCTAAATATTCCCATCTTTCATAGGAATTAGCTAATTCTTGTTCTAATGTTTCTAATTGTGTTTGTAATTCTTGTAATTTAGCAAAAGTCTTGTGCTTGTTGATTCATTTCTTCTTGAATTTCTTCAATCGATTCTTCTAATCCAGCAATTTTTTTCCTTCAATTTCTTTCCCATTCTTTTTCTCATGATATGTCATTTTTTAGTTTTTCTGAAGTGGAACCTTTTGGAGTTTCTATTACTTTTAGAACTTCAACTGTTTTAGTTTCTTCTTCTCTTAAGTAACCTTGTTTTTCTAGAAAATCACTCATAGAACCATAATACAATTCTGTATTTCCTTGTCCTTTAATGACAAATAATTGATCCATTGTTTTTATCTAAGAAATAACGGTCGTGAGAAACTACGATGACTGCACCATTAAATTCTTCTAAATAATCTTCTAAAAACGGTTAATGTATCAATATCTAAATCATTCGTCGGTTCATCAAGTAATAAGACATTTGGCTTCGTCATTAATAGACGTAATAAATATAATCTTCTTCTTTTCTCCACCTGATAATGTTCCAATCAATGCCCCATGCATATATCGAGGGAATAAAAATGTTTCTAGTAATTCTGTAATCGAAGCTACTTCACCATTTTTTTGTCTTACTTCTTCGGCATATTCTCTTAAATATTGCACTAATTGCTTATCCATTGGAATATCTTCATCTTGTTGCTTATAGTATGCTAAGCGAACCGTATCTCCAACGGTCATTTCTCCTTCACTAAACGGATACAGCCCAGCAAGAGCATTTAGGAAAGTAGATTTTCCAACTCCATTTTCCCCAACAATTCCAATTCTGGCTTGGCTTTTGAATAATCCACTCTAATGAGCGAACAATTGACTGATTTCAATTTGTAAGCTGACATCTTTTAATTGAAACACTCGTTTTCCAATTCTTGTTTGATCAAAGCGAATAGCTAGTGATTCTTTAGAATCGGTTTGTTTCACTTCTTTTTCTAATTGTTCAAACCGTTGAATTCTAGCTTGTTGTTTAGTTGTTCTTGCTTTAGCGCCTTGTCTCATCCATTGTAATTCTTGTTGGTACAAACGTTGCTGTTTATGAGACATCTTTTGCGCAATTTGTTCTCGTTGAGATTTTTTTGTTCTAAGTAGGATTGATAATTCCCATCATAGGCTTCAATTCTACCTTGGGTTAATTCAAACATATGGTCAACGACACGTTCTAAGAAATAACGATCATGAGTGACTAATAATAAGGAACCTTTGTAAGAAGCTAAATATTGTTCCAACCATTGAATGGCTTGCATATCTAAATGGTTTGTCGGCTCATCTAATAATAATAAATCCGGCTCTTCCATTAAAACTTTAGCAAAGACCAACTCGTTTCTTTTTGTCCACCAGATAAAGTAGCAATTTGTTGATGAATATCTTCAATCCCTACGTGCTGTAAAATGGATTTAATTTTCACTTCATACTGCCATCCATCTACTTGATTCATTTTTGTTCCAATGCTTCAAATTGTTTTTAAATATTTTTCATCTTGTGGATGCTGTTGTAATTGTTCGACACTCCATTCATAATCATGAACTAATCTTAATAGTGGATTGTCTGATTGATAGATGGCTTCAAATACCGTATGTTCAGGATTTAAAGAGGATTTTGTGAAAGATAACCAATTCTAAAATCATTTGAACAAGTAATCAGTACCACTTTTCTGCTTCATCTATTCCGGCTAAAAATATTTAATAGGAACTTTTCCTGTACCATTTTGACTAATTAAGCCGACATGTTCTCCTTCATTAATAATGAACGAAACATCGGCTAATAATGTTTTAGCACCATATGTTTTTTTCAAATGATCCACAGAAAATCTTTCATAATACTCTCCTTTTATGATTAAAAATAAACCGGTCGCCCTACCGTTTTTCTAATACATCCATCTCTAATGCAGCTGGTTTCTTTGGCAATCCTGGCATCGTTAATATATTGCCCGTTAAAGCTACAACAAACCCCTGCCCCTAATTTAGGAACGAGCGAGCGAACTGTTAATTCAAATCCAGTTGGTTTGCCTAATAAAGTCGCGTCATCTGAGAAAGAATATTGCGTCTTAGCAATACAAACTGGCAAATAATTCCAACCATTTTTCTCTAACTGTTTTAATTGTAATTTCGCTTCTTTTTGTATATTGAACAGAATTTGCTCCATAAATTTTAGTTGCAATCGCTTCTATTTGTTCTTCAATCGAACTATTTTCTTCACAGACTGAATGGAATTGAGGGGTTGAATGTTCTAATAAGTGTAACACTTCTTTAGCTAATGCTACTCCACCATTTCCACCATTTTCCCATACAGAAGTAGAGATACAAGAAATCCCTTTTCTCTGACAAAGAGTTTGCACTAATTCTTTTTCTTGTGGGGTATCTGTTATAAATTCATTTAATGCAACAACTGCTGGAAGACCATAATGTTCCGTCATATTTTCAATATGTTTTTCTAAATTCTCAAAAACCTTTTTTTCTAAAGCTTCTAAATTTTCTCCTTCTGTTAATCCAGAAAGGGAAACTCCTCCATGCATTTTAAGCGAACGAATCGTAGCCACAATGACAATTATATCAGGTGCTTTTTGTAATTGAGGAACTTTAATTTCTAAAAATTTCTGAGCCCCTAAATCAGCTCCAAATCCAGCTTCAGTTACAACAATTTCTCCGAGTGCTAGAGCTGCATTAGTTGCAATCACACTATTACATCCATGCGCAATATTGGCAAACGGTCCACCATGTACAATAGCAGGCGTATGTTCTAATGTTTGGACTAAGTTTGGTTTTATCGCATCTTTTAGTAATAATGTTAAAGCCCCTTGAACATTTAAATCTTTCACCGTAACTGGAACTTTTTCAAAAGTGTACCCAATAACAATATTTTCTAATCGTTGTTTTAAATTATTCAAGTCTGTTGCTAAACATAAAATTGCCATCATTTCACTCGCAACTGTAATATCAAATCCATCTTCACGTGGAATACCTTGAATTGGACCACCTAATCCTACAATGACTTGTCGTAAAGCTCGATCATTTAAATCTACTGCTCTTTTTCCAAATAATTCTTCGACTATCAATTTGTAATTCATTTCCTTGATAAATATGATTATCGATAAATGCTGCCAATGCATTTGTAGCACAAGTTAATGCATGCATATCTCCGGTAAAATGCAAATTAATTTCTTCCATTGGTACAACTTGCGCATAACCTCCACCGCAAGCTCCTCCTTTAATGCCCATTACAGGTCCTAATGAAGGTTCACGAAGAGCAATAATGGATTTTTCCCTAATTTCGTTAAAAGCATCTGCTAAACCTATCGTAACAGTTGATTTTTCCTTCTCCAGCAGGAGTTGGACTCCATAGCTGTGACTAACACTAATTTTTCCATTTTCTATCTTTAGAAATTCGATTAATATCAATTTTTGCTTTATATTTTTCCATAAAACTCGATTTGTTCTTCATCTAAGCCAATACTTGAAGCAATTTCACGAATCGGTTTCATAACAGCTTCTTGAGCAATTTGGATATCTGATTTCATTTTACCCCTCCTCTAACACATTGTAACGTTGATATTTTTCTTTTAAATGCATAATAAGTAATTGCTAATGGAACTAAGGAACCAAACCACGCTAAAGGATTAGCCGTTGTTAACCCTATATAGCCAAAAGCTTTTTGTTAACACTAATGCTGCAAACACACGCATCATTAACTCCATCATTCCTGCAATGGTTGGAATCACAGTTTTTTTCCTACTCCTTGTAATGTATAACGATAAATAAATAATAAAGACAAAATAGCATAGGATGAAGAATTTGCTAAAATATAAAGTCTGCCATATTCCACTACCGATTCATGCCCCTACACCTACAAACATTCTCATAAAATATGGACTAAATAGAATTAAAATAAAGCCTACACAAAAACTAAACATAAGGGACAGTTTAATACAATCACTAACACCTTTCCAAATACGATCATATAATTTTTGCTCCATAATTTTGAGCTGAATAAGTCGCCATTGTAATTCCAAATGACATCATTGGTAATATTCCCTAATTGGTCAATCTTTTGGGCAGCTGTATATCCAGCTACAGCTTCATGGCCTAAAACGATTTAAAACAATTTGAACTGTGATTGTTCCAATCGCAATAATAGAGGATTGAAATCCCATTGGGAACGAAATATTCATATGATGCCATAAAAATCTTTTTGTAAAATGAACTGAATCTTTTTCTATATGTAAAATTGGAATTTTCTTTTTAATATAAATATAACAGCAAATAGCAGAGGATAATTGACTGACTACAGTAGCAAATCCAGAACCTCCAACTCCCATATTAAAATAAACAATAAATACGTAATCTAACAATATATTTAAAATACAAGATAGTACTAAAAAAATAGAGCGGTGTATTCGCATCTCCAATTGCTCTAATAATATTCGATAATAAGTTAAACGCAATTTGAGCAAAAATCCCTGCAAAAAAATTACCATTAAGTATTTATAAGCATAGTCAATAATTTCAGGAGGAGTTTGCATCACCTCTAATATTTGACGACAAAAATAGCATATTTAATGCAGTTAATAGAATCGAAGCTCCTACAGATATTAAGATAGAAACATAGAAACTTCGTTTTACTCCTTGTATATCTTTAGCCCCCAAACTTTTTGGGCAAGAGGAATTGCCAATCCGGCTGTCATACTGATGGCAAAGCCAATAATAAAGAAAACAATACTTCCAGTAGAACCAACTGCTGCAAGTGCTTGTACTCCAATATATCTACCAACAAAATAAGTATCAGCCATATTATAGAATTGTTGAAAAAAACATTTCCAATTAATAATGGTAAGGTAAACCGAGAAATTAATTTCATCGGTTCCAGATGTCATATCCTTCGCCATTGTACTCCTCTTTTCTACATACATACTCAATTATATAGTATACTAAAAATATACATAAATTTGACAGTCATACCCTTAGAAAAATGATAGGATTCTCTCATTGTAACGATAAACTTTTCCTTTTTAGACCTACAAATTATGTTACAATACAATCGAAAAAGAGGCGAAGATTTATGGTTGAATTTGATAAAGAAAAATTGCAAAAATGCAACAATATTTAGCAGAAATTACAGATCCTAACTTCCAGGAAGTGCTACAGATAAAAGAATGGCTGTAGCAGAATTATTTAATTATTATCATTCAGATTGGCAGCAAGATGCCATGCATTTTGTCGACAAAAATCTTGAGTATTTGATGATCAACGAATGCAAGAAATTTTTAAAACTTATAACTCTGGAAGAAAGAGTCCTCAAACAGTCATCCGTCAAGAAACAAAGAGTAAATATAAACGACCAATGAGACCGGGTGAAGATTAAAATAACTTATTAAAACACTATAAAAAGGCTTAAAAATCAATTCATGATTTTTAAGCCTTTTTCTATTTCATTATCGAATTCCTAATGCAATTCTCGCATAACGAGACATTTTTTTCTGGAGACCAAGCTGGGTACCATACTAATTTTAACATCGATTGTTTTGATTTCTTCGATTCCTTTTTAATGCACGATGAATTTCATCAGTAATAATATCAGCTAATGGGCATCCCATTGTTGTTAGTGTTAAATTCACTTGGCAATGTCCTTCTTCATTTAGCTCTACTCCATAAATTAATCCTAAATTTACAATATCAATTCCTAATTCAGGATCAATCACTGTTTCTAATGCTTCTAAAATTTTTTTCCTTCATGACTTCTGGTGTTTCACTCATACGATTACTCCTCTACTAATGATTCTTTTAAAAAAATTTCACCGATGCTTCAATGGCTTTTAAACGTTACAAAATGTGGTACTTCAGGTGTTTCAATCCATTTCACACGACTAGCATACAGTTCTTCTTTAATCTTTTCATAAAATGCATGGTTTTAATTCATAAGGAACTTTTTATCTTCTACTCCATGCCAAATTAATAATGGACGTCCTGCAATTGTTTCAGGATTATCTGCTAATGACAAACTTTGTAACATTGGAATATATTTATCCATCAAATCAGGAGTTAATTCTACTGCTGGTTTATCTTTCATCCAAGTTGAAGTAAGCGACCATTTTGCAAATTCAACTGGATCTGCATTTCCCATTAAACTAACTGCAGCATATAAAAATGGAAAATGTTTTAATAATGCATAAGTTGTCATTCCGCCCATACTAAATCCAATTGCTCCAATTTTTATTGTCGACTAAATTTTTCTTTTTGATAGGCACCGACTAATGTTGGAAATTCTTTAACATTTTGCCCAATAATTTCCCATAATTCAAATCCGTTTAATTCAGATGTTTTTCGTTCTCCATGATAGAGCTGATCGGGTAAAAATGGCGCGCATGCCATTTTTCGCAAGCATCGCTCCGTAGTGAATACAATTTTTCCTTACTTCCAGTCCAACCATGATAACAAACTACTGTTGGAATCATTTTATCTTTATTTTCATCTTGAACAATTTCTAAAATTGGAATTTGCTCAATATTTTTTCTTGTATAATAATCATAACTAACCTCTTCTTTCATATTTTTATAAAAATATGGTATACTTATAAGGATATTGTAACTAAAATTGACAACTTTTCGTCAATAAAATCGATTATATAGATTACTATAGGAGGAAATAATGAAACCAAAATTAATTGCACTAGATTTAGATGGCACAACTTTAAATGGACAATCAGAATTTAACCCCATTACGATTCAAACCTTACATCGTTTAACAGAACTGGGGCATAAAATCGCCATTGTAACTGGACGTCCTTATCGAAGTTCAAAACATTTATATGAAGAATTAGGATTAGGTGGACCGCTAGTAAACTTCAATGGTGCCCTATGTCATATTCAAATGACGAAAAATTGGCAGGAGAATTTCACGTAACATTAGATGAAGATATCGTTTTTGATATGTTGGAGTTTCATAAAGAATTAGAATGTGATTATTTCATGGTAGAAGGAAAACATCATTTATATGCAACCATTGAAAATATTCCGGATTCACCTTACTATCCAAAAGACCAACAACCTATCTTATTACAAAAGATACACAGTTACTAGAAAAGCCAACAGCTATTACTGTTTTTTTCTAGTATTGAAAAACAACCCTTCATTAAAGAAAAAAATTAAGGAACGTTATGGACATACGATTGATGTTCGTACGTGGGGAGGCGATATGCCTTGCCTAGAAATTGTCACTTATGGTATCGATAAATCTACTGGAATCCAACATTTATCTCGATATTATGGAATTTCAACAGAAGATGTTTTAGCTTTTTGGAGATGAAGATAATGACTTAGAAATGATTGAATTTGCTGGGCACGGTGTTGCGATGAATAATGCCATTGATAGCCTAAAAGCAATTGCTGATGATATTACTCCACTTCCACATAATGAGGATGGATTAGCGCATTACTTGATTAACTATTTTTAATTTAGAAGCTAACTGAGTCCATCTCTTACAAAATTCAAGAAGAAAAAAATTCCTTTGTAGGCTAGGGCCGCCATCAGCCTCGCTAAGCGAGTCTCATGGCTAAAATTCGAGCCTTAGTCTCGAATTTTGCCTGTAAAAACCATCATAAAAAGATGGATTTTTACTATAGCTACGAAGAAAAATTTTTTCTTTTTGAATTTTTAATTACACCATAAAGAAATTTCGAGCCTCAAACTGATTCTCCGATAGAATTTGTCAAACTAAAAGTAAGATGCAGATAGAATTATTTACATATTTTTATATTCTGTTATACTTTAGATACAAAAAGAGCCGAGCACGAACTCGACTCTCTTTGTAGACCGTTAAAAAGACGGTGGCTTATTGAATGATTTAAATAACACCACTCAACTCGTCAAAGTTGTGAGCGGTGTTATTTTTGTCATTATTTCTATGATTTTTGACAATCAGAGACAACAATGCCAATAGTACCATGGCAAAGGTTCCTATCAATATCATTACTTCATAGCTTGACAAATCGCAACCTCCTTCCTAGTAGATTTAATTCAATGCTCATAAGCATCACCTACCTTATTAAGAGATTGCCACCACTTTTCAAACTTTCTACGGATATACTGTACCATAAACATTTCTAAAATGGAATGGCTCTATTTTTAATCCTTCGATTTATAATTTAGTTTCCCCTATATTAGTGTTATTGTTCTTATATCAAAAACAGTTGAGAAATTACGCTCAACTGTAATAAAATTCAAAAAGAAAAATTTTCTTTGTAGCTAAAGTAAAAATCCATTATGATGAAGTGACCCCCAAAAAGTTAGATTCTTTTGAGACGACTTTAGTCGTCTCTTTTTGATTGATAAAATGTATGAATAAGCCCTAGGGGTTCGCGCTAAAATTTTTGGCGCGTTTTTGATATATCATTAAACGTTCAAATAGATTTTTGTAGTTAAGCAATACTAGCAGAATTTGAATGATACATCCTGTATTTTTACAGGACTCAGTCCGTTCAGTTTGATTTTTATACGTTTGTTATTGTAATAATCAATATAATTAATAATAGCTTTCTCTAATTCGTCAAGAGACTTAAATTCCTTTTCAAATCCATAAAACATTTCTGATTTTCAAAATACCAAAGAAAGATTCCATCATACCGTTATCTGCACTGTTTCCTTTACGTGACATAGACGGCTTTATATCTTTACTTTCTAAAAATCGATGATAAGAATCATGCTGGTATTGCCAACCTTGGTCACTGTGGAGAATAGTATTTTCGTATTTGTCATCTGTAAATGCCTCGTTTAACATTACCTTTAGTTGATGTAAGTTAGGTGAACGAGAAAGATTGTACGCAATAATTTCACTGTTAAATCCATCTAAGACTGGTGATAAATATAGTTTCTGTTCACTACTTGGAATGGCAAACTCCGTTACATCTGTATAGCATTTTTCCATTGGTTTAGATCCTTCAAAATTACGTTGAATCAGATTATCTGATTTCTTTCCAACATCTCCTTGGTATGAATAATATTTGCGTTTACGACGAATACGGGCAATTAAACCAAGTGCTTTCATTAAGCGTTGTACCTTCTTATGATTCACTTTAAAGCCACGATTTCTTAATTCTAAATGAATTCTACGGTAACCATAATTTTTCCTTATGTTCGGTAAAAATGAGCTTGTATTTCATCTTTAAGTTGTTGATTCTTATCTGGTTGGTTGATTTGTTTTTAAATGATAATAGTATGTTGAACGAGCTAATTTAATCACCTTAAGAAGAATATCTAATGAAAACTCACTGATTAATTCTTGAACAATTTCAGTTTTTCTTCTTTCTTTTTTCCTCCTTCAATCGTAGTTCCCTCAACTTTTTTTAGAACAGCAATTTCCGCCTTTAAGTATAGATTTTCTAATTCAAGACGTTCTAGTTCTGTCATTTCTTCTTGTTTTTTTCTTTTGGCTTACGTCCCATTGAATTTGGTCTCCCTCTTGTTTTCTCAACAATAGTATACCCATTTTTTTCTTATATTGTGCTAGCCAATTCGAAAAGTAAGCTACGATTCGGAAGTGCATACTCAATACAGACACTTAATTGTGAACGACCTTCTAGAAGAACTTTATTCATTATTTCCTGCTTTAGTTTTGGTGAATAGTAACGATTTTTTTCTTTTTTAACAATTTCTATTCCATATTGATCAATTAATCGAACTAAGTATTTAATATTAGAATCGGCGATATTGTATTTCTTTTGAAAGATTCTTTAAGCTTTTCACCTTGTTTTTCTTAGTTGATAAATTTCTATTTTATCTTCATAAGTTAATTTCATAAAAAACACCCCAAAAAGTTAGATTTTTATGTCTAACTTTTTGGGGTTCAGTACAATGAGATGGATTTTTAGAGGCAAACTTCAAGACAAAGGCTTGAAGTTTAGCCATGAGACACCAAAGGTGGCTGCTGGCGGCCCCTAGCCTACAAAGGAATTTTTTTCTTTTGAATTTTATATACGCAAAACATCATTCAATTCACTTGAAGGATCGGATATCCTATTTTTTCTATTCTTCTTCAATTGGATATGAATAGATTTCAATATGATTTCTAACACTTTAATTTCCACTGGTAAATCATCTGATTGATCTCCATCGATATCTGATTCAATTTCGATATCAGAAGAAATTTTTAATCGTTTTTTTGCTTTAATATATTCAATACTATCATTTTCTACCACATCCCCTTTTAATAAATCAGGAATTAATGATAATTTAGAGAAAATAGATGCATCTTTTTAAAATTAAAAATATTAGCATATCCTACTTTGTTTTTCATCAATTATTTTTTTATCAGAGAAATAGTTCGATAATAACACTAATACTTGACTAGCTTCTCCTTCATAATTGCCATTTTCAGTTTCAACTTTAATATTAAAAACTTCATCTCTAATAACAGATTTTTACTGTATTAATCGCATATGCAAACATTCCAAATTTTTGTTTTTATCTTCTATTTCTACATTATGAATTGCTTCTGGTAATGAACCTACACTGAAGATATAACCAAAATAATGCTCATTTGCTTTACCAATATCAATTTTATTTGTTAAATTAAAATCTAAACTTTCGATTGCTTTTATCGATATCTTGATCAATTTGTACTAATTTAGTAATTAAATTACCTGTTCCTCCAGGAATAATCCCTAATTTTTGGAATATATTCTTTTTCCGCAATCCCTGAAATAACTTCATTTACCAGTACCATCTCCACCGAAAAACAATTACTGCCTCATATTTTTTTCTTTAGCTGCTTCTTCAGCAAAAAGAGTGGCATCTAAAAGCTTTTTCAGTAATTCGTGTTTCAACCACTTCAAAATATTCTTTTGCTTTTATTTTCAATTTTTTTCTTTGTAATTTAATGCTTGTTCTCCTCCAGAGGTAGGGTTAATAATAACCATTGCCTTTTTCAAATCATCAGTTCCTTAATTTTTAATCCATATTATTTTTATAATATATTAAGATTATATCATAGAAAGAAGAAAACGCATTCTATCTTGCCTATAAAGCTAATCTATTAAAAATTGTTACTGAAATTACGTATATATTCTTCTAAAATTCAAAAAGAAAAATTTCTTTGTAGCTAAAAGTAAAAAAATCCATCATAAAAATGATGGATTTTTACAGGCAAACTCGTGACCTAGGCTCGAAGTTTAGCCATGAGACACCAAAGGTGGCTGCTGGCGGCCTAGCCTACAAAGAATTTTTCTTTTCGAATTTTATATACGAAAAATCATTATTAAATTTCGCTAGGTTTTTCTTGTCTTCTTATATTGAACAACAAAAATAACTAAAGCTAATAAAATTAAACTTGTAATAAACATTAAACTATATTTTTCCAGCAAATGGTAATCCATCCATATTCGCAGAAAAATTCTTGCCACGACTGTTGTTGAAATAGCCCTCAGTAAACTGCTGTAAAGTATTGACGATACTATTTCCGTCTGCTTGAACATCCTTGTCTAATTGCATTAAACAAAATGTTACATTACTTCCCATCACAAATCCATTTCCGCTCATTAAAATAATATTCAAGGCTAATAATGGAAGAATCGCTAACTGTTCAAAGAAGAAGCTAATCAATACTCCACCAATACTCGCCAAAATTAAACCTGTTAATAAAAGGCTTCAACGGACCTTTAACATCAAACCATTTTACCTGAAACAGGAGCCAATAAAGCAACCATTGCTGCACATGGGAACATAAATAGCCCTGCAGTTGTCGCACTTTGATTTAAACCTAATTGTAAATAATTCGGATAAACAAATGATAAACCTAATACTGTTGCTTGGAATGCTAACACTACATATAACATTCCATTAAATGTATGATTTTTAAATGGTGCAAAAAGATAATAAAAGCATTTTTTTACGATTGAAATATTCAAATAATCCACCCGTTACTACTGCACTTAATAGCCATACAAGAGATAAATGTTCAATTGCCATTAATAAACTAGCTAAACAATTCGCTAAGAAGAAAAATGCTAGCAGATTAAATGGTGCTTTTTGAATACTTTTCTCTTTTGGAATCGCCCTATAAACCAATCACTAAAGAAATGATCAAACATGGAATTAAAACCCAATAAATAAATCTCCATCCTAAAGCTGCTGAAACTAATCCACCAAAAGTTGGTCCAATAGGTGGTGCTAAAGCAGTTGTCATAGAACCTAATCCAATGACTGTACCATGCTGTTCAATTGGTACTTGAGTTAATACAATATGGAACATTAATGGCAACGCAATTCCAGTACCAACCCCTTGTAAAAATCTTCCAAATAATAGCATGATTAAATTTGGAGAAATACAATTGATTAAAACTCCTATAATAAAAATTAAATTCGAAGCTAAAAATAATTGTCTTGTTGTAAAATTACGCACTAAATACGCAGAAATAGGAACAACAATAGCAATGGCTAATAAATAACCTGTTGTAACCCATTGAATTCCAGATGAAGTTGTCTGAAATTCTTGCATTAATGTCGGAAATGTCACATTCATTGCCGTTTCAATTAATACACCGCAGAAACTCATAATGGCTGTCGCAATTACTGCTGGCAATACATGCCATTTTTTTCATTATTCATTCATGTTACATCCCTTTTCAATTTATTGCTATACATTTCACTAAAAATCCATAGCCAAACATCTTACCATAATTCATTTATAAAAAAAGCCACTGAAAACTATTTCAGATACAAAGAAAAAGACCAGACAAAAAGCCTGGCGTTTCTATTCATTCAATCATTATTTTTCTAATGCTTCCACTAATAATTCCACTTGTTTATCTAACTCTACTTTATCTTCCTCTGTTAGAGTTAAAACGCCTGTTTGGAATCCTGCTCCGATATGAAGTCCCACTGTTTTTTCTAATGGATTCATACGCATTTTAGTGGCTAATTCTGTTAGAGCACGTAAAACATTTGCTCCACCAGAATGTCCAGCTGCACTACTGAAAACAATTAATTTTTCCATCAATATATGCAGGAGGTGCATAAGAAGTAATATCTAATGAACGAGACATCCAGTCTAAACCATTTTTTAAACTTCCTAGTAAACTTCCGTTATATTCAGGAGAGACAATCCAAACAGCTTGAGACGCTTCAAAATCTCCACGATACTCTTCTACAATAGCAGGAGCTGGAAATTCAATATCTTGACTGAAAAATGGTACCTCTTTAAAACTAATTTGTTTTGTTTGATAGCCTTTTTCAACTAATTTTTCTCGTACATAATCAATAATAGTTTGGTTAAAAGATTCTTTTTCTTAATGAACCATTAATGAATAATACTTGTTTTTGACATTGCAAACTCTCCTTCTATTTATTAACGTTTTTTTCTTTAATTTTTTTCAATTTATTTTTTGTTTTTGACGACGAGCATATTGTTGCATTGCAATTTGACCTAGTTTATTACGGCCTCCACCCATGCCTAATTGTCCCATCATTGATTCCATTGCTTGCATATTTCCATTTGACATTTGATTCATCATTTTTTTAGACTCATTAAATTGTTTAATCAAACGGTTTACTTCTGCCAATGGACGAGCTGAACCTGCTGCAATTCTTTTTACGTCTTGCTTGAGATAAAATATCTGGATTTTTCACGTTCTGCTGGCGTCATTGATAAGACAATAGCTTTCATACGTGCTGTATCTTTTGGATCCACTTTTAAATCATTTAATCCTGAATTTTATTTAACCCTGGGAATCATTTTTAAGATATCTTCCAAAGGTCCCATTTTATTTACTTGATCTAATTGGTCGATAAAAATCATTAAAGTCAAATGTATTAGCTTTAATTTTATCTGCCATTTCTTGAGCTTTTGCTTCATCAAAATCTTGTTGAGCTTTTTTTCAATTAAAGTCATGATATCGCCCATACCAAGAATACGAGAAGCCATACGTTCAGGATAGAAAAATTTCAAAATCTTCTAATTTTTTCTCCACGACCAGAGAATTTAATTGGTTTTCCTGTTACAGAACGAATTGATAGAGCTGCACCACCACGAGTGTCCCCATCTAATTTTTGTTAAAATAACCCCAGTAATGTCTAAACGTTCATTAAATGTTTCAGCAACATTCACAGCATCTTGCCCTGTCATTGCATCGACAACTAATAAGATTTCATTTGGATTCGCAACAGCTTTTAATATTTTGTAATTCTTCCATTAAAGCTTCATCGATATGTAAACGACCTGCTGTATCGATGATGACTAAGTCACGACCTTCAATCGTTGCACGTTCAATCGCTTGTCTTGCAATCTCAACAGGATTAACATCTGTACCTAATGAAAAATACTGGATAATTTAATTGTTTTTCCTAACGTTTGTAATTGATCAATAGCGGCTGGACGGTATACGTCGGCAGCTACTAATAATGGACGTTTGTTTTCATGTTTAGCTAAAAATGAAGCTAATTTACCAGCAGTTGTTGTTTTACCTGCCCCTTGTAAACCGACCATCATCACAACAGTAGGTGGTTTGGGTGAAAATTGGAATGGAGATTGTTCTCCTCCCATTAATTCTGTTAATTCTTCATTAACAATTTTTACAACTTGTTGTGCTGGAGATAAAGCTTCTAATACATTAGAACCTAACGCACGTTCATTTACTTTTCGTACAAAAATCTTTTTACAACTTTGAAGTTAACGTCTGCTTCTAATAAAGCTAAACGCACTTCACGCATCATTTGTTTTAAATCAGCTTCGGTGATTTTTCCTTTTTGTTACCGAACCCATCGCATTTTGCAAGCGATCTGATAATCCTTCAAATGCCATTTAATCACTCCTCAATCAGGCTTATTTATTCATTTCTTGTAAGTCTGTCATCAATTGTTGCAATTGATGATCATTTGGATAATGTTCTTTGATATGCTGTTCAATACCATCATAGATAGCTTGTCTTTTATAAAAATCATTCACTAAATGTAATTCCTGTTCGTAATCTTCTAATAATTGAGCAGATCGTCTAATATTATCATATACGGCTTGTCGACTAACCTCGAATTCTTCTGCAATTTCTCCGAGAGAATAATCTTCTCCATAATATAATTCCCATATATCCTAGTTGTTTTTCAGTCAAAAGTTTGCCATAAAATTCTAACAACAAATTCATCTGCGTTGTCTTTTTCAATTTCCATTGCCATCCTCCTGTCCTTAAACTCACTTTCTAATTATAACAAAAACTAGCGTTTATGCCAATTGCTATGAAATTTAGAACTATTTCTCTATTTCTAAAATTTGAGCTATTTTTTCAAAAGTATTTCCATTTCGAATCGTAATCTTTTTATAAAAATCTTGCTTTAATAACTGCTTATGGTAAGTTGTCTTTAAATACTCTGATTCATCGAATTTCCCCAAAACACAGCATGATTTCCTATATGGACTTTTCATGATGAAAGTTTGCTTGGCTAAGAAACTCTAGCACGGATCTTTTTATCTAATTGATAAGAAAAAGAATAATACATCTCTTCTAGCCAACTCCTCATTCCACCACTCTGGTACGTTTACTTTTTCTTTTAAATATTCTTCTTTCGTCAGTAATGCAAAAGGAATTGAAAACTCATAATGACTTTCTAGCAAATCTTTTATTTTGCAAATACAAATATCGAGTGTATCCGTACTACTAAAAAAATAAATTCCCACTATTAATATAGGAATGAACATTTTCAAAATTTAAACTTTCTAATAATGCTCTCAATTCACTCATAACTACTTTATTTTTACCACCAACATTAATTCCACGTAACAAAAAGTATGTATCTCACTATGTAGTCTCCTTCATCTAATCATTTTACAATCACATTCATCGTTATACGATAAAAATCATATTGTTAGTATGAAACAATATCCAATGTTTGATACCAAGTCATACAAATACAATTTTTTTAGTGCCTTTTAAGTTAGCAAATTTATAAACAAAACGTTTCTCCTCTAACAGATTTTTCTATTTGATTTTGTTTTTTTCTTTTAATTCTTGATGCTTTTTACTTTCTGTATTGAGTATACTTCTAAATTCTTTTTGGTAAATCTCTTCAAGATTGCTATCCTCATTACTAAAGTTAACTTCACCCTCTATAGAAAAAGAGTACATATCAAATCTATCGTTTCCAAAACCTCTCTCACTTTTATACTCCAAATTTATATTTTGGACATGAGTCCCTAATTCGAAAGCTCATTTCTATTGTTCTGGGAAAAAAATGATTAAACGCAAAAATACAGACAACTAATATCAAAATAAGAATAATACTTTTTCATAAGATATCCACCCAATTTTACACCTCTAAAAATAACTCTAAAACATTCCTTCTATCACTATTATAATCTCAATACTGTTCAAAAAAAGTTATAATATACATTTTAACCAAATATTAAAAAGCGTCAGACACTTATCTAACGCTTTTCATAGTTTTTCGATTAATTTTTTTCAATTTCTTCTAATGATTTTACAAAATGTATTTGATTTCTATCTTCCTTGCTTAATAGTTTTGTCGTCACCATGTGATTGAAAAAGCCTCTAAATGATTATAATACCCTTCTATATTATAAAAAAATACAAATTCCATTTGTTTGACCAACTCTTACCCATGAAACGACTTCTGCAATTTCTTCGAGTGTTCCTGGACCTCCCGGAAGTGCAATATACACTTCACTTAATTCAATCTCTTTATTTTTACGTTCTGACATCGTTTCAACAATATGAAGTTTGGTGATATCTTTTTTTGCGATTTCACGATCCACAAAAATTGTGGCATGACGCCAATGACTTGTCCACCTGCATTCATAACAGAAGTTGCAATCACTCCCATTAAGCCAGTATTTCCTCCACTGTAAACAAGTGTGTGATTCATATTCGCTATCCAAAGTCCTAGTTCTTCAGTTTTTTTCAGCAAAACTAAGACTACTCTGACTAGCGGCACAATAAACTGCAATATTCATAAATTCTCCTTATAAAAATGAGCCGTAAAATCTTACGACTCGATTATTATTATTTAAATGCTGCAATAATTTCTTCTGCAATATCTTTTGAACAGATAACCCCTGTAGTCTTTTTGTTTGGTACTAAGAAGTCTACTTCTTTTCCGTCTACTGTACTATAGTGTAAATCTAATTCTTTTGCAATTACCATACCAGCAGCAATATCCCATGGTGCTAATAATGTTGATACATAAGCAACAGATTTTCCTAATACTACTTGAATATGTTCAATTGAAGAAGCTCCATAAGTACGAGTTACCATTGCTTTTACGAATCATAGCTGCTTCTTTTTTCATTTGCTTCTAATAACATAAATCCATTTACGTTAATAGAGCTATCACCAATACTATGAACTTCTGGTTTAGATAAACGACGACCATTGCAATAAGCACCGTAATCTTTAATACCATAAACAAAGCGGTCACGCATTACATCATAAATGTACCCTAATAAACCAACGCCATCTTTATATAAAGCTACCATAATCCCGAAATCTTCTTGACGTTTTACAAAGTTTAAAGTTCCATCGATTGGATCGATTAACCATACATATCCGTCCATTGAAGTTAATTCGTCACCGAATCCTTCTTCTCCCATAATTTTATGTGTTGGGAATTGTTCACGAATTTTTGAAATTAAAAATTGTTCGATTTCTTTATCAACATTCGTTACTAAATCATTACGACTAGATTTTGTATCCACTGTAATTGATTCACCAAAGCTATGACGAATTTTTATTTCCAGCCTCCATAATCCAATCATTGACTAATAAATGTGTTGCAAATAAATCCATAACTAACATCCTTTCTACTGTTCCATTTTAATTCTTTTTGAAGCATTTTTTACTCATTTGAACGACACGGTATAAACTGTATCCAGAAACCGATTCAAATTCTTTTTCCAAGTCTTTTTCTTCGCCAATACTTTTTTACAATCGTTTTGAAATCTTTATATCGTTTGATAAATAGTTCTGTTTCAATTCCACGTTCATAAGCATCTTCACTGCATTCCATAATGAAATAACCGTTGACATTTCTTGGTGAGACCAATCTAAGTCTAATGGATAACTATAATTTGCCAAATAAGTCCCTCCTCTAAAAAGTACACTACTTAGTATACACCTTTTTCACTAAAATAAAAAGGTTTATCCTTTCCTCATCTAATCTAGAGAAATACGTATATTTTTCCATTTTCCTGATTTAAATCTAAATAAAATAATGAGCCAACGAATAAATTGATCAATAAATACTGCATACCAAGCTCCTGCTAAGCCAAGATATAATACATTAACAAATACATAACCCAAACTAACTCGAATTAAGACCGAACCTACAAAAATAGCAATTAATGGCCAAACGGTATCCCCTGCTCCTCTTAGTGCCCCGGAAGTAATTAATTGATGACTTTGGAACGGTTGAACAAATGCTACAATTGTTAAGGCAATCATTGTATTTTTGAATAATTTCAGGATTCGTTGAATAAAATTCTGCTAAAGTTTTTCGAACCGAAAAAGATAAATAAAGACATCCCTGATTGCAATTACAAAACAAATTCGTTGACACATTCTTGTATAAGTTCTTGCCAATTGTTCATTTTTAGCTCCTAAAGATTGTCCCATTAAAGTTGATGCTGTAATCCCAAAAGCTTGAGCAGGTGAATAAGTTAAATTTAAAAATATTTAATGAAATTTGATGTGCCGCATAAACATTTGTCCCCAATCCAGAAACAATGTTTAAAAATGAAATAATTCCCACTCTTAATGCTAACTGTTCTAAAGCAGTCGGTAAACCAATTCGGATTAAATCTTTCATCATTTCAAAACGAAATTGAAACTTTTCTTTAAAATCTAAATATAAAACACTTTTCTTAGACAACACATAACGCAAGTTTAACGACATTGCAATCACATTACTGAATGCTGTTGAAATAGCTGCTCCAGTTACTCCAAGCACTGGGAAACCAAATAAACCATAAATTAAAACAGCATTTCCAAGTACATTTAAACTATTTGCGATTAGATTATTACGCATCGGAATTTTTGTTTCGCCAATCCCACGTAAAGCAGCGGTTATTGTAAATGAAAAGGATTGGAAAAATAAACCCTCAGCATAATGACACGAAAATATGCTGTCCCTACTTCAATAACAGAAGCATCGGCTCCTAAAAAGGCTAATATATATGGTGCTAAAATAATCATCAGCACTGAAATAGGAAGTACAAATCCTAGCATTGCTAGCAACATCACGTGTTTTTAAAAACTAGACTAATATTTTTTTATATTTTTGCACCATAATATCGAGCAATAATCGCTGTTCCTCCTACATTTAACGCTTGAACAAAACTTAATCCTAAAAAAATACAGGTTGATTCGTCATACCAACAGCAGAAACTGCTTGAGGTGCATGTACTGGAATTCGACCAACCATCATCATATCGACCATTCCGAATAAAGATCCTAATAAAACTTCAATAAAAACAGGCCATACAATATGAAAAAAATATTCATTCTTAATTCTGTTTTTATTAAACTTCGATCTCAAACCTTCTTCCATGCCATCTCTCCTTCTATAAAAAGTACTTTCTATTTTATACCTATTAGAATGGATACGCAACTCAAAAATGTTATCGAAATACAAAAAGACCGAGAAAACTCGGCCTTTCAAACAAAAATATTATTAAATATGAATTGGCATACCTAATGCTAATTCAGCTGTATCCATAACTACTTCAGCTAATGATGGATGTGAGTGGATTGTTAATGCGATATCTTCTGCATTCATACCTGCTTCAACTGCTAAACCTAATTCTGCGATTAAGTCACTTGCATTTACCCCTGCTACTTGAGCACCTACAATTACGTTATCGTCTTTTGTTGTAATTAAACGAACGAAACCTTCAGTTGCATTTAATGAAATAGCACGACCGTTTCCTGCTAGAGGGAATTTAGATGCTTTCACTTTTAATCCTGCATCTTTCGCTTGTTGTTGAGTATAACCAACAGAAGCTAGTTCTGGATCTGTGAACGCAACAGCTGGCATTGCACGATAGTCAACAGCAACTGGTTTACCTGAGATTGCTTCAGCAGCAATTTTACCTTCGTAACTTGCTTTATGTGCTAATGCTGCACCAGGAACGATATCTCCAATTGCGAAAATGTTTTTAATATTTGTGCGTCCTTGGTTGTCTACTTTCACTCAAAACCACGTTCAGTCATTTCAACACCTACAACGTCTAATCCTAATTCATCAGTGTTTGGACGGCGTCCTACAGCAACCATTACATAATCAGCAACGATTGATTGTTCTTTTCCTTCAACCTCGAATTTAACGGTTACGCTATCACCATTATCAACAGCTTCTTTAGCCATTGCAGAAGTAATAACTTTAACACCTTTTTTTAGCGAAATCATCTTCTACTAATTTCACCATATCTTTATCGAACATTGATAGAATGCTTGGAGCACCTTCTAAAATTGTTACTTCAGAACCTAAGTTAGCATAAGCTCCACCTAATTCTGAACTGATTACTCCACCACCGATAACAACTAATTTCTTAGGAACATCTTTTAATCCTAAACCACCAGTTGAATCGATGACACGTCCACCAAATTTGAAACCTTTGATTTCAATTGGACGGCTACCAGTTGCAACAATTGCATGGTTGAATGAATATGTTTGAGCAGCATCTTCAGTAACAACACGTAATGTATGGTCATCAACTAAGAATGCTTCCCCGCGGATGATTTCTACTTTATTTTTTTCTTTAATAAGTATTCAATACCAGAAGTTAATTTTTAACAACTTGGTTATCTTTCCATTCTTGAGTTTTTCGCAAAATCTAATACTACTTCTTTTTGCAGTTACTCCGAAAAACTTCAGAATGTTGAGCTTCTTGATAATGATGTCCTGCAGAAATTAATGCTTTAGATGGAATACATCCAACGTTTAAAACACACACCACCAATATATTCTTTTTTCAATAATCGCAACTTTTTGTCCTTCTTGAGCTGCACGAATTGCAGCAACATACCCTACCCGTGGCCGGCACCAATTACGACTGTATCTAGTTCAATAGCGAAATCGCCTACTACCATCTTTTTCACCTCTTAAAAGTTTTTCAATAGTGATACGACGTAGACCAAACGGTTTACGTCGTACTACTAATTTATAATTAAGCTTCCATTAATAATAATTCTGGATCAGCTAATAAACGTTTTCAATTCGTTCATTGCTTTTTTTGAGCAGTAGCTCCGTCCACGATACGGTGGTCGAAACTTAATGATAATTTCATATTACGTCCGATTACGATTTTCATCGTTTTCGTTAATCACTGGTTCACGAACGATTGTACCTACACCTAAGATAGCTACTTCAGGGTAGTTAATAACTGGTGTGAACCAGCCGCCACCTACTGAACCAATATTTGAAATTGTAATTGTTCCGTGTCCCATATCAGCTGCAGTTAATTTACCTTCGTGAGCTTTTAGCTGCTAATGCATTAATTTCATCAGCAATTCCAAACATGCTCTTAGTATTTGCATCTTTAATGTTAGGAACGAATAATCCTAAATCTGTATCAGTTGCAATACCAATATTGATGTAGTTTTTGTAAACAATTTCTTGTGAAGCATCATCAATTGAAGCATTTAATACTGAGAATTTCTTCATTGCTACTGCTAATGCTTTAACAACATATGGTAAGAATGTTAATTTAGTACCTTGTGCTGCAGCAACATCTTTGAATTTCTTACGGTGATCCCATAATTTAGAAACTTCAACTTGATCATGTAATGTTACGTGAGGAGCTGTATGTTTACTATTAACCATTGCTTTTAGAAATTGCTTTACGCATTGGAGTTAATTTCACGCGTTCTTCACGTTCTGCTGAACCTACAAATGGTTTAGCTGGTTCTGCTTTAGCTGCTGGGGCTGCTGGAGCTGGAGCCGCTGCCGGTGCTGCCGCTTGAGTAGCTGGTGCTGCTTCTACTGCTGGAGCTGCTGATGCAACTGGTGCGCCACCGAAGTTGTCGATATCTTCACGAGTTACACGTCCACCTTTTACCAGTTGGAACAACTGCTGTAATATCAACACCTTTTTCACGTGCGTATTGACGTACTGAAGGCATAGCTAATACTAATTTACCAGGATTGCTTGCTGCTGGAACTCCTGTTGGTTGTGCTGGAGCCGCTGCTGGACTAGCTGTTGGAGCTGATGGACTAGCTGCTGGAGTCGCTGGTGCTGATGGCGCTGCAACTGGTGCAACTCCTTCTGCTGCGATTTCAACAATAACATCTCCTACACGAGCTACTGTTCCTTCAGATACTAAAACTGCAGTAATTGTTCCACTTACTGGAGATGGAATTTCTTCTACAGATTTATCATTTTGTACTTCAAATAAAAATGTCATCTTCTGCGATTGTGTCGCCTACTTTAACATCAATTTTTACGATTTCACCTTCTGCAATTCCTTCACCAATATCTGGTAATTTGAATTGGAATACACCTGCTGCTGGATCCGCTGGTGCACTTGCTGCTGGACTAGCTGCTGGAGCTGCTTCTGCTGGACCAGAACCATCATCGATAACTACGATAATATCTCCTACACGAGCTACTGTTTCCTTCTTGAACTTTAACTCTAATACTTTTACCACTTACTGGAGATGGAATTTCCTCTACAGATTTGTCGTTTTTGTACTTCGAATAAAATATCATCTTCTTGGATTGTGTCACCGACTTTAATGTCGATTTTTACGATTTCGCCTTCTGCGATACCTTCACCGATATCAGGCATTTTTAAATTGGAAAGCCATGCTTTGTACATCCCTTCTTAATTTTTACTTAAATATTCTAAAGAGCAAATCACCTTTTGAAGGGCTTTTTGCTCTTTAGTGAATGGTTTTACGAATTAAAAATTATAAGTTTCACGAACTTTTGCTTCGATATCACTTGCATTTGGTAACCAGTCATTTTCTGCTTGACCAAATGGGAAAATTGTATCTGGTGCTGCAACACGTCCAATTGGTGCTTGTAAGTGTAAAATTGCGCGTTCTGAAATTTCAGACATTACCATTGCGCCGATACCTGCTTGACGTTGAGCTTCTTGTACAACTACAACACGTCCAGTTTTTTGAACTGAAGCTAAAATTGTATCTAAGTCTAATGGAGAAACTGTACGTAAGTCAATAACTTCTACAGAAATTCCTTCTTTTTTCTAAGTTTTTCAGCTGCTTTAACTGATTCACGAACCATTGCTCCGTAAGTAATAATTGAAACATCTGTACCTTCACGAGTTACAGCTGCTTTTCCTAATGGAACTGTATAGCTTTCTTCTGGAACTTCTTCACGGAATGAACGGTATAATTTCATATGTTCTAAGTAAACAACTGGATCGTTGTCACGAATAGCTGAAATTAATAATCCTTTTTGTGCATCATATGGGTTTGAAGGAATAACGACTTTCAAACCTGGTGATTGTGCTACTAAACCTTCTAAGTTATCTGAGTGTAATTCTGGTGTGTGAACCCCACCACCAAATGGTGAACGGAATACGATAGGCATTTGACGAGTTCCACCCATACGGTAACGGTAACGAGCTGCTTGAGCAACAACACTATCCATTACTTCAAATACGAATCCAAAGAATTGGATTTCTGGAACTGGACGGTAACCTTCTAATGCTAAACCGATAGCTAAACCACCAATACCTGATTCTGCTAAAGGAGTATTAAATACACGGTCTTCTCCAAATTCATCTTGAAGTCCTTGAGTTGCACGGAAAACTCCTCCGTTTTTACCAACGTCTTCACCGAAAATTAGGACATTTTCATCACGTTTTAATTCTAAAGCCAATGCATCCGTAATGGCTTGAATCATTGTCATTTGTGCCATAATTATTTATTCTCCTTTGCTTCAAAGTAATCAAGTTGTTCTTGGATAACGTTTGTTGGTTCTTCAAACATTGTCTTCAAGAAGAATGAAACTTTTTGTTTTGGTTGTTTATCAGCTTCTTTGATTGCTTCTTTAATTTCTTCTTTAGTTGCTTCAATAACTTCATTTTCTTTTTCTTCAGACCATAAGCCTTTAGCTGTTAAATAGTTACGGAAACGAATTAATGGGTCTTTTTTAGCCCATGCATCTTGAATTCCTTCTGGTTGATAACGAGTTGGATCATCCCCTGATAATGTATGAGGACCATAACGGAAACAGATTGTTTTCGATTAATACAGGACCATTTCCTGCAACTGCATATTCACGAGCTTTTTAGTTACGGCATAAACTGCTAATGGGTCCATACCATCTACTTGAATACCGGAATACCAGCAGCAACAGCTTTTTGTGCTAAAGTTGTAGCAGCTGTTTGCAATTCACGAGGAGTTGAGATAGCCCAACCATTATTTTGAATGAAGAAGATAGCAGGTGATTTGTATGCACCAGCATAGTTAATTCCTTCATAGAAGTCCCCTTGTGAAGATCCACCGTCACCTGTATAAGTAACAGCTACATTTTTCTTACCACGTTTTTGTAATCCTAATGCAACACCTGCTGCTTGAACATATTGTGCACCAATGATGATTTGTGGTGGTACTGCTTTTAACGATTCTGGATACATGTTCCCTGCAACATGTCCACGAGACCATAAGAATGCTTGTGATAATGGTAAACCATGTTTTACTAATTGCGGTACATCACGGTAACCTGGTAATAATACATCACCTTTATCAATTGCTTTAATTGAAGCTAATTGTGAAGCTTCTTGACCTGCTGTTGGAGCATAGAATCCTAAACGTCCTTGACGGTTTAACGCTGTTGAACGTTCATGTAAAATACGTGACCATACCATATCAGTCATTAATTCGACTAATTCATCATCAGATAAATCTGGTACTAAATCTGGATTTACAACTTTTCCTTCTTCATCTAATACTTGAACCATTTCAAAATTCAAGTTATCTGGTGTGAAAAGTGCATCGAGATCGAATTTTTTTCTTCGTTGCCATACTTTTTGTTTCCCCTTTTCTTTAAGAAATTGTGCTTCATAACAAAAATGAAGAAACAGAATTTTATTTCTGTATCATTTCTATTATTTTTCATATACTAATTTACCATGCTTTTTAGTTATGCAAGTAATTAAGTTCGAGTTTTATTTTTATTTCTTGTGAATAGCATTACAAGTTTTTCTTTATAAACAATAGATTTATTTATAAAGTTTTTGTGCAATTATTTAATCATTTTTCATACGGATTGCAAACAAATGATAAATCAATTTCTGTGTTATATACTGTTAAAAACTGTATTAATCTTTTTAGAACAGTTTTTACTTGTTCAAATAAATGAAGCGTCTGTTCAAACTGAGTTACTGACAGTCCAATTAAACGTACCGATTCATTATTATACTGCTCCATTAATAAATTAGATGCCTCTAAAACAAGCTTCTCTTTACTTTGTATATAAGTTTCCAGTGTCTTACTTCTAGTTTTTTTGTTTCAAAATCACTTTGTTTAAATTTAATCGTTATCGTTTTAGCAGCCAATTTATTTTTTTCTTTAACCATTTTGATATCTGTTCTGAAAATTGTTCTATATATTTCTGTAGCACTTCTTCATCAGTTGTATCTTCTAATAAAGTTTCTTCTTTACCGTAAGATTTTCTTTCACGATACAATGTCAATTGATCATTGGACTGCCCTCTTACCTGTCTATAAAGTGCTTCTCCTTGCTTTCCAAAATGTTTAATTAAATATTCTTTCGAACATTTCAAAAATATCTTCCCCATTGAATAAATTTTGTGATGCAATTTTGCTGTTGCTTGTCCTACACCAAAAATTTCTTAACAGGCAATGTTTTAATAAATTCTGGAAATGACTCTTGATCAATCACAGTAATTCCAGCTGGTTTTTCTTTGCCCGGATGCAATTTTTGCTAAGAATTTATTAAAAGATACCCCAACAGAGCATGTTAATCCTACTTCTTTATAGATAGCTTCTTGTATTTCTCTTGCAATCATTGTTGCAGAAGTTTGATTTTTTTGAATTCTCTGTAACATCTAAATATGCTTCATCAATTGACATCGGTTCTACTAAAGGTGTATATCGATGAAATATTTCTCGAATTTGTAAACTTAATTCTCGATATCGTTCAAAAATTAGGAGGAACAATAATTGCTTTTGGACATAATCGTATGGCCTTACTGGTTGGCATTGCAGAACGGACTCCAAATGCTCTTGCTTCATAAGAGCAAGTTGCTACTACTCCACGTTGATTTACTTTTCCCACCCACAATAATAGGTTTCCCTCTTAAATGCGGATGGTCCATTTGTTCAACTGAAGCAAAAATGCATCCATATCAATATGTAAAAATTTTGCGCATTCGTTTTCCCCCTTCCATTTGTATTTCTAAACCATTCAAAAAGTGGCAGAACGTATGCTCTACCACTTTTCTATTATAATTCAACTTCACTATTTTTCTGGTGTTACAATCGAACTTACTCCTGTTACATTAAAGTATTCTTCGCAACGTTGTTTTTAATGCTTCCATCGCAACTGTTGCTCTTTCAGCTTGATCTTTTGTGACAGATTCCATTACAAGAACTGCATTCGTCGTTTCTTCTTGTAACATTGTTCTCTTCGCTTCTCTCAGTTTTGAGACAACGACATCAGCTCCCTCATTATCGAAGTGACGAAATTTCACCCTCTAATGCTGGTGAATCTTCTTCAGCACCTAATGGGAAGAAACTTTCTCCACCTTTTTGCTTTTGCCTAATCGTAAATTCCCTTGGATTTTTGTCTAAATCTTCTCCCCTAATGGAACAGCATATTCAATAGAAATACTATTATAAATATCCACTAATGGAGTAATTAAACGGAATGTATGTCCTTGAGACACACGTTTTAACAATGCTTCAATAGAAGAACGAGCTCCTTTTTGTTTTGAACTTAGAATAGGCTTGTCTCCATTGTTGAATGACAAGATTATCACTAAATACTTCTTCTGTAAAATGAACTTGTGCTTTTTGGCATGCTTCTTGTAAAATCCCTTCAAAATAAGGGTCTTCCATTTCATCTACATAATTATTAATTCCTTTTAGCACTAAAACATTTACTTGACCTTCTGGAAATAATTCCCAAAATTCGGGCTCAACGATAAATTTTGCCATCTTCCATTCTCCTATTCTAGTTCTTCAAATCTCTGCTTTCATTGTTGCATTATTTTTGACAAGTTTTTTAACCGTCAAATCACTTGCTTTTATTATTTACTAATCTTAAGTTGTTTTTCAGATGATAACAACGCATCTTTTTATTTTTGTAAATGCGAAATTGTTTTTATCAATTTCATCAATTGCTGTTTTGAATTTCTTACTCGCTAATTCATAATTTTTTTAGAAAAAGCTGTTTTAAATGCCAGCAGAGTCTTCTTCAAAATGCGTAATATCTAATTGTTGCTCTTTCATTTGAGCTAATTCTTGTTTATATTTTAAAGAATTTAACGCTGCATTTCTTAATAGAGTAATGATTGGAATAAAGAATTGAGGTCTAACAACATACATTTTCTCATACACATAGCTGACATCCACAATTCCATTATTATAAAGTTCATTATCTGCTTCTAATAAAAGAAACTAAAATCGCATATTCACAATTCTTCTCACGTCGATCTTTTATCCAATTCTTTAAAGAAATGTTCGTTTTTTTCTTTTTCGTCGCTGTTTGATCATTTTCATTTTTCATCTCAAAACATAATGGATAAAATTTCATTTCAAAATCATCATATTCTCGGTAAATATAATCGCCCTTACTTCTGTTTTTAGCATCATTATCTTTACCGAATTCTGCTCTTGGAAAAGCCGTCATTCTTAATTGATTAAATTGAATCTACAATGTTGTTCTAAACTTTCACCGACCATTTTTAGTCGATTGTTTTGCTTTAAAAATCCTTATAGAAGGCAATCGTTTCGTCTTTTTGACGTAACTCTAGTTCATATTTTTTTCTTTTAATGCAGCTGCTTGAACTTCTTGTTCTTTTTCTTGCAAATGATTTTTCGCTTCTAAATCAGCAATAACACGGTCTTTTTTCGGCAGATAACTGAGAAACTCGTAATGCTTCTTTTTGTTTCTTGTGCGTCAATTTTGGCTTGAAGAGACTGAATGAGTTGTTCTTGCTGCGTAATTTTTCTTGATATTGCTGCGTCAATTCTTGTTTTGAAACTACTTGTTCTTGTTGAATTTTAGATAATTCAATTCTAATTTATGTTTCTCTTTTTCAACTGAACTTCCATTTGTTGACTAGCTTTGTTTTAAGTTCTTGCTCTAATAGTGCAATTTGCTGGGTATAGTGTGCTAATTTCTCTTCAAAAATGAGATTGAGCTTGTTGAGATTTTTAATTGTTGTTCTGTTTCAAATTGTTTTTCGCTAATTCTAATTGTTGATGAATTTCTTGTGTAAATTCTTGATTCCGGACTTGACTCACAATATCTGCATAAGAATGTTCATCAATTGTAAAAACTTTTTGACAGTGCGGACATTTAATTTCGTTCATACAACTCTCCCCTCTTTTTTAAATAAAAATAGTCTTATTTATTAACGAATGCAATAATATCTTCCACGCTAATGGATGAATCGCAAACTACACGAGCCTCTCCACCTTTTAGCAACTAATAGACCTGGTACTGTTGGAATACCATATTTTTGTCTGAATGATTGAATATCATTTTAATTGTGTAACATCTTCACTATTAACAAAAATAGCTGGTTTTATTTAAAAGCTGACGTGCTTCATTCATTTTTGGAGCAAAACGACGGCAATATGGACAAGTTGGACGTCCAATAAATAATACTACTTCTTCTCCACTTGAGATTAAAGCTTTTCTACTTCTTTAATTGATTTTTCAAATTTTTCTACTGCTTCAAAAATTCTTGTGACATAATGATTTCTCCTTTATTTTGGATTAATATCCTTATATTTTTCTTAAATAAATTAATCTAGTGATAAATCCACCGAGCATTCAATTGCTACTCCACCGATTAATTCTTGAATCATAATCCGATTACAATACCAATTAAAATCGCTACTAACTATGATAGCATTAAGGACATTTAGTTCTTTTAATTTTTCTTTAGAATCCATTCTTTCACCTACACTTATTCTACCACATTAATCTGACACATTTTCATGGCTTCTAATGCTTGCTGATGACTTTGAGGAGTTACCCCTGCACATGAAGTGGAGTATACATTAATGGGTACCTCAGAAAAGTTTGCTTTTGCTAATAAGACATTGCTAATAACACAAATATCTGTGCATAAACCTAAAAATGTAATGGAGCTAATAGAAGGAACTTCCTTCAATAATTCCATTAATGCTGTAGATCCAAAAGTAGGTTTTTCAACTCCAACAGCTTCTTTTTCTAAAAGAGCTTCTTGTACAGTTGCATCTAATTTCCAACCTGGAGTTCCTTCTAACACAGTGAATAACTGGTAATTTTTACCTTCTTCTGTTTCTAAATAATTTTCATGATGAGTATCCAAAGTATAAAAAAACTTTACCTGAAAACTCTCGAATCGTTGACGCTACATTAGGAACAATTGCTACTGCCTCTTTTTGTTCCTAAGACTCCATCAACAAAATCTTTCTGCATATCCACTACAACTAAAAATATCTGTCATGATTGATCCTCCAATAAATGATAGTATTCGTATAAATGACGGAATAAGAAATAATATCCGCCTACTAATACATAACTAATACTTATGACGAGAAGTAATAATTCTTTTAGACCATGCTGCCATTTCAAATGCTAATGCTCCTCCAAATAAAAAGAACAACATACTTAAACTATAAAAACTATTTTTATTTTTATCCTTACGATGACCTCTTAGACATCTACCAATTGCAAATCCTGTATCCGTTAAATATCCCGTAAAATGAGAAGTTCTTACAATCATCCCTCGGTAATAAATAAACATTCCATTTTTGAACACCAACAGTAAATGCTAATTGATAAATCCATAAAACTTCTAATTTTAACCAAAAACTGATTCCTAATAACAAACCCTAATACAATCAGTAATATTCCATATCGGTTTGCAAATCGGAAAACTTTTTCAGAAAAATCATTCCGCAACAAACTCCACCTAGCAGGAAACTAATAATAATCAATAGTAATGTAAGTGCATGACTCGTTTTCACCTGACATCGCATGGATTAAAAACCCTGAAACATTCCCCAGTCATATGAGTAGTAGGCTTTTCATATAATAACAATGTTGTAATATTTACGAATCCTGAAAGTGCACTTAGAAGTCCAATCCATATTGCAAATAATATTCCTTTTGTTGCTTCATCTCTTCCCCTTAAAAATTGTTGCGTAAAAATATAGGAAAGCAATTCTCAACAAATTATATTTACTACATAACAAATTGTAAAATAAATTCAGTGAGTTTTATGGTGAAAAATGAGCATTCCTATTATTCCACCAAATCCCCCACCAATTATTCCTAGAGTTAATAATCTTTTTCAGGTATCCGCCATTTTTTCGTCTAGCAGCCCGTTTATCCATTCCTATTAAAACGAATAATAAAAGATTCACTCCCAAAAAGTAAACTAACAGTATTAACGGAATACTATTCAACCGGAACAGCCTCACAACTTGTTCCATTTAATTGACCAATTTCAAAAATATATTGTCCTGTTTTCGTCACTAAACAAGGAACACCTACCATACCCCATTGTTTACGACCTTCAAATTGTGGTTTATCATCTCTTAAACGAATAAATTCTTTTAAATTCGCCATACTTGCAGTGATATCTACTTCACGATAGCTAATATTTTGTCTTTGTAACTCCTCTACAAATGCTTTTGTATCTGGACATAAGCTACTAAAATATAATACATGTTCTTCCATCTTAAAAACTCCCTATCTTTCTAAAAATTTGTTGTAAAGCTTGTCTTGCTAATTGATCAGCTCCATGGTTTTTCCTTTTCAGGAATCCATTCTAAAAATAGTTGCGAAATTTTTCGTTCTTCTTGCACTATTTTTTTAAAAATATCTTGATAAGCAATTTGTTTCGTATAATTTTTCAATCGCCATCATTGCAAACTTGGAATCTGAATTCAAAAATCATTTCTTGATGCCATTCTTTTTCTTTTAGAATGATTAACGCACGATAAATCGCCCATAATTCTGCTTGATGGTTATCCATTAGAATTTCAGAATTTTTCTTTAAACAAAAATTGTTGTTTTTTTGATATAAAATTTCAATTCAATTCCAACTTTTCCTGGATTCCCATTAACTGCAGCATCCGTTTTCACTCGAATCATTCCGATTCTATCACCCGTACTCCTGTAGCTTGAAGACCATGAGCACCACGTGCAACTTCAAATTCAACTATTTGTCCTTCTTTTAATGTTTTAAATCCTTCAGATAAAATCCCTGTAAAGTGAACAAATACATCTTCATTTGTATCAGTGACAGAAATAAAACCATAGCCTTTTTCATTGCTAAACCATTTTACGATTCCTTTTTCATTATGAAAACCTCCAGCCTTTTTCTATTATAAGACAGCTTTTTATCTCATTATATACGTTCTAATTCTTTTTTAAAAATGATTTGTTTCAAGTCTATTTTCTGAGATAATTGTTACTTTACAGTATAAATCATAAGAAATTTTAGAATTAGTAAAACAAAAAGACGAATGAAATCGTCTTATAATATTAAAATTATCCTTTTTACAGTTTGTTTTTAATATTGACCGATAACAACTACACTTGACTTTTCTAACAAAAATCGGATTAACTGCATCCAATAATTCATTATAATAGAATCCATTTTCCAAATTCGTTTTCTCTGATAATGCAAAAACTTCTAACGTATATCTATGATTCTTATCAGGTGGTGTAGGACCAACAAATATAGTATTTATTTCTGAAAAATCAGCACCTAAAAGTGGACTAGAAAAACTATTTTTTTCCTTGTTTTTATACTCTCTTTATAATCTAAACTATAATTTTCAGGAATAACAATCTTATTATTCTCAACTTCAATATCCACAACAAGCCAATGAATCCAAGGAATGAGCAAACCGGAACGGCATCATAATCAATAAAAGTTATAGCTACATATTTTTGTTCCTATTGGTAAATCACTAATTTCAAATGGAAATGAACGTACGGGATTCCCTTAATAACATCATTAAATTCTGCTTCTTTTACCAAATTTTTTAGGTAATATATTATCTAAAAAGGTACTGTAATTTTCATAATTTAATCTCCTTTTTACTGAAAAAAATAACAATAATATTATAACATAATAAACAGCAAATCTTCAAATCAGTAGATTTTTACAAATCTTTTTGTTTATTTTTACTTTTTCGCTCTTCTATTACTTTATTGAACCATTCATCATCTTTTTTTCTCGAAAATCATCATATTGTTTAACAAAAGTAGCATCATCATAAAATAAACTTTGCATTAAGTCTTCTTTCTTTGAAAAATAGTTTATCCATTCCTCAAAAGAAGAAATATACTCTTCTTGAAACGGATATAATCGAATCGTGTCTTGCATCCATTTTTGAGCTAACATCGTAGCCTCTTCCATTGAATAGTGATTCATCAATTCATTGAACAATTCAGATTCTTTCTTTATACAAGGGTGATTTTCGAAATAGATGACAATTTATCTCGTTCGATTCGTTTCATTTCACCATTCCATAATATTGGGATGGTCTTAAATGTCCCTGATTCCAACCATTCATCTAATAAAATTGCTTTTATCAAACATTGGCGTATGTGGATGAATTAAAAATGATTGAATCACGTACTCTTTTTGTTGCAATGTAGAATCAATTAAAACTTGAGAAATATAATGAATTTCTTCTCCAGAAAAATTCTTTTCTGCATTTTGTAAAGTTTCACCGATTTCTTGCAATTGTTGAACTTTAATTTGCTCTGCTTTCAATTTTTGATTTATCATTTTTAACTGAAGAGCGTTTATCCAAGGTTCCTCTATATGATGAAAATCTTTTAATAAGTCTTCTACTTCTTCGAATCGATTCATAAAGATCAAAGCTTCTAAATAAACAGATAAATATTTTTTCTTCCTTTAACTCAAACTCTTCTACTAGCCAAATAATTTCATTCCAGTCTTGACTGCGACATAATAAATTCCATAATTTTTTTCTAATAATTGATTGGAATTTGTCTTAATATATCCTTTCTCTAACCAATCAATAGCGCCGATTAAATCCTCTTCTTTTTGACATTGATTCGCTTTTTGTATATAAAATTCTTCTTGATTTGGAAACTCAATTGTATTTCCCATTATTTTTCCTCCTCTTCAAAGAAAAACAGACTAATCCAAGATTAGTCTGCCTCAGCATCATCTGGTAAAAATTCAATAATATCTTTAAAAATTCACGATGGTGCGGTCTTCACAAATATCTTTCATAACGGTCGTAGAAGATTCCCAGTCAATAATCACGACTGCACTATTGGAAAGTAACTTATAAATCACACCGTACATTTGTTGATCTCTAAACGTAAAATGAATTCGATCTCCTACATCTGGTCGAATCAGAATCTTTTACCTCGTTTAATAACAACAAGAACTTCTTCATATGATATACCCAATATATGTGCAATACGAGATTTTTGTGGTTCCTTTACGAAGTTCCGTTTCAACGATTCCTTGAACTTTCTTTGTCACTTTGAGTGCCAACTCTATCGCCTCTTCCTACGGGCCTTCAAATCCAACACATCTGCAATATTACTAAGTTTAGTATAGCACTAAAAAAGGTGTTTGTTGTCAGTTGAAAAGTCTTAAAAACATTGTTATTATCACATTTTTAAGAAATAAAGACGAAGTTGTTAGGAATTTTTGTTAACGTTTCAATTTTTATATTAAATAATCAATGAATACTTTTACACTTCTCTTTTTCCAAAAGGCACACATTTCTAATAATGGACATTCATGACACTTTGGTTTTTCGAGCAATGCAGTGGTATCTCCCAAAGAAAATCATCCAATGATGCGCTCTAGACCATAATTCTTTCGGAATTTTACGACATAAAGTTTCTTCTACTTCTAACACGGTATCTTTTTGTCTACAAATCTGTAATCTTTTGGAAATTCTCTCAACGTGAGTATCTACTGCAAATGCTGGAATATTAAAGGCAACACTCATCACGACATTGGCAGTTTTTCTACCAACACCCGCTAAACTCACTAATTCTTCTCTCGTTTGAGGAACTTCTCCGTTAAATCGTTCCCAAAAGTTGCTGCGCACAGAGACGAATATTTTTTGCCTTACTTCGATACAATCCCAATGACTGAATACATTCAATTACTGACTCCTCACTAGCAGCTGCTAAATGAGCAGGAGTTGGAAATCTCTCAAATAATTTAGGAGTAACTTTATTCACACCTACATCCGTTGCTTGAGCACTTAGAATTGTAGCAATTAGTAGTTCAAAAGCATTGCGATGGTTTAGCTCACAATGAGCATCTGAAATAAATCTCCCATCGTTTGAACTGCTTCAATCGTTTTTGTTTTTGATAACATAAGCTTCCTCCATCAATCCAACCAATTATCTAATGGCACTTGAGGAATTGGTGTTGTTTCTTTTGGTCTTGCTGTAAAATGTCCATTTCTCGAGCGATTCTTATCTTGAATGACTTGTTGAACCGTTTTGAATCCTTTTCTTTTGCCATGTTAATAAAATCTTATCCATATACTTCAACGTAAACACTTGATTTAAAAACAGCTTCTTTTAAAGCTGCTAAAATTAACTCATAAGAATATTCGTCTTTATCAATCCAGCTTTTAATCATTTGAATTTCATAGGAACTAATGGGTCTTCCAAACTCTTTTTCAATGACAAAAATTAAATTTGGCTTATCATTTTCTTCTTTTTAGCTACTTCTTGACGATGTAAAATTTCTAATTGTTGAAATAACGGTGCTAAACTATAGTACTCTTCTCTTTTTCCTTCTTCATTTTCTTTTTGAGTAACAGATACCACTTGTCGATCTAATAAATGCTGAATGATTTGGAATAAAGTATTTTTCTGAAATTGAAAAACATCACAGACTTCTTCTACATTCAATGGAAAATATTCTGAAGTGGAATGTTGTAACCACCAAGAGAGCATTAAGCATTCTTGTGCCGTTAATTGTAATTGTTGATAATATCGGATGAATGGATTTGGAACGGTCGTTCCTCCTTGATACATCCAAAAATTGTTGAAATGTTTGTTCCAAAAATTTTCACCTCTTTTTCTGACTAAAAACCGATTTCTAGAAATTCTAAAAATCGGTTTTGAAATTACTCATTTGTAGGGAAAATACGGTTTAATAAACGTGGGAATGGAATTGCTTCACGAATATGTTTCGTACCTGCAACGAATGTTACCATTCTTTCCAACCCTAGTCCGAATCCAGCATGAGGAACTGAACCATATTTTCTTAAATCTAAGTAGAATGCATAATCATCTGGATTTAAGCCATTCTCTTTAATTTTTCATATAATTTATCATAGTCCACTTCACGCTCCGAACCACCGATAATTTCTCCATATCCTTCTGGAGCTAATAAGTCCGCACAAAGTACACGGCTTTCATTACCAGATACTGGCTCATGTAAAAATGCTTTAATATCTGAAGGATAGTTCATCACGAATGTTGGTACTCCAAAATGGTTTGAAATCAAGTTTCGTGTGGAGAGCCAAAGTCATCTCCATGTTCTAAATGTTCATAATCCGTATCTTCATCTACTTCGTGAGCTTGTAGTAAGTCAATCGCTTCATCATAAGAAATACGTTTAAATGGTTCACTACATATTTCTTCAATAATTCTACATCTCTTTCTAAAGTTTCAAGAGCATGAGGAGCACGGTCTAACACTCCTTGAATTAATGCTTTTACATAAGCTTCTTGTAAATCTAATGATTCGTCATGAGTCACGAATGGATATTCAGCATCCATCATCCAGAATTCTGTTAAGTGACGACGAGTTTTAGATTTTTCAGCACGGAATACTGGACCAAAGTCAAATACTGGACCGAATGCCATTGCACCAGCTTCTAAGTATAATTGACCTGATTGAGATAAGAAAGCTGGATCTCCAAAATAGTCTGTTTCAAATAATTCAGTTGTATTTTCTGCAGCATTTCCAGATAAAATTGGGCTATCAAATTTAATAAATCCATTTTGATCAAAGAATTCATATGAAGCATAAATAATCGCATTACGAATTTGCATAATGGCATGTTGTTTACTTGAACGTAACCATAAAATGACGGTGATCCATTAGAAGTCTGTACCGTGTTCTTTTTGGTGTGATTGGATATTCATGACTTTCCCCAATCACTTCTAATCCTGTTACTAATAATTCATATCCTAATTTTGAACGAGTATCTTCTTGAACAACCCCTGTTACATAAAACCGCAGTTTCTTGTGTTAATGATTTAGCTGTTTCAAATACTTCTTCTGGAACATCGCTTTTTAACAACAATTCCTTGGAAATAAGCTGCTCCCATCACGTAATTGTAGAAAGCAATTTTCCCACTTGAACGTTTATTGGCTACCCAAGCTCCAATTAGGACTGTTTGTCCAACATAATCTTTTGCTTGGTTCATTCTGATTTTTTTCAAAATAATCCCTCTTTCTACAAATAATTTCTAACAAATTGATTCATTCTTTGAGCGGCATTTCTTAGTTCTTCTTCACTACTTGCACAACTTAATCGCAAGTAACCAGTACAACCGAAGTTTTCACCTGATACAGTCGCCACTCCAACTTCCTCTAATAATTTTAATGCAAATGCATCTGAAGTTTCAACTCCAACTATTTTCATTGCTTCTTGAATATTGACAAATAAATAGAAAGCTCCACCAGTTTTTACGCACGACATACCAGGAATTTCCTGAACGAGTGCATGGAATAATTCAATTCTCTTTTGGAATTGACGGCGCATTGCTTCTTTGTCTTCTTGTAAATCCTCCTTAAATGCACGAATTGCAGCATATTGGACAACTGCAGCTGGATTACTCGTTGTATGACTTGTTAAATCATTCAATGCCTGAATCACTTCCACTGGACCGAAAGCATATCCTAATCTCCAACCTGTCATTGCAACAGACTTTGACAATCCATTAATAACTAGTGTATTATTTTTGAATTTCTTCAGATAGACTTGCCACACTAACACTTGGCACATCATGAACTAATTCATAATAAATTTCGTCAGCAATGACAAACACTTGATGGTTTAATGCCCATTGGCTAATTTCATATAATTCTTCTTTTGAATACGTTAATCCGGTTGGATTAGAAGGAGAATTCAAAATAGTAACTTCGTTTTTCTGTTAAAGCTTTTTCTAACAAATCTACCGTTAATTTAAAGGCATTCTCCTCACTCGTTTCAACAAAAACCGGAATTCCTTGAGCTAATGTAATTTGTTCTGCATAGCTCACCCAATAAGGAACTGGAACTAACACTTCTTCTCCTGGATCAATTAATGTTTGAAATGCAGAATATAAGGCAAATTTTGCACCTGCAAAAACAGCTACTTGTTGTTTTAAAACTTTTCACACCATCTTTTCTTAAATGGAAATCACAAATTGCTTGTTTTAATTCATCTAACCCTAAAGTAGGTGTGTAATGATCAGTTTCATGTTTCAATAGTGATTCAATTGCAGCTTGAGTAATTTTTTTCAGGAGTATTAAAATCAGGTTCACCAATTGATAAGCTAATAATATCTTTTCCTGATGTTTTTAATTCTCTTGCTTTTTGTGTCATCGCTAATGTTCCAGAAGGAAGTATTTTAGAGACACGTTCTGAGATTTTTACCATAATAACCTACCTTTAAATATTTTCAATATCTTTTTATCCATTGGCCATTTTTGGCAGAAATATAATAATATCCAATACGTTGATTTTTTTGTTCGATAATTGACTTCCATACTGGCTCGTCCTTTATCATTCCCAATCTTGCTTCTAAAATCTCATCTGTATGTTTCCTTCTTTTGTAATCAGAGCGTGCTTCTGTTCATTAATCACAGCATCCTGTTGTAATACGGTTACTTCTTTTTTTATCTGGAGATACAATCGCATATAATTGTTGACCTTCTGTAGTAATCCCAGCTAATGAATAGTAAGTTTTCCTCAGTATTAAAACCAATAAAAATCTGTAATTTTAGTGAACTGAACTTTTTGTGCAGCAATTTCTACTGCTAAATCTTTAGCCTTTTAATTTTTTTCTGATTGGCTTAAAATAAAAATTCGAGCAGCTCCAAAAAAATATTACTAAAAACGTGCAGACGAAAAGCAACATCGTACGTCTTCTCATGGATGCACAACCTTTTTCTAATTTTTTTAAATTCAGATAATTTTATTATACGATAAGCCAGTAAAAAGCACCAGTATTTTTATAAAATAAGATAAAAAAAGATAGCTTCCGAATTGGAAGCTATCCTAACGATTATACACATCTATTTTTTTCTACAATGACTTGGCATTCACTAGTTCCTGATAATTCCTTATCTTCTGGAATTTCAACGCTTTTATCTGTAATAACGTAGTTCAATTTTAGCTACCTTTTTAATAATGGAGTCTGCCATGATAATACTGTTTTTACAACAGCTCCTTCTTCAATAATAACATCACGGAAAAATAATACTATTTTTCAACTGTTCCATTAATACAAGAACCATCTCCTAAAAAGTGAACTTTTCACTTTAGCATATTCCCCATAATGTGTAGGCACACTATCTTGAACTCTTGTTAAAATATCTGTTCCACTATCAAATACTGTCGTTAAAGTTTCTGGCTTCAATAAATCCTGATTGAAATCAAAATAATCCTTCACACTATTGATAACTTTTGAATAACCTTTAATTTCATAAGCATAAACATTTAAATATCCAAATTTTTAGAAACATAATCTCTTAAAATATCTTCCCATCCAAGAGTCATCCCTTTTTAATAATGGCATTTAACAATTCTTTTGTCGTAATATAAATTTTTTGCTTGTGTAGCACAAGTTTCATTTGAACCATTAAAGTGATATAAACTTTCATATACTTTATGATCCTTATCAAAAATAATTTGAGATTCTCCAATTTCAGGTTTACGATAGTGATAAGCTACTGTAATATCAGACCCTGTATCAACGTGATATTGAAACATTTCTTTAAAATCAATGGTTCCAATAATATTCGCATCTGCTAAAATACAATATTCTTCTTTTAAATTTTCTGTATAAACCATTGTATTTACTAACGCTTCTATTTTATTTTGAGGTATACGAGGTCGATAAATAGTTCGATAAAGGTTATTAATGTTAATCCGCTATTTTTTTCTATTTAAATCCCAATCTTTTTCCCCCAACCAACACGATCTCTTAATGATTTATAATTATGATTTGTTAAAATTCCGATATTGTCTATTCCTGCTTTTACTAAGGACGATAACATAAAGTCTACTAAACGATATCTAGAACCAACTGGCAGAGAAGCTAACGTTCTTGAACGAACTAATCCGTGTAAATCATCTTGTCTATAGTTATCCGCAAATAAAATCGCAAATGCTTTAATCATTTTAGCAACCTCCCGCTTTCTTCGGTTCAGTGACGACCTCATTGCGTCCAATAACCGTAATCATATCTTTTCCTAATTCAATTTTTTCATGTCCAATAGATACGCCTGCTTTTAATTACCGCTCCTTCGGCTACAATTGAGTGATATACACTAGCTCCTTTTTCAATCGTAGCATTTTTGCATAATAATACTATCTTTTCAACAGCATCCTCTGCAATAACTACTCCTGAAGAAATAATGGAATCTTTTACTTGTCCAAATACTAAGTACCATCAGAAATCATAGATGATTGAACATCAGCATGTTCCCCTAAATATTGTGGAAGTCTACCTTCATGACGATAATAAATTCTCCAAGTTTTATCATCGATATCAAAAGCTTCACGAGCCTTAATTAAATCCATATTAGCTTCCCATAAACTTTCAATGGTACCAACATCTTTCCAATACCCTTCAAATGGGAATGCATATATTTTCTTTTCTTCTTCAAGCAACATTGGAATAATATTTTTTCCCAAAATCTTTCTCACTTTCTGGATTTGCTTCATCACGAATTAAATATTCACGTAACACTCTCCAATTGAAAATATAATACCCATTGAAGCTTTTGTTGATATTGGATTTTTGGTTTTTCTAAAACTCACAATTCTTAAATCTTCATCTGTATTTAAAATACCAAAACGATGAGCTTCTTCCATTGGAACATTAATATGTGCAATGGTTAAATCCGCCTCTTTTTCCTTATGGAATTCTAGCATTTTGTTGTAATTCATTTTATAAATATGATCTCCAGATAAAATTAAGACATATTCAGGTTCATATTGTTCCAATATACTTAATATTTTTGGTAAATAGCATGTGCTGTTCCTTTATACCATTCCCCTGTTTTTACCAGCAGTATAAGGAGGTAAAATAGACAATCCTCCATCCATTCTATCTAAATCCCATGGTTGTCCATTTCCCATATATGAATTCAATTCTAATGGCTTGAATTGTGTTAAAACTCCAACTGTTGAAATTCCAGAATTTGCACAATTAGACAATGGAAAAATCAATAATACGATATTTTTCCACCATAAGGTACAGCCGGTTTAGCCATATCTTGAGTTAAAACTTGTAAGCGAGTGCCCTGCCCTCCAGCTAGTAACATTGCGACTATTTCTTTTTTTCTTGCCATATGTACATCCCCCACATTATTAATTTATTCTTTCAAAGTACATTGTTGAAAAAGCTGGTATATCTATCTGAAGTGTATATGGAAGTTCTCCACATTGTTGCTCAATTGTTTTTACTCGCTCAACTTGAATTCCTTTTTCCTCCATATTTATCTTCATCAGAGTTTAATACTAATCGATAACTACGTTCATCATTAAATCCAATCCAATATTGATTCCAATTTACTCTGAAAAATTAGAAATGACTAAAATTTCCTGCCCATTTTTACTTTTTCTCGAAAAAGCAAAAATATTATGATCAGCATCATCTACTACATGCCATTCAAAACCATCCCAACCTCCATCTTGTTGCCAAAACGCTGGAGTTTTTGATAAAAATGATTTAATTCTCTTACATAATCATGCGTATGAAGAGGATAATCTAGTAAAAACCAATCTAGTTCTCGTTTTTCATCCCATTCAATAAATTGTGGAATTTCAGTTCCCATAAATGTTAATTTCTTTCACTGGATGTGCAAACATATACCCTAAAAATGTTTTAAAAATTAGAAAAATTTTTCTTCATAAGAAACAGGATTTTTATCTAATAATGATTTTTCCATGAACAACTTCATCATGAGAAATTGGCAAAATAAAGTTTTTCTACAAATGCGTAACACATTGAAAAATGTTAATTTATTATGACAACCTTTACGATAAACTGGATTCGTTTCAATATAATCTAAACTATCATTCATCCATCCCATATTCCATTTAAAATGAAAACCAAGTCCACCTTCTTCCACTGGAGCAGAAATTTTAGGATATGCTGTTGCTTCTTCGGCAATCATCATTACACCTGGATAATTTTCTCTTACATATTGATTTAAAAGTTTTTGAAGAAATCTAATACTTCCAAGTTTTCATTTCACCATAAATATTTTTTAGCTGCTAAATGCTCTGGGCGGTCATAGTTTAAAAATAACATTGAACTAACAGCATCAACTCGTAATCCATCTAGATGGAATTCTTTAATCCAATAATTAGCACTTGAGAATAAGAATGAACAAACTTCACCACGTCCATAGTCAAATACTCTTGTCCCCCAAGATTTATGTTCTTTCTTCCGTTCATCAGAATATTCATAACAACACTGTCCATCAAATTCATATAATCCAAATTCATCTTTTGTAAAGTGACCCAGTACTCAATCTAATAGAACACCAATCCCATTTTGATGAGCTTTGTCAATTAAATATTTAAAATCATCTGGAGTTCCATAACGAGATGTCACTGCAAAATATCCTGTTACTTGATACCCCCATGAAGGATCGTATGGATACTCTGTAATAGGAAGAAGCTCTATATGCGTATAGTGCATTTGTTTTACATAGGAGTTAAAGTATCTGCAATTTGTCTATAGCTACAAAAATCCTCCATTTTCTCCATGCTTCCAAGAACCTAAATGAACTTCGTAAATATTCAGCGGTTGTTGATAAGGAATTGTTCTATTTTTAATCCAACTCTCATCATTCCAAGTATATTTTTATTTTTCATATACTTTTAGAAGCTGTTTCTGGACGTGTTTGTGTATGTCTTGCATAAGGGTCTGACTTCCATAACATTCTTCCATCTGAAGCTTTAATAACATACTTATATGCATCAAAGAATTGAACATTTGGTACAATTCCTTCAAAAATCCTTCATTCGTTATTCTTGTTAACTCATATGTATGTTGGATTCCACCCACAAAAATCTCCCGAAACAAATACTTGTTGTGCATGTGGGGCCCAAACTCTAAACGTACATTGATTTTCTTCAAGGAAAGAACCTAAAAATTCATATGCATGAAAATTCTTTCCTTCATGAAATAAATATTTGTCAAAGTATGTTCCATACGCATACCTCCTTCTAAAATCAATCCGTTTTACATTTTCACGATAAGCGTTTTCATTATTTTATACAACAAAAGCCCTTTAATCGTATTTTTCCGTTTACTTTATGAGCTTAATTATAGCATATCCTTGATTATTTTTCGTATATTTTTTCAATTTTTCTCAAAAATATAAAGCGTTTTTACTAATGATAAAAATATAAAAATATTTTTTCTAAGTCATTCCTTTTTACTTTTATTTTATACTACAATTAAACTATTAGACCGAATACAGAAAGGATGATATTTCGATTCAATTTAACCCCTTCAAGATAAATATCCAAAAGGTGCTGTCCATTCTTCTCAAAAACATTCTTTTTGAAGTATGGATTCACCAAGATTTTTATTTTAAACAAATTTCTTTAATTTTATTAAATGATTTTACACATGAAAAATGCTTATCCATTAGAATCTACTGATATTTTTAAAGAACAATTTCGTAAATATATTGTCAATATTCAAGCATTAGAAACTGGACTCTATTTTTTATGATTTTGAAATTCAATTTGATGATTCTATAGGATATTTGAAAAAGCATGAATTTACTGCTGTCTTTTACAATGGAAGAACAGTCTTATTCTTCTTGGCAGTTAACAGTTTATGACGAAGACTTTCATACTCCAGAATGGATGAAAGGAAGCATTATGTATCAAATTTTCCCAGACCGATTTAAGAAGAGTCCACATTATCAAGCAACAATTGCTGCTAATGAAGAGATGCGTGTCAGACATGATGATTGGAATGCTATTCCTTACTCTTCTATTACACATGAAATTATAGAGCTCAAGATTTCTTTATGGGAAATTTAAAAGGGATTCAGAACACTTACCTTATTTTCAGCAATTAAGAATTGATAATATTTACTTAAATCCCGTGGTCGAAAGTCCTGAAAATCATCGTTATTCTACTTCTGATTACTTTAATGTAGACCTTATTTAGGTACTGTTCAAGACTTTAAAGATTTGTAAAAGAATTTAAGGAAAAGGATATTCATATTACATTAGATGGAGTATTTAGCCATACAGGGTGCGGATAGTATTTATTTCAATCGTTATGGAAACTATGACGGCGTTGGAGCTTATCAATCTCAAGATTCTCCTTACTATCCTTGGTTTACTTTTAATGAATTTTCCAAATGTTTATCAATCATGGTGAGGGTTCTACAAATCTACCAACTGTTGTAAAAGAAAATAAGAATATCAAGAATTTATGTTTAATTCTAATAATGGAGTCATTCCTTATTGGCAACGGTTAGGGAATAAGTGGATGGCGAATTGATGTAGCTGATGAATTTCCAGACTGCTTCATAGATCAACTAAGAAAAACTGCTAAACAAGAAGATCCAGATTGTTTTTACTAGGAGAAGTTTGGGAAGATGCAACAACAAAATTTTCATATAATACACGTGAAGATATTTCTTAGGAAAACAATTTGATAGTGTCATGAATTATCCTTGAGAAATGCGATTATTCACTATGTCAAACACAAAAGATGCTCATCAATTTTCTTTAGCGTTATTAGAATTATTGAAAACTATCCTAAGCCTGCATTAGATGTTTTAATGAACTTATTATCGAGCCATGATACAGAGAATTTTTAACCAGTATTAGCATTTGATAATCGAAGAATTTCCTGTTGAAAACGACCAGATTATAAACTAAGTGCTAGTGAATATCAATTAGCAAAAAGAAAGATTCTTTGTCGCATCCTTTATTAATTTACTCTCCCAGGTGTTCCTTGTATTTATTATGGAGATGAAATTGGAATGTATGGATTTAGAGATCCTTATAATCGTCAAACATTTAAACTTCAAGAAAAAGATGATGAAGTTTTAGCATTTTACCAAGAATTAACAAACTTCAGACATAAATATCAAGAAGCGTTTAAAGCAGACTGTGACATCATTAAAGTAACAAATGGATGTATCGCTTATAAACGTCGTGATTTACTATGTATGATCAACTTAGATAATTCTGCTCATTTTATTGAAAACTATTCAGGAATATTCTTTATCAAAGGAGATTTTTACCCAACTCCTCATGGAATCGTAGTTGGACCAAATAGTTTTTGGAGCAATTCAATTAACTTAAATATCTTATATTATAAAAAGAGTGAATAGAAATACATCTTGTATCCTATTCACTCTTATTTTCTTTTATCCACGAAAAAGACTAAATAATGGAATTAACACAATTGGTAAAAACATTGCAGGTAAAAAGTTCATAACTTTTATTTTTGTTAATTCAATAATTTAATCTAATGCTACAAGTAATAAAGAACCCACTGCAGACATCGCATAAACAATGGATTCGCTTAAATACGGTGCTACAAATTGAGCAAGAACCATTATTCCACCTTCATACAAAAGAATGAGCTAATGCGGATAACATTACACCCGCTCCTTTTTGTCGTAGTCAAAATAATAGATGCAATTCCGTCAATAATCGCTTTTGTAATCAAAATTTGATGATTATCTCTCAGACCTGCTTCAAGAGAACCCATTACTGCCATTGCTCCAACACAAAAGATTAGTACAGCTGACACAAAACCTTCTGCCAATTGATTTTGAGATCCTTCTTTTGAAAATTTCTCTTGAATCCAATCTGCAAATTTTCGAATATTCTCCTCTAATTGCATTATTTCCCCAAGATAACCTCCAAAGAAATGCATACAATCATCAAAATCATGTCTTGGTCTACTAAAGCTCCTTTTTAAAGCCAGATAATAAACGTAGAAAGTGCCAACCCTTGCATAATATGAGTAGACATTTTTACAGACATTCCTCTTTTTAATTGCAGTCCAATAATTGTCCCTATCACAATCGCAATAACATTTATAATTACACCCATTTACTCTAGCTCCTTCTAGCGATACTGCTACAAGTATACTGCTAATATACTAGAAAATCCATTAGAATTAATCAATTCTAATGGATTCCTTCTCACTTAAAATTATACCCATTCTCCATTTCCATTTACATAGTATCCATCTGGAGTAGTGTATTCACCAATAATTCACCAGATTTGTCAACATAGTACCATTTTTCCATTTTACTTCAAACCATTGGTTCTCCTTCATCAGCTCCACTTTTTCTAAGTAGTACCACTTTTCCATTTAAGAATACCCAACCCGTTAACATCTTACCTGTACCATTAAAAGTAATACCATTTATTACTAACTTTTTTTCCCAAGTATTACTTAAATATTTTCCTTCAGAATTAACATAGTACCCAGTATTAGATTTTTCATCTTGAATCCATTCTGACTTAGCCATACTATCCACCAGATTTTTGGGTAATAATCTCTACCCATTGATTTTCTCTCATTACCCCTCTTCCATCAAGGTAGAACCATTCTCCTTTTACCAATACCCAAGTACTATTTAAATATTTTTCCTTCAGAGTCAACATAATACCAAGTATTAGATTTTTCATCTTGAAATCCATTCTGATTTCGCCATGTATCCACCAGATTTTAGTAATAATCTCCTACCCATTGATTTTTCAACATATTCTCCTTTAGCATCAATAAAGAACCAACTTTGATAAGTAACATCATAAACCCATTTTATTAATTATCTTTTGTCCTTCTTTATTAAAATAATTTTTTCCATCAAAACCTTGCTTTTTGAACCGGAGTAGCTGGTGATGACTGGTGTTGTAGTAGGTTTAGGCGTTCTAATACTGCTTTTAAAGATGAGACATCAATAAATGGACTTGCTAGAGGTGTTTTTGTTTTAACTGCCTTTTTCCATCTTAGCTTCTACATCTTTCATTAATTGGAATACAGCTTTTCAACTTCTATTGAATTTTTTTGTATATTCATCAGCATGTTCTTTTACATAATCATCTGATTTCCTGTATATTCATCAATTAATTTATTTTGATAATCAATTAGCAATGCTTCCATTTTTTTCCCAATTTGAACGAATAGTCTTTCCAAAACAATTCTGGATGATCCATTACCATTGTATCAATATTAGTAGCTACCCAATACCAAAATTAGCATCATATTTATTTCCTCTTACTTTATATGCTTCAAATGTATCTTTAATACTACCAAAATAAGGAACATATGGTGTATTACGTGATCGACCTAAACTTAACCACATTACTCCTCCTAAAGATTGTGGTAATTTTTGATTAATTTGATATACGTGTGGGTCAATTACATTTTCATTCCCTGGAGCGTATGCATATTTACCATAGTTTGGATCTGTTTTCGACGCTGGTTTTCTATAGGATCTTTCTTAGTATCATAACCTGGAACTTGATCATCAGGAACCAATTCACCATTTAATGTTTCAAAACGATTTCTTTGAACATTTAATCCATCGATTACTGTGAAATCTCTTCTTGGGCTATCTTGTAAAAATTCATAACGTTTATCCTGGAATGTAACCTTAGAAGATGGATTTAATAATTTAATTCCAGCATACACACGTGAACGGTCACCACGTTCTAATGGTGGCGCATAAGTAGCTGCTAAATCAATTTCTCCCTTTACTTTCATCTCCAACAAATACTCCTGCTTTTTAGCTGTTTCAATAATTCCTTTTTGAAGCTATAATAGTTTCTTTATCATTAATATTCACTTTACCTAAGAAATACGTATTTGGGAATACAGAATATTTATCATCTGGATATTTAAACGCTACATATTCATGACCTGAATAAATTTCCATATACCATAATTCGTTTTTATCGGCAAAAACAATAATATTTCCTTCTGCAGATCCTTTTTCATCAATTTCTTTCGCTAATAATTGAGCTGCTTCTCTTGCTGTTTTTGACACGTGGTAAAATTAAATCTGTTACAATTGCTTCAGTAACTCCTTCTTTTTACTAATGGATCAATCGCCGGATATTCAACTTCATTTTCTGGTCCTTCCAAAACTCGTCCATCTGCTGCAACTTTTGGAGCTTTACCTCCTACCACTTCACTACGTGGTGTAGCCGTTACTGTTGCAGTCATTGAAACCCCATGTTCATTAAAGCCATGTTCAGAGAAAAATACCTTCGTTTGAATCTCTTGAATCATCTGCTACTACTGTATATTTATATTCATGTTTTAAATGAGGATAAACGGTTCCGGTTGATTTATCAAGAGTACATCCCCTTCTTTATAATCCTTAGCAGGGATTTACAAAGAAATTTTTATTATAGTATGTTGTTGAGTTCCATCTTCATGTTCATATGGATAATCTTCCGTACGTCCATATAAGAATAGAACCATCTTTTGTTAGTCCTTTACCAATAATAAATGCAGAACAAGCTTCAACAGCTTGTTGAGATAACCTAAGACCAATAAGGACTGTAGATAATAACGTCTTACTAACTTTCTTATTCATAGCTATCCCTCTTTTTAAAAAGAATCTTTTTATGGTTAAACGATTATTTAACCAATTGTAGAATACGCTTTCTTTATTATAAATTCAACACTTTTTCATTAATTTATAATAATTATAATTATAATATAAAAAAAGAACCGAATCATATTCGGTTCTTTTTCGATTGCCACTATATGTATGTTCTACAAGTAGTTTGGCTATCAGTTTATCGACAAATTAAGCGTGTGGTTGTTCACTAGCTGACGTTACAGGTTGTGAAGCAGTTGTTGCAGTAGCTGGTGTTGTAGTAGCAGGTGTTGTAGTAGCGGGTACTACAGTTTCCGCTGCTTTATCAGAAACTACTGGTTTTTCAGTTTCAGCTGTAGTACTTGCTACAGGAGAAGTATTTTCTTCTGCTTTAGGAATAGTATTATTCTCAGTTGAAGCTTGATTTTTGATTTTTGGTGTCATTAAATCTTTCTTCACTTCTTCAGATAGTTCTTCTCTGAAGTCGGAAGTTGGAACTGAATCATCTTTATCTGCTTGTTCTAATGCCATTTCTGCAAATTCTTTCATCTCATCTAATTTACTCATAGATTCTTCATCATCAGGTTTTGCAATTGCTTTTATACTTATCACCAACTCTTGTATCCACTTTTTCAGCTGGATTTTTCATGAGCTTTTTGATTTCTTTTGTAGCAAAATAAGATGGACTAATAAGCTCTTCAGTTGTCCCTGTTTCACGGGAATGAATTTTGCTTTCGATAATTTTTCCAATTAAATCAGAAACTTTTTCTCTTAACTCAAACGGTAATGGTTTATCTTGAATATGTTGTGTTAGAAGTATAAATACTTCATACCTTCAACTCCAAGACGTTTATTTGCATCTTGTAAGAGCTTGTACATAATCTCTTACAGCTTCTAAAAGCTTTCATATCTTTTCGCTTCGATAGCTTTTATTCGCTGCAGCTCTTAATTCATCTTTTGTAACATTATAATCTTTTTAATTCCAATTCATTAATCCTACGAATTACAGCTTCATGTAATGTGTTTAGAGCTTTTCTCTTCTTTGGAAAGTTCTGGTGTTGTAACTATTGATGCTTTTTCAATATATTTTTCATCAAATTGTTTTAGTAACTCTAAATATCCTTGAGTTGAATTCCTTTTTCATCTAAACGTTCTTTGATTTCACGTAAACTTGTAAGGATACGACTTAATTCAACAGGTTGTGTTTTATATTTTTCAGATGCTTTGTTGCTAAAGATTCAATTTGATTTTTCAACTACTTTAGTATCTAAATCACCAGCAATATAAGTTGGTGTAATTTCTTTTAATTTATTCATAACGTATTTTTAGCACCTTCAATGTTTTTAATTTTTTAGAGGTGACTATGATCTCCATGGTACTTCAAATTTATCGCCTAAAATTCGAATATCTTTTACAGAAATTCCCATACGTTTTGCTAAAAAGCAATTTCTTGTGCAAATCTTAATTCAGGGTCAATTGATTCATCTGAACTTGGAACTTCAAAATTACGTAGTGGAATCGCCCAAGGATGAATATGTGTTTTTATCTTGACCTTGTTCCATATTTTTTGGAAAGCAAAAACTTTTTCCTACATATTTTTTCCATCTTTATAAGCAGATTCTAATTTAATAGTATCTCTTTCTACTCCATAGGCATAAGTAATATAATCTAAATATTTTTGAATTTCTGGAGATTTTTCTGTTAAATCTTTTTCGTTTGGAATCGTAGAAACATGGTTATCTGAAGTAACTTCATTTCCATGTTTTTCTGATTCATGGTCGTGATGCTCCCTTCAGTGGTCATGCTTTATCTCCGTCATGGTCATGGTGTTCACCTTCATGCTCATGCTTATCTCCGTCATGGTCATGGTTGTGATTATTTAAAATTGGTTTTCCATTTTTATCTTTGTAAAACAAAATGGAAATGATTTCCATGACGAACGACATATCCTGATTCTGTTTCACTTTCAATATCTTCTTTTCTGAAAACAAATCCATCATGAGCATGGTCGTGGTGTTCGCCTTCGTGCTCATGTTTCTCTCCCGTCATGATCGTGTTTATCTGCATCATGATGATGTTGTTCTGCAGTTGCTACTGAATTTCCTTGTTTATTTTTATAAATAAAATGGAAATGATCTCCATGACGAACGATATATCCTGATTCTGTTTCACTAACGATATCTTTTTATCAAAAAAACATAGCCATCTTCAACTTCTTCATGATGCGCATGTGCTACTGAATTGTAGCCATTGTTGTTGCAGTGTTTGTTGGGCATTATTTTATAAATAAAGTGGAAATGATCTCCGTGGCGAACAACATATCCCATTTCATTTTTCTTCTACAATATCATTTGGATTAAAAACATATCCGTCATCTGCAGAACTAATTGCTGTTACAGAACTCTTTTGTTCATAAATAGCATCTGCTGGAGGGGCTCCATACAAAAAATGGTAATGATCTCCATGTTTTTTAAATATCCATTTTCGAATACTTCTCCAACAATAGTTTTTCGGTTTTATTATTTTTTAATCTCTTCTGCAAGTTTTTCAAATTTAGTCATTTGAGCATTAGAAACTGTTGTTTCTTCAACTTGTTGTTGAGAATTGTTATCTGTTTGTCCTTGAAATAGTCCACAAGCTGCTGTGCTAATTGCTATAACACTTCCTAAACTTGCCATCCAAAGTTGTTTTTCTAGTAGGGCTTCATATTTATCTCCTTTTTAAATCGTAAATATTACGTTTTATAAAAATACTATTTTTACTATTTGTCAATACTTAATTCCTAATACACAAAAAGAGACGATATTAGTCGTCTCCAAAATGAAATGGATTATCTCTTTATCATTATCCATAAGATTCACTTTTCGTGTTCTTTGTCAAATAGGATTGGTGGATTTTCTCCATAAAACCTATAAATTATTGAACTGAAATTAATAAAAAGACTTCGACTGAATGAATCAAGTCTTTTTTTATTATTATTAGTTGTTTGGCGATATTCAATCTTATAAAGGTAAGGTAATTTCAGTATCGATAATTTCTTCTTTATTCATAATTTTTCGTTAACAATCTCATTGCTACTGCTCCAATATCGTATAATGGCGGAGCAATTGTTGTTAATGTTGGTCGAGTCATTTTTGTTAATTTAAATTATGACTTGAAATTACTTCAAAAGTCTTCTGGTACATTAACTTCACGATCATATAAACCATTTAGTAAACCAACTGCCACTTCATCATCTGTTACAACAGCAGCAGTAATTCCAGCGTGTAATAATTTATCTGCTAAGGTCTCTCCTGCTTGATACGTTAATGGAATCTCATAGATAAATTTCTCATTGTAATCAATTTTTGCTACAGATAACGCTTCTTTATAGCCTTCTAAACGTAAATCAGAAGCAAAAGTATTTTTAACGATGGAGTTACAAATGCAATTTTTTATGTCCATTTTCAATTAATTTTTGTACTGCTTCTTGTGTTGCTGCTTTATAATCAATATTTACAGAAGCAACCACATGATCAGAATCAATTGTTCCTGCTAATACGATTGGAGTTTTTGAACGTACAATTTCTGCACGTAACTCTGGAGTTAAATTATTTCCCATGTATAAAATACCATCTACTTGTTTAGATAATAAAGTATTTAATACTTGAATTTCTTTATGATTATTTTGATCAGAATTTGCTAAAAATAATATTATATTTATACATTGTAGCAATATCGTCTATTCCTCTTACTAAACTTGAAAAATATAAATTCGTAACATCTGGAATAGTACTCTACTGTAGTCGTCTTTTTACTTGCAAGACCTCTAGCTACTGCATTCGGACGATAATCTAATTCATCGATAACATCTAACACTTTTTCTTGTTGCTGGTTTAACATTTTGGGTTTCCATTTACAACTCTGGAAACAGTTGCCATTGAAACATTCGCTTCACGGGCAACATCATATATTATAATTGTTTGTTTTCCATATAAATTCTCCTCTAAATATTTAAAAATATGTATTTGCACACCATTCTAGGTAAAGGTTATCATTTTTCACCAAGTTTTGCAAGCGTTTCGCTATAACTATTTTCATATTTTTGAAACTCTTTACATTTCCCGTTCTATTTGTGCTAAAATATGCTTACCAATTGAGAAAAATATGGAGGATTTATTATGAGTAACAAAGAAACTTATAAACATTTTACTAATGTTTTACAACAACTAAATTGTGATATTGCATTTATTCAAGATCACTACAACGATTGGTTTATTGACCCACTATACAACAGATCACATGAACGTGTTTTTAGCGATGGTTGTATCTGCCAATCATTCTCCTCTACTCTTTGTACCTGCTCTTGAAAAATATGGCACAAGCTGCTGAACCAACTTATACTGTTGTAAGTTATCAAGATCACGAAAACCCATGGGAAATTTTAACTTCTGCTATACAAAAACAATTTGATTTTCCTACTAAATGGGCGGTGAGAAAAACTTTATTACTTTACATACTGTTGAAAAATTTAAAAAGAAGTTTCTACAATTCAATGGACAGATGACTTAACACCTATCATTAATGATTTACGTTTAGAAAAAGATGCCAATGCAATTCAAAAATTAAAAGATTCAGGAATCTATGCAGATAAAGCTGTAGAAATTGGGATTCAAAAGCTTAACAGAAGGTATTACAGAATTAGAAGTTGTCGCTAAAAATTGAATATGAAATGAAAAATTAGGAATTACTTCAATGAGTTTCGATACGATGGTATTATTCCGGAGACCATGCTGCTGATCCTCATGGAGTTCCAGGAGATAGAAAATTAAGAAAAAATGAATGGGTACTTTTTGACTTAGGAACAATGCACAATGGTTATGCTAGCGATATGACTCGTACCATTTTCTTTGGAGAAAAAAATGCTAAAGATGTTCATCATCAAGAAATCTTTAACATCGTAAAAACTGCTCATGATTTAGCGATTCAAGCTGTCAAACCAGGAATGAAAGCTAGTGAAAATTGATGCAATTGCACGAAATTATATTACAGAAAAAGGATACGGTAAATACTTCATCCATCGTTTAGGTCATGGAATTGGTCAAAGTTGCCATGAATTCCCATCCATTATGGAAGGAAATGATATGGTTTTAGAAGAAGGTATGTGCTTTCTCTGTTGAACCAGGTGTATATATCATAAAAGACTATGGAGTTCGTGTAGAGACTGTTTAGTTGTCACAAAAGATGGTTGTGAATTGTTACCCACTTCCCACAAGAAATTACAACATATTAGGATAAAAGAAAACCGAGAAGCCACCTTCCTCGGTTTTTAATTATTTATATAGAAAGAAATAGCCTGAACAATGAGACTCGCCATGCAGAGGCTGCTTGCGTCCTTAGCTACTTGGGAAGTCTATTTTTACGCCTTTACCTCTTCTTTTAAATCAGTAACAACTTCTTCTGCTTCTTCTTTTTAGCTGAGAAAGTATCTTGTGCTTTACTTACAGTTTGAGAAACTTCTCTTTTAAGTTAGTCATCAGATTTTTAACAGTATCTTTTAAATTGAGAAGCTGAATCTTTTTGAAATTCACGAATATCTTCCGTAGCATTTAAAGCTACTTCTGATAATTCAACACCTTTTCAATTGAAATATCTGCATACTCAGATAATTGCTCTTTCAATTCATCTGCTTTTTACTGCTAAATCTTACGTAATTCTTTACCTGATTTGGTGCAAATAATAATGCAGTTGTTGCAGCTGCCACACTTCCGATAAATGCTCTAAAAGAAATCCGCCTGTTTTTACCCATTTTTCTTCACTCCGTTCATTATTTTTCTTTCTTGGTAAAATCGCTTTTCCAACAGATAAAACCCCTAAAGTACAGAGCTGGTTTAATGCTGATACTCTAGTCGCAAGGGAACGAGTTGAATGATTTACATCAGAAACTGTTAATCCTAAATCTCAATAGCTGTAAATAATGGATCTATTCTTTTTACTTTTCCATTAATATCATCTACTAAAGCATTGTGTTTTATTCAATAATCCTCTACTTCGATAGATAAAATTATCGACATCCCTTGTAATAATTTCAATGAGTTGTTCACATGGTTCACTGTTTTATCTAATTTATTTAAAACTGGATTGAGTTTTAATACTAGAAATACTACTAAACCTAATAATGAACATGCTGCAATTAAAAGCTGCAACTTCTATTCCAGACATTTGAACATCCCTCCTCAATTTCCGATATTATTAATCATAATACCATTATCATGCACAAAAACGCTACTAAAAGTGATATAGTATTTTTCTAAATTATTTTTAATTATGATAAACTATATCATGTAGTATAAAAGGAGGTTAACCTATGGATATTCGCTCGACCGATACATAGCTTTTTGAACAATATTGGCTTTTCAACTCCTGGCAAATGATTTTGTCTGAAATTTTATCAAAATTAATTTCGTTAGCTATTCTAAGTATTTTATTTATCATTGGAGTTTTTACATAAAATTTTTCAAAAGACAGTACTTTCATCTATTAAATTATCCTCACAAAGTATTGCTAGAAAGCAGACCTTAATGAGATTATTAGAAAACTGTTTAGACTATTTACTATACTTCGTATTAATTTATTGATTTTAGTCATTTTAGAATTCCAATTACAAGTCTATTAGCAGGAGCTGGGATTGCTGGTGTTGCCATTGGTTTAGGTGCTCAAGGATTTCTAAGTGATGTTGTAAATGGTTTCTTTATTTTACTAGAACGTCAATATGATGTTGGAGATACTGTTATTATTGGTTCAGTTACAGGAACAGTCTCAAGTGTTGGAGTAAGAACAACTCAAGTACGTGGTTTTGATGGCACTCTTTCATTTTATTCCAAACCGTAGTATTTCTGTTGTTAGTAATCAATCGAGAGGAGATATGAGAGCTTTTAATTGAAATTCCTCTGTATAATGATGTAGATTTAACGATTGTTTATGATACAGTCGATCAAGTCAACACTAAAAATGCTGGACAATACACAGAAATTGTAAAAGGTCCAACTATTATCGGTCCACAAACACTTTCAAATGGGCAATTTGTTTTTCAGAATTAGTATTTTTACGAAAAACGGAAAACAACATATGATTTTATAATCAATTCTTAAAATTGTATCAAGAAGCTCTAATTGAAGCAGGTGTTTCTCTTCCAACAAGTAATACCGCACTAAATATTACTAGTAAATAAAAATGTTACTCCCGTAAAAAGGAGTAACATTTTTGTTATTTTCTCCCACTAATTCATATTTTTATTCAATTCATGAACCATATAATTCACTCGTTTTAATACTTCTTTTCTAGTCACAATTCCTACAAATTCTTTTTCATCATTCGTAATACATAAGAAATTATGGTCGACTAATTCATTCAATACATCTTCAATATCTGTATCGAAAGTAATAGTTGGAAATTCAGTTTCCATCGCTTCTTTTACTTGAAAATCATGTAATTAGCTTAAATCAATCTCTTCTAACGTCGCCACTTGATTTAAAATCATCGCTAATGAAAATTAATCCTGTTAATTTATTTTGACGATTAACAACCGGAATCAGTGAATAACGTACATGAGTTAAGACTAACATGGCATGATCTAATGTATGATCTTCTTCCAAAAATCGCTACTTTTTTCTGCTGTAATAAATAATTTATCCTTTTCTTCTAGTAATAAGTCTTGTACTACTCGATTAATCATGAATAAATCCTCTTTCTGCATCTAAAATGATACTGATAATGAAGTTCCTCTAATGGGTGATGTTTCATATCAAAATATTGTAATTCAATTTCTGATTCTGAATGAATCGTCAATACAGCATAAGTCGGAGTCATGGCAAAATGTCCTCTTGGATAAGAAACACTACCTGAATTTATACATAAACTCCATCATAAGTTTCCTCGTATAGTTTATGCGTATGACCGTAAAAAGCTACTTGAGCTCCTTGTTCTTTAGCATATTTGGCTAATCGATACACTCCACTATTCACTGCATGCATATGACCATGCGTTACTAAAAATCGAATGCCACCTTCTTTCAAACACTTCTACTTCTGGATACTTTGTATCATAATCACAATTTCCTGTTACTCGAAGACAGTCTTGAAAAACTTCATCTTCATAAGGAAACTCTGAATCACCACAATGAATAAAATGAACATCTGATTCTGATTGATAGTGTTCAATTACTTTTTTGTAATGCGATTTTTGTCCATGATTATCACTCATAATAATAATTTTCATACGTTCACCTCTTACTTATGATTCACTGATTTAAGCCATTCTTCCCATTGTTCCACTAATAAGTTCACAGCTTTTTGCACGATGACTGATTTTATTTTTTCTTCAAGATAATTGCCCAAATGTTTTTGAATTTCTGGGACGAAAAATAATGGATCATATCCAAATCCGCCATCTCCTGAAGGAATTTTGCAATTTCTCCATCGCAAATACCTTCAACGACTAAAAGATTCATGATTTGGTGCAGCCATCACTAAGCAACAATGGAAATGTGCACTTCTTTTTATCAGATGGTAATTCCCCTAATTCAGCTAATAATTTTGCATTATTGGCAGCATCACTTTTTTGATTTCCGGCAAATCGTGCAGAATAAACTCCAGGTTGTCCCTCTAAAGCATCCACACATAATCCTGAATCATCCGCTAATACAATTTTTGAAGTCTTTCAGCAATTGTTTCTGCTTTTAAACAGGCATTTTTCTTCAAAAGTTTGACCTGTTTCAGCTACATCGTCTAATTCGGAAAATCTAATAATGTTTTGACACTATATCCTTTTGGTTCAAAAATACTAGCAAACTCCTTTGCTTTTCCAGCATTTTTGGTAGCGATGACTAATTCTTTTTGAGACATATATTCCTCCCTATAAGGTTCTAAACGAACTTTCTCAACCGTTAATGGACTTCTATTTAACCAATTTTCCGCAATTTCTTTAAATAAAATAGGTGAACCAGTTGTATAGATTTCTAATGTTGGAGAAGGATTCGTTTCATAATTTTCTGCTAAATGATTAAAAATCTAATAATGCACTTACAGTCGATACAGTTTCTGCACCTGAATCAATTAATGTCACTGAGGTCCCACAACAGCTTGGATTCTTTGTTTTTAATAATGGATAATGAGGTACACCCTAATATTAAAGTGTCGAATTCTTTTCCCATTAAAGGTTGTAATGTTTCAGCAACCACTTTTTTGGCGATTGATGAATCCGTCTGATTACTTTCCACTAAAGGAACAAATTTTGGGCATTCTAAACTTGTGACTCTTAACTGATGATTTTTCTTTTGCAATGTTTTACGATATACATCACTTTCAATCGTTGCGTGAGTTCCTAATACTGCGATTTTCTGTGTTTTGGTTTGTTTAATAGCGGCTAAACTTCCTGGCTGAATCACGCCCACTACCGGAATATCTAATGTTTCTTGTAATTCTTCTAAAATTACAGCTGTTGCAGTATTACAGGCAATAACAATCATTTTTACATCTTTTTGAAGGAGAAATTGAACCATTTCTTTTGTAAATTTTCTAATTTCTTCAACTGTTCGATTTCCATATGGGCATCTTGCAGAATCTCCTAAAAATCATTGATTCATGTGGTAATTGCTTTAGGCTTCTTTTAAGACTGTCAGTCCTCCCACACCAGAATCAATGAATCCTATTGCTTTTGACATATCGTTCACTCTTTCTTCTTTTCTCTTGATTCATTATACCATGGATTATTCAATTTTCTAGGAAACCCTATTTTTTCTTAAATTTCTCATATAAATAAAACATGTTAGCAAATACTACTAACATGTTTTTATCGTTAAATAACTGAAACTGTACTCTTACTTTTGATGTTTATATACAACAAGGAAGAACAAGAGGAGCATTACCCCACAAACAATAAAAAGTTCCCAAAATTGGAAATTGGAAATAATAATATAAAAAGTGTAAATACGATTACGTAAAAATTCGGTATCAATATTGAAATCAAAAAGAATGTTCCCGCAAATGGATAAATTAAAAAGAATAAAATTATAATCATCTTTCTAGATGTAAACTTATTAACAATAAAGAATAAAATGGTCCATCTAAATAATCTGCAAATAGTTTTAGTATCATTGCACTTAAAGGAAATTCTTTAAAAGGAGGCAAAAGTTGAGCTAAACGATATACGAACAAGGCCCCAAATCCAATCTATCTTTATAAAATTTAAAACAAAAACACTAATCAATACATATACACTAATGATCAACAATTCATTCACCATAATTTGTTTTCGAGTTAATCCTGCCAATGTACTCAATTGAAATTGAAAATACATTTTAAAAATATACTCACTATGATACCAATCATTAAGATTATATTTCCTTCATAGTAGGAATAAAAATTATCAGAATAGAAAATCGAGAAATCTGGAAGAATCCAATTTCTTAGAAGTTAAAAATCGGATATAGAGAAAGTACCGCACTTAAAGCGGCAAAAATAGTAAAAGTGATTCCAATGATTTTTAACCGTTCTAATAAAAACATCTTCAATAATCTTATTTGTAAATTTGACATCATTCTCTCCTCTTGCTTTTTAACATATCGTTCATTCTTTCTTAAATTCTCTTAGTTCATTATACCACGAACTACTTGATTATGTAGGAAAAATTAAACATCTGAGACTGTACTCTTACTTTCATGTTTATAAATTGCAAGTAGAAAGAAAACTGTCATCACCCCAGAAAGAATGACATTTCAATCAATAGATTTTGAATATAGTAATTGCAAATCGCTAATGAAACTTAACAAATTCGGAAGCGATGTCACAATCATGACAAGAACTCCAACGATTGGATACATTAAAAATATTACAAACACAAATGCTTTTTCGATGCAAATTTGTTCATTACAAAAGAAGAAAGTTGTCGCTCCCATAAAACTTGCAAATAAAGCTTAGGAAAATAGGCTAGTATTCCTGTCATAGAATTTAAACCAAACTGTAGCATTTCTACACTAAAATAAATATGAACTGATCCAATTGTCCAATTAATTTTTAAAAGGGAAGCAATCAAAAAGATGATTACAGTTATTAGTACATTGATACTATTCAATAACAATTCATTCATAATTATTTTTTTGTTCGAGTTAATCCTGACATTGTACTCAATTGAAATTGAGGGATACATTTTAAAAATATACTGAAGATCATCGAAAACGTCAACAATGTACTTCCCTCAAACTCAAACTCAAACACAAAAGTTTCCATACGAGGAATTAGTGAAAAATAACCACTACACCGCTAAAGAATAAAAATGAAAAATCCCATCACTTTTTAAACGTTCCATTAAAAATAACTTTAATAGCTTTTTGTAAATTTGACATGATGCTCACCTCTACATTCCTACACCGACTTCTTTACTTTCATGATGACGAATCACAACGTATAATAGTAAAACACAAATAGCAATCATTATATAACTAAGTGGGATATTGTATTGAATCATTCCATCTAGGAAAATTATTCACCGCTTCTAAGCGAGCAAGTATTCCAAAAAGTGCAAATATTCCTCCTAAACTTGCTGCAGTAACGATTAACACAATTTTTTTGATTGTTAAACTTATTTAAAATAAACCCTATAATTGATGAGAATAAAAAACATCACTAGTAACCATCCCCATAAAGAAAGAGTTCCTAAAACAAAGTTGTCTTCTAAATCAGTCCATTGAATTAATTTAATTCCCACTGAAGATGCTTTACTAGCTAATACATAAAAAGAAAATATTTTTGAGTGTTAATAATGTTGTCATAATAACTCCCATATAAATTGGAAATTGATATTGTTCTTTCTTGTAAAAACTCAATTGATTCATTATTCTAAAATCAGCAACAGAAAAAGCTATTCCTAATAAAGTAATCGCTAAAAAAACTTATGGCTGGTAAATTAATTGTAAAATGAAAAATCCTCTGATCGATCGATAAAAATTTAAAAACATTAATAACACCCAAATAGGAACCTAAACCAATCAATAAAATACGTAAATAATCCAAAATTTGAATTTTTAATAATTGATAAAATCTAGACATCTCATTCACCTTCCTTGCGTGTTAGCTGAATAAAGTACTCTTGTAATGTTAAGCGACGTGCGGAATAATCGGCTGTTTCTTGAGGGACTTGTGATGAAATAATCACTGCTTGTAATTGATTACCAACTTCCTCTTGATGAATAATCGTTTGATTTGCAATAAATTCACTCACAACTGCTTTTTGAACCTGTTACTAAATAAGCGTGTTGTAAAATTTCTTCAACACTTGATTGTTGGAAAGTGACTCCATCACGAATCACAATAACTTCTTCTAATAAGTAAGAGATTTCTTCGATTAAATGTGTTGCAATCACAAAAGTTCTCGGTCTACGAGCATATGCTTCTAATAATTTTTTATTAAATAATTGACGGTGGTTTGCATCTAATCCTAAAACTGGTTCATCTAAAAATACATAGGAAAACAGGTACACTTAGCGCTAATGTTAACTTTACAATACTCTTATATCCTGTAGATAATTCCACTAATTTCTTTTTCTCGTCAACTCCGAATGCTTTCACATTCTTCAGCAAACTCAGTATCAAATTCTGGATAAATTTGTTGGAAAACTTTTTATAATTTTTCACTTTTCCAATCAATTGGGAACCAATTTTCAGGACTTGATAAGTAAATGTCACTCATTGCTTCTGGAGTTGTCCATAAAGGCTGATTATCTAATAAGATTTCCCTGAATTCTTTTTCAATTCGATGAGCAATCATATTTAAAACTGTACTTTTTCCAGCACCATTTCTTCCAAGTAAACCATAAATGCTTTCTGGTTGTAATGTAAAAGCTCACATCTTTTACTGCAAGATTTTTATATTTTGATAAATTTCTAACTTCTAATGTCATATCTTTCACTCCCTTATCGAGTCATTTCTTTTTCAATCATTGATAAAAGTTCCTGACTACTAATGCCTAATGTTTGTGCTTCTTGAACAATGGTTGGAATCGTTGATTCCAAAAATTCTTTTTGTCGTTTTGTTTGGATAATATGCATTGCACCTACACTAACATATGTTCCTAATCCTCTACGTTTTTCTAAAAATATCTTGTGCAACCAATAAATTCATCCCCTTTAATACTGTTGCTGGATTAATTTGATAACTCGTGGATATCTCTGTTGTTGAAGGAACTTGATCCCCTTCTTGGTAAGTTCCTCTAAAAATTTCTAATTCTAGTTGATAAGCCACTTGTTGAAATAATGGCAAGTCACTTTGAAAATCAAATTTCATTCCTCTCTTCCTTTCTATAAAATCAAACACTTTACCAGTTAACTACTTGTGTAACTAACTATAATCCTTTTATCTTCTTTTGTCAACCTATTTAGAAAAATAATTTTATATTATCTGTCGAATAAAATATAAGAAGAAAAATTCCTTTGTCTGCAAGGTCGCCAGCAGCCTCTCAAGCGAGTCTCATGGCTAAAATTCGAGCCTAGGGTCTCAAATTTTCCCTATAAAAATCCATAAAAATGGATTTTTACTAATGCTACAAAGAAAATTTTTTTCTTCCTAAATTTTTCTATCCGTAAACAAAACTAATATGTATTTTTAGATAGATGTTTATAAGCAGAGCGATGATTGCTCGAATAATTTGTATATTACACAATTTGTGTTATACTAAAGATACAAAAAGAGCCGAGCGCGAACTCGACTCTTGTAGACCGTTAAAAAGACGGTGGCTTATTTTTATGTATTAACACCGCAAACTCGTCAAAGTTATAGGCGGTGTTATTGTCATTATTTCTATGATTTTTGACAATTAATGACAACAATGCCATAGTACCATAGCAAAGGTGCCTATCAATGTCATTACTTCATAGCTTGACAACTCGCAACCTCCTTCCCAGTAGATTTAATTCAATGCTCATAAGCATCACCTACCTTATTAAGAGATTGCCACCGCTTTCAAACTTTCTACGCGTATACTGTACCATAAACATTCCTAAAATGAAATAGCTCTATTTTTAATCAATCAATTGAGAAATTACGCTCATATCTTATTAAAATTCCAAAAGAAAAATTTCTTTGCAGCATTAATAAAAATCCATTTTTATGGATTTTTATAGGAAAAATTCGAGACCTAGGCTCAAATTTTAGCCATGAGACACCAAAGGTGGCTGCTGGCGACCTTGCAGACAAAGGAATTTTTCTTTTGAATTTTACTATGAAATCCTGCCGAGAATCAATTTGACTCACCGACAGGATTTAATAGCAAAGTCTATATCTTATAAATATTGTTCTAACAATTCTTCTAATTGTTCTTTTAGAATGGTAGCCGATTACTTTATTTACGACTTCTCCATCTTTCTTAACAAGTAAAGTTGGAATACTCATTACTCCAAATTGACGAGCAGTATTAGGATTTTCATCAACATCTACTTTTTGCAAAAGTTACTTTATCTCCCAATTCTTCGTCTAATGCATCGATAACTGGAGCTTGCATACGACATGGTCCACACCAAGGTGCCCAAAAGTCTACTAACACAACTCCTTCATTTGTTTTTTTCTACAAAATTGCTATCATTTAATGATTGTACCATTAAAATCACCCTTTCTTCTCACTTGTAAAACATAGTATATCAATCCTTATTCTATTTTACAAAATATTCTGCTCACGATCATTAGTAAAGATATGAGACCAAAGGCTTGCTGCCGTCCTCTGCTACATCAAAAAGTCTAATATTTTTACGTTTATTCATATACATCCGTTCAATTAGAAAAGACTTTTTACTGTAGCAAGAAACTAGGGAAAATTGAGACCTAGGCTCAATTTTTAGCCATGAGACTCGCTTTTGCGAGGTTGCTGGCGTCCTTTGCTACATCAGAAAAGTCAATTTCTAGTCTATTTAAATAAAACTACAGTAGCTCCGTTTCCTCCCATATTCATTGGAGCAAATTCATAAGAAGCCACACTACGATGTTTCTTCAAAGTCTTATGAACCCCTTGTTGAATCGCACCAGTACCACGACCATGAATAATCGTAACACGAGGATATCCCGCTAATAAAGCAGCATCTAAGAATAATTCTAAATCCTTGATAGCTTCTTCATAACGTTTCCCACGCAGATCCAATTCCGTTGAAACATGACTCGAACGATGACTCTTCACAATTACTTGAGTTGGTTTTACTTGGTTCTTCCTCAATACTAATCAAATCTTCAACAGGCAATTTCATCTTAATAATACCCATTTGAACAACCCATTCTTGCTCAGAAATTTTTCAACTAATGTTCCTCTTTGTCCAAAACTTGCCACTTCTACACTTTGTCCTGGACGTAATGATTTCTTCGCTTTTTCACGTTTGAGTACTTTATTTTTCTTCAAAGCTTGTTCATGTTTTTAAATCTGTTAAAGCTGTTTTCTTCTCAATTAATTCGTGTTCTTTGACAACTGTTTCCTTACTCTTCAATTGCATTGCACGAATATCTGACAAGATTTTTCTGCATCTTCTTGACTTTGAGATACTAATTCATTGGCTTTTTCTTTTGCTTGTTCAATGAGTCGAGCTTTATTTTCCTTGAAGTTTTCTGTTTCAAGTTTCAATGCTTCTAGTAATTGAGAACTTTCTTTTAATTGCTGTTGAATGACTGATTTCTCTTGGTCTACAATACGACGTTTTCTTTTCTAAATCAGAAATCATTTCATTCAATTCTTGGCTTTCAACAGAAATAAATTGTCTTGCTTGTTCAATCACAACTTTTGGAAGTCCTAGTCTTGCTGAAATATCAAAGGCATTACTTCGTCCTGGAACTCCTAATAGGAATCGATACGTTGGTTGAAGCGTATCACTATCAAACTCCATACTTGCATTAATCGTTCCTACTCGATTATATCCATAGACTTTCAATTCAGGATAGTGAGTCGTTGCAATCACATAACTTTGTTTTGTCCCAATATAATCTAAAATCGCAATTGCGAGTGAAGCTCCTTCTTGCGGATCCGTTCCTGAACCAATTTCATCCATTAATACTAAACTTTTTTCATCAATTTTATGTAAAAATCGAAACGATATTTGACATATGGGACGAAAATGTACTCAAGTTTTGTTCAATCGATTGTTCATCCCCAATATCTGCAAAAATTTGCGTAAAGACGCCTACACGACTGTCCGGAAGTGCTGGAATATATAATCCCATTTGTGCCATTAATTGGATAATCCCAATCGTTTTTAAGAGAATGGTTTTACCACCTGTATTTGGTCCAGTAATGACAATGGACTGATATTCTTGCCCTAAAATAATATCATTAGCAACCACTGATTTTGGCGAAATAAGCGGATGTCTAGCTTGCCAAATCGCAACATGATTCTCTTCATCAATAATTGGCTCATTTGCTTTTTATTTGTTTGGCATACAATGCTTTTTGCGTTTGCGATATCTAAACGAGATAATACATAGTGATTTTTGAGTCAGAGAAGGTGTGTGAGGCATTAATTGTTCTGATAATTCAGTAAAATGCGCTCGACTTCTCTTGTAATTGATAATCTCGTAATTTATTATTCAAGTTTACAATCGCTTGTGGTTCCATAAATAATGTTTGCCCTGTTGCACTTTGGTCATGAACAATTCCACCAAAGGTTGATTTATATTCTGCTTTAACAGGAACAACATAACGATCATTACGAATTGTAATTAAAGAGTCCGTTAAATATTTTGCATATTTCCCAGTGACATAAGTATCCATTGCCCTTTAATTTCTTGTTCGGTTCTAGAAAATGCCTTGACGAATTCCTTTTTAACGCAACAGAGGCATCATCTAATACATAGCCATCTTCACGGATAGATAATTGTAATTGTTTGGAAATTTCTGGTAAATATTCTAATTTTTCCACTAATTGTGGTAATCGATCAATGTAATCTCTTCTTCCTTCACTTTTTCAAAAGAAAGTTGCCACTTGATTCGTTGTTTGTAATACTTTTTAAGATTTCGCTTAATTTCTTCCATTTAATCCTGCTTCTACTTCTAATCGTTTAATCGATACACTAATATCTTCTAATTTAGGAATGGGGATTCCTTGTTTTTAATCGTAAAAGTGTCACTGCATCTCTTGTTTCTTCAATTTTTATGGCGAATTTTTTGCATTCGTTTCAATTGGTAATTGAAGAATCATTGTTTTTGCTTTTTGAGTATTCGCAAAATTCTTTTACAGCATGTCTATTTTTATGAAATTCTAAAATATCTTCAATTTTTGATTCATGCTTTCTCCTCCTTTTAGACAGAAAAAGTGAAAAAAATAAATATTATTTTCCACTCTTATAGATTCTACTATTCTTTGTTGAATGGATTTCTAATCACAGATTATGAAAAACAACCACATTTTAACAATTTCTGAAAAATAATGGTGTATTAGTCACAATCCAATTCGCTAGAGTATGTCCTTCAAAAATCTTTTGTACTGAATCTGTAGGAATCATCGCTACTAAATATAATACAAAGAAAATCGCTACATAGTGGAAAACAAATCCTAAAAATTGCTCCCCTAATGCATTAAATTGTTTAATAATTGGTAATTTTGTCATTTCTTTAATCACTGTTGTAATTAAACGAACAATCGCCCAATTCACAACCATAATGACAATAAACGAGAATAAATAATAAAACGATTGATCCATTCCTAATGCTTGACCTTCAGAAAAATCAGCTAAATTCGTTCCAGGAATATATGAAGGATAAGGTACATACATTTCAATCATTTTAGAAAATGCTCGATAACCAAATATAGCAATAAGTGTAGATAGAATATATCCCACAAGATGGAGGATTTGTAAAGCTAATCCTCTTCTAGCACCTGTATAAATTCTATAATAAAAATATGACAATTCCTATAGTTACCATTTACTACCTACTTTCTCCATAAATCTTCTTGTTCTGCAAATTGTTTTTCAAATTGTTCCTTACGTTCTAGAGCAATGCTTTTGACGTTTACTTCCTCTATGGTGAGGAACATTTTTCTTCAATTGTTGATTTTTCTTCTTCTAACATCATTAATTGTTCTTGTTTTTCTAATTGTAAACTCACTGCATTAATGGCTAATAAAATGGCCTTTTCTTCATTGGAACATTCTTTAGCAACTTCACTGAGTTCATTCCACTGTTCATTTAATAATTTAATGACGCTATGCATATGCTGATGAGATTTTTGTACCTAAAATGGTATAAGTCTTTCCAGCAATATTTGCACGATAACGCTGTTTCTTTTGAGACACAACTTTCATCCTTTCATTCGTTACCATATTGTTTTAAGTGTACCATTTTTCACACGTAAAATGGGATTGTAAAACAAAAAGAAGCCTTTACGGCTTCTAGTTTAGAAAAGAATAAACTGTTATTTTTCTGCTTGATAATTTTTCACGTACACGTTGAGTAGAACTAGGATCTACTTGATTCAACGCTTTTTCAATAATAGCTAATGATTCTTCATAACGATAGAAATGATTAAATTGTTCTAACGCTTGTTGAATAGCTGTATCAATTTCTGGATGATCTAAACGATAACGGTTCGCATGTTGAATCATGTACTCTGTTAATTGAGCATGGTCGACAATTTCTTCTGTCATGATATCTAATTTTTCAACATCATCTTCAATAGTTTGATTTAATCCTGTAATTTCAGTCATATCTAATTTTATACGATTCATTAATTGAGATAATTGTTCGATACGAGAACTTGTTGCAAAGAACAATTCTAAATATTCTTTTCGGTAAGCCTGGTAAATGATATTTTTCAATCGTACGCTTCATATTACGTAAATCTAATTCAAATACATCTAATCCATCACGAATACTCTTTTCTTGTTGACTTAAGTCAGTCAATGTATTTACTAATGTTAATTGATTTTCATCAATTTCTTTTAAGGTATTTAATACAATTTCATAATGTTCTTTCACAATAGAATAAGGAACTTGCTGATTTTGTAATGCTTTACTGTAGTATGCAACAGCTTCTTGTTCTTTTTCTAATTGTTTTGCAAAAATCTTGCACACGATTAAACTCATTATTCGATAATACAAAGTTTTTGAGATACACGATCCACTTCGATATTGACATAACGGTTGCTTTGTAATACTTGATTTAATTTTCTTTCTACTTGAGCACGATTTCTTTTAACAAATGCTTTAGCTTCAATTTCAGTTTCCATTACTGCATATAATTGATCAATTTCACGCGCAACTTTATCTAATTGTTGACGAGCTTCTTCCAATTCAGTTGCTTTAATATGTTCTCTTGCAACAGCAATAATTTCTTCAATTTTTGAATTTCAGCAGGAATAGAAATTTTTAGGAATTGATAGTGCTCTTCCACCATTTTTTTGATAGCCTTCTTTTAAATCAGCTACTTGATCTTCATATTCTTCTTCGATTTCTTTTTAAGTATTTAGGAACTTCTTCCACAATTTGTTCGAAAATCTTGCATTTCTGTTTCGATTCGTCCTAATACTTCTTTAGCTTCTAAGTGGTCACCTTCGTTCGTTAAAGTATTAAATTTTTGTAAAATCTAATTCTAAATAAGATAAACGTTTTTCTAATGACTCTAACGCTTCACCAAATGAGAAACTATGTGCTAATAAATCTTTACGCATACTTGCATAACGTTCTTGTAATACTTCTAATTCTTCACGGTTTTTCTTTTCACTATCTAATAATTTTTGTAATGCTGTGTAAATTTTATCTACTTCAGCTTTAGTTTCTTCGATCAATTGACTAGACTTGATTTGAAATTTGAGAACCTTTAACAAAATTCAAACGTTGTGTATATTGTTCTGCACTTACTAATGCAGCTTCGATTTCTGGAAAACGGAAACGAGTGATTGTTTGCCAGTTGCTTGCCAAGTTTCATACGTACGTTTTGTTTGTCCTGTTAAATTCAGATTTTTAACGTGAATAAAATATCTGCAATTGGAACAGTCATTAATTTTTGTTTCTTTTACTCTAATTCTTCGATAACTTTACTTTGTTTTTGACTTAAGTAATGTGCTACTCCATAACCAATGGCCCCTACCACCACGATTATAAGTAAGAAATATAAAAATCCCATATCTCTTCCTCCAAAATTTATTTATCTACATATTAATTTACATACAGGATTAGTATATCACGTTTGTATGGTTTATAGCAAAATCGAAAAAGGACCAAAATCCGCAATTTATAGCGAATATTTAGTCCTTTAAAAAGTTTTTCTGATTTCTTATTTAATCAATTCATAAATTGCTTCAGCATAAATAGCTGCTGAACGGAATAAATCATCTAATGCGAAGAAATTCATTTGCTTGGTGCATTGTATCAATTGAATCTGGGAATAAAGCACCATACGCTACTCCACGTTCAAAAATACGACCATAAGTTCCTCCACCAATGGATTGTTCGTGAGCTGGAAGTCCTGTTTGTTTTGCATACACCTCTAATAATGTTGCTACTAATGGATCTTCTGGTGAAACGTAGTGAGGCACTTGAGATTTACCTGCAGAAACAGTCAATCCATAATTAGATGACACAGCATTTGCTTTTGTTTCTAATGTTTTTGCATCAATTCCTCGTGGGTAACGGAAGTTAACTACTAATTTTCCTCCTACTTCAGGAGCAAATGTTAAAATACCTGCATTTGCAGTTAATGGTCCCATTACTGAATCTTCAAATGCTACATTTAATTTTGCACCATCTGTATCTAAGTGAAGAACATTTGCAGCAAAAGATAAGAAGTTTTTCGCTTGTCCTGCAAACTCATATTGATTTAAGAATGCTGCTAAATAAGTAGCTGCATTAATTCCTGCATGAGGAGTTGAACCATGAGCTGATTTACCAACTACATCTAATACAACTACACCTTCTTGAACTTCAGCTGTTCCTTCTACTGGATTTTCAGCAATATAAGCTTCAAAAGCTGCTACAAATTCTGAAGAATTTGGAACGACTACTTCTGCATGAGCATCTTGAGGTACCATATTTTCTCTTAATCCAGAATTGAAGTTTTTCAATTGGAAGTGGCCCTTTGCTTTCTCCTGCTGCTAACTCAAAATGTAGAGATAAAATTCCTTTTTCACCGTTAATAATTGGGAATTCTGCATCTGGTGAAAAACCAAAATCTGGCATTTCTTCAGTTTGGAAGTAACGATCCATACATTTCCAACCAGATTCTTCATCTGTACCAATAATGAAACGAACACGTTTTGAGACTGGTAAACCTAATTCTTTAATGATTTTTTTAATGCATAATAAGCTGCCATACTTGGTCCTTTATCATCACTTGAACCACGAGCATAAATACGTTCATTGATAATTTGTGGTTCAAAAGGATCTGTTTCCAACCTGTTCCAACAGGAACAACATCCACATGTCCTAATACTCCTAATGTTTCTTTATAATCAGGATTTGGAGCAAATTCAATATGACCTGCTAAATTTCCAACCATTTTTGTTGTAAATCCATCACGTTCCCCAATAGCTAAAAAGGCTTCTAAAGCTTTTTTTAGGACCAGGGCCTACTGGTGCATCCTCACTTGCTTTTTGAATCATCACGAACACTATCAATACGTAATAAATCAAATAAATCTTTTAATAAGTCTTCTTTACGACTTTCAACTTCTTTTTCCAATCAATTGTCATATTATCGCTCCTTTACGAAATTCATTAGGTTTATCTTATCATTTTTCAATATATATTGCTAGAAGAGATAACTCAAGGAATAAGAAACATTCATTTCTTACTCCTCTAATCATTATAATTCTACATTAAAAATTTTTAAGTCTTCTAATTCTGAATCATTTAAACTACGAAATTCTCCAAGTTTTTAAGGTTTCATCTAAGTGTAATGGCCCCATACTGATTCGTTGTAAATCTATCTACTGTTTTTCCACACACTTTCACCATGCGTTTCACTTGATGAAATTTACCTTCTTTTATCTTAATTTGAACAAGCGACGTTTGATGCCTTTCATCAACGGAAAGAATCTCTAAATGAGCAGCATACATTCATAACCATCATCTAATGTAATTCCTTTTCAAAAGAAACTTGATCCTCCTCAGTCATGATTCCTTTAATTTTAGTAACATAAGTTTTTTCCACATGTTTTTGGGAGATAACATTGCATGACTTAAAGCTCCATTATTTGTTAATAACAGAAATCCATGCGTATCAATATCTAGTCTTCCTACAGGAAAGACTCTCGTTTCTGTGCTAATTCACCAATTAAATCCAACACGGTCGCATGTTTCGTATCCTCTGTTGCTGAAAATAACCCCTTTTGGCTTATTCATCACATAGTACAAAATATTTTTCATAATAAATTCTTTTCATTATCTAAATAGATTGCATCTAGTTTCTCATCAATTTGTACCTTACCATTCGTCACAATTTCTTGATTTTTCGAACACGCTTTTGTTTTAAAATTAACTTTACTTTGAGAACGTGTTGCAATTCCTGAATCAGCTAAAAACTTATCTAGTCTCACTAAACCTACTCCTTCATTTTTTAGTTTTCTACAATTGCAACCATTCTTTGCCCTAATATTTCATCTGCTAATCTTGTATACAAGCTAATCAATGCATAAACAACTGCTCCAACAAGTCCCTACAATTGCTACAGCAATCATCGCAGTAAATTTACCATCAATATTCATAAATAGTTTTAATCCAAATAATGTTATAGAACTAACAACCGTCATAATGAGTGAAATAATAATTACTTTGATTAATTTGAATTCAACCTTTTTCAAATTAAATAAAGTTTGATGATACAAATGATATCCCATATAAATCGTTGAAAAAGAAATGCAATACTTGTTGCCCATAATGGTCCAGAACCTTCAAAGAAATAAATCATCATTGGTTGCCATAATAACTTAATAACTAATGCAATCACTAAAAGCTTTTATTGCGATCACATGCTGTTGCATTGATTGTTGAATAGATGTAAAGACTGTAAAAGCTCCCATAAAAAAATACACAATATACACGAGACTTTTTAACAAATATGTTCCATCAATACTTGGAGAATAAAATACATTATAAATAGGTTCAGCAACTACTGCCATCCCTAAAAGATGCGGGTATCATAATAAATGAGTATAGCCCAATATTCTCTTCTACAACTTTTTGACCTCTTGATGATTTTTAACAGAATAATGTGAAGCCAATAAAGGTAAAGCTGCAGTCACTATACTGATTGCCAAAGATACAATAATCATAATAATTTTATTGGCATTAAAAACCAAATATTGTTAACAATTCCTTGCTTTGATCAAAATTTAATTGTGTTAGCGTCATCGCCAATGGCTGAAATGTTTCTTGATCTATAATACTTATAATTTGAATACTGAAGTTACAATCACAAAAGGAAGTGCTTCCCTCATAACTTCTTGCACAATTCTACCAAAAACTCATTTTGGCGGGCGGGACGACCTTCCGTCATGAGTTGCTTCATTCCAGGCATATCTTTCCACATTTTTATATCCTGAGTAAAGCAAATGCAACGACTGCTCCTACAAAAGCAGCAAAAGTTGAATGAGCAACCGCTACAGCATAACTTCCACCGAATAATTTCATGACAATAAATGTTAAAACAAGCATATAAATAGTACGAACTACTTGTTCCCATAATTGAGATTTAGCAGAAGGTGCCATATCACTATATCCTTGATAATATCCTCTTAATAAACTTAATGGTGGAATTATCATAACTGCAGGAACTAAGGAACGAATCACTAATATACTATCTTGAATTTCTTGAGATGATGCTCCTTTAGCAAAATAAGGTGCTGTTACATACATGGCAATTGCACTAAGAATTCCCATTATCGTCATGAATAACATTCCACCTTTAAAAATTTTCCAACTAGTAGCATAATCTCTTCTTGATTGATTATCAGCTACATCTTTGAAATAGCTAGTGGAATTCCGGCTGTTGAAAATTTGTAATACTAACGCATAAATATTGTATGCAATGAAATATAAAGTTCGCATCATCCTTTGAGTTGCAAACATCGCTCCCCATGGAATAAATATATAAAGCTCCTAATAATCTAGATACCATACTACCGATGGTTAACCAAGAAGAACTTTCTAATAATACTTCTGTTGATTCTTTTTGCATACAGATTTTTATCGCTTAATCCAAATTGATTTTTATTATTCCGTATCATAATATCCTACTTTCATGAAAAGTTTTTCTAATCCTAAGCGTACAATATTTTTCAAGCATTGTAAAATAAAAATAAAATGACTGTTTCAGATTTTTCTACTGAAACAGTCACTCATCACTTTAACGTACTCTAGATATATATGTCACAAAAGACTTTTCATAGTAGTATTAGGCATGAGATTCGCTTTTGCAGAAGCTGCTGCCGTCCATTACTACTATAATTAGAAAAAGTCATTATAAATAACAATTTAAGGCTGAACCAAATGATGCTTAAATGCATAAATCGTTGCTTGTGTACGGTCTTCAACTTGTAATTTCGATAAAATATTCGAAACATGCGTTTTTACCGTTTTTAAAAGTAATAAAACATTCGTCCGCAATTTCCTGGTTCGATTTCCCTTGAGCAATTAATAATAGCACTTCTTTTTCGCGACTCGTTAATTCTTCAAACAAACGAAATTCTTCTTCTACTTCATGACGATGTTCTAACTTCTCACTTACTTCTTTTTCGAATACTCCTTCTCCACGATAAGTATGACGAATCGCTTGCGCAATTTCAGAAGCAGACGAAGTTTTTAGTAAATAACTTTTTGCCCCAGCACTAATAGCTGGATAAACTTTTTCATCATCTATAAAAGCTTGTCACAATAATAATTTTAGCTTCTTTCCATTTAGATAAAAATTTCTTTTGTCGCTTCAATTCCATCCATCACAGGCATTACTAAATCCATTAAAATAATATCTGGTTTTTAATTCTAGTGCTTTTTCAACACCGATTTTTCCATTTTCTGCTTGAGCTATTACTTCAATATCCTCTTGAACAGATAAATAGGCTGATACACCTAATCGAACCATTTCATGGTCATCTACTAATAGAACTTTAATCATTCAACTACTCCTTCTCCTGCTTTTTGAGGAATTTTTAATTTTCAATAATCGTTCCTTGATTGGCAATACTAATAATTTTGCATTGTCCTCCCATTCCTGCAACACGTTCTTCAATATTTTTCAAACCATAACTACCTGCTTTTTGAAACACTTGTATCAAATCCAATTCCATCATCAACTAGTTTCAAAATAATATAATCATCCTTTTGTTTTTAAAAAGACTTCTAATTGTTTGGCTTTTGCATGTCGTAATGTATTTGAGACCAATTCTTGTACAATTCTAAAAAGATGATCTTCAAAAGTACTAGGAAGTGTCACTTCATCTAATTCCCAATGAAGCGATAATTGCACTTTTGTCGTTAATTCTTTTTAATAAGCTTTCAATCCCTTGAACTAATGTTTTATTTTCAAGTGAAATCGGACGTAAGTGTAATAATAAAGCTCTCATTTCTGATTGAGAATCATTAATAACTTTCTCTACTAATGCTAATTGTTGCTGGATTACTGGAGATAATTGTTCTTTTTGCTCATTCATCGCAGAAAGCATCATCATCGCAGCAAATAATTGTTGACTCACCGAATCATGTAATTCTCGAGCAATACGATGTCTTTCCAATTCAATAATTTCTTCTTTCGTTTCTTCACCAATATATTCTGGTCTAGAAGAAATCTGTTGAAGATTTTTGAACCAGTTGTTCCTCCATTTCTGCTATTTTAGCAGTTTCTTGGAAAAATGTATCCAATCGAATCATTAATAAAGGACGATACCAAATTTCATCGACCGATTTTTTTACATTTGAATATTGTTGATTTCTAATGGCTTCTAATTGATTGTACATAACAGAATCCGTTAATCGCTGTAAGAAAAATACAATACTTGCTGCCATAAAAGTAATAACAAATACAATTAATGTTACTACTAGAAATAATATAATTAATTGATTAGACGACAGTTTTTCAAATAACTCAATCCCAAATAAAGAATGAATAACATTTACACCAATTAGAAAAATACTGGAGACAAAGAGAAACACAACAAAACAGATTCGTAAAAACCACTTTCTCATGCTTCAATCACCTCAATTTCTCCTACAAGAACTGACGAGATAATGTTTATTTTTTTATGACTCGATTCAAAGCGTTCTGAATACATCGTAATCGTCTCATTTTTAATTCTAACTGTTGTCCATCAAACTTTGCTTCACCAATAAATGCATTATGAGAAAGTTTCACGCCAACCCCAATAGGAACAATAACACGAATACGTCCAATGCCTTTTCGAATCATAATGGTGTTTTGTTCATTTGGAAGAACCGTATTTCCTAAATCAATAATCGTGTCTCCCATTAAATGGCTAATATTAATATCATCCCATTCAAAAGTGTCTTTTCCAATTTTTTGAACTCAATCCATTCCTGTCTTTGTGTTTCAAATCGGTCTGACGGTTCTTTTAGCTTAACGGAAACATATCTTTTTCTTCCAAATCCATTCACTATCATCTGAAAAGTATTTTTTAATTAATTTTTCTACCATAAGAAAAGACCATAAACAATTAAAATACTTCCTGATAACCAAATTCCCCATGTAGAAAATACAGATAATAAAAATCATTAATATTCCAAAAGAAAAAGTCCATTTAGTGCGAATAAAACGATTTTTTTAGTTGGACGGCAATTCCTACAAAAATAATTCCTAAAACAAATAAATACAGTAGGTGGTGATTCGTGAATAATTGAAATCCTGTTAAAAAACATCCCAATGGCTATAATAAATAGTATTAAGATAAATCGATTCTTTCTCATTTCTACCCTTCTTTCTTTAGAGTAATTTCTCACTATAAAAGTAACATATTCCTTCTTTTCTGACCATCCATCCAAAGACTGATTTCAAAAATGCTAGGTTAGTGAACCTTTTGTTAGTTTTTATTCTAACATTTCAGCATCACTTATCCTAGCATCTCATTTGTTACGTAGTTGGTGGATTTTGTGAGTCATTTTCATGGTCAAAAGCATCTACGTTTACTTTTTCTTGGCTTACTTCCTTCTGAAGGCCCTACGTAACCTCTTGCTTCTAACTCTTCAATTAAACGAGCTGCACGATTGAATCCAATTTTAAATCTACGTTGAATATAAGAAGTACTAATCGTTTCTAATTCTCGAATCATTTCTAATACTTCATAAAATAAATCATCTTCAGGATCATCTGAACTTCCCTCTGGTGTTTCTGGAAGCATCATTGTCTCATCATATTCCACTTCTTGTTGTGTTTTTACAAATTCGACAATTCTTTCTACTTCTTCATCTGTTAAATAAGCTCCTTGCACACGAATCGGCTTTATTCTCACCCATTGGAATGTATAACATATCTCCTCGACCAAGTAATTTTTCAGCACCACTTGAATCTATAATCAGTACGAGAATCTGTACCACTGGATACTGCAAAAGCAATTCTTGAAGGAACATTTGCTTTAATAATTCCCGTAATTACATCAACGGATGGACGTTGCGTTGCTAAAATCATATGAATCCCCGCTGCACGAGCCATTTGTGCTAAACGAATAATCGCATCTTCAACTTCATTACTTGCAACCATCATTAAGTCTGCTAACTCATCCACAATAACCACAATATAAGGAAGTAAAGGATTCTCTTCGCCAGTCTCAGCATTATAAGATGCTACATGTGCATTGTAACCATCAATGTTTTTTTCATCCCCATTGCGGCAAACATTTCATAACGTTTTTCCATTTCAGTCACAACTTTTTCAAAGCTTGAGCTGCTTTTTCTAGGATTTGTTACAACAGGTGTTAATAAATGAGGAATACCATTATAACCATTTAATTCTACCATTTTAGGGTCAATCATCATTAATTTAACTTCATGTGGTTTTGTCTTCATTAAAAATACTTGTAATAATTCCATTAATACAAACGGACTTACCACTACCAGTTGAACCAGCAATTAATAAGTGCGGCATTTTTGAAATATCACATAATCGAACATTTCCAGAAATATCTCTTCCTAATGGCACATCTAACGGTTTTGGTGATTGAAGTGCTGCTTGAATGACATCACTGAAAGCTACAAAACTTGTTTTACTATTTGGAACTTCGATTCTACAAAAGGTTTCCATGAATCGGCGCTTCGATACGAATATCTTTTGCAGCAAGAGCTAAAGCGATATCGTCACTTAAATTCACAATTTTACTAACCTTTACTCCAATAGCAGGTTTAATTTCAAATTTTGTTACAGCAGGACCTACTAATGGATTTGGCATCACTTTTTGCCTCTACTCCAAAAACTTTCAAACGTTCTTTCTAAAATTTTTAGATTCTTCTCTACAATCATCTTCTCATCTGATTGATCTGAAGGTGGAATTGGATTTAATAACGTTAATGGTGGCAATTGGTAATCTGAATCATCAGTTCCTCCATTAATGACAAAGTCTTCTAAATCTTCTGTATCTTCCTCTACTTCTGTTAGTTCGATAAAAGGATTGAAAGAAGTTGGTTCTTCTCTTTTCGGTTGAACAAACTCTTCTTCTGCGACTGTTTTTGTAACAGGAGATGTTGTTACTTCTGGATAAATTTCTTCAAACTCATCCTCTTCTTCCTCTTCATCAAAAACAAAATTTTTCATCTTGTCTATTAAAGAAGCTTTCTTTTCTTTTTACTTCTTTTGGTTTTGTTTCAATGACTTCTGGTTTTAGTTTCACGAACTCGAGAATCCTTTTTCCACTTTTATTTTCTTCTAATTGATGTTGAATTTGAGCAGTCCAATTTCTTAATACTTCGAAAACATCTTTAAAATGAATTTCAAATGCCACAAATATAGCAATCATAAATAGTACGAAAATCGTCAAATAAGTTCCCCATTGAGAAACTAAAAAATAAGTAATGGTATAAAATAATGCCCCAATCATTCCGGAACCTAAATTTTTGTTCGATAGCATTTGCTTTAAAAATCAATCGCATACCGAGCCATCATTTCTTTAAATAACTGACCGCCTTCTTGAACATAACTACTAAAACTTGCTACTTCTACCCAAAGAAAAATTGCTATTATTAGACTAGTAGCAACTCAATCCATTTTTGGAATAGATTGAATTCTCCACGGAATAGAACGCCTATTGAAGCAAGTATGCCTAAAATTCCTGCATATATAAATAAATCCCTACAAAAACGAATACTATTGGCAAAAAATCGTCCTAAAAATCCTAATTTAAAAATGGCTAAAAATTGAATTAGAATCAATACGCCATCACAATTTCGATTGACATTGTAGACTCAGTTTTCTTTTTTGGTAGATTTTCTTTTTCTCTTTTGTTCTTGCTTAGCCACTTTACTCTCCTTCTGAATATAATTTTCCTTCTGGTGTTAAAATTAGTACTCCATAATAGATTTGCAAACAATCCTCACAGGACTCACAATATTCACATTCATTTTCATCCCAAAATGCGCAAGAAAAATGTTTCTCACGTTTCTTTTGATATTTAGCTGTATATGTTTCTACTAATTGTTGATAAAGTTCTTTTGCTTCTTCTAGAGTGGAACAAGATTCTTCTAAAACAATCATCTTTTTCCAGTCTTCCATCATCCACCAAGGTTCATCGACCCCTTTTGTTTGGATAACACTAATACATATCTATCACCTCTTAAACAGTATACCAGACTTTTTTTCAAAACTTGTTATCTTCATCCATTGAAAAATTCATATATTTTTGATAGGATAGTTAAAAAGGAGGAATTCAAATGATTACTTTACGTCTAAGAGTCTGAGGGGTCTCGTTCAAGGAGTTGGCTTTCGTTTTTATACAAAACGATTAGCAGACCAATTACAGATAAACGGAATGGTAAAAATAAAATCGATGCTTCCGTTGAAATTATTGTCCAAGATACTCCGAGAGAGCCTATGCTTTTGTAGACCGAGTAAAAACCTCTCCCCCATCACCGTATGCAAAAATTCGAACCTCAACATTAGAAATTATTGAAAACGAACCGTTTTATAAAGGATTTTCAATCTATTATGAATGATAAAAATGAAAAGAGAGAGCCACATGCGACTGATTTTCATTGCTATTCTATTCAATATAAAGTAAAAATGATTGTGTTTAACAGAAAAAAATAAAGGAATGTGATTCATGAAATTAACAAAAAGTTCAATTGGCAGCTCTATCGAGCTTACTTGTACTATTTCTATCTGGATGTGTACAAATCGACAAAGCTACTAATCAACCGTATGGAATTGTGTATGATTATTTAGCAGTTCCAACTCAAACCATTTTTAAACTGGATTGCTTCAGCAATCGGTGGAAACTATGTCATTTCCATTATGATTGTTTCAATTGTTGTTCGTATTATTTTAATGCCTACTATGTTTAAACAAATGAAAACAATGTTAATGAACCAAGAAAAATGGCATTATTAAAACCATATATTGATAAAATGAACGAACGTTATGGAGATAACCCTACACCAGAACAACGTATGGAAGTTCAACAATATACAATGGATATTTATCGTTTGAATAATGTTTCATTAACAGGTGGGCTTGCTTCTGGATGTCTTCCAGTATTAGTTACAATGCCAGTCTATAGTGCTTTATATAATGCGATTTTATACTCTCCAGAAATTTCAAATAGTTCATTTATGGGAGTTTCATTAGGTAGTACGTATTTACCAATTGCGATTGCTACTGCTGTTATCTATTTAATTCAAGGATATATTAGCCAATATATATGGATGAAACGCAAAAGGCTCAAGCTAAAAGCTACGCTATATATGATGCCTGTCATGATGTTAATGTTCACGGTTGGTACGGCTGCAGGGATTGGGATTTACTTCTTCACTTCTGGATTAACAGCTATTTTACAAACATGGATTCAAAACCAATTCATTCGTCCAAAAGTAAAAGCTGAAATCGATGCTGAATTAGAAGCTCAAGGAAATTCTGTTATCTTACCAGATACAAATAATACTGTTAAGAATACAAATAATGCAGCTGCTGCACCTACTCAACAAACATTTGCGCAAAAGAAACCGCACTTCAACAGGAAAAAAACAGCGGGAAACAAAATAGAAAATAACATATTCATAAAAAGGTCTTTCCTACTTAATAGCATTAGGACGCCAGTAGCCAGCTAAGCTGTCTCTTGGCTAAAATTCGAGCCTTGGTCTCGAATTTACCTGTAATAATATCTACTTTCGCAGATAATATTACTCATGCTATTAAAGAAAAAGACCTTTTATTTTTATCCATTTTAATAAACATTTACTTACCTTCATACAAAAAGTGAAATCAAAAATAGTTTTTTAACTCTAACTATACGTGAAGTTAGAAGTCTCCTTCTTTCCTTCACGACAATAATTCTAGTCATTAAATAACTTTTCTTTCGAATGGGTCGATGCTGATTCCTTTGTTCTAATACTTGTTTTGCGTATTCTTTTGCTCCGAACAATGAATGATCCTTGTAGTTTCCACATTGAACAGCTGAAATTCCTTGAATATCTTCAAAACGAATTTCATTAACAATTTGTTCTAATGTAGCTTTTAGTGCAACTGCAATTGTTTCTGCACTTGGTGTTCCCCATGTAATTAAATGAAATCAGTACGACATCCAAATGGAGAAATATCAATAATTCCATCTACTCTATCTCTTAATAAATCCGCTAATAAATGTTCAAATGTATGAATCACACCTGTTGGCATTTCTTGCTTATTGGGTTGTAAAAAGCGAATATCGAAATTCGTAATACGATCTCCTTTTTCTCCAACTTCTACTGTAATTTTACGCACATAAGGTGCAATCACTTTATTATGATCTAATGTAAAACTTTCTACTTCTGCCATAACAAAACCTCCTAGTAATCTTTATAACAGAGCCACTATACACCAAAATAGAAAGCACTGTCAATGAAATGAAATTCATCCCTTTATGTAGTTTTCAAATATCGTGTTATAATAATGGATAAAGAAATTTATTGATTGTCAAAGGAATTTATTATGAAAAAGAAAAACATCATTTTAAACGAAAACTGTTTTATTTTTTAAGTCCTCTTATTATTCTTATCAGTCTGATTATTGGCTATTTTATTTATGGTTATACTGCTTATTATCGCTTTAGAAGATAATCTGCCTTTATCCGTTACAAGCCATACAGACCAAATCTCTCAACACTGGAAAAGATTACACCATCTCCTCTTTTAATATCGGATATGGAGCTTACCCTCAAGACTATAGCTTTTTATGGATGGTGGCAAATATTCAAGAGCTTATAATCGACAAACTGTATTAGACAATATGCAAGGAATCCAAAATGCGATTCAGACGATTCAACCAGATATTGCTCTATTCCAGGAAATAGACACGGATGGAGATCGTTCCCAACATGTTGATGAAGTGGAATTTATAACTCAAGCTTTTTGAAAAACAAAATTGGGTATTTGGACAAAACTATGATTCACCTTATTTATTTTATCCAATATTAGATCCTATTGGGAAAGCAACTTCTGGGCTCCTAACAATGTCAAAAATACACAATTCAATCTAGTCAACGATATAGTTTACCAATTGAAACGAATTTTAATAAATTTTTCGATTTAGACCGGGCTTTTACAGTTAGTTACTTACCAGTTTCAAATCAGAAACAATTGGCTTTAATCAATATTCACTTATCTGCTTATACAAAAGACCCAACAATTGGAAAAAGCCAATTAGAAAAACTATTCCACTATATGGAAAGTGAATATGAAAAAGGAAACTATGTCATTGTCGGTGGTGACTTTAATCATGATATTTTACTTGGAAAAAGTCCGAAAGTCTTCCAAACATCCGATGAACCACAAACTTGGACTCATCCATTCCCAGTAGAAAATCTTTCGAAACATTTTACATTAGCCACTCAAGGATTAGCAGAACAAAAATTCCTTCAGCTCGCGCATTAGATGAAGGCTACCAAAAAGGAAAAACATTCGTGACATTAGTCGATGGATTCATTATTTCAGACAATGTACAATTCAATCATGTCCAAGCACATGACTTTGAGTTCAAAACATTCCGATCACAACCCAGTTTCAATGAGTTTTAGATTGAGATAGAAAAGACTTTTGCAAATGCAAAAGTCTTTTTAACTAATCCATTAACTCTCTGTTGTATTAAAGAATCACAACTCAAATTGCAATAGTTCTAGAAAAGCTATTATATATAACACTAGTAATTAATCCTTTTGTTCTTGATAAGCTTTTTAAAGCCTTCTGTTGAAAGTTGCGCTTTTAATCCTTCTAAATCCTTTGTTCCAAAACCCTGTAATTTTAGTAGCTGTATCAAGATCTAAACTACCATTACTTAAAAGAAATACTGAATAACCATAGTATTTATAGGTAACTGTTTTAGAGTTTCCACTTCCATTTGTTGTAATTTTACAAATTGTCACAAAAGAAATACTATTACTATTCTTTATCTTCATATAATTTCCTTGTGGTTCAATTGTATAAGAACTATACTCATCATTTTATATTCAGATTTGACATAATCATCATTTTTCTTTGATAAGTCTCCAAAATTTTTGATATCTTTTAATTTCTTTAAACCAGAAACAGTTAATTCAACCGTATTATTATCAATCTTTTACCACTAGATTTTTAAAGAGTTAGCATAATTATCATTAACGTGTAATATCACTTTATCTCCATTTTTAAATTAAAATAATTTTTTTCATTATTTGATACTTGGAAATAATTTTGATTATTTTTTTCTTATCATCAATTGAAATAGTACCATATCCATTAAATCCTATAAAACTAACATTTGTTTCTTTTAACAAATCTTCAGCTGATACTTTTTCATATTCTTTTAAATTTTTGAACCTTGAATTTTTCTTTTTCAGCCTTTTACAGGAGCATGTTTTTGAAGTTGTCGTTACTAAAAATGTAACTTCTTCACCATTCTTTAATCCACTAAGAACATCAAATTCAAAAACGAACACTCTTTTATTAAATTCTCAGCTGTAACCAATTTAAATGATGATTTTTTTATCTAATGAAACAGTTGAATAGACTACAGGATCGTGTTGAGCTAAAAGCTTTAGCATCACTTTTATTAAATCCAGCTTTTTCTATAAGCTAATTCTGCTACTAACTCCGCAATATCATCAGAATTATAACTTAATTTACCTGACTCATCATAACCGGAAAACTCTACTTTCACTTCATTTACAATACTTTTTGGCTGAGAATCTAAATAATTAAAAATAAACAACGATACAATTGCTAGTACAATGATTGTGGCTAATGAAATTACTTTCTTTTTATGAGTTTGATAAAATAATTGTAATTTATTTAAAAGTTCTTTAACGCTATCATTGTTTTGGCAATTTTTCCTCCTGTTTCTCACTTTCGACAACTTTTTTCGTCCCGTTAAAGTTTCTTCATGAACATCTTTTTCATCTGTTAAAGTTTCTTCATGAACAACTTTTTCATCTGTCAAAGCGTCCTCATTCACAACCTTCTTTTCTTCTTCCGTCATAAGAAATCTCCTTTTCCATTTTTATTATAGATGAGTATTTCAATAAAATTGAATGACTTTTATTCCCCTATCATTATTACAATTTTAATATTATAAGTGCAAATATCTTATAAAATACTCACTTAACTTAATATATCACAAATTTATTTACTCGTAAAATATATATGTGAAGTAAGAGTAACTAAAAGTGAACAATTCTAAAGTATGATAAACTTCTTAAATCTCTACTGAATTATATTGAAAAATCATAAACTATTATTCTTAATTTTTGCAGAAGTTACTATTGAGCATCATTTTCACTTTCAAATTCATCAAGATATAATACTTCTACTTGACCTGACCAATCTAATATACATCCAATAAAATCTACAATATCTAAATCCTTCATTTCATATGTTTCCCCATTATTCACACTGGCAGTTGCATCTTCAATATAAGTTACTTTATATCCTCTATCTGAAGCAATAATAGCAGAAAATAAACAACAATATTCAGCATTTAATCCTGTAATTACGACTTCTTTAATTTGATGCTTCGCTAAAATCTCCGTCAAATCTTTACAGTGAAAAATATTTGGACTTTCTTTTTCAATAATATAGTCTGCTAAAACTGACAATTCTTCATCCAAACTTCCACTTTCATTTCCATTATTAATAATACTATTTTCATCATTATCAACATGTCTCGTATTAATAATAATATCTCCATTTTGCTTAAAAATATTTTTGTAACTTTAAAATATTCTTTCTCAATTCGTCAAAATTTCCACGTTCTAACATTCCCTTTTGACAGTCTAAAACAATTAATGCCTCTCATTTGTTCTCCTTTATAATATTCTTATATATTATAGTTGCATAGTGACAATATCGTTTCTACCTCACTATCTCTGATTTTCATTAAACCAAAAATTATTCATTTTTGTACAAGAAATAGAAGTAGTGAATCTCTGATACTTTTTCTGGTACTTTTCCCATTCCAACTAAAAAATGGTAAAGTTGATTAATTAGAAGGATTTAATTTATGATATAGCGCTATAATGCGCTATTTTTATCGGTTAACCAACCGAACCTTCCATTAAAAAAGCGTTTTATATTAACTTACACTACTTAACATAAGCTTGTATGATAGCCTTTTAGAATTAATACCTTACAGTATTTAACTATAAATTACTTAATTGATGGTCATTTTTGATGGTCAAATTTTTCCACTCCCACGGTAAGGACGAAAAAGGATAATAAATAGATTATTTTTTTAGCACTGGAAAACTTATTGTTTACCAGTGCTTTTTTTAAATATATTTTAATGATAAGTATTCAATTTCATCCTTATTTTTTTCTAATCAATATAAAAAAATATGATTAATCGAAAAAAATAATAGTGAAATACTAGTAATTAAGTGATATACTCATTTTGAATATACTTAATAGGAAGTGGAAATTTGAAGCAGATATATTTTTTTCTTAGATGATTCTGGAACCTTGCATAAACATGAGAATAGCGGTTTTTTTGTTTATGCTGGTTATGTTTTTGTAGGTGATACTGATAAAGAAAACGCGAAAAGACAATATAGAAAATTATGTGAGGATATAAAAGATGTAAATGAGTATCCTGGTGAGTTAAAAGCGTGTTTCCTTAAGAATAAGCATAAGCGTGCTTTAGTAAAAGTACTATCTATGTATGAAAGTATTTCTTGTTCAGTTGATATAAGTAGAGTTCATCAAAACATATTATCTGAAAAAGTTATCCCGTTTTAGATACAAAGATTATATTATTAAGAGATTAGTAAAAGCAAAAATCAACGACTTAATCCATAGAAAGATAATTTCAGCTCATGATGATATTGAATTATTTATAAATATCGATGAACAACATACCGCTACAAATGGATGGTATGATTTGAAAAAAACTCTATTAAAGAAGAATTAGTCAATGGTATTTCAAATTTTTGATTATGGTAGAACATATGCGCCTATCTTACATGGAAATCTAACTTTACAAATACATTACTGTGATTCAAAAAAACAACTATCTTATTCAAGCAAGTGATATAGTTGCTAACTATATCTGGCATTCGTGCATAGGAGATATAAATATGTTTCGTTTGCCTAAACATTTTTCGCTTGCAATTTCCGTAATGGTGTTATATTATACGGGTACAGATAGAAGTATACTGTTTACATTTACAAATCGATGTTCTATTAAGCGTACTGTAAGTACGCCGATGTAAATGGATAGCTGAGCCAATGGTCAGCTATTTTTTTATTTAATTGTTTTATTTTATGCTAATCCAAGTTTTTTTCATGCGATACTCTGCATAAAAATCTTTTTCTTCTTGGGTCATGATATCAAATGGATACAAGTCATCATTATCATCTTCTGTCCAATATTTATTGATATCGTATTTTTTCGAAATACGTATCTAAATCAAAAGCCTAGTCTGTTACATATTTTTTCATAAGTTAATGACAATTATAACACCTCCATAAATATCCCCAAACGATCAACATCATCTATAAACTCTTTAACATTATTGTACTTTTTTTATTCTTATATTTATCAATATGAATATCATATCTTGTTCTAATCAAAAAGCTATACAGAAAAATCTATAGCTTTTGCCAACACATATTTTTAAATACTTAGTTTTTAGTTCATCTCCAAAACTGTTAACCTTTAAGTGATGGTGAAAGATGTGATTCCAAAATTCTCAACCGCTTCCCTTAAACTGAAATATCCTTTTTCAGTTAAGAGGTCATAATCAAAAATCTTATTTAATCGTTCTCTCATCGCTTCATTTTCACTTTTGCTTTCTTCATATTTTTTTGTTTTGTTCAGACATGATCTTGTTAAATTCAGTAATGGAATTTTTCTTTGAGTTGTTTTAATTTCGAAATAGTCTCTGCTTCCATTTCATTAGAAACGCTTCTTAATTCGTTAGTACAATTATTAAACTCTGGAATAAAACCATTAATTTTTGCTTTCTTTTACTTGATAAATCTTCAATCATCCAAGAACGCAATTTCTTCTTTCAACGACTGAACTTTTTGTGTTCCGCAAAAACTTGTTGCTGTTTTTCGTTTTTAGCTAATTCAGTATTGTTTTTCTAACTCTTTTGTGCCCTTTTAAAATGTTTTGCATCTAATTCAGATAGTTCTTTTTCAATTTGTTCTAAAAATTCTTTCCATGTATTCATATTATTTAATTCTCTCTTTGCTTTTATTGTATAAACTTGGGTTGTTTTGCTTTAATTCTGCTACGTTCTTTAGTACTCATTCTTGAAAATCTATTAATAATAGACTGTTCTTCAGACTGTTCTTCCTTTTAAAGCTTATTTCTATGTTCTTGATTATTTAAAAGCCTTAGTAATTGCTCTATCAAGATACTTCTCAATCACTGAATAATCATCATTAAAGTGTTTATAGTGACTTTGGAATTCTTGTTTTATATCCTCTCTAAGTTCCATTTATTACTCTCTATCATTGATTTCTGTATAAGTCTTCTAACCGGTCCACACGTTCGGCAATATCTTCTAATTCAATACCTTTATAAGCATATTCAAGTATTGTCCTTACGCTCTGTACCCTTGCATTTGCTGGTGCATTCTCATCTACCATTATTTGAGATAATACATCTACCGCATTAGTTGTATGTGATTGTAATCGTGCTGTTGTTGCTCGCATCATCTCTCTTTTTGAATTGAGTAAAAGCACTTTGAAATTCTTTGTCATTCAACCATTTATAAGCAGTATTATTTGATATATTCAGCTTTTTCATAAGCTTTTTCTGACATTAGGCTCAGTGACTAAAGCAAGCATGAAAAGTTCTTTTTTTACTGTTATCGCCACGAATCTACCTCCTTTCAATCTAGTATTTCGCCCAAAATCCACACTACAGCGTTAGGGTGTTCTTTATTCAATCTTTGTAACTCTTTTTCTAAGCTTTTCAATATTAGAAAATACAAACTTTTTATAATCAATAGTTATAGATAGAGACACATAATCCACTGTAATGAGGCGTTGTTTATTGTTTGCTAATCTTTGGCACTCTAGAACTTTTATTCTTTCTTTTTATCGTTTTCATCTTCTTATTTGCCTTTTCAATGAGATAAGAATCTTTAAATAATTTGTCATTGCTCGACTTAGCAATTTTATTATATTTCCCAAGTGATATATCCATTAATTGAACATACTCATAATTAGGTACATATTTAACCGTATGTTTACGATAAATGTTTGAATTTGCATAAGGTTATTGTACGGGGATATCTAACATACTTTTTATAGAAGCTATCTCTTCATCATTCATTCGTTACCCCTTTCTAAATGGGAAAAAGGACGACACAAAAACACGGTTGCATGTTTCTATGTCGTCCCTTGGTTGTTCCTAGTAGACTAATATTTATCTATATATATTATACTACAATATACGTTTATTTGTTAGTTTTTATCGCAATTCATATTATTTTTCAGTTTCTCTCGTTTCAATCATTACTAACTTACCATCTTGATAAGTCAGTGTTATAGTCCCAAAATTTGGGATTTTTAATATTCAGCATATTGTGTTTTTACGTACATTATTTGATTTTTGATTAATATATTTGGGTGTTTCAATTCTTGTTAACGTATTTTTCAATTCATTTTCTCCTTTAAATCTATATTTTATTAAAGATGTTACCTACTTTTAGATTTTACAAAGTAACGTTAAAAAAACGTTGTCATATCAACGATTTTAACAATCATGTTACATGTTACCTTCTTTTTGAATTTCTCTTTTATATATTTTATATATTTTTATATTTTAATAATTTTTATTTTTTAAAAATATTTCTATTATAAAAGTTAAAAAGAAGGTAACCATAGTAACATAAATACAAAAACTATTGATATATCAATAAAAACTAATGTTACTTTACATCTGAAAATAGGTTAACTTTTTGGTAACATAAGTAACTTAGAATCAGCTTTTTCTATAACATGATGAGTTTTTGGTATCAACATAAGACGTTGTCCCTTTTGGTAATTTTTCTAAGTCATCTATTCTTATTTTTGCCCTTTTTAATTTTTATATTTATTTTTCGTTAATTTATTCAATTTGTTTGATATATCTCTACCGACTCCATAAGGTAGGTGCTGCTTTATACCTTCCCTTTCAAAATACTCTTTAATATCTTCTTTAATAAATACCAGTGGTACTCTTGCTATAGTATGGTATCCATGCTCTATATACACATCTTGTACATAAGCTTGAATATAATCGTTATGTTTCTGATATTCATTGATTTCATCTATAACGGCTTTAGGTTCGATAAACTTATCAAAGTCCATTTCTAGCACCTTTTTTTAACACGTATTCTAATATATCCGTATCATAAACATATTGCTCCTTAATTTTTAGGGTCATTTACCTGTCCGCTAAAATCAGCATTAAATGGAATGATTAATAACCGTCTACCCCATCCATCTTTATTACGTGTTCTAGGTAGTCCATTGCCACTAAATAGACAAAAAGGCTTTACTGTACACACTAAAAGGCAGGTTTTCCTTTTTCTTCTGCTGTTATAGGGTCTCCAGTAGCAATACTCATAAGATTAGAAATATCATCAATATAAGCATCACTAATATCATCACCGATATTACAAACCTTACCGATTAATTGTGCTATTTTTAAATTTTTCATTAAATTCAGTAGGCTTCAATGTTGATACGTTCTTTCTACCAATTAGATTGATTAGGAGTGTTTGAAATGTCCCTTTACCATTGTTACCACTCTGTCCGTATAAAATACCTATTTTTGTCTTGTATGGTTAGGATTAATAGCTTCATTCATGAGTTGCCATAATAAAGTTACTACCTCTTCATCTCCACACGCTAGACTTAATAACCACTTATCAACATCCCAAAAAGTAGATTTAACAGCATTATTTTTGTACGCTGTAGCTATTTTTACTAGTAATGATATAACTAGGGTCAAATGGCTCTAATTGTTTCGTTTTTAGGTTATATATCCCATTTTGAACGGGTATTAAATATCTATCTTCCAAAAGGTTTTACTAGAGGTGCATACATCTTTAAAAATCTCAATTACGTTTGCCCATGTTCGATTAGTGGAGCTATATTCAACTTTCAAAGCAAACATTTTCAATTCAATATCACTATTAACGTACAAAACCTGTATCAAAATTATAGTAATATAACAAGCTTCTATCTTTGGAAGAGATATCACCAATCATGACAATTGGAACAACTTTACTAATAATATTTGCAATCGTTAAAGGAGGTACAGGGACTTGTTTAATTTCCCCTGTCTTCTCATTCACCTTTTTCGTGTTCCATCCTCCACAATTCGCATTGAGCTTCTAACTCTTTATAAACATCTTTCATGGTCTTAATCAGTGCTTTATGGAAAATATCATAGAACTTACTTTTTAAATGTATATGGTGTTCTTATATTATCGTTTTGTACTTCTTTATTAAGTTTCTCTCTATTCTCTTCAATCCAGTCAAGATTACCCATTGAAAGCATCTCACTGCATTTCAATGCTGTATCATAATCAATTTCATTGCATTGAACAGCTTTAGCTAATACTAATATAGCGTGTAAATAATTGTTGTAATCATATAAATTTTTCTTGATCCATAGAGATATAATCACCAAAGATTTGTAGTGCTTCTTCTTTAAAGATATGAGTTACCTCACCATTAAACCCTCTAATAGTAGGGGGCAATATTCTCCTTTATTGGTGGTTTAATATTGTTAGGTATTAGGTATTTTCGCCTTCAACAACTTGTAAGGGTTGTTCTTATTCAAAGTAGTAATAACAGGCAAACCTTGTAATTGTGTCCATGTTGTAAAAGATGGGTCATAGGGCAATCAATCTTTTTAGCTATTTCTAAACCTATCATCTCATACTCATATTTCACTAATGGTCTTGACGGTTCTATTACCACTCTCATACGTGGTTTTTCAACGGTATAACGTAAGCTAGGATAAAAATCAATGCTGTATTAGGTACTGCTTTTTACACGTTCAATAAATGTAACTGTATCTATACCAATATCATCATAATCAATGATAATTAAGTCCCGTCTGATAATAGCGTCACTTACTCTATGTAACTTCTCCTTTATCGTTTGGCTCGATATATCCACTGATAAAAGTATTCTTGTTTGTCCTTTAGCTTTTTAACCTTTCTAAAAAGCTTGTATCATCTTCATTTTTATTTCGTTGAATAAAATTAGACTTTATATTCTTGTAACCATTCAAATGGACTAGTTTTTAATAAAATTTTTCATTTGGTTTTAGCTGTTTTGTAAAGCCTTTTTTTCAATATAAATTGGCAATCTTATCCCTCCTTCCTACTTTCTTACTTTTAAAAACAACTCATCATCATATTTTTACTCTCCTTGCATCATCTTCATACACATTTTCAAATCCGTGTATATAACCTTTTTAATTCATATTCTGCTAATTCTTCACATTTAATATCATCTAATTTCATACATAACTTATTAATACTTTCTTCATTCTCACCCATTTTTAATTGCTTTTTATTAAATTTTCTAAGCACATTAAATAATTACTTTGAATTTCATTTAATGTTTCTGTATTCATCAATTTAGTAACATTGTCATCTCTAAAATATATCCATTCTATGCCTTTTTCTACTTAATTTCATCTTAAATTTTCCTTTTACACTTATTTGTTGTATAATCGAGAAGAGAAAAGAGTGCCCTTTGCATCTTCTCGATTACTATTCTTTACTATTCACTTTAAGTTTGCCGGCTCAGTGAATAGCTTTTTATTTCAATATTTCTCATATTTATATTTCCTTTTCTTTATGATGCTGTTTACCGTGGGGGTGTTTTCTTTTTAACATTTGCTTACTTCTTCTAGGTCTTTTTATACATGAATTCATACATTCTAGGACACTTTTCATGCTTCTTAACCATTCTCTATGAAATTCTGATAAAGGAATTTTTCCTTCCGTAAATTCCTTTACGTTAAATTGAAAATCTTTTTGCTGCCTTTTTAACATTTTTATTTACTGTATTCGTTTGATTTTCTGTATTCATTTTTGTTCTCCTTTGATTGTATATTTTTAGAATTTTTCTTTTTCTAAGAACTCATGTACATCATTAATATCAAACATAATTTCTTTACCCTTATAAAAAGCTCTTTAAGCCCTCTCTTTGCCACTGTTCCACAAGTCTAGGGGCACAAGCAAAATACTCACACAAGCCCTTTTTATTCAAATAGCGGGTATTTGCATTTACCTTTATTTCTTTCTTCGCTGTATCAACTGCCTTTCTTGCTAGTTGTAACATGGTATTGTATAGCTCTTGTTGTACGCTATCTGGTAAATATACGAGAATAGCTTGTAACTCCATTTCATTCAGTCCTTTCTCATTCGATCGATTTTTACCACTCAAAAGCATCTTTTGTATCTTCCATCTCCTTTCTAATGTCATTGGCTAACCATACACCGTAAACCAATACCGACTAAAAAACGATATTCCTACGGTTAAAATAAGCTCCATGTTTTTGCATCATAGCCACACTCATTTTTACCTCCTCTCAATAAGTCTTTCCATTTTTCTAAACTACTCGTTTTTAATACCGACAAAAATACGCTTTTCTTGCTTTATTTGAGATGAAATAGGTGCAATGTATTCCACTATTTCATTCGTTGTTTCTGCTATAAAATAGCCGTTTGCATTTCTATTTCTCATGCTTAAAATAGGCACTTTGTATTTAAGTCTTAATCTTCTCACTAGCTCCCTTAAACACCTCATACACTCTATTGGTATTCTCAAATTGCATTTCTTTTAGCAATTCTTTAGTAGTTTGATATTATCCTACCAATCTTTAAAAATACTTAATAATTTTTGTTCTTGTTCTGTCAAATTAGTCTTTCTTTTCATGTATCTACCTCTTTCTATTATTTTGCATCATAGCAATACTAAAGCAAAGCACTTCTTATCATTAACTCAACTTTTTTTCAACGGTTTTAACTTAAAATATCTTCACACTTGCTGAAATATTGTTAGCTTTTAATTCACTCATAATCTTCTTTTATTTCAGATTGTTTAAATTCAAGTTTACCTTGTTCTTTTTAATCTATAAGTTCCTTCAGAAATGCATAACATACTCGAAAAAAATCAGATTGTTTTTACCTAACATTACTCTATAACCTCTTAATTTATTACTCACGTAAATACCTCCTTCCGAATTTTCCAACGTTTTTTCAACGTTGTTTATAACTCTATTATATCAACTTTTTATAGTTTGTCAATAATTAATCAACGTTTTTCAACATAAAAAGAATTGATATTTTACTTTCTTAATTGTATACTCATTATAAGAGAAGGGAGAATAAATAATGAAATTAAATAAGAAGATAAATTAAGGCTCGGCTATAAAAATTAAAGAGTTGAGATTAGAAAAAGGAATGACAACTAAAGAATTTGGTAAGCTTTTGGTGCAACTGATAGTAATGTTACATCTTGGGAAAAAGGTAGAACATCCCCTAATCCAGAACGACTAAAGGCTATAGCTAAAATAGCAGATATTACAGTGGAAGAATTATTATCCAATTCTAAAAAGCGTATGCTATAGAGTATGCTATGAATCGTTTTGAAAAATATATTATATTCAGAATCCAATTTAGACATAGATATAATGTTATCAGATTTTTGTTTATAAATATGGCGAAAAAATTCTATCTAAAATTGAAGAAAATTTTAAGTTTTCTAAACTCTCCATGTATTCAAATAAAAGATATTGAAAATTATATTGATGAAATTATCAATGTTATTATCTCATGACACTCCCAAAAGATACTAAAGAATTGCTATTAGATATTAAAAATACTTTATCAAAAGAGATTAATAAAATTTCTGAATACAATGGAGAAATACAAAAATATTCCTTTCACATAAATATATCTGATGAATTAAATAGTGAAACTGTTACCAAAGCTGTTAGTATTTTGAATAATACGATAAAAAGAAATAGAAACGTTAATGAAAGATTGCGACTAATCATATCCCTCTCTATTTCTCTAAAGAAAATCGATCGAATGATGATGCAATAACAAGCAATACTTAAACATTCTTAAAATAATACATACTTTTTATTTTTACCGTGGGGGTGGAATTAGAAAGGAAAATATTATGATACAAGAATATAGATTAAAAGATGGAACAAAAGATATTTAATTAAATGCTATATGGGTATAGACTCTCTAACTGGTAAACGTATTACCACTACTAGAAGAGGGTTTTAAAACACAAAGCTCTCTAGCAGAAGCTCGATTAAAATTAGAATATGAAGAAAAAAACATTTAATGCTAAAAATAGTAAATACACCTTTCAACAGATATACGAACTCTTTTCTAGTTGAGCATAAAAATACCGTCAAGTCTGGTACTTATGCTACTACTGTAAGATATGCTAAAGTGCACATACTGCCTAAAATCGCTAATAAGAGGATTGATAGCTTTACGGTGTTAGATTGTCAAAAACTCGTCAATCAATGGGCAGAATATTTCAATAGTGCTAAATACCCTAAAGGAATTACTCAACAGGTATTTGATTATGCTATTAAGATGAATATCATTACAGATAATCCCATGAGAAAAGTAAAATTGCCTAAAAAGAAAAAGAAACGATAAATGAGGGTCAATAAATTTTTACAATACTGATGAATTAAAACAATTTTTGATTGTGTTAAGGACTATGGAAACATGAAATATCTAGCCTTTTTTAGACTACTAGCCTTTTACTGGAATGAGAAAAGGAGAAGCCCTAGCACTCAACTGGTCAGATATAGACTTTAATAAAAAGCTAGTCCATATTACAAAAGGTGTTGTTTTAGATGAAAATGAAATACCAATGATTTCAACCACAAAAACAAAAAAATCAGTAAGAACGGTCAGTGTTGATACTGAAACCATTACAACACTCAAAAGATGGAAGATAGAACAAGCAAAAAGAACTCATGAGTATTGGTATCAACTCACTGAATAAGCATCAATTATTATTTACTTATGATGCTAATAAGCTGTATCGCCCTAGCTATTCTAACTGTTGGCTAGAACAAATTATCAAGAAATACAATCTCAAAAAAATAACTATGCACGGTTTCCGTCATAGCCATTGCTCTCTACTCTTTGAAATGGGTACACCTATTCAAGCGGTACAAGACAGATTAGGTCACACTAATATTAAGACTACTATGGATATTTATACTCATGTTACTGAAAAACAAAGAGATGATATAGCAGAAAATTTCGCAAAATACATTGGCTTTTAAGTCCAATTTATACCTTTTTGAAAAAGTGATGGTCATTTTGATGGTCATTTCCCATTCCAAACAAAAAGCAAGCCCAGGAACGTTGTCATATCAACGTTTCTAGCACTACTAGGGTTTTTATCCCACACTACCTTCCATCTCGTACGCAATTAATCGGTTTAATTCAACTGCATATTCCATTGGAAGTTCTTTTGTAAATGGTTCAACGAATCCCATCACAATCATCTCTGTTGCTTCAGATTCACTAATCCCTCTACTCATTAAGTAGAATAATTGTTCTTCAGAAATTTTTGATACTTTCGCTTCATGTTCTAAAGCTACTTTATCATTATGAATTTCGTTAAATGGAATCGTATCTGATTTTTGATAAATCATCCATAATAATCGTGTCACATTCAATATGAGAAATTGAATAGTCAGATTTCTTACTAAAGGTTACTTGTCCACGATAGTTTACAACACCACCATCTTTTGCGATTGATTTTGAAACAATCGAACTAGAAGTATGAGGTGCATTATGAATCATTTTTGCCCCTGTATCTTGGTGTTGTCCTTCTCCGGCAAAAGCAATGGATAACATTGTTCCTTTTGCATAAGGTCCTTCTAAAAAGACAGAAGGATATTTCATGGTTGTTTTTGCTCCTAAGTTTCCATCAATCCATTCAACTGTTCCATGAGCTGCTGCACGAGCACGTTTTGTTACAAGATTGTAGACATTGTCAGACCAGTTTTGAATCGTTGTATAACGACAGTATCCACCTTCTTCTACGAAGATTTCTACAATTGCAGCATGTAAGCTGTTTGATGAATAAGTTGGTGCTGTACATCCTTCTACATAGTGTACACTTGCACCTTCGTCTACAATAATTAATGTACGTTCAAATTGTCCCATATTTTGGTCATTAATACGGAAATAGGTTTGAAGTGGAACATCACATTTTACGCCTTTTTGGCACGTAAACTAAACGTTCCTCCTGACCATACTGCTGAGTTTAATGCTGCTAATTTATTGTCTGTTGGTGGTACTAATTTTTGCAAAATATTTTTCAAAATAATTCTGGGTATTCTTTTTAATGCTGAGTCTGTATCGGTGAAGACAATTCCTAATTTATCGAATTCTTCTTTCATGTTGTGATACACAACTTCTGACTCGAACTGTGCAGATGCCCCTGCTAAATAGGGCACGTTCTGCTTCTGGAATCCCAATTTTTCAAATGTATCTTTGATTTTCTCAGGAACATCATCCCAAGAACGAGCTGGTTTATCACTCGCACGTTTGAAATAGGTAATCGCATCAAAATCAATATCCGATAAATCTGCTCCCCATGTTTGCATTGGCATTTTTCAAATGCTTTTTAAAGATTTTAGTCGGAATTCAAGCATCCATTCTGGTTCATTTTTCATTTTTGAAATCGTACGAACCACTTCTTCGCTTAATCCAACACCACTATCAAATACGGGCGTTACATCTTCATGAAAGCCATGCTTGTAATCTTCTAATTCTGGAACTCCACTCATTTTTATATTCCTTTCTTGTTTTTTCTGTTCAACTGCTTTTTCTAATGCTTTCCATGCTAAGGTTGCACATTTAATACGTGCTGAGAATTTAGAAACTCCGCTTAGTAAGGCAGCATCTTCTAATCGATCTTCATTCACACTTTGCCCTTGCACTAATTTTTGAGAAATCTTCTGCTAATTCCAAAGCTTCTGGTAAAGTTTTTCCTTCTAAAATATCCACATCATACTCGCACTCGCCATACTAATCGAACAACCTTGTCCATCAAATCGAGCACTTGTTATATGACCATCATCTGATAATTCTAATTGTAACTGCAATACATCGCCACAAGTCGGATTATTCAACTCGATAACTTCAGCTGTTTTTTCAGTTTGAATTCCTTTATGACGAGGAAAATTCGAATGGTCTAAAATCACTTGACGATATAATTGATCTAATTTAGATAAAAGCCATCTGAGAAAAACTCCTTTACTTTTTGTAATGCTTCTATGAAAAAAATTCAGCTTCTTCCATTGTATTATAAATATAAAAACTAATACGTGCAGTGGAAGATACGCATAAATCTCTCATTAACGGTTGTGCGCAATGATGTCCTGCACGAATCGCTACGCCTTCCATATCTAAGGCAGTTGCTAAATCGTGAGGATGAACCCCATCCATTGTAAATGAAATCACACCACTTCTTCTTGAAACATCCGTTGGACCATGAACGGTTACACCTTCCATTTGTGTTAGGTTTGTCGCAAACATACGCTACTAATTGTTGTTCATGAGCATGAGATGTGATCCATTCCAATTTGTTCTAAGTAATCAATCGCTGCGCCTAGTGCTATTCCACCGGCAATATTAGGTGTTCCTGCTTCAAATTTCCATGGAAGTTCATTCCATGTACTTTCTGTATCATACACGAAGTCGATCATTTCTCCGCCAAATTCAATAGGTTGCATTTCTTCTAATAGTGCTTGTTTCCCATATAAAGACACCAATACCTGTTGGAGCTAGCATTTTATGACCACTAAACGCATAAAAGTCGCAACCCAAGTCTTGTACATCGATTTTCATATGTGGTGCTGCTTGAGCTCCATCAACAACTAATATTCCTCCAACTTCATGGACGATTTGTGCTAGTGCTTTTAATCGGCTGAATCGTTCCTAACACATTTGAAGCATGCGCAATTGAAAACGATTTTTAGCTTTATGAGTTAAAACTTCTTTTGTAGCTTGTACATCTAGTTCCCTTCTTCGGTTAATGGGAGGAAGTTTAAACTAGCTCCTGTTTGAAGTGCTAATTGTTGCCATGGAACAAAATTAGAATGATGCTCCGTTTTACTAATCCAAAATCTCGTCACCTTCATGCAGACGGTATTTGGCAAAAACCTATGCTACCCAATTGATTCCAGTCGTTGTTCCTCTTGTAAACAATACTTCTTTTATTGAAGAAGCATGGATAAAGGTTTGCACTTTTGACGACTCGCTTCATAGGCATCTGTTGCTAGTTGAGCGAGTGTATGCACACCACGATGAATATTCGCATTATAATCGTGATAATACTCTTCAATACAACGAATCACACTTTCAGGTTTTTGCGTTGTAGCAGCATTATCCAAATACACTAATGGTTCATCATTAACGGTTCTATTTAAAATTGGAAAATCTTTTCGAATGTAATTAATGTTCATCGTTTTTCGCCAACTTTTGATCAATCATTTCTACTAATTCTTTTTGTGTATTTTGTGCTGGAATTGCACTAATAACAGAACCTAAGAATCCACGAATCACTAAACGTTTCGCTTCTGTGGCTAATTCCACGGCTTGTTAAGTAGAATAATTGTTCATCATCCACTTGTCCCACACTTGCCGCATGTCCTGCTGTTACTTCATTTTCATCAATTAATAAAATTGGGTTCGCATCTCCACGTCCGCCTTCAGAAAGCATTAATACACGACTCTCTTGTTGAGCATCTGCGAATTTTGCTCCTTTAATAATATGTCCAATTCCGTTAAATGTTAACGTTGATTTATCAAGAATAACTCCATGCTGTAAAATATGTCCCACTGAGTGGTTTTGCATAGTTTGTCACTCTTGTATCGATTCCTTGTACTTGTTTACCAGTTGAAATAGCAACAACATTTACTTTTGCAGTAGAACCTGCCCTCGTAATTCACTATCGAAGTCTGCAATCACATTTCCATCATTCATAATCCCTAATGCCCATTCAATCGTCGCATCTTTTTCTAAATAACACGACGGTTAATGTAGGCATCTGTTGAGTTGACCTAATGTATCTACTGCAGCAAAAATGAACTTTTTGCTCCCTCTTTTCAATCACTTCTACGATAATATTCGCTGTATTTTTATGGTCTCAATACTTTCGAAACGTTCCACATAAGATAGTGAACTATTTTCTTCTGCTACAATTAAAACGTGTTTTAACAAATGCTTCGTCTACTATATTATTTTTGTACAAAATGAGATTCAATAATATCTTCTAAAACAACATTTTTAGGAACATAAATAAAAATTCCTGAATTGACCATTGCTGCATGATAAGCTGTTAGGGCTATCTTCATCCACTGGTACAGCTTTTGTCATATAGTATGGTTTTACTAATTCTGGATATTGTTGCAATGCTTCAAATAAATCCATTACTAATACATCTTGCATCGCTGTTTCAACATTCATTTCTTCCCAGTAAACTGCTCCTAATTGAACAATTTTTGCACTTCCTACTGCACTTGGAATGTCTTTTTCTAATTCTGTAATGAGTGAGTTTGCTTCTCCAATTTCACTTTGGAATAAATTCCAGCGATGGAATTTTACACGCTCAATAAATGGTAATGGTAATTGTTTCCTAATTCCAATGCTTTTTAAACGAATGTCTAAAAACCAATCTGGTTCATTCTTTAGAAGTGAGAATGAAAGTCAGTTGTTCTGGTGTTACAGTTAATTTCTCTGCCATTCTCTTTCTCCTATTCTTGATGTTCTAAAGAAATTCCTAATTCTTCACTAATTCCTTTATATCCTTCTGCTTCTAGACGTTTTTGCTAATGCTGCATCTCCAGTCATTACCACGTCCGTCCATCATAATATGAACAACATCTGGTTCAATATAGTTTAATAAACGTTGATAGTGCGTAATATTAATGATCCAAAGTTTTTCTCCACGCATGGCATTAACACCACGAGAAACGACTTTAAGCGCATCAATATCTAACCCTGAGTCAATTTCATCTAAAATCGCAAAACTTGGTTCAATCGTCATTAATTGAAGAATTTCATTACGTTTCTTTTTCTCCACCAGAGAATCCTTCATTCAAGTAACGTTCTGCCATTTCTTCTGGCATATCTAAAATTGCCATTTTTTCATCTAATTTCTTAATGAATTCACGAACACCCATTTTATTATCTTCATCACGACGAGCATTAATGGCTGAACGCATAAATTCTGCATTTGTTACTCCAGCAATTTCACTTGGATATTGCATTGCTAAAAATAGACCTGCACGAGCACGTTCATCTACTTCCATTTCAAGAACGTTTTCGCCATCTAATAAGATTTCACCTTCTGTTACTTCATAACTTGGATGTCCCATAATTGCAGCAGAAAGTGTTGATTTTTCCTGTACCGTTAGGTCCCATTACTGCATGGATTTCTCCAGTATTGATGGTTAAGTTAACACCTTTTTAAAATTTCTTTATCTTCAATTGACACATGTAAATTTTTTTAATTTCTAATGTTGCCATTATTAAGCCCCTTTCAAAATAAATCCTCAATGATATAACAGAATTTTTATCTGTCACATTAATAATATTTTATCTTAAATGAGAACGATTATCAAAAAGATAACGTTTCGAATTCATATCTTCTACTGCAAGTTTTTCACTGATTTTTCATATAAAAAAACTTTTCATTTTCATGAAAATAGAGTATCATATAAACTACTTACAATGCGAAAGGGGAAAAAAATAGATGCAACAATATCCTTTAATAGGAATTTCAGAAATCATCGTCAAGATAATACTGAACATGATACCTATATCCTATCTTATGCACCTAACGGATTTGTTACTGGATTAGAAAAGAGCAAAAAGCCATTCCAGTAATCTTACCAATTGTTTTCTCAAGAAACAGCTCACGAATATATTTCAAGAGTTGACGCATTAGTTTTTATCAGGAGGGCAAGATGTTTCACCTCTTTTTATATGGAGAAGAACCTCATATTAATTTAGGAAGAACTTATCCAGTAAGAGATGCGTATGAACTTGCGCTAATTGAAGAAGCTTATCGTCAACGTAAACCAATTCTTGCCATCTGTAGAGGTATTCAAATTTTAAATGTTGCTTTTGAGTACTTTATACCAAGACATTCAATCGCAATATCCAGAATCAACGATTTTACATGTTCAAAACAATGCCTTCTACTGCTACTCATACAATTGAAATTGCTGAAGGTAGTGAATTATCTAAAATATTTGGTACAAAGACAGCAATCAATTCGTACCATCATCAAGCTGTTAAAGAGCTTGCTCCAAACTTCAAAGCAGTTGCTTGGAGTTCTGATGGATTAATCGAAGCTTTTGAATCGAATGAAGAAGGACATTATGTTCTAGCATTACAAGGTCATCCAGAAACAATGGTGAACGATGATGAAGGAATGCAAGAACTATTTAACCATTTTGTACAATACGTAAGAAAAAGACTTTTCTAATAAGTAGTAAATAGGACATAAGCAGCCTCGCTTTTGCGAGGCTCATTACTCATACTACATTGAAAGTCTTTTCTCTTTTATGTATTCTAATACTAAAATTGGAAGAAATAGACTTTTCTCCGTAGCAAAAGTAATAAAAGCCACTTTTAGTGGCTTTTATTACCGAAAAGTCGAGACTTTGGCTCGAATTTTAGCCATGAGACCGTAAGGTCTGCTGGCGTTATTTTTGCTACTCAAAGAAAAGTCTATTTCTGAAGATTCTATATTTTCTTAAATTTCGCAATCAATGCTAATAATGGATTAAGCGTTTTGCTAAAATTCCCCGCTAATTGAACGAGATTTCCTCCAAATTGACGCTTAAAGTTAAAGTTACCCTCGTTTTTGATTCGCTTGGTTCGTTTCAATAGTTCCATAGAAATTATAATACTTATAACCGTTATCTTTAGCAAACTTCATCATTTCCCAGTTCAATAAACTTGAACCACCAAAGTTTAAGTATTCTTCATGAGAACCACCAAAAACTGAAATGACTTCATCCCCATAACACATAAATAGAGTATCCTGATAAAGCTAACATTGGATTATGAATGTCTAATGCTTCAAAAGTTTTTACGTTTTTGATAACTAGCTAATTGATCTTTTGCATCAGTAATCAATCCACGTGTTTTCTTCACATGTTTCCCTTCAGCTTCACGGACAGCTAATTCTTTTTCCAATTCTTCTACTCGATTTGTAAAGAATTCAATTCTTTCTTGATAATAACCTTTGTATGCTTCTACATCTAAGAAGGCAACCATGTATTTTACTTTATCTTTAAAAACTCTCTTTCATTTTTTGAAATAAGTAAAATCTTTCACTGCAAATCCTTTTTCTTAACGAAGTTTCTGTTAAGATGGGATAGAATATATCTAAATCATCTTGTTCCAATTCACGAATTTGAATATGAGATTCTGTCGCTTTTTCTTAAATCACGTTTTTAAAGAATTTGATAAATGATTATAAATATCATCGCTAGTCTCAAATAATGATAAATCTTTTCTAAATAACTGAAGAATAACACTTCCACCTTCTAAGTCTAGTGAGCGATGATAACCTGCTTCTTTAAAATAAGATAATAATTCAGGATAGTTACATTCTTCAAGAACTTCTAATGATTCATTTTAAAACTTTTATTCATTAAATAAGATTCATTTCTACTCTAGAGATACCCTTTTTCTTTTAGAAAACTTTAAGACTTTCTAACATTTGTAGTAATAAAGACAATTCCTCCAAATGAAATAATGGACCTTGTACGATTACCGCTTCTTTAAAAAAATCTAAAACGTCTACGTATACAAACTAATGCTTGAGCTATCCATCTTTCACCCTCAGTCCAAGAAATATAAAAATCTCATCATAAAATTGACTACTCTTATGAACTTCTGCTATTTCATTTGTTTGTAAAAATTAGCATTCTCAAATTCTTCTTGATGTTGATTGAAAACCTCTGCTGTAATGAATTGTACTTGCATTCTAGTTTCCACACCCTTCTTTCTTCTCACAAACGATTGGTAAATCTTTATCTAACAAACTCGCAAATGCAGCTTCATCCACTTCTTCTAATATATAAATCCAGTTCACAGCTATATCGACTTGATTTAACATTTCAGGATTGTCTTCTAATTCTGTATGCCAAGCGACTACTTTCCCTGATAATGGACTAACGAATTCCGTTACAGCTTTTGCAGCTTCAACACTCATAAATGAATCTTCTGTTGATAATGATTCTTGGGAAAATAATTCTACAAAACTAACATCTCCAATATCATCTTGTCCTTTTGGAGAAATACCTACTGTATAGCGATTTTTCTTCTTTTTAATCCATAATCCATTTTCTACTATATTTAATCATTTGATTCACCTTTTCAATAATTGTTCATATTGTTCTTCTTTAAACCCAAAGAAAAACTGCATTATCACTGACTAATAATGGACGTTTAATTAGCATTCCATCACTGGCTAATAATTCCATCGCTTTAGAAGTTTCCATTGTTTTTATCACATCTTTTTAATCCCAATTTACGATATAATTCTCCACTTGTGTTGAACACTTTTTGTTAGAGGTAATGCACTTCTTTCAAATAGTACTTGTAATTCTTCTGCTGTTGGAGGTTCTTCACGAATATCTTTTTACTTCAAATGAAATATTGTGTAGTTCTAACCATTTTAAAGGCTTTCTTACAAGTTGTACATTTTGGATGACTATAAATAATCATTTCTGTTCTCCCTTACGTTCTTGCTTTTAAAAATTCTTCTGGTAATTGTTGTTGTTGTCTTGTTTGTTGATTAAATGGATCCTCATCTTCTCCAAAAATATTACTCTTGAAGTGATATCTCATCGACATCATTAACCCAATTCCCATCATATTTCCTAATAGAGAGATCCCTTGCGAAATAAATGGTAATGGAATCCTGTTAATGGTAATAGTCCGATTGTCATTCCGATATTTTTCTACAACGTGGAATAAAATCATCATAATTACTCCTGTTGCAATATAAGAATAAAAACTCATTTTTGTATCAAAACATACCGAATCATTTGATAAATTAAAATGAAATACACGGTGATTAAGAAGGTTCCGCCTAGGAATCCGAAGTTTTTCACCGATTGTCGCAAAAATTAAGTCTGACTCACGAACGGGAGAACGTATACTTCGAGTGTCCATATCCTTTACCGAACATTTTTCCTGATCCGATAGCTTTTTAAGCTTTTGGAATAGTGGAATCCTGCTCCACCTTGGTCACGATATGGATCTAACCATGAATCAATACGACCGAATTGATAATTTTTGAATCCGATATTTAATAATAATTGTCGATTATACACTACTAAGTAAATGAGTAATGAACCGATTAAAATGGCTGTTAAGATTAATGGTAATAGATTTTTCCAGCTAATTCCTGACATAATCATGACGCCTCCTAGAATCATTAAGAATACTAAGGTTGTTCCTAAGTCATTTTGTAGGATAACGAGTAATAAGGCTGGTAATGCATATGCGATTAGTTTGGCAAATAAATACCAATCGGTACTTCTTGTACGGTACTTTGTTAACATGTTATGATGGGTCGCTACTTTTGCGAGCATCAGGATGTAGAAGATTTTTACAATTTCTGATGGTTGGAAGGAAAAACCTCCTATTCTAAACCAACTTTTCGCACCAGTTGCGGCTGCGGTTCCTCTATCGTATAGGAATAGGACAGCTACTAAAAGTATGAGTCCTATGATGTAACTCAGGGTTGTCAGTTTCCAAAGTTGTTCTGAGTCAAATTGCATAATAATAATGATGGCAATTGTCCCAATAACATACCATACAAATTGCATGAGGACAGTTCTGAGTGATCCGTGTGCTACTTGAATATAGGTAGTTGATAGTAATGTTGCTATGCTGATTAGTGCTAGTAATAAGACGGGTAGGATGATTCCGTAATCGATGCGGGAATCTTGTTCGTCGTACATAATTTTCCTTTTCATTGGTAACTCCTTTTCTGTTATTGTATCTAATGTATGAGTTCTATATTCTGATGGAATATAACGTTCTTATTGTAACATAGAAACGAACAGAAATGCTAATTCAATCGTACTCTTTATTCTTTTTAGAGAATACTCGTGAATAGTAAGAAAAATCATTTTTACTGTAGCTTGGACGTCAGTAGCCCCCTTTGGGGTCTCTTGGCTAAAATTTGAGCCTAAGGTCTCAAATTTTCCCGTAATATAAGCCACTGCTGTTGTGACTTATATTACTACTACGGTAAAATGTTTTTCTTTTCTATTCACTCTCCTTGATGTGAGGGGCGGTTATGTTATTAGGAGTGGCAAACATACGACAAGTGTCGTTTTTGATACTTGTCGTTTTTATTTCATCTTTTAATGAAATTATTTGCCTTCAGCTAATACACGTTCTTGTTCTACTGCAGCTTGTCCTAAGATGTTTAAGTAGTTCCATGGACGGTCGAATACTGGTTGGAAGAAGAAGTCTACATATGCTAAGTCTTCGATTGTCATTTTGTTTTGGATTGCTAATGACAATGTGTTTGCAGAAGCTGTACAGTCGTATTTAGACATTACTTGTCCACCTACGATACGGTTTGTACCTACTTCGTAAACTAATTTCATGTAGATTTTTTCGTATGTTGGCATGAATTCTGGACGGTGGTTATCTACCACATATACAGAACGTACATCTAAACCAAAGTGAGGTGCGCTACCTACGTTTACACCTGTTGAACCAATGTTCCATCCGAATAAGTGCAATCCTGATGTAGATTGTGTTCCACGGTATTTAACTTTGTGTCCGTTAATGTTTTTACCAACTAAAGCACCCATACGTACAGCGTTTGTTGCTAATGGAATGTATGCGTGTCCTCCGTTAGGATTGTAGTTAACAGCACAGCTATCTCCAGCTGCGAATACATCTTTAACAGATGTTTCCATGTAGTCGTTAACGATGATAGCACCGTTAGCATTGTTTCTAATTGGTCTTTTACTAAGTCGTTATTTGGACGGAAACCTACACATAAGATAACCATATCAGCTTCGTATTCGCCACCAGAAGTTACAACTTTGTTTACAACTCCGTTTTCACCTTCGAATGATTTAACCATTTCGTTTAAGCGAACTTGAACACCACGTTCACGTAAATCTTCTTCTAAGATATCAGTGAATTCTGGGTCTAAGTATTTGTTTAAGATACGGTCTAATCCGTCAACTAATGTTACTTCTTTACCTTCTAAAGCAAATGCTTTCTACTAATTCGATACCAATGTATCCACCACCGACAACAACGATTTTTCTTCTTGTCAGTTTTTCTTAGCAAAGATTTCTTTAGCTTGGTTATAGTTTTTACATAATTGAACGTTTTCTAATTCACGTCCTGGAATTGGAGGAAGAATTGGCCAAGAACCAGTTGTTAAAACTAATTTATCAAAAGTTTCTGTTTTTTCTTCTCCTGATTTTAAATCTTTAACAGTTAAAGATTTTCACCTTTTGTATCGATGCTTGTTACATCGTGTTCCATATGAACTTCTGCTCCTAATGAAGCTAATTCTTCTGGACTAGAATAGAATAAGCCTTGAGGGTCTTCTAACAACTCCTCCTACGTATAACGCAATACCGCATGATAAGAATGATACATTGTCATTTTCTTTCATATACTACGACTTATGCGCACAGGTTTGTCATTTAAAATTGTTTTTTTACTGCAGCAGTACCCGCATGAGTACATCCAACTACTACAACTTTCATTTTATGTTGGCCTCCTATGTTTTTCATAATAAATAAGAATGATTCTCATCTACAAGTGATATCGTATACAATTTTTCGATAAAATGCAAACTTTTAGCTTACTTTTTAATAATTTTTAATTTATTTTTAACCCTGTAAGTGTTTCATATGTTATAACATTTTTTATACAAAAGAAAAAGGATTTTTTTAAGGTTATAAAAACGTCCAAAATATCTGAATATCTCTTTGCAAAAAAATCGCTTACGTTCTTTTTAAATAAAAATACCGTAGACAATATTCATCCACGGTAAATCATTTTACAAAAATATATTCAGCGAGTAAACGTTCAAAGGTGCGAATATTAATATCTCTCTTCAATTGAATCTTAATATTACCTGCCCTTGTCCACAATTCTACTTCTGAAGTGAAATCTAACATTCCAGCATTTTCAGTAGACCACATATGAACAGAACTATAGGGTGAGAATAAATCTCACCCTTACTTCCAGTTAATCCTTGAACATCCTTAACAATTAATCGCTTATTGGTAAAAATCGCCACATCACGAACAGTTCTAAATGCTCGTTCTGCTACTTCACCATTAATTAATAATTCCCTGAACATCATGCGGCACTGGAATTTCTTTTATAAAAATATCCAACTTAAATTAGTCATAGTTTTAGTTCTCCATTCCTAAGTTAGACTTTAAAGTAATTCTTTTTAAAATACCATTTTTCAAATCATTAATATTATATAAATACGGTAATACTTCAAAAGTTTCTCTTAAGTTTTTCTTTGCTTGAAACCATCCTTGACCATCTGTAAAACCATACAAACTCTACATTTGGAATTGTTTTTGCTTCCTCTGTAATCATTTTATAGAACGTGCTGTCTCATTTAATTTTTGATCCACCACCAGAATAGAAATTAGTCTCTAGTAAGTAAACTATAGAATCTCTTTTTATAACAAAATCAAATCGTTTTGATGTATTCCCTTCATTTGTAATTGCAGATAAATCAACATTAAATAACTCTTCAACTTCATTTTTGATAGATTTCTTTATATAAATTAACCCCCATCACAAATCCTTCTTGTTCCAAATAACTTTGAACAATATTTTCCATTATGTGACCCGTACGATTTTTTTCTTCCGTTAGTATCCATCCCTACTTCAACACCTGTTACATAATCAAACAAATTAGCAACCAAGTGATTGCTTAACAGTCAAATACTCCTGATTTTTCCATAAAATCTGCATATTCTTCTGGTGAATAATTAGGGTTTCTTAAACTTGAAATAAAATCTTTTTCTACATCTTTTACTAAAATAGTATCGTTTAATCTCTTTGCAACAATAATTGGAATAGCTTTTAAAATTTCTGGATATTTATCTAACAATTCTAAAAAAACTCACTACGAATATTTTACTTCTAGTAAACTATTCATAATATTCAAAAGGAATTTTAATTTCATTCACATTTCTATATACTTTAGGAAAATCTACATAATATGTCCAATCTGCAATTGAATCTGTCATAGTTGATAACCATTGGTTGAAATCTCTCATTTGTTCCATTTTTCATTCTCCAATCTTGTTTTAGCAATTTCTAAATAGTCTTTTTCTGCATCAATTCCAATAAACTTTCTACCCAACCTTTTAGCAGCAACACCAGTAGTTCCACTGCCAACAAAAAGGATCTAAAATACAATCTCCTTTTTGAGTTGATGCCAAAATAATTCGTTCTAATAAATATTCTGGTTTCTGAGTTGGATGTTTTCCAGCCCACTTTTTCTGCCTTTTTAGTTAGGGAACCTGTCCAAACATCTTTCATTTGTTTTTCCATCATTGATTTCTTTCATTAATTCATAATTATAATAATGACGTGCATTCTTATCATTCTTTCTCGCTCAAAGAATTGTTTCTGTTGAATGAGTAAAAATATCTACACGACAAGTTTGGCGCTGGATTTGTTTTTTGCCAAGTAATATTATTTAAAAATTTTAAATCCCTCTTGTTCCAATGCCATACCAACAGAATATATATTATGAAGGCTACCTGAAATCCAAATTGTACCATTCGGTTTCAAAACTGTTCTTGCTAACCTAATCCATTGGCGGTTAAACTGATGTTTTTCTTCAAATGATGAAACTTTATCCCAATCTCCCTTATCAACAGATACTACTTGTCCTCCTGAATTGAAATTCCTCCATTACTTAAAAATATGGTGGATCAGCAAATATCATATCAACTGTTTCAGAGCTTAATTTTTGGATAAAACATCAAATGTATCTCCATGAATTAGCATCATATGCTTCTTATAAAATGCTTTTAACCATCATAATCTCCCCTTTATTTAGAACTTATTTCTTATAATTCGTTACTATTATTTCTGAAATGGTTCCTCGGCTTGAAAGTTTAGCTCCATTCATACGATTAGCTTCTACAAAATGAATATTAAAATCACTGTATAATTCTTCAACTAAAGGACTTGAAGAATTAGATAACGATTAAATAAGCTCCTCTTTCATTTAGCATCTTAAACATATCACGTAATCTTACTTGATCTTCATAAGTAAATCCTTCTGATGTATACGATGTAAAAGGCACTAGTAGCTGAAATTGGTATATAAGGTGGATCGAAATAAACAAAATCTCCCTCACCAACGTCTTCCAATGCTTTTTCAAAATCTCCATTTAATATATGAATATTATTATTATTAAGATAATTTGAAATGGAATTGATTAAATCTGGATTTACAATCTTAGGATTTTTATATTTTCCATACGGTACATTAAATTGATTTTTTAGAATTTACTCTATACAAACCATTGAAATTCACTCTTAACATATAGAGGATTCGAGCAGCTCTTTCTACATTTGACATCCTTTCTAATCTGCCATCTCTATCTGCTGCATCGAATATCTAAATAATATCCTTTGAATTATTATTTTTATGTTCCTCTAAAAGTGTTATTAATTCTAATGGATTTTCTTTTATTACTTTATAGCTATTTATAAGTTCTTCATTAAAATCATTAATATATGCGTTTTTCTGGACATAATTCAAAAACAAAGCACCACCACCAATAAAAAGGCTCAAAAATAACGATTATATTTTACTGGCATAAGTTCTTTAATTGTTGGTATTAGTTGTCTTTTACCACCTGTCCACTTTGGTAAAGGTTGTAATGTTCTTTTTGTGTTGTTTCCATATTTTTTATTATATCATATAGAGGTTAATACTCCAATTTATAAAATAATAGTACACTATAACAAGGCTTCAAAAATATTTTTCACTTAATATTCTTCTAATAAAATAATTTAATCAAAAAGCCTTCCAAAAATAGAAGGCATTATAATCTTATTATAGATTAATATTTTTAAAATTTTGTCTCAAATGAAAAAGTAATTATTAACAATATATTCTTTTTAAATTAGAATCTGTTAAAAATTCTTTGCTTGGCTTTTTCTATATAACGTTTATCTAAATGCTTATTTGCAATTTCTTTACTAATTTTTCTTTCAAATTACAATTTTTAAAAAGTTCTGAATAATTCTTATCTTCAACAATTTTTCTTATTTGTTGTTTCTTTTCCTCAAAATAATATTTCTATATTATAACTAGAAATATTATTTAATCACTTCGAATTTCCTCTAGTTTTTATATTTTTCCAATATTCTCAGTTTTTAAATAATTTTCTAGACATTTTTCACATGAGTTATTGATATTTGATCTACATTTTTTCAACAGTAGTAAAAATTCCCTTTTAAATTTTTTCAATTGTATCTGTATATTCTTGAGGAACAATATTTCTCATTACTTCTTCCATTATATTTTCTTCAAAAATAGCATTTCAATTTCATTAAATTGAAGAACTTCTATTTGATCCTCTTTATATACTTTTATTTCATCTTCAGTTAGATTATCTAAATCTATAATACCATATGCGGTATTTAAATCTTCCAATTTATTTACTGCTCTTACATTATTGATAACTTTAGTATGTCCTCCAGAAGGAATAACTGTATATTTTTCACCTAATAATCCGTTATAAATAGTATAGTCTAAACTACTTTTATCCCTTCGCAAAATAAATAAGGCTTTGAACTTCCTAATATTTCTGTCAACATTTGCTTAGGTAATTCATTTTTTCTGCCGTTAATAGTTCCAACTTCCATTCATTTGGATAAATAAATTCTTTTTATCCACGGAATTTGTGAATTACTTCTTCCCTAACACAAAATCAACTGAATGAGTAATAAATAAAAATTGTGTATTTGGCTTTTCTTCTTTCAATTTATCCCAAAATAAATTTGAAATAGAAGGATTTAAATATGTTTCTGGTTCATCAACAATTATTAATCCATCATCTCAGCCATTAAAACACTAATTGCATAATAGAGTACAACTTTTTCTCCTTCTGACAAACCATTAACTGAATATTTTCTTTCATTTTTCTACTAGTAATGGGATGTCAGCACCCATAATAAAATTTAACTGTATATCTTGAAATAATAATTCAAATATACTTTTTCGAATACAGTATTGTCTTTTTATTTCTTTTATCCCCAGATTGAAGTTTATATAAAACGTTTGTATACTCTGTCTGCATTGCTATTATCAGTTTAGTAAATTGATTACTCATTAATTTAAAAATCATATGTAGATTGTGTATTTTTAGATACTTTTAATACTATTTTTCTAAAAGTTCATCTTTAATATCATGTTTATCAACTCTTAACAAATTAGCTTCATTAATATTAAAATTTAATACTTTTTGTGCTCCTATCACAGATATAGAATTAAATGTACTTCTCCTTTTAGATAATTAGCTAAAATGATTTTCCTTTTCCATTTCCTCCAATCAAAACTATATCTTTTTCAATTTCTGAAAACCTTTTTCAAAACTACAAGACTATTTATATCATGATCTAACTTTTTCCAATTTAATACATTTATAAAATTTTTCCAAACTATTATCTTCTTTTTAAAATATTTCATTTCATATGGAAAAATCAAATTCATTTAAAAAATATTATTATAGTACTGACTTATTTTGGTTTGTTTTATTTCTGTATTCAAATTGAAATAATGTTCTAACTAGAAAATTTTCTCATTTAAAGTTCCTATAACTTTATCGAACAATTGTTCAAACGAAAAGTGAAGAAAATTTATAATTTCCTGTTTCATCATTATATATTTGTTCCTTATATTGAGGATACTTTATATTATATTCATATTTTTAATTTATCTTTACTTCTATTTAAAATTTCAATGTACTCTCTTAAATCAGTAATTTTACTTTTTAATTCTTGTTCATTAATTGACATTTAACTTTTTCCTCTTATTTTCCTTATTAATTTTAGATATTTTCTTCAAAAATTTTTAACTTAATAATCTATAAATTCAGTTTAACTCTTCAAATAAAAGTTTCTTATTAATTTAATTCCTGCTTTTTCATATCTAGCAAATATATTTTTCATCCCAATCTTCTGGCATTCCATTCTTTAAAAGTTCTTTATCCTCCGATATAGTTATCAATGCGACATAATAATACTCTTTTTATTCTTTTTCAGTTCATCTTTCAATTTTAGAAGTAAATTCTGAAGGATTTTTGCTAAAACTTCAATAGGTTTCTGAATATATCTTTTTAGAATTATATGTTCATAACGCAAAATAATTTCCCATCTTGTACCTTTTAACCCATTTTTCTTTAAAATACTCCCATGCTTTTTCACTAAAAATCAACTTCAACTCTATGATCTAATTTTTCCTTTAATTTTATATTTTTCTCGTATAGATTTTTCTTTAACTTCTTACGAATATTTTTATCAAAACTTTTTATACGCTTCAGATATGAAACTGTGATCGTTATATAGATTAATCCATTCATCTCTAAGTTCACTTTCCATTTCGTGATATAAAGAATATCTTGCTTTTATAGTGGCAATATAATAATTCTGTCATTTTATCTACGTCAATACTTCTAATAAATTCAGATTTCATAAAAATCTCCTTTAATTATAATAATTTTTACATTTCTTCAACTTTTATTATTTCAAAGTAATAAAAATTTATTTTGATTAGTATTATACATATTTTTCATTATATATCATTTCTTCCAAAAGTTAAAAACGTTTTTAAAAATATAAAACTAAAAACCTTATTTCATTTTTCTATTAAACACCCTCCCACATTTCCTAACAAAAAGTACTCTACTGAACGTAAAGTACTTTGATCACTCTATTTTATTTTTTTCCTGATAAGCTATCCCTTAACGGGTTTAACCAACAAATATTAATAGAACAAGAAGTGCAACGATTTCTAAAATATAAGTCAGTGCTAGTATGAGAAACCCAGTTTATGCATACTTTTAATATAAAAATTTTTGTTTAATGAGTTCAATTTTTCCAATTTAATAACCAGACACTTCCAACAGCAGGGACGATGCTCCATTGATGACTATTATCCATCTAAAAAAATGGAATATTCGTACTCTCCGTTCTTTTTCAATATAAAGTTGAGCCATTTTGCGTGGTTATTAGTGCAGAAACTAAGAATACGATAGCCACTATTGTCTTCTGTTTTAGTGTTAATGATTGTTTTTCTTTCATCTCTGTTTCACTCTTTCTTGAATTTTTAACAAAAGTATACATAATTTCTTTTTATGAGTAAAGATTTATTCATAAAACGCCTCCAATAATCTAAAAACATTGTCCTTATATCATAAATGTCTTATAATAAATTCATTCAAAAAGGAGGTTCTTTATGAAATTTTATTCATATGAATATGTGTTAAATCAAATCAGTCAGCAAGATTGGGTAATGGTTATTCTTTCTGCATTACTGATTCTTATCACTGCATTTTTTTGCTTTTAAAAGCTTATCAAGATAAACGTGGTAGTAAGTTTCGTGAATTGTCGCTTATTTCAATTTTTAGCTTTAGTTGCTGTTGTTTTAATGGAATTTCTAATTTTCAAAGTAATCAATCTACAAATAATCAATTCCGTAACTCTCTACACTTTATTGAAATTGTTTCAAAAAGAATTAGGTGTAGATAAGGAAAAGATATGTCAACACTTCTGCTACGACTGATGGAGCAATTATTAAAGTTGGCGATCAATTCTATCGTGCTTTAAACGGCTCTAACAAAAGATAGCTATTTATTAGAAAAGATGGAATTATATAAATCAGATGTTGAACTGGTGGAGGTTAAAAATAATGAGCTTTTTATTATAATTGCTATTAAGTTAGCTTTAGGTCTTATTTCTTTAGTATTTGTTATTAATGTAACTAGTAAAGGAAATTTAGCACCAAGTTCTGCAGTAGACCAAGTACAAAACTTTGTTCTCGGGGAATTCTTGGTGGGATTATTTACAATAGTTCGATTTCAATTCTTCAGTATGTTGTTATTTTAATTATTTGGACTATTTTAATTTTACTATTGAAATGGTTGAATACGAATGTTTCAATGATTAAACATTTAATTGATGGTAAACCTGTGATAATTATCAAAAATGGAAAGTTAGATCCAGAAGCTTGTCGTTCAAAAGGTTTATCTGCTGCAGATGTGGCACTTAAATTACGTTCTCAGGTGTATTCAATTAAAAGATGTTAAACGAGCGGGTGATTGAACAAAATGGTCAATTCATTATCGTTAGATTTGGGATGAAAAATCCTAAATACTCCTATTACGGACGGTGTAGTTCAAACAGAAATTTTTAGACACGATTAGTAAGTCTGAAGAATGGTTAATGGAAGAATTACAAAAAGAAGGCTATGATAATGTAGCAGATATCTTCATTGCTGAATATGACAAAGGTCAGATTAATGTTGTAACTTATTAATATTTTGATGAATGCTCAGTAAATTTTGCTGAGCATTTAATTTGCTTTATGTAAATTAGAATATATATACTGAGTTACTATCTAGTTTAATGATGATTACTCTTCTTTGAATTAGGTATAATCTAATAAATGGAGGTAATCTCATGTCAGCAGAAGAAAAATTAAATCAAGTTGCTGGTTCTATCAAAGAAGGTTTTTGGTAAATTAACTGGCGACAAAAAAACTTGAATCTGAAGGCGCTACTGAACAAGTAGTTTCTAAAGTAAAAGAGTTGCTGAAGACGCTAAAGATGCTGTTGAAGGCGCTATTGAAGGTGTTAAAAACATCTTTAAAAAGATTAATAACGATTAAATCTTTAAATCAAAACACGCTCAATTTAAAACTGAGCGTGTTTTTCTTTATGAATTTAATGTTTCAATCATGGACATATAATAATACTTTATTCAGAAATATCTGAAGTTGGACTTGTTTTTTTCTTTCTTTTCTCGATGAATGAAATGAATTGCAATAATTGAGAATACCATCGTCCATTGAAGGCTATATGGATGTAAAAGAAAAACTAAAGATACTATAAACAAGGATTAATAAATATTGAATTCCTCTTCTTTTTCTAAAAATATAAAAATAACCAACCTAATATTACCATCATTACTCCAGTATGAACTACAAAAGAGACTTGGTAACATTAACATTACTGCTCCCACGATATAATACACAATAGCTTTCGAAAACGTTGGTTTCAAAAAGAACATTCCAATTTCAAATACTAAAAACGATAGGATAAAAAGGTAATAAAATCATTCCTATTCCTTGGAACAGTGGAATATAATTTTTTTCTTCCTAATTGTTTACGATACTTTCTTAAATAATCAGTTCCAACATTGAACATAGCAACAATTAGTAATGTCATGAAGATATTTTCATAACTTTTGCCATCCTATCGGTACAATAAAAATGATCAATCAGTCCATACCCAAGAGATAACAACCAACTCAATAGAAGTAATCCAATCATTATTTTTCTTTTTATTAGTTGCATGGTAGAAACTATCTGCAAATAAAAATAACAAAATAGGATAAACAATGCGACCTACAATTGACAAATAAAGTGATGTATCCAAACTAAACAGTAATGGTCGAAAAACTATCGAATATCATTAAGAAAATTGCAAAAATAAATTAATTTTGAACGATTTGTATAATTTTTTCATAAGTTCTCCTTTATTTTACGATAATAACTGAATGATAACAGTTAATTTAGGATAAGTAAATGTTCTTTTGACACAAAAAATTATGCAACTATATATCGCCTAATTCCTTTTCTAATTTTTCTCTTAAACTACAAACTATAAACTCTTATACTCTACTTCTAGTCCTTTTTTGAACAGCAGGTCTCTTTTCGATTCGTTTTTGCCCATTCCACTAAGTGTGTGTAGCTAGATGCATCTAAAAATTCTGCTGAATTTTGATATAATTTATCTAATACTAATTGTCCATACCAAGACCAAATCGCAATATCTGCAATTGTATACTCTTCTCCAGCGATATAAGGTCTTGTTGCTAATTCTTTATCTAGTAAGTCTAATTGACGTTTTGTTTCCATTGTAAAACGATTGATGGCATATTCAATTTTTTCAGGAGCATAATTGAAGAAATGTCCAAATCCTCCACCGACAAATGGTGCAGAACCTGCTTGCCAAAAATAGCCAGTTTAATACTTCTGTACGTTTTTCAACTTCTTTTGGAATAAACTGTTCAAACTTCTCAGCAAGGTATAATAAGATATTCGCTGATTCAAAGACTCTAATCTTTGATGCACTAGATTGATCTAATAACGCAGGAATTTTTGAGTTTGGATTCACTTCTACAAAGCCAGTTCCGAACTGTTCTCCATCCATAATAGATTTTGTATAAGTCATAGTCTGCTTCTTTTATTCCTAATGCTAATAATTCTTCTAATAAAATCGTCACTTTTACACCATTTGGAGTTCCTAGAGAATATAATTGGAAAGGTTTCTCTCCTTTTGGTAATACTTGTTCAAAGCGGATCCAGCAGTTGGACGGTTAATTCCTGAAAATTTTTCCTTGATTACTGTCTGCAGCACTCAAACACGTGGTAATTCATAATTTGTCATATTATTCTCCTTTAATTTTACTGTTCTAATGATAAAATGTAAGATTTCATAAATATTTGTACCTTCCATTTTGTTCTGGAAGTTCTTCAAAGAAATAATATTCCTTACATTGCCATTTTTCTGGATTATAGACTAATAATTGACTTGTACTATTGTTAAAGGTACTTGAGAAACTTAATCGTTCCATTTGAGTTGATTCTGAGATTTTCTCTTGTTATTTCTAAACAATAACGACTGCTATTAAAGTTTTTCCTTTTTTCAAATGCTAATGGAATTGCTGTAGAAATAGTTTGCCATCCAAATGACTTCAGAATATTATCATAAAATCCATCCCATATAGATTGATTCATTCCTACTGAATCTTTCCATAAATATAATGGAGCATATTCTTTTTGATGTCATTTTGACTATTTTTCTACAGAGATAAGATACAGCTTTAAAGAGTAAATCTTTAAAACCATCCATTTTTATGTCCATTTTCTCGAACTCGTTCTCTAATGATGTTCATGTCAAACGAATCTGGTAATTGAATTTTTATATTGCATTGATATCATATTAGTTTTTCCTTTCTAAAAAGACTTTTTATCTGTAGTTTCACTGCTCCTACATCAAAACAGTCTCAGTCTAAAGCTTATTTCAAATTATTCGCTCTTTGATTCATTTTCATCTGCCTACGATTCAAGCCACGGCTTTGGTATTCATATGCTGCTCTTTTCGTAACGATCAATATCTTGTTGTCTTCTACGTTTCTGCATCTTGCTCACTTGCAAGTCTAGCTTGTTCAGCATTGAAAGCATCATTGTTATTACCAGATGGGGCCGAATAATCTCCACCTCCACTATAACTACCTGAGGCTCGATCCAAATTCATTGAAAAAGAATGCCAAGAGCTACAGCTAGTACAATAATTCCAAAAACAATAGCTAAAGCGACTTGTAATAAAAATGTAAATAGTAAAATTAAACCTGCACTGGTGGTTTTTAGAATAAATCCTTTTTCGAATTAAATAAATTTTAAAATAATCAAGAATCAAAACACTAACAGGAGCAAATACTAATCCAATTTTATGAAATTTAACCACTAAAATTGAATTATCCGGTGCTGAAGGTAATTGAGCACTTTGGAATCCTGTAAGAGAGTTCAGTAGTCACAACAGGGGCTTGACTTTGTTTATACCCAAGATACATTGTAATAGCTGCAATCACTGTATAAACTACAATTGTAATGATTTGTTGTTTACGTGTTAATTGTAAAAATTCTTTTATCATCTTTATACCTCACTTTATAGAATAACGTTATTTTACCGGATAATAAGTTTCTAGTAAAACCATTATGAAGTTTTTACAACATATCCCCACTCTATCCTTCGTTAATCCTAATTAAGCTCACATATCAATATCTAGGAATGTAAAAAGGTTAGGATTCTTTTCCTAACCTTTTTCGTACTGTTATTTCAATTTAACTGAGCGTTTAATCCAAAGTGGTCGCTCACTTGAGGACTATTCTTACCGTCAAAAACGACATGTAGATTTTCTACTTCTAACTCTTTCGTAATAAAAAGCATAGTCAATGCGGAGTGGTTCTGTATTTCCTTTCCATCCATCAATTTCTGGTGGAACGGTATAGCTACTCACTTTTTCTCTTTTCGCAACTTCAAATGCATCTTGTAAACCTAATGGACCAGATAAAATAGCTTGGTATCCTTCTTGCCCAGCTGGATTATTGAAATCTCCAGCTAGTAAAAGTGGTTTGTTCAATGCTTTCAAGACAGTTTCAAAACGTGCCCATTCTTCTTGGAACCCTTTATCCCACCAAGAAAGGTGCACACTAGCAACTGCCAATTCCTTACCATCTACTACCGTTTCAGCTAAAAGCAACTCGACGAGTATGATAGTCTGTTGGATCATCTACGTCTGAGGACCAAAACTTCTCTGGCTTCGATTGATGTTTTTAGATAAGATCGCTACACCTTCATGGTAACAATCATAACCAATATGATTATAGGACCAAGTCCAGTAATAATTTCTGCCGCTTTCAGCTAATTTTTCCACCAAAAGTCTAACGTAGTGATCTTGATGAATCGGTTCTGCTGATGGCAAAGCTTTGTAGTAGTCATCAACTTTTACCACTGGTGAAGTGATTTTCCTGATTGACTTCTTGAAAACAAATCAAATCATAATTCTTATCAAGAATATCTTGAAGTAAAAGATTGAATTTTTTCTTCTGCTTCTTTCTCCATCCAGCTATGAGTATTCAGTGTTGAAAAATTTCATATTTTTCTCCTAAAACAAGAGGTTGGAAAATAGATTCCAACCTCAAGACTATTATAATTCTACTTTAGTAACTACTGTTTTTAGCTGCATGAGAACCTGTTTGTTCTAAATTAACTGATTTAATAACGTCACCATTAGTGAAAAACAACGATTGTTGAAGTTTCACGACCTGCTGCACGAATAGCATCCAAGTCAGCTGTAACAAGTAAATCACCTGTTGCAACTTTTTGTCCTTCAGCAACATGAACGGTAAATGGTTTTCCTTCAAGACTTACTGTGTCTAATCCAATGAACAAGTACTTCAAGACCTGTTCTAAGTCACAAGACCAAGAGCATGTTTTGTAGGAAAATGCTTGAAACAGTACCTGAAACTGGAGATACAATGTTTCCATTTGCAGGTTCTACAGCAAATCCATCACCATCATTTTTTGAGAGAATACTGGGTCTTTTACTTGTTCTAAGACAATAACTTCCCCTTCTGCAACTGAGTAAACTTCCTCAGTTAGACCTTTGTATTGAACAGCGTTTTGTTGCGCTTCAGTCATTTGACTTGGAAGAGTTTCAGGAATGATTTCACCTGAATCAAGGATATCTTTGGATATCAGATTTCAATACGTCGGCTTTTTGGCCCGTAGATAGCTTGAATTCCTTTGTCCTTTTCATAACAAGACCCATAGCTCCTTCTGCTTTCCATTGCTCTGCATCACCGACTTTATCAGCGTCTTTAACAGTTACACGAAGACGAGTCATACATGCATCCACATCAACGATGTTTGCACGTCCACCAAGAAGGTTAATAATATTTACAGCTTGAGAACCTTCTGCAACTTTTACTTCACTACTTGATTCTTCTGAAGCTTCAGCAGTTTCGTAGTTTCCGTTACGTCCTGAGGTTGCATAATTGAATTTTTGAATCATGAAGTTTGCGATAAAGTACATAATTACTGCAAATAGAACTGTTACCCAAATGAAGTTAATAATATCCATACCGATACCAGCGCTAATCGCAATTGGTGTACGAGTCAAGAACTCGATTGAACCAAATGAGTGCATACGTAAGTTCACCACGTCAGCCATAGCAAATGCTGCACCTTGAACTAGTGAATAAACAAGATATAAAGGTGTTGCGATAAACATAAACATGTATTCGATTGGCTCAGTAACCCCTGTTAAGAATGTTGCAAGAGCAGTTGCAATCATCATACCTTTATATTTATGTTTCTTGTCACTATCAACATTACGATAGATAGCAGCAATCACACCCATCAAGATACCGAATGAACCAATCATTTTGTCCAACTTTAAAACGAGCTGGATGAACAGTAGCTAACAATTCTTGGTATTTACTTGCATCTGTACCTTGAAGGTTCACAAGGTCTGTAATCCATGCAAGCCATAGTGGGTCTTGACCAAATACTTGAGTACCTTTAGCTGCACCTGTTAAAATTTCATAAGTACCACCAAGAGCTGTATAGTTCATTGGGATAGTTAACATATGGTGAAGACCAAATGGCAATAGCAAACGTTCCAAAGTACCATATAAGAATGGTGCAAGGATTGGAGCATTTTCTTGTGAGTTAGCAATCCAGATACCAAAATTATTGATACCAGTTTGCACAAGTGGCCATAAAATAGAAAGTACGATTGCAGCAATTGCTGAACGAAGAATCACTACAAATGGTACAAAACGTTTCCCGTTAAAGAATGAAAGTGCATCAGGAAGTTTACGGAAGTTGTAGTATTTGTTGAAAGCAGTAGCCCCTACAAAACCAGAGATAATTCCTACGAATACACCCATGTTCAACGCTGGTGCTTCCATAACACTGATGAAATAATCAGCAACTTTAATTGAACCTCCAAAGAGTGTTGATACCATTGCTTCAGGATCTTTCAACATAGCCCCTGATACTCCAAAGATAGTACCAGTGATACGGTTAATTAAAATGAAGGCAAGTCCAGCGGCAAAAGCACCACCTGCACGTTCTTTAGCCCAGCTTCCTCCAATTGCTAGGGCGAACAAAATATGAAGGTTACCGATTACCCCCCAACCAATTTGCTCAAGAATTCCACCTGTGATTACAAGTGGTGCAAATGTTGGATTAATCACTAACTAGTGACTTACCGATTGAAATCATCAAACCAGCAGCCGGCATAACAGCGATAACCACCATCAAAGCCTTACCGAATTTTTGCCAAAACTCGAAAGACAATATATTTTTGAATGTCTCTTTCATCATTCAAATCTCCTTTATTTTTAATTTAGGCAAACGTTTGCATTACCTATACGTTCATTATAACATTTTACTTTTCTTTGTAAAGTATTTTATATAAATAATTCTTTCCATTAGAAAGTGACCCCAAAAGATAGACTTTTTGGGGTCACTTCATTTTTGGATTTATTTTTTATACTCTTTATTCTTCCATTAAAAACTATACAGTAGGTAGATAACAAATAAAAATCAGTACAAAGGAAAGTTCTATTAATATCGTAGCGACTATAGTTAGAAACCAATTCAAAAATCCTTTAACGATGAAATTTCCTTTATCAATTCTAATTTTGTCCATTTCAATATCCAAACACTAGCAAAGGCTGAATAATACTCAGAAATGGACTTTCATCCATCCCTAAAATAGTAAAATCAAAAATCACCTTCTTTTTAATATATGAATTCTAGCAAAAATCATCGTAATCAATGCTGAAACTAAAAACGGAAACGGTATTACTTTTTCTGTTGTCGTGTCAGTCTTTTAAACTGTTGAATCATACTATTTCTCTCTCCTTTCTTGGCTTAACTTCATACGATTATAGTAATATAACGGAACGATTGCAAATACCCTCATCCAGTCAAATCTAGATGGATATAAGAGAAAAATAAGAATACTGAAGATGAATAAAATTATAGCTTGAATCTTTTCTTTTTCTCTAAAGAGATAAAACAACCAACCCAATAATACTACTGCGCTCCACCTCCGACTGTTAAAAGACTAGGTGTTATTATAAAAATGAATGAAGCTATATCTTCTAACATTGGTGGAAAAGCTCTTGCCCGTCCAAATGTCATTCCTATTTCAAATAATGGAATCGTTATAATAATAGGCGTTAAAATCATTCCTATTCCTTTAAATAATGAAGATGCAGATTTATGTTTATAAGCATCGACTAGAAAATCCCAACCATAATTTAACAAACCAATTATAAATAATGTAGTGAAGATATTTTTATAAATGAGCCATTCAAACGTTCTAAAGAATGTAGTCCCCATATCATTGAAACTAAACCTTGTTAGTAAATCAAAAATGTTCGATTTATAAGAATGACAATTGGCTATGACCACACTCATTATAAATAAGTGTAACAAGAATTTCTTTTATTATTACTTGAATAGAAACTATCTGCAAAGAAGACTAAGAGCATCGTAAAAACGATACGATCGACGATTCTCAAGTACAGTAATAACTTAAAATTAAATAATGATTCAATAATTGAAATAATGATTAAAAAGAATGTTGTGGCATATACTAATTTTTTGTTTGTTGTTTAAATAATTTCATAACAGATCCTTTCCTATTAAATTTCATTTTTAATTTTATCGTATATAAACAATTCCGTAAACCATTTACAATAGCTCACACAAGTATCTTTACAAATTGACAAGCATTTCTTCCTTTGTTAGACTACAAACGTTGGATATCTTTTTTAAAAACCAAATTATTCTTCAAGTCAAAGTGATTGCTCTGTACTCCTATTCAAGGGAATCACTTATTGAATACTTTTAGAATTTGGTCTTGTATTTTTCGGTATCCAATATTAGTTCTAACATTCGGTGGTATGATTGACAACCGAAAACTTTCAAAATGTCTTTCAGCAGTCTGCGGCACTGTCTCACCATAGAGAAGAGCCGCTTTTTATTTCTTAAAAATTCTTTTTCCTCACTGCAAATCTTTTGTATTTAAAACTCTCTTTCATAAAAATACTCAAAATAAAAAAATTACTTTTCCTTGTGGTTATGAGACCGTATGTTCTACTGGCGTCCATTACTACACTTCGAAAAGTCATTTACTATTCCCTAATTCTTAAATTATCTATCAATTGTTTTATTCTATCTAAATTTTAAAAATTATACATATCCAATACAATCTACTCCGATAACTCCTCTTCTTAAGAAGTAGGATTTAAATTTTTGATGTTCAAAATTTTTTAGTTTCAAATTTTTCCAAACTCAAACTTTTTTGATATCCAAATGAATGATAATCACTTTTTCATAATCAAAAACTTCAATTCCTATTTCCTTCAAAAACTTCTTCTGGTAATTCATAATTCTGTTCTACCAACCCAAAAAGGTAAATCCAGAATCCACACAAAATGCTAAAACTGGAGAATAAGATGCAGAATAAAATGATTGAACCAGCTATTGAACCTACAAAACTACCTAGCATAAAACCAAATATAGGAATTTCTGATGAATGCTTGAGATACAGCTCCTAAAAGAAAGAGAACAGGTTGTCACAAACATTTCTCTAACCATTTCTTTTTACAAGTTCTTCTTTTTCATTTTACCTATTGAAACTTGATAAGCATTCTTCATGGAATTTATTACCAATACAGTAACTGCGCCAACTATTGTTGGATCAATAGACTTCAATGTTGCCCTCACATAAACCTGCCTGACAACTTGATAAAATTGCTGCAGAAACACTTCTAATAAATCCTTTCTCCAAATCCAGAAATTGCATCAAAACCAATCTTTTTAAACTCTTCTGGATCAATTTCACCATTTTTAATTAGGACATAAATGGCATTCCAGATTTCTGGAGCAATTTTTAATACCATAGAAATTGTTGTTGCAGTTAATCCAGCTTTATAAGCTTTTACTAAGAATATGTCTATATTTTACTAACTCTTCAGTAGTTAAATGTATTTTTTCAGCAGTCAATTCCGAAATTTTTACTAATCTGGCAAGTTCACGAGATTTCTTCTTCTGTTAAAGGAATCGATTCATTCCCTTCATTATCACGAACTCTATCCGTTAAAAATTTTAATGTTTGCTCATAACGTTCAACCTGTTCCGGTCTTTTTCCAGATTCTTCAATAATTTTCCCTATTCAAATATGAAACAGCTTTCTTCCATTTGATCAGTTGGAATAGCTTTCATTTGCCCTTCATAAACTGGAGTTTCAAAAGAGGGATTGTTTTAAAAATATCGTTTATGTTTTTTCCAAATAGGAAGGCCAATCATCCTTTTCCTCCATTACTTTGAGATTCTACGAAAACTTTGATAAAGACTTTTAGCTTGTTGTTTAGCACTTGAAATTCCATCTTTATAATATTTTTTAAGCTGTATTCTTCATTGAAATTTTTCCCACTAATATCAACAGAACTAAAATCATTACTGAATGACTTCGACTCTATGCTTAGAATCATTAATCACAGCATTAATATTAAAAAGTATCACCATGCCAAAACTCAGCTACATCTCCCTTTTAATGTATCAATTCTCGCTCCAGTAGAATTCAAAATTGATTAAGATTTTTAATACATTTTTACATTTCAACATTAATGGCATTGATATATCTCTACTCCATCTGTCAAACCATAGAAATTAGCCGCATGAGTTTTCAAAGAATTTTATACCCTTCTCTAAAACCGTTCATACATTATCCCTCCAAGAATTCTGTCAATCCATCCATATATAAAATGGCCGTTAATGCTTTATACTGCTGATCTTTCACTCTTTTTATTTGGACCACTGAATAATTTAGAAACACCTACAACAGCACCTGTTGCTAAAGTTAAAGTTGAGTTACAAATCCTAAAAGGGCTCCTGCAGCTATTAAAGCTGGGATTATTTTTACCACTTTTGATACAGCCTTTATCGGTTTTTTCTGATAAGTCCTTTTTAAATACAACTTCTTCAAATTCTTTTCATATCCACTACAAAATTTCTAAAAATCTTTATACTTTTCTTCTGTATCAACTATTTCAGATACTAGCATCATCCTCTTTTTCCTAGCCATCCATATTTCAAACCATATTTATCAAATTTAACGTTCATGCTAGAAATTTCTGTCTTACTTACTTTATTTTCCTCCGATAAAAAGAAATGTTCGCTAGAAGAAATAGTAGTCATATTTGCAACATAGTCTCTTTCAAACCAGACAACTGCATCAACAGAACCATCTTTTTGTTCCTACAATTTCATTTTCTTATCATCCTTGAACTCAACCAATTGTCTTAAATAATTAGCATATTCTGTGTACTTTCATCACAAACAATGATTAACTTATTAACATTTTGTCCAAACATAAAATAACCCCCTATAATAAACTTTTACTTCAATAAAAATAGTATAATATTTTTAATTCTAAAATGAAATAGTGAATCCTTACATAATATCCCGACCATAGGAAACGAAATAAACGATTATTACTAGAATCAAAAGAAGAATCAATTTCATATGATCGTTGTTATTAGAACTAGAACCCAACTAATAAGAAATTTAAAGAAAAATTTTTATTCGTTAATTGAATTTGATAATGATTCCATATAAATACATTGATAAATGCGGTAAAACACTCCATAGGTGATTTTTATCCAACCTAAAATTGAGAAATCGACTCCTGGATTCATAAAAAGGCTAACATCATCGTTATGATTGCAGAAACCACGAGATTTGAAAATAAAATTAATTTTTGCTCTGAATTTAATTGTTTGAAATTTTGTAGCATTATCTTTTCTCACTTTCGAAAATATGAACTCATTGGTCGAACTAAACTTACAGTCTAACATCACAGTTCTCCTTCATTATACTCCAATAATCAGACTTTTTAGAAAGATTTTAGTTTCAAAATGCTATATGACAAAAAATAACTTTAAAGCACTATATCACTTCAATATCTTTTTATAACACTCTCATTAAATCCAACATAAGGATATTTGTTTGTTTCTATTGTTATTTCATCATATAATTCCTCTTCAGTATCTAGTTTTCCGTAAAAAGTATGACAACGTCCTTCTAAAAAACATGACCATCCATAAATGTAACTCGAATATTTTTCCTAAATATTGTTGTAAAATTCATTTTTCGAGTTCTCCTTTTTTTCACTTTCTTATCGTACACCGTAACTCTAGTATTTCTTTGTCACAATCTCATAAATTCACTATAAAATAGAAAATGACTTTTTCTGTGACAACAAACCTTACGTTTGCGAATTATTTGCGTCCAATACTATATTAAAAATACTTTTTGAATTAAAAAGGAATTAATTAACTTGAAATTAATTAATTCTCCGATTGTACTGATTTATTATTTCTATTTTTACAATAGCACACTTTTTTTAAGTAGTTTCAAATAAGTTAACTATTTGAAAAATCAAATACTTACAAAATTTACACTTTTTGTATTTAATTTAGTTTCTAACATGTTTACTTTTTTCAGTTAATTTTACAATTTCTTTTAGTTAAATCATTTATTACCAAACTTGTCATTAAATGATCCTGACTATGAATTGTTATTAGATTTAACTGTACATCACTTTCATTTGCTTCTAAACATATTAATTTTGTTTGATCATTATGAGCTTCTACAAGAGATAAATGAGCTTGCTTCAAACACTCTTCACATTTTTCCTTATCATTCTTAATGATGCTTTCAATAGCTTCTAATGATTTACTTCTCGCATCACCTGCATTTATTATAATAGACATAACAGTTTGTACTTGTTCATCATTCATAACTTTAACCTTCTGAAATTAAATTTAATGCATCATCTAATACCTTAGCACTGTTCATAGAACCATAATCAATTATATTGATTATTGAGAATTTTACACCTAATTGAGAGCATTTTTCTTTTATATTTGTCTTCCAAAAAACTTAACTTGAGGTCCTAATAAAAACTAAATCAAGTTTTTTTCAGTTTCTAAAACTTCTTCTGCTTGTGCCTCTGCTTTTGCAAAGATTGAAACTTCTATATTTTTCATCAGCTACTTTTTAACATTCTAGATACCAACATACTAGTACTCATTCCAGCTGAACAAACTAACATTATTTTTTCATATTATTTTACTCCATTTTTATCTAAAAGAATTTGATTTTTCTTGTATTTTTAAAGAAAGGATAGTATATAAACATACACTAATTACTACTAACACTAATGTGAATATTACATTTCTCCAGTCAAAGCTAGACAAATAGGGCTTGAGCAAAAATGGTGTGAAAGATGGATCAACAAGATAACCATTTGATATAATATTTAGATTTTCTGCAACATAAGTTAGTAATAATGAAACAATTGGTGTTAAAATAAATGGAATTCCTAAAATAGGATTAAAAACTATTGAAGGCCAAATATTACTGGTTCATTAATTGAGCAAATACCTGGAATAAGAGATAATTTACCTATTGTTCGATATTGAGGAACTTTACTTTTCATCATTAATAAAACTAATCCTAGTGTATTTCCCGCACCACCCAATACTGCAATTCTAAACATCTGTAGATTCATAGCATGAGTCATAACTTCACCATTCGAAAATTGTTCCAGCATTTTAAACCAGTTTGTGCAATTCCTAATGTAAATACTATCGGGAATATAATTGAACTTCCATTTATTCCAAATAACCATAATAATTGTCCAATGGTAACAATAATTATGAACTCTCAGATACTTCCTGCAACATTTATTCCTAGTGTTAAAATTTTTCATAACAATAGCAGGGAATTTATCACCCTAAATAACTAATAAACAATAAATTAGTTCCATAGAAAATAATTATATTTACTAATAAAAGGTAAATATGAATTGATAAAATTTGATACCATAGGTGGAACTGTATCAGGAAGTTTAATTTTAAAATTATTTTTCAAATAACCTTGTTAATTCTACTGAAATTAATCCAATAATAATCGCAATAAATAGACCATTAGAACCTAAAAATTCAGTATCAATTTTTCCTTCTACTACCTTATAGTACAAACCAACAAATAAGACACAACAGCAATTAAAACCATTTGTAGCAGCATCAAGTTTATAATTTTTTGCTAATGAATAAGCAATTCCGAATACACTCAAAATTCCAATCAAACCAAATGTTAAATTATAAGGAAGTGTAATTGCATCATAATTTTTGAACTGCCCAATTTTTTTCCATAGAGCTAGAAATTTCAGAAGAAAATTCGCATTATTAAAATCAAAATTATCCATATTAATTGAGGATTTGCAAATAATCAAAAAGAAAGCACCAATTACCATACAAAGGTAAAGAAAAGAAACATACCTGATGATATAGCCTTTAAGTGTCTCTGATTAGCCAACTTATATGCGAATGGACTTAATATATCATTTAACTTTTCAAGAAAAATTTTTACTCATGATAAAACTCTCCTAACTTCTGCTAATTATTAAATCTAAACTCTGTTTCAGTTCTACTACTTGAATAATATTTTTTCTAACAGTTTTTCATATTCTTCTTTATAATTATTGTCTACTTCTGCTTGAGGAAAGACTTTGCTTGCTACCTTTTAAAAAGTGCTCAGAACTCTACCAAGTTCTTGCCCTCTTAAAGTATGTTTATCTAAAGCAATATCTGGTATCTCTGGAACATATCCCATTGCAAAATTTTTATAATAATATTTTTTAGTAAATCAGATGAGCGATCTTTCATAGATTCACACATTAATCTAATTGCATGAATAAAGAACATTGCCTCGATCTGGTTCGGCATACAAAAATTCTTTTTCTCATTGTATTTAAAGATTGAACAATTACTGCCATCTGTGGATTTCCCATTCCAACATCTTCTACTGAAATTACTAATAATCTTCTCCATAATTTTTCTTCCATTTGAGGAGATGTAATATACATTTCATATGCAAATTCACATGCTTCTCTTTCTTTCCCCCTACGTATACTTTTTGTAATGAAGAAATCACCCTCATCAGCGGCTAAATCATTTCTCGTTCTCATACGAGCCCAAGGATCACTTACATATTTTTTTACTCATCTTTTATTCCTCCTTCTTTATTTATAGTTTTATTATAGTTCTGGCATATATTAAACTCCATACAAAAAACTACCGTATATAAAACGGTAGTTTAATGTAATATCTCTAATAAAGCTTCATACGAGGAATTATTAATTAGATAATTTATTCTATTCTCATCAAAAACATTACTAATTTTTATCGTAGAATTCTTCAAGATTTTTATTTTTTCATTTCCTATAGAAATCAAAAACAACTTGAACTCTACGACTCTCCCATAAAAATAGGACGTTTTTAATGTTGCAACTATAACTGAAGCTAGACTCACTCATCATTTCATATGGGTGAGGAATTGCTACTAAATTTTTCTAAATCAGTTTTTCCCCATTTTTCTCTTTTTAAGAACTGATTCTAAAAATCATCAGAAGTTAAATTATTTTTCTTAGCACAATTGCACATTTCCTTTATTATATCTTCTTTTTATCTAAATCTAAATTTGGAATAAAACAATTCTCTCGAGAAGTACTTCAACCAACTCTCAGAAACAGACTCTTCTAACTGTTTTTCGATATCTATTTATATCCTCTTTTTGGAAATAAATTAATCTCTAGTATTGGAACAGTAAACTTCATATTTAGGTGTGTTGTCGTAAAAATATAATCAATATTATTTTTCAAAATCAAATTTTTATATCTTCAACACTACATTCATAAATATTCTCTAAAAATCTCCAAAGTCTCTTTTACACTTAAATTTTAAAAGATTACTGCTCCTCAAACCCTGATTCACAAACTAAAATTATATTTTTTCTTCCGTTTATGCTCATTTTTTCTGTTCCAATGACAATGCAAAAATAATTGTAATTAAACCAATTTCTTCCTCTGGAAGTCGCTTATTATAATACGATTCTAATATAATACTTCCGGTAAGCGCAATTGTATATGATAAAGAGTATTCTCTTTTTAATTCATCTAATAAAGGATTTTTGATAAAAAATGTCATATTTCATTCTAATATCCATTAATACCAAATGTTTGCTTAGTGATAAAATCAAGTCTAAATCATCGCTAAAAATCAATTCTTAGAGTGCTATTTATAATATCTAACATTTTTAATACGAGATTATTAATTCTATTTGTAATTACAAAATTTGGTGCGAATTTTTATATGAATCAGAAGGAAGTACAGAAACAAACTGTAACATGAAAGCATCCGATTCTTTTTCTGCAAAAGGCTATACTAAACATATTTTCAATAATATTAATATATTCTCTAGTAATTTTTAGTGTATCACTAAACTTTTCATTTTAGTCAAGGAGCTAAATACGGTGATTTTTACTAATTCTATTAATTGAAACAATAATATATTTCATAAAATAGTCGAATGAAATTTCAGACATTGAGATTCCGTTTTTAATATTCTCTTCAACAATACTTTTTAATTAGTTGTTCATATTTTTCTAATATTGATTTCTGTCACTATAATTATTTATAATACAAATTCGTTTATCTAATTCTGAACCAACAATTCTAACACCATAATTAGGTCGTCTTTTCAATTTCTAAATTATATATAGCTAAATCGTTTTTCAATTTTCTTTTAAAATATTCGAAATAGTATTTCTAGATATATACAATTCCTCACTCAAATAATCAATTTTCACAAAATTTTCTTCATTCAATAGTGTTTTTAAAAATAAAATTTTTCTTTTCATCTGTTGTATTTGGAAAAATTAATTTCATTTGACTCTCTATAAGTTTATCAAATAATTGATGATTCTTTTATCTCTAATAAATACCCATAATGTTTCTTTGAAATAATAGTTGCACCATATTTTTCTATCATTTCATTAATTTCTTTAATCCTATTTCTAAATGTTTTATCACTAATCGATAACTCTTTTGATAAATCACGTGAAGTCTTAAATTCATTTTTCAGAAAGTCTAGTTAAAAATCTCATATAAATTTGCATCCATATCAAATACTCCTATTCTACACTACAAATTCTAAACCTAATGAAAATGTTCGTCAATATATCGAATATTTTATGAATTAAATTTTTCAAAAATAAGCATTTTGTAACAATACGATTTATCTGCTAAATAATTTTTTTCTGTGAGAATAAGACTCACTTTTACAAACTTACTTACATCCATTGGTACTTCGTGTCAATTCAAACACTTTTTAGTAGTATAATTTTTCTCTCTAAAGATTTTTTTAGATAACCATTAATATTATTTCCAAATATTTGAAAAGAAATACAAAAACCAAAGCTTTATTTCTAAATTTTTGAAAATAACTATCTCTAAGACACTCTCATAAACGAAAAACACCCTATGGTATAACCCTAAAAAGTGTCGAAATACTGTTGTGTTGATTATTGAAAACTATCCGATAAATAATGTACTTATCTTCAGTAGATTTTTAGCCACTACATAGCCAATAACTTGACTTTATTGACTTTGTAAATTTTAAAATGTAATTAAACATTGGAAGGAAAATCAGGTTGAGTCTTTGACTCTTCGGGTTGCAGTGCTATCCCTGAAACTTCGTTTTCTAAAGAACTGAAATTGCGATTGAACAATTGCCCCTCAGTGTTAGATCGCTCTTGACTTAGGTCGGGAGCTTTTTCTGTATTAACTATTGAGGAATTTGATTCTTTCAAGTAGTCATTCCATTCCATAGTTCCTGTTTTTATGCTAATTATGGAAAGTTAAAAAGTAACTTCACTTTGTTTAATATTTTTAGAATATTCTCACAATATTAAAATGATTATAGCTGATTTTCTTTGACTTCCTCAAACCATTTTTCAAACTCTAGACGTGGAATCAATTCTTCATTCTTGTCATAACACCCTTCATAGCTATAGCGACTGTCAAAGTATCATATTGTTATTCTTATTTTTAAAGACGAATATGTAAATCTTTTCCTAACACTCCGTCTAAAAATAAACGAATCGAAAATTAGGATTCAACTTATTTAATTTGAACTTTTTGAATTTTTGTTATTTTCATGCTGAAAAGAGATACTTCCATTAGGATATTTCTTTTTCAAAATTTTATCATAAACTTCCTTTATAAAAATCTTTCCAAGATTTCGATAAGCGATTTGCAAAAATAGCCTCTCCTTCAAGTAAATATTGTATACCGTCTGCTCGATGAAAAGCTAATAAAGTCACTGGGAGAGTACAATTAGGATGATTAATAATTGCCTCTGGAACTTCAAAACCATTATACCAGTTATAATTATCAAGCAAGACAAAGAGTTCATCTTCACTATTAATAGATTTAACTAGTTCCACAGCTTTATCATTGCTTTCAGAATATAAAATATATGATAGTTTATTCAATTTTTGTTTCATCCATTTTTAATACTTCAATTAAAAATTATTTATCATATTTTACCTATCTTTTTATGAGGCATATTCAATAGCATCTGAAAGAAAACTTTCAAGTAAATCATCCAAAGAATTAAATTTCTCTACTACCTCCGCAGATGGCATATCTAATTCTAAATATTCATAGTTACTAGGATTATATACAAACCAACTAATATTGTTCTCTCCTATAAAAATAAACTGTTTATTATCTTCAACTTCATGCCAAATTTTATTATACTCAAAGAAATCATAAATCTCAGCAGAACAAGTATCATCTGTTTTTAAACCATAAAGTACACTCCCATTAAAGTCAAGACCATTTACTTTTTGTTAAAAATCGTGAATATTCTTGTTCTGTAAATATTTTAACTTCATTTGTTTCATTTTTGTTAAGAGATTTAATTTTATCTAAATCAATTGGAGAATTTAACTTTTCCCCATAACCAGATTCAATTCTTTCTATTTTTTTCTAAAAAGTTCAAGCCACATTTATTTACCTCACTAATTATATATGTTTTTCCAATGATTTGCCACAAAACTTCCTTACTTTCCCCGATTTTTCATTGTTCTAGTAATACTGTTTTGATAATTGGTAACAACTTTATGGTAAGGTTCATTCTTTATCAGGACCAAATTGCTAAAGTCGTTGGTTCCACTATCATCAAGTGGCAATTCATGGTGCACTGATATCCTTTCGGCACCAACCCATCTTTCAACTTTTTGAATATCCGTTTCACTAAGCCCATGAGATTTCAAATTTTTAATATCTGATGAAATTGATTTCAAAAATCTTTTCGAACAAAACTTATTAAAATCATTTCTTAATTCTTTTAGAACACTTCTATCACGTTTCACATAATTTTATTTTCTTCATTTCTATGTCATATAAAGTGATATCCTCACCTCTAAGCTTTCCAACAAAAGGCTTCGAGACTCACTTATGTCTCTTGAAACGTTTTTCAACTGTTTCTTCGCTGAACTCTTGTCGAGCTTTTCTTGCCGGCTTGTTCTGCGGCTTCCTTCGCCCCCTTAGCCACATCATCCACTTTATTGCTATAAAAGCCTTACGCGCTCGGAGTCTAGAAAGACTTGCATTTTTCTACATTCTTCGCTTTAGAAGCCAGATTGTCCAAGCTCTTCCTAGACCTGTATCTCCCAGACTCTTGCTTATTTTTTCCAACTGCATCATTTGACTACCAGTTGAAGCCTCTCGTACGACTCTTACAGTCGGTACTTCTAATGTAAACTGCTTGGCTCGCTCCATTCCTTCTTGAGCAACCTTTCTTAGGTTTAAAACTTTTTCATACACTGAATTTTTAGCTGACGGGCGAGTTGTTTTCGATAGGGAATGATTACTTATATTCTGCATCAGAAACTTCATGAGCTTTTTCAACAATTCTTCAAATTCTTTTTCGGAGAAATAGTGTCTCTTTCTATCTGTATCAATAAGAAGAAATTCTGGATTATCTCTTAAAAATTGTATGTTAGCATCTTCTTGACTAATTTTTGATTTCCAAAATCCGAAATTAGCATAATTAATTAATTCTTCACCATTATGTTCTCCTGCTAAATAGCTATCCACTGCTTCTTTAGGGATTTCTTTAGAAATCTCTGGCATGATGATATTGAAAGTCGGATACTTTAAAATATACTTACCATTGGCTTCATAAATTTTCTAACATATCACCTTTCTTTGATGGTATTTCTTTCATTATTATTTACTCCATAATTCTTTAATGTTCAATTTATCTTAAGAACTCTATCAATCACGAATTCTACTACACCACACATAGCTAATCCTGTAGCATAACTAAAAACTCTGTAAAAAGTTAATAGCTACTAACTCTATAGCTGGCTCTAACTCGTAGGACTCTTCATGATACCAAATACAAATACTCGGATTTTCAGTATCCTCCAAATAGTTTAGACAAAGAAAATCTCCACCATACAATGCTACTATGGGAATCAACTCAAATCCCAAAATATCTTCATGAACAAACAATCTTTTCATCCAGTTGGGACATTACAACATCAATGTCATACATGCCAAGTGGATTGTCTTTTGTGTTTTCTAATATACTCAAGAATCGCTCAATCAAAAAAAGGACCTATTTGTTAAAGAAAATAAATTTTTAGAAGGTCGAAAACCATTTTTCTCTTTATAAATTCCTTATAATCATCAGGCAGTTTAACTCTCCACGCTACTTCTCTTTCCTGTAATAGCGCATCAGTTGGCAAAAGGATAAATAATTGATTGATCTTGTTTATACATATCTTATTCTCCCACAGTTCCTCACTTTTTACTTCCTCAAACCATTTTTTTCAAACTCTAAATTTGGAAGCAATTCTTCATCCTTCTCATAACGCCCTTCATAGTTATAGCGACTATTAAGGGTATTTTTCTGTGCATCATAAATCAACCACATCTCAGTCGGATGTTCACGATTATATTCTTTGCAAACATCAACCAATTTTCATTACATCTTCAGTTCCATATTTCAATAAAGCAAATGCCATATTATCTGAATCATCTACTTTTTTGTCGCAACTTCATTAACTTTTTCCATTCCAATTACAATACCATTAATTTTATAAAATGGCTTAAAACTATACAAACTATCCGCTATCGCATAGATATATACTTTTTCTGCTTGATTTTGGACATATTCCGTTGCTAACGAAATCATGCCAACTTGAACTTCCATAAATTTATCTTCAAAAAGTCATTTTTTCACCTCTTTAATATCTGATTTATCCTACAAATGTTTGTAATTTTAACATCATTATACGGAAAAATATTATACTACTCAATAAAAATAACAATATAGAAATGAGATTCAAAGTAAAAGCTGCTTGCCTCCAGGCTACATTCGAAAAAGTCAATTGTCCTAAAACACCCTCATAAACAACCGTCAAAATAGAAATGACTTTTCTCCGTAGCACGAGTACTAGAAGCCGTCCCATCGGATTCTAGTACTGGAAAAATTTGAGACCAAGGCTCAAATTTTTAGCAATGAGACTCGCTTTTGCGAGGCTACTGGCGTCCATTGCTACCCAAGGAAAAGTCAATTTCTATCATCTTAAACGCAAAAACACCCTGTGGAAATCACAGAGTGTTGAAATGTTGATATATAAAATATTAACGTTTTGAGAATTGTGAAGCTTTTACGAGCTTTTTTTAAGACCTGGTTTTTACGTTCTTTCATACGAGGATCACGAGTTAATAAACCAGCAGCTTTTAAAGCGCCACGGAAATCAGGATCAACTGTTAATAATGCACGAGCGATACCATGACGGATAGCTCCTGATTGACCAGTGAATCCACCACCATTAACGTTTACTAATACATCGTAAGTTCCGATTGTTTCAGTAATGTTTAAAGGTTGTTTGATTACTTCGTGTAAGTAAGCAAATGGAATGTATTCTTCGATTGATTTTTGTTAATAGTAATTTTACCTGTCCCTGGTACTAAGATAACACGGGCAGTTGAGTTTTTACGGCGTCCAGTGCCGCGGTATTGTGCTTGAGCCAATGCTTTTTCCTCCTTAAATTAGTGATTGGATGTCTACTGCTACTGGTTGTTGTGCAGCATGTGGATGTTCAGCTCCACCGTAAACATGTAATTTAGTAAATTGACGACGTCCTAAAGAGTTTTTTTAGGTAACATGCCTTTGATTGATAATTCAACTAATTTACGAGAGTTGTTTGCACGTAATTCACCAGCTGTACGAGCAGTCAATCCACCTGGGTGGTTTGAGTGGTGATAGTAAACTTTATCAGATGCTTTTTACCTGTTAAAGCAACTTTTATCAGCGTTGATGATGATTACGAAATCACCCTGTGTCAACGTTAGGTGTAAATGTTGGTTTGTTTTTCCACGTAAAATGCTTGCAGTAACAGCTGAAAGACGTCCTAATGGTACATCAGTAGCGTCGATTACAAACCCAGTTACGTTCAGTAGTGCTAGCTTTTGCCATAAATGTTGTACGCACGATTATTTCCTCCAAATTCTTCTTGGTATTTCTTCACATTGAGTTTAACGGGGCTCAATGGTGGTTTATCTTATTGGAATATCGAGTGATTCCTTTACAAAAATGTAAATAATCTCTCAGATAATTATTTAGCTAATGCTGATTTAGCTTGTTCAGCTAAAACAGTGAATGCTGCTGCATCGTTAACTGCTAAGTCAGCTAACATTTTGCGGTTCATTTCGATACCAGCTAATTTTAAGCCGTGCATTAATTTGCTGTAGCTTAATCCGTTTAAGCGAGCTGCCGCATTGATACGTGCGATCCATAATTTACGGAAGTCACGTTTCTTTTTGACGACGGTCACGGTAAGCATACATGTATGATTTCATGACTGCTTGTTTAGCTGTTTTAAATAATTTTGATTTCGCTCCGTAGTAACCTTTAGCTAATTTTAAAACACGGTTACGACGACGACGAGTAACTGTTCCACCTTTAACACGTGGCATAATTAATTCCTCCTTGGTCTTTCAGTCTCTTGCGACTGTCTAGAAAATGTAATAGTTTTGCGTGCTGAATTAACGCATTTGACTTAATTGTTGTTTAATACGTTTGATGTCAGTAGCGTGAACCATTGTTTGTTTACGCAAGTGACGACGTTGTTTCTGTTTTACTATGGAAACGGTGGCTTGTGAAGGCTTGTAGAACGTTTTAATCCTCCACCACCTGTATGTTTGAAACGTTTAGCTGAACCACGGTGTTTTTTTGTTTTGGCATGAGACTTTCCTCCTGTTACTTTTTACTTGTCATTTTTGGGCGCTAACATCAAGAACATGCTTCGTCCGTCCATTTTTGCCTTTTGTTCGACAGTTGCAAGTTCACTAACTTGTTCTGCCAAACGTTCTAAAACCTTTTGTCCAATCTCTTTATGAGTAATGGCGCGGCCTTTTAAAGCGGATTGTAGCTTTTCACTTTGTCGCCTTTTTCAAGAAACTTTTGTGCAGCTTTCAATTTCGTATTAAAGTCGTTTTCATCGATTGTAGGGCTTAGACGCACTTCTTTGATATTGATGACTTTTTGATTTTTACGAGCTTCACGTTCTTTCTTTGTTGCTCAAAGCGATACTTACCATAATCCATAATTCGAGCAACTGGTGGTTTTGCATTTGCATGAAACTAAAACTAAATCTAGTCCAGCTTGTTCTGCTAAACGCAATGCATCGTTTTTGTTTGAACACCAATTTGTTCACCATTATTGTCAATAACACGTAATTCACGAGCTCGAATTCCATCATTGACCATCATATCTTTTTGCTATGATTGTTCACCTCCAAAATTTTTGAGAAAAAGCAAAAAGCAACGAGAACAAACTATCCCTGCTGCCAATGTCTTCATTAAATAAACATTACTATCTGGCCCAAGGACTTCAGTCAACTTAGGCGAGAAGGGATGCTTCTGCTTGTTTTTCTCAACTTCTGTAGTTTACAGTAATCTCTCCTCTTGTCAACAGTTTTCACAAAATTATTTTTGATTTTTAAATCTCTTTAAAGGTCATCGTTTTTATAAAATTTGTTCTATAATATAGTACATAAAGGGAGGAATTTATATGAAAAGCAGTATTTATAGTGTTATTATCAAGTTTATTCATTTTAACAGCTTGTAAGAGTCCATCAACAAAAACTTCCGAAACAACTATCGACTAAAACAACTGTTTCTTCTACAACTACTTCAACAACTAAAGAATCAACGACTAAAGAACAACCAACTTCCACTAAAGCAGCTTCTGAAAACAAAACAAGAAACAACTACTCAAGAAGCTAAAAAGTGATTGTTAAAAAGAACACTGCTCCAACTTCAATGAATATAGAAGAAATTAAAACAGGAAATCTTTCAAGTATAAAGGAACTTGGAGAAATGAGTATGGTCAAGAATTAACTTTCCATGAAAAATGGAACAGTTTCTATTGAAGAAGCTACTTTTAAAGTACAACTCAACTCAAACCCAATATCAAGAGGGTTGTTAAACTGGATTTTCACCCATTAGAAAATCAACCAACTGTTGGAAGTGCCATTATGACATTTGTTCTAAAAATCAAGTTGTAACTTATGGACTTATTGAAGGAAATAAAAGATACTTGATACATCAAAAGATCGTTTATTCGGTACTCAATCTGCCCCTAACTTCAGACGCACTAAAAAGCAATGTATTACAAAGTTTCTGAATAATTAAAAATGGCTCGCCCTTTTTGAGGTGGAGCCATTTTTGTTAATTTCCTAAAAATTTCTCAAGAAACATGTCTTGCAATCGTGAAATATACAAATACACTCGTTAAGTCACTGACTGTAGTAATGAATAAACCACTCGCAAAATGAAGGGTCAAAACCCCATAGAGTCAATTAATAATGGAATTAAACTTCCGAGCAATGGTTGTTACTGTAATCGCAAAGAACATTGACACTCAATGATTCCACCTAAAATCCAGTTTGCTTGCCATAAACCTACTACGATAAAATAATCAATCCTGTAGCAATCCCACTAATAATCCCTGTTGCAACTTCTGGACAATATCGTTTTGACGAAAACTGGTTCATCTTCATTTAATCCAATCTTACGAATCTACCGCTAAAGATTGTGTCCCCGCATTCCCTGCTGTACCTGTAATTAATGTAATGAAAATTGAAAGTACACTTGCTTGTCCGATAATTCCTTCATAACGACTTAATAAGGCTGCTGTTGTTAATCCCTAAGAATAATAAACTAATTAACCATGGCAAACGTTTTGAGGGCTGCAATAAATGGGTTCATGATTGTTCATCTACGTCTACCCCCTGCTAAACCTGAGTAATCACTTGTTGCTTCTTCATCGATAACGTCAATGGCATCATCGACTGTAATAATTCCAATTAGTTTTTCTTCTTCATCAACAACTGGAATTGCTAAGAAGTCATAGTCTCGAATCATTTTGCTATGGCATCTTGTGCTTCTTTGTACTTCAACAGAAACAACACGATCTCACCATAATTTCACTAATTTTCACATCTTCTTTATGAACAATTAAGTCTTTGAGCGTTAAGACTCCTTTTTAATCGATTCTCTTCATCTACTACATAGACGTAATAAATCGTTTCTGCTTCTTCTGCCATTTTTTACAGTCGTCATAGCACTCCAACTGTTTTGATTCTTCATGAATAGCGATAATTTCTGTTGTCATCATCGCCCTCTAGCTGTATCATCTTCATAATTTAATAAATTACGAATTTCGTTAGAAGTTTTATGAGGCATCATGCGCAAATATTTTCTTACTTCATCTTCTTTTGTACTTGTTGCAAAATATCTACTGCATTATCAGCATACATTTCTGCCAACATTCTTGCAGCATATCGCTCATCCATTTCTCGAAGATATTCTTCCACATCTTCAACATCTTCTTCAATAATTTCAAATACAGGTGCCATGTCTTCTAGCGACAGATATTGATACACCAATTGACGTTGTTCCTCACTTAACGACAAGTAAATTTGTGCTTGGTCATAAGTATGATTTTCTAAAAAGATTTCTTTTAAATTGCTGCTATCATCTGTTTTTAACGTATGATGAATTTGTTCTAAAATTTCATCAAATTCATAAAGTCATTTTCAGACATCGAATCACCTCTATTAATCATTATTTTTTTGCATAAAATGATTATACCTTTTCTTATCCCCTATTCGGACAAGTTGAAGTCTATATTTTTATAGATTTTATTGATTGTTTTGCTACACTGTGATTAAATAAATTAATAAGGAGATATATGAAAAAGAAAAATTATTTTTATCATCTTTCCTAATTGGAACTTGCTTATACACTTCAACACCAGTTTTCGCTCAAGAATCTACTACCGCTCCTAAGCAAGCCGAACAAGGAAACAAAGAACGCTCTACTAAAAAGAAGAGAAAAAATAAAGAAGTTTCAACTCAAAAAAAGAAAAAATAATACCAAAACAACAACTCAAAAAGAAAATTCTTTTAAAAATCAATGGGTACAAGTAGACAATCATTGGTATTACTATAATGAACAAGGAGTTATGTTAAAAATACTTTTTGGAATTCTTATTATTTCTATAATGATGGAAAAATGGCAAGTAACAAATGGCTTTTTATCAATCAACATTGGTACTATGCAAAGGCTTCTGGAAGTTTAGCAAAGAATGAATGGGTAGATAGTTATTATTTAAAAGCTTCTGGTGAAATGGCAGAAAATGAATGGATTTTTGATCCTGCTTATCAATCATGGTTCTACCTGACTCATGAGCGGAAGTTATGCTCACGATACTTGGAAAGGTAATTATTACCTAAAAATCTGGTGGATACATGGCAAAAAGTGAATGGATTTTTGACCCCTACTTATCAATCACGTTTCTACCTTACTCAAACGGAAGTTATGCGCACAATACTTGGCAAGGCGACTATTACCTAAAAACTGGTGGATACATGGCGAAAAATGAATGGATTTTTGATCCTACTTATCAATCATGGTTCTACCTTACTTCAGATGGAAGTTACGCTCACAATACTTGGCAAGGTGATTATTACTTAAAAACTGGTGGATACATGGCAAAAGTGAATGGATTTTTGATCCTACTTATCAATCATGGTTCTACCTTACTTCAAATGGAAGCTATGCTCACAATACTTGGCAAGGTAATTATTATCTAAAAACTGGTGGATACATGGCAAAAAGTGAATGGATTTTTGATCCTACTTATCAATCATGGTTCTACCTTGAAAAGATGGCTCTTACGTAACTGGTATTCATTTAATTAATGAAAACTTATCATAGCTTCAAAGATAATGGTGAGTGGATTAAAAGAAAATGGTAGAAAAACCTTCTAATGATTTACCTTTTGCAACAAGAAACTATAATAAAGTTATTTTCCTTGATCCAGGTCATGGTGGTAAAGATCCAGGAGCAAACTATTTAGGGTAAAAGAAAAAGACTTGACTCTTCAAGTTTCTCAACAGTTAAAAAGAAAGATTAGAAAATTTAGGCTACAAAGTTATCATGAGGTCGTTCAACAGATGTTTATGTAGATTTTTGTTACAAAACGTTCAGAAATGGCCAATGAAACCAATGCAGATATGTTTATTAGCATTCACTTTAACGCAACAGGTCTTGGTGAAAATAGTAGTAGAAGTGGTATTCAAACATATACGTACTACCAACAGGGAATATTGCTTCTGTTATTAACAAAAATGGCATGATAATCCTGTTCGATTAGAACGCAGTAAAAACTAGAGTTCTTATATCCATCAATCTGTCTTAGCAACTACTCATGCAAAGATGATGGTTTATTAGCAATGAGTTTTGCAGTTTTACGTGAAACGAATAAACCTGCTGTCTTATTAGAATTAGGATATATTGATAATTTAGAAGAATCACAAAAAGTTCGCACAAAAGAATATCAACAAAAATTAGTAGATGGTATCACTCAAGAATCCAAAAATATTATAATACTAAAATAAAAACCCGAGACAGCAATCTAGCTTTCTCGGGTTTTATTAATATACGGAAAAACTTCCCCATGGTACGACGAAATCCCGAAAAAGAGCTACTGTCAGTACATTCTTATACGTACTATTCGTCCCATCCCACGATGATACAAATAGACTGTTCAGTTGTACGAGCAATAAAAGCCCTAGCTTTTGATGCAGGAAAGTGAGACCTTAGGCTCAAATTTTTAGACAAGAGACAGCGCACAGCTGGCTACTGGCGTCCTAGTACAACAGGAACAGTCTATTTGTATCTATCTATTTGTATCTATCGCTGTCAATCCACTCCGCCATATCCTTTGGTAACGGAGCCTTAACACACATCTTCTCTCCCGTCATCGGATGTATAAAATCCAACTGACTACAATGAAGAGCCTGCCTCACAAGTGGCTCAATCTTCTTGCCACCATATAAATCGTCCCCTAATAACGGACAACCTAACCAACTAAAATGCACACGAATCTGATGTGTACGCCCCGTATGCAAACGAATCTTCACCAATTGACTATGCTGATACGTCTCTTCTAACCAATACTCCGTGAAAGACGGCTTACCATCCGGCCTCACACAACGATTAATAATCGAATCATCCGTTCGACCAATCGGAGCATCAATGATATCATGCTCTTTTAAAACTTCCTGTTTTGTCACAATCGCATGGTACGTCTTCTGAATCGTTTTATTTCGAAGTGCTTGATCCATCCAAGCATGAACTACACGATGCTTCGCAAACATCATCACTCCCGTTGTATCACGATCTAATCTAGTTACAACATGAGTGACACAATCTTGGGTTCTCGTAGTTTGTAAATAACCTTTTACACGATTCGCCATTGATTGGTCTGGATGTAATTGTGACGGTATGGAAGCAGTTCCTTGCGGCTTATTCACAATTAGTAAGTAATCATCTTCAAATAAAATATCCAAAGGAATTTGACTTGGAACAACTGTTTCATGTTCTCCTTCTGGTGGAATCACCATTGTGAGTACATCACCAGACACTAGTGGCTTTAAAACAATTTCTTCTCGACCATTGACGAGTAATTTCCCATTTCGTTTGACATGGGCTAAAAATGTTTTTGTAATGCCCTTTTCTTGTAAAAAACTACGCATCATCATCGGTGATGAATACGGATAAGTCCATGTTAAATTCAATGATTTCCCTCATTACCTTTCTTCTAAATCTATTTCTCTTGCTCCAATAAAGGAATTTTCCACTCTATCCCAAAAATGAGTATGACGATATCGAACAAAGGAAACACGTTGTGTACTAATATGTAAGTGTACTTTGACAATATCATTGGCATCATATGTTAAATGATCCATTGATAGAACCATTCCATTTTCACTATGGGGTAATAACGTTAACACTTCTTCTGGTGAAAAAATCATTGGCGAACTTAATGTACGATACACACGATTATTAATCGAAGCCATTTCTGTCATTTGCATCACTTCTGCTCTTGGATGAACGATGGCTCCTCCTAATGACTTATTCACTCCTGTTGAGCCCTGTTGGAGTTGCAAACACAAACGCCATCTCCTCTAAAATTCTCAAATAATTCACCATTAATTAATACTTCACATACAAGAGTTCCGTTTACTTTCCTCAATGTTGCTTCATTTAATGCAATATGATTTTCGATTGTTCCATCTGCTTTTTCTAAAGTCACATCTAATAGAGGATAACTCACACTTTCTCCTTGATCATGCTTCAAGCTTTCAATTAATTCACCTGCTTGAAAATCACGCCAGTCTGTATAAAAAGTCTCAAATGGCCTGTATGAATAGCTGCGAATCGAATATGATCTAGTTGTGATTTGTAGTGGTGGACAGCACCTAGTAAAGTCCCATCTCCTCCAATTGTAATAACAACATCTGGATTTTCATCATCTCGTTCAAATTCCCTTTGGCAGCATAAGTTCAAAAATTCTTCTGCTACCTTTTGACTTTTTTCTGATTGATTATAATATAACCCTACTTTCATCCATTCACCTCACCCTCTCTTTATTGCCTAATAGATTACCTTATGATTTTTCTTTTTCGTTGATTTTCTTTGTTGTAGAGAAAATATATTGAGCTTCTTGAATTTCTTCTCGAATTTGCGACATCTCTTCATCTAATAAGAAGGCTGCTTCATGGCTCTTTTCTAATCGTTCATGAATAATTTCGAAATTCTCCTTTATACTTATAATTTAAAGAATGTTCGATGGTTGCCCAGAAGTTCATCGCTAATGTACGAATTTGAATTTCAACTAAAATTTTTCTCTTCCTTCAATTCTTTGAACAGGATATTCTAATACAACATGGTACGAACGATAACCACTTGCTTTTCTTTTGATGAATATAATCACGTTCAATAATAATCGTAAAGTCATTTCGTTGGCGAAGTAATCGTACGACTTCAAAAATATCTTCTACGAATTGACACATAATTCTTAATCAGCAATATCTTGTACTCCTTCTAAAAAGTCTTCTGTCAAAATTTTTCTTACTTGCATTTTCTCACGAATACTTTCAGGAGTTTTTCACACGCCCCGTTATAAATTCAATTGGCGCATGTTTTCCTTTTTGACGATACTGAAGGCGAATGCCTTTTTAATTTAATTTTTAATTCTTCAATTGCTTGATTATAAGAAAGTGCTAAAAAGCATCCCAATCTTCAACATTTGGTAAATATTTTTCTTCCATCTACTCACCTACTTTAATCTCATCCCTCCTATCATAGCATATTTTTTTACTAAGTCTAAAAGAATTTTAATAATCTTAAACTCTTCAATAGTTATTATTTGTAATTCACATTAATTTAAGCTAAAGTAGAAAAAGCTTTTGTGATAGAAAGAGGTAGAAACATAGCCCATTTAGAAAAAGAATATAAAAACTTCTAACAAAAGAACAATATGAAACTTAAAAAGAAGAATTCTAATCTATTTTCACGAAAGATATTACGCAAACGAATCAATATTATGATTGTCACCAACAATTGAAAATAATCGTTCTGCTTTTACGAATTCGTCTTATTGAAGGACAAAAAAACGGGAGAAATCACATTAAAAACTTCCTCAATCGGACTGTGAAGTCATTGAAATTACAGAAGAATTACCAACAGAACAATTGCAATGGTGGGTTGAAGAAGATATTTTTACTCCTACAAGTATTAAATTAGCACTTGAAGAACAAGGGATTGAATTATCCAATATCGCTCCAACTGCTACTAACAACTCATCGATTAGAAGGAATGTTAAGCCTGGTTGTTTTACTTGTATTAGATGAAAGTCACTATGCAGGTCAAACAGATTATGAAATCGAAATGGAAGTTGAAGATTTAGAAGCAGGAAAGGAAGTCTTCTTAGAAATTTTAAATCGTCATGGTATCACTCCACAAAACCAATTAGTAAAATCAGACGTGCATTGCTTGCTACTAAAAATCTTAGCTAATTCAAGGCTTTTTATTCAGAATTTTTCAGTTTTCTGATACAATAAAGATACAAATTAAAGAAAGGAGATTTAGTTAGAGGTGAAGAATAGTGAACTGAGTCATATTCACATTAATCCATTACCTAATGAGAGAATTTTTGACTGTTACTTATTTATTAATCCTATTGGAAAACAATGTTATCATTGTGAACAAGAAGTGATGAAATTTATTGAACGAACTCCATATAAAGTACGTTCATTTCCTACCATTTCATAATTTTAAATCAGTAACGCAATATATGAAAAATAATCATTTAAATGATAGATATTGACTTACGAAACGAAATCTATACAAAAATCTATGATGCTTCCTTTGTCTTATAAGGCTGCTATTACAAGGAAAAATTAGGCAGAGCCTTTTTAATGGAATTGCAAAACACAACTCATCTTCTTCATAAAGAATACACCCTGAATTATTACAGGAAATTAGTTCAAACGATTGGGACTTGATGAAAAATGTTCTACGAAGATATTAAAACTCGTTCATCAAGAATATGAAAGGATCAACAAATTGCACAAGAAATGATGGTCGAATCAAACCCTTCTCTTGTTATCTTTGATAATTTAAATCAACAATTTTGGAGTTATCTTTGCATGAAAATATTTCAGCAGATACGATTGAACATGTCTCAGAAAATTCACACCATGCAATAGATAAATGCCCTAAAAACACAACGCATCAACCTTGCTGCGTGGTTAAAATGGTACATTAAACTATAAGGAGACTGAATTCGTCTCTTTTATTCGATTGGAGGTTATTTATGTAACAACCGTTTTATTATTAGATGAACAAACAATCCAACAATTGGGAGAAATTTATAAAAATTCCATCCACCAAATTCACCTCATGCACATTATCAGTTTAAACTTTCTCTTAGTGTGACAGCTTATCACTCTGGAAAAAGGTTGTTTTACAAGGAACTCAATGATGACATTTGTTCAAAAACATGATTTAACAGCTCAACAAGTCAAAAGAAACCAAAAAGTTGAAATAAATGGACTTCCAGAAGGATTTTCTAGAGTAGCATTATTGGTAGTGACGAAGTTGGAACCGAAGATATTGGCCCATTAACTGTTGCCTGCTTTTGTTCCCGAAGATCACATTCAAACATTAAACATCTTGGTGTAAAAGATTCTAAAAATTTAACAGATGCTCAAATTCAAGATCATGTCCCAAAATTAAAGAATTAAGTAATACCTTATAAAATCTTACCCTTTGGCCTGAAAAATACAATGAAGTTCAACTAAACATTCTATGAAATGAAAAGCTACTATCATAATCAAGCCATTAAAAGATTATACCAACATCAATACTAATTTGCTTCAAGCGTGTATTAATTGATGAATTTTGTTCTCCATCGAATCTATATCGTTATTTGGGGATCAATCGCTCCTCTAAAGTCAATTTACATATTTTAAAAACAAAGGTGAAAAGCCACCATATTGCAGTAGCTGCAGCATCGATGATTGCTAGAGATGCATTTAGAAGGCTTTAAAACTTTATCTAGAGATGATATCCTCACTATCTGGGGACTAACTCATCGTAGATGAATTAGTCTAGTAAAATTTCTAAAACAAGAAGGCATGGATGGTTTAAGAAAAGTTGCTAAATTACACTTTGCCAACACCCAAAAAGCCAGTTGATTTAACAAAATAATCTCATAAAGGCGTACAATCAAGTTTTAACACCCTGATTGCACGCCTGATTTTATGTGCTCTAATATGTTCTCGATACAACGTAAAACAGGTTTTATACGATTTCTCATAATTATCGTTCCCAAGTGGGAATGAGTTTTTAGTAGAGGAGTGATAGAATCTGTCACACCAGATTCTATCACTGAAAACTTGAGACCTCAGGCTCAAATTTTGTCAAGAGACCCTGATAGGGCTACTGTGTCTTAGTACTACTATATCAAAAACTCCTTTGTACAATCATTACTCTAATAAAACGTGACAAGACGACACTTGCAATAACAATTACCGTCACAATAATTCCTAATACATTCCCCAACCATGCAAAGCCCTGTTAAAGGAACCGTAATATTCATACCAAAAATCCTGTTACAATATTCGGAATCGTTAATAAAATTGAAATAGTCGTTAATAATTTCATTGTATCGTTCAAATTATTATTCAACACATTATTATATGTACCTGATAATTGTTGCAAAATCTGAAAGATTAATGGAAGTCATCTCCACTAACTGCTTTGCTTCAATTAAACTATTCTCTAATTTTTCTTCCTCAGCAAACTCTAATTCCTTAAACAATGCTTGAGTTTTCAATTGTTCTAATACAATCGCATTTTGCTTCGTTGCAGAAACTAAATACACACTCCCAATTTCTAAGTCAGACAAAGTAAATAAATTTTTCTTAGTAGTCTTATGTCGTAATTTTTAGACTCACTGACTCTTGCTCTTTCTTTCACTTTCAATCTTTGGAAAAGTAATTTTCAGTAATCATCATTAAACTTGAAAATAAAAAGTAAACAGAGACACATTCGGTCTATCTTCCAATTCTTTTTCTCATTGCTCTACAATGTATTCATTATGTTGATTCGAAATCGTAATAATTTGATCCTTTCGAACAATAAAAGTCATTGGAACGGTCTCATATCGATTCTCTCTCTTCGTTTGTTTAATGACATTATAAATCACTACTAATGTTTCTTTTGGACGACAATATTCAATATGCGCTCTTTCATTCTCATCAAGAGCATACTCCACCATTTCTTTATCAATTTGATACGTTTGATAAATTGTAGAATAATCATTAATCTCCTCTGAGTTAATATTAATCCATGCACATGAGTGCCCAAAATTCTTTTTCAACCATAAATATCTCCCTCCATTAATCTACGTAAGTGTATCATAATTTAAAGGTTGATACTAATAACTAAACTGAAAATTACACACAACACAAGTCGAAATGAGTTTTTATACTGCTCTCTCATAATTTTTCGTTCCAAGTGGAAATGATATTTTATAGTAGTATAAACCATGAGACTGTAAGGGCTTCTAGCGTCCTAATACTACTGTACAAATAACTTACTTTATCATACGCACTCCCATAATTTTTGTTTCAAGTGGAAATGAGTTTTTATAGTAGTACGAGCAATAGAATCTGACTACAGATTCTATTGCAAGAAAATTTGAGACCTAGGCTCAAATTTTAGGCATGAGACCGAAGGTCTGCTGCCGTCTTAGTACTACTATATAAAAACTCACTTTCCACGCTCTTCACTTTTTCATAAGACGAGCCAATATCACACTGACTAGTATCCAAATTCCTAAAATAATTCCTAACGCAATCCCCAACCATGAGTATGCTCCATAAAAGGAATTTGCACATTCATTCCAAAAAATTCCGTCACAATATCCGGAATCGTTAAAAGAATCGAAATAACAGTTAACATACGCATTGTATCATTTAAATTATTATTCAACACATTATTATACGTACCCGATAATTGCTGCAAAATCTGAAGATTAATCAAGTCATTTCCACTAGTTGCTTTGCTTCAATTAAACCATCTTCTAGTTCTTCTTTTTCTACCATCATCTAACACTTTAAACACAGATTGAGTTTTTCAACTGCTCTAATACAATCGCATTTTGTTTTGTTGCAGAAACTAAATACACACTTCTCACTTCTAAATCAGATAAAGCAAACAAATTTTTTTCTTTGTTGTTCTTTGACGTAACATCTGACTTAATAACCCCTGCTCTTTTTCAACCGTTCAATCTTAGGAAAATAATATTCCGTAATCATATACAAACTAGAAAATAAAAATGTAAAAAGTGACATATCTGGTCTTTTCTTCTAATTCCTCTTTCATTGATTGAACAATGTATTCATTATGATGATTTGTAATCGTAATAATTTGATTTCTACGTACAAATAAATGTCATGGTATCGTTTCGTATTGATTTTCATGTTGTGATTGTTTAATGACATTATAAATTACAATTAATGTTTCTTTTCTACGATTATATTCAATATGAGCTCTTTCATATTCGTCTAACGCATACTCCAACATTTCACTATCAATTTCATACTGTATCATAGATAGATGAATACTCACTAATTAAATCAGAATTTATATTAATCCACGAACAAGAATTTCCAAAAATTTACTACCGCCATAACCTTCTCCTTTAAAAATATTTTTATACCAATTTATTATATTTTAAATAAAGAGAATAACAAATTGTATAAATAAAAGACTTTCCATAGCAGGAAAGTCTAACTGAATTAATTATACGTACTCTCATATTTATCTGTACAAATACAAAAGACTTTTCATAGTAGCTACGGTGATAAAAGCCAAATCTGACTTTTTATCACAAGGAAAATTAAGACCTCAGGCTTGATTTTTTTGCCAAGAGACCGTCAGGGCTTCATGGCGCTAGTGCCACTATATATAAAAATCCTATCCGCTAACGTTCTCTCATAATATCAGTAAAAAATACAAAAGACTTTCCATAGCAGTATGAGCAATAGAATCTGTATAACAGATTCTGTGCAGGGAAAGTGAGACCTTAGGCTCAAATTTTAGCTATGAGACAGCAAAGCTGTCTGCTAGCGTCCCTAATACTGCTATATCAGAAAGTCTATTTATATATATTACTCTTCGTTCATCAACGCTTCTAATTGTTCTAGTCGTTGTTCGAACATTCATTGCATCATATAGATATTGAGTTTTGGAGTCATATCTACTCCCAGCTTTTTCATAACCTCAATCGGTTTGTCACTACGTCCAGCACGTAAGTAGTTCAAGTAAGCCTCTAAATCTTCAGGAGTACCATGTAAAATCTTATCTGCTAAAGCAGTTGCAGCAGCCATACCAGTTGCATATTGATATCCATAGTAATTCATATAGAAGTGAGGAATAGAGCCCATTCTATAAACAATTTGCTCATCTTGAATGACATTTGCATAATATTTTTATTAATATTTGCATAAATCTCAGAAATAGCTGCTTGAGTTAATGGCTCACCATTTTTGATCAACCACGTGAATTTGATGCTCAAATTCAGCAAATTGAGTTTGACGGAAAATAGTAGATTTAAAAACGATTTAAATAATTATTTAAAAATATATTTTTGACTCTCTTTATCCGTATGTTTCTTCAATAAGTAATCTGTTAATAAGTTTTCATTCGTTGTTGAGCAATTTCCGCTAAGAAAATTGAATAATCCCCATATTGATATGGTTGATTATGACGAGTGAAATAACTATGAGCACTATGTCCTAATTCATGCACTAATGTAAAGAAGTTGCTTAAATCATCATGCCAGTTTAATAAAATATAAGAGCAGTTGTATAACCACCTGATGAATAACCACCACTACGTTTACCAACATTTTCCAGCAACATCAATCCAACGTTGATCATAGGCTTGGTTAAGAATATCTTGATATTCTTCCCTAATGGTTTTAATGCTTCAAAAGTAGCTTTAGAAGCTTCTTCATAATGTAGTAATTGAGCTTCACCAGTAATTGGAACATACATATCATCACATATGTAATTCATCTAATCCTAGAGCTTTTTGTTGTAAAGCAATATAACGATGTAATAATGGTAATTTTTCATTAACTACTTTTACTAAAGCATCAAAATACTTCTTCAGGAACTTGGTTAGAAGATAAGGCTGTGACGGCTTGATTCATAGTTACGAGCTAATGCTGTAAAGTTATGAGCTTTCACTTCTGAACCCTAATAGTGCTAGCAAAAAGTATTTTTAAATCAATATATGGTTTATATTTTTTGTTTCAAATGCATTTTTTACGAACTTCAGCATTTGTTGATTCTAAGAATGTAGTATAGTTTCCGTGAGTTAATTCCACTTCTTCTCTTTTTCATTCTTAACTGTTCCAAATTTAATATCTGCATTATTTAAAAGTTAAATGTTTTTTCCTGGTCCAGAGAAAACTTCATTTGCTTTTTGATAATAATGCTTCTTCATGATCTGATAATACATGACCTTTTGAATACGAGCTGCTTCTATGCAACACGGAATTCTTCTAAGCGTGGTCTCTTCTTTAGAAGTTTTCAAATTCTTCATTTGATTTTTCTAAAATTGCTGGTTCAAAACTAAGATGAAGCAACTGATAATTCAACATATACGAGAATGCATGTTGATTTTAATCTCTGATTTTCATCATTTTGTAGTATCTTGGTCTGCTTTTAAGTGTGAATACACATAAGCTGTTTCAATTTTTCTTCTCGATTTGATAATAATAAGTAGTTATATAAATTTTTCTCCAGATTGTAAAGCTGTTTCTTTACTTGCAGCAATTACTGGAATTTTTCTGATACAAAAGCTAAATCAGCTTCAAAACCAGAATTATCTGGATAGATTAATGTTAAGTCCCATGTTAATTCTACAGGAACTTCTTCACGAGTTAATGGTTTTTATCACTCATTTGTTCTCCCACCTTCATTTTAAGGGATATGAACCCATTCTACTATGAATTTTTAAATTTATAAAGGGAAAATCTTAAAAATTAAGACTTTTCTTATCTTCTCTCATTCTCAATAAGCTAATTGAGAATGAATTTCACTCTCATCTAGTTTAGAATTATTCTAATCTAGAAAAATTTATGTTATGATTTATTCAACAAATAACTTACGAGGTGAAAAATAATGAATATTTTAGAACAAAAACAAATTAGATATACAATTACTAGCGGAACATTGATTATCTTAGGACTAGCTGCTAGCTTCCACGGTTACAATGTAGTATCTGTACTTTGCTACTTAACAGCATTCTTAGTAGGAGGATTCCACTCTGCCATTGAAGGAATTCAAGAAACTTTCCAAGAACAACATTTAAATGTTGACTTATTAATGAGTATTAGCAGCAATGGTGCTTCTATTATTGGTTATTAGCTAGAAGGAGCTTTATTAATTTTTATTTTTCTCATTAAGTGGAGCTCTTGAAGAATATGCAATGGCAAAAAGTGAAAAATCAATGACAGAATTATTAAACTTACAACCAAAAACAGCTACACGTATTCGTGATGGTCACTATGAAACAGTAGACGTTGAAGATTTAGCAATTAATGATGTGATTTTCATTAAAAAAGGTGAATCAGTACCAATGGACGCTATCCTAACAGAAGGTGAAAGTTTATTCGATGAAAGTATGATTAATGGTGAACCACTTCCAGCAAACAAAAAAGTAGGCGAAGAAATTTTCGCAGGAAGTATTAATTTACACCAATCTTGTACAGCAAACCGTACACAAAATGCAGATGAAAACAGTTGTGACTTCATCATCTGTTTAGTAGAAGAAGCTCAAGAACAAGAAACAAAAACAAGCAGTTTCTTAAAACAAAAATCGAAGACCAATATGTAAAATTTGTATTAGTATTCGTTCCATTAGCAATTGCTCTATTCTACTTTTGATTCCAATGGACTTGGCAAGAATCTTTCTATGAGGAATGATTTTATTAACAGTAATGTCTCCATGTGCCTTAGTTGCATCAGCAAGTCCTGCGATTTTAGCAAGTTTATCCAACGCAGCCAAACAAGGAATCTTATTAAAAGGTGAGAAGCTTTAGAACAATTATCTTCCATTGAATCAATTGTTTTTAGATAAAACTGGTACATTAACAAAAGGAAAACCAACTGTTCAACATGCAGTAATTATAAATGAAAACGAAAAAGAAGTTCATGCAATGATGTATGAAATGGAAATTCGTTCCACTCACCCATTAGGAAAATCTACTACAGCGTATACAAGCTTACAAAAATTTGATTCGATTTTCATTTGACAGCTTTGAAGAAGTAATCGAAATGGATTAGTAGCAACAGCTCAAGGTTCAACTGGAAAATTGGTAAATTAGCTTGATCGATGCAGAATGGAAACAACATAGCCTTAGCTTCTGACATTGAAAACACTTAGAACAAGGTGAAATTGTATTAGCAATTGAAAAATGGACAATTAATTGGTTTCTATGCCATTACAGATGAAATTAAAGAAAGTAGCCAATCTGTACTACACTATTTTAATAAAGCAAAAATATTCAAACAATTATGATGACTGAGGGATGCTGAATCAACTGCCGAAGCTGTAGCAAAACACTTAGAAATTTCTGATTATCAAGCAACTGTTTACCAGAAGATAAAGCAGCTATGTTAAGAACTTAGCTGAAAAAGGTGTTTCTGTTGTGATGGTTGGAGACGGAATTAATGACGCACCTGCTCTTGCAAATGCAACAGTTGGGATTGCATAGGTGAAGTGAACTGCTTTTAGTAATTGAAGCAAGTATATGTATTATTGAAAAATAATTTATCATTAATTAAATATGGTCACGAATTATCTAAAAATGAAGAGCATTATTTTTACAAAACATTGTCTTCTCATTATCAGTCATTACGATTTTTAATTTTAGCAAATGTCTTCCAATTCATTAACTTACCTTTAGTGTTATCGGACACGAAGGAAGCACCATCTTAGTGATTTTAAACGGATTACGTTTACTTAAAAATTATAAAAAGCGTAGATAAACAAAGAAAAATGACTTTTAAATAGTAGCTAGGACGCAAGCTAGCCAGCGAAGCTGTCTCATTGCTAAATTTCGAGCCTAAGGTCTCGAAATTTCCTGTACTAGAGTGGCGGCTTCTAGTACTTTTTGTTACTATTAGAAAAGTCATTTTTATTTTTCATCTTTTCGATAAATTTTTACTCAAAAATATAAAAATAAAATTCCTTCCACTAAAAACAACAAATTGGAAAATTCTTATGATTAACACGATATCCGTCCATAAGTAGATCCATATTGACCATAGAAATAGAGCAAAAATATTTTACCTTTTTGTATCTAATTTACGAATTAAAAACCATTCTAGAAATGTTTCATGCTTCCCTTTTGAACGATAAAAGTCACTTCTTATTTGTTTGATAAAAATCCATTTGCTCTCACCATTCCTATCCTTTAAAAACCGTTATTTCTATTTTCTTTTGTCTATAAAATAGTGTAAATGTTCTAGAAGTCAATCACAAACTAAAAGAAAATAAAATAAACTTTCCAATCGATAGGTGAGTATAAGAGCCATACTGGCTTTATACTGGAAACTTTGAGACCCAGACTCAAAGTTTAGGTATGAGACTCGCTTTGCGAGGCTGCTACCGTCCATTGCTATATTAGAAAGTCATATATAATTTATTGTTTAATTTACTATTTATCCAAAACTCTTCGTATTCTACTTCTTCCCAAAAGAATTCGTCATATAATGCTTGAATAGCGCGTTGTTCGTATTCTTCTAATACCAAACATCATAGAAACTTCGGATACCCCTTGGTTGTATAATTCAATATTAATTTGTTCACGAGGCCAATGTGCTAGCAACACGAGCAGTTGTACCGACCATGCTAACCATTCCTTCCCCTACTAACATGATTAGCATAATCCACGTTCATAATACGCTTCATCCGCATTTTAATTCTGCTTTCAAACGGTAAACAATACGATCTAAGACTTCATCAGCCGCATCTTCCCCACGAATAATAATGGTTGCATCATCAACCCTGTTGGAATATGTTCTACACTTACCCCTTCATCTTCGAATAATTGTAATGTTTTCTTAAAAATCCAAATTTCGTGATTCATTAAATATTTTTGAATATAAATACTACAAACCCTGATGAACTTTACAATTCCAGAAATAATCAGAGGAGAATTTATTTCTCCTTTCATAATATAAGTTCCTTTGACAGAAGGATTGTTTCGTATTACATACATGAACTGGGATTCCTTTTTAATGGCTGGTAATAACGCTTCAGTATGGAACACTGAAAATCCTGATAAGATAACTCACGCATTTCTGTATAAGATAATACATCAATTCCAAGAGGTTTATGAACGAGTTTTTGGACTTGCTACAAAGATTGCATCCACATCTGTAAAGTTTTCATACTCTTCAGCTGAAACTGCATTCGCTAAAAATGGAGCCTGTAATATCTGATCCACCACGAGAGAATGTCATGCAACTTTGCCATCTTTTGTTACTCCAAAGAATCATAGAATACAATAATCTCTTTTTTCTAATTGTAAGTATTCTAATTCCTTATACGCTTCTTCTAATACTTGAGCATTTCCTGGAGTATCACTGACGAATAAATTTGCTTCTTTAGGGCTAATATATTTTGCTGGTAAACCTTCTCTTGTAAAAATAGTCTGCAATTAATTTTTGCATTATTATCTTCCCCACTTGCTTTATATGCATCCATTAAATAAGCAGGTTCTAAATCACTCTCTTTTAACACTGCAAAATGTTGACGAATGTTATCCATTACATCTGAGTTTAATTGTAATTCATCATAAATTTCTTGATAACGTTCTAAAATCACTTCTAAAACTGCTTTCATTATATTGTCCTTCAATATGAGAAGTTGCTAATTGAATTAATAAATCCGTTACTTTTTCATCGTCTGAATGACGTTTTCCTGGTGCAGATACAACGACAATTCTTCTATCACTATCTGCTTGCACAATTTGCAATACTTTTTTTGATTTGCTGACTATTACAATGAACTTCCGCCAAATTTAATTACTTTTCACTTTGACACCCTCATTTAGATGATTAACTCTATTTTTCTTTCATAATGGTAACAGAATAGCAAATTATTTTTGAACTGCAACTGCTTTTACTCAATTTCCACCAAAAAGTGTATTTATTTTTATAAACAAGTGTTTACATTTTGAATTACACCACCTTTCACACTTCATCCCTTTAAGGTGTATATTTCTTGCATTGAAACCTTTAATCCCATATGCTAATAGGACAAAACAATAAAAGGAGAGAACATCATGTCAAAAATGTTACACACTTGTGTTCGTAGTTAAAAACTTAGAAGAGAGTTTAGCTTTCACCAAGAAGCATTTTGGATTTAAAGAAACTCGTCGTAAAGATTTTCCAGAACACAAATTTACAATCGTTTATTTAGCTTTTTGAAGGAGACGATTACGAATTAGAATTAACATATAACTACGGACATCCAGTGATACGAAATCGGAGATGGATACGGTCATATTGCAATTAGTAGCGATGATTTAGAAGGATTGCATGCAGAACACGTAGCTGAGCTAAAGGGTATGATGTTACAGAATTAAAAGGTCTCCTGGAAACCCTGCAAACTACTATTTTGTAAAGATCCCTGATGGATACAAAAATTGAAAATTATTCGTCAAAAATAATCCTATTTAAGGAGTCCTTTATGAAACCTGAAGAATTATATGTACATGCAAAAATGTATTGGAACATTCCTACTGTCCATACCTAACTTCCCAGTAGGTTGCGTATTTTTATATAAAGATGGAACAGTAATTACTGGAGTTACTGTGGAAAATGTTTCTTTTGGAGCAACAAACTGTGCAGAACGTACAGCTTTATTCACTGGAGTAACAAAAGGCTATCAAAAAGAAGATGTGGAAATGCTTGTAGTAGCTGGTAAAACAGACTACTTCCTACCTCCATGCTGCTTATGCCGTCAAGTATTAGTTGAACTATGCCCTGCTGATACTCCAATTTACCTTTCTAATAATAAAGGCGAATTAAAAGAAACAATTTTACGTAATTTAGTTCCACTAGCATTTACTGAAATGTAATTAACCTAGCACCTTTTTACGGTGCTTTTATATTGAAAAAGGTTTGGATATTTAGTGTTTTTGACGTGACAGCCACTCTCTTGTCTGCTATAATATTATCTATGCGATGAGGCGACAAGCAGACAAAAGAGTCTGCTAAGTCAAGTGGAACAGATGTGCTTGCACACTACTGGATGTAGTTGTTTGTTCATGTGTGATGTGAACACCATGACACATATATTAGTATATGCCACTATAAAAGAGGATTGAGATTTCTAGTCCTTTTCTTTGTCTACTTGCATTCTATGATACAATACAACAGAGAAAAATCAATTATGAATGATAAAAATGAGAATTTACGTGAAACATCATTCTTTCTGCCACGAATTAATTGAAGAGAAAGAAACCTTATGTCCTTTCTGTGGGTAATTATTCAAGAAGAACAATTAGATGAAAATTCAACAACGATTCAAACATCTTTATTTGATGAAGAAAATAATCTACTCAACCAAATTCTATAGAAAACAGAAGTGATCAAGAATACCGTATTAAAAATAACCATGCATTTATTCAAGCTTTTGGAGAAGAATTACTCGTTTCCTTTAGCTTTTTCTTTTGGAAAACTAATTCATCCAACAAATAATTATTCAAGAAAACGTCAAAATAGCTGATTATTTGGTTACATTATGATTATTGTTTTCTGACATTATTATCAGCTTATATACTACTACATGGTATTCGGAGCTGTTTTATCTCAATATCAATTACTAGCGGATATTTCTATCCTGCCAAGTTTAACAGTAACACCAAATTATATTTTAGTTTTCTTAAACTATTATTATTCTATGCTGTATTTTATTTTGGATTTCAGTCATTGCTTTTTGGAGTAAAACATATTTTTCTTAAAACGACAACATGTATTCCATTATTGGTTAACACAATATGAATCGATGAATGCTCTAGTGATTATTTTATTATTCATCACAGCATTTATGACGTTTGTATCTCCAATTGCTTTATTGGTGGTTATTTTTATTCTTTCTTTACATTACATTTATTTACTTTTATCGTAACATTTGTACTTCATTGCTCAAGAACAAAATGATACTCGTTTAGATACACCATATATGTTTTTAATTGGTTTATGTATTCAATTAATTATTGTTCTAAGTTTATTGTTTATTTTATTTTAGATAGTAAAAAGTCCATAGATTTGCTCTATGGACTTTTTGTTGCTCTCTATTTTAGAATTGAATATAGCACTAAATATTTCTTTTAAAGAATGCCACGATTTTATCAAACCAACCTTCACGATTTGCCTGATCCACTAATTGTCCAATCTTTCCTTTTACAGTATTAGATAATGAATTTAATTGTTCTAAAACTTGCTTGGAATCAATCGCACTTGTTTGTTGATAATCTTAAGGCAAACTGAATAATATTATTCACTTGAGTCGGACTAATCACTTTGTCTAACCCATATCAATGCATCATTTACAATTCTCTCAACATCTTCTTTTGTCGCTACTTGACCTTGTTTTTCTTTTTAATTTCTGCTAAAAGATTTCTAATATCAATCATAGCTTGATCCAATTTTGCCGCATCAAAGCCTTTTTCTTTTGACTGTTCTTGAGCAATTTGATTTGTTAATTCTAATTCTTGTTGTGCGACTGCTGTACGTTTTGCCATCTAATACCACTCCATTTGCTTCAAAAGCTTTTATATACACCTGTTAAAGCAGATTCACCTGTTACTTTGACACATGGCTACTCAATTTCTGCATCAGCTACCCTGCTGTAATTGCAGCATTGGCATATTGTTCAGAAGTAACAAGAGTAATATTTTTCGGAGTAGCAATATGAACTTTTACCCCTTCCCCTTATTTCTCTTTTTGAACCATCACAGACGAAATCATTACTGAAGTATCTCGCTTTTCACCAGCTCCTAAGTATTTCACTAAGTCTTCCCCTGTAGCTTTTGTTGTCGTTACAGTATTTTCATCTTTAATTCTACTAATTGAGATGTTTTCTTTAATTTGTTGGTCATTTAAACCTCCACCGTAAACAACGGTTGGTTTTCTCCCCATTTTCGTTAATAGCTGTTGTATCAATCGCATACACTTGCTGAGAAGCAAGTCCCTAATAGCATCGTAGCAAACAACTAAAGAGCGAACTATCATATCATTTACCTCCTTTGACATTACTATCTTACTTTATTTTCTTGAAGATTTGTGGAGATTTTTATAAATTTCACTGTATTTTTATTAAGATTTTATAAATTTCCAAACTTTGAATAATTTTTCTTCATAAAAAGAGACGACCGAAGTCGTCTCTAAAAACTCTAATCTATTCGATTATTCGATAAAGTAATTTTACTCTTCATCTTGTTTCTTTTTAGTTGGAGCCATCATACCTAATCCTGCAAGAATAGCTGATGCTGCAAACACCAAATACTGCTGCTTCATTTCCAGTTCCTGTTTGTGGTAATTCTTGACGAACCACTTTTCTTGAGGTGCTGGTGTAAGCTGGCATCTCTGAATTTAAACTCACTTTTTCGTATACATGACTCGATATCGCCATTTGGTAATTTCTTCGTTTCTACGAATTTATATCCGGAATATCTTTCTTAGGTTGTTCTCCTTCTTCCGTTGGATAATTTGGAATTTCATTTCCTTCTTTATCTTTTATATGAAGTTTTTAACCTTCTCATATACATGTTCTACGCTCCGTTTGGAAGTTTCTTGGTCTCTACGAAACGGTAACCTGGAATATCTTTCTTAGGTTGTTCTCCGTCTTCTGTTGGATAATTTGAATTTTCATTCCATCTTTATCTTTGTGACTTGTTTTAACTTTTTCGTAGATGTGCTCTGATCGCTATTTGGAAGTTTCTTGTCTCTACGAAGCGGTAGCTCGGAATATCTTTCTTAGGGTTGTTCTCCGTCTTCTGTTGGATAATTTGGAATTTCATTTCCATCTTTATCTTTGTGACTTGTTTTAACTTTTTCGTATACATGTTCTCGTATCGCCATTTGGAAGTTTCTTAGTCTCTGCAAAGCGTAGCCTGGAATATCTTTCTTAGGTTGTTCTCCGTCTTCTGTTGACAATTTGGAATTTCGTTTCCGTCTTTATCTTTATAACTTGTTTTAACTTTTTCGTATACGTGTTCTGTATTCCGTTTGGAAGTTTTTAGTCTCTACGAATCTATATCCTGGAATATCTTTCTTCGGAGTTGTTCCTTCTTCAGTAGTTGTTCCTGGAATTACATTTCCATCTTTATCTTTGTGAGTTGTTGTCACTTTTTCATAGATGTGTTTTGTATTTCCTTTTTCATCGATTTCAGTTTTAACTACTTTGTATCCAGGAATATCTTTTGTAGGTTTAGTTCCATCTTCTGATGGTGATAATGGATTTCATCTTTATCAACATGTGTAGTATTTGGACGTACTGTTGGAGTGTACTTAGCTGTTACTGGTGTTCCGTTTTTGTCAACACGTTTAACTGTTACACCTGATGCTTTTCCTACGAAATCTGGTTCTGGAGTAAATGTTACTTTACCATTTTCATCGATTGTGTAAGTTCCTTCTCCTGGTACTTTCTTCTCAGTTGTTCCATCTTCGAATGTTGGTTTTACAGTTTCGTCGATTTCAACTGGTACTTCTTTATCGTTGATTGTTACTTTTCCACCTTCAAATGTTGGTGTTCCTGATTGAGGTTGTCCTTTTGGCCCTTCAGATTCAGAATCTTTTGAAGTTGGAGTTACTGGGATTACTACTGGGAGTGTATTTAGCTGTTACTGGTGTTTCCATTTTTGTCAACACGTTTAACGGTTACACCTATAGCTTGACCCTGTGAATGTCCGGAGTGAATGTTACTGTTCCATTTTCATCAATTGTGTAAATCCCTTCTCCTGGAACTTTCTTCTCAGTTGTTCCATCTTCGAATGTTGGTTTTACAGTTTCGTCGATTTCTACAGTCTTTTTCTTCACCATTTACAGTTACTTTTTCCACCTTCTAAATGTTGGTGTCCTGATTGAGTCGCACCTTTGAACATTTGTAGTAATTACATCTTTTACTTGTTGGTGTTGTTGGTTTAACTACTGGAGTATACTTCACAGTTACTGGTGTTCCGTTCATATCTACACGTTGAACGCCTACACCTAGCTTTGCTTTTTCCAGTAAATTGTGGTTCTGGTTTTAAATTCTACCATACCGTTGTTAATTGTGTATGTTCCTTCTCCTGGCACTACCACTGGATCTGTTGTAGGTTTTCCAGTCTTAGGATCGATTAATTCAAGACTCTTAGACTCATCGATTGGTACGATTTCTGTTTTTCCATTTACTGATACACGTCCACCTAAGAATTTTTGGTAATCCTTTTTGAGTTTCACCTGAACATCTTCAGTTATAGCATCTGTTGCTGTCGGTATTGCTGGTTTAACTTCTGGTGTGTATGTTGCTTTAGCTGGTGTTCCGTTCTTATCTTGACGTTGAACTATTACACCTGTTCCTTTACCAGTGAAGTTTTTCTCTGGAATGAATGTAACTGTTCCGTCTGGATCTACTGTGTAAGTTCCTTCACCTTCGATTGTTACTGAATCAACAGTGTCTCCAGTTTTTGGATCTACTAATTTAGCTGGCACTGTATCGTCCATTTCAACAGTTTTTCTTCACCGTTTACTGTTACTTTCCCACCTTCAAATGTTGGTTTTTCCTGATTGAGTTGCACCTTGAATACCTTCAGTTGTTTTGTCTTTACCTGTTGGTATTACTCCCACGATAGATGGTGTGTAAGTTGTAGAAACTTTTGATCCATTTTTATCTTCAGCTTGAACTTTAGCTGGTTGTACTTGTCCTGTGTAAGATTTGTCTGTTGGTGTGAATGTTACTACACCTGTTGTTGGATCTACAGTGTATTCACCAACTTTTTTACCACTTGGGTCTAGAGCATCTACTGGTCCATTTGCTTCTGTTCCATCTGGATTTAATAATTTTTACAGATCCTTCTTTAATAGGTACTTCTGTATTTCCTTCTGTAAATGTTGGTTTACCTGTTTGAGTTTCCCTTGTACTCCTGTTGAAGTATCTGGAGTTGCAGTTGGTTTTAACAGGTGTTACAGTTGGCGTGTATTTTGCTTTTAGCTGTTGCTGTTGCAGGTTGGACCATTTTTATCTTGACCTACTGGTGCTGTTAATAATACGTCAATACCTTTTAGCAGTTCCTGTAAATTGTGGTTCTGGAGTAAATGTTACTGCTCCAGTTATTGGATCAATTGTATAAGTTCCTTCACCCGTGTACTGTTACAGTTTTTTCATCTGTTGGTTGTCCAGTTGCTGGATCTACTAATTTGGCTGGGTATTGTGCACTTGGTAGTTACCGCATCTGGTGCAGTTCCGTCACCATCTTTTATCTACATCAATTGAGAATTTAGGTGTTTTTTGTTTGTGGTTTACCTTGGATATCTGTTGATTCTTCAGGTGTTCCTTTGATTTCTTTTGGAGTTACTGTTGAATATAACGTCCATCCATAGAACCTTTAACTGTAAGTCCAGCTAATTGAACTTGTTCACTAACTAATTCAAGTTGATCTTGTTTTCTCCTTCACCACCGATGATTGTACGACCTTCGTTACCCCAACCAGTAGTGTTACCATTTACGTCTGTCACGACGAATTGTAATACCATCTGCTGTACCTACGAAGTTTGCTTCTGGAATAAATTCTACATCTCACATTTACACCGTTGTCAGTAATTTTATATTTACCTTGCCCTAGTACTACATAGTAACCATCTACTAAGTCAGCATCTGTTACTAATGATCCATCAGGTTTAACAATTTGAGATTTAACTGTTGTATCAATAGCATTGTCTTTATCAAAATCATAGTTCTTTTGACCGTATGCATTAAATGCTACAGTAGATGTTTGAGTAGCACCTTGTACATCTGTAGTTTCTTTTTTAATTCCACGTGGTGGGATAGTTTGTTGAACTTGGAAATCTTCTACTTCCCCAGAGTATGCAATACCAGTTGGCGCTTTAACGTCAGCTTTGTCGTAAGCAATACGTAAACGAGTCGCTAATTTAGTCGCAGTTGTATCTACGTTTTGGTAATTGTTTGTCCAAGTTAGAGTTACTTTTCCATCTTGTGTTACTTCAGTAACTCCTGCAGCTTCACCTTCATCAAATTTACCATTGTTATTAAAGTCAATCCAACCATTAACGTAAGCTTTAGCTTCTCCGTCTAGGTGAGCATCGAAAGTCATTGAGTATGTTCCATCATTAACTTTTTTAAGTTTGAAGTTATCGTTTGGAGCTACTTCATCACCCATTAATTGACGAGCTCCTTCATCCGCATCACCGATACCATTGATATCATCATATACAAAAGCATTTGTTTTGTTAATAGGGTGTCGTACGTACGTCAACGTCAGCTGGAACAGATCCTAAGTATGGTTGGTGTTGTCCATCAGATTTAGAGATAGAGTGAGCTACTCTTCCGTATGAAGCTGGAGCATCCCCTTCATCTAAAACCATGAATCCAAGCATTGACCCTTGTTGACCATTAGACATAATGTACATACCGATATTTTTAGCATTACGTGTCATTACTAATGGAGTAGAAAATCCAGAATCACGGTGAGTTGATACCGGTCCAAAAACTTGTGTTCCTAATCCATCTGCATGAATAGTACCATCTTTTGCTGTTGCAGTAATTACAGTGTCTGTTGTAACTGTCGTATTGAAAAATCCTGCACCTTTGTCAGCTAAGAATGGAGCAAAAGCTGGTTTACCACTGCCTTCAAGCGTATAAGAAATACCTAATTGTCCATCTGCTCTATTTTGTCCGTGACCAGCAGTATCAACAGTTCTTCTTTCATATATTTCTCCAATATACGAACGAGCTGTTTCTTTTCCTGGAACATTAGAGTTTGACAACTCAGTTACTAATTCAAAACCATCACCATCTGTTGTATAGATTTCAATTTCAGATGAACCAGCTTCTTCCCCTGTTAGAACACAACGTTCGAAGGAACTTCTTTGCCGTTTAATGTAGATTTAACCGAGAATTCTACCCCTACGTTAGCTCCATCTACTACAGATTGAATAACTGTTTTACCTTTTGTATCCATACCGTTTGTTTTCGCAACTGAGTAACCTCCTTGAGTTACTACTTTTAATTCAGCTGGTGTATTATCTTTGTAAACGTTTTGTGCATTAGCATCATAACCTGCTCCACCACGTTTTTATACTCATCTGTTGAGTTAAATGGTGCTAATTTAGTAACTGTTAATGTTACAACATATCCAGGTGAGATTTCTTGTGTGAATTTTGTTTCCTACTTTAAGTCGATCACCTTCACCAAGATTTTCTATAGTTGCTTTGCTACTAGCAACATCAAACCATTTAATTTGTTTCGTTAATCGTTCAGTGTTTTTATCTGCATATTGCTTCCAGTGGTTTGCTTGTTCTTCTTCTGAAAGTGGTGGTGCTGTTACTGTATCTGCAACATCCGCACGGAATGCATTTTCTTTATTGATTTCTTTACCATTACGTTCATCATTTTTACCAGTATTTGCAATAGAATTTGTTTCTGATACCGGTTCCATATTTGCTGCAGCTTTTACCAACAGTTGGTTTTCCATTTTGTTGTGTCTTCTGTTGCTTGTGTCTCTTTCTTTTTCTACTGGTTTATTTTTTTAATTTTTGAGTTAACTGTAGTAACTAATTTTGATAAGCTTTGTTAACTCCTCTTGTGTTTTTGACTTGTGTAATGTAGCTTTAGCTGATGATAATTCAGATTTTAAAGTAGCTACACTCTCTTCAGTTTTAGAAGCATATTTGCTGCTTCAATATTAGAATTAATTTCTTTAATATAGTTCTCTAATTGAGTTTTATCTAATTGAACTGTTTTTTCTTCTTGTTTTGTTTCTGCTTAGATTCTTGTTTTTTCTTCTGCTTTTTAGGAGCAGTTTCTTCTGCTACCTTTTGTGTTGTAGTTTCTGTTTGTGCTGCTACTTCATTTTGCAGATGCTTCCACCCGCCATGAAGAACATTCCACTAGCGATCATTACACTCGCTACACCTTTGAGTAAATTTACGAATACCAAATTTTTGATATTGCTTTAATTGGCTTTTTGTTGATTATTTTTCCCACTTACATTCTCCTTTACATATTTTTAAAAGTTGGTGAATATAATTTTACACGATTCACAAACTCATGTCAATCTTTTTACATAAAAATCATTAACAAGTATATAAAACACACTTTTATCTCACATTTTTCTTCATATTTATTGCTACTACTTTAGAATCATTCAAATGTATATTTAAGATAGACAAAAAGAGAATTGTTCTCAATAATATAAAATATTAATAGTCAATTCTTACTAACTAGTCATAATTAATAAAAATGATTTACAACTTTTTATTTATTGATTCATCAAGCATCTTTTTAATCGCATGCGATAAAACTTGCCGTTGCAAAATAAACAAATTCACAATTCATTCATTTTCACTTCATTTTTATATTTGAACAGAAAAATACCTCTGTGAAGTTACTCCACAGAGGCATAGGCTAACGATTTATTTTCATATGTTGTTCTTGCAATTGTTCTTTCATCGTAATGAGATAAACTGCTATTAGTATGAGTATGATTCCCAAAAAATATCAATTAATTGGAACACTTCTCCTAATAATATCATCGAAAAGAATACCGAGGAAATTGGTTCTGCTGAAGCCAATAAACTTCCTTGAACAGGTCCAATAAGTGAAACTCCTTCTAAATACAATGTATATGCAAAAATCGTTCCAATTCAATAATTCCAATAAAAGCTATTAGCGTGTAAGGCTTCCATTGAATTGTATATTGCCAACTTGCGTTTCCAATATAAAATAAAAATTCCACCGGATAATAATCCTAATCCAGTTACCATTAAACTTCCCCATTGTTGAATTAATTTTTCCTGGTAATAAGGTATATAATGAATAAGCAAATGCGGAAATAATTCCCCAAAACAAACCGGCAGGACTAAGAGATAAGTTAAAAGGATTCCTATGAGTCGCAACAACAAAACGTACCTGATAAAGCAAAAACTATCGCAACAAATTCCATTACTGTTGGAACTGCTTCTCTTTTAAACTCACATAAATGACAATTAAAAATCGGACAAGTATACTGCAAAACTGTTGCAGTTCCTGCATTGGACGAGTGGATGGCAATTAAATAAGTCAATTGACATAACATCAATCCAAATATCCCAAAAATAACATTCTACCCATTACTTTTTGGAGACTTCACTACTTCACGAAATTGCTGGTTGTTTCCAAAAATGCCAAAAACGTTAAAAACTAAACCGGCAATCATCATTCGAAGTGCTGTTAAATAGATAGGAGAAACTGCTGAATCATTCATCAAATATTGACCACAAGCTCCAGATAATCCCCACGAAATTGCACCGATTAATGTATAAATTCTACCTTTTACGAATTTATCCAAAAACGCTTCCTCCTATTTTTCAGAAATGAAAAACGCTCCTAACGAAGTGGTAGAGAATAATAAAATCATTGGATAAATTTCTAAACGTCCAGCAATCATTCCAAGAGATAATAAAATCGTATTAAAATCAGAATACATAGAGAAATTACTTGTGCTCTACTTCTCCTAATCCAGTGTCCAATATTGTTAAAGGTCGCTGCAACGCTTGAAAATGCTGTAAGAAAGTCAGGTGCTTCAATAGAGACAGAAATTACTAATACTAAAAACTGCCACATACACTAATAAGTAATTTGCAATTCCACTAGACATTTTATCATCGACTACTTTCCCATTAAACTTCGGCATAATCACTCTACGTGGTTGTCCCATTTTTCTTAATTTCAGCAATGGCATTTTTAAAAATAAATCACTACACGAGAAACTTTAATTCCCCCAGCAGTCGATCCTGCACAGCCACCTACAAACATTAATAGTAATAATACTACTTGTGGAAATACTCCCCACTGACCAAAAATCAGCTGTGGAATATCCCTGTTGTTGTAATAATCGATGAAACTGTGAAAAATACACTTCTAAACGGAACATCTAACTGAGATTGAACGATACTTAATGAAGCAAAAATAGCTACTGAAGCAAAGGCAATAATTCCAAGATAAGAACGTCCTTCTTCATCCGTTAACACTTCTCGAATCGACCCTAATAATAGGAAATAATATAAGTTAAAGTTCACTCCAAAGAGCATCATTCCAACACCGATAATCCATTCAACCATCTCAGGATTTTTGATAAAGTGGCAAATCCTGCATTATTAATCGAGAATCCACCTGTACCAGCTGTTCCAAATGATAATAATAAGGCATCAAATAACGGTACTTTAACAAGCATTAAAATAATGACCAATATCGCTGTCATTACTAAATAAATCGCATATAAAATACGAGCAGTTTTTTGCTAGTTTAGAGACTAATTTCCCAAAAACAGGGCCAGGAACTTCTGCACGCATTAACTGAACGGAATCAGATCCCGTACTTGGTAAAATCGCTAATGCAAATACTAATACTCCCATTCCTCCAACTAAGTGGGTAAAACTACGCCAAAATAAGGAAGAATATCCTAAAATAGATAAGTCACTTAAAAATACTGGAACCAGTTGTTGTAAAAACCACTAGCAGTTTCGAAAAATGCATCTACTAAATTTGGAATCTCTCCTGCAAATACAAATGGTAGCCCACCAAAAATGATAATAATATCCAACTTAACGTACGGTTACAATCCCATCGCGTGGCATAATTTTCATATTTTTAGGTTTTGCCAGTGCACAAACTGTTCCAATAATAACTACTAAAGCAATCGTTCCAGCATAACTTAGCAGTTGGTGTAAACTTTCTCGATAAATCAAACTAACGAATAATGGTAGAAGTAATAATAAAGCTTCCACTTGTAGGATTTTTCCTACCAAATAACATACTGTTCTTCTTTGCAAAATCATCAACTCCTAATCCAAAAATATCGATAATATCATCGAAGTTTTTCTGAGTTGTTACGACGATTACTCTATCATGTGGTTCTAATTGGTCATTTCCATCCGGATAAATTAATTTTTCTCACGAACGATAAAGGCAATTAATAAATTCGACTTTTGTTTTTAATTTAGAAAGTGGAATCCCACAAACACGACTATTTCTTTCAATGCGGAATTGCAATGCTTTCTACTTGATTATCCACTACACGATACAAAAGCTCAACATTTGAACCTTTTGTATTCGTACGAGCACGCACAAATTGAACAATTTCATTTGAAACAATTTGTTTTTGGTGTAATGATTGATTGTGGATCAACGTTTTTAATACTTTTTAAAATACCTGTACGACTCATTTTAGTAATAACTTTTTCGAACACTACGGTGTTTTGCATATACAGATAAAATTAAGTTTTCTTCATCAATTCCTGTTAATGAAACGAAAGCATCATAGTTTGTTAACATCTCTTCTTCTAATACATCGTGATCCGTTCCGTCTGCATGAATAATCGTTGCATTTGGGAATTGTTCACTTAAAAATTTCGCACGCTCTTCATTGACTTCAATGACTTTCGGATGGATTTTTGGTCGTTTTTAAGCATATCTAATAAGTAATATGCAATTTTTCCCTCCACCAACTATTAAACTTGAACGGACTTGTTTTCGTAATATGATTCGTAATTTTTAAGAAGGTAGAAATATCTTCGTATGCTCCAGTAATATGGATACGGTCACCTTTCTGAATAAAAGAATCCCACTTGGAATAAACACTTCAGAATCACGTTGAATCGCACACACTAAAATAGTTCCAAATCGATTTCTGAAGTCTTTCAAGCTTTAATCCAATTAATGGTGAATGTTCTTGAATTTCCAACTCAATTAAACTTACTCGATTGCTGGCAAAACTTTCTACACTTAACGCAGAAGGATATTTAAAAATTTTAAAAATATCACGTGCTGCTGATAATTCCGGATTAATTAATAATGAAATCCCTAAACTTTCTCGAACAAAATTCAACTGTTGGGAATACTCAGGATTTCTAACACGTGCTACCGTATATTCTGCTCCAATTTTTAGCTAAAATGGCTGCGATAATATTAATTTCATCCATTTCAGATACAGCTAGAAAAATATCTACATTCACAACTCCTGCTTCTTGTTGGATATCATAACTTGCACCGTTTCCAACAATCCCCATGATATCAAATTTATTCATCATTCTTTCTACAATGACAGGATTCTTATCAATTAAAACAATATCATTTGCTTCTGAAGTTAGTTCACGGCAAAAGTGCTTCATCGACCTTTCCTCCACCAACAATTACTATTTTCACACATTTTCCTCCAGGTCTTTAAAATCTTCCGAATGTCATTTTACTCTTATACGACAAGAACGTCAATGTATTGCAACAAGCTCTATTCTTATATTACAATGTAAACATGAAAATATAAAGGAATGAATGTAAATGGAAGAATTAGCTTTACAACAATTATGCCAAGAAATTTCAAATAAATACTTTCATAAAAGAGTTTTGCCATCAGATTACTTATAATGCTCGACTAAAAATCAAGTGGTGGACGTTATATTTTAAAAACAGGCAATATTGAACTTAATCCTAAAAGTTGAAAATATTCTTGGAAAAGAAGTCTTAATCGGCGTTATTAAACATGAATTATGTCATTATCACTTACATCAAGAAGGAAAAGGATATCGACACCAAGATAGAGAATTTTAAAATGCTGTTACAACAAGTTGGTGGTCACCGTTTTGTGGAACGTATGGAACCTTTTCGTTATATTTATTCTTGCAACTCTTGTGGAACAACTTTTTCATCGTATGAGAAAAATCGATACAAAAAAATTCCGTTGTGGTCGTTGTCGTGGAAATTTAGTGTTGGATTCTACTTCTGAGTCATAAGAGTCCCTGTAATTTTTAACACTTGCATTCTAATGAAAAACTTTGATACCATTACATACATTGAGCGGTCGTGGCGGAATGGCAGACGCGCTGTCTTGAGGGGCAGTGGGTGTATACCTGTGCGGGTTCAAGTCCCTGCCGGTCGCATAAAATATAGAAAAGGGATGAAACCATAATTTCATCCCTTTTATTTTTGTTTTGACAGATTCTATCAGAAAACGATACAAAAATTTTCATAGTAGCAACAGCAATGAGACACCACAGGTAGTGACTTGCGCCCTCATGCTACTATAGATAAATCCATTAAACAATTACTTACAATAGACAATCTCCACTTTTATTCTATCAGGATCTTTCAAAATATAATGCATAGTGATTTTTCCACCAGCAAATGGAAATTTATCATCATATAATAACTCTACATTCTCTTCTATGAATTGTTCTCTAATTTTTGTGATAATCATTTTATCAGAGCAAGAAAAATGCCAAATGATTTAATCCTACATGACAACGATGGTAGTTAGTAGATTGATATTTTTCTTTTACTTGAACAAATACAATATAAAAACTTTCTTTTTATAAGAAAATCCTTCTTCCCACTCTTGAAACAATTCAAATCCTAATTGAACTAAAAATTTAGAATAGAATAATTTTTGTCTTCTGTAAAATTACTCACATATAATTCAATATGATCCATTCTTATCCTCCCAACAATCTATGCTACTATGATATAAATCCATTAACATCCTAAACGTCCCCACATATATAATCGAACTCAAGGAATTTCATAGTAGCAACAGTAATAAAAACTGCAACTGCAGCTTTTATCACAGGAAAAAGTTGAGACCCAGGTTCAACTTTTAGACATGAGACCGTAGGGCTGCTGCCGTCCTTATGCTACTATAGATAAATCCATTAACATCTTAAACGTTCCCACATATATGTCCGAACCTAAGGATTTTCATAGTAGCAATAGTGATAAAAACTGCAACTGCAGCTTTTATCACAAGAAAGAGTTGAGACCCAGGCTCAACTTTTAGCAATGAGACACCGACAGGTGGCTGCTTGCGTCCTTATGCTACTATGTAAAATCCATTAATAAATAAATTTTTTCAGTTCGGATAAATGCCCAATTTGATACGTTGGCTCTACAGACAACAATTCCTCAGGTTCAGTTGGTCTCTCTGGATTTTTCCATATACCAACAAGTATCCATTCCAATACGACTTGCCCCATAAATATCCGCCTTAAAACTATCTCCAATCATCAAGGCATTCTCAATCGTCATTCCTTCTGTTTGGTCTACAACAGCCTCAAAAAAATTCTTTTACTCGGCTTACGGTATCCCACAACTTCAGAAATAAATAATTTTTCAAAGAAATTCTCTAATCCAGCTTTTTTTCAAACGTAATAATTGTGTTTCTTCAATTCCATTTTGTGGCTGCGACCATAACAAAATCTTTCTTCAATTCATGAATAATATCTAATGCATCTGGCATCATTGTATTTGCTTCTGCTAAATAGTGTCGGAATTTTTCTCACAAACACTTCCATCTACTTGAATTCCATAATAAGCAAAACCAACGAACAAATCTTTCTTCATTTAAAAAAAGTTTGAGAAATTTCTCCCTGTTCATATTGTTCTCATAAACCTTTATTCATTGTACGGTAAACTTCTAACACTTCTGGAGTCCATTCTAATCCATCTTCTTGGCTAATACGAGATAAGGCATAATCTTCTGCTCCCCCAAAAATCAAAAATCGTATTATCTAAATCAAAAATTAAATATTGGTATTTTTTCACTTTTTTTCCTCCCTAAAATCTTATGACAGTTTATCATACACTCTGTAGCTTTATTCTTCAACTAATATTATTTCTATAAAAAGGATACCTTTTGCCGAAACAAACGTATCCTTATCCTTTAAATTCTCATTATCTCATTGTTACAAATTCTTCTGAAGCTGTTGGGTGAATCGCTACTGTTGCATCAAAATCAGCTTTTTGTTGCTCCCATTTTAACAGCAACTGCGAATCCTTTGAATCATTTCATCAATACCTTTCACCAATTCCGTGTAATCCAATTACTTTTTCTTCTTCACCCTAATGTAATTAATTTTAATTTTGTCATTTGACGGTGAACTGTAATCGCTGGAATACATTCCTGCAAAAGTTGATTGATATACTTTGATATTTTCAGCACCATATTTTTGCTTCCGCTTGTTCTTGTGTTAAACCAATAGAACCAATTGCTGGATGTGAGAATACAACTGTTGGAATTAATTCATAATCCATTTTCGCATCTGTTTTACCATTAAATAAACGTTCTGCCAATAGTTCTACCTGCTTTAATCGCTACTGGGGTTAATTCTTTTTCACCAGAAACATCTCCTAATGCATAAATACCAGGTGTTGTTGTATTTTTGATATTCATCTACTTGAATAAATCCACGTTCCGTTAATGCAACTCCTGCTGCTTCTAAATTTAATTGGCTGACATTCGCTTTACGTCCTACTGCCCAAATAACTTTTTGGCTTGTATGAGTTGTGCCATCTTCAAAATGAATTTGAATATCTCCATTTTCTAATTGTTCTAATTTTTGAGGAACTTTATGTGTATGTAATGGTTGACCATTTTTCTTCATTTCCTCTACTAACACTTCAACAATACCTTGATCAAATCCTCTTAACGGACCACCTTTACGTACAAACAAATCCGTTTTTACTCCTAGAGCATGTAATACTCCTGCTAATTCAACAGCAATATAGCCTGCTCCAATAATCGATACAGATTCTGGCAACTCTTCCCATGCAAATACATCATCAGAAGTACCTCCAAGTTCACTACCTGGAACATTTGGAATAAAAGCATATGAACCGGATGCAATCACAATATGTTTAGCACGAATATGTTTCACCATTTTACTTCTACTGTGTTTTTATCCACGAAACGAGCATACCCTTCGATATAGTCTACTCCATTTCGATTAAAGTTGTTTGAAAAGCTTGGCGTGAACGTTCAATATAGTCCTCACGATTTTTTCTTAAAGTTTTTGAAATCAAATGAAGTTTCTCCTATTGTATAACCATAGTCTGCAGCATAATTTTTAATGTTTCTGAAACTTGAGCACCATACCACATTACCTTTTTAGGAACACATCCAACGTTTACACATGTTCCCCAATAATATTCCCTTCAATGACAGCTGCTTTAGCTCCATACATAGCTGCACGATTCATCGTTGCACTACCGCCACTTCCTCCACCAATTGCAATAATATCATATTCTCTCATGATTTTTCCCTCTTTCATCTTTATTTAAAAATATCTATGCGATTTCATTTACAAATATCATATCATTATCATCAGTTTTTGTCTTCTATGTTGCTCAAAGCAATGATTTTTATGAGAAACCTTATAACTCTCCTTAAAAATCTTCCACATTTCAATGAAAAATGGTAAAATGAGTCAGATATCATACCTTAGAAAGGAAATTATTATGAAACTAATGTATATCCTTGATAAAATTAAGCGATTCCCCAAATCAAGATTTGGCACTCTATTTAATGATTGTCAGTATTTTTCTTGCCGTTTTACTTGTTTTTATCATTGTTCTTGTTTTATTTTTATTCTATTAATTTTTACTGGAAAAATGAAACATATTTTAAGACAACTATTGAATTATCCAGTGTTATTAACTTTTATTGCTTATAGCACGATTATTTCAGCAGTAAGTGGTAATTTACTTGGAGTAGCAGCTTCCATTTTTATTTTTATGGTTCGCAATATTCTTCGTTTATTACCAGAAACGGATTAATCAAGATTTTTTCCATATTGTCTTACAGACCATTTTACTTTGGAAGTATATTTGCAGCTCTATTTTGCCTTTTTAGAACATTTTGAAATTGTTCATAAATTTAACTACTCATTTTTGGATCCAAATATGCAAGTCTGGCATCAAAAAATCGTGCTGAGGTTACATTCTTTAATCCAAATTACTATGGAATCATTTGCTGTTTCTGTATTATGATTGGTTTTACCTTTTCACAACAACAAAAATTGGAAATGGAAAGTCATCTGTATTATCGCTTGCTTTATCAATTTATTCAGATTGAACTTTACTCAAAATAGAACAGCTTTTCCCTGCTATTATTTGTGGAGCTATTATCTATTTATTTACAACGATTAAAAGTTCTCGAGCATTTTTGGGCTAAGTGTTAGTGTCTTTATTATTGGACTATTCTTCCTGTTTTCAAATGATATTGGAGTTCGAATGGGAACATTAGATTCGTCCATGGATGAACGTATTTCTATTTTGGAATGCAGGATTTACTCTTTCAAACAAAATCCATTTTTGGTGAAGGCCCATTAACCTATAGCATAGTTATCAACGAATTGGTGCTATTTATCATGAACATGCACATAGTATTTATATTGATACAATTTTAAGTTATGGATATATCGGTACTTTATTATTAGCGATTGCTAGTATTAAACCTGTTCGTAGTTTAATCGAAATGAGTCGTCAACCACAAAAACGTCCAATTGTTGGATTATATGTTTTCATTTTTAGTCGTTGTTGCAGTTCACGGAATTTTTCGACTTAGCATTATTCTGGATTCAATCAGCTTTCATTTTCCTAGTCGTAATGTGCAGCATTCCAATGTGGGAAAGAAACGAAACGATTGATATCCCGCATGAATGAATAACAAATATAAAGAAAAAGCCAGTTAGTACTGGCTTTTTTTCTTTATATTCTTTGTAGGCCTTATCATAAATTCTCCTCAAGTAAAATGATCTTTCTAATAGAAAGTTAAAAATAATTTTTACGTTACAAGCTACGGAATAAAAGAATTTTTCTTCGTAGTAAAAGCAAGCCAGATAAATTCTGGCTTTTTGTAGGAAAAATCGAGACCCTAGGCTCAAATTTTTAGCCATGAGACTCGCAGAGCGAGGCTGCTGGCGTCCTTGCTATTCAAGAAAAGTTCTTTTTATTCCGCAGCGCTTTATCGAATAGTTACATCATCCAATGCAACTAAGGCTGTTTGAATACGATCCATTGCTTGTTTAATTTCTTCTTCTTGTAAAGTAGCTTCTTTATTTAAGAAACGAATAGAATAAGCTAGTGATTGATATCCTTCTTGTACATGTTCCCCTTTATAGACATCAAATAAAGTAATCGATTGTACGTATTGACCTGCATTTTCTCTAATAACAGACTCTAATCGTTGCATGCGCCATTGTTACAGGAACTAATAACGCAATATCACGTGTCATCGATGGGAATTTTGGTACAGATTGAATCACACGTTCTTGTAATCCTTCTACTAATAAAGGTTCCACTAATAATTCAAATACAAATGTATCCGATAAATCTAATTCCTTTTTTGAATCACTGGATGAATTTTTCCAATAAATCCAATTAATTCTTCGCCTAAATAAATATAAGCTGTTTTGACCTGGATGTAATTGTTGAATCTTATCTGTTGCAACAAAACGAATACGATCACTACAGTTCAATTCTGCAAAATAAGCTTCTAATACTCCTTTTTAATGCGAAGAAATCAACAGGTTGTGCTGGTGATTGCCATGAAGCATGACCCCATTCTCCAGTTACAGCAGCTCCGATAACTTCTCTTTCTTGGAAATCTTCAGAACCATTTTTCCAATGGAGAATACTTTACCTACTTCGAATAAACGAACATTTTGTTGTGAACGAGCGACATTATATTGTAATGCTTCCAATAAACTTGGTAGCATTGACTGTCTTAATTCACTTCTTTCTTCACTCATCGGTAAGTCTAAACGAATACTTGGTCTTTCTTCTACTGTAAACCAATGAGATTTTTCAGGAGTTGTTAATGCATAAGAGTGCGCTTGAGATAAGCCTGCTCCTTGCATAAATTGACGAGTCCAACGAACAAAACGTTGTTTCTCAGTTAATCCACCTTGTGTACTTGCAGTTGTTGGTAATGTAGAAGGAATTTTTATCATATCCATAAATACGTCCTACTTCTTCCACTAAATCTGCTTCAATCGAAATATCAAATCTCCAAGCAGGAACTGTCACATGGAATACACCTTGTTCTTCTTTTGTAGGATAAGCTAATTGTTTAAATACTTGCAATACTTCTTCAGTTGTAAGACTAGTTCCTAAAACGTGGTTTAAGCGTTCTAATGAAATTGAAACAACTGGTAACTCTAATGTTAGTGATTGAGCAGAAGCTACTCCTTCGACTACTTCACCATCTCCTAATTCAGCAATTAATGCTGCAGCTCTCTTACCAGCTTGTAAAATAGTCGCTTTATTAATTTCCTTTTTCAAAACAGCTACTTGATTCACTTCTTTAAATTATGTTTTTGAGAAGCTAGACGAATTGCTTTTTGGATCAAAATAAGGCTGATTCTAACGCAACAGTTGTTGTTGTTTCAATAATTTCTGAATCTAATCCACCCATTACCCCAGCTAAGGCAACTGGTTTTTCTCCATCTGTAATGACAATTTCATTACTTAATGTACGTTCAATACCATCTAATGTGACTAATGTTTCCCCATCTTTAGCACGACGAACATGAATTTGTTTTAGCATTTAAACGATCATAGTCAAATGCATGTAGCGGTTGCCCATATTCCATTAAAATATAATTCGTTACGTCTACGATATTATTAATTGGACGAACGCCTGCTGCAATTAATCGATTTTGCATCCATTGAGGACTTGGTTTCACCGTAACATTTTTAATAATTTGTAAGTGATAGCTGGAGCATCTACTTCATCTTCAATCGATACTGTCATCCATGGATTTAATGAAGATGAACCTCCTTCTAAAAATTCATCTGGTGTTAATGTATTTTTCTAAATTATAAATGGCACCAATTTCATGAACAGAACCTCTCATACTTAAAGCATCTGCACGGTTAGCTGTAATATCCAATTCCACAATCGCACTATCTAATGCTAAAGCTTTAACAGCATCCATTCCAACTTCAATAGCATCATCTTCAAATACGTAAATGCCTTGTTCATATTCTTTTGGCACTAATGAAGAAGGAAGTCCTAATTCTTGTAGAGAACAAATCATCCCTTGAGACTCTACTCCTCTTAATTTTTCCACGCTTAATTTTATGACCACCAGCAATACGTGCTCCATGAGTCGCTACAATAATTTTTTGCCCTTTAGCAATATTTGGTGCGCCACAGACGATTTGTAAAGATTCTTCCCCAGCAACATCCACTGTAACGACATGTAAATGATCTGAATCTGGATGATCTCACTACTCTAATGCACGACCTACAACTAATCCACTTAGTCCTTCTCCAGGAACGGATACACTATCTACTTCAATTCCAGTACGTGACATTTTTCCCCTAATTCTTGAGGAGTAATTGAACTTAAATCTAAATATTCATTTAACCATTCATATGATAATTTCATATTCTCTTCTCCTTACTTCGTAAATTGATTTAAGAAACGAACATCATTCGTATAAAGTGAACGAATATCTTCGATTCCATATTTCAACATTGCAATACGGTCTTGTCCTAATCCAAAGGCAAATCCACCATAAACGCTTGAATCTACTCCAGCAGCTTCTAATACATTCGGGTGAACCATTCCAGAACCTAAAATTTCAATCCAACCTGTTCCTTTACAAATCGAACAACCTTGTCCGCCACATTTGAAACAACTAATATCTACTTCTAAAGAAGGCTCCGTAAATGGGAAGTAACTTGGACGTAGTCGAACTTCACGCTCTTTACCAAATAATTCTTTGGCAAATGCAGCTAATGTTCCTTTTAAGTCTGCCATTGTAATATGTTTATCAATTACTAATCCTTCAATTTGATAAAATTGATGAGAGTGAGTCGCATCATCATTATCACGTCTAAATACACGCCCTGGACTAATCATTTTAATGGACCTTTAGAGAAATCATGTTTTTCCATTGTTCTTGCTTGAACTGGTGAAGTTTGCGTACGTAATAAATACTCATGTGTAATATAAAATGTATCTTGCATATCACGAGCAGGATGATCTTTTTGGTAAGTTCATCATTTCAAAGTTATAGTGGTCTGATTCTACTTCTGGCCCTTCTACTACTTGGTATCCTAATCCAATGAAGAAATCTTCCACTTCATCACTAACGTGACTTAACACGTGTTTTTGTACCTACAGTCATTGGACGACCTGGCATTGTAACATCAATAGTTTCTTTACGTAAAAGATTCCACTAATGCCTTTTGCTTCTAAGTCAGCTTTAATGCTGCCAATTTTTTCTTCAATCACACTACGTAATTCGTTGGCTAAAGCTCCCTACTTGTGGACGTTCTTCTGGAACAATATTTTTAATATTTTTAGAACTTCAGTAATTGGTCCTTTTTTTCCTAATTGTTGCACACGAATTTGTTCAACTTCTTTTAACGTTTGAACAGTTTCTAATGCAGCTAACACATCTTGACGAATCGCATCAAATTGTTGTTTCATTTCTGCTAAATTCATTTTGTTTCCTCCTATAAATCATTTTTTAATAAACAAAAGTCCCTTACAATTCCCTAAAATTGTAAGGGACGAACTTTATCGTGAGTACCACCCTCATTCCTGCATTGCAGGCACTCGGCGTTATTAACGGTAACGAACCGATCCATTATTCATCTTATCGAATCCCAATGGCAACTTCGGAAGTGAAAGTTGTAGATTTTCATGAAAGGCTTTCAGTCGCTGACCTTTCTCCCCTAATAATGAAATTTTCTATAACCCTTTTTCCATCAATGTCTTTTAAATATATGTGTTATTTTTATCAAAGCTCTTATAAATTGTCTAGCCTTAAATCATGTTCTAAATTAGAATCTAATATTTCCATCATTTTTATAAGAAGATTTGAACTCCGATTGCTACAATAATCAGTACAATCATCGCAATCATCCAAATCGTTAAAAAGCGATTATATCTTTCTAAAAAGGCTTTTTAGGAACTGGTGAATCATTCCATTCAATCTCTTCACTATTTTGAGACCTTCTTTTGCTCTACAACATGTTCTCTCAAAGCTTTTCGTGTTATAATGGTTCTTTTGACATATTTTCTCCTATTGATGCAATGCTGCATATTGAACAGCAATAATCGTTTTTGCATCAGTAATTTCTCCGTTATGAATTTTCTGAATCACTTCTTCCACTGGAAGCCACTCAATTGAAACAAATTCATCTTCATCTAAAGGTGCAGCATTCGTTAAGTGTTGAATTCCTTTTGCTTCATACAAATGAATCTTTTCATTACAATATCCAGGAGTTGGTACTAAATCAACTACTTTTTTCCATTCATTTGCACTTAATTGTGCTTCTTCTTCTAACTCTCTTTTGGCTGCTTCTAATGGGCTTTCTCCATCATGATCTAATTTTCCTGCAGGAATTTCTAATGTATGAGCTTCAATAGCTTTACGATATTGACGAACTAATAAAATTTTCCCTTCGTGAACAACAAGAACTGCTACTGCTCCATTATGTAAAACAATATCTCTTGTTGATTGTTTACCATTTTGGAAGAGATACTAAATGGTGTTCAACTGTAAATATACCACCTTGGTATTTCACTTCTTTTTGTACAGTTACTTCTGTAAAATCATTCATAAACACCTCCTTAATTGTATTATAGCTTATCACTTTCATTTATCAATAAAAAGGCTTTTTGATAAATCAAAAAGTCCTTTTTATACTTTATTGTCCCTGTCTTCTTACTGGAGCAACAGGAACACTATCATTTTGTTGTTGTCTTGCAGTTGCTGATTGAGTATTTTGTTGTCCCTGAACATTTCCAGCTTGCGAAGTATTTTGTTGTGCTTGCCCATTAGGTGTTGAAGATGTAGATGAAGGACTTTCTTTATGGAAGTATGCATCATACACTTGCTTCGTAATACCTGCTGCAAAATCTATTGGAATTCCATTTGAAAAATAAGGAGCTACAACTGATACAACAATTTCTGGATTGTCCGAAGGAGCAAAAGAAGCAAATGTTGAATTTTCTACTTCCTTTTGATTATATTGTGGTAATGGTCCTCCATAAAATGCTTCTACTGTACCCGTTTTACCAGAAACAGAAGGTGTGTAATTTCTAAACGTATAAGCTGAAGTTCCGTTTGGACCATGTGTTACACGATATAATCCTTCTTTAATATGATCAATTAAACTAGGTTCTACTTGAATAGAATTCATAATTTTTGTTGGAACTACCGTTTCTAAATCACCAATTCCACCATCTTTACCTGTTGAATGAATTTCTTTTACTAAACGAGGTGCAATACGTGTTCCCCCATTAGCAATGGTAGCCATATACTGAGCTAATTGTAATGGCGTATATAAGTCAAACTGACCAAACGCAAAAGTCCAGTGCAGAGAAGGCAGCACCTGTACCTCCATTATATCCTTTTCCCTTCATTTGGTAAAATCAATACCAGTACGAACCCCTAACCCTAAATTGTGCATAATACTCACGCAATTTATCAAATACGTTAAGATTGATATTTAATTTTCCACCTTTTTATATTCATATTGTCCGCCCATTCTCATGGCTAACTTAATCATATAAACGTTGGAAGAACGTTCAAGAGCATCTAAGTCTGTTAATGGAATACTACCATTTCGGTTAAATACAGAACTTTTTAGGTTCAGAAGCCTCAAATTCAATTGGTTCATCAATAATAGTATTATCATCTTTTTGTAATAACGCCATCCATATATCCAGAAAGTACTGTTGCTGCCTTTACGGCTGATCCCATCCCAAAAGCACCATTAATAGCGCCTAGGGCATCATCTTCAATTCCAGTTACTTGGAAACTTTTCATTGTATTTTTCTTTTTACCAGTAATTCCTAAAATATCACCCGATTTTGGATTCATTGCTACTACATATACTCGGTCAGTTGCTAGGATCCGATAAACCTTCAACAGATTTAGTAACAATATCTTCTAATTTTTGAAAATCTGTATCAATTGTCATTACTAAATTCGAGACCTGCTTTTTCCACCATAGCGTTCTTCGTGGTTAACAACTTCTCCACGATTATTTTGTCTGACTTTTGAACAACAGTTTTGGTCCCACTTAAAACAGCTTCATACTGTTCTTCTAAATAACTTGTTCCTACACGATCATTTAATGAATAACCTTGTGTTAATAAAGAACGTACTCTATCTGAAGGTAAACCGGTTGTCTCAGAAGATACCGAACCTAAAATGGTCTTTAACATATCTCCCATTGGATATTCTCGATCCCAATCTGAATCAATGTCAATTCCTTTTAATTCTCCTAGACGTTCACTAATACGAGCAACTTCTTGTTCTGTTACAGAATCATTTTTTATAGTAACAGTCGACAAAGCATATGCACTATTCATTTTTGTAAAAATAGCAATCTCTTGTTTTTTCTCTATCAGAATATTGAATTTGGTCTTCAGTAATATGTTCTAACTGTAATTCATAAGTTTTACTAGTTGATAATCCTTCTTTGGTTGCTTTCTTTTTCTTTCTTCTGAGTTAGTAATTTACTTGCTTTCATCTGGGTGAGTTGCGAACCAATAATCTTTTAAATCTCTATCTCTTAATTTTACTTGTATCTACTGTAATAAAGTCTGTTAACTTTTTAGCTGTTTCCAACATACTACTTGTAGTTGCATCTGAGGAACGAGTATAATTAATAGCTAATTTTGGTTTATTTCCTACTAATATCTTTCCTTTACTATCATAAATAGAACCTCTTGAACTGCTTTTTGCTGTAGAAGTTTCTGTACGTTTCACTAAGGCGATGAAGTCATCTCCTTTGACTAATTGAACATACGCTAATCGTCCGATTAATGCCATAAATGAAAAACACGATAAAAATAATAAATTTAATCGAAATGGAATATGTGATTTTTCTTTAAGGGTCGATTCTTTCTTTGTTAATCATGTATTCACATCCATCTTTTTAATATTCACTGCTCCATTATAGCATAATTTAGATTTGGATTAATAATAAATCTATCAGAATTTAAAATTATTTAAACTTAATTAGATACAACTGTAAAGGAACACTCTTCCTAATTTAAATTTTAATCCCTTTTCAAATTTAAATTCTCCTACATTTATTTTTATGTTATACTTTTCTCAAAAAGATTATTGGAGGATTTTTATGAAAAAAAGTTACCTTTAGCATTTTCCGGTTGCCTTCTTGGGTTAGTGGCGCTGGAAATCTTATCTCAAACAACTTGCCTGAATTATCTCATGTTTTTAGTAGCATAGGATTAGGGATTATGGATTATCTTCTTAATCTCACATTTATTAGATTGGAAAGAAGGCCAAGCAGAATTAAAGAAACCGCCTGTTTTATCCGGAATGACTACTTTTCCTATGGCAGGGAAATGATTTTATCAACATATTTATTACGTATACTGCCAAGTGTCCCTTTACTTAGCACAATTCATTTGGTGGTTTTCATTCCTTTTTAGATATTGGATTAATCACTTATTTTTACGATTCAATTATTGACTTCAAAAGAAAGAATTTATGCTACTCCTAGTTGGACAGTTCTTTATGTTGGAATTGCTGTTGCCGCTCTAACTTATCCAGTTGTAGGAATAATACAAATAGCCTACTCAACAATTATTTTTGGTTTTATCCTTACTTTTTATTTATACCCACGTATTTATACAGACTTAAAGAAAAACACTTCCTACTTCGTTATTAGGTCAAGAAGGAATCTATTGTACCATTTTTCATTATTACTTGCTTCATTAGTGCGAGTGTGGGTAATTTATCTACCACTTTGGGTATACGTTTTGATGATTATTGCCTCTCAATTATTTTTCTTTTTTAGTATTAAGTCGCCCTACCACAAATTTTAAAACAAGGATTTCACCCTCATTTTCAGCTTTTAACATTCCCAACTATTGTTATTGCAACTTCACTGAAAATGACTCAAGAATTTTACAAATTCCTCTATTGAATCTATTTGTTACTATCGAAATACTCATTAGTTTAACGATTTTAATTTTTTTGTCTTATTTAGTTATTTAATCTGGATGAAACAATCTTCAATCTAAAACAAGAAAAGAGGTAAAACACTATTTTTAAGTGTTTACCTCTTATTTTATAGATTAACGTAACGCTCCAATTGTACTGACAATTTCTTCAAAAGCTACTATTTGGTTGGATTTCAAATGAACCTGCCAAAATATTTTCAGCAATATTATTTTTCTAATAAATAATCTACAAATGCTTTAGAATCAGTGATAAGTCCTGCTTCTTTTTAATTTTACGAGCTACATCACTAGATACTTCTCACTTTCAACTGTAATTGTTACAGGTTTTATCTGCAACTTTAGCCGTTGTTTTTGTAGTGGTTTCAGTTGTTTCAGCTTTCTGAGCACTTTGTGTTGTTGCTGCAGCTGTAGTTGTTTCTTCAGTTTTTTTAACAGTATCCGTTACTAATGGTAAAGTGAACGCTATCTAATTTAGTTTTTCAATGTTTCAGGGAACAAATGGCCATGCCACTGTTACCAAAGCTAAGAAAATTGCTGATAAAAGGAATCCTACACCTAAAGAGCGAAATTTTGTTTTACTCATAATACCCCTCCTTAATGTGAATCTGATTCAAAATAGCTATCAATAACTAATTGAACAGTTGAAACTGGTACATTTAATTGTTCAGCAATTTCTTCATAAGAACCACCATGACTAAATAAAGTCAAAAATATGTTTACGAGTAATACTGTGTAACTCTTCTTCTTGTTCTGATTGAGAACTAGATGATTCAGTAAATGTTGGTTTTGGTTCAAAAACTGGTTGAACTTCTTCTTTTTCTTCAAATCTTGGAGTGAAAAGTTGGTTCTGGCTCAACTACTGGTTGTGGAATAAATGTAAATTCTGGTTCAGGTTGAGGGTATGCTCAACAGAGCACGATAAATTGGTGTTCCTTCCAACTCTTGAATTTTTCTTTAAAGAATACACTTCTCGATTTAATTCTAATAAGCCTTCACTTAATTCATCTAATTCATCTTCATATTGATTGTCTTTTTAAGAACAATGAAATGAATAAGAAAAATACTGCTAAAGCTAATAATGCTACTACTACGATCCAAACGTGCATTTTTCTCACCTCATTAAAAATTTATTTATCTCTATTGTAAATAATGTTTGAAAAATCGCAAGTTTATTTTTATTACAAAGCAGATTACAACTTTACTACTGAATCGTAATTTAAACTTGTAACTCTATCTAGCATTCCATTCTATTAATCTTGATGAATTTGTTTTTCTTTATGACTTAACACTACTAATTTTTGTCTTAAATCTTCTTCCATATTTGTTAATTCAACTTCGCTTTTTCTTCTTCTTGCTCTACCTTCTTGTTGAATCTTCAATGTTTCTTCTAATGTTTCAATTAAATCTTTTTGAGTTTTTGTAATGTTTCTAAATCAATAATGCCTCGTTCATTTTCATGAGCAGTTTCAATTGTAGAAATTTTTCAACATTTCTGAATTTTTGAATTAATTGATTCGTTGTTTCTGACACTTGTCTTTGTGCTGTTACTGCATCTTTTTGACGTAATAATGTCATCGCAATCGCTATTTGGTTTTCCATAATGGAATTGTAGTTGTAATGGATGATTGAATTTTTTTCAGCTAATGCTTGGTTTTGTATTTTGAATTAAACGAATTTGTGGTGCTTGTTGAATCGTCATTTGTCTCTGTTAATTTCAAGTCATGATTTCTTTTTCTAGACGGTCTAGGAATTGTTCTAAGTCATTTACGACTTGTACATCCATTTGGTCTCCTGTTACACGTGCTTTTTCTAAAGCTTCAGGAATTAATGTTTCTTGTAATTCAACTAATTTTTAGTTCTCCAGCTGCAATATAAATATTTAAAGCATCAAAAGAAATCTTTATTACGTTGATATAATTGTTCTAAAGATAAATTGTCATTTAATAAACCATTTTTCTCGTGGTCTAAACGAATCGCAATTTTATCGACTTGTGAGCCCACTTCTTGGTACTTCGCTTGCATTTCATAAATACTCTTCTTAATTTTTCCAAAGAATTTTTGGAAGAAGCCTTGATTTTTCAGCTACTAAATCATTTGGATCTGTTTCATTTAAACGCTCCATTAATTCGTTTAAAATATCCCAATTTCTCCAGTATCTTTTTGCTTGTACATGAGAAAGCATTTGATGAGAAAAATTCTCCTAATTGTTTTTGGCTGCAGCTCCATAACTAATTGCTTGTAAATTTTTTCATCAATTTGCTTCGCTAATGCACGAGCTTGTTCTTGATGTTGTTCATCCAATGTATCGATTAATTTCTTCGGACTTGCTTCAGTTTGTGTTGCTGGAAAATCATGAGACACTTCGATAATGGTGTTACGCTTACTTGTTCTCCAAATGGATTTTTGAATTAAATCTTCTACTGTTGTTTGTTTTTCTGTCATGTATATTTCCTCCTAAAAATCTTCAAACTCTTCTTTTTGAGATTGTTTTTTGAATATATTCCTTTTCTAAATATAAATCATTAAAAATCTTGTGCTTGGAATTTTTGATAGTCTGCTTCAATCTGTAGACAACAGTCATCTATGAAATTCATTGTTTGATCCAACATTTGGTAAGTTTCCTGTGTTTTTAGAGATATGTTTTTCAATTTCAATATATTTTCCCATCATTTCTTCTAAACCTGGTAAATACGTATTTAAAAACTTATCAACGGCATGTAATCGTTCGGGATGTTGAACAATTTCCTTGAAATAATCTTTTAAAAACGGTGACGATTTGATAACGATTCGCAATCGCTTCTAGTTTATTATTTTGTTTTATATAGCTTCGATTTGTTGAAGTTTGAGTTTTTGCTCGATTCATTTTTCTCTAAAAGGCTACATCGCTTTCTGTTAGACCTGCCTTATTATAAATCTCTTGTTGTTTTTCTGACAGGGCCTTGTAATTCTTTTTCCTTATGTAGGTATGTTTTTCCAATTTGGTGGATTCATTTTCTTTACGGAATAGAACATAGAAAAATATTCCATAACAAAGTAAAGCGAATAAAAATACTTCTGCTGTATTATCCATTTCTTCATAAACAGCTGCACTATCGGCTACAAAGAAAAAAATAGTTTAATAGCTTGAATCATATGTTTCTTCATAAGACTTCTCCTTTATCAACTCTCTTAGGAAAATTATAGCATATTCTCGTCCTACTACAATGGGACAAAAGTATGATTTCACGTTTTCTTAAAAACAAAATATTAAAAGAAAAATTTTTGTAGCTTGTAAGGACGCCAGTAGCCCCTTTACGGGTCTCTTGGCATAAAAATCTAATGTATCAGATTTTATTACTGCTAGTACAAAATTTTTTTCTTTATTATTTTATACCCTTCTTTTTTTAAAACGTTTTTCAAAAAGGGGTTTATATTATAATGTAAGTATAAAATAATAAAGGAGTTGGTTTTTAATGTGAAAGATTAAGTCTTTGACGAAAGATGACAAATTGTTTTCAATCCTTCTTATTTGTTTTTGCTATTTCATTATTTTTATTAGTGGAAATTCCTTTACTTTTGGATTCTCTATGAATTTGTCATAGCAACAGGAGCTTACTATTTAGTATCTAAATCGCCTCTAAGTAATAAATTTTCTACTCTAACAAAGAACATAATTGCTATTTGCCTAATGACTCTTTTAATCGCTCCTCCATTATTTGTTTTTAAAAATAACTCTTGGATTTACTGAACAACTGAATATGTACAAGCAACACGTCATTTTGTGGAACTAGATAATTCAAAGATTCAAGAGAGATGAAGGATCTAAAGAGACAGCTTCGTTTTTGTTTATGTTGGACGTGAAACTTGTCCTTATTGCTGGGAATTTGCTCCAAAATTAAAAGAGGCTGCAAAAAGTATTAATGCTACAATTTATTATATTGATACGGAAAAATAAAACGGATGAATTAGCGAGTTTGCAGAACAGTATCATATTGATTCTATTCCTACTTTATTAGTTTTTTAAAGACGAGTCAATTACAAAGAGACTTTATCAAATAGTAGCGATATCAGCCAAAACGACCTCGAAGAATTTTTAAGAACCATAAGTAAATATTAAAAGAGTGTGGTGTAATGTCTAAAGTTAAATGTTTAACTAAAAGGGGATTGTATATTTTTAATTATTCTTTTTAGGATATATGATATTTAATTATTTCGTTAGTGAGTTTTTCATTACTATGGATTTTTCTTGCAATTTCTTGTAGCAGTCTGGATATTATTTTGTATTTCTAAAAGATCACTTCTTAAAAACTTGCAGGTCCACGATTGATTGCATCCTATATTGGTGTTGTTATAATGTTATGTTTCGTTAATCCTCGTATTCTTGTTTCAAATGACAATACTTTAGTTTATCGTTCTACTGAATATGTTCAGGCAACACGTCATTTTTGTAGAGCTAGATAATACAAAAGATTCAAGAAGAAATGAAGGATCTAAAGAGACAGCTTCGTTTTGTATATGTTGGACGAAACTTGTCCGTATTGTAGAATTTGCTCCAAAATTAAGAAAAAGGCTGCAAGAAGTATTAATGCTACAATTTATTATATTGATACGGGAAAATAAGACTGGATGAATTAGCAAAGTTTGCAGAACAGTATCATTGATTCTATTCCTACTTTACTTGTCTTTAAAGATGGTCAATTACAGAAACTTTATCAAACAGTAGCGATATCAGCCTAAACGACCTCAAAAGAATTTTTAAGAGTCGCAAATAAAGAAAAGACTTATATTAGTAGCATACATAAAAAGAAGCCACAACGATTTGTGGCTTTCTTTTTACTGGAAAACTTTTGAGACCTAGGGCTCAAAAGTTTAGCCATAATTCGCTTTACGAAGCTGCTGGCGTCCATTGCTACATATTAAAAGTCTTATTCCAAAAATATTAAACCCATTTCTTATAAATCAATCCAAAGAATACAATAAGTGATACGATAGAAATCCCTACTCCTATCTTCCATCCTTCTGGAATGAAACTTAATTCAATTGTATGTTCTCCATTCGTAATCGCAAAACCTAGTAAACTATTCCAAATTTTTCTTGTTTCAACAACTTTTCCATCAACTTTTACAATCCAGCCTTTATCGTATGAATCGAAGTAAACATAACACTACTATCATCTGTAATCGTAACTGTTCCACGAATATGAGAGTTATCCCAATGGGTTAACTGTATTGCTTGATTTTGACGTTCTTGAATAAATTGATTTGCAACTGAACGATAAGTTTTTGCTAATCTAACGCCAGTAAAAGTATATTCTTCATCTGTATTCACTTCAATCTTAAATTCAATAGACTTTCCTTGTGACTGTGAAGCAATATTTACTAATTGAGTCGCTTGATAATTATTTTAAGAAATGATATTCCTCTCCATTGAGATACATCTTAATATTATTTTTATCATTTTCTTGAAAAACGTGTTGGTAAAGTGATCAATACTCTTCATCTGTTTGAGGAGTAAAACGGTATGTTACGCTAGCTGGTTTTGAAGAATCAATCCTTTGATATGTCTCGCTCTTTCAACTGCTAAAAAATTATCAGTTATAATTTTCATTTGCTGCTAACATCTCTAAATATTTAACGTCTTCTCCTAATTGAGCTGTTGCAATTTTATTATAGTTTTTGAATAGGGTTGATTCATTCTTAATTCTAATGAAGCTAATTTTTTTCATTTACTCCAAATGCTATGGCAGAGTTTGTGGAATTTGAAATACTTCTGTTCTCTCCTCTTCATAAACTACTGGAGTATTTTCTGTAATATCTAAACAGAGTTGCATATTTTTCCAAATACATACATTTTACTTGTATCTGGATAATCCTTCGTATAGACCGGTTTTAGAGTCATCCAATATTTTAAACTAAATAATGCATCACTTAATGGTGTTCCATAATAATAAGTGGTCGCATTAATGCCGGTATTTCCTAATTGTTCAAATAAATCTCTTGTTGAATTTTTCCAAATTAGAACTAAACACTGACATTCTGGATAATCTGCCATAAATGGATCATTTTTACTTAAATGGAAGCTTCCATGAATACGATAAAATTCATATCATTTGGGCGAATTGGAGCTACTGCTGTTTGTAATTGTTTTACAGCATCTTGATATTTATACGCATCCGTATACCCAACTCTCGATTGAACAATCGTTGCATTCATCATTAATTCAATTGCAGTTACTGCTGCCAAAAATGCCCATCTTTTATGAATTTTCGGCCACACTAAAAATAGACAATATTACAAAATTAATGCTAATGTCGCAATTTTTGTGGAACAATTAAGAAAGAATATTCTCTTGTCATCACTAATATGAAAATCAAAATCATGACTCAGCAACTACTAATGACTTTTTCCAATTTAATTGCTCGACTTCTCTTAAGGATAAATAAGCTAAATAAACTAAGAAAAATGCCATAATCCAAGAAAAATCGATAGAAGAATCCTGCCGATTTTGTCCCATATGCCATAATTTACTTGTAAATTCATGAACACAAGATAGGATGAAGACAATTAAGACACCCTAAAAAGCCATTTTTTTCTCTTTTTGAATGTTAGAACTTAAGAAATAATAAACTGTTCCTATCATTCTAGCGTTCCCCACATAAATATTCGGTAAATTTGGACCTGCTGGCCAAGAAGAATTATCAAATGCTCCTAAAAATAATTTAGAAAAATATCAAAAAAGGATCAATTTGTAATTTCCATTCAAATAATAACTTACTTTTCAAGTCCACCTTTCGTAGAAACTAAGCTCATCAAAATTGGAACAATAATAAAGGCTACTAACCCAACTGCTAAAAATGGAATAAAAAGCCCAGTTGAAGTAATTGAAGAAATCCTTGTTTTAAACGTTCTATCTTTTTGATTTGAATAAATAAAAACAATGCATAGATAACTACAAAAATACAAATCATATATCCCATGTAAAAATGCAGTAATAAAGCTAAAGCTAACAATAGGACATAGCGTTTGGCACCTGTTCTATCCAACACTTCTTCTACACCCATTAATACAAGTGGTAACATAATCATCCCATCATAAAAAAATAGGATTCATTTTGATAACTGACATTAAAAACCATTCAAAGCATATAAACTTCCAAAAAGGGTAGAAATTCAGGATTTTTCTAACCCATCATATCTCTTTACAAAAATGTGTCCAAGTAAGTCCCATCACTCCATAGCGAAGACCAATGGTTAACATAACTGCCCATTGAAAAATTTTTTGTTCTGAGAAAAAATACAATAGATTAAACGGACTGATTAAATTAAATCCCCAAATCCCCAGCATTCCTCCCCCTATGGATTTTTGAAAAAGAATAGAAAAAGCTATTCCAATCTCCATTAAAAAGAGATGTTTCAAATATGCATATAAACCAATATATTTGCGCATTAAAATCTACTGCCATCAATGATTTTTGCACAAATGGAAAAATCCATTAATGATCCACGAAAACAAGCATAATGCCAATTGGTAGGAAGAAACTCGTTAAATAAACTACTTTCTTTTTACTCATCTTTGTCCTCCTCAAAATTCGTTTTATCCACTAAATAGTGAGGCGCTTTTTCACTTCATAATAAATCTTCCCGATATACTCTCCTAAAACTCAATTGAAATCAACTGAATTCCCCTAGTAAGACAACTGCAAAAATCGTTGTAAAATAGCCACTCACTAAGGAATTTGGATCAATCATATATTTAATAAACATCCACAATATATAACATAGATAATAATAAACAACCGAGACCTAAATTAATACATGCACGTAATGGTTTATCATTAAACGATAAAATTCCTTGAATCGCATAATTCCATGAAAATTTTTAAAGAATATTTTGTTTCTCCAATTTCACGAACATGGTTCTCATATTCAATTACTTTTTCCTTGAATCCAATCCATGAGAAAAGCCCTTTTGAAAAACAGATTATATTCATTCAATGATAAAATCGCTCGTACAGCTTTTCGACTAAATAAACGAAACTCAGAAATTCCATCCGTTACAGGAGTATCCATTAGTCGATTCGCTAATTTATAAAAACGATTTGCTAAAAATGTACGAAACTGAGCTTTCCCCGTTCTTGTTCTACGACCACTAACGACATCATATCCTTCCCTGTAGCTTCAATCATTTGTGGAACGAGTGCAGGTGGATGTTGTGCAAATCCCCATCCATTAAAAATAACAGCTTCACCGTTGCATATTGTAATCCTGCAATTGTTCCAGCTTCTTTCCCAAAATTACGACTAAAGCTCAAATAGCGAACTCTCTCGTCATTTTTGGCAATTTCTAATATTTTTCAAAAGTTTTATCTTTACTTCCATCATCAATTAAAAATAATTTCAAATTCTTCTTTTTGTTTGTTGATTTAGTACATGAACTAATTCACTGTACATTTTTCAATCATTCTTTCCTCATTATAAAAAGGAATTACTACAGATATTTTTCATACTTTCTCCCTCAGTCATTATTCTCTCCTCGTTATCATACCATGTTTTAATTTTTGAGTATTAAAACAACAAAAACTATCAATCGTCCTAAGTTTTTCCTCTTACGATTGATAGTTTCTACAGTATATTTTTAAATTAAACGTATTCTTGTTTTTCGGATCCATCTCCGTATCCCCATAATCCCAAAAGACAAGCCATAGAAATACGATTAAAAAGCAAATCATAAAAATTCTTCTGGCAATACTTCGATAATTGGATCTAATCGTGGATCAAAAATCCAAGCTGAATTATGGAAAAATAATTCATGGAATTTTACAAAAATAACATCGAAAAAGCTAACTAAACATACGACAAATAACAGTGTAGCATATAATATTCCATTTTAACGGAGTAAGTAATAGGAATAATTTTCTTTCTTTTTTTCAACCTTCTTATCAAAAAGTGAAACAATCGTAGAAATCACTGCAATGACAAAAATTAATCATAAATAAACGTTTCACTTCTTCAAAGTGAAATAATCCTTGAGGAGAACTTGGAAAATCTGGCATGACTAATTCCCTTAATCCAAGGTCTTGTTAAATAGAAATTAACACATGATAATTGTCCATTAATTTTGCTGTAGAAATTCCACTATGCTGTTCTAAGCCAAATAATAAAAATGACACCTCGAAATAGTGGCTCAAAAAAGATGACAAAGGTAATTGCTGTACTCAATAAGAACAATGCTAAGACAATCGAAAAACTCCATCTTTTAATGCTTGTAGACATCCTTATACCTTCCACTCACTTAAATTATTCACTAGATGCGTAGGTTGTGCTACTCCTTCTAAATCTTCTCTTGTAGAGAATCCTGTTAAAACCATTAAAGTATCCATTCCATACTGAATCCCCTTGAATATCTGTATTATAATTATCTCCAACCATTGCAATATCTTCTTTTTGTAAAATGTTGCTCTGGATATTGTTGATTTAAATAGTTCAAAGCTGACTCCATAATAATACTACTTGGTTTTCCCATCACAATCGGCTCTTGTTGTGTAGACATTTTTAAAAATGCTGTAATAGAACCGGAACCTGGAATAAATCCTTTTTCACTTGGAAGATTAGAGTCGATATTTGTTACAGCAAATTTGCCCCAGCACGAATCAGCTAAAGTGGCAGCTTCTAATTCAGCATAAGTTGTATCACGATTTACTGACTGTAAAAACAACATCTGGATTTTCCTCTACAAGTTCATAGCCTCTTTCTACTGCTTGAGTTTTTAATGCTTCTTCTCCGACAATCATTAATTTTTTGCCAAAGTTTTGACTTTCTAAAAAGTCCATAGCAGCTACTCCACTTGTATACACTTCATTTTTAGTCACTTCTACTCCATAATTTTCTTTCAAATTGTCAGCGACTTGTTGCGGCGTTTTAGTAGCATTATTCGTTACAAATAAAAATGGAATATTGACTTGTTGCAGACGACGAATGAACTCTTCTGCTGTTGGAATACGTTCTTTTCCTTTATACATTGTTCCATCTGAGATCAATAAAATATGCTTTGTACATGCTTATTTCCCTCTTTTTTTGTGGTTTTTCTCGAATATCAAATCTCTTATTAGGATGATTATTTTTGTTTCATTGGTGTATTTTTGATATTTTTGTTTGTTCCACTTCTTTCATTGAGAAATTACGTCCTTGACGTTTATTTTTCAATGGTTGTGAGTGAAAGTGCTTATTATCCATATGCAAACTTTCTTTATGCGTCATTTCTTTCAGACCAAAAATCTTGTTTGGATGCTTCTTTCATATCAAAAGTACGTTTTTAGATGTAAAACGATTTATTTTTGTGAATTTCCTTTAAGTTTTTGTCTTCTACTCTTTCATTATTCAATCGTCTGTTATTTCGTTTTTGTTGTTTTACTTTTTGGTCGTTTTTGAATTCCTTCTTCTTCTATAATGACAGGTTTTACATTTTGGATCTCTCTTTAATACAAAATAACGACAACCAAAATTACAAAAACTCATATAAATAATCTTGTAAATATGCAATATTCTTATCTGAGTTGCTAGTCTATTTTTGATTCATAAAACCCTTTTTAGACGTAATTTTTCATGTCCCCAATCACCAACAATATACTCATATTTTTCAAAAATATCTTGATAACGTGCATTAAAGGCATCTAATTCAAAACCTTCACGATAATCTTCAACAATTTCGTAATGTACTTCTTTAATTTTTTACATGAGTTTCGTCTACCCAAAATACGACACGTTCAACTTCCTCTTCTTGCGGTGCGACGATGTCTTCTAAAACTTCATTTAATTCCGTTACAGTTGTTTCTTCTTTCACTTCGCTCATAAAAATCCTTTTCTTATTAATTTTTCTAAATTATCAAACCATTGTGCTCTAGTTAGCTGTTGTAAATCTTGTGGTGTTAACTCCATTTGTATTCCTCTCTTACCTGCTGAAACTCGAATCGTCTCTTGTTCTTTAGCACGTAAGTCAATATAAGTTGGAAAACTTTTTCTTCATACCGACAGGTGAACATCCCCCTCGAATATATCCTGTTAAACTTTCTAATTGAGATACTGGGATTAGCTCTACTTTTTATTTTAGATGCTTTGCTAGAGCTTTTAAATTTAATTCATGGTCTGCTGCAACTACAAAGCTACTAAATAACCTGTTTTATCTCCATGTAATACAATTGTTTTATATACTTGATCTCACGGAAATACCCATTTGTTCACTGACATGAACGGCATCTAAATGTTCTTCGTCCCATTCATATTCGAAAATTTGATACTGAACTTTTTGACGTTCTACCATACAGAATGGCATTTGTTTTAATATTTGCTTTCTTTTTCATAATCTCCAACTCCTACTGCATTAGTGTATCATATTTTCGCTTGAAAATCAGTTAGATTCCCCTAAACTTATGAAAGATACTTTAACATTAGTTACACGAAAGAAAACCGTAGAAAGTTCTTCCTCTACGGTAAATTTCGATAAAATAATGATTTTAATTCAATCGATGGATGTTTGTCTTTAAACCAATTTAACGCAAATTGATTTTCAAATAAGAATACTGGTTGGTCAAATCTGTCTCGACATAATAAGTTACGACTTGAGACATATTTGGATCTAAGTCTGCTTCATCAATCCAACGAGCAATTTTACTACCAATTGGTGTCATCACAACTTCCGCATTATATTCATTCATTAAACGGTATTGGAACACTTCAAATTAGAAGTTGACCAACAGCTCCAAGAATATATTCCCCTGTATGATAAGTTTTATATAATTGGATGGCTCCTTCTTGCACTAATTGCTCAATTCCCTTTATGGAATGATTTTTGCTTCATCACATTTTTGCAGCCACTTTATTGAATAATTCCGGTGTAAATTGTGGAAGTGGTTCAAATTGAATTGCTTGTTTACCACTATAAATCGTATCTCCAATTTGGAAATTTCCTGTATCGTATAAACCAATAATATCCCCAGCAACCGCTGCTTTTTACAGTTTCACGAGAATCTGCCATAAATTGCGTTGTATGAGATAATTTCATTTTTCTTTTGAGAACGATTTTCAGTAATATCCATACCTGGAGTAAATTCTCCGGAACAAATTCGTACAAACGCAATACGGTCCCGGTGAGCTGGATTCATATTTGCTTGAATTTTGAAAATAAATCCACTAAATTGTTCTTCTAATGGTTCAACTTTTTTCTCCAGATTCTGTTTTCTTAGCAGATGGACTTGGCGCAAAATCCACAAAGGCATCTAAAAATGTTTGTACTCCAAAACCTGTTAAGGCTGAACCGAAAGAATACTGGCGTTAATTTTCCGTTCGCAATCGCTTCTTCGCTGAATTCGTTACCTGCTTCTAATAATAATTGAGCATCTTCAATGGCTTGTTCATATAAAGTTGATTGTTTGAACGCATAATCCCTTCAACTTCTCCATCTTCATTTAATGGTAAGAAGTCATTATCCCCATTTTCTTCAGGATGCATTAATTCTACACGCTTGTTATAAATATCATATAGCCCTAAAAATGTTTTTCCCATCCCCATTGGCCAGTTCATTGGATAAGCATCAATGCCCTAATACTTCTTCTAATTCGGCAATCAACTCTAATGGTTCACGTCCATCACGGTCTAATTTATTAATAAATGTAAAAATTGGAATGCCACGCATACTACAAACTTCGAATAATTTTTTCGTTTGTGGCTCAATCCCTTTTGCACTGTCAATGACCATGACTGCACTATCTCACCGCCATTAATGTACGATATGTATCTTCAGAGAAATCCTCGTGTCGGTGTATTCTACGATATTAATATGATTCCCATCATATTCCACTTGCATCACAGAACTCGTTACAGAAATCCCACGTTGTTTTTCAATTTCCATCCAGTCTGATTTTGCGAATTTACCGGTCTTTTTCCCTTTAACTGTACCCGCTTGACGAATCGCTCCACCATATAATAGTAATTGTTCAGTAATCGTTGTTTTTACCCGCATCTGGGTGAGAAATAATGGCAAAAGTCTTACGTGAAGAAACTACTGCAGCTAATTGATTTGACATGTATATATCTCACTTCTATATTTTTTTCTTAAACGTTTCTTTAGTATTATAGCCGATTTTTACAGTTTTGAAAAAGCAAGGTCTTATGCATTTTCATATTTACAAGAAATTAAAATTCTTTATCCTTCCATCCTGGAATCCATTGGTTTTTATCATTTTTTATGCTATGATACTTACATCAAGGAGGATCATATGAATCAATCATTAACCATTGCTTATATTAGCTTAACAGGCAATACTCATAGTTTTGTCACAAAATTAGTCGAGTATTTTTAAATTTCAACAATCCTCTTTACAAATCCAATTAATCAATGTTAAAGACATTATTCGGGATCATACAGAATTTTTGAATTAGAGCATCCTACCATTGCTTTTTCTTCCAACCTATTTAGAAGGTGGAAATGGCGTAGACACAGGTTATACTGAAATTCTAACGAATCCTCTTGGAGACTTTCTTTCTTACAATGACAATTACAAAAATGTTTTGGCATTGTCGGTAGGGAAATCGAAACTTTAACAAGCAATTTTGTTTAACCGCTCGCCAATATTCTGAGCGATTCCACTTCCCTGTATTAGATGAATTTGAATTACGTGGTACGCAAAGAGATATTGAACGAATTGGACAAATGATACTTGATAAATTAAATACTATATAAAAACGAGACAATTAAATCGTCTCTGTTTTTACTCTTTATGAAATCGTCCATGTCCCCATTTTTGAGTGCTAGATTTTTAAAGCATTAGCAATTGAAGCCTCCACTTCTAAAACTCTCTAATTCTTTTGGAATCACAATTTTTCTAAGAAAACAGCTGATTCTTTTACAAATCCTTCTTTTGTAAATCTGTCATCTTTTAAAACATACTTTGTAGCAATTCGACTAGATGAAGAAACTGTATCCCGTATTTCTAGTAAATCTTTCGATATTTTATAAGAATCATTCTGATTTGAACATAAATAAAATTTCTATCCTTTCCTAGATAAACGACTTCTTCTTGTAGTTGAGTCTTTTGATACAATTGTTCAGGATATTGATTGGGATTATTTTTCCCACGATAACTTTTTCTGTTCAAAAGCAGAATAATGTTCCTTGGAAAATGGCTTTCGTACATACTCACGCACCGCTGGGGTTAGTTGGCTCATCCATTGAATGGTTGAATGATACTGTACAAAATTTCTCTCCAAATATATTCCAGTTGGAATGATTAAAATCATTGCAAATAGAAGACTAATTATCTTTTGCTTTTTATTCGCATACAAAATCATCACCAACAAAAAAAGAATAACGTTAGAGCTACTCCAATAACTCCTAACCAAAACTTGTCATAGTAAAAATTTTTCAGCATCTACAAATGTTTTGATATAAATCTACTTCATTCATAAACTTCTCTCCTTTAGCACCACCCATTATACTTCTATCAGATATCTTTTGAAAAGGAGTTACACAAATATGTTTCATAAAAAAATCCTGTCGATGATTTCTCACCAACAGGATTTGTCGAATCGTTTATAGAATTCTCATTCTAATATTACTCTTCTTCTTTTTTTCTTTGATGTAGCTACAAGACCTAAACTTGCTAAAACAGTCATTGCTGCTGAACCAAAGATTGAAATTTCGTTACCCGTACCAGTATTTGGTAATACTCTTTGACTTGAACCTTTTGTTTCTTTTTGATGTATTTGAAGGATTTTCTTTTTACATCTTCAGTTTGATGTTCAGCAGGTTGTTCTGAATTCTTAGAAGGTTCTGCTGCTGGTTTTTAAATCTTCTTGTGGTTTTTACTTTGAGCATTATTTTTGTTGATGATTTTTCTTCAGAACCACCAACAACTTCAACTGGAACAAATACTGTTGCTTCTGTTCCATCTGGTAATCTTAAGGTTACTTTAGCAAACTTTCTACCTAGAGTAGTTGTATCAGGTAAGTCTATGCTAATCACTGTAACATTCTCTGGCAAGTTCAATTTAGCAATGATATCCGCTTGAGTAATGGCTTTTCCACGTTCAGCTATTACAGCACCAGTAATAGATGCTTGAATGTATGCCTCAAGGTTGAAAGTTGGGCGATTATAAACTAATGCTTCTGAGATCTAACTGATATAAGAAAGTACGTAAAGCTTTATCTAGTTCAGCTTTTGTTTTGCTTTATCAATGGCATTTAATGCTGCTTGTTTTTAGGCGTTCAACTCAGCAATTGCTTTTTCTTTTTCTTCAGCTGTTAAGTTTGGATTTGCTTTTAATACTTGCAATTTTTCAGTTGCAGCAGCTTCTACGGCTGCTTTTGCTTCATTTACATCTTCTTTGCTAATTGGATTCACTGCTTTAATTGCTGCTTCGCCTTTTGCTTGGGCACATTTACAGCTTCTTGCGTTGTCGCTTTTTGATTGCTTTTTACTGCTTCATTATAGGCTTTTTCTACAGCAGCTTTGGCTGCAGCTTTTTCCTCAGCTGATAAACCAGTAGCCTTTTTCAATTTCTGCTAACTAGCTTCTTTGTTGCTTTGATTGCTTCCAAAGGCTTTTTCTTTTCCGATTGGATTTACTGCTTTAATTGTTGCTTCACCTTTTGTTTGGCTGCATTTACAGCTTCTTGCGTTTCTGCTTTTTGGATAGCTTCATGCTTCGATTGCTGCTTTGGCTACTTCTGCTTTAGCTGCGGCTTTTTCTTCTGCTGATAAGTTTGTGTTCTTATCAATTTCTGCTAACTTAGCTTCTGTTGTTGTTTGAATAGCTTCCAACGCTTTTTCTTTTTCCAACTGGATTCACTGCTTTAATTGTTGCTTCACCTTTTGCTTGGGCTGCATTTACAGCTTCTTGTGTTTCTGCTTTTGGATAGCTTCTACTGCTTCGATTGCTGCTTTGACTACTTCTGCTTTAGCTGCGGCTTTTTCTTCTGCTGATAAGTTTGTGTTCTTATCAATTTCTGCTAACTTAGCTTCTGTTGTTGTTTGAATAGCTTCCAACGCTTTTCTCTTTTCCAACTGATTCACTGCTTTAATCGCTGCTTCACCTTTTGCTTGTGCACCATTTACAGCTTCTTGTGTTGCTGCTTTTTGAATGGCTTCTACTGCTTCGATTGCTGCTTTGACTACTTCTGCTTTCGCTGTTGCTTTTTTCTTCTGCTGATAAGTTTGTGTTCTTATCAATTTCTGCTAACTTAGCTTCTGTTGTTGTTTGAATGGCTTCCAACGCTTTTTCTTTTCCAACTGGATTCACTGCTTTAATCGCTGCTTCACCTTTTGCTTGTGCAGCATTTACAGCTTCTTGTGTTGCTGCTTTCTTGGATGGCTTCTACTGCTTCAATTGCTGCTTTGCTACTTCTGCTTTTGCTGCTGCTTTTTCTTCTGCTGATAAGTTAGCATTCTTATCAATTTCTTCAATTTTTCTTCTGCTGCTTTTTGAATCGCATCTAATGCTTTTTCTTTCCGATTGGATTTACTGCTTTAATCGCTGCTTTACCTTTTTGTCTTAGCTGCTTCTACCGCAACTGGTGTGTCTGACTTTTGTAATGGCTTCTAATGCTTCAGTAGCTACTTTATCTACCTTTTGCTTTTGCTGCTGCTTTTTTCTTCATCGGATAACTTAGAATTATTATCGATTTCTTGTTCTTTTGCTGCTTTTTCAGCGTTAATTTCTGAAATTGCTGCTGCTTTTTCGATAGCTACTTCCATTATCTTTTGCAGAGTTGATACTTCTTCAGTTGTTGCTTTATCGATAGCATCTGCTCATCTTTGCTTCTTTTGCTACTTTTGCTTTTTTCTTCCGCCTTTTGTTCTGAAGTTAAGCTTGTGCTAGCTTCAATAGCATCCGTCGCTTTTTTAGCGGCATCTGCAATTCTCTTTTTAGCAGCATCTCTGTCAAAAATCTTTCAATAATTCTGCTGCTTTATCTAAAGCTGTTTTTACTGCATCTACTTTTTGCCTGAGCAGCTTTAACTTCTTCTTTTGTTGCGTTGTTGCCTTTTGCTAAAACTTTGTCTGCTTCTGCTTTTTGCTTCTTCTAATTGTGCTTTTTTAATTTTTCAAATTCTGCTTTATATGCTTTAATACTATCTGATGTTTTTACCAGTTGTATCAGCTTTTACTAATGAATCTGCATCTGATTTTTAATTTAGCTTTTTCTTGTTCTGTTGCTGCTTCGATTAATCCATCTTTAGCTTGTTGTAAAGCTGTTTTTTTGGCATTTACTTTCTCTAAAAGCTGCAGATACTTGTTCTGGTGTTGCATTTTCATCATTAATCACTTTTCAAAGCTGCTGCTATTTCAGTTTTTGCTGCTTCTTTTGCAGTATTATATGCTTTTGCAGTATCAGTTGTTTTTCCAGGTGTTGGATCTTCATTCACTAATGCATCTAATTCAGCTTTTGAATTCGTTAATCCTGTTTTATCAGTTTTCAAACCTGATTGTTTAGCTAACAAATCTTGTAAAGCTTGCTTGAAATTAGGTGTTCTAGCAGAGATTTGCTAATAGTGTTTTAACTTTTTCTAATTCTGCTTCATAATCTTGAATGGTTTGAGAAGTTTTACCATTTTTATCTGCTGATTCTGTAGCTTTTTAATTTATCATAAATCCTTTGTAAAAGATTTCTTGCTACATTACTAGTATCTTGTGCAATAGAGAAAATCTAATCCTGTAACAGGTACTGAATATTTGTCATCCCATGCTTGATAACTCATCCCTGTAATGATTTTGATCTGCTAAACTAATTCTAACTTTATAATGATCTGCACCTTTAGGTAACGCAATAAGCTTACTTGTAAATGTACCTGATTCACCATTAGGCAAATTCTCTGTTTTGCCATTAATTTTTTCTGCTTCATCTTTTTACCCAATAAAATCTGACGTTTAGTATTATCTACACCACTATCTATTGTAGTATTATTTTGGTGTATTAGAAATTTTAATTTTTGCTTTATTTGTTTCCCATCCGTTGCTTTTTGTAACAATCTTTTTATCATCATTTGTGTCTTTTGGAAGGATCAAAAGTTGTTTCATATACTAATGTTTCTTGATTTCCTGTAATACTATAAACTTGAACTTTATAGTTAGCTTTAGAACCATCACTATCTCCAACATAACCTGCTTTAAACTTAACTATTACATCAGAACCATCTAAAGTTGAATAAGCTGTAAATGTTTTTTCAATCCCTTTATATCTAGCAACATTCTTGGTAACTCCTCCAGCTACTCCAGTTGGTTTATATACATTACCATCCCAAGCTGTTTCATCTCTATTTGCTCTAGTTATACTCTTTGAAAGTAGTAAAGTGTACTCTGTTCTTCTATCAAATGCTTGCTCTTGTAACCAAACAGTATCATCTAAAGTTGAGTTAATTGTTTCTAAAGGATAAACACCTTCTGCAGTTTTTCTAGCAATAGCAAATTTACCACCCTCAACTGCTTTCCATCCACCAAATTCATCAATTTCTTTAACTGTACCTGCTTCAACATTTTTGTTGCACCAATACTATCAATATCTTTAATTTTATCATTATTTTTCGATATGTTCTGCTAATTCTTTTTAATTTTTGAATTAATTCAGCTAAACTAGACGTTCTCAGATGGTGCAGTATATGTTTGATTCGCTGATGGATCATCATTACTTGTAGCAGTATCCGTACGGAATGCATTATTTACATCTAATACTTTTCCATTACGTTGATCTTTAGAACCTGAGTTGGCAATCGAGTTAGATTCTGATGCTTTCTCAGTATTAGTTGCTTTAATCCCTACAGTAGCTTTTTCCATTTGTCGTGTCTATTGCTGGTGCTTCTTTTTATCTTCTGGTTTTGTTTTGTAATTTTGTTGTTGCTACAATTAAGTTTGCATGCGCTTGTGATAATTCAGCTTGTGTTTTTGGCATTGTTTAATACAGATTTCGCTTCATCTAAAGCTGTTTTTAATTGATTTAGACTATCTTCTGTTTTATTAGCTATGTATACCTTTTAGCAAACTTTCCTTCAATTTCTTCAATAAATTTTTTAAGTTTGTTTTATCTAAAGTTTCTCCATTTTTAATCTCTGTTTCTTTATTCTGCTTTTCATTTTTCTTTCTTCTTCTTTATTTGTAACAGTGTTTTTGTTCTCCATTTACAGGTTGAACTTCACTCGCAGAAACTGCTGCACTACCCATGAATAAATACAAGGATGCAATCGCTACTGATGCAGCCCCAAAACTTACTTTTCTAATCGAATAACGTAGTTGTTTTTTCTTGATATTCTTTTACTTTGAAACAATAATATCTCCTCCTTGTTTTGAAATAGTTGTCATTCACATTCTATAATAAATAATATTCACAATACAAATGATAACCCTTTATTTTTGAAATTTTTAAGTTTAGAAATACAAAAAGCGTGACTCTTTGGCATTCCAAAAAGTCACGCTTAATCATTCTAACTATTAATTATTTTCAGCTTCTGCTTGTTTTTACGTTTATTTGCTTTTTCACGCTCACCTTTTGTTTTAAGATTTGTTTTCTTAAACGAATTGTTTCTGGTATGATTTCGCAATATTCATCATCTGACAAGAATTCTAATGATTCTTCTAATGATAATTTCTTCGGTGTTTTAATAACAGAAGTTTGGTCTTTCGTTGCTGAACGAATATTTGTTTGTTGTTTTGCTTTTCGTAATATTAACCGCTAAATCATTTTCACGAGAGTGTTCCCCAACAATCATTCCTTCATAAATTTCAGTACCTGGTTCAGTAAAGATTACTCCACGGTCTTCAACACCCATAATTCCGTAAGTTGTTGATTTACCAGTATCTGTAGATACTAATGCACCATTTCTACGTCCACCAATATTTGCAGCAATATATGGTAAATATTGATCGAATGTGTGGTTCATAATTCCGCATCCACGAGTCATTGATAAGAACTCAGTTGTATATCCTAATAATCCACGAGCTGGTACTAAGAATACAATACGAACTTGTCCATTTTTCACTATGCTGCATATCTTGCATTTCACCTTTACGATTACTTAAAGACTCAATAATTGAACCCATATATTCTTCAGGAGTATCAATTTGTACACGTTCAAATGGTTCGCATTTTACACCATCGATTTCTTTAATGATTACTTCTGGACGAGATACTTGTAATTCGTATCCTTCACGACGCATATTTTTCAATTAAAATTGATAAGTGTAATTCTCCACGTCCTGATACAATCCATGCATCTGGTGAATCCGTTGGTTCTACTTTTAAAGATACGTCTGTTTGTAATTCACGCATTAAACGTTCTTCGATTTTACGAGCTGTTACATATTTTCCTTCACGTCCTGCAAATGGTGAGTTGTTTGTCAAGAATGTCATTTGTAATGTCGGCTCATCAATGTGTAAAACTGGTAATGATTCTTGTGCATCTACTGGTGTTACAGTTTCCCCAACGAAGATATCTTCCATCCCTGAAACAGCGATTAAATCCCCTGCTTTTGCTTCATTAATTTCTAAACGGTTTAATCCGAAGAAACCAAATAATTTTTGTAACACGGAAGTTTTTCTTAGTTCCATCTAATTTTAATAGAGATACTTGGTCACCAACTTTTACAGTTCCACGGAATACACGTCCAATACCGATACGACCTACATAATCATTATAGTCTAATAATGACACTTGGAATTGTAAAGGTTCATCCGAATTATCAATTGGTGCAGGAATATGTTCGATAATTGTATCGAATAAATAGTCCATTGTTGGTTCTTGATCAGCAGGATTATCAGACATACTAGAAGTTCCGTTTAATGCTGAAGCATATACTACTGGGAATTCTAATTGATCATCATCTGCTCCCTAATTCAATAAATAATTCTAATACTTCATCGACAACTTCTTCTGGACGAGCAGCATCACGGTCGATTTTATTTACTACCACGATTGGTGTTAAATGTTGTTCTAATGCTTTTTTCAATACGAAACGTGTTTGAGGCATTGTTCCTTCATAAGCATCTACAACTAAAACTACCCCATCCACCATTTTCATAATACGTTCTACTTCTCCACCGAAGTCCGCGTGTCCTGGTGTATCCATAATGTTAATGCGAGTACCTTTTATATTGAACAGCAGTATTTTTCGCCAAAATCGTAATACCACGTTCACGTTCAATATCGTTTGAGTCCATTGCACGTTCTGATAATTCTGGCACGCATCTAATGTTTCTGATTGTTTTAATAATTCGTCTACTAATGTTGTTTTACCATGGTCAACGTGAGCGATAATGGCAATATTACGAATATCATTTCAATTTCATGTTTTCCTCCAATTTGTAACAAAATGAAAGTGATGGAATACGCTTTAAAAGAATTTCCATCACTCAAACCCTCTTTTCAACTCAGAAATTATACTACAAAAATCTCACAAACTCAATTCATTTGATTATTTAACACATACATTTGTATGATCACATCGAGTAAGAATTGATTTCATTTTAATTTCTTTACTTGCCTAATTCTTCTGTTCTTTGTTTGGACGTCTAGTCGCTTCGATGATACTAGATCTAAATCCTGTTTGTTCTAATGAAATCACTCCAGCGATTGTTGACCCTCCTGGGCTGCAAACTTTTTCTTTTAATATAGCGGGATGTTCTTTTGTTTCACCTACCATACTTGCAGATCCTTTAACTGTTTGAACAGCTAATTGCAGTGCAACTTCTCTCGATAAGCCCATACTCACTCCTGCTTCTGTTAATGCTTCAATAAAAATATAAACAAAAGCTGGGCCACAACCTGCTAATGCTGTAGCCGCATCTATTTGAGCTTCTGGCAATTCTATTAATAGACCTGCACTTTGAAGCAAACGAACAAATTCCTCTTTATACGATGTAGTCACATTTTTCCCAAGAGAAAAACTAATCACACCTTCTGCTACTTGTAGTGGTGTATTTGGCATCATACGAATCCAACGATGACGAGTATCCGTCATTAACTCTAACTGTTCTAAAGTCACTCCAGCAGCCATACTAATTAATAGGATAGACTCTCGTCGCTCTAAGATATTTTTATTTTTCTTCAATAACTCTTGAATTTGATTTGGTTTTACTCCTAAAAATCACATTTGCTTGTTCAAAACTTGTCTCATTAGTAACTGCTGTAGTGTTTAATTTTTCTGCTAAATTTACTGCCTTTTCATGAGTACGGTTAGCAAGTAATACTGGATAAGTTTCATGTTTAGCCGCAATTGTCGCAATGACACTTCCCATATTTCCTAAACCGATGATTCTATAGTTTTCATCTTATCTCACCTGACCTTCTCCATACACAATGTATTTATAAGTTGTCATTTCTTTTAACCCCATTGGCCCTCTAGCATGTAATTTTTGAGTGGAAATTCCCATTTCACATCCTAAGCCAAATTCTCCACCATCGGTAAATCGTGTCGAAGCATTCACATAAACCGCAGCACTATCAACTCTTGTTGTAAAGAATTCAATCGCATCATCTGATTCTGAAATAATCGCATCCGAATGATGAGTACTATGCGTTTCAATATGATTGACTGCTTCTTCAATCGAACTTACAACTTTTTACAGCCATTATATAATCTGAAAATTCTGTATCAAAAATCTTCCTTTGAGCTTTTTCTCCTGAAATGTATTGAGCTGCTTTTTCATCCAATCTCAACTCAACAGTTGGAGTATGATTGTCACTAAAGTTGTTTTTAGTAATGGTAAAAATTGAGGTGCAATAGCTCCATGAACCACACAAACTTCCATAGCATTACATACAGATGGACGACTCATTTTAGCATTTTCAACAATTTTCATCGCTTTAGCTAAATCTGCGTCTTTATCAATATAAATGTGCACAATTCCTGTGCCTGTTTCAATCACTGGAACAATCGCATTTTCAATAACTGCACGAATTAATCCAGCTCCACCTCGAGGAATTAACACATCAATATAGCCTTTTGCTTTCATTAATGCCATCGCACTTTCTCGACTCGTATCACTGACTAATTGAATACATTCTGGAGAAATACTCGTTTTGGCTAATCCTTTTTTCAAGGCTGTCACAATAGCAAAAGCACTTTGATATGCTTCCTTCCCACCTCTTAATACAACCGCATTTCCACTCTTAATCGATAATGCTACTGCATCTGATGTCACATTAGGTCTACTCTCATAAATAATTCCAATAACACCAAATGGCACTCTCTTTTTCTTAATTTGAATATTTTGTGCACCAACTGTTTCTTCAATGATTTCTCCAACTGGATCTGGTAATTGAGCTACTTGACGAATACCTTCAGCCATTGCTTGTATTCTAGATTCATCTAATCTTAAACGATCTAGCATCACTTCAGAGATATGACCTTTAGCTTTTTCTAAGTCTAATGCATTTGCTGTTAAAATCGCATCTGTATCTTCTAATAAAGCTAGAGCCATTGCTTCTAGTGCTTCATTTTTTGACTTTGTTGAAGCAATATTGATTTCTTTTTAAAAGCGATTCACAGTTTCTAACAATTGTTGTGTGGTCAATATGCATGCCTCCTTAAAAATTTTTGTTCTAATAGTTCTAATTTCTCCAGAAATAGTCATCCAATCATCTCGATGAATGACAATTCCTTTTCGATTATTTTTGATAATTGTTGTGCAATAGCGTATTTACTTAAACGAGTTTGTCCTTTGCCAATCACTTGATACTGTTCATCTACAACTGTCACAATTTCGGACTCATAAAACTCTCCCTCAACTGCTTTCACACCCTGAGATTAATAAGCTCTCACCTTCTTCTTGTAAAGCCTTTTTGCTCCAGCATCAACGACTAATTTTCCTTTACTTTTTCGCATATAAAGCAAGCCATTGTTTATGAGTTTTCATCACTTTTCTTGTGCTGTAAAATATGTACCATCAACGGTGTAGTGAGCAGCTTCAATAAGTGCCTGTTCTTTTAAAGAGGAGCAAATATAAACAGGTACACCTGCCATTGTTGCAATTGTTGCTGCTTTAATTTTTCGTATACATTCCACCAGTTCCATTGCTAGAACCTGCTCCACCAGCCATTTCAACTAGTTCTTTAGTAATATCATCAATTGTATCAAATCTTTTGCCCTCTGGATTTTTGAAGGATTATCATTATATACGCCATCAACATCCGTTAATAAAACTAATAAGTCTGCTTGAACCATTGCGGCTACTTGCGCACTTAAAGTATCATTATCTCCAACTTTTTAATTCCTCAATTGAGACTGTATCATTTTTCATTAATAATTGGAATCGCATGACGAGTTAATAATACAGATAACGCTTGATGAGCATTGTTGTAACGACGTTTATCGACAAAATCATCTTGTGTTAATAAAATTTGCGCTGAAACAATACCTTTCATTAATAAATTAGACGTGTATTCTTCTAATAATAACCCTTGGCCAACTGCAGCAGAAGCTTGTTTTATCTGCAATTTTTGTTGGACGTTTCTTAAATCTAACGAAGAGAAGCCGCAGCAATTGCTCCAGAAGATACTAAAATTAATTCATGTCCTTCTTCATGTAAAAGTAGTTAATTGTTGCGTAATAGCTTTCACTTTTTGCACGTGACAAGCTTCCATCTGGATTTGTTAATGAACTTGTTCCTACTTTAAACACAATTCTTTTTATGCTTCATTCTTTTTCCTTTCTACGAAATTTCTAAACTATTTTGCTTCATACCAGTTGTTTCCGATATTACTGTCTGCTTTTTAATGGTACTGATAAACTTGCAGCATTTTTCCATGACTTCTTCTACTAAGCTTTGTAAACTTTCCACTTCTTCTTCTGGTACTTCAAAAATCAATTCATCGTGTACTTGTAATAATAATTTGGCTTGGAAATTTCGTTCTTGCAACTCTCATCTAATTCAATCATAGCCACTTTTAAAATATCCGCAGCAGTACCTTGAATTGGTGAATTCATTGCTGTTCTTTCTGCAAATGAACGAATGTTAAAATTGCTCGAATGAATTTCTGGTAAATAGCGACGGCGATGGAATAATGTTTCTACATAATCTTTTTGACGAGCTTCTTTTACAATAGTTTCCATATGCTCTTTAACGCCTTTGAATTCTTCTAAATAGCGATCAATAAATTCTTTTTGCTGTTTTACGTGGAATATTTAGATTTTGAGATAGACCATAATCACTAATTCCATACACAATTCCAAAGTTAACAGCCTTTGCCTGTCTTCTCATACTACTTGTCACTTCTTCAGGATTTTTGAATGCCAAATACACGCATCGCTGTATTCATGTGAATATCAATATTATTTTTAAACGCTTCAATCATATGAACATCATTTGCCATATGTGCTAATACTCGTAATTCAATTTGTGAATAGTCACTGAAAGTAGTTTCCATTCAGGATGACTTGGTAAAAATGCTGAACGAACTTGTCGCCCTTCTTCAGTACGAATCGGGATATTTTGTAAGTTTGGATCTTGAGAACTTAAACGCCCTGTTTGTGTTAAGTTTTGTACAGAAACGTGTATGAATTTTACCAGTTTCATCAATATAGGGTTTGTAATCCTTCAACATATGTTGAATTTAATTTTGCTAATTGTCGATATTCTAAAATAGACTCTACAATTGGAGCTTGGGAAGCTAGCTTTTCTAACACATCGACTGCTGTAGAATAACCCGTTTTTGTTTTTCTTAATGACTGGTAAATTCATTTTTCAAATAAAAATTACACCCAACTGTTTTGGAGAATTAATATTAAATTCCTCTCCTGCTAATTCATAAATTGTTTGTTCAATTTCTTTTTAATCGTTCTTCAAACTGTTGACCCATTTCAATTAGATCGATTCTGATCTACTCGAATTCCTTGAATTTCCATACGAGTTAATATATCACTCAACGGTAATTCCATTTCCCAATATAAATGAGTCTGTTCATTTTCATCCAATTGTTTTAATAAACGTTTTGGAGCAGTCGCTAATACATAAATTTTTGCAGCTAAATGATTCCAAAATACTTCTTTTTCTTCTGGAACTTTTATTTTAACGCCTTTTTCCATATACTTCTTCATCGGTCTTCAATAATGAAATACCGAATCGTTTCGCTACATCATAAATTTCATTAACTATTTCATTGGCATCCACTAAGTATGCTAATAGAGAAACATCGTATGTTGCACCTGCTACTGATAACCCAAAACGGTTTGCGAATACTTTCATTGCTTTCGTATCAAACATTGTTTTCTCAATGGTTTCATCTGCTAACCATTGTTTAAACGCTTCAGACTGAACAGCTGATTCAATAGAAGTAACATACACTTGTTTTTCATTTCCAAATGCGACCGCCAAGAGTGGAGCAATATGATAGTTGTTTTCAAATGATTCAAAAATGAACCGTTGTTGCACCTTGCAATTCTTTTTCTGAAATAGTATCAATCCATTGAACGTTTAGACTATCATTACTTTCTTCCTGAACCACTTGCTCACCTTTTTATTGAGCAAATCTTTTTGGAATGATTGGAAACTCATTTCTTTATAAAAGGCTATTAGTTCTTCGACATTTTTCATCTTTTCGAAGGGTATCTGCTACGGTAATTTCTAATGGAGAATTGATATCAATTCTTGCTAATGTTTTACTTAAAAAGGCTAATTCCTTATCTTGAATTAAATTATCTTTTAGCTTACTTTTTTTCATTTCTTCAACGTGTTCATAAATCCCTTCAACACTACCGTATTCTTGGAGTAATTTAATGGCTGTTTTTTCACCCACTTTTGTTACTCCTGGATAATTATCTGACGAGTCGCCCATTAGTCCTTTCATATCGATAATTTGTTCTGGTGTTAGTCCATATTTTTCGTTGATAAATGCTGGAGTGTATTCGACTAATTCGCTCACTCCTTTTGTTGTTATTTTAACGGTAATTTCTGGAGTTGCTAATTGAATTAAGTCTTTATCTCCGGATAAGATGACTACTTCAAAACCTTCTTTAGATGCTTGATGTGCTAATGTGCCAATAATGTCGTCGGCTTCGTATTGGTTTAAGCGATAATGTGGAATTCCCCATGCGTCTAATAAGACGTTGAAGTATAGCATTTGTTCTTTGAATTCTGATGGTGTTTTTGCTCTGCCGCCTTTGTATTCTGCATACATTTCTGTACGGAAGGTTGTTTTTCCTGCATCCCAAGCTACTAATACGTGGGTTGGATTTTTCTTGTTCTAAGATTGTTTTTAAAACATTCTATGGAATGAATACAAATGCGTTTGTATGTAATCCATTTTGGTTTTTAAATCGGTTTTGAATCTAAGATGGAATAGAAGGCACGAAAGGCTAAACTGCTGCCATCTACTAGTAATAATTTTTGTTTCACGATAAGCTCCTCAATTCTTCACAATGTTATTTTTCAGTGTACCATATTTTTCATAAAAATTTGCATTGATAGCCCTATTACGGAATAAAAAGCAAGAAGCAGAATATGTTCTGTTTGTGAGGGTCGCCAGTAGCCCCTTCGGGTCTCTTGGCTAAAATTTGAGCCTCGGTCTCAAATTTTTACCTGTAATGGAAGCCACCTTGGCTTCCATTACTTTTCACCTAAGAACATATTTTGCTTCTTACTTTTATATGCAATTATCGTTTTTTCACTGAGCGTATTTATAAACGTAATAAACGATGATAGAAACCCTAGACTAAACTTTTTCCTGTAGCAGTAGTAACAGAAACTGGCAAGCCAGATTCTGTTACCGGAAAATTTGAGACCCTAGGCTCAAATTTTAGCCAAGAGACCGCAAGGGCTACTGGCGTCCGTTGCTACATTTGAAAAGTTTAGTCTAGGGTTTCTAGATATGAAAAAGCATGAAACAATCAGAAACGATTATTTTCATGCTTTCGTTATTTTTCAGATTAAGCTTCCATTAAAGCTTGGTTTGCTGTAATGATTGCTAATTTATAAACGTCTTCTTCGTTACATCCACGAGATAAATCAGAAATTGGTTTGTTTAATCCTTGTAAGATTGGTCCAATTGCTTCAAAGTTACCGAAACGTTGTGCAATTTTGTAACCAATATTTCCTGATTGAATTTCAGGGAATACAAATACTGTTGCTTCACCTGCAACTGATGAATCTGGTGCCTTTTGTTTACCAACACTTGGTACAAATGCAGCATCAAATTGTAATTCCCCATCAATATTGTGGTTAGGAGCTAATTCTTTTTGCAATACGAGCAGCTTCTGCTACTTTTAATGCTTCTTCAGATTTTTGCCGAACCTTTAGTTGAGAAACTTAATAAAGCAACATTTGGTTCAATCCCAAATAATTCGGCAGTTTTAGCTGATTCAACAGCAATTTCAGCTAATTCTTGAGCATTTGGATTAATATTAATTGCGCAATCAGAGAATAAATATTTCTTAGATTTATCACTATTAATCATAATAAACGCACCACTTGTACGTGATACACATGGTTTAGTTTTAATAATTTGTAACGCTGGACGTACAGTGTCTCCAGTAGAGTGAACTGCTCCAGATACTAAACCATCTGCTAATCCCATATATACCATCATAGTTCCAAAATAAGTAACATCTTTTAATAATTCATGAGCAGCTTCTGGAGTTGCTTTTTCCTTTACGACGCTCTACAAAACTTTCTACTACTGCTTCGAAGTTTTTCGTAAGTTTCTGGATCAATGACAGTAATTCCATTTAAATTAAATCCACGTTTTTGAGCAACTTCTTCAATTTCATTTTTCTTTCCTAATAAAATAGGTTCACATAATTCATCTGCTTTTAAACGTACAACTAGCACCTAAAATACGAGGTTCGCTTCCTTCAGGGAAAACAACTTTCAAGCCTTTCCTTTAATTTTTCCTGATAATTCTTCAAATAGTTCACAACTATCCCTCCAATAATTTTTCTATAACTATGATACAACAAAATCATTCTAAAAACAGTACCAAGTTGAAGATTAAAAGAATATTCTTCAAATTTTTCATATCTGTTATAGTCTAATGATTAACACAGTTAAATCGAAAGACTTATTTACACTCCTTGAACTTATGGTATACTAGACTTAATAAGTCTTAAAGGAGATTCATCATGCGAGAATACGCTAAAAAATTGATGGATACTGCCATGCTTGCAGGTCAAATTATGTTAGAATGCAATGCAGAGAGTTATCGTGTAGAAGAAACGATGAATTATATTTTATCTACTTCGCATTTTGCAACTTGTGAAGCTTTCGCCAATGCAACAGGGATTTTTGCAACTTTAGACGATGACTGTATTGATTGTATTACCGAAAATCCGTCGTGTTCCAAATCGAGATACAAACTTAAATCGAATTTATAAAGTTAATAGTATTTCACGTCAATTAGTCAGTGGAGAAATTGATATCGACACTGCTTATGAAAAATTTCAAAATTTAAAAGAATCGGATTATCCATCTTGGTTAAAAAAATGTTGGTTTAGTAATTATGTGTGGTTGCTATGCTGCCTCTATGGAGCTACTCTATTAGAAATGTTTGTCGCCGGAATTGCAGCTATAGTCCTTCCATTTGTTATAAATTAGATGCAAAATTAGGACTTGGAATGTTTATCACCAACTTAATTTCAATTATTCCAATGGTCATCATTATTTGCTACTTCACAAGAAACAATATTTCCAAGTATTCATATTGGTATTCCTATTATTGGACGATTATGCCAGCAGTTCCTGGAACAGCTATTACAAATGCTATTCGTGACACTTTACGAGGAGATTATAATTCCGGAACAGCACGAGCTGTAGAAGCTGCAGTTACTGCTCTATCCATTTCCATTGCTGTAGTAATTGGTCTATTGATTGGAGGAGGTGTGAATCCAATATGATGTTTCAAGTAATTAGTTCTGTTATTGCTGTTTATTTTAGTAGTATTGTATTTGAAGCTCTAAACGTTTAATAAAATATACCGCGCTAATTGGTGGAATTGGTTGGTGGATTTACCTTTTATTTTTAGAGAGTGCAGGTATGGAGCTTTCTACCTATTATAGTGGTCTAACTGTAGCTTTTCTTTCTCATTTAGCAGCAAGATTTTTTAAAGCTCCAGTAACCGTGTTCTTTATCCCTGGATTTTTTCCTCTAGTACCTGGAGCTGGAATGTATCGTACAGCGTATGCTTTTTTAACAGGAGATTCCGTTAAAGCTCATTATTATTTATCTAGTACAATCGCCGTAGCAGGTATGATCGCTTTTAGCAATTTTACAGTGGATTCTATTTAGACTTCACTCAATATGGAAAAACATACAAAAACGTGATACCTAATTAGTATCACGTTTTTTCTTATTATTCAAATCCACCTACAGTAATAACTTCATCTGTTGGAAGTACAATTTCTTGTTGATTTGAAGTTGGTTCTTCAACAGTAGGTACTACTTCTGGAGCCACTTCAGGTGTAATTAATTGTTCATTTTTAGCACGTCCAGCTAAAGATTGAATCAACTGATGGTGCAGATACCTCAATTTTTGAATGAGTATTTAACAATAAATCCCATTCTTCATTTTTTTAATCATTTCTAATTGAGATTCAACCATAATTTTGTAATCTTTGGCGGAACATACGTGTTTCTTTTTTCAATACATCAGTTTCACGATTAATTTCAGTTGCCTTTTTCAGCAGCTTCTTTTTAACAATCTTTCCGCTTCTTTTTCAGCTTCAAAAATAATAATTTCTGCATCTTTACGTGCATTTTTCTTTTAAACGATCTGCAGCTTCTTGAGCTACAATATGATTTATTTAATGTTTCTTGAATTGAATTGAAGTATGAAACTTTTTCTTCATTGAATTTTATGCGTTTTTCTAAATCTTTATTATCACGAATTAATTGTTCAACAGTACGAATGACTTCATCTAAATAATCATTTTACTTCTTCAGGATCATATCCTTTAAATTTTGTAGGAAATTCCTTTATTATGGTTTCGATTGGTGTTAACATAATTCCAACTCCTCTTATTTGTTTTTCTCGAGCAGACCTATTTCAAGTTTTATTTTATCCTTTTTGTCCGTCCCTCAATATATCTGTATTCTACCATACCCTCTTATTGAAATAATATCAAGTAATTCTATCATAAAATCAGGACGAATTTCTTCAGCCCAGTTAACTTTAACTTTATTACTCTCTACTAATTCCTTTGAGCGCTGTCTAGATATATGAAAAATAGATGCAATTAATGTATCTAATCGTAATGATGACACAATTGCGGTTGTATATGTCCAGTGATCAACCGGTAAAAATTAATTCTGTATATTTTTTCATCTATTCGAATACTAATTTTTCCAACCTTTTGAAAAATTTTTGTTTTCAAATAAGGTAACATTTGTTTCGTGAGCAATAATTGCCAACGAATCCCATCAGAAATAATATCTCCTAATTGGTCACGGTCTATCCCTAAGCCTACCAAAGAACCGAGGATTTGTCCATGACTAATTGAAGAAAAATTTAATTGGATAATGAATTTCTATCAATTCAACATCAAACTCTTCTGTTGTTGGTGCATAAAAATCTGGATAAATCATACATCGTTTTTCTCTCAGCAGCAATGTATCCACCTTCAAACCGAAATTTAATATCATCAAATTGACCAACAATCGCTTCAACAATAAACTGTTGACGTGGATCTAAAAATGGAGTCAATATTTGTGCATACTGTTCTTGACAAGAAATGACCCAAGATTCTACTTTTCGAATAAAATCTTGTTCTTCTTTTCTAAAATGTTGAAATATAGACGTATCCATAACTATCACCTATTAAAAAAATAAATTTAACAATTTGAATAATGCCTAGTTTTACAAACTGTAAAAATAAAAATTCAAAAGATAGCTGAAAAACCAAACATTCCAATTCTTATCTTATCAAAATAAGATAAATAAGGTTCACATAATGCTTGAAACCATCTTGCTAATTTAGTATTTTGCGCTTGTGGTAACCAAGTTAATACAATATAAATTGTAATTAACAATATATAAAGATCAATTGCCCGTAATAATAAACGGATTAGTGAAATAATAACATATCTTTCTCCTTAACATTAATATATTTCCATTATAAAGAAGAACCATCATCCTCAACAAAAGAGCTTGCACTTGATAATTTGGCGGAGAACAAATATAAATATCCTCTCTAATTTGTTGAACATCTCCATTAATGGCATAAGTCACTCCTACCACAAAATCAATAACTCTTTTAGCATCTGCAACTTCCATTTTTCTAAAATTGATAATAACTGCTTCACCTTTTTAATAAAGGCATCATGCAATTCTTTCTGCTTCAGTATAAACAGAAGGCTCCATCACAAAAATTTTTGATATTTTTTTATTTTGTTGAGCTTGTTGAAAAAGAAACAACATTTGAAGGGGTTCTTCGATATTCTTGAACATTTGATGAATCATTTCCTTCTATACATTTCTTCTTCTACCTCATGATAGCCATCATCTGGATCTAAAAAAATGTTTTAAATTGATTCCAAAATCCCATACTACTCCTCCTATTCAAACCAAGCAGTACCAATTCTAATAAAATGTGCTCCTTCTTCAATTGCGATTGGATAATCTTGACTCATCCCCATGCTTAATTTTAGAGTAGATTCACTTTGAAGTTTTTGAAACTTCTCTTTAACTCCCTAAAATAGTTGCGAATTGCTTCATCATTGGCTTCAAAAGGAGCCATTGTCATTAAAGCCTATAATCTCAATATTTGGATACTGTTTTGCAACTTCATATGCTTCAAAAACTTCTGAAAGTTGTAAAAGCCATGCTTAGATTCTTCCCTGAAACATTAACTTCTAAAAACATTTTTAATGGTGAATCTAATCGCTTATCAATTTCTTCCATAATCGAAAAACGATCAATCGCATGAAAATATTGAATTTGATTCACAATTTGTTTTACTTTTCTTTTTGTAAAGGGCCAATCAAATGCCAAACAATATCTTTTTGGAAATGCATGTTGGCGATCTAATAGTTTTTCGACACGATTCTCGCAAAATGCCGAAATCCAGAGAATAAACTTCTTGATTTCTTCATTCATACGATTTTTAGTTACTATAATTGGACATGCTTCTTGTACATCTCTCGAAACTTTATCGCATGATTGATGAATGCGAGTGACAATTTGTTCTGCATTACTTTTAATCATGGTCATTAGTTTCTGTTTCTTCTTCTGAAGAATGGTGGTGTATCTAAAGTATCATCTGATTCATATTTTTGTTTCAACTGGAGCTTCTACAAAAATTCTTTTGAGCAAACGGTGAATCTGTTTCTGTTGTTGTTTCACGAACAGTTGCTTCGACGAATATCCCAATCTCCAAAAATATCTTTTTCAGGTTGTTTTTCTTCAACTACTGATCTTTGGAGTTACTTGTTTTTCTTGGAATGTTTGAGGATTATTTCCAATTTCTTTTGTAGAAGCAGGTGTTGTAGGTGTTAATGTTGGACGGCTAGTACGAGCCACTGACTTTTGTTCCTTTGTGTTCTTCATCAATACCAGTCATAACTGTTACAATTACTTCATCTCAAGATTTTTCATTAATAGATGTACCAAAATAATATTTACATCATTTGTTGCAGCTGCTGCTACGATATCAGAAGCATCTTGTGCTTCAAATAATGTTAAATCAGATCCACCTGTAATATTTAATAAGATTTGTTCTGCTCCATCAATTGATACTTCTAATAATGGAGAAGAGATAGCTTTTTAGTTGCTTCTGCTGTACGGTTTTTCACCACTAGCAACTCCAATACCCATTAATGCAGAACCTTGATCTTTCATCACTGTTTTAACGTCAGCAAAATCCAAGTTTACATAACCAGGTGCAATAATTAAATCAGAAATCCCCTGTACCCCTTGGCGTAATACATTATCCGCTTCACGGAAAGCTTCTAACATAGGAGTCTTCTTATCCACGATTTCTAATAAACGGTTGTTTGAAAATGGTTACTAATGTATCCACATTCGCTTTCATTTGTGCAACACCTTCTGCTGCATAACGACCACGTTTTTGGTCCTTCAAAACTAAATGGACGTGTCACAACCCCAACAGTTAATGCTCCTAATTTCTTTTTTGCGATACGAGCTACGATTGGTGCTGCACCAGTACCAGTTCCTCCACCCATACCAGCTGTAACGAAAATTAAATCCGCTCCTGATAAAGCTTCACGAGGACGTTCTTCACTTTCTTCTGCTGCTTTTAAACCGATATCCGGTAATGAACCTGCTCCTAAACCTTTTTGTTAATTTAGGTCCTAATTGAATTTTAGTTTCTGCTTTAGAATTAGCTAAAGCTTGTGTATCTGTATTAGCAACAATAAATTCAACGCCTTGAACGCCTTCATCAATCCTATACGGTTAACAGCATTAGTACCTGCTCCACCTACACCAATGACTTTAATTACTGCGCCTTCTAAATTTGTATCAAATTCAATTCCATTCTTTTTCCTCCTTAGATTCGTACTAGTCTATAAACATTTTGAAGAAGTTTTTTCACTTTATCTCCAAAAATTTCTGATTCTGTTTCTTGTGTTGATTCCACTTCAGCTTTTGGTTTCAACTGGTTGTGAGTTGTTTCTGCAACTGGACGGCTAGGGCTAGCTAAAGTCGTTACTCTTGTTTCAGTCGTTAACTTACCTTTTTGTGCAATACGATGAACATCATCTAATCGATGCAGCATATTGAATCAATCCCATGCTTGTTGCATAAATTGGATTTCTCATCCCCATTTGTTCTGGAATATGTCTTTACATTTACTCCAAAAATTTCTTGAGCTAATTCAAGACTCCTGCCATAGAGAGGCTCCCCCTGTTAAAAACAATTCCTCCAGAGTAAACTTAAATGCATCTACTTGATCCAAAAGCACGTTTAATTGTTTCAAAAATTTGAACTTCTCTCGCTTCAATAATTTCTGATAAGTAATGTTCATCTACTTTAACAGGATCTTTCTTTCCAATAGTTTCAACTGGGAAGAATTCTTCATCAGAAGTTTCAGTAGAAATAGCATAGCCATACTCACGTTTAATACGTTCTGCATTTTCATAGCTCGCATTTAAAATTACTGAAATATCTTTTTGTAACAAAAATCTCCACCTTCTTGGTCAACATAAGAGTTTTAATTGATGGTCGTGCATAACTGACGCACTAGTTTGTCCTCCACCCATATCAATTAAGATTGTACCAAAATTCGCGTTCACCTGCAGACATGCTGCTTGGCTAGTGCAAGAGGTTGAATAACCATTTCTTCAATATTTAATCCTGCTTTATCAATACAACGTTTATATTATGAACGATTGTTTTCGGCCCAGTAATCATACTTGCATATAATTCTAGTCGAACTCAATCATGCCACGAGGATCTTTAATGCCATCAAATCCATCAACTATAAACTCTTCTGGAATAACTGAAATAATTTCTCTTTCAGGAGCAACTGAACGAACTTTGCTGCTGAAATCACATTATGGACATCGACATCTGTAATTTCACGATTTTCACTAGAAACAGCAATCATGCCATGACATGGTTCAATCGAAATTTGATTACTTGGGATTCCTACGATAACGTCTTTAATTTCAATATTTGATTTTTGCTCTGCTTGTTTAACGGCTTTTTTTATAGATTCAACAGTTTCATCGATATCTGCAATTACTCCCCGACTTAGTCCTTGAGATTTTTTCATTGCCGACTCCAATAATGTTTAATTGTCACGAATATACTCAGCAACAACAACTTTTAATTGAAGTGGTTCCAATATCTAAACTCACATAAATTCTTTGATTTTTCACGCTTATTGAAACCTCCTACTAAATTTTTCCATTCATTTTATAAATAATTATACATTTTATTCTACATATTTCTTGCTCGTTAAGAAAATATTTGAATATTTTTTCAATTTTCTTTTTCTATTGAGCATTAATATCTGGTGTATAGAAAATACCAACTTCCATATCAATTGTTCCAGATTTCATTTGTAGTTCATTGTAAATACTTGGATAATAATTCAATTTTTCTCAATATCTTTTAAAGTTCAATAACTTTCATTCCATCTCTCATTCAATTTGAAGTTTTAATGGTTTCTTTTCTGGATCTACATATTGAATTTGACGAATCATTCTAATCACACTAGGAGATGTTTTTTCTAATTGACTTGCTAGTTGAATTCTTGATTCTTCATCAAAATTTTACTAATTCTGGATACCCATCTTTATTAGCTGGTTCCTCTGTTTGAATAGATTTGAGCATCCACTAATAATTCCTTATATTCCCATTTTCAACATAATAACCAATCGTCGGATTTTTCTAGAATAGTTAATTGAATTGTATTTAGCAGATAAAGTTACAGAAGCCGCTTTAATTTTTGGATTTCTTTTTGTTATTCTTTGTTGAATTGTTTCATGTTCAGACAAGATTCCCCAAATGGTTTTTCCCTTTTTATTCAGCTTGTTCTCGTATAGTTTCAATTTCTACTTGTTGATTACCATAAACATAAATAGCTTTTTGGTTTTGATAAAGGAGAAATAAAATAAATACTCAGAACATACAAACTAGGAAAAATCCACAACAAAATTTCATTTCTAAATGATTAAAATGAAAAATTGTTTTTAATAGTTGGATAGAACTTTTTGAAACCTCCTCTGTTATCTCTGTTGGAGGAGGCGAAGAAGTTGAAACTTTTTAAAAATTTCATAAGGCTCCTCCTTTTCTTTCTACAACATTTCATGAATCATACTTGTTAGTCTTGAACTTGCATCTGTAATTCCCATTTTTAGCGCAAGTAGCCATTGCTTCTTTTTATGAGAATCTAATAAAAATGTGATCAATTTCAGCTAACATTGTTTGAGCATTTAATTCTTTTTCTAAAATCATCGATGCTGCCTTGATCGACCAACGAACGAGCATTAGCTTCTTGATGATTATTTGTTACATATGGACTTGGAATTAAAATACTTGCTAAACCTAATGCTGTTAGTTCTGTTAAAGTTGTTGCACCACTACGACAAACAACTAAATCCACATTTTGGAATAGTTGTGGCATATCTTTAATATACGGAAAAACAGAAACATTTGGCAATGATTTTTCTAAATTTGTAATCTGATTGTTGATTTTGTCATAATGTACTTCTCCTGTAACCATTATGACATGATAATTTTTGATCCGCAAATCCTTCTAAAGCCTCAACAAATACTTCATTCATTCGCTCAGACCCGACTTCCTCCAAAAATGACTACGATTGGTGAAGTCTGTCTGAACTCCTATTGAATCTAAATATTCAGGATTTTTCTTGATTTCTACAACTTCTTGTCCTCTAGGGTTTCCTGTTAAAACAACCTTATCACTATAAGAAGCAAAATATTTTTTTACATCATCAAAGCAAATTGCAATTTTATTCACCCATTTTGCTAAAAATTTATTTTGTTACTCCTGCAACACTATTTTTGTTCTATGAATAATCGTTGGAATTTTTAATAAACTAGCTGCAAATAATACTGGTGCACAAACATAACCACCCGTACCAATGACAACATCTGGTTTAAATTCTTTTTAAAATTTTTCTTGCTGATGACACTTGTTACCATATAGTAGGCTGTTTTTAAGTTTTTCTAATGAAAGTGAGCGTTTTAACCCTTCGATTTTAATAGATTCAAATGCATATCCTGCTTGTGGAACAATTTTACTTTCTAATCCTCGTTTTGTTCCAATATAAATATTCTACATCCTCTTGTTTTTCTAAATATCTCATAAATGCAAGTGCAGGATAAATATGACCTCCTGTACTCCGCCAGATACGACAACTCTCATGAATATTTTCCTCTTTCTTATAAATTCTCTACAACATGAATAAATTCATCCCCACGAATTTTCAAAATTCTTAAATTGATCCCAACTTGCACTAGCTGGTGATAATAAAATAATATCGTCTTCTTTACTGATCTCATAAGCCTTTTTAGTCGCTTCTTCTAATGTATTCACGACTTCAATGACTGGAATTCCTGCAACTTTCGCAGCTTCTTGTAATTTTTCTTTTGTTTCACCATACAAAACAATGCCCGATACAGCTGTTAAGTCTGGGACTAATTCATCAAAACCATTTCCTCTATCTAAACCACCCGCAATTAAAACAACAGATTGATTTGTAAAGCTGCGTAATGCTGTTTGTGTTGCAATAATATTCGTCGCTTTGGAATCATTGTAGAAACGTCTTTTATTTACTTCTTTTACAAATTGAGTACGGTGTTTTTACACCATGGAGATTTTGAACAGCTTTTTCAATGCCTTCATTTGTAGCTCCTGCTAATTTTGCAATCGCAACTGCTGCTAATACATTTTTCAATATTTTGTGTTCCAGGAACTTGAATCGTTGAAACAGGAATTACTTTTCACCATTAGAAGCATATGTAGTCATCTTTAACTGAAGCACCAAATTCTAAAATATTTTTCTACTAAATGGAACTAATGTTGCTTTTGTATGACCTTCAATTAATGTAATCAATTCTGGATAATCAGCATTATAAACTAAATAATCTTCTTCTGTTTGATTTTTCGTTAATTGAAGTTTTGCTTTAATATATTCTTCTCGTGTCCCATGATAATCTAAGTGAGCACTAAAAATATTTACAATACACGCAATTTTTCGGTTTAAATTGATCAATTCCCATCAATTGGAAACTACTTAATTCGAAACATAAATATCTTCTTTTTGTCGATTGTTCTGCTAGATTGCGATAATGGAATTCCAATATTTCCTGCAGCAAAAACATTTCGTTTAGGGAAAGAGTCTTTCAACATTAAACTTGCTAATGTAGTCGTTGTTGTTTTACCATTTGACCCTGTAATTCCAATGATTAAACCTTGTAATAAATGATACGCAATTTCAACTTCTGTATAGACTGGAGATTCCTTTCTTTATGGCGCTTCAACCATACAATTATGATATGGAATTCAGGATTTTTCACTAAAATCAAAATGTTCTTCTAATAAATCTACTGGATGTGAACCAGCTAAAACACGAATTCCTTCTTCAATTAAACTTTTTGCATCTGGATTTTCTTCTAATGGAATACGATCATTAACTGTTACAATCGCCCCTTGATGTAATAAAGAGTTTTGCAACTGCAACTCCACTTTTTGCTAATCCAATAACTAATACTCTTTTATGTTCAAATTTCTTTTCATTCAGCACCTAATATGCCCCCTAGATTTATTTCGATATGTATATGGCAGTATCAACTGCCGAAAAATATGTATGAAAAGCTAAATAGCTTTTCTAAATTAATACTAATGTAATTAGCGCTCCGATTAGTCCAACTAAACTGAAGACTAAAACGATTTTCACTTCTTTCCATCCACATTTCAAAAGTGATGATGAATTGGGCTCATCTTAAATACTCGTTTTCCAGTTAATTTGAATGAAGTTACTTGAATAATAACGCTAGCTGTTTCTAACACAAATACAATCCCAATTCCTAGTAAACTCCATTCATGATGAAGCATTAACGAAATAATGGCTAATCCTGCACCTAAAGCTAGAGAACCAACATCCCCCATAAAAATTTTCGCAGGTTTCCAATTAAACATTAAAAATCCAATTAATCCTCCAACTACACTAAAACAGAAAAATGCAATCTCTACTTGCTTTGAGTGTAATGCTAAAAATGCATATGTACCGTAAGCTACAATAGATGTTGAAGTTGCAAGACCATCTAATCCATCTGTTAAATTTACCGCATTTGAAAATCCTGTAATCCAAATGATTGTAAAAATTGCAAATAATACTAATCTGTGTACTTCACCAACAAATGGAATATAAATTAATGGAGCACGTCCACTTAATAAAAATAGAGCAACAAAAACAGTTGATCCTAGTATTTGTAAAAACAAATTTTTGATGACTTTTTAATCCTTGATTTTGTTTTCTAAAAACTTTAATAAAAATCATCAAAAATCCAATTCCACCAAAAATACAAATCCTATTACTCCACTTAATAATGTAAAATTAAAATATCCGAATAATCCTCCAAGAACTAAACTGACAATTCCAATCATCATTAAGAAGATAAATCCTCCCATCGTTGGTGTTCCGCTTTTTCAGCCTGATGCCAAGATGGACCATCCTCTAAAGTTGTTTGCCCAAATTGATTCCTACGCATAAATTGAATAAATTTAGGCTCTGCAAATACTGTTGCCAATAATGTTGCGCCTAATACAAGTAAAAATTGTAATGTCATCTTTTCTCCTCTTTATCTATTTCCTAATAATGTTTCTACGATTTCAATTTCATTATAAGGATATTCCACTTCACCAATAATTTGATAAGCTCAACACCTTTTTCCAGCAAGTAAAACAATATCTCCAACACTCGCTAATTGAAGTGCTTTTTTCAATTGCTTCTTCTCGCTTATCAATACATTCATAAGAAAACAGAATTCTTATCAACCGCACTTAACAATCCTTCATAAATATTTACTAACGGCTCTGTTCTAGGATTATCTGCTGTAAAGACAACATGGTCTGATTTTTGTTAAAGCTATTCTTCCCTAGTTCTGGTCTCATACTAGAATCACGATTTCCTCCACTATGCCCCACAACTGTAATGATTTTTTTCCATGTGGAATTTGTGATAAGGAATCTAATACATTTTCTAATCCATCCGGAGTATGAGCAAAGTCGACGATTACTTGGAAATCTTGCCTTTATCAACTGCTTGCATACGTCCAGCTACCCTTTGAATGCTTTCACTTTTTCCAAAATTTCTTCTATAGAAACTCCATAAACATAAGCTACTGCAATAGCAGATAACATATTATATACATTAAAAATTCCTAATAATGGCATATCAACCAAGTAGCGTTCATCTTGTTGAATCACTAATTCAAATAAAGTATGTCCATTTTCCGTACGAATATTTTCAGCTTTAAAATCAGCCTTTTCTTTGATTCCATAACTAATTACTTGTACAGGAGTTGAATACTCAAACATTTGAAACTGTTCATCATCCGCATTTAAAATTGCTACTTTTTGGGTTTAGATTTTTCCAACATAATTCCCTAATTGAGAGAATAATAAACTTTTAGCATGCGCGTATTGTTCCATTGTTTTGTGAAGTCCAGATGTTCATGCGTTAAATTCGTAAATACAACACAATCATAATCAATCCCCAAATACGACCTAATTGTAAAGCATGAGAGGAAAACTTCCATCATACAAGTTTCTCCACCAATTTCTTTTAACTCTTGGAAAGTTTCATGCAACGTTAAAATTTCTGGGGTCGTATTATGAGTCTGAATAATTTTTGGACCAATTTTACGATAAATAGTACCAATTAATGCTGTGGGTTTATTCGGTTTTTCCAACAATGCATCTATCATATGAGTGACTGTTGTTTTACCATTTGTCCCTGTTACTCCAATCATTTTGTAAAGATTGAGTTGGGTATCCATAAAAATGATTTGCCATCAAAGCCATCACTCTTGTCACATCTTTAACATAAATTACCGGAGTATCTCCCACTTGATCTTCAATAGATTTACTTGCTACAAACGCAACTGCTCCTTTTTCTTTTTGCAGCAGAGCAAAGTGATGCTCATCTACTGTTACCCCATCAATACAAAAAATAATGTGTTCGGACGAACTTTTTCTTGAATCTTGTGCTAAATAATCAATTGTTATATCTGATAAATCACCTACAATCTTTTTAGGTATATCAATTGAGTTAATTCTGTAGCTAACATTGCTAAATTCCTCCTTTTTATTGCGTTAATCGACTATAATCTAACGCACGTTTCATCATTGGGTTAAAAATTTCTTTAATAATAGCACTTGCACCATCACCGTATGGGTTATTTTGAGGCTGTTTTAAAGTGATATATAAAAATATATTTTTGGATTGCTAGCAGGGGCAAAACCAATTACTGAATAAATATAGTTACTTCCATACGAATAGTATTTTCCAGTTTCAGGATTAACTAACTCAGCAGTTCCAGTTTTGCTGCTACTTCTTCCCCTTCAATATCAAAGCCATTAGAAGTACCATTTTTCATAGTAGTCGCTTCTCGTAAATACTCTAAAGTTTTTAGCTGTTTCAGGCTTAATAACTTGACCTAAAGAATTTTCAGAAAAATTAATGGTAGTATTTGTAGCTGGTCTAAATTCATGATCCACGATTCTTAACTTTTTTCATTTCACCCTTAGTTAGCAATTGCTGTAAATGCTTGTACCATTTGAAAAGCTGTCACCGAAATCCCTTGCCCAAAACCTGTCGTCAATTGTTGTAAATAAAATTATAGAATTTAATCCAGTAGCCTCATTTTAAAAACCTGATTGCGTACTTTGACCAAAACCAAACAAATCTAAATATTGCTTCCATTTTTCAACACCAATTTTTGAACAACATGAACAAATGCAACGTTACTGAGTGTGCTAATCCTTCTAAATAAGTAATTCTTCCCCAACCAACTTTATTATAATCACGTATTAAAATCTTTTAAAAATCTGAATTTTACCAGATTCATATTTTTCATTAGGATCAAATACACCCTCATTAATAGCTGCAGCAAGAGCTAATACTTTCATTGTGGAACCAGGTTCATAAAGCTTCATCCATTAATAGATTATTCCACATTGTATTAATACCTTCTTTTGTTGTTCCATTAAATGTAGGTCTTTGAGTCGCAGCTACAATATTTCCTGTTTTAGGATCAACTAACATCGCTGTTAATTGATTTGGTAAATATTTTTCAGTTACTTTGGGAAACTAAAGATTCTAAATAAGTTTGTAATTTTTATCTAATGTTAAATACAAATCATTTCCATCTTTAGGGTTGCTCTGTTATTTTTCACTTCACTGGAATGACATAGCCATTTCCATCTGTTCTTGAAACTACTTCACCAGGTTTCCCTGTTAATGTAGCATTATAAAGTGCTTCAATGCCCATTTTCCCAACTAATTGCTCACGTTTTTACCATCTACTTCTTGTTCTTCTACTTCTGTATATCCAATGAGATGTGAAGCAAAAAAATTCCATTTGGATAATAACGTGAAAGATTTTCCGTAAATTTAATACCGGGAAGTCCCTCTTTTTCAATTTTTCTTTTTATTTCAACAGAAGATTTTTTCCTGCCTTTTCCAAATTCTACTTGTGCAACATTTTTGAGATAAGATTTTTTTCAATTTCTGAGCTTTCATATCAATATATTTTGATAAAACTTGTGCAGTCTTAGAAAAATCTTGAACATAATCTTTTTCCTTATCCCATTGGTCAGTTAACACTGCAAATAAAGAATAATTTGTTGCATCAACTGCAATCAGACTACCACTTGCATCATATATATTTCCACGTTTTGCTTTTTAAAAGTGTTGTATGTGTTAATTTTTATCAATTCATCTCTTAAATTAACACCATGGCTTTGACCTAATACCATAATTTTAAAAAGTAAAAAGAAAAATGAGAAATAGGAAGATTGCGATTGCCATCAAGCAACGTATCGCAATCTTTCTATTCCCAAATATTCCTTAAAAATGTTTTTTTATCATTGTCCAACATTCCTTATGTTATTTTGACCCATTTCCAATCCCTTGTTCTTTAGCAATACGATTCACACGATCATATTGTGATAGTTCTTGTGCAGATTGTAATAACGTATCATTTTTCTTTGCATCAATGTCGTATTTGTTCGTATATCTTGCAATTGACGATTTTTATTCGCCACTAACATTGAACTAACAACTGTTAAAGTACCCTAACAATACAATTACCACAATTGAAACAATCATATTTCTTGCATAATTAACTTTTACTTTTTCTTGAGGAATAGCCGTTACTACTTTATCAGAATAAGTATTCGGAAAGGCTTCTTTGACTGTTGTTGTAGAATTTACATCAACGATTTGTTCTGCTAATGCCATCAAAAACGCCTCCTTTACTAATTATTTTACACGTTCAATCACTCGTAATTTTTGCACTTTGTGATCTTGAGTTTTCTTGCATTTCTTCTTCTGTTGGCAAAATTGGTTTTCTTGTAATCAATTTAAAATCAGCACTTTCTAACTGCCCTAGTAAAATTGGTAAATTTTTGGTACTTGTTCTACCGTACTTTTTGTTTGAACATCGTCTTCACAATACGATCTTCTAAAGAATGGAAAGAAATAACACTAATTCTTCCTCCAACTTCTAACAAGTCAAAAGCTTGTTCTAGAGAATCTTCAACTGCTGCTAATTCATCATTTACAGCAATACGAACTGCTTGAAAAATTCTTTTAGCAGGATGTCCACCTTTTCTTCTTGCAGCAGCAGGAATACTATCTCGAATAATATCTACTAATTCTCAGTTGTTTCAATCTCATGATCTTGACGAATTCGTTCAATGTTTCTTGCAATTTGTTTCGAAAATTTTTCCTCTCCATAACGATAAAAAATTCGAACTAATTCATCATAACTCCACTCATTAATAATCTCTTTTGCAGTTAATGGCGCTGTTTGATCCATTCTCATATCTAATACGGCATTTTGATGATAACTGAATCCTCTCTCAATTTGATCTAATTGCGGTGAAGATACTCTAAGTCATACAAAATCCATCAACTTTTTAATCCCTAATTCATTTAGTTTTTTCTGAATCATTCTGAAATTTGTATGAATGAACGTTACTTTATCTTCTTCAATAAATTTTTCAAACAGATTTTAGCATTATCAATAGCATTCATGTCTTGGTCAAAACAGTATAAGTGGCCTGTTGTTAATTGACTTAATAAATATTCACTATGTCCTGCTCCACCTAATGTACAATCTACATAAACCCCATCTGGTTTCACCTCAAGGTTGTCTACTGTTTCATGTAGCAATACGGTTACATGTTTAAACATTCTCTATTAATATCCTTTCTAAAATCCAAAATCAGCCATTTGTTCTGCTAATTCTTCAAAATTTTCTTCAGTTTCAGCAATATAAGCTTTCCAACGTTCTTCATCCCAAATTTCAATTCGGTCATTCACACCAATTACTCGACAATTTTTCACTAGTCCTGCATGTTCTCTTAATGTTGGTGTGATATTAATTCTTCCTTGCTTATCAAATTCTACTTCACTTGCAGCAGAATTGAAGAAACGAGCAAATGCACGAGCGTCTTTTTTCGATTGAGGTAATTCACTCAATTTTTGACGTAGCAATTGCCATTGATCAAGAGGGTAGCCGTATAAACAGCCGTCTAGTCCACGAGTTACAACAAAAAGTGAATCCTAAATCTTCACGAAACTTAGCAGGAACAATCATACGTCCCTTAGCATCTATTGTGTGTTGATATTCACCGATTAACATGCAGACTCCTCCTATCATTCATTAATTATCCATAGTTTACCACACTCCCCACTTTTTCACCACTTTTTATTAAAAAGTTAAAAAAATATTTTAAATTCACCCTTTTTTTATAAAATTCAAAATGCTCTTCATTGTAGAACACTCAAAAAACTTTCATATCAACGTTTTCTCATCAATTAATCATAATCTCCCTTTTTTATCCTTGCTTTTTATTTTTCAAAACAAAAACACTTAATCAACTGACTAAGTGCTTCTCTATCTAATTCTAAAACTATTAACGAATAACTCCCCAAGAGGTAATAAATAAAAAAACAATGCTGAATGACTAACGATAGATGTCCAATTACAAATACCAAAAAAATTCTAATGAGAAAAATTGATATAAAAATTTTCTTAATGAAAATTCATGACTACTTTTTCACTAATAATAATGTTATTCCAATAATGAAACTAAATAATATCATCCAAGGTAATTGAGAATATCCTAAAACAACTTGAGAAAAATTTCAAAAACTAACAACTAATAAAAGGTAACATTACTTCTCTTATTGTTAGAAAGAATGAATCTGAAAAATAAATTCTTGTTCCAAAATAATATTTTAAAAACAGCATAACTGGCTATCGTTATCGTAATTAAAAAGTGGTGCTAATAAAAACATTCTTTTCTCTCCTTTTCTGATTGTATTGTACACTAATCTTTCTTTATCGTACAGTGATAGATATATTCGTTATTCATCTATATATATCGTACTACCTTCTTAGATAGTACGATTTTTCTTATTATCTGTCAGATTCATACGATTATTTATCTTCTTTTCTTTTTCGCAAATAATCCTACTCCTGATAATAGAGCTGCCATTGCTGGAAGAATTGTTCCAAATGTTGATGTTCCTGTATTTGGAAGTTCTTTTTGAGAAGATTGTTTTGTATTTCCGACTGATGAGCCTACTGCTTTAGTTCCTTTATTGCTATTTTCTTCCAGAATTCACTGAATTTTGAGGAGAATTTGTAAAACTTTTGCAATAAATTCAGCAATACGTTTCACCATTGCATCTACTTCTTCTTGTGTAGCTCTTGGATTATTGAATACTGCTTTGCTGCATCCAATAATTCAGAACCTTCTGTCTTGTATTCATCATTTAATTGAGATACTAGACTATCTAATTGAAAGAATTGATGCTTCCAATTGTGTTTTATCAACTTTTACATTTGTTTTGTGGTGTCGATACTACTCCACTTGGTTTTTGTGATGGTTTAAAAGATATCTTTTGCTAATGCTTTAAATGATTTACCATTTTTAAAATTACTGTCGCATTTCCTTTCGCATCAAAGATTATTTTTGCTACATTTGGATTTGCTGCTAAGATCTTATCTTTAGCTCCTTCTTTATCTGCATCTGTTAAGTTATCTAAGTCCGCTACAGTTTGTTTTCAAAGTCCAGATTAATGTTTTTCACCGTTGTTTTTTAGCTGCTACATCTTTTGCATCTTTTACTAATTGTTCTGCTGCAATTGTTGCTGTTACACCTTCTTTTGTTGTTACCGTTGCGTTTCCTTTCGCATCTACTACGATTGCTCCCAGTTTACTTCTTCTACCGCTGTTTTGATTTTGGCGATTTCTTCTGGAGTTAAGCTATCTTTTGTTAGCTACTAATGTTCTTGCTGCTGGTGTGTTAATTCCACTTTGTGCAGCTGTATCAGTTACTTTATCCGCTGGAATTACTAATTTAGATGCTGGAATCACCGCAACTTTTTCCATCTTTAGTAGTTACCGTCGCATTTCCTTTGTCATCAACTACCACAGTTGCTCCTAGGGTTAACTGCTTCTACTGCTTTCTTAACTGCTTCTTTTTCTTCATCTGTTAGACGTCTTTATTAGCTACAGCTGTTTTTACAATGGGTGTATTGATGTCATTTCCTGCGTTTTTCTTTTCCTAGGTCTGCCTCTATTTTAACTAAGTCTTTTCATGGAATTACTGCTGTTTTCCTTCTGGTGTTGTTACTGTCGCATTTCCTTTGTCATCAACTTCTACAGTCGCACCTGGATTTACTTCTTTCACTTTCGCTGCGATTGCGGCTTTTTCTTCGTCTGTTAGCTTAGTTGGATCTTTCACTATTGTTTTTGTTCGCTGGTTTAACTACGTCGTTTTCCTGCATTTGGTTTCGCTGCGTCTGCTTCTGTTTTAACTTCAAGTCTTTTCCTGGAATTACCGCTGTTTTTTCCTTCTGGTGTTGTTACTGTTGCATTTCCTTTGTCATCAACTACTACAGTCGCACATAGTTTACTTCTTTCACTTTCGCTGCGATTGCGGCTTTTTCTTCGTCTGTTAATGCGCTTGGGTCTTTTTACTAATGTTTTTGTCCGCTGGTTTAACTACGTCGTTTCCTGCATTTGGTTTCGCTGCGTCTGCTTCTGTTTTAACTAAGTCTTTTCATGGAATTACTGCTGTCTTACCTTCCGGTGTTGTTACTGTTGCGTTTCCTTTGTCGTCAACTACCCACAGTTGCTCCTGGATTTACTTCTTTTTACTTTCGCTGCGATTGCGGCTTTTCTTCGTCTGTTAGCTTAGCTGGATCTTTTACTAATGTTTTGTCCGCTGGCTTAACGATATCGTTTCCCTGCGTTTGGTTTTGCTGCGTCTGCTTCTTTTAACTAAGTCTTTTCATGGAATTACTGCTGTTTTTCCTTCTGGTGTTGTTACTGTCGCATTTCCTTTGTCATCAATTACTACTGTTGAGTCTGGATTTACTTCTTTTACTTTCGCTGCGATTGCTGCTTTTTCTTCGTCTGTTAATGCGCTTGGATCTTTTTACTAATGTTTTGTCCGCTGGTTTAACGATGTCGTTTCCTGCATTTGGTTTCGTTGCGTCTGCTTCTGTTTTAACTAAGTCTTTTCCTAGAATTACCGCTGTTTTTCCTTCTGATGTTGTTACTGTTGCATTTCCTTTGTCATCAACTACTACTGTTGAGTCTGGATTTACTTCTTTTACTTTCGCTGCGATTGCTGCTTTTTCTTCATCTGTTAGCTTCGCTGGATCTTTTACTAATGTTTTGTCCGCTGGTTTAACGATGTCATTTCCTGCATTTGGTTTCGCCGCGTCTGCTTCTGATCTGAATAAATCTTCCGATGGAATTGTAGCTGTAGTTCCATCTTTTAGTGTAACTGTCGCATTTCCATTTTCATCGAATTTAACAGATTTAGTCTCTGGATTTAATTCTCTTAATTTTTCTTCTACTTTAGCTTGATCATCTGGATCATTTGCTTCACCAACTACTTTATCTGCTGGTTTTACAATATTAGAGTTACCTGCTCCAGCTTTTTCTGTATCTTCTTTAGTTCTTACTAAATCCGATGCTGGAATTGCCGAAGTTTTACCATCTGGAGTAGAAACAGAAACAGTTCCATTTTCATCTATTGTTACAATAGCATCTGGATTAACCTCTTCAACTTTAGCAACAATCTTAGCTTTTTCTTCATCTGTTAGGTTAGCTGGATCTTTTACGATAACTTTATCAAGTGGTTTATTAATGTCGTTTCCACCTTTACCGTTATCTAAGTCTTCTTCGGTTTTAACTAATTTAGCTGGATTAATCGTTTCCTTTATCACCATTTCCAGTAGTTACCTCGAGTTTTTACCATTTTCGTTATATTTAACTTCTGGCTGTAGGATTAACTTTTTAACTTCTTCTAAGATTTTAGCTTTTTCTTCATCTGTTAATGCACTTGGATCTTTTTACTAGAACTTTATCAGTGGTCATTGATATCTCCAATTGCTTTAATAGCTGTATCTGCTTCTTCTACTACATTAACATCTTCTACACTAGTTACGCATCGATTGCTGCTTTAGCTTTATTCGCAACTTTATCTACTGCTTTTAGTGCTTCTGGCTTTGGGAGATAAATCATTACGACATCGATTGCTGCTTTTTAGCTTTTGCTTCTTCATCGATTGCTTTACGAGCATTTGGTTTATCTTCAACCAATGGTAAAGATTTTTCGATTTCAGCTTTTGCTTCGTCTTCTAAAGCTTTAACATCTGCATCTGATTTAGCTGCATCGATTCCTTTTTTAGCTTGTTCTGCGATTGCTCTTGCTGCATCTGCTGCTACTTTCTTCTCCTCATCAGTAGCGTCAGGTGTACTTTTTCAATAGCTTTTAGTACTCTGCTAATTTTCATCGAGTGCTTTTTTAGCCGCTGGTTTTTGCTTTCGCTGCTGGGTTTACTGCTTTAACATCTGCTGCACCTTTATCTTTAGCTGCATTTACCACTTGTTGCGTTGCTGTTGCTTCTTCTGGTGTATCTACAGTATCAGGTTGAGCATTGATTGCATCAGTAGATTCTTTAGCTTTAGCTTGCGCTTCTTTCTTAGCTGCGTCTTTTTCTTCTTGTGTTAAGTCATTACGAGCGTCGATTTCTGCTTCTTTCTTAGCTAGTTCATCTGCTACAGCTTGTTTTGCTGCTTCCTTTTTGCTACTGGGTTTACAGTTGCAATATTATCTGTACCTGTAGTTTGTGCTGCATCAACTTCTGCATCTGTTGTTGCTGCATCGATTGCTTTTGTTGCATCTTCAGCTGCTTTGTTAATTTTAGCAATAGCTGCATCTTTTTCTGCTTGGCTTAGGTTTTTATCTGCAGTAATAGCATCTGCTTTTGCTTTACGAGCTGCTTCAACATCCGCTTTAGCTGCATCTTTTTCGTTACTACTGGGTTATCAGCTGCGATTGCAGTTGAACCTGCTTCTTTTGCTATCTAATTCTGCTTTTGTCGTTACATTAGCATCATTAATTGCTGCCACAGCTTTTTCTTTGTCTGCATTTACTTTTGCGATTGCTGCTGCTTTTTCTTCGTCAGTAGCATTTGGAGTTTTGTTGATTTCAGCGAATTTTATCTTCCTGCCTTGTTAACTGCATCAATTGCTGGTTGTTTGTTAATTTTTAATACTTCATTTCAAAGTGATTTTATCTGTAGAACCATCTTTATAAGTAACTACAATCTTATCACCATCTTTAGTAATAGATTGAATATAGTTTGAAGCATTTTTCAACTAATGTCCCATTCTTATCAGCTAATCTTGCATCATCTGCGGTATTATATTGAATCTTAATATTATTTTTAATTTTCTCAAAAGTCATCTTCAGATAGATTATCGATATCATCAACAACAATTTTATTAGCTGGATCAGTTTGTCCTTGAACATCATATTTTTGTGCTTGTTCACGAACTACTAGTCTGCAAGCTCCTTCTTGATTTTAAATCAGCATTCTCAAGTGGTGGAGAAAATACTGCGTCATCTAAATCTTCCGCAACTAAATATCTCGTCATTAAGTTACCTGTGAGTTTGGCTGTTTAGGAACGAGGGTGTTCCTGTAATTCTTCTAATAGCTGGATCAGTTGTAGTTGCAGTAATACCATTTGTATCTACCTGTGATGTCATAGTTAAACTATATTCATTCTTAACTATTCCTTGTGCAGCACCAGTTTTCTTTATATCACCTTTTGCTTGTACTATACGAAGGTCTTCTTTTCCACTATCATCTGTTACACCAAATTCAAGATTTGTTTCTTCACCTTTGTAAACATAAATTTCTTTTGCAGTAGGGTTAGAAAATGGAATAATTCCTTTTGGTCTTACGTTTAATACTTTATTCTTTTCAATTGTATCTGTAGAACCATCTTTATAAGTCACAACAGGTTTGCTAGGTTCAGTTGTTGATACTGCAACAGTGTCAATAACTGAAGTAGGGATGTAACTGCTGTCCCACCTACAAATCGTGCATCATTACTTGTTTTAGAATGTTCTAATTGTAATCTTGATTTAATCATTTCGTAACTCTGCATCTGTAACATTATTAATATCATTTTACAGTTATACGTGTGAGATTCAGTTAAGTCCTTAATATCATATTTGTATGTTTGAAGTTTAACAACTAAGTTAAAAATAACACCAGAGCTGATGTAGAGTTACCTCCAGCCAATCTACCACCAGCAGATCTTCAAGTTGTAGATATCTTGCTCCTAATACTGCTCGTTGATCTTCCAGTCTTTGTGTAAGATTTAAGTGCTTTTAAAGTATCATTTGGCTTACCAGTAATTTTTAATTTTTACTGGACCTTGAGTTTCACTTAGCGTTTGATGATAACTCCAACCATAACCATCTATTTCAACTTCTTCTTCCTCAGGCTTGGTACGTTTGCACCTTTCACGCATGAGCTGTCGCTTGATCGCTTTTTCGAGTTTTAGTACGAACTGACCACTTCCAGCTTTAACTGTTGCTTTAGTAATATTTCCAGCTGTTGAGCTAACTGTAATATCGACATCTGCATCTTCTTCATTATAAAAGGTAGAATTTCTTTTCCATTAGAATACTCCATAGAGTAATAAAAGTTACCATGAGTTGCAGTTGTCTCCGCTCTAAATGCAGTATTTTTATCTAATGCTTGTCCATTACATGAATCTTTAGCCCCTGTGTTTTCAATTGAGTTTGAATCAGATTTTTCTCTGTGTTTTCTCTTTTTCCTGCAGTTTCTTTACCATTTGTTGTATCTACTGTTGGTAATTCTTTCTTATCAACAGGTCTAGAAATTAATTTTTGCATTTACTGTCGTGAAATTAAATTTGCATAAAAGCTTTCTCTATTCCAGATTTTGTCGTTGCAGTTGAAAGCTTGTTTTGCTTCCATGGTGCACCACGTAATAAAGATAAACTCTCATCTGTTTTTGAATCATATTTTCCAGATGTTAAGTTTTGCTTTCAATTTCTTGAACATATACTGATAATTTTTCTTTTTGAAACTATTAATTCTTTTTGCTTTTTCTGCAGCTGATTCAACAACTTTAGGAGCTTCTTCCTTCTTAGGTTTACTTATTGGTAAAAACTTCTTCTGTTTTTGCATTAGTATTTTCTGATACAGTTGCTTCTTCTGCAAATGCTGCTCCATTTCCCATAAACAATAAGTATGTTGCAATTGCTACTGGAAGCTGCTCCAAAACTATGACTTACAGAATAGAAAATTTTTTAGTTCTATTATATTCAATTTTATTATTAAATTTTCTCATTTTATCCCTTCCTCATCACAACTTTTTATATTTTTCAGGACAATTTAGCACGATAAATTTTGAACTTCAAGATTTTTGGTTATAAATTCACAAACCGTATTTTTAGGTTTGTTTATTTATAAAGATACGGTTTATTTATACACACACACTTGTAAAAATTAACAAAAATATATTTTATAATTGCTTTTTAAATCCTTTTATATATTCCCAATCGTTTTTAAATTTACAAAAGAATCAAGCATTTGAAATACTTGATTCCTTTATAAATAGAATATTAATAACTTTTGTATTCATCTTCTTTTTCTTCTTCGTAAATAATCCTACTCCTGATAATAGAGCAGCCATTGCTGGAAAAATTGTTCCAAATGTTGATGTCCCTGTATTTGGAAGTTCTTTTTGAGAAGATGGTTTTTGTATTTCAACTGATGAACCTACTGCGTTGGTTGCTTTATTGCTATTTTCTTCAGAATTCACTGTATTTTTGAGGAGAATTTGTAGAAACTTTTGCAATAAATTCAGCAATACGTTTCACCATTGCATCTACTTCTTCTTGTGTAGCTCTTGGATTATTGAATACTGCTTTTGCTGCATCCAATAATTCAGAACCTTCTATCTGTATTCATCATTTAATTGAGATACTAGACTATCTAATTGAAGAATTGATGCTTCAATTGTGTTTTATCAACTTTTACATTTGTTTGTGGTGTCGATACTACTCCACTTGGTTTTTGTGATGGTTTAAAGATATCTTTTGCTAATACTTTAAAGATTTGGCCATCTTTTTAGAATAATAATGGCATTTCCCATATCATCAAGACTACATCCGCTATTTCTGGATTTTTAGCAATAATATTAGATTTTACGTTTTCTTTTTCTTCTTTAGTAATACGAGAAATATTCATAACTATTTGTTTTTCAAAAGTTAAATTAATATTATCTAAACCAGTTGACAAACCTTAACTAATTTTTCAACAGAAATTGTTTCACTTACACCACTCTTAGATGTCACTGTTACATTCCCTTTATCATCAACTGATACTGTTTGCTTCTGGATTTACTAATTTAACACGTTCTAAAACTTTAGATTTTTCTTCTTCTGTTAATTTAGTTGGATTAACAATAAGTAGTTTTTCAGCTGGAACAATCACTTCACCTACTGACTTCACAACAAGTTTTTGATTTTCTGTAACGTGAGTAACGAAATCCATCTTTAGTTTCACGATCAATAGCTTCTTTTGGCTTGTGCTACTATTGCATCCACTTGTAATTTAAGAACCTCTTTTGCCTTTTCTGAAAGATCGGTTCTTGCATCAATCGCTACTTTTTAACAATTGCTTCATTTTCAATTGCTGTTTTAGCTTTGGTTTTCGTCACCGATTCTGGGTTTACTGAAGTTTACTTCTGTTGTTCCTTTAGTTTTAAGCCCGATTAACCTCAGCATTAGTTGTTGCTTTATCAGTTGCTTCTTTTTGCTGCATCAGCCTTAGCTTTAGCTTCTTCTTTTAGCTGCAGTTTTCTCTTCGTCTGTTAAGTCTGTACGAGCATCAATCTCATTATTCTTAGCTTTAAGAGCTTCATCGATAGCTTTTTTAGCTTCCGGTTTTGCTACTGATTGTGGTTCTACAGCTTTTACTTCTGTTGTTCCGTTTGCCTTAGCTTGGTCTACTGCTGCGTTTGTTGTCCTTTGTCAATTCTTCTTTTTGCTGCATCAGCTTTGGCTTTCCGCATCTTCCTTAGCTTTGCTTTTTCTTCAACCGTTAAGTCGTTGTTCGCTTCGATTGCTTTAATCTTCTCAGCTAACGCGTCTTCTACTGCTTTCTTAGCTGCTGGCTTCGCTTCTGGTTGTGGATTTACATTGTTTACTTCTGTAGTTCCATTTCCTTAGCTTGAGTTACTGCGTCATTGTTCTCGCGTTGTCGTTGCTTCTTTTTGCATCGGCTTTCGCTTTTTGCATCTTCATAGCTTTTGCTTTTCTTCAACCGTTAAGTCGTTGTTCGATTCGATTGCTTTAATCTTCTCAGCTAACGCATCTTCTGCTTTCTTAGCTGCTGCTTCAACTTCTGGTTGTGGGTTACATTATTTACTTCTGTAGTTCATTTTCCTTAGCTTGAGTTACTGCGTCATTTGTTTCACTCGCGGTGTCGATTGCTTCCTTTTTGCTGCATCGGCTTTCGCTTTTGCATCTTCTTAGCTTTTGCTTTTCTTCAACCGTTAAGTCGTTGTTCGATTCGATTGCTTTAATCTTCTCAGCTAACGCATCTTCTACTGCTTTCTTGGCTGCTGGCTTCGCTTCTGGTTGTGGATTTACATTATTTACTTCTGTAGTTCCATTTGTCCTTAACGAGTTACTGCGTCATTTGTTCTCGCGTTGTCGATTGCTTCTTTTGCTGCATCGGCCTTGGCTTGTGCCTCTTGTTTAGCTGTAGCTTTTTCTTCCATCAGTTAAGTCGTTGTTCGCTTCGATTGATTTAATCTTCTCCAGCTAACGCATCTTCTACTGCTTTCTTAGCTGCTGGTTTCCTTCTGGTTGTGGATTTACATTGTTTACTTCTGTTGTTCCATTTTTGTTTTTGCTTGCGTTACTGCATCATTTGTTCTTGCATTGTTGATTGCTTCTTTTGCCATCAGCCTTAGCTTGTGCCTCTTGTTTAGCTGTGGCTTTTCTTCATCAGTTAAGTCATTGTTCCTTTCGATTGCTTTAATCTTCTCCTTCTTGCATCTTCTACTGCTTTCTTAACTGCTGGCTTCGCTTCTGGTTGTGATTTACATTGTTTACTTCTGTTGTTCCATTTGTTTGCTGTTTCTACTCTGCATTTGTTCTTGCGTTGTTGATTGCTTGTTTGCTGCATCAGCCCAACATACCTCTTGTTTAGACTGTAGCTTTTCTTCATCAGTTAAGTCGTTATTTCCTTCGATTGATTTAATCTTCTCAGCTAACATCTTCACTGCTTTCTTAGCTGCTGAGTTTCGCTTCTGGTGTGGTTACATTGTTTACTTCTGTTGTTCCATTTTGTTTTAGCTGTTTCTACTTCCATTTGTTCTTGCATTGTTGATTGCTTCTTTTTGCTGCATCAACCTTAGCTTGTGCCTCTTGTTTAACTGTACTTTTCTTCATCAGTTAAGTCATTGTTCCTTCTGATTGCTTTTAATCTTCTCAGCTTCTTGCATCTTCTACTGCTTTCTTAGCTGCTGGCTTCCTTCTGGTTGTGGTTACATTGTATTTTACTTCTGTTGTTCCATTTGTTTTAGCTGTTTCTACTTCTGCATTTGTTCTCGCATTGTTGATTACTTCCTTTTTGCTGCATCAGCCTTAGCTTGTGCCTCTTGTTTAGCTGTAGCTTTTTCTTCATCAGTTAAGTCATTGTTCGCTTCGATTGCTTTAATCTTCTCAGCTAACATCTTCTGCTTTCTTAGCTGCTGGCTTCGCTTCTGGTTGTGGATTTACATTGTTTACTTCTGTTGTTCCATTTGTTTTGCTGTTTCTACTTCTGCATTTTGTTCTTGCATTGTTGATTGCTTGTTTCACTGTCAGCCTTAGCTTGTGCCTCTTGTTTTAGCTGTAACTTTTCTTCATCAATTAAGTCGTTGTTCCTTCGATTGCTTATAATCTTCTCAGCTAACGCATCTTCTACTTTTTAGCTGCTGGCTTCGCTTCTGGTTGTGGATTTACATTGTTTACTTCTGTTGTTCCATTTGTTTTAGCTGTTTCTACTTCTGCATTTGTTCTTGCATTGTTGATTGATTCTTTTGCTGCATCAGCCTTAGCTTGTCCTCTTGTTTAGCTGTAGCTTTTTCTTCATCAGTTAAGTCGTTGTTCCTTCGATTGCTTTAATCTTCTCAGCTAACGCATCTTCTACTGCTTTCTTAGCTGCTGGCTTCGCTTCTGGTTGTGGATTTACATTGTTTACTTCTGTAGTTCCATTTTCCTTAGCTTGAGTTACTGCGTCATTTGTTCTCGCGTTGTCGAGTGCTTCTTTTGCTGCATCGGCTTTCGCTTTTGCATCTTCTAGCTTTTGCTTTTTTCTTCATCAGTTAAGTCGTTGTTCCTTCAATTGCTTTAATCTTCTCAGCTAACGCATCTTCTGCCTTTCTTAGCCATGCTGGTTTCGCTGCTGGTTGTGGATTTACATTGTTTACTTCTGTTGTTCCATTTATTTTAGCTGTTTCTACTTCTGCATTTGTTCTTACATTGTTGATTGCTTGTTTCGCTGCATCAGCCTTATTGTGCCTCTTGTTTTGCTAGCTTTTTCTTCATCAGTTAAGTCGTTGTTCTCCTTCGATTGCTTTTAATCTTCTCCAGCTAACTTGCATCTTCTACTGCTTTTTAGCTAGCTGGCTTCGCTGCTGGTTGTGGTTACATTTGTTTTGCCTGTTGTTCCATTTGTTTTGGCTGTTTCTACTTCTACATTTGTTCTTGCATTGTTGATTGATTCTTTTGCTGCATCAGCCTTAGCTTGTGCCTCTTGTTTTAGCTGGCTTTTTCTTCATCAGTTAAGTCGTTGTTCGCTTCGATTGCTTTTAATCTTCTCAGCTAACGCATCTTCTACTGCTTTCTTAGCTGCTGGCTTCGCTGCTGGTTGTGGATTTACATTGTTTTACTTCTGTTGTTCCATTTCCCCTTAGCTTGCGTTACTGCGTCATTTGTTCTCGTGTTGTCGATCCCATCGTTTCGCCGTCGGCTTTCGCTTGTGCCTCTTGTTTAGCTGTAGCTTTTTCTTCACTCAGTTAAGTCGTTGTTCGCTTCGATTGCTTTAATCTTCTCAGCTAACGCATCTTCTACTGCTTTCTTAGCTGCTGGTTTTGCTTCTGGTTGTGGATTTACATTGTTTACTTCTGTTGTTCCATTTAGTTTTAGCTGTTTCTACTTCTGCATTTGTTCTTGCATTGTTGATTGCTTGTTTCGCTGCATCAGCCTTAGCTTATGCCTCTTGTTTAGCTGTAGCTTTTTCTTCATCAGTTAAGTCGTTGTTCGCTTTCGATTTGCTTTTAATCTTCTCAGCTATCGCATCTTCTACTGCTTTCTTAGCTGCTGGCTTCGCTGCTGGTTGTGGATTTACATTGTTTACTTCTGTTGTTCCATTTGTTTTAGCTGTTTCTACTTCTGCATTTGTTCTTGCATTGTTGATTGATTCTTTTGCTGCATCAGCCTTAGCTTGTGCCTCTTGTTTAGCTTAGCTTTTCTTCATCAGTTAAGTCGTTGTTCGCTTCGATTGCTTTAATCTCCTACTACGCATCTTCTGACTTTCTTAGCTGCTGGCTTCGCTGCTGGTTGTGGTTGCATTGTTTACTTCTGTTGTTTCCATTTCCTTAGCTTGCGTTACTGCGTCATTTGTTCTCGCGTTGTCGATCGCTTGTTTCCCTGCATCGGCTTTCGCTTGTGCCTCTTGTTTAGCTGTGCTTTTTCTTCATCAGTTAAGTCGTTGTTCGCTTCGGTGCTTTTAATCTTCTCAGCTAACGCATCTTCTGCTTTCTTAGCTGCTGGTTTTGCTTCTGGTTGTGGTTACATTGTTTACTTCTGTTGTTCCATTTTCCTTAGCTTGCGTTGCTGCGTCATTTGTTCTCGCGTTGTCAATCGCTTGTTTCGCCATCGCTTTCGCTTTTTGCATCTTCCTTTAGCTTTTTGCTTTTTCTTCATCAGTTAAGTCATTGTTTGCATCAATCGCTCTTCTTAGCTTTCAATGCATCATCACAGCATTTTTCATCAGTTTTCTTTTTGGCTAGCTGTGGATTAACGCTCCACATCAGCAACACTGATATTTTAGCTGCTGTCTACAGTTGCATTTTGTTGTTGCATTGTCGATTACTGCTTTTGCTGCAGTTGCTCTTGCTTGTGCATCTACTTTTGCTGCAGTTTTTCTTCTCGTCTATTAAGTCTGTACTGAGCATCAAGTTGAGCTACTTTAAGAGCTTCAAAGTCATTGCGTTCTTTGCCGCTGGTTTTTGCCGTTGCTATTGGTGTTACTGAACTTACACTCGTTATTTCCCGCCGTTTTAGCTGAGTCTACAGCTGCGTTGTTGTCGCATTGTCAATACTTGCTTTGCTACATCTGCTTTTGCTTTTTGCATCTGCTTTGCCGCATTCTTTCTTCAGTCGTTAAGGTATTATTCGCATCAATTGCTGCTTCTTTCTCTCTTAAAGCTGTATCAATAGCTGCTTTTGCTGTATCTTTCTTCGTTACTACAGGATTATCATTGCTAATCGCAGTTGTTCCTGATGTTTCTGCATTATCTAATGCTGCTTTTGTCGTTACCGAGTTATCATTAATTTAGCTGTTACAGCTTTTGTTTTATCAGCATTAACTTTTTGGATTGCAGCTGCTTTCTCTTCTGCAGTTGCGTTTGTATTTGCATTAATCTCTGCAATTTTATCTTCAGCAGCTTTGTTAACTGCATCAATTGCAGGTTGTTTATTTAAAATTGTGAATTCTGATAAAGGTTTTGTATCAGTTGAACCATCTTTATAAGTTACAACAAGATTTTCCATTGGCATCTTTTGTAATCGTAGAAATTCTTGTTTTCCTGATTATCTACAGATTGTCCTCTCTTACTTATAAAGTTCGCATCATTATTTGTCTGTGAATATTCAATTTTCGACTTTTTCTTTGATTTTTCGAACTCTTCAGCAGTTACATTCGGTAGGGTCGATTACACTAACAGTTCCTTCAGGGACTTAATATCATATTTTTGATGTTTGATTTTTACAACAAATTCTACATAACCTTCAATCTTTTGACGTTCTGCAGGATTAGTAGTTGCATTAATTCTCCCATCAAAAGGTGCACTTTCTCCATTATTATCATCTTTAGCTAACGATTATACTTGTCCGCTTTACAGCCATCTTTTAAATTCGTAGTTCCTGTCATTTTAATCGTTGCAGTTTTCTTATCATCTGAAACAGAACCTTCTCCACTTGATAGAGCACTATCTGTTACTTTTCCAACAGCTAAACCAAAACTAGTTGCATTATTATAAATTAATATCACTGGGTCCACGAAGTTTTAAATCCTTAATTTTAGAATTCATCCGTTTGCTGTAAATGTTAAATCCGTTTCTTCTCCAGAATAAATATAAACATGTTAGCTTCATCTGAATAAGGTACTGTTACTGTTGGAGGGGTATTTTTGCACAATTTCACCCACAGGTTTTGTTTTTGTAGAACCATCTGTAAATGTCACTGACAATGTGTATTTCCAACAATATTTACTGACTGAATAACATCCTCAGGATGTTCTACTAAGTCCGTTTATCAGCAAATCTTGCATCTTCGTTTGTTGTTGAATATTCTAATTGAATGCTATCTTTAATTTTCTTTAAGTCTTCCGCTGTTGGATTTGTCAAACTACTTGACAGAAATTTTTCATCTGTAGGGCTGAGATCTTAGAGCATATTTCTTAGATTGAGCTTAGCACTAAAGTAGAAATAACCCCGGATCTGCACTACTACACCTTTTTAAGATTTTCTCTACCTGATCATCAACTACCTGAATATACGAGTCCCAATATTAAGTGTTTGAGTCTCTTGTTTTGTATAGTCTCTATGCTTTTTCAGTACATCATTTGGACGACCTGTAATGACAATTTTTGCAGGATTTGCTTGACTCGCTTCCGATGTTACTCCTGCTGTCTCCGCACGATTTATTACTGTTGCTGTGAATCCAAATTCAATATCCAAGTCATTATCTGTACCTGCAACATTAGGAAATCTGTCTAGATCCTTTCTTAATCGTTGCATAACGAATCTTTCCTGTTTCAGAATATACTGGAATTTCTAACGAAAAATGCTCTTCGTTATAAATATAGATCTCTTTTTTTGATGGAATAGAGAATGTGAAATCTACCTTTGGATCTTGATTCACAGCCGCACGGAAAGTAGTATCTTTGTCAATTTTACTTCCATTACGTGAATCATTTTACACCGTATTTTCAATCGCATTAGATTCTGATTTTTCTCAGTATTCTCTGCTTTAATTCCAACTGTTTCTTTTACCTCAGTCGTATCTTTATAGGAGTCTCTCTCTACAGCTTTATTACGTAATTTGTATTGACTGTTGTAATTAACTGACATGCTACTCTACTCAGAAATATTATTTGAAGATTTCGCATTATTCGCTAAAGATAAAGATTCTCTTACTAATTGAACACTCTCTTCACTTTTTATTCGAAAAAGCTCCATTTGCTAATTTCGATTCAATTTCTTGAATATAATTTTGTAACTTTTTCTTTAACATTTAATAATTGTTTATTTTCATTTTCTGTTTCTTTCTTTTCAGTTCAAAACTTTTTCTTCTTTTCTAGTTATCTTATCAACCTTTGTGTTTGCTACTGGAGTTGAATTTTCTGAATAACTGACTTCATTTGCAGCAACTGCATCTCATTACCCATAAACAGTAAATAGCTAGCAATTGCTACAGAAGCAGCACCAAAACTATATTTTCTTATAGAAAATTTTTGAATTTTATTATAATTATTTTTAAAATTTCTCTTATGCATATTGACTCCTTCTTATTCTAGATATTCACATTTATAATAGCATATTTTAGTAATAACAACAAACTCTATGTTTAATTTTTCACATAAAAATTACTTTTAAAATCAGTATTTTTACAAAAATGATTTTTCTAGAAATTTAGAAATATGACATTTTTCATTAAAAATATCATATTTAATATTACAAAATTATTATTTTTTCCATCTTATCAATGATTATTTTTATACATAATAAAAAGTCGTTTGCGAAGAATTACTCCTTCCATAAACGACTCATCTTTATAAAAATAAACCTACATAAAGTGTGAGGCTTTAATGTTAAAATTATGCTTCTTGAGAAACAACTTCTTTTCCATCGTATTGTCCACATGATGGGCAAACATGGTGGCTTTTCTTAATGAACCACAGTTAGGGCATGCGTTTAACCCTGGTACTTCTAATTTGAAGTGAGTACGACGTTTAGCTTTTCTAGCTTTTTGATGTTTTTACGTTTTGGTACTGCTTACATTTGTACACCTCCTAATCAATCTTCTTTACATAAAATGCTTTTTACTTTTCAGTCTCATCGGAATCGAAGAAAGACTGTAGAGCCGCTAACCTTGGATCAATTTGTTGTTCTTTTGCGACTGTTCGTCTTAAAGACAACTCTTCTTGAGAAATGACTTCCCAATCTTGACCACTAGGCATTCGGTCTTCACTCAATTCCTCTGGCGATCAGACTTGTAAAAGGATTGAAAGTAAAATATGATCTTCCACAGCAGGTTGTAAATCTATCCAATCAGTTTCTAACGGAATGACAATTTCTGTTAATTCCTGTTCTTCAAATGAAGTTCCTTTTTGGAATATATCGTTCAACATTTCTATTGACAATGGCACAACCACTGGCTCTAGAGACCTGGATGAAGGAAGTGTTATATCGACAGCACAAGTAAATTGCGCAATGACTGTTTCATTTTGATAAACTAGGAAACCTTTCGCTACAGCAGGCGAAACAGCTAGTATCGTATCGTCACGACTCTTTAAGTTGTCCTCTACTTGCATTTCCTCTTCCAAAATAAACAGGCATTCGTTTGAGAATTTTTCAAGTTGTTTTTAATGATATTTTTCACATTTTTCACCCCTAAAGCAACACAGAAATTATACTAAGGAATCTCTTGTTTGTCAATGTTTTTCTACTTGACAATTGTATATTTCTCCATCATTTTATTTTATAAGCTGATTCTACAGATTTCTTACCAAGAGTGCAATCATTATTTATGAGCAGCTTTTTCCCACAACCATAAATGGTCCGCCTAATTCATTATCTCCTTCATCGAAAACTTCTTTGATTCCAAAAGATTATCAATATCAAACCATCTACTATTCCCATTATTTTCAGGATCTCTGACAAATGTTTTTCCATCTTGGTAGCCACTCAATACAATGGCATGCGTAGCATTGCTGCTCCTACAAAAATGTCCTTGTCCAACACAAGCTAAAATGGTTTTTCCCTTCTACTAAAGCTTGCTTTTACTGCTCCTCTTGTATTAATAATTTTATAATCATATCCCTCCATGCTTTCAATGCTGCTGCTGGAACCTTTTGCACTAGTTCCTACTAACCATTTGTATTCATATATTCTGTATTTTTACTAATCCAACGTACAACTTCAATTGGTGTTGTATTCTCTCCAAAGCCATTAAAAATCATTGAAAGTGAAGTTGGTACACAGCCTGATACACCCATTGTAATTCCTCTTAATAATTCAGCCCCCCATTTAGAATCTCTTTGGAAATACCATGGCGTGTTTAATGGTTTAACATACTCTACCCATTTTCCATTTCCATCTACATAATATTTTTCTGAATCAGCAAACCTTTTTAGCCATTTTACCATCTGCTAGCAAATAATAATTACCAGCCCATTGAGAACGAGCATAGCTTCCACCATTGTTTAAATAATACCATGATTGGTAATTTGGATCATAAATCCATTCAGCGTCCGCCATTTTACCATATTGTTTTAAATAATAGTCACCAACCCATGTTGCATTAGCATACGCACCACTTTTAGTTAAATAATACCCAACCATTATAAGCTGGATCAAACAACCATTGACTTGCTAACATTTTTCCATTAGAACCTAAATAATAATCCGTTACGCCATGCATTTTTAACATATTCTCCACTTTTTGAAAGATAGTACCAACCGTTATAAGATGGATCAAACAACCATTGACTTACTAACATTTTTTCCATTGGATCCTAAATAATAATCCGTTACCCATGTATTTTTAACATATTCTCCACTTTTAGAAAGATAGTACCAACCGTTATAAGATGGATCAAACAACCATTGACTTGCTAACATTTTTTCCATTGGATCCTAAATAATAATCCATTACCATGTATTTTTAACATATTCTCCACTTTTAGAAAAGATAATACCAAGCTCCTTCTTTAGTATCAAAATATCCATTCTTTTTGTAACAATTTTTCCTTTTTATAAGTAACGCCAACCATTTGAATCTAATTGCCAACCATTTTTGGTTTTCTTCAGTCTTTTGGATTACTTTTTCTGACTGATTATTTTTCCCCTTTTGGCTGTTAATTTTTCTTTTGGCTGCTCATTTTTCTTTTTGGCTGCTCATCTTTTTACTGTCTTATCTTTTTACTTCTTCTACTTCTTTTTTAGACTATTTTCTTTTGCATCCTGAATATTTTTCTACAGTAGTTATCGATTAGTCTCAACCTTATTTTTCTCAACAGGTTTTACTTCTTCAGCAAATACACTTGTAACTGAGTAGCCCTAATCCTAATAATGTTATTACCTTTTTCTTCACGTGCTTCTTTCCTTTCTTTATATATTATTTCATCTCTGGCTTAATCTGCTGAGCAGATTTATAACCAGATGGATTCATTATATCATAAATGTTGTCAAATTTCTTTTTGTGCCCCTATGGATGAATCTGCATAATTTGTAATAAATTCTGTTTCTTCTTCCTCTAAAGTTTTAAATTATAATCTTCCTTTTTATTAAATCCTAAAACGGTCACTTCTTTTTGGTTCACGAATACTTTCAAAATGTTGTTTTACTTGTTCTTTTTGTAATTCCTAATAACACATAGATGCATAAGCGTTGTAGTCTTGCCCAAGTCCATCGTTTATTTTTCAATAGTGGATAGATTCATCAAAAGAATTGGCTAGAGTAAGATTTTTCTGAACCGATATTCAATTCCTTCATCCATTTGATAAATCATTCTTAATTCTTCCACTACTTCGTTCTAGTTGATACTTTAACAATGTCCAATACTGTTCCCAGTTATTTCGATATTCATTTGAAGAAACTTCGTTTAAATAAGGTAATTGAGAAAGCAATTGATGATTTCTATCCACTTTTAACAATTGTTTCCGCAATGCAGTACCACTAGCAAACTGTTCATCTTGGATTTTTCATCTAAATGTCCATTTTCCCATTCGTTCAATCGTTATAAATTCCATCGGTGAAATTGTGCGACAAAATTTCTTTTTACATAGCGAAAAGCCTAATTGTTGGTTTAGCTGTTGCATTAATCGATAGAGTGAACTATCTTTTCCAAAATTTTCTTTTATAACAATCGAAAGTCGATTGGCATAAGAAAGTGATTTCATCTCATCATCTGTCACATATTCTTTGATTCGTGTTTGTAAGGTATTCCATTCTTCAAATGCTACTTGATAATCAACGGATGTATCTTCAACCCCAAAAGCAATTTCCTGACATTTAGCAGCATGCAAAATACCAACATCTCAGCCGCAAACCAATCTGTGGCTTGTGTACTTGAAAGTGTTGGTAATTCTAATATCAGATCTGCTCCATTTTTCTAGAGCCATTTTTGCACATGCTACATTTTATTCTCCAATAAGCTGGTTCGCCTCTTTGAACAGAAATTCCCGCTCATCGCAACAACAATGACATCTACATCTGTTTGCTTTCTAATTTGTTCTATTTGATAATGGTGACCTTTATGAAATGGATTATATTCTGCAATAATTCCACAAGCTTTCATTTAATTCCTCATTTCAATGCAATAAAAAAACCAACGTGGAAGTCTCTTCAACTTCTGACTCACCAAACTCAGCTTTTACCCATACTTTTTAAACCCTACCATTTCAAGAGCTTCTTGATACCATTCCATAGGGAAAGTTTGTTCCACATGTGCTTCTTGAAAATGCTCAAACAATTCCTTACTCGTTTGAGATTCATCACGAACAAACATATCAATGACATATTCTACACTTCGGGTTCCTCTAATTCTTAACTTTGCCATAAAAATGCTAAAATTTTTCCTTGTATAGTGATATTGGTATCATAGAAATACTTCTTGCATTTGATAGAGAATGCACATCAAATAAAAATAAACCATCCTCTTCTAAATGCTCGTAAACAGTTTTAAAGACTTTAATAGTATCTTCAAACTCCGTTAAATATGCAAAGTGAGTCAGAATATAATGTAATGGCATCATATGTCTCTAATCCATCTAAATCACGCATATCTTTTTGAACCCAATCAATACTTGGGTACTCTTGTCGATATTTTTCTTTGGCAATATCTAACATTTCTCTAGACAAATCAACTCCGGTCACTTGATAGCCTGCTTCTGTTAGTAAAGTCGAAACTTCTCCCGTTCCGCAAGCTAATTCCATGACTTTCTGGATTTTTCTGCTCGTATACGTGTTAAAAGAATCTTTTGTAAACTTCACCCATAATTGGTATTGTTCATGATCCATTACTTCATCATATACATGCGCAAAGGTTTGATAGGTCATTCTTTTTCACTCGCAATATTGACGATTGGTGCGTCATTCCATAATTTTTCTAAATTATAATATTCACGGTCTTCATAGTAAAATACATGTACAATTACATCATTTAAGTCCATTAAAATCCAACGTGCATTGTCTTTTCCTTCGATGCTTTTTCACCTCAAAGCCTTCTTTATGTACTTCTTCTTCAATTGCATCTACAATAAGCTTGTACTTGTTTTTCATTTTTCCCATGAGTAATGACAAAGTAATCTGCCACTGGTGTTAAGTGTCCAACTTCTAATGCAACGATTTCTTGAGCTAATTTATCATCTGCTGCTTTTAATACTACATCTAATAATTGTTTACTACGATTTTTCTGTCATACGTTTCCTCTTTCTATTACTAAATAATTATAAACTTCTAATGTTCAGGATAAATATATACTTCTTTTTCAATTAAATACTGCAAAAGTATGTCTTACTAAATACCGAACTGCTTCATCTATATTATGATGAGCAATTTGTCTTCTTCTTCTACTCACTGGATAATTTCTTCCATCTTCAATAGCATCTGCTACAAATAAACATTTGAATAACAGAGTCATTTCAGTGCCACCAATCGTATGCTCACGAATAGCGTCTAAAATTTCTTCATCTTGAGATATCTAATTCATCTTTTTTAAAATTTCTGCTCCCACAGGACCATGTAGAATTTCAGAAGATTGATTTTTAGTTGATATGACAACTGTTTTTGACCACTAATTCTTGTAATTCTTCTAAAGGGTCTTTCTTTTTGCATAATCATGAATTAACGCTGCTAAAAGAAGCTTTTGTGATATCTACTCCATATAATGTCGCTAATTCCATAATTTTCTTTTTCCACTCTTAAACAATGGTCAAATCTTCTTTGACTCATTTGAGAAACGAACTTGATGTAAAATTTTGTCACGACTCAAAAGAAAGAATACGGGGAAAAATCTAAAACTGTCATTCTTGATACAGTCCTTTCTCAAAAATATATTCTTCTACACTTTCTGGAACAAGGTAACGAATACTTTGTCCCCATAACACATTTTTACAATTTGTGTTGAACTAATTTCCATTTGGGGCGCTTCAATCCATAATACTGGATATGGGTTTTCTTTTTGGATAACCTGGACGACACACTCCTACAAATTGAACTTCATGAACTAATTCATCGATTCGATGCCAAGTCGGTAAATAATCCACCATATCGCCACCGATAATAAAGTAATAATCTATATCTGGATTCTTTTCTTTTTAATAGTTGAATCGTATCAAAACTATAACTTTTTCAGTACGCTCTAACTCAATCGTTTCAAGTTGAAAATGATAATTATCTTGTATCGCTAATTGTGTCATTTCTACTCGATAGTTGGCATCAATCGTTTCTTTTTCATCTACATGAGGTGGAATATGGCTCGGCATAAAATAGATTTTATCCAAATTCAACTGAACTCTAGCTTGCTCTGCCATAATTAAATGTGCCCACATGAGGAGGATTAAAACTTCCTCCTAAAATTCCAACACGCTTTTGTTTTCCACTAAAATCATTCTGTTTTACTTTTGGACAAAAGCTTGATGGATTGCATCATATTATCGCCCTCTTTTTACAAATTCTGCAAATCGAATCGAAATATCACGATTTTTTGGTTCGAGCTTGTTTATACAGTACAATGGTATGTCCAATCACTTGAATAATCGTGCTACCGGTTTTTCTGCTAATACTTCAGCAGCTTCCTGAGGTTCTTCCATTGTATTTTGCAATAAACTCACTTTAATTAATTCACGTTTTTCAATCGCAAATTGGATTTTGTTGAATCATTTCTTCACTTAAACCGACTTTTCCAATTTGAAAAATCGGCTTAATACTATGTGCTTCTTTTTGAAAAAGTGTCTTTCTTTTCCTTTTAATTCAATCCAATCCCTCCTTCTTATATAATCGATGGACGTTTAATAACATCTACTTCTTTTTGGACTCCAAACTTCAATAGTCCTGGTTTTTGAATCGTTACCCATCCTAAACCTGCAATCACACAATATCTGATTTTTCTTTTACTGAAAAAGACTGTCTTATGTAAAGTTGGATATTGTTTAACATAATCTCCTGTAGGAAGTGTTAAAATCGTCCCATTATGTCTTACATAAAACTCATCTGCTTTTTCTAATTTTGTACGATGTAATTCAATGGTTTGTGGAGTATAAAATGTTAAGGAATTTCTCTCTCCTTTTGTATAATCCACTCGTACAAGTCCACCAATAAAAATCGTTTGTTCTGCATTTAATTGGAAAGTTTTTGGTTGTAATTCCTTTTTGAGGTAACACCTTTTTCACTTCTTTTTCTGCTAAATAGTGTGCAATTTGATGACGGTGAATAATCCCAGGTGTATCAATTAAGCTTGAGTGTTCATCAAATGGAATATCAATTTGTCCTAATGTAGTTCCTGGGAATTGAGAAGTTGTAATCACATCTTTCGTTCCACCAATACTTTGAATTAATTTATTAATTAAAGTAGATTTCCCTACATTCGTTACCCCGACTACATAGGCATCTTTACCTTGGCGATATTCATTGATTTTATCTAACAATTCATCTATTTGAATACGTTTATTGGCACTCACTAAAATTGTATCTACTGGACAGATGCCATATTCTTTTTGCAAAACGTTCAATCCAGTTTTTCAAGCGATTACGATTCACTGATTTTTGGATATAAATCCACTTTTGTTGCAACAAATAATACCGGATTATCTCCAATAAAACGTTTCAACCTGAAATCATACTTCCATATAAATCAAATAAATCGACTACATAAACAACTAGTGCATCTTTATCTGCAATCGAAGATAACATTTTTAAGAAATCGTCATCACTTAAAAAGCAGGTTGTAATTCATTATAATTTCTTAATCTAAAACAACGCTGACAATAAACGGGTTGTGCTTGCTCTAACATTTTCGTCAATACACTTGTAGGAGTATAGCCGATTTCTTCATGATTTTCTGTTTGAATCGTTGCGCACATCCCATACAAAAGTAGTGGTTTTTCAGTCATGGATTTTCTCCTCCCATTTCTCTGAGTAATTTTTCCACATAATACAGTTAGAATTAAATTTTTCAAAAAAATCAGATTGATTCTTGTTTTCTTAGCATCGGATAACTTTAAAGGTTTTACTAGTATTGTTTTAATACCAAAAGTTCCTGCACCTAAAATGTCTGTCAATAACTGATCTCCAATCATCACAATTTCATCTTTTTAGTTGCAGTCGTTTGACTCAGTGCTTCTTTGAATCCTTTATGCAGTGGTTTTAGTCACTGGAAAAACGTACGGTACGCCCTAATTGTTCTGCGACTCTTTCAATACGATGTTTTCGATTGTTAGATACTAAGATGATTTCAATCTTGTTTCTTTTTAACTCTTGAACCCTTATGCTAATGTATCATTTGTATCTAATTCATCCCACTCCACTAATGTATTATCAATATCTGCAAAAATTGTTTTGATTGATTGTTTTTTAAAAATTCAATGAAATGGATAAATAATCTTTGATAAACCACGTTGGTGTTAGTGTAATGGACATATTTCTCCTCTATCTTTATTATCTTTTTCAACTCGAACGCCTAATGGATCGACGGTTAATACTTGAATAGTATAGTTTCCTAATTCGCTTGGTAATTGTTCTTGTAAATGTTGAACAATACTTGTTGCTTTATCTTTGGACGATAACACCATCACAGTTGGACCTGCTCCACTTAAGTACGTACCAATCGCTTCTTTTTCTTTTGCAAGCTTACGTACCGGTGTTAAAAATGGAATTAATGTTTCACGATAAGGTTCATGGAATAAATCTTTTTCTACGATTCTAGAAACATTTTCCCAATCTTCTTGCCACAGTGCTGCAACTAATACATTCGAACGACTACTTGCTTGTACCGCTTTTGAATATACAAATTCACTAGGAAGAACTTGTCTACTTGCTTTTGTAGATAATTCAAAATCTGGAATTAACGCAATCCCTTGAATCTCTGATTGAATTTCTTTTTGTAAATAGTCAACTTCTTGACTTTCTTCATCATAAGTCGCAACGACTAATCCACCTAAAATAGCAGGAGCTACATTGTCTGGATGCCCTTCTAATTTTGTTGCCCACTCAACTTTTTGTTGCAGTGTTAAGTTCAATTTCCCTAATTGATTCGCTAATTCGATTCTACAACAATCGCACTAGAACTACTTCCTAATCCTCTTGTCATTGGAATATCGCTTTCATACTAAATGTTGAGGGTTGTAATGTTGGGCAAACTGCTAGAGCCGTCTCAATAATTAAATTCTCTTCATTTGTCGGTACAGTCTCTCAAATGGATGCTCAATTTTCCATTCGCTGCTTGGTTCTACAATTATTAATGTTAAATATAAATCAACTGCAATCCCAATGGAATCAAATCCTAGACCAATATTGGCAGTTGTTGCGGGTACAATAATTTTTCATTTTTACGCCTCCAATACTGGATAAATTCTAACAGCATTTACAAAATCCACTTGTTGATATGCTGGAAACTTTTTCTTCTAACTCAGCTTCTGAAATTTGAGTGATTCGTGTTAATACTGCTTGATTTGGTAACGCAACACCGTCAAATTTTTCTGGTTTACTTGTTTCAATAACAACAGCATAGTCTTTTAACGGAGCTGTCGTTGTATGAACTTTCGTTGCTTCCGTTAATGGCTCAAATGGAACTACTTTAGCATTACGATTTTGTTGTGTTGCAATCATCATGACATCAGCTACTACACTTGTTGCAGTTGGGATGTGAACCTGCTCCTTTTCCGTATAATAAAATTTCTCCTAGTGCATCTCCTGTTACAGAAATGGCATTATTTTCATAAGCAACTTGAGCTAATAAGTGGTTTAAACTTACAAAATAAGGACGAACTTCTAAATAAACTTCCTCACCATTTGCAACAACACTTGCTAATAATTTGATTGTGTAACCTGCAAGTTTAGCTAATTGTAAATCTGTTTTAGTGACTTGTGTAATTCCTTTTTAGGAATCGCATCGAGATGAAACATTTGTTTCCAAACGCTAATCTTGTTAAAATGATTAATTTATAAGTAGCATCATAACCTTCCACATCACTTGTTGGATCTGCTTCGGCAAAACCTTTTTCTTGAGCTGTTTTCAACACTTCTTCATAAGATAATCCTTGTTGACTCATAGAAGTTAAAATGAAGTTAGTTGTTTCATTTACAATTCCGTAAATCGATTCTACTTCATTATTTGCAACATGTTCTACTAATGGACGTAATACAGAATTCCGCTCTCAACACTTGCTTCATAATATAAATACATTATTTTCTCTAGCGATTTGAGATAATTCAACCCCATGTTTTGCTAGTAAATCTTTATTCGCTGTTACCACATGTTTTCCAGATTCTAAAAGCTTTTTACACAGTTAAACGTAAAAATCTACTCCACCTAAAAACTTCTACAATAATGAAAATTTCTTCATCATTTTTAAAATGTAGTCTACATCCAGTAAATGTAATTCACGGAATTTTATCCGCAAAAGTTCAGGGTTCTTTTACAAGAGCTTTTTCAATTTGAAGTGAAACTCCTGTTTTCTTTTTTCAATCGATGCTTGATTTTTGTTAAAATATGATATACCACTCAACTGTTCCAAATCCTAATAAACCAATTTTTCTACTTTCATTGTAATCCCCACTTTTCTTATGTATAAATATTGAAAAACCACAGCACACATTTTTATAGGCGCCGTGGTTTTATCACAAAGTCATTAATCTTGTAATAGTTCAAAAATTTCAATTGCGACTAAATCAATATCATCAAATTGGAATGTTTGTTTTGTCTCACAATCTTCTAACTCAAAGCTATCCGCTTCTTGATTAAATGTCACAACACATTTTTCAACACCATCTTTTTCAAAACGACGAATTTCAATATCCGTGCTTTGATCCGCCATTGTTTGTAGACGTTTGCACAATCGCAACTAGTTGTGAAGGTTTCATGTTGCTTTACCCCTTTCAGCTTTCTTATTTTCTATTCTACCATAAAACTTTTTAGATTATATGAAAATCCCTTTAAAAACATACTTTTTATAAATTTATTCAGGAAGTGTCCAATATAAGTGGATGAGTGCTTGTGTTCCTAAATCTCCGAAGCCATCATCACAAACCGTTTCGTATAATTTTTCTTGCTTGTAGGTTGCTGGCAAGAACAATCCCATTCTTTCGGCTTCGTCAGTGCAATTCGTAAGTCTTTTAGAAATGTTTTGCAAAAATCACGGACTATAATCTTTCTTCAAAATTCTTGGGCCATAATTCGATAGTGACCAGTTAGCGGCACTTCCTGCTCAACTGTTTGAAGTACTTTTTCTAAATCTAATTCAGCAGCTTTTGCATAAACTAACATTTCAACTAAGCCTGTCATTGTTCCAGCAATCATAATTTGATTTGCCATTTTAGTATGTTGACCAGCTCCATTGGTTCCTTGTAAAGTAATTGTTTTTGAAAAAGTCTCTAAAATAGGACGTACTTCTTCTAAAACAGATTCCTTACCGCCCACCATTGTGGATAATGTACCATTCTTAGCTCCTAAATCTCCTCCAGATACTGGAGCATCTAGTGCCTCACAAGAATATTTTACAGCTTCTTCTGCAATTTTTCTTCGCTAAAGAAGGAGTACTTGTTGTTAAATCAATCAGTATTGTGAATTTTTGTAAACCTTGAAAAATCCCTTCTTCTCCAAAATAAACTTCCTCTACATCTGTTGGATAACCTACAATCGTTAATACAACCTCAGATTGACTTGCTACTTCTTTAGGAGTATCTGCCCATTTAGCTCCAGCATCGATTACTGCTTGTGCTTTTTCTTTTGTTCGATTATACTGTAACTGGATAACCGGCATTTAATAAAGTGCTTCACCATAGAAGACCCCATTACGCCTGTTCCGATAAATCCTATTTTTCTTCATTCTTCAGTCTCCTTATCATCGTCATAGATTTTTGAAGAAATTCATCTTTTCTAACCAAGTTTTCGTATTTTTCTTTATCATGTTGATAATGACTAATTGCATCTTCATAAAAAGCTTCTACTCTTTTTAGCAAATGTTACAGAAGAAATTTCTTCTAACAATTGATTTTGTAATTCCTGAACTTGACTAGAAGATTGTTTACTACATTCTAAATAAGCTAATACGCTTGAAAGCAATATCTTCATCTTTTTCAAATAACATTCCCAATTCAGGTTTTTGTAATAAATTGTTGCAAATAATCATTTTTCTTTGCAATAACTGGAATTTTATTAACTAAAGCTTCTAAATAAGTCAATCCCTAGCTTTTCTGATTCAGAGGCATTTACGTATAAATCAGCCATTTGATAATATTGAGATACATGTTGATGCTCTACCTCACCTGCAAACTGTACATATGGAGCAATTCTAATCTTTCCACTTGTTTTTCCAGTTCTTCTTTCTCGGACCTCCACCAACAATACAACATTTTACTGAGGCATCTTTTTCTAAAATAGTAGGCATTGCATCTAATATTGCCGCAATATTTTTCTTTCGATAAACGACTTAACGATAAAAAGTACTTTATCCTCTTTTGTATACCCTAACTTCTCACGTAATTCTTCTGCAGCCTGTGGATTTAATTTTTGGAATTTCAACACCTGTTGGAATAACACGAACTTCTTGAGTTACTCCATAAGATAATAACTTATCTTTGGTCATTTGACTTGGTGCAATCACTCCACGAGTTTGATTACAAAAGTTTTTAGAAATATATGCCACATGACTTGGTCTTAAAATTTTTCCATTCGCAATATAGTGTAAATATTTTTTTCATACATTGTATGATATGTATGGATTGTTGGAATCCCAAGCATTGCTCTAAAAATTTTTCCCAAGTAGTCCTAAACTAAATTCTGTTTGCGTATGAATAATATCTAATTCGTATTCTTGAGAAACTTTATAAGCTTCAATAAAAGCCTTGAACAGCAATTCTTCTTTCTTTAAATGAAAACAATGGAATACTTCCCAAGCGAACGATATTCCACTCAGGCATCGTAGCATTTGGATCAGTTGTTGTAAAAATAATAACCGTATGACCGAGACGTTCTAATTCTTCTTTCAACACTCGAACAGACGTAGCAACACCACTAACTTGAGGGAAATAGGTGTCTGTAAAATCCCTACTCGCATAAGTTCCTCCTTAAATATCTCTATTTGTCTTTTTATTCGTTCTAATTTATTTCACACGTATCCCTATTATATACGATAGTGCAATATCTGTCACGGACTACAAGAAAAATCAGTGTCAAACACAAATGATAATGTCTCAATTAAACACAAGTAAAAAAAGAGGACTTCTACACTTAGGGTATACGAAGTCCTCTAAAAACGGAAGAATAAGAATACTTCTTTAGCTACACTTGCATATTTCAGCTTGCATCTGAAACAATAACCTACTATAGAGATTATATAAAAGAGGATATTTTATTTCTTTGGTATTTCTAACATTAGATGTTTAGATTCTTCTATATTCGTTTCCTCCATTTTATCAATAATCTAAATAGTCAGTATCTTTATCTTCTTCACACATAATTGATTTTTATTCATTTTTAAAGTTTCTATTCTATCAAATAGTTTGATAATCTCAGAATCCGAAAATCCTAAGTCATATAGTTTTTCAAACAATATTTTTTTGTTAGCCTGTTCAAAATTCTGATTTCTTAACTCAATTATTTTTCTTCTCACTTTCAATAACAAAAATATCTTTTACTTCCACAACTAACAATCAACCCCTGTTTTCTCAAGAACTTTTAATGCTTTTTGGATGGTTGCAGGATTACATTCTTTCCTCTCTGCTAAAGTTCTTATGGGAGGCATCTGTTGCCCCAGTACATACGTATTTCTTAAAACAGTTGCTCTTATCACAGATGCTATTTATAAATATGGATACATATTCACTTAACCTTTTTATTTTTCCTTCCTCGTATAAATTTCCAATAAGCAGAATACGGAACAACCGTAGCAAACAGAAGATAATATTTATTGGCAAACATATCTGCAACTCCTTTTGCATTGAAATGAACAGGAATTTTTCTCTGGGAGAAATATGCAAATAATAAATATTACAACAATCATGAATATCAACACCAAGACATCTTTTAACAGTCCATCTTTCATACCATTTTCCCTCCTTGAACTAAATAAAATTTAACTACTAACTTTTTATATAAACTTCGCTTGAAATAACAAGTAAAGTAACTGATATTATCTGCAAAACTGGTGTTATCGAAGACTTAAAAACCAATTAAGAAAGAAATTGGTGTAATAAGTGCAATTATCCCAACAAGTCCAGACACAATAACAGGCATGCTCTGCTTTACAACCATCATCTCGCTTTCCCATTCATAATTTGGATACTTTTTATTTAGGGAAATTCCTATCACTGTTATAAAAATCGAATAACATATAGGAACAAACATTAGGTTAATAACTTGAATAAAGTTCATATCAAGTTTTAGCATAAATGCAAATATGGAAATCATATACCCAATCAAATGAAGTGTAGGTTTACAGCTATCTTGGAATTTAAGATCATTTTTACCTTAACAGGAGAGCTTTGCAAAATCCAAATGTTTTTTTCCTTCTAAAAGATATCGCTGAAGCTGCCGGGCAACTGAGCGAGAGCATAGATGCAATAAATAATGGAGCAAAAATTTGAGAGATATTCATTTATATTTTTCTATTCCTGAAGACTCTCCTATTTGTTCTACAGAATTAAAAAGCAAAAATATACTAAAAAAACACATAAAAGTATTACACCGAGGCCTGCATTCAAGACTGCCATGTAAGAGCTTAAAAAGCGTCCCATTTCTTTTTATACAAGGCAAGAAAATATCGATTTTTCTATTATAAAATTGTTTTGTTATCAGAATATCTTGATGTTGTTTTAGCAAGAGCATTAAGCAATCCATACTTCATCGCAAACAATTTTTACAAATATATAAAAACTACTATTGAAAAAAGCAATAAATAATCCCATTCCAATATACATTGGAAAATTTGTGTGTTGCACGAACAACCCGGATATTGGGTATAGTTCTGTTATTTGCTTGAAAGCATGATTTCAATACTGTCTTCATTACCTGATTTCATAGCTGACACTGCAATATATCCAATTATACCTATCATTGCAAATGAAAAGATTAGAGCAATAACATTTTTCCTCTTAAAATAAGATGAAACAGCAACAACAATCATTCCCATACATGCTGCTTGCACATAGGTATCAATGGGACAAAAATCATGGAGGTAAAATACAATATAATCTGTAATACATTTAAGCTTCCGTTTAACACCCAAACAATGCCCCCGGAGAGCATAAATATGAATCCTATTAAAAAGTTCAATAAATACATAAACATAAACTTGCTACTTATAATGTCTGAGCTTTTTAAAGGTAGCGATAAAGCGTTTCTATATCACGACTACCAAATAAAATTCCATTAGAATAAAAATATTGTCAAAAATAATATTGAAAAACTTGATACCGCAACCATATAAGCCGGTATCAATTCCTGCTAGTCCAACTTGTACTAGTATTTTGGCTGTCATAATATTATAGACACAGAAAAAAATATAGCAAGAGTTATTATTCCAAAACTTGCAATAACAACAGAGCTTTTGCTTTTTTTATTTCTCGGCTCTCTAATTTCGTTGATTGGAAAAAAATTTATCAATTGAGCTCTAATTAGTATCCAAATTTTGCTCATTATCTTGTACCTCCATGAAAAAAAGTTTCCAAAGTTTTATCACCTTTGACTTCTTCTGTATTTCCGCTTGCTATTAACTTTCCATTTTTATAATTGCAATTTTATTACATAATTTTTCTGCAACATCAAAACATGTGTTGAAAAGAAAATAGCTCCTCCATCTGACACGCATTCATGCATTACTTTCTTTAGTAGAAAAAGCTGCTTTTTGGATCAAGTCCTACAAAAGGTTCATCTAAAATTAGTAACTTTGGAGAATGAACCAGCGCAGAAATAATCGCTGTTCGTTGCTTCATACCATGTGAATACGAAGATATCATTCCCGAAAAGATGCTTAGTCATTTCAAATAAATCACTATATTTTCGAATTCTTTCTCTGCGTATTTCAGTAGAAATTTCAAATAAATCTGCAATAAAATTGATGTACTGAAATCCCGTCATATGTTCATATAAGTCTGGATTATCCGGAATGTATGCCATCATTTTTACAAATAACAGGCTCCTCTTTAATGGAATGCCCATCAATTGTTATACTTCCATTCTCAAAATCATGAATCCCAAGTACTGCTTTTATTGTTGTAGTTTTTCCGGCTCCATTTGCACCAATGAATCCATAAATATCTCAGACTGTACTGAAATGGATGGGTTATCAACAACTTTTTGTCTCCATAAAATTTACTAAAATTATTTATCTCTAACATACTTTTACCTCCATTGACAATTTGTCAGTTATTCTTTGAAATAATACCGATAGCTTTTTAGCATTAGCTATCGGAACATTATATTTTACAAACATTCTATTCTTTTTTTCAATTGCTAAAGAGTTTTTCTGCATTTAAGCTTTGTTCAAGCATTATCTTAAATGCGTTTTAAATACTCATTGACAGACTCTTTTTGAGATATCTTATACTTATGTTATTTGAAACAAAAACATAAGCTGTCATAAGAAATTCCGCTGTTTCAGACGGATATTTTTACAAAAAGTGTTTTTCTGATATTCCTTGGTTTATTATCTTTTCAAAATATATTGTCAGTTTTTCAATAATCTTATGGGATAACTTATCTATCATATATCGATTTTTCTTCAAGATCAACTGTTTTTGTAACGTTGTTCCCTCTGCTGAAAATATTTTTCCGAAGATATAATTGTGGCATCTATAAAAAGCTCTAATTTTTCAATGGCGGTTTTATCTTCATCATAGAACAATAACATGAATATCTTTCAATAATTTATCTGAATATTGTTCCACAAGACAATATAAGATATCTTCTTTATTCTTAAAGTGATAGTATAGCAAGCCTCTTGATATATTTACTTTGTCAACAATATCCTGAGTTGTTGTATTAGTATACCCTTGCTCTATAAATAGTAGCATTGCAGCATCCATAATTTCAGCACGTCGTACTTCGGTTCTTTCACATCTCGCATTTTATCCCTCCTATTTAAAGGGTATCACTCAACTGACACTTTGTCAATTACGTTTTCTTATTTCACTTGAATTTTTGTCACGATGTACAAGAATAATCGATTTTTAGGGAAAAGATTTCCCATAGTAGCTCTAGTAATAAAAGCCACATTGGCTTTTATTGCAGGAAAAATGTCAGACCATAGGCTCAAATTTTAGCCATGAAACCACAGGTTTGCTGACGTCCCTAGCTACTATCCCCAAGGAAGTCTATTAAACGACATTAATACAAAATATTATTTTTAATCTTCTCTACAATGAAAAATCATGAAAACCTCACTAACTCCTATGACACAAAAAGACTTCCATAGTAGCTAAAAGCAATAAAAGCCAATTTGGCTTTTTATTACCGGAAAAATCGAGACCAAGGCTCGATTTTTGCAATGAGACAGCTCTGCTGGCTGCTTGCGTCCCAGCTACTATACCTAGGGAAGTCTATATAAAAAGTAAAAATACTAAAAACTCTTTAAGTCCCCACTGGAATCTCAAAAGGGTTAACAAATCAATATTTCTTAAAAATTATTTTTGCAGCTTCAAAACGACGAGCTACTTCATTCCAATCAACTACATTCCAAAAATGCTGCAATGTAATCAGGACGACGGTTTTGGTAGTTTAAGTAATAAGCATGTTCCCAAACATCTAAACCCTAAAATTGGAGTTTTGCCATCTGTTAATGGGTTATCTTGGTTTTGGGTAGAAACTACTTCTAATTCACCATTTGAAACAACTAATAAGCCAACCTGAACCAAAACGAGTTGCTGCTGCTTGAGAGAATGCTTGTTTGAGATGCATCAAATCCACCGAATTTTTATCGATTGCTGCTGCTAATTCACCAGTGAGTTGACCTCCACCATTTGGTGAAATCACTGTCCAGAATAAGCTATGGTTTGCATGTCCACCACCATTGTTGCGAACAGCTCCACGAATATCTTCTGGTACAGATGCTAAGTCTGCTACTAATTCTTCCACGCTTTTTCAAATAAAGCTGGATGTTTTTCTACAGCTGCGTTTAAGTTTTGTTACATAAGCATTGTGGTGCTTATCATGGTGGATTTCCATTGTTAAAGCATCCACGTGAGGTTCTAATGCAGAGAACTCATACGCTAATTTTTGGTAATTCATAAGTCATAATTAATTCCTCCTATATAGTACAGTTATACGTACTGTTTGATATTTAAAGGATAACACTCTTTCATATGTAAACGCAATTTTTGCTTACTTTTTTTATGATTTTTCTATTATTTAACGGTTCTCTTTTTAAATCCTTAAAAACTATGGTATAATAACAACGCTTCAAATTAGATTATAGAAAAGAGATGAAAACATGAAATTTACAGATTATCAATTACAACCATTTTTACAACAGGCATTAGAAAAATTATCATTTTCTACTCAACTAAAAATTCAAGAAAAAAATTATTCCTCTATTATTAAAAGGAGAATCTGTGATTGGTCAATCCCAAACAGGAAGTGGAAAAAGTCACAGTTTCTTGTTACCACTCATTCATAAAATTGATCCAGATAAACAAAATTACAATTAGTCATTACCGTCCCAAGTCGTGAATTAGCTGAACAATTGGTACGAGTAACTTCTCAATTAATTGAAGAAGCTCCTACTCCTATTCTTTTTAGAAAAATGTGTTGGGGAGAACAGACAAGCTTCGCTAAGTTCAAAAATTACAACAAACTGCTCCTCATATTGTCATTGGAACTCCAGGACGAATTTTCGATTTAATGCGAGAAAATGCCCTACTTGTTCAAACGGCAACAATGATGGTTGTCGATGAAACTGATATGACTTTTGACTTAGGATTTTTAGAAACCGTCGATGAAATTGCTTCTAGAATGCTGAAAAGATTTACAAATGTCAGTATTTTTCTGCAACAATTCCAGATAAAATTAAACCATTCCTTAAAAATATCTTGAAACCCAAAAATTATTCATGTAGAAAATAAACAATTAGTTTCACCAACGATTACGAATCAATTATTAGTGACAACACAAAATCCATTAGAAGTATTATTTGAATTGATTGCTTTGGGACATCCTTACTTAATGTTAATTTTCGTCAATACAAAACAAAAAGCTGACGAAGTTACAGCCTTTTTACGTGAGAAAAAGTTTAAAAGTTGCAACCATTCATGGAGATATCCCTGCTCGTGAGCGTCGTCGTGTGATGAAGCAAATTCAACAAATGGAATATCAATATGTAGTAGCAACAGATTTAGCTGCTCGAGGATTGATATTGAAGGAGTTTCTCATGTTATTAATTTAGAAATTCCTACTGAATTAAATTTTTCATTCACCGTGTCGGTCGTACGGGTCAAAATGGTTTAGCAGGACAAGCGATTACTTTCTACCTCCTAACCAAGAACAAGCCATCCAAACGCTGAAAGCAAAGAATCTCTTTTGAAACAATGGAATTAAAAAATGGTGAATTAGTTGAAAGTTATGACCGTTCTCGCCGTGAAAAAAAGAAAAATACCCAAACTTCTGGCTTGAGATCCTCGCTTAAAGGTATGATTAAAAAGCGAAAAAAACATGTCAAACCTGGATACAGAAAAACTAACTCATGAAATAAAACAAAACAAAAATTGAACGTAAAAAGCAAAATCGTCAATCTGCAAGAAAGAAAATTCTAAATAAAGAGTAAAAACTGGAGAACTAAAAATTCTCCAGTTTTTTTATGATAGTCGATTATTTTTTTAAAAATTCTCCAATTCCTAAAACCCAATTAAATGAAGTTGCTAAAAAGATAAACTCCCCAGGTCCAATAAAACGAATTCCTAACAGATCAATGAATGTATAAATTAATACAGGTAAGACAGCTGCACCTAGAACTACTTGCCAACCAATCGGTTTTGGGAATCGAATATATACTTTCATAAATAATACAGCCATTACTTTTTACTATAAAAAGAAACTACCCATAGAATAATGAATAAATAAACAGTATTAAAAAGAAAATACATTACAAAAACAATGAGTAAACTTAACCAAATGTTTTGTTGGAAAGTCTTAGCAATATCTTTGAAAAATGATTTATTCATATTTTCTAACTGACTTAACTCAATTTTTGATGATTAATATTTGTTTCTAAATAAATCCATCTTTCAATAAAGGCAAATACAGGAACTGTTGAAGGTTTCATTTAATAAATCTTCACTAGTTGTCTTTTCCACTTTCATCAAAAACAAATATCAAACTATCTGTTTTTATAAACAAATCCTTTATTTTTCTTGAGTGATTAATTGCTGATTTTTCACTTCAAATTCTGGTAATTGATTACTAATCTCTATTAAATCCTGCCCTAAAGAATGAAACAATGCACTCATTTAGAATCATACCTGGTAACATTAATAATAGGTTAATAAGAAAAACACACGTTTTGAAAGATTTCATTGGCTTTTCAATAATTTTTCCATAATTGCCTTGGATTAAAAATCGTTAACCTCAAAAATTCTTTTTATTGTCATTTGATACACTCCTACAAATTGAACTATTGTGTTTAATCTAACACATTTTACTTCATACATGCAAAAATGCCCTTTATTTCAACACTATCTTTCATTTACAAAATTTAATTTTATTTTCAGTTTAATTATTAGACTTTTTACCTTTATATTTTTTACACTGGAAAAAGAAATCTGAACTAGGAGGCATTCATTATGCAAGAACAAAAAGTATTGATTACTTTTTGGTGCAACAGGTGATTTAGCAAGTCGTAAATTATACCCAGCACTATTTCGTTTATTTCAAAAAGGATTTATCCGCAATCATTTTGCAGTAATTGGTACAGCTCGACGCGAATGGACCGATGAACATTTTCATGAGTTGTTGTGAAATCTGTCCAAAAGTTTAACAGAAGATGTAACTCAAGCAGAAGAATTCGCTAGTCACTTCTACTATCAAGCACATAATGTTACTGATACTCATCATTATGTTGTATTAAAAGAATTATCTGAAAAATTAGACCAACAATATGGCATCGAAGGAAACAGAATTTTCTGTTTGTAATGGCTCCTTCATTTTTGGAACAATTACTCAACATTTAAAAGATGAATCTTTATTAACAGAAAGGTTATAATCGTTTAGTATTGAAAAACCATTTGGAAAAGATTATGAATCTGCTCAAATTTTAAACGAACAATTACGTCATTCTTTTTGATGAAAATCAAATTTATCGTATCGACCACTATTTAGGAAAAAAATGATTCAAAACATTACTGCTGTTCGTTTTTGCAAACCGTGTATTTGAAACAATGTGGAATCGCAATCACATTGACAATGTTCAAATTACTAGCTGAACAAGTTGGAGTTGAGGAACGTGGTGGTTATTATGAAACAAGTGGTGCTTTACGAGATATGGTTCAAAACCATATTTTACAAATTTTAGCATTAGTCGCTATGGAACCACCTCAATCATTTGAAGCAGTTCGTCAAAAATAAATTAATGTATTAGAACAATTACGTCACTATTCTCCTGAAGAAGTTTCCAGAAAATTTTTGTACGAGGTCAATATGGCCCTTCTTTAGATGGTAACTACATGGATACCGTCAAGATCAAAATGTTTTCGGATGATTCTAATATGGAAACTTATGTGGCTGGTAAAGTCTTTATCGATAATGAACGTTGGAAAGATGTTCCATTTATGTTCAGTACAGGTAGAGCTTAGATTCTAAAACAACTGTGATTGATATTGTGTTTAAAGAAGCAGATTCTCCACTATTCAAGCCGAAACAAAGGAAAATGCCCTTCAAATCAATTTCTATTCATATTACTCTAAAGAAAGCTTCTGCTTTTGTTATCAATTCAAAAAGCAGTTGGAAATTCATATGGATTACAAACAAGTCATTTTAGAAAAATCTTTGATAAAATTTTTGGTTTAAATAGTCAGAAGCTTATGAACGTTTAATTTTTAGAGCTGTGGAAGGCGATATGACTAACTTCACGCATTGGGAAGAGGTTGCTGCATCATGGAAATTTTGTGGATCGTATTCGTCAAGCATGGGATAATGAGGCATCTGTACAATTTCCTAATTATCCTGCAGGTTCATCTGGACCACAAAGAAAGTTTTGACTTATTAGCTCAAGACGGACGTTGTTGGGTACAAAAATAGAGATTACAAAAAGAGTTGAGGATGTCCTCTAACTCTTTTTAACTTCTAACAGAATACTGTAGTACGAACAAGAGACTCACACAGTGAGGCTACTGGCGTCCTATTACTATCCTAGTCAAGTCTCCTCTTTAACGCTCCCTCATCTATTCACGTAAATAACGAAAGACCTGACGCCGTAGTACGAGCAATAGAATCTGTACCACAGATTCTGTGCAGAAAAAGTGAGACCTTAGGCTCAAATTTTAGCCATGAGGCCGCAAGGGCTGCTGGCGTCTTAGTACTACTCTGGTCAAGTCTATTCGTTAAAAGAATCAATTCTTGTACGTATTCTCCAATTGTCTCAATTGTATTTCTCAATGGCTCATCTGTAGAAACATCTACCCCTGCAGCCTTAGCAAGCTCTTCTGCAGTTTTAGAACCACCCATTTTTAGAACTTCAACCCAATTAGTAGCTTTTTCAGGATTCTCTTGAATCATTTTAGCAACTGAGTTCCGATTGTTAATCCTGCAGAATAAGTATAAGAATATAATCCCATATAATAATGCGGTTGTCTCATCCAAGTTAATTCCGCACCTTCTGTTAATACTAAGAATCTCCCCAAATTGTTCCAATGTTTGACGATAAATTTGGTTTAATGTTTCTGCATCTAAATTTTTACCTTCATCGACTAATCGATACACTTCTCTTTGATAGTGTGCTTCTAATAAATGCGTCACAAAATTATGGTAATAAGTTTTACCAATTATTTGCGAAAATAATCCAACGTTTCATTCTAGCATCTGTTGCATTTTGTAATAAATAATTTTCCACTAATAACTCATTAGCAGTAGATGGTGCTTCAACAAAAATACATTGATGGTCTAGATAATTGAATATTTTGATGTTGATGTGCTAATTGGAAATGTCCAGCATGTCCTAATTCGTGTGCTAATGTCATCACATCATTCATACTTTCTGTAAAGAACATTAAAATAAATGAGTTTGCTCCATAAGGGGACGCACAAAAATGCTCTGTACGTTTTCCAATAGTTTCAGCATAATCAATCCATCTTTCATCAAAGGCTCTCTTCATAATAGATAGATAAGACTCACCTAATGGTTTTAACCCATCTAAAATATGTTTTTGCTTCTTCATAGCTTACTTTTTGGTGCAAAATGAGGATCTATTTCTAATTTTAAATCTTCATAACGTACTTCATCTAACTGATAAATTTTTCCAATTAACCTAGCATAGCTTCTCATAATCGGCGCTAAATGTTCCATAATTAAATCAATTTGACGATTATATAATTCTCTAGAAACTTTTGGCGATCTAATAAATAATCAACGACTGAATCAAATCCTCTTAAAGTAGCCATTGTTTTTTTCTTTTTGAACTTGAGCATTATATGCAGAAGCCGTACTATGTTCATATTTACGTAATGTATTCGAAAATACTTCAAAAAGCTTTCCGTCTTACAATTGTATCTTCATCAGACTCTAAACGTTTTTCAAAAAGCTATTGTATGTCATTTCAAATTCTTTTTCCGTCTACTTCAAAATTAGAATTGAATATCTTTGAATTTTATATCATTGTAGTTTTGATAAAGGGAAATCTAATGTATTTCCTAATGCTGCTAATACAGATTCTACCTCTTTTGATAATAAATGTTGTTTATCTTCTAATAATCTTTCAGATAAATACTGTTTTTCCGGATTTTTGGAAGCTTCTGCTAATAAATCTTCCCCTAATTGGCTTAATTCTGGAGAGAAGAAACTTAATTTTTGCATCGCATTCTGCAACTACTTTTTCTAGTTTGTGCTAAACGATTTTGTGCTTCTCTATCTTTTTGTATTTGCATTAACTGCTAAACTTGCATATTGAACAATCTTTCCACGTAATTCTAAAAATTTCACGATAATCCGCTAAACTTTGTTGAATGGTTTCTACTGTACTTAATTGATTTTCAATTCTTTACAAAAACTTCTACTAATTGCTTATACAATTCAATAGATTTTTTATAATCCTCTTCTGTTTTGAATAATAATGATAAATCCCATGTTTGCTCTACTGGAACTTCTGTTCTTTCCTTCATGTTACCACCTCTTTATAGAATAGTCCTATTGTAGACCGAATTAGAAAGACTGTCAAAAGTATTATTTCAACAACATACTCCTGAAACAAAAATAGAGGCTAGGAAATTCCTAGCCTCTTCTTAAATAATAAAAATTATAGTTTTACAACATTAGCTGCTTGAGGACCGCGTGCGCCTTCTTCAACTTCGAATTCAACAGCTTGACCTTCGTCTAATGATTTATATCCTTCAGATTGGATAGCTGAAAAGTGTACGAATACGTCACTTCCGTCTTCGCGTTCGATAAATCCAAAACCCCTTTTTCTGCGTTAAACCATTTTACTTTACCTTGTTCCATGAACATTTTTCCTCCTTGTGCCAAAAGCACGGTTATTCATATTTCTGCCTGTGGTTCAAAAAGGAGCTCTTAAAACCCATTTATATCCCTAACAAAAAAACACTATAGTCAGTATAGCATGATTGTAAGCCTTTTTACAAGTCTATTTCCGAACAAATTTAGAAAACCTCTCAAATGATTCCTTAATAAAATAATGAAAAGAGTGAAAAATACGAAAAATTTTCACTCTTTTTCATCAAAAACATTATGGTTTTTTCAGATAATTGTTTAATTTGTTGCTCTAATTGTTCAATTTTTCTTTTTTTCTTGCTGTTGAATTTGCTCTTTTAATTGAATAAACTCTTCTCGATAAGCCTCAATTGGGTTTTTGTCCGCTTAGATACCGTATTAAATAAATAAACGACACCAAATAATACAATGATGATGAATAATAAATAAAGCCAACTAGTATTTTTACGTGAATATTTTGCAAATGAATCTCCAAATTCCTTTAAGTCATCATTTTGTGGACTTAGGTTATGTTCAGTCATTTCCTTCTATCCCCCTTCATTTCCATTTATCATAGGAAGTATACCACAAAGTTTAAGAAAACGGTAATTCCTTGGATAATTGTGTTATTGTTCAAATCTTTCGCCAACTAATCCTTCATCACAAACGACAATAAGGGATATCTCCAGGTCATAATTGTATCACCACGGTAATTTCTTCTTTTGCTCCCCTTCTGACTGTCACCAATAACAATATCTTTTGGCCAAGGAATATCACGAATCATTTTCCCAACTAGTGGACTTTCTACCATAATCGGTACTTCAAATGTAGTTCGTTTTTCCTTTTTCTGTCATGTGGATGTTCAGAATCTAATCGTTCCGCTAAAATTTCATAAATAGGGCCCATTTTCAAGAAATCAGCTACAATGTAAGCTGTTAATGTACAAATTCTAATGGCATTAATTGGTTTAATCCTCCAACCATTTCTGTTACTAATAATAAAGCTGTTAAAGGTGCTTTTCCCAATTGCTGAAAAATACCCTGCCATTGCAAAAGAAACACAAAACTTACTCTTAAACTAGGATCTACTCCGAAAAAAATTGAATTAAAATTTCTGCATAGACTAATCCTAATAATGCACTAGAGAAAGAATTGGAAGGAAAATCCACTAGCAATCCTGTTCCATAAGAAAGCATTGAATAAAATAAACGAAGAATAAATAAGAACGCTAAAAATTGAACGGTATGATTTTCTTGAAGCAATTCTAAAATCATTTCTCCACCTCCACCTAAGACATGGGATTCCATAATCCTAGTGGAATAATCGCTATAAAAAGCAACGATACAATAGTAATAATTAGGTATAAAAGGAAATAACTTTCCATAAATAGCTGGTAATTGTAAAGTATAATGATGATATACCCAACCAAATAATCCTAAAATAATTCCTAATACAATCACATATACCCATAGTGTGTCATTGGAAATAATTGGTCATTACCTAAATTTAAAGACGGTCTTGCTCCAAAAATATTTAACGATACAAAATTCGAAACGATTGCAGCTGTTAGTGTAGTTAAAGCTACTAATGGACTAAATGTATGATGAACTTCTTCTAACACAAACATTAAACCAGCAATTGGAGCATTAAATGCTGCTGCTAATCCTGCTCCGGCACCACTTGAAATAAATATATTTTTTTGAACTCGATTACTCTTTAATCCTTCAGCTACACCTTGAGCAACAGAAGCTCCTAATTGAATAGAAGGACCCTCTCTCCCCAATAATAATCCTGAACCAATCGAAATAGATCCTGCCACAAATTTTTTCCAGCAAACAGACCACCAATTCATATCCATCTTGCCTTGTAATTGTAGTTCTACTTGAGGAATCCCTTCCCTTAATATCTGGATCACTTTTTACGATTTGACCTAAAATCACTGCCATAACCATAGAAAAAATAATCCACAATGGAATCCACTGAGGAGATTCTTGTAAATAAGAATAAACAACAATCACTCCTTCTAATGTTTTTCCAAGAAATAAACGGAATAAACTAACCGTTGTTCCAACAAGTATTCAATAATAGCACCTATTGCAATATAACTACTCTTCCCAAATTGTTTACTATTAAACAACCCCACTTTTAAAACTTCCTTTCAATTTCTAATTATTTCCATTATACCAAATTCCATTAGAATAAAACTGTAAATCTAAAAATCAAATAAAATTTCAGTAAAAAAAGCAGACATTTATTACAAATGTCTGCCTTTATCTGTTAAACTTCTTGATTGAAATCTGCTTCGTCTAATTCTGCCATTAATTGATATAATTTTTTTCTTCTAATGCATCTTTTTCTTCTTTTTCGAAAAACTTGAATAATTTTTCCACGATGCATCATCATTAAACGATTTCCATATCTTAATGCATCCGATAAATTATGCGTAATCATTAAAGCTGTTAATTGTTTTTCTTCAATAATTTCCTTTGTTAGTTGCATAATTTTTCTTTGTGTTTTTGGATCCAATGCAGCAGTATGTTCATCTAGTAATAATAATTCAGGAGTTCGTAATGTTGCCATTAATAATGAAACTGCCTGTCTTTGTCCACCAGATAATAATCCAATTTCTGCATCTAATCATTCTTCTAACCCTAATTGTAAAGGAGTTAATAATGCTTTAAATTGTTCTAATTCTTCTACTGTATATCCTTTTTTCAATCCACGTTTTAGTCCTCTTCTTAAAGCTAAAGAAAGATTTTCAGCAACTGTCATACGAGGGCTGTTCCTTGTAATGGATTTTTGATAAACACGACTAATATATTTCGCCCTTTTCGTATTCAGCTGTTTGTTCAACTGCTGCTTCCCCATATAAATATGTCCTTTATCTAATGGAAAACTTCCTGAAATAGCATTTAAAAAAGGTTGATTTCCCGCACCATTCCCCAACAATTGTAATAAAAATCGCCTTTATGAATGGTTAAGTTAATATCAATTAATGCATCATGACTTCTATTTGTATTTGGGTGAAAATGTTTTATGAACATTTTCAATTCTAATATCCATCTTCTACCTCCTATTGTACACTTTTTACGGTGACTCATCTTATAAATTGCTTGTTTGATTTGTGGAATCGTTAAACAAATAGCGATTAACGCTGCGAGATAATAATTTGAAATCATTTTGGATCAAAAATATTTAATCGTAAAATAGATGCTTGTAATAAACGATAAATAATCGAACCAAAAATAATACAAACTAATCTTCCGACAAAATGATTCATCTGCAAAAATTACTTCTCCAATAATAATGGCTGCTAAGGCAATAACAATTGTTCCTAAACCAGAGTTCACATCTGCATAACCATTATTTTTGGAGCTAAAAACAGCTCCCGCCATTTGCAATTAACGCATTCGATAACATTAAACCAAATACTGTCATTTGATTCGTGTTAATTCCAAGTGAAATGGCCATTTTTCATTATCCCTGTAGCAATTAATGCTTGACCGATTTCAGTTGCAAAAAACATACATCGCTACGATTAAAATTCCTACTAAATACAACTCCGATTAAAATAATATCAAAATACTTCAGTAATTCCATTCCTCTAAAAACTAAAAATCGTTTTATAATTTAATAAGGATAAATTTGGACGACCCATAATTCTTAAATTCACAGATAATAACCCTGTCATTGTTAAAATTCCAGCTAATAAACTAGGTAATTTACATACAGTAATTAAAAATCCTGTGACATACCTGCTAGCGCTCCGACAAACATCGCAATAAATGTCGCTAAAAGAGGATGTACACCATGTTGAATACACATAACACAAGTTGCTGCTCCTAACGAAGCTTCCTTCTGTTGTCATATCTGCAATATTTAAAATTCGAAAAACTAATAAACAACCCTAATGATAAAATTCCCCAAAGTATCCTTGGAAATCGCTGAAATAATTAAATCCATATTTTTCTTCCTTTTTCTATTAAATATATATGTATAAAAACTTTTTAAATAACTATACCCTATCTAAACGGTATTAGCTATCATTATATGTCATTTATTTTTGTAAAATCATTGAGGGAAGAGCACTTTTCTACTCTCCCTCAACAATAATGTTTAACTCTCTAGACTTTTTTTATTGAAATTATTTTTAGCAGTAACTTTTTGTGCTTTTTGAGCAATATCTGCTGGAATTGTAATTCCCTAATTCTTTCCTTTTTCTTCATTTAAGTAGATGACACCTTCATTTGCTAATTTAATTGGTGTATCTGCTGGTTTAGCTTCTTTTAATACTTCTACTACCATTTTAGCTGTTTCTACACCGATTTGGTATTGGTCAACTCCTAAACCTAACACTCCACCGTCAGCAACCATTGTATCTGCAGATGGGAATACTGGAATTTTCTTAGCATCTGTTGCTTTTTACAACTGTTGCCATTGCACTGCAATTGTATTATCAATTGGAACAAAGATTGCTTCTACTTAGCTTGCTAAACTTTTCTGTTACTTGTTGAATATCGTTTGTATTTGCAATTGTTGCTACTTTTACTTCTAATCCTAAAGCTTTAGCATCTTCTTCTGCTTGTTTAGCTTGTTTTACTGAGTTATCTTCACTTGATGTATATAAAATACCAACTGTTTTTAATGTTGGAACAACTTGTTTCATAATTTCTAATTGTTGTTTAATTGGTGTACGATCACTAACTCCTGTAATATTGTTTCCTGGTTTTTTTCTCATCTTTAATTAATCCTGCTTCTACTGGATAAGTAATCCCACCCATTACAATTGGAATATCTTTTTGTAACATTTGCTAATGATAATGTTGCAGGAGTTGTAATCCCAACAATTACGTCATTTTTGTTTGAAACTAATTTTTCACTCATTGATGCTAAGTTACTTTGATCACCTTGTGCATTTTGGAAATCAATTTCTAAGTTTTTACCTGCTTCATAACCTTCTTTTAGCTAATTCATCTTGAATCCCTTGATAGATTGCATCTAATGCTGGATGGCTTAATAATTGTAATACCCTAATTTAACCTTTTTATCTTGTGTTGTTGTTTGTGCTGCTTGTTGTGTATTTGTTGCTTTTTGAGATGATTTTTGTACTGTATTTATGAAATTAACGACCCTAACAATACTACTAATAATACTAATGCAAATCCTAAAAATTCCTTTTATTTTTCATAATAAATTCCTCCAATGTAATTAAATCTTTTTAAATGAACTCGAAAAGAAAAAGAGACCACTTTTGGTCTCTTTATTGATAAAAGACCACGTAGGTTCTATTTTATTAGATCTACGTGGTCGAGTTCATTCATGTTTAAAATTCCACATAGATACAATTTTCACGTCAATGAAGGTTGTATCTATATGTACAAATGTACGTTAAGAACAACCTGTATCTAGTGGCTTTGCCAACGAGTATTTAATTGTAATACTAATACTTGGTTCATGTTCCCTAACTCCTTTTCGCTTGATGTCGTTATTATGCACTGATTCAAATCAATTGTCAACAACTTTTTTGAAATGAAATATTTCTTGTAACAATTTTTGTAAAACATTGTAAATTTATGAAAATTATGGTAGGATATTTTAGGCATTTTTCTACAAAAAGGAGAATAGAGATGAAAAAGTCTTATGGCTAGTTTAGCTTTCGCCTCAGTTCTATTATTATCTGCTTGCGGAAATAGTAGTACTACAAAAAACAACAAGGAGACGACTAAAACAGAAGCTGTTGCTAGTGCATCTGCTCAAAAATATGCAGATCCTTCAACATTAAAAAGACAGCTATGATGTTGTAATCGTTGGTTCTGGTGGCGCTGGTTTATCAGCTGCTATCCAAGCTAAAAGCTGGTAAAAACCCAGTTATCTTAGAAAAATGGCAACACAGGAGGAAATACAACTAAATCTTCTGCAGGGATGAATGCTCTCAAACTAAATTCCAAGAAGCTGAAGGGATTAAAGATTCAAACGATAAATTCTACGAAGAATCTTTAAAAAGGTGGACATGGAACAAACAATCCTGAATTATTACTACTTAGTAGACAACTCTGCTTCAGCGATTGATTGGTTAGATTCTATGGGAATTACATTAAGTAACTTAACAACTACTGGTGGTATGAGCGAAAAACGTACTCACCGTCCTGCTGACGGTTCAGCTGTAGGTGAATACTTAGTAGCTGGATTATTACGTAATGCTTCAGAACGAAATACCAGTTTTTCGTAAATGCTGTTGTAAACAAAGTGAACGAAAAAGATGGTAAAGTTACTGGTGTTAACGTTTCTATCGATGGCCAAGAAAAAACAATTGCTTCAAACGCTGTTGTTTTAACAACTGGTGGTTTCGGTGCAAATATGGAAATGGTTACTGAATACAAACCTGAATTAAACGGATTTGTAACAACAAACCAAAAAGGTTCAACTGGTGATGGTGTTGTATTAGCAAAAGAAATCGGTGCTGCAACTGTTGACATGGGAGAAATCCAAATCCACCCTACTGTTGAACAATCAACTTCAACATTAATTTCTGAATCAGTTCGTGGTGAAGGTGCAATCCTTGATAACCAAGACGGTAAACGTTTCTTCAATGAAATGGAAACTCGTGATAAAAGTATCTCAAGCAATTATCGGTTTACCAGAAAAAAATATGCATGCTTAATTTTTGATAATGCATTAACTGATCGCGCTAAAGCTGTTAAATTCTATGAAAAACGTGGTTTAGTAAAAACTTCTGATACTTTAGAAGGTTTAGCAAAAGAAATTGGTGTGCCTGCTGAAAAACTTAAAAGCAACTTTAGAAGCTTGGAACAAAAGCTGTTGCTGATAAAAAGATAGCGAATTTGGTCGTTCAACTGCTATGGATCACGACATAACAACTGGTCCATTCCATGCAATTCAAATCGCACCTGTATTCACCATACAATGGGTGGTTTGAAAATTAATACAAACGCTCAAGTATTAAAAGAAGACGGTTCAGTTATCAATGGATTATACGCTGCTGGTGAAGTAACTGGTGGAGTTCACGGTGCTAACCGTATCGGTGGTAACGCTAGCTGGCATCATCATCTTTGGACGTCAAGCTGGAGCACAAGCTGCTGCTTACTTAAAATAATTGATTTACTCTATCTTTTTAGATAAATATATCATTTAACTATTGAAGTTAAGCCCTGCTATCATTTAGATGGCAGGGCTTTTTTATCATTTGTACCAACTTTATCTATATCTTGGTGGAGTTGAAGGTTGACATCTACAAAGTTTAATATTAGAATACATTCAAAATATATTTGAATGAGGTGTTTTATGATCCAAAATGTTATTACTTCAATAATCCTGTATTCTGGGACAGCCGTAGACTTACTTATTATCCTAATATTTATTTTTGCCAAAAAGAAAAAGCAGAAAAGACATCATCAACATCTATTTAGGACAATTTATAGGCTCTGGTAGTCTAATATTGCTAAGTTTGCTTTTCGCATTTGTCTTAAATTATATTCCTAGCAAAGAAATTTTAGGTTTGCTTGGTTTGGTTCCAATTTTCCTAGGTCTCAAAGTTTTGCTTTTAGGAGATTCTGATGGAGAAGCTATTGCCAAAGAAGGTTTGCGCAAAGATAATAAAAACCTGATATTTCTAGTCGCTATGATTACTTTTGCAAGTTGTGGTGCTGACAATATTGGTGTCTTTGTCCCATATTTTACTACCTTAAATTTAGCAAATTTGATAGTAGCTTTACTTACCTTTCTAGTCATGATTTATCTCTTGGTTTTTTCTGCCCAAAAATTGGCACAAGTCTCTTCTGTTGGAGAAACTTTGGAAAAATATAGCAGATGGTTTATTGCCGTTGTTTATTTAGGATTGGGGATATATATCCTGATTGAAAATAACAGTTTTGACATACTATGGACTATATTAGGCTAGGGAGAAAATATTATGAAAAAGATAGTATCTGCCAAGTGAATGTTATAAATCAACAAAATATTACAATCACAACGAAATCTACCTTGAAAAGGAAAAAGTCCAAAAATCACTTCGCATTTTTTAACAAAATTTACCGATAATAAACAGATAAATATCATCTTCTATCTTCTTGCTGTTGAAGAACTCTGTGTCTGTGATATAGCCTGTTTACTAAATCTCAGTATGGCATCTACTTCCCACCATCTTCGTAAACCAGCCAATCAAAACATCTTGGGCACTAGAAGAGAGGGAAAAATTATATATTATTTTATAAAAGATGAGGGAAATCAGGATTTTTAATCAACTAGGATAACAACTATTTTTACTACTTTTTCCATGATTCTAGGGAGCTACTCTATGAAATTTTTGATAAAAATTACTCACAAGCAATACCTACTTGTATCAAATGTTTAAGAAAAAGTATAATTTAGCAAAGTGACCCCAAAAACTTAGACTTTTTGGGGTCACTTCATAAAGGACTTCATCATCCACTGTAATCGTAGAAATTTTCTTTGCGAATTAAATATAACACCACACAATTCATTCAATTGTCTAATACATCTTTTTAGTCTTCTACTCTTCTATTATCTTCTGAAATAAAAATCATTAAAATGGTCTGTATCCTAAAACTAAATAAAAATTTCTGTATTTCTGTTAAAGATGATAGCAAGTGTTAGTACAAATCAAATATACCAGTATATAGCCTTTTACAATTTTCTCTCGTTAATTGCACTTCCACTTTGTTATACCTCGTTGTTCCAAATAAACATAAATAAAAAAACCGTAATTCAATTAAAATCATTGAAACTCCTATATTTAATAACTGCCCCTCATAATACATCTCAACTCCAGCCGTTATCATGTTGATAGCAATTAAAATAGCAATATGTAAATGAGACTAACGGTGCTCCTGCAACTTCTTGATGATGATTCATTCGAATCGCTGTTTGATAAACATAAAAACGAATAAAAACCCAACCATTACAAATGTAATGATTGACAAAAGAAAATGTTCTGACAATGGATACGTTTTAATAATCGCAATAACCAGTTCTCCCACTGTTAAAATCGTAATTAATTGCATTCGTTCCACTAAATGTGGAAAAATTCATATATGGATATTTCATTTTCTTAATCATAAAATTGGGATAAATATAACAAATACTATGCCCAATAAAATAGATATAACTCTTTATCGACTCTGGTGAAAAGCAATTGTGTAGAAACAATTACAATCACAATTGCTATTACAACCCGTTTCATTTGAATGATCATATCACTCGTACACTGATGATGCTCTCGAATATGTAATTGATACTGTAAAAATAATTCCCATCGTAATAATCATTAAAGTATTATAATAAATATAAACCGGAATAGAAACCCATTAAAAGAAACAATCCCCGTTTCCAACTGTGTACTAAATAATGAAACCATATTTCCTAACACAAGCATGGCAGCGATAATCGTAAAAACGTCATTTTATCTCGCTTACTATAACGATTTAAATATGAATTTTTCCAATAGCCAAACATGCCAAATAGATAAAGTAGAAACGACAAAACTTAAAATCCTTTCAAAACTTAAGATATGTTCAGGAGTAGAATGTAAAATTCAACTAGCCCACTTGTCGCAAGCACAAACACTAAATCAAAAAAACAATTCATAGTTCAAACCTTTTCTTTCATACAACACCTCTTTTTAATCCTCATCCTTAATATCAATATCTTCCGGAATCGGTTCATCTAAGTATTTTTGGTATTCTTCAATTATTTTTGGCGTTGTAATAAAAAGCAAATTGAGATCGATTAATAAGGACTTCATCGTCTACTGTAATTGTAGAAATTTGCTTTTCACGAATTAAATATAACACATACGCAATATCTACTTCTAAATATTCCGCAATCCCTTCAATTGTCTGATACATCTTTTTCTCCATAATAAAAGTAACAGTTCTTTTTCCAAACTGTTACCTTCTCTTTATCCTAATTTTTCTACTAAACTTTTCATAAAAGCTTCGATATTTTTCACATCTTCTTCTTCCGCATTTTAAATCAACTAATACATTTTTCTGCACCTTTTGTAGCACTCAGTCTTAGAAAAATTGTTCATCAAAATCTAATACTGATTGACAGAATTTATCATAGAAAGTATCCCTGATCCTAAAGCACCATAAATTTTTCCTGATAAATCTTCTTCTTCTAATTCTTCATAAAAATCAACGATTTCATCTGGTAAATCACCATCTGTACCATAAGTGTAAGTTGCGACTACACAAATATCATAGTCATGAAATTCATCTGCTGTAGCGGAAGTACATTCTTTAATATCTACTTCTACTCCTTGTTCTTCTAATGATTCTGCTAAAAATATCTGCAATTTCTTCTGTGTTCCCTGTTAAACTAGCATATACAATTAATGCTGTTGCATTTACTTCACTCTCTTTCGTTTCAATTGTTTTTATTATACCAAAAGAATGCCAATAGAGATAGTAAAAACAAAGTTTATTTATTCATTTTCACAATATTTTTCATTCTAAAACTATTAAAATAACTTTCGCTTTGTATTTTTAAAATTTTTGATATACTCTTTTAATAACTTTTAAAGAATTGAGGGAATAAAATGAATGCTACTCAACGTTTAAAACAAGCTGAAAAAGGTGCAATTCTAAGCATTATCACTTACATCATTCTTTCAAGTAGCAAATTACTATTTGGAAAAATTATTTTTCTCAAGCCCTATTTTCAGACGGATTAAATAACTTAACAGATGTTTTATCTTCACTTCTAGTATTTGCTGGTTTAAAAATTTCTCAAAAACCCGCAGATAAAAATCACCCTTATGGGCATTGGAAATTTGAAACTCTAGCGAGTCTTATTACTTCTTTTATTATGTGTATTATCGGCATAGAAGTTATTAGAAATGCTTTGCATACTATCATGAATCCAAATCCAGAACTTCCATCACTCATTACAGCTATAGTAGGATTTATTTCTGGTATCATGATGTATGGAGTTTATCGTTTTAACGATTCACTAGCTAAAATAAATTCCCTTGGGCTAAAAGCTGCAGCAAAGGATAATTACAGTGATGCTTTAACAAGTATTTCTACTTCCATTGCCATTTTTGCAGCAAGTTTAGGAATCTCATGGTTAGATGGAGTAATGGCTTTTATTGTTGGCATTATGATTTTAAAAACCGCTTATGATGTTTTCAGCGAAAGTACCTTCCAATTAACCGATGGATTTGAACCAGAAGAAATGAAAGAATATAAACCTCTGATACTTTTCCCACCCGGAAGTTAAAAGTATTGAAGAATTAAAAGCTAGACGATATGGTTCTAATATTTATTTAGATTTAACGGTTTGTATGGATCCTAATTTTAACAGTTTGGAGAAGTCATGAAATAACAGAAGAAATCGAAATAGAACTTGCTGACAACTTCGGAATCAATTTTATCGATATTCATGTTGAACCTTATAAAAAGCTAGAAATTAGGCATTTCCCTAATTTCTAGCTTTTTTGTACTTTCTCCTAATTTTTACATGAACTGGAATCGTTGTTTTTCATCTCGCAAGGAATGTTTCGAATTAATTTTTTCTAAAACTTTCATCGAGACTCTTCCTGCTTCTTTAAACTGATATTCTACAGTTGTTAATGTTGGATTCATAAATTGGCCAATTTCATATCCACCAAATCCTGCAATTGCAACTTCATCAGGTATTTTTCTACCACATTGTTGAGCAGCTTTCATTAAAGCTACTGCAAGATTATCTGTAGCTGCAATGACTAAGGAATGACTTTGATTTTTAAATATCTCCATCCCAATATTTTAAAAGCTTTTTTTGTAGAAAAAAATCTCCTTCAAGCTGTTCAATTCTTTCAAATTGATGAGCTTCTGCTCCTGAAAAAATTCCTTTTTTTCGAACAACTCCAACTGCATAATCTCGTTTCGAAACGCCCACATAAGTCAATTCATGGTAACCTAATTCTGCAAGTTTTTGACTAATTCAAATCCAGCTTGATAATCATCATGAACCACACTATTAATTTCATTATGTTCTTGCCCTACAATCACAACTGGAACAGGGCAATTTTTAATGAGCTTTTAATATGTTCTGAAGTAATTTCTGTAGCAATTAAAATAATACCAGCTACCTTATTTCTAGCAAAAACCTTCGATAGCTTTTAATTTCTCTTTGACTATCTTGTCTGGCATTATTCATAATTAATTCATAGTTTAATTCTTCAACAACTTCATCAATTCCCATCAAAGTAAGTGCAGTTGCCGCCGAATCAACTCTTGGTACAATCACACCAATCATAGAACTAAATTTCGCTTTCAAACTTCGAGCAAATGGGCAGCGTATAATTTTTCTTCTTTAATAACTTTTTCAATTTTGCGCTGTTTCTAAACTAATCGAACCGCCATTTAAATATCTTGAAACAGTACTTTTCGTTACACCAGCTTTTTGCAATATCTTGAATAGTCGCCAATCACTCCACCTACCTTTATAGTGTTGTAAAAATCAATATTAAATGCTTGTTTTACATCTTCTGTTACATCACTAATTGGAGTTTTTGAAACGAATTTCCCTTTAAAACTATATCGATGTGAAGCTTGTAAATCATCACATGTAATTAAAGTAATTTCTGTTTTCCTGGTACATCATAAATGACTTCTACTTGATAAGCTTCTACTGAATCGATACTTGTAGTTTCATATTCATAAACATATTCCATATCTGTTAAATAGATTTTTATCTCCAATTTTTAATTTAACTAATGGTGAGAATAATAATTTTTCATCTGAAAAATAGTGATGACTCGCTAATGCATAATTACCTTCCCCATTTTTGAGTTGGTTTCATTGTTCCAGCTCCCAGCTAATAATACAGGGTTAGAAATCCCTTATAAATTGGTAAATTTAAATTCACACTTGGAACAGCAATTGCACCTAAGTTAAAAATTTGAAGTATCCATTTTAGCTTTTACAACAGCTTGTAAATCTAGTGGTTCAACCGTTGAAAAATCAAATTCTGCTTCTTGAGTTTCATTTTCTTTCACTGGCTGCTGTTACCTTACTTAATTGTTGGGTATGCTCTTGTTGGAATTGTGCTAGCATATACGAACGAATTGGTCCAGCAGCAAATAATAATCCTGCGATTATAAATAAAAGTCCTGCAACCCACAATCTCAATTTGAAATTTTTCTTACTATTTTTCGTCATAATATTCTCCTTTAAATTTTTGTACTTACTAAAATCCAATATCCTTTTATCCCACTGAATTCTTTCACAATTTCCAAATCTTCTTCCATTTTCTTTTTGAGCACTGGAGCTCCTTGTTTTCTTTTGAATGACAATAACTAATTGTCCATTTTTCAGATAAATAATCATATGCTTTTTCTAAATGGTATGAACAACTGTTTTTCCAGCACGAATAGGTGGATTACTAATATAATTTCATATTGAGATTTCTTTACAGCATCATACAAATTACTTTCATATATATCTACATTTTTATGCCATCGCATTTTCCCTTGCTAATAACAACGCTCGTTCATTGACATCAATCATTTCAATGGATAGTTCAGGGGTATGCTTTTCCATAAGCAAGTCCCATCGTACCATAACCACAGCCAATATCCAATAAACTTGCTTTTTGAAACTTCTCAGGAACATCATAAGACTCTACCAATAATTCACTACCAAAATCAACAGTATGTTTTTGAGAAAACTCCATTATCACTTGTAAAAGAAAGAGTATTTCCTTTTAGGGTGATAAGTCCAATGCTTTTGTTGACTTTTTACTATCTGGATTTTTGTATAATAATGATTTACCATAAATTCTCCTTTTTTCCTCTATAATAATTAACTATACTATTTCTTTTCAAAAACTTCCAACACTTATGATTAAAATTTAACCATTCTCTAACGATTTTTTAATACAAAAACCCGTTGCTATTTCTAACAACGGGAAAAGGTTAGAGGGTTTACTAATAAAAATGTTGGGAGTTCATTTTTATTTGGGAGAAGTAAACCTTAGGTGTTTTTATTGGGTATGGCTGTATCATAAAGGTAAAATATGATTTTTGTGAAATTTTAGTGTTTTTTGTGAATTTTAACTATATTTTCACATCACTATATTCGTCATATTTTTTTAAATAAATTAACGACATATGAACATGTTGGATGGATTTTTCTTCTGATTTTTCCCTAGCATAATTCCTTAATTTATCGACTAGTAATTTTCCAATTCCTTGCCCTCTATAAGCTGGATCTACAAAAGTATGATCTGCAATCAATACATCTTTTTCAACTTGAAATGTAATTTCAGCATCCATTTCACCTACTGCATTATAATGTCTAAACGCATTTTTCTTCTTTTACTAATTCCATTAAACTCACTCCTTACATAAAATCCTAAACTTCACTTTTTCTGATTTTTTGTAATCTCTTTACAATATCAAGTATACTCTGTTTTTGATAAAATTCCACTTGATTTTTGAATTTGTTCTTCTTGTAAGTCGGAAAAATACACTACAAATATGGTTAGCTACCAGACATACTTCATCTAGAGAAGATTGATACTGTTTCTTTAATCGTTGATCTTCTCCAACAAGAATAAACAAATCTCTAATGAAATATCTTTTTGGATCTACTTGAATCTTATATCCTCCATTAGCTCCATTTACAACATCTACATATCCTTTAGAAGAAGCCAAACTCATCACTTTTTCGTACAATAACAGGATTGCTACTTGCATTATGTGCTAATTGTTGACTAGAGAATCTTCTATCATGATGCACAGATAAATACGTTAAACAATGGATGATAACTATAAAGTCGTTTCCCATTTCAATTCCTCTATTTGATTAATCCAAATACATCATTTAATGCTTCTGCCATTGTTGGGTGAGTGAAGATTTGGTCACGTAAAAGCTGTGTAAGGTAATTTTTGCTTTAATAGCAGTTGCAATGATATTAATCACTTCATGAGACTCTTCAGCAAATAATGTTGCCCCAACAATTTCATTTGTTTGTTCATGTACTAATACTTTATAAAATCCTACTTGGTTGCCTAAAATTTTTGCTTTTGGAACAGCAGCCATTGGTAATTTAGCAACTTTCACAGGAATTCCTGCTGCTTGTGCTGCTTTTTCATTTAAAACCAACACTTGACAATGTAGGACTAATAAATGTTGAAGTAGGAATTAATGAACGTTCTTTAGTTGAATATTCTTTATTTCCTGCTAAGAAGTTTTTTTCACGATTCTGAAGTCATCTAATGAGATAAATGTGAATTGTGGTCCGCCATTTACATCTCCTAATGCAAAGATATGTGGTTTATTTGTTTGTAAAAATTCATTTACTTTAATAGCGCCTCGTTCAGATAATTCAACACCAGCTTTTTTCTAAATCTAAGCCTTGAATATTTGGTTTTCTACCTGTTGCTACTAAAACTGCATCTGCTTCAAGTACTTTTTCTTCATCATTTTTAGCATAGTAAACTGTTGCTTTGTTACCTTCTGTTTCAACTTTTTTAACAGAAATTCCTAATTCAAAAGTAACGCCCATTTCTTCTAAACGTTCTTTAACTGCAGCGAAACATCATCATCCTCACGAGGAATCAAATGCATCAAATACATCTACTACTGTTACTTTAGAGCCAAATTGTGCATATGTTGCTGCAAATTCTAATCCGATAAATCCACTACCAACAATAACAACTGATTCTGGGAATTCTTCTAAATCCATAATTGTTTCATTTGTATGAATTGGTCCTCCAACTTTTAATCCTTCAATTGGTGGGATGAATGGAGTACCACCTGTATTAATAAAGATTCTTTCTCCTACAAATTCTTCTACACCATTAGCTGTATCAACGGCAACAGTATGTTCATCTACAAAACGACCAAAACCATCAACAATTGTTACATTTGGAGCAGAATTAACCTTTTTGATAGTTTGCTTGATTTAAAGCAGCGATTAAAGCTTTTTTCTCTTGAATTGATTTTTGATAATAACTTGCTGCATCTTCTTGACTATATTTTTTACGAGCTGCTGCAGTAGCAATTTTCTTAGTTGGAATACATCCAACATTGATACATGTTCCACCATACATTACAGGAGATTTTTCAATTAAAACTGTTTCTTCTCCTTGTGTTCCTAAGTAAGCAGCAATTGTTTTACCTGCTTTACCAAACCCGATAATAATATTTTTTTACATTTTTGACATATAAATCACCTTTTCTTTAAATGTAATATTTTTGATTACAGTTCATATCATATACCTCTTTTTTGATTTTGTAAATAGTTTTGCTTTAAAAATAAAAAGTCTGATAAAACAGACTTTTTATTTTCTACTCTACAGTACGTGGTTTATAAAATGTTCGATTGTCTAATCCAAAAATTCGCTCACTAAATTGTCCTGGTTCTGTCTTTTGTAAAGCTGAAGTAATCATTGTAACACTAGCATCCATTAAGTCCACATGATGTAAAAATTTCTGCTTCTAATAATAATGGACGAACTGGAGAACCATATTCTAATTTGCCATGATGTGCTAATACTAAATGTTTTTAATAAGACTACATCTTCATGACTTTGATCAATATCTAATTCTTCACAGGCTTTTTGTGATTTCTTCATCCATTAACACAATATGACCCATTAATTTACCTTTTTAGAGTATATTCAGTCCCAATAGCTCCTGATAATTCAATAATCTTACCAATATCATGTAATAGAACACCAGATAATAATAATGAACGATTGACTTCTGGATATTGTTCTGCAATTGCTTTTTGCTAAACGTAACATCGATAAAGTATGATAACTTAATCCTCCTGCAAACGCATGATGGTGACGTTTAGCTGCAGGATATTCAAAGAAATCGTGTTGATATTTCCCTAAAATTTTATGCACTATTCTTCGCATTGTTGGATTAATAATTTCAAACAGAATAGAATTTAACTCTTCTTCCATTTCTTCTCTTTTCATTGGAGCATGTTCTAGAAATCTGAAACTTCACTTGGTTCACCAAATTCTGGTCTTGAAAGACGTAACCCAGTTATTTTAATTTGAGGCATTCCATTAAAAATTTCTCTTTTTCCAACTAAATGAACAATACTTCCTGATGAAAAACGTTCTATCTCTTCAGGTGTCGCTGACCAATATTTGCCATCCATTTGTCCTGACTTATCTTGGAATGTAAAAGCTAAGAATGGTTTCCCATTTTTTGCTAATCTCACATCAGCAGTTTTAATTAATAAAAACAACTCTAAAGATTCATCTACTGCATAATCATATAATTTTTACCATCTATTCCTCTTCTTTTCTATCTTTGTAGCCTAATGAGGCTAGCACGTGTTTCAGCAATCGTAAAAGGTTCATCATCTAATGAAAAATAGATTACTTGTACTTTACTTGAAAGCTCTTTTAATTAATTGTAACATAATCTTTTTACGTTCACTATCAAAAATTCACAAAAACCATCATCGATTAATATAGGCAATGCTATTTTTGAAGAAAGATTTCCAATAAATGCTAAACGAATACTGACTAATAATTGATCTAATGTACCTCTAGACAATTCACTTGCAAAATAACCATTTTTCATTATTTTGTTTTAACAGCTATTTTCATATTTTTCCATTTGTATTCCTTGATATCTGCCTTGAGTTAATCGATTAAAATAATGACCCGCTACCTTTATCACTTCATTTTGTTTGAGAAGGTAACTGTTTTTTGTAAACTTTCTAAAAATCCATTTTTGAAGCATATAAACAACTTACCCATTCTACTAATTGTTCTTCTACTTCTGCCTTCCATAATTCAAAATTGAATCAGTTGTTCATGATAAGTTCCATCTGTTGCTAGTTGTTGAAGTTGTTGTACTTTTTGTGCTTGTTCTTCTATTAAGGATTGATTTTTGAAGAAGACTTAATAATGAGTGATGTGAACTCTCCATTCTTTGTTCTAGTTCTTCTTTACTTCTTATTGTTTCTAATTCTTCTAAATAATCCTGCAATTGTTGCTTTATCTGAGTATATTCTTGAATCAATAGTCGATTCCTTTCATATGCTTCATCTTTTTGATAAAATTCTTCAGCATTTTTGAACATTAGCTTTCTTAAATATCGAATTTTTGATTTTCTAATATTTGTTTATCACTATATAGTTGTTGGATTTGTTCTTGTAATTTTTAACCCTTCATTCATTTGAAGAAGTTCTTTCTGATAAGAATTTTTGAACTTCTAGAATTATTTTCTTTAACAGTTTCCATTCTAATTCAATAGTATTTGGAATAGCTTCTTTCTTTACTTCAAAAACCCACTGCCAGTTCATCTGTAGTTGAGCTAATTCTTTTTCAATTTTTGAAGTATTCTTTCTTTTATTTGTCTCTGTTCTATAAAATATCGAAAGAGATTTTAAAACATCTCCTTAGCACAGTTGTTCAACTGTAATACTTGAATCAACATATCCATATTTATTTTTCCAAGTAAATAATTCCTGAGAAATTTTTCGAGTTTTTCTTTTATTATCTTTGTAAAGCACACTTCCCTAATTCATTAGTGATTTCTTCTAATCTTGCTGAAAAATACTCCTGATACTGACTTGTATGAACAGATTTCTTTTTCATACATCCAACTAGATAAACCAATTACCATTCTATTACCATTCCAATAGCTTTAAAACACTTGATTTGAGAATAGTAAAATTGATGTAAGACTAGTCACTACTCCACTAAAAATCAGAAGTCCAGTCATATTCAATCGATGATGCTTAGAATTTTGATTTCTAGAATGGTTATTGATTTTTCTTGTTCCTCTTTTTAGTCGAATTATTTTAGTATCTAATTCTACTTCTTCAAATTTTAAATTTTTGCTGGTACATCTTTTTCTTTTTAATTGTTCAATTTCATATTCTGGGATTTTTCAAAGGAATATGATTTTTGATGAATATTCCATATTTCTTCTTCTTTAAAAATATTTTTGTTGTAATTCATTTAATTCTATTTGCATTTTTCTAAGCAATATTTTTTTCATCTATTTCATCTTCCATCAAAGAAATATTCAGTAACTGAGACCATCTTGGATCCTCTTTGAGTATCTGTTCATTTTGATGTTTTTCCTTCCATATATGATACCCTGTTGTAATTCATGAATTTGTTGTTCATTCCATTCATAATCTAAATGATTTCTTTCTAATTCATATTTCCATTCTGGATTCCAATTTTTCCTGATTGAAATTAATTTTTATGACTTATTTGTTTCCATCTTTCATAGCTATTCCAATGAGACTGTAATAATTGAAGTTTTTCTTTCTTCTTCCTGATTTTTTTGAATCATCAGCGAATTCCTTTGAATTTCTTGCTTAATCTCTTCAGATTTTTTGAAGTGTCTCTTCATATACATCATTATTTTTGCTAATTCTTCTATTTTTAACCATTTGTAAATCTAATTGATGTAATTGCTGATTAATGACTCTTTTAACAGCTTTAGGAGTAAAGATTGAGTCTGCTTGTTTTTGTAATCTTGTTGATAGTTTCATCCATTCTTCACTACCGGTTAAGCTGACACTATAGAGAAATTGATCCATTTCCTCCATTGAAGAAAATTGAAATTGGTCTAATTGTTCTTTATTAAATCCAAAAACTTGTGCATATTGTTTTTCATCAATTTGAAAAAGCAATTGTTTCCATCTTTCTTCGGATAAACTATTGCCTGAAGTCGTTTCACATTTAAAACACTGCTTGCCATTTTTGATATATCTTTCTATGAAAAGGGAGCCTTCAAATGTTTCTTCTAACCAAATTCGCCCTCCCATAATTCCCCCATTTTGAGGTTCATAAGGGTATTTGCCAGAAACTTTCTTTGGAAATCCAAATAAAACATGTTGAATAAAAAGAACGTAAGGTCGATTTCCCCGATTCATTTTTTTCCTTGAAATATTTGCAATTGATGATGAAAAATCCATTCGTACTTTTGACCATTTTCCATACCCAAAAATTTCAATTCTACTAATGTACATTTTCATCACCTACTTCCATATTCATTTCGATTAAAACTTTGGCTCTTTGAATTATTTTATGTTGAAATACTTCACTATTCATTTCTTTTGAAAAATATTTTACCAATAGAGTATGTTGCATAGCAATATTTTGAATATCTTGCATTCGATTTTGGTGACTTTCCTCGTCCTCCAATAATTCAATGCTCAGTTGATTATTTCTTTTTAACTTTTTAAATTCGACATCAATTTCTATCAAATATAATTTTTTTCATATTTAGTTGAAATTTCCCTTTGTAAAATTTCTTCTATTAATTTCAACCATGACTGATTAAATCCTCTATCTACTATTAGATTAAATTTTAATAAATAAATTTTATCTACATTCCATTTTTGAATTAAAATTTCTCATACAGCTGTGATACGATTTGTTCTATAGAATGAACTTCTTCCACTAAAAAAATTTTATTTCCACCCATTCAATTGGATTACAAGAAATAAATTGTCTATTCATCGGTAGATTTTTATTTAAAGTAATGACATAAAAACCTTTTTTCACCCATTTCTTTTAAAGTTCCGTCCTTGAATTGTTCCAGAGTATGCAATTCTTCCATTAGAATCTAAATCCATTGCTCGATGAATATGTCCTAATGCCCAATAATCATAATGAAGCTTTTCTAAATCACTAATTTTAAAGGGAGCATATGCTGCAGATGAATCAGATGCCGTTCGTGTTTGACCATGATACATCCCAATATGAAAAATCCACTAAAGAATTTCTCATTGGAAAAATGCATTGCCATTGACTCTGTTATCCATCTTGTATCATAACTAAATCCACTAATAGCAATACTTTCACCGGAAGAAGTTTTCAAGATTTCTGTTGAAACCTCTTCTTTAAAAGACTTTTTACCCAGTCATTATTCCAATCTTCAGTAAATCCTCCATAATCATGATTCCCATGAATCAAATAAACATAAATACCTACTTGAGCTAATCTTTGAAATTGTTCTTTTAAAAAGATTTTTTTCTTGAATATGCTGATGATTAGAATCAAAATATCTCCTGAAATTAGCACAAAATCAACATGATATTCAATGGCTTTTATCAATCAACGTTAAAAAGGCTTTTTTTGTAGCTTCTATTGCTTGAAATGCAATCGTACTATTTTTGTTGAAGTCCAGTGAAAGGACTTCCTAAATGTATATCGGCACAATGAATAAAGCGAATCATAAAAACTCCTTATCTGTAAAAATAAAACGATCTATTCACTTCTAGTCCATTATGAAATTTATTCATTTGGCTAAAAATCAATAAGACCGTTTCGATCAATATTATTATTGATATAATTCTTGTAATGAAGTCGTTAAAATGCGGTTAATATCTTGCATTACCGTATTTAAACGTTGCTCTGCTTTGCATTAATGTTTGAATAGTTTCATTCGAACTTGCTTTTTGATATAACTCATTTGCATAAGTCGAATCTTCTTCAGTCAATTCTTCACCGTTGACTTGTTTTTTTGTAAGAATTTCGCATTCATATCACGGAACTCTTCAAATAAAGCTTTTGCTTCTTCAGATTGTTGTACTGCTTCAAAAGCTTCTTTCACTGCAGTAAACTCTTCTGATTGACGAGTTCACGTTCTAATTGATTCGCTGTATCGTATAAATTGCTCATCATTATACCTCCTTCTTTTTCTTTTTATTATAGCATAACTTTTATGTTTTCTTCTACTTTTTTTCGTACATATGTTCAGTACACAAAAACCGGCTTGATAGCCGGCTTCATTTTTAACGATAATGATATGAATTTCCTTGATTTCTACGAGCTGCTCGTAATGAAATCTTTTTCATGAGAAATTCCTGATTGTACCCATAATGCTAAATTTTTTTAATGGAATATACAATAAGTAATACAATACAATATTTAATATTAAACTAGCACCTAATCGTTGAACTAAAAAAATTGCTGTACTGTAAGATGCTGAATACCAATAATGCTATAAATAATATAAACACCTGTTTCAGTAATAGTTAATAAAAAATATCAATGCTAACCCTAATGTAAAAGGATTAATACTAATCCTCCCTCTAATATGTCCAATTACTCGAACAATGATAGCAAAAAATTGCCACATAAACTCCTAATATACCTGAATAGTAACTATCGTACATAAAACCAACTAATATCGCAAACCAAAAAACATAATTGAATGATCAATGATAAAAGTAAATAATACTAAGGTAATAACAACAATTCTTGGAACTAAGGTAAATCCCTGATTCTGTTAAAAATGCTGAAAAGTGGTTCATCATTACTCCATCGATTAAAAAGAAATAATCATCAATATCGGTAACCAATAAATACGTTTTGAAGTATGCATTATTCAGCCCTACTTTCACTAGTACGTTTCACTACTGTTACATATCGAACATCATTTGTATCAGCAGCCGGTTTAATACGAACTTCTTTGTAAAGTCCAAAACGATCCATCGCTACTTCTTCAACTGTACCAATATATAATGAGCTTGGAGATACGCCTCCTAAACCGGATGTAACAACTTTATCTCCAACTTTAATTTCTTGAGTTGCTTGAATTTGACTCATAATTAAAATATTTTTCATAATCATATCCGGTTAATGTTCCATAAATCGATTCTTTTTCTCCTTGAATCATTGCCGCTACACGAACCAATGTATTATCATTGATTTGATAATAAAGCTACTCTAGCACTTGTAGGATTCACATCTAATACTTTACCAACTAATCCGTTATCACTCATAACAGACATTTGAGGAGTTAAACCATCATTTGAACCTTTATTAATCGTTACAATATCTCTCCAAGTATCTGGATTTCTTGCAATGACTGTTGCATTAATTAAAAGTATAGTCATTTAAAGTATCTTGTAACTTTAAAGCTTCCTTCATTTTTCATTATCTTTTTAAGTCATTTAATTGGACTTCTAATTCATAGATTGTTTCAACTTTTTTGTTTTAACGTCTGATTTTTCTTGATAAGTATTTGTTAAATTAGAAATACTTTCCATAAAAATCATTGACACTATTGGCAGGATACGCAAGCATTCGACCCAAAAATATTCGTCACATCATTGACACCTTGCGAAACAATATTACTACCAACAGTGAGTGAAAAATGTAATCAGTAATAAAGTTACAATCCCACCTAAAACCCAACCAATTAATTTCTTATTCGAAAATATTGGATTCACTATTCAGTCTCCTTTTTTCATTATTTTTTTCATTAATAATGGATTTCCTAAAATTTTTCCAGTTCCTAAAAGCAACACAATCCAAAGGATCATTTGCCACAAAAGCAGGAACTTGCGTGTAATCAGAAATAACTTCTGCTAGATTTCTTAACAATGCACCACCACCGGTTAAGACGATACCATGATCAATCACATCAGATGCAATTTCTGGTGGCGTTTGTTCAAGAACATCTCGTACGGCATCAATAATTTGTGTAATAATTTCACTCATTGCTTCTGCAATTTCCACAGCTTCTACTTCAATAATTCTTGGTAAACCAGAAACCATATCACGTCCACGAACTTGCATACTCCCATATGCAGAAGCTTTTTTTCTACCGAAGCAGATCCTAATTGGATTTTTAAATCTTCAGCAGTTCTTTCACCAATTAATAAATTATATTTTTTTACGAACATGTAATACAATGGCTTCATTTAATTCATCGCCACCGATACGAATAGATTGACTATTTACAATTCCACCCAATGAAATTGTTGCTACATCGGTCGTTCCACCACCAATATCAACAATCATACTACCAGTTGGATCTTGTACAGGTAATCCTGCTCCAACAGCTGCTGCAAATGGTTCTTCAACAACATAAGCTTCTTTAGCACCTGCATATTTTGTAGCATCTAATACTGCTCTTTTTTTCAACATCTGTAATTCCGCTGGGTACACAAATCATTACCACCGGTTTAAAGAAAGAACGACCGACAATTGATTGTACAAAATATTTTAACATAGCTGTTGTTGTATTATAATCTGCAATTACACCATCTTTCATTGGTCTAACTGCGACAATATTTTTCTGGTGTTCGTCCAATCATATCAAATGCATTTTGACCGACAGCAATAATTTCTTCAGTAACTATATTTTTTTGCGACAACTGATGGTTCACGTGTCACAATACCTTCATTTTCAAGATAAACAATCGTATTGGCAGTTCCTAAATCAATACCAATATTTTGTGCTCTTAAATTTAATGCAACCACGAACGGTCCTCCTTTTCGTGTCCTATACGACAACTTATATACCTTGTATAGTATATCATACAATAAGCTAATAATAAATATTTGTCATATTGTTATAAATAAAAGAAAATTGAATTACATTTATCATTTTAAATGAAGTATCATTATGAATCGATTCATAAAAAGAGTTTTAAATTTTTTTATGGCAACGATGAAAAGGCACTTTTATAGCTGAAACAGATTTATTGGATTTTTTTCTGCTATTTGTTCAAATGTATATCCTCTTGTATAGAAGTAAAAAACTCCTTTTTCAAAAAGAAGACAAGGACTGCCAATACTTAGACATTTCTTCTTTTAATAAAAATTCTTCCTCTACACAAACATGACACTTCAAATTTGAAATATCATTTTTACAAATAGCTTTTTCTGGAATAACCCTTTCTCGATGCTCACGTCGAATTAATTGTATAGCATAGTTTTTAATGAACGTTTGTAATAGGCTAAAAAAGGATTTTCCTTTATTAAAATTAAATTTTTTTGCTGTATAGAAGAGTAAAAACTAGCTTCCTGAATAAAATCTTCCAACTCTACACAATAATAAAAATGGCGATAATACATCACTTGCATTAATGGTTTTATTTTATTCTCTAATAAAACAAAAAGCTTCTTCATCTTTACCATTTTGAATTCTCATTACTAATTTTTCAATGCTACATATTTATCCCCTATTTTTATTCATCTTCATTATAAATCAAATAACATAAAACTAAAGATTAATTCATATTTTCTTTAGAAATTTCGCTGTGAAACTCTTATAGATATTAATTCATTAGAATTAATCCGAATTATACAATTTCATTTATTGTTTTTCTTTTCTTAGGATTTCATATGCATTGTTAATTAAAATAATTATTACAAAACTATTGAAACTTATAATTTTTTACTACTCATTTTGTTGATATTCTAAAAATGTAACTTTATAAAATTTAAGATTTTTATTAAATTTTATAAATCATCTCTAAATCTATTTAATTTCACAAACTTTATATCTCTAAATCTATTTATAAAAGAAAATAAACATACAAAGAGGATAAATAACTTAATTTTTACTTTAACTAACGAACCAGAGTTATTTCATTTCGGAAAAAAATACGAATTTTGTATAAATTTTATATAGTCTCCTCTAAAGGTTTTTAATCACTGCCTAAAGAAATTAACTATTTCTCTAGTCAGTTTTCAAAATGTTTTTGGTTAACTATTCAATTACCTCATAAATTGCTTCTTTATTCCAGCGAATTTTTAGGAGTAATTTCTTGATCACGATAACCAAAACTTGCCATTACAGATACACCAAATTCATCCGTATTTAAAAATCCTTTTCTTTTAAATAAGATTCTACTTTTTCTCTATTAAATCCTTCAATTGGTAAAGAATCAATCCCTAGAAGTGTTGCTGCAGACATCATATTTGCCATTTGAATATATGTTTGTTTACTAGCCCAGTCAAATAATGTTCTTTCATCATTTAATTCTGCATCTATTTCATGGAAACTCTTTTACACGTTGAGCAAATCTTGAAGTAGGATCATACTCACGATTTTTTACTTCTTTCATCAACTTTTGCAACATATGGGCTATCATAAGTAACTCCTTTACGAGCAAGGAAAATGACAAAATGACTCGCAGCTTCTAAACTATTTATTCCACCCCAAGTCATTTCTTTCAAATCTTCTTTCATTTGTTCATTTTTTAATAGAAGTATTTTCAAGGTTCAAACCCAAAGGGATGATGGTGCTAAACGTCCTACTTCCACTAATGCATCCCAATCTTCGTCTGAAATTCGACGATTGGGGTCATATTTCTTTACTGCAAAACGTTTGTGTTGTAATTCAATAACTTCATTTCTATTCATGTTAATCCTCCTTTAACTTCTATGAATAAAACTCTACCACACGATATTAGCACTTACAAGAAACTTTAACTTCTATTCCTTCATTAGCCATACATGCTGTAAAAACTAATATCTTTATAAGGTAACAAATCACATACAGCAAGCTCCATTTCAGTCATCTTCTCTAACCAGTTTTCTTTTAGTTTTTACTTCATTCATTTGTAAACTATAGAAAGTACGAATCGCTTGATACTTCTCCAATTTCATTTTTTGACATTCCTAATAATTCATCAATGGTATATGTTGTGCCAGATTTAAAAGATACACTTTTAAATTCATTTCCTTTTAATAAATCTAATGCTTGATCTACATCATTAGAAAATACCACTGCTTGCATAATTTTACCAACCTGATTATGTTTTAATAATAGATAACTTCCCATCTCTTTTTAATACTCGTTTAAATTCAGAAAGATATTTTTCTCGATTATTTTTCTTCAATATACTCCAGTACATTGTGACACAAAACGATATCAAAAGATTCCGATTCAAATTTTTCAACTTGATCTAAGCTGCCTAAAATTTTTCTCATAAGTATGATTGGAATAAGCAAACAACATTTCTTCCTGTGGTTCAATTGCTACCACTTCATTATTTTTCATCTAAAAATTGAGCTTACTAAACCAAATCCGGAACCAAAATCTAAAATTTTTCTTATTTTTATATGAGCTAATTGAGCAAAAGTAATTTCATATTGAATCTTCCCCAAGGTTGCTCTAACATTTGTTTATATTGTTGAATATCCACTATAAATTACCATCCTTTTTAAAATTAACTCTTTTATAAAAATTTTTGGAATCACACGCTCAAAATCATCAAACCAATCTAACACTACTTTTTGCCCTTTCAAGCATTAGTGGCAACTGATTATTTCCATAATTTACTGCCCAAGGAATAGAACCTACAACATCACAAGACATATAATAGGCCATTAATTTCCAAAATTTTTCAGGAATTTTCTCTTCATCAAAATAGCCATTAATCAATCCTGTAGCAAACTCCTCTGATAATTGAGCATTCCAAATCATGCGATTAAACTCTTCAATAGGATCTCCAATTTCTAAAGAGCCCAAATCAATTATAATAAGTTCTTTTTGTTTTCCAAGTCAATCATCATATTTCCAACATGAAAATCACCATGACATAGTGAAATAGGTCTTTCATGTAATAAATACTGATGCGCTTGTATATAATTAATAAATTTTTCAATTTTTTTGTAAATTCTTGATTTAACTTTTTAAAAGATTCTATCTTTCTCATTGATTTCTGTAAATAAAACTCATACCAGTTCAATGATTGTTCTTCAATAGAAATCGAATGAATCTTCTTTAAAAATAAACCTGCTTGAATTCCATATTGATACAGTTCTTTATCCGTTAATTGAGTCACATATTCTCGAAAATCAACACCATCAATCCATTCATATAAACTAAGAATTGAATTATTTTTCAAACTTTATTTCTAATAAATTTGGAAATTTCATTTCTTTTTCTAAGTATGAAATATATTTCAATTCTAAATCCTTTTTTTCTTAGCAAAATGATAGAGGAGAAATTTTTAAAAAGTAATTCTTATCAGCTTTTAACTTTGTACTTAATTTCTTCAGAATATCCTTTTGAAATTAACTCCTTTGGATATTTTTCAAGTTGATCTAGTATTGTCATTGTTTACCTCTTTAAATTCATATTTATAGAAAATCTTACCCACTTTTGCACATCAAATTTTTCTATACAAAAACTAGAAATGCGATTTTACCAACATTTCTAGTTTTAAACATAGATGCTGAATTGTGGAGTTTGGTACTTAGAAAAATAAATTCACAGAAAATCTATAAAAACCAATGATTCACGGAGTTATCTTCAGTTGATAAACAGCAATCATTCCTGTTTTTAATAACTTTTTAGGAGTGACTATTTTTGAGTCGATTTCTTATTTCGTTGCTAACTCTGTAAGCCTTTATCTGCAATTTAAAATAGTTTTTTAAAATCTGCTATTTCTCTTCCTTTAACTATCTGAAAGTCTTCGTTTCTGTAATTTGGTAATTAACCGATGTCCATTGCAATATTGTCTATTACACGTTCTGACTCTCATCAATTCCATACTTCTTCTTTACATATTCGTAATACTTGTAAATTGCTTGATTTAGAATATAGGCTTTTGTCACCTTTCCTCATTCTCCTGCAAAAATCTCTTGAATTTTATCTAGTTCTTCCGATGAACGTTTTGTCATATAAAATGCAATCTGCTTTTTCCAATATAATTCTCCTTTACTTAAATCTAAGTTTATTTTTACCAAAAATACTATTAAATAGCTATTTAAAAATCACCATTATCAACTTTTAATATTTTTAGTTATATTGCATTAGTAAGATAATTGTCATAATTTTAAATTCACGGTACACTGTCGATTAGTCTATGAATAGCTATTTAGTAGTTATGGAATTTGATTTTTGCTATTTACTTTTTAAAAAATGTGATATAGTTTCTGTATAGTTAAGAACTAGCTATTAAATATTTCTAGAAAGAGTGATTTCCATGACATGAAGAACAAGAAGCATTAGAATATCTATACGATGAGATTCTTTGTAATGAAGAAGAAGACGAAGATTACTGTGAGGCATTTGATGGATACGATGACTAATTCTTAAAGGAGGCGCGAAAAATGCAAAAGGATAGAGACTCACCAGCTAAATAAGTATAACGCTACAGTTAACATACAGGAGGATAACATGGATCAATTAAAACATTTACAAAAACAGAAGCAACGACTAGATTGGAAACTCTTGTCAGCGTTTTTAGCTTAAATCCCAATCTAATCAAATATTGGAACGAAGGAAAATTGTACTACTCCTATATAACAGGTGGAGGTTTTGCTAGCCTCTATTGATACAATCACTTATGACCCAAATTATCAAGAACTGGTAAAACAGTACGAGAAGCGAACTGGAAACCTTGTATATCATGTAATTGAAAGTGGAAGGCTATTGAATCTACTTTATGTCAGCGTACCAGATATAACTATCACTGAAGATGAACAGCGTGAGATTTGGGACATGGAGCTGATGAATCAAACTTTTAGCTGGGTATCAGCCTACGTTATCAATTTAGATAATCCTTCTCTGTCAGAACACGGCGATATCTTTCTTTCTTCATATCAAGGCGTATTAATCAGAACAAATTAATGGCAAGAGAGAAATCTCCTCCTCTTGCTGATTTACTATTATAAAAGGATGATATTTATGACAAACTTAACTATACTATCTGCTAACCTTGATTTTTGTGGGGCAGGAAACTATAAACGTTCCTGTGAAAAAAATTACTAATTTTTTTAGTATCATATACCCCACATTTATAGCCCCTACAAGAAATAGGAACGTGCAGTAAAAATGATATGCTGCAAGATAATGACTTATTAGAAAAACTTGAATTACACGGATATAAGGTTATTCCTCATAAAAACAGTAAAAATCCTGTGAATTCAAGACTACTTTACAATAGTTCTGAAATTGATTTCATCGAAAAACTACCTTCGTTATATAAAGAATTTGAAAATCGTCAAAGTGGCGGCTTATTTAGAGTTAATAACCAAACGATTGCGATTTATTCCTTACATTTTCCGCTCTATGAAAGATATCCCATTGAAAAAAAAGAAATGTGGGATAAATCTATTCAATTTGCTTCTCAAGCAAGAAAATTGTATGACCATGTTATTTTGGCAGGAGACTTCAATGAAAGCCTTATCAACAAAACTACATTATCTGATAAGATAATCGAAATGGAGCAATATATGGTAAACGCTAGTTTAGATTTTACCGACTTGGGAAACTAGAAAAGCTTGATCACATATTTTTAAGCCCGAAGACAAAAATCGAAAACTACTCGACGCTTGAAAATCAATTTAGCGATCATAAAAAGCTTTTACAACTAACTTTTTCTATTTAATGAAAATACTAAAACTGAAAGCATTAGCAGAACGTAGAAGTAGATATTTTATCACTAGAAAAAACTTGAAATGGCACTGTGAACGATTTGAGCTCTCTTAGTCCTTCCACTTCTAATCACTAGATACGGTAGAGCCTCTCCTCTTATCAGTGTTATTCTTCTCTTAGTATTGGGGATATTGCTTACCGACCTCATCGTTTAAAAACTGAAGAATATAACTCTTTACTGTTCTATTCTTTCCAAAACTGTAACTTGGTGACACACTCGCACTAACATAGAAAGACATAGAGTTTTCAAGTAATACAATTTATACCACAAAATCTATCTATGTTAATAAAAGCGTAAGTCATATCAGTACAACCAATACTAAAGTAAGAACAAGTATAATTGCCATCAATAAAAATTCTAAACGTGATGATATGATAAAAAGATATGCATATACGATATTAGTCACTTTCACCCTTCCCTACTGATAAAAACAGAAGAAGATTATCTAGTAAAAAGATTGGGACATACTTCTATAAAGACTACGATTGATACCTACTCACACTTAAATCCAAGTAAGAAGAAAGATTTTTGCTGTTAAGTTAGATGATTTAATATAAAATAAATATAATACTTAGATTGGAAAACAAATAAATTCTTAACATCCCTTTTTTTCTAATTAATATTTTGAGTTTCAGAAATATATTGGCTTCGTTGAAGAAATATACGATGAAAAATCTACAGGAGGTAGAGATATGAAAAACAAATTGATCTTGCATATCAAATCGCAAAAAAACGCACATGAAGGGCAAATAGATAAAGCAGGAGTTGATTACATTAAACATCCAGAAACTATCGCAAAACTTTGTTACTACAGACGAAGAAAAAAATAGTAGCTTATTTACATGATGTCATCGAAGATACAAGGATCACTCTAAAAGAACTAAAAAAACATATGGTTTTTTTCTGAAGCTATTCTCGAAGCAATTGATATTATCACTAAGAAAAAGGGCAAACTTACCAAAACTACCTAGAATTAGTTAAAACCAACGAACTTGCTCGTATTGTGAAGTTAGCAGATTTACGGCATAATTCTGACTTAAGTCGATTAAAAAGAAATTAATCATATAGATATTAAAAAGAAGAGAAAAATATCTTTCTGCTATCAAATTCTTAAGCACTTAAACCATACTAGGTGTTCCACTTGTTATATTATTTCTTCAAAAATAAAATATTAGTAATTTTTTTAGTAACTAAACTCCAAATTTTGTAATTGGAAAACAAAGAAAAAGTTTTTAGTTGGTGTCAGAACTCTCTTCACGTAAAAATACGTGAACAAGAACGCTTAGATTGGAAAAATTGAATCGTCAAAAGGTGGAAGATTCCTTTGAAGAATTCTCCCCTTTGTAAAGGCGTATCCAGATAAATTTTTACCTAAATAACTATAAAAAGTGAGGGTTTATATTGTGAAACTCTTAGACAAAAAAAGTATTCTGTATAAAAATAACTATTAGGAGACTGTTATATGAATAATGTTGATACTACACTAATTTCTATGCGACTTAGTCAGGAATTAAATTCTTTATTAAATGCTATTGTTGAAGAAAAATAATATAACAAAGAATGACTTTATTAGACAAGCTGTTGTAGAGAAAATTGAAGATATATATGATAGTAAGCTCGCTGATGAAGCTTATAAAAAAATGGGTTGAAGGTGGCAAAAAAACTTTCACATAAAAGAAATGATGAAGCGCTATGGCTAAAATATACGCTATATCTGATATTCATAGATACTTAGATGAGTTCATAAAGGCTCTCAGTAAAATGAATCTATCTGATAAAAATAATCGTCTTATTCTAATCGGAGACTTTATTGACAATGGAATTCAATCTTTTTCAAGTGATTTCCAAAAATAATTGAACTGGAGGAATTTTTATCCTCATCAAATTATTACTCTTTTAGGAAATCATGAAGAATGGTTTTATGATTGGTTGATTTTAGAGAACCCTACTAGCTTCCGCATTTCCAGAAGCAATAAAGAGTTTCTTCTCTCAAGAGGAATTGAACTATATATTAAAATCGAATCATAAAAACTTTGAAACAGGAGTTAGAAATGAAATAAAACAATATCAAGTTCATCCCATTTATAAACTGGTTTAAAAAGATATAAAGATAAACGATATTATGAAACTGATACTCAAATCTTTGTTCATGCTGGTATTGATGAAGGATGATGAAAACGAACAAAAATTGCAAAATTGACAATACTATCTATAAAATAAAAGAGTGTTTTATGAAGACATTACTTATTGAGATTTACATCTGAAAGCACAATTAATACTTCCTCTAGCGGATAAAATCATTAAAAAGCATAGTGTTAAAAGGATTATCTTATTAGGAGACTATGTAGATTTACTACGGTCAAAATCAAAATATTCAGTTATATGCTAAAGATCTTACTTATCTATTCTCATGGAAAAAGAAACACGAACAAAATGGGCTTGAAGTTATTAACCTAGTAGGTAATCATGATGTTTATTATTTACTAGGACAACCTGCTCCTTTTTTTCTGTTAAAAACCTCGAACTCTTTTTTTGCAGTTCAAAATCTATTAGAAAGTTTAAACTTACAGATAGCTTATCAGCTAGAAGATTATTTAATAAGCCACGCAGGGTATAATTTTCTATTTGACCCTGTCCCATGGCATTTCGAGCCTATTACCGAGGCACATGAGAAAAACTAGAAATTTTCGCTTATGCAGTCGGTCCTATGCGTGGTGGAGGAGACTTAGCAGGCTCACCTTTATGGGCGGATTTTAGGGAAATTGAACTAGCACCTAATGAAAACTATCCTAAACAGATTGTTGGGCATACTCTCAAAAAGTCCATTGATATTTCTAAAAATGTCATAGGAATAGATACATTTTCCCTATATCTTGATAAGAGAAATGAGTATCAATTTATTGGAAATGGAGACCTCCTAGTCTATGAAAAAGGGAAATTTTGAAGTTGTATCAACTAGCTGGACTTCAGCAGAAACATTAAAACAACTACCCTAAGCCACTAACTTAATAACTAATTATAACCATGTACCTAATAAAAACTATCTTCAAGTAGTCGGTAAAGTTGGAGTGATTTAGCGGAGCATGCTTAGAATTACGGCTCTTTGATTTGTAGCACAACTTCTTGTATAGTAGTCATAGGGTTTTCATCTCCTCTTAAAAAGTTTGGACGCTTTTAATATAAGGGATGAAGCCCTTTTTATATCACTAAAAATAGGGTTGCTGGATTTTCTCCATCAAACCTATAAATTATAGAACCGGACTTTGCTCCTCTGGAAGTGTATGTTTAAAAAGCAAAAAGACAAAGCTCAAAAGCTTTTGTCTTTTCTGTAATACCGGCGGCCGGGGTCGAACCGGCACGCCCTCGCGGGCACTGGATTTTGAGTCC